>JAESGX010000003.1_pt1 | contig 130753 bp, 132 predicted proteins | sample 9269801 | NCBI WGS metagenome assembly JAESGX01 (sample SAMN16773122, study PRJNA677054) | algae metagenome | isolation source: Pleurocapsa minor GSE-CHR-MK-17-07R and co-occurring heterotrophs from wet... | place: USA: Lower Calf Creek Falls, Grand Staircase Escalante National Monument, UT ... | reverse complement strand
GGTCTTGTCGGCGGTGACGGTGGTGATGATTTGCGCCCCAAGGATCGCCTCTTCTGGCGTGGTGCAGGGGATGACGCGCAGGCCTGATCCGGCAAGGTTTTTCAGGCACTTGGCGGTGGCGGCGGGGTCGATGTCGTAAAGCCGCACTTCGGTCAGCCCGCAGATCGCCTTGAAGGCAAGGGCCTGGAATTCTGCCTGCGCGCCGTTGCCGATCAGCGCCATGGTGCTGGCGTTTGCCGGGGCAAGGTGTTTCGCGGCCATCGCTGACGTGGCAGCAGTGCGCAGCGCGGTGAGGATGGTCATTTCCGACAGAAGCACGGGGTAGCCGGTCGCCACGTCGGCCAGAAGGCCGAAGGCGGTGACGGTCTGCAGACCCTGGCGCATGTTGGCGGGGTGGCCGTTGACGTATTTGAACCCGTAGGTGACGCCGTCCGAGGTGGGCATAAGCTCGATCACGCCCACGTCAGAGTGGCTGGCGATGCGGGGGGTCTTGTCGAAGAGGGGCCAGCGGCGGAAGTCGGCCTCGATCTCGGCGGCAAGGTCGATCAGGACCCGTTCGATGCCAAGCTGCAGGACCAGCTGCATCATCTTGTCGACGGAAACGAAAGGGACGAGGTTCAGGGTCATCATTTGCTCCGCGTCGGGCGGTCGAAGACCTTCTTGCCCATGAGGGAGCCGACGAGGTCAACCATAAGCCGGGCGGTCATGCCACGGTCGTCAAGGAACGGGTTCAGTTCGACAAGGTCAAGCGACGTGACAAGCCCGGATTCGTGGAGGAGTTCCATCACCAGATGCGCCTCACGAAAGGTGGTGCCGCCGGGGACCGTGGTGCCTACGGCAGGGGCGATGGCGGGGTCAAGGAAATCGACGTCAAGCGAGACATGCAGCATGCCCCCCGCCTGCCGGACCTTCGTCAGGAAGTCGCGCAAGGGGGCGACGATGCCGTGTTCGTCCAGAACCCGCATGTCATTGATGGCGATGTCATGGTCCAGAAGCGCTGCCTGTTCGGCAGGGTCAACGGAACGGATGCCGTAGAGGCAGATGCGGTCGGCGGGGACCGGGGCGGGGAAGGGCGGGAAGGCGTCAAAACCGTCGCGCCCGGCGATATAGGCGAGGGGCGTGCCGTGCAGATTGCCTGAGGTGGTGGTCTGGGGCGTGTGGAAATCGGAATGCGCATCGAGCCATAGCACGAACAGCGGCCGCCCCTGCCGCTGCGCAAAAGCGGCAGCCCCGGCGACCGACCCAAGCGCCAGCGAATGGTCTCCGCCCATGATGATGGGAAAGCCGCCTTCGGACAGCGCGTCATCAACACGGTCCATCAGCGCCTGCGTCCAGCCCAGGGTTTCGGCCAGCGAATGGACCACGGGGTTCGGGCAGCTGACCTGCTCCAGCGACGGCAGGGTCAGATCGCCCCAATCGGCGACGCCATGGCCCTCAGATGCGATCTCGCGCGCAAGGCCTGCGACGCGGTAGGCAGCCGGGCCCATCAGGCAGCCGGGGCGCTGCTGCCCGGTGTCGATGGGCGCGCCGATCAGGATGGTTTTGGGCATGGGGTCCTCACAAGGTCAGGATCGGGTGTAGCGGCGGCGGATGGTCGGTGGCAACGCACAAAAGGCCGGGCGCTGCACCCGCATCCGGGCAATCTGCCGATTGGCGCGGCGGAAGGGCGCAGGGTATTCCTAATGGCGGTCCGGACGCCTAGTATGACAGTGAAACGGGAGTAGGCCATGATCATCGAACTTGGGCATTTTGCGCTGATCCTTGCGCTGATGGTGGCGCTGGTGCAATCGACACTGCCCTTGTGGGGCGCGCACCGGGGCGATGCGCGGCTGATGGCCTTGGCCGAGCCGGCGGCGATGATCCAGCTGGTGCTGGTGGCCGCGTCTTTTGCGGTGCTGACCTGGGCCTTTGTCGCGTCCGACTTTTCGCTGGCGGTAGTGGTCCAGAACTCGCACACGGAAAAGCCGCTTCTCTACAAGATCAGCGGCGTTTGGGGCAACCATGAGGGGTCGCTGCTTCTCTGGGTGCTGATCCTGGCCATCTATGGCGGGGCGGTGGCGGTCTGGGGCGGCAACCTGCCGATGCGCCTGAAAGCGCGGGTGCTGGCGGTCCAAGGCATGATCGGCGTCGCGTTCCTGCTGTTCATGCTTCTGACCTCCAACCCGTTCTGGCGGTTGGCAGCGCCGCCTTTGGACGGGCAGGACCTGAACCCGCTGCTGCAGGACCCTGGCCTCGCCTTCCACCCGCCGTTCCTTTACCTCGGGTACGTTGGCCTCAGCATGGCGTTCAGCTTCGCCGTGGCCGCGCTGATCGAGGGCCGGGTTGATGCTGCCTGGGGCCGCTGGGTGCGGCCATGGACGCTTGCCGCCTGGATCTTCCTGACCATCGGCATCGGACTTGGGTCGTGGTGGGCGTATTATGAACTGGGCTGGGGCGGGTTCTGGTTCTGGGACCCGGTCGAAAACGCGAGCTTCATGCCCTGGCTGCTGGCCATCGCGCTTCTGCACAGCGCCATCGTGGTGGAAAAACGCGAAAGCCTGAAGGCCTGGACGATCCTGCTGGCGATCCTGGCTTTCGGGTTCAGCCTGATCGGCACCTTCATCGTGCGTTCGGGGGTCATCACATCGGTCCACGCCTTTGCCAATGATCCGGACCGAGGGGTGTTCATCCTTTTGATCCTGGGGGTCTTCACCGGTGGGGCGCTGATCCTCTTCGCGCTGCGCGCCGGGGCGATGGAAGCGAAGGGCATCTTTGCCGTCGTCAGCCGCGAAAGTGCCTTGGTGGCCAACAACATCCTGCTGGCGGTATCGGCCTTCGTGATCTTCATCGGCACAATCTGGCCGCTGATTGCCGAGCTTCTTCTTGGCCGGACGCTCAGCGTGGGTGAGCCGTTCTTCAACGCAGCCTTCAGCCCCTTTGTCGTGGCGCTGGCGATGATCCTGCCGCCGGGGGCCATGCTGGCCTGGAAGCGCGGCAGCATCCTGCGCAACGCCCGCGCGCTGGTTCCCGCGCTGGTCTTGTCGCTGTCCCTTGGGGCGCTGGCCTTTGCGATGCAGACCAATCAGACCTTGCTGGGACCGATTGGCCTTGCGCTTGGGGCCTGGGTGCTGTTCGGGGCGCTGGCCGACCTTTGGCTGCGCACCGGTCGGGAGGGCTTGGGCAGCCGCCTGTCCCGTCTGACCCGTCTGCCGCGTGCCGACTGGGGCAAGGCCGTGGCGCATGGCGGCCTTGGGATCACGATCTTTGCCGTCTCGGCCATGCTCGCCTGGAAGATCGAGGATATCCGCGTGGTTCAGGTGGGTGAGACCTTCCCCTTGGGTGCCTATGAGGTGCGCCTTGACGACGTGCGTGATGTGGAGGGGCCGAATTATCTGTCCACCATGGGCTTCATGACGGTGCTGCGCGATGGCGCGGTGGTGGCGACGCTGAACCCGGAAAAGCGCGTCTACCCCGTGGCGGGCATGCCCACGACCGAGGCCGGGATCGACTATGGCTTCCTGCGCGACGTCTACATCGTGCTGGGTGACCGGCAGCAATCGGGCGGCTGGGCGGTGCGCAGCTATATCGAACCCTTTGCCAACTGGCTTTGGGCGGGCTGTCTCTTGATGGCATTCGGCGGCATGGTCAGCCTGACCGACCGGCGGTTCCGGGTGGCGGCGGGTGCGCGCAAGGCGGCGGCCCCGGTCGCTGGGGTGCCTGCGGAATGAGGCGTCTCATCCTGGCCTTGGCGCTGATGGCGAGCCCGGCCTTTGCGGTCCAACCGGATGAGATTCTGGCCGACCCTGCGCTTGAGGCGCGGGCGCGCGAGATCAGCCGCGATATCCGTTGTCCGGTTTGTCAGGGCGAATCCATCGACGACAGCTCGGCCCCGATCAGCCGTGATCTGCGGATCATCATCCGCGAACGGCTGGTGGCGGGCGATAGCGACCGCGAAGTGGTGGATTACATCGTTGCCCGCTATGGCGAGTTCGTGCTCTTCAACCCGCGCGCCGAAGGATCAAACCTGATCCTGTGGCTGGCGGGGCCGGCCCTGTTTCTGGCGGCAATCGGGATTGCCGTCGCCGCCCAACGCCGCCGTGTGGTGCCTGATGCCCGCCTGACCGAAGCCGAAGAAGCCCGCCTGCGCGAAATCCTGAAAGAGTGACGCGGCGTCGGGCTTGGGGCCGGTGCGGCTGACCCGTTAGCCTTGCCCCATCGCAAGGGGGGGTGCTTTCATGACCACAATCAAGGTGACCAAGTTCGATGGCGTGACCACGATCACGCTGAACCGGCCCGAGGTGATGAATGCATTGAACCGTGCCATGCGGGCCGACCTGACGGCGGCGCTTCTGGAAGCGCATTGCGGTCGTGTGATCGTGCTGACCGGGGCAGGGCGGGCCTTCTGTTCCGGCCAGGACCTTGGCGATGCGCAAAGCCTGGGTGCGGTGGACTTTGAAGCGACGTTGAATGACGAATATGTCCCGATGATCCGCGCCATTACCGAGGCTCCAGTTCCGGTCATCGCTGCGGTCAATGGGGCGGCAGCGGGGGCAGGGGCGAACCTGGCACTCGCCTGCGATCTGGTGATCGCTGCCGAAAGTGCCACGTTCATCCAGGCCTTCGCGCGGATCGGGCTGATCCCGGATGCGGGCGGCACCAGCTTCCTGCCGCGCCGGGTGGGGCTGCAGCGCGCGATGGGGGCGGCCCTGCTGGCCGAGCCGGTCAGTGCCACCAAGGCCGAGGCGTGGGGCATGATCTGGGAAGCCGTCCCTGATGCCCGTTTTGCGGAAGTCGTGGCCGCCCGCGCCGCACAGCTTGCCGCTGGCCCGACCGGCGCCTTCGCCGCGTTGAAACAGGCGCTGCGCGGGGCCTTTGATCAGGACCTGGAAACCCAATTGGCGCTGGAGGCCCGACTGCAGGGTGCGTGTGGGGCCAGCGAAGATTTCCGCGAAGGCGTGACGGCCTTCCTTGAAAAACGCCGCCCGGTCTTTACTGGTCGCTAGGACGCCGACACCACCGTCTGGCGTGCTTGCAGCAAATGCGCCCAGCACAAGACGAAGCAGGCCGCCAGGACCGGCGTGACGATGAAAGCGCCAAGATAGCGATCCTCAAACAATGGGAAGATCAAGTCCATCGACTGCAACCCCGCGCCGATCCATAAGAGGGTTAGCAGAACCAGATGCGGCCAGCGGGTGGTCAGGATCCCAGCCCGAACCAGAAAGAGGCCGATCGCCGCCATCATCGCCGCCTCGTAATACCAAAGATAGGGCGCGGACAGCAGGATCGCGATCATCAAAAGGCCGACTTTGGCGTCAAACCCGATCCGGTCCGATCTCCAGAACACAAAGACGGAAAGGGCAGCCACTGCCATGACCCCCCATTGCAGTGTCAGCCCGGTTGCCGGCGGCAGGCCAAGCTGGGCTAGGAAGGCGAAGGGGCCCACCGTCAGAAAAAGCTCGGTCACCAGGCCAATCATCCGGCTGGCGTGTTGGGTCATGTTGCTGGACAAAAGCGGCCAATACTCCAGCCCCACGATCAGCGTCGGCACGATGGCCAGCACAAGGGTGGTGCCAAGGGCCACAAAGATCGTGCGCCATTGCCCGGCCGCCAGCAAGGCAAAGGGGATCAGCACTCCAAGCTGCGGCTTTAGCGTCAGGCAGCCGATCAGGACCCCGGCCAGCACCGCCTTGCCTGAGCGCATGGCAGCCAGCGCGGCCAAGAGGACCGCAAGCCAGATCAGGCTGTTCTGACCGATAATCAACGCCGGCAGGTAGGCCGGGGCAAGGGCCATCGCGGCCCAGACCGGCTTAACCCCGGCGACGAAGGGGCGCGATGCAAGCGCCATCCCGGCGATTGCGATGACCGTCGTCGCCAGAAAAGCCCAAGCATAGGACATCGCGCCGAACGGAGCGATCACGAACATATAGCCGGGGGGGTAAAGCCACGGCATCCAGTCTTCGGTGACGGCGTTGTACTGGGCCTCAAGGTTGGCCTGATCAAGGGCGGCCAGCGGATCGCCCGCCAGCACCAACCGCGCCGTCGCCCAGAACACCCGGAAGTCCGAGTCGATGGTGCGCAGACCGTCTTCCGAGGTCAGAATGAACCCGGTCGCCACGACCAGAAGGGTCAGGAACAGCGTCAGACTGACGCCCAGAACCACCACCAGCTTGGTGCCGCTGCCGGACAATGCCTGCAACCGCGCGTCACCTTCCCTGATCGAGCGGCCGTCCTGCATGCCTTAGACGCCGCGGGCCAACGCTGCGACGCCGGTGCGGGCAATCTCCAACAGGCCCAAGGGGCGCATGAGGTCGGCGAAGGCGTCGATCTTTTCCGGGGTGCCGGTCATTTCGAAGACAAAGCTTTCCAGCGTTGAATCCACCACATTGGCGCGGAATATCTCAGCCAGCTGCAGCGCCTCGACCCGGGCAGCGCCTTTGCCGGCGACCTTGATCAGCGCCAGTTCGCGCTGCACCGACGGGCCTTCGGCGGTCAGGTCATGCACGTCATAGACCGGGACCATACGGCGCAGCTGTGCCTCGATCTGGTCGATCACGGCGGGCGTTCCCCGCGTCACAATGGTGATCCGCGACCGGTGGCCGGTGTGGTCCACCTCGGCCACGGTAAGGCTGTCGATGTTGTAGCCCCGCCCGGAAAACAGCCCGATGACCCGCGCCAGCACGCCCGGCTCGTTTTCGACGATTACCGCCAGGGTGTGGCTTTCCTCAACCTGCGTGTGGCTGTCGCGGAGGTCATAGGCCGAATGGCTGGAGGAGCCCTTCTTGATGTTCAGTGCCGACATTTTGTGTTCCGTTCCGGGATGAAGATGAATCAGGCGTCAGGCTTGGGTCAGGTGGAAATTCTGCAGCGGTCCATCATGCCATCGCTGGCTGGCGGCCGCGGACCGCCGCGGCATAGTGCATAAGGACAATCACCATGCTGACGACCAGAACAGGCGTGATCAATGTGGCGCCGATCAGCCGACCGTCAGCGAAGTTGATCAGCCCGTTGACGCCCTGCAGCCCCCCGCCCATCCACAGACAGAACAGCAAGAAAAACTGTGGAGCCGTCCGGCCGATCATGTTGGCGCGCAGCATGAACAGACCGATGACTGGCATTATCGCGGCCTCATAGTACCAAAGATAAGGCGCAGAGAGGAGGATTGCGAGCAGAAGACCAGCCACCTTCGCATCGAAACTGACAGCTTTTGACCGCCAGAGAATTGCAACAATTCCGGCTGAAATGGCTATGACAATCCATTGCAGGATCAACGCAGTATCTGGCGACAAACCCAGCAAGGTGAAAAGAAAGAAGGGCCCGACCATGAAAAAAAGGCCCTCAAGCGAAAGGATAACGCTCTCACCATGTTCGGCCAGGCGATCGGCAAGAAGTGTCCAATAGGTCAAGCCGTAATACAGAGTGGGCAGCACAGCCACGGCAATTGCCGTGCCGGTCGCAGCAAAAATGGTGCGCCAAAGACCTGCAGCCAACAGGGCCACCGGGATCAGCAGGCCCAATTGCGGTTTCAATGTCAGCAAGCCGATGAAGACCCCGGCCAGAATCCAGCGCTCGTTGCGGATCGCGGCAAGGGCCGCAAGGAGTCCTGCCAGCCAGACGAGATTGTTCTGGCCAAGGATCAGCGTTGGCAAATAGGCCGGGGCGAGGGTCAAGGCGATCCAGACCGGAACCGACCCCGCCACAAAGGGACGAACAGCAAGGCCGATAAGCAGAACTGACAAGAGCGTGAACAGCAGGAAGCTTGGCGCAAATGCCATGGCTCCGAAAGGCATCACAAGCACCATATATCCGGGCGGATAAAGCCAAGGCATCCAGGCTTCGGGGACGACGTTGTGGACAGCTGCAAGCTGTTCCATGTCAAACGCGCCAAGCGGATTGCCTTCTACTGCAAGGCGCCCTGCGGCCCAGAAAATCCGGTAGTCCACCTTGATCGCTTCGCTGGGCGCGTCGATTGGCACGTTGAAAGCCATCTGGATGATGGATTGGGTTGCAAGGAGGGTTACCAATGCGCCGGCAATCACGATCAGCCAAAGCCATCGGCCCTGAAGCGCCCTGACGCAGTCGTCACCCAACTGACGCTCCATTCCGTATTGAACTGGACGGTGGGCTGTCATGTCTTCACCTATCTTGTGCCGGTTCGGCTTTGTCTGAGCGGTTGCTACCCAGTTGCCGCAAGCAAAGTGCAAGGCACAAAAGCATCACGGGCGTTGTAACAAATGCCCATTGGAAATGGTGGTCTCCAAGGCCAACATAAAAGGCCATGGCCTGAAGGCCAGCGCCAAACCACAGCACGGCCAACAGCAGCAGCTGCACCGGAGTGCGCCCCAAAACTCCCGCTCGAAGAAGGAACAACCCAACGAGGGCCATGAAAGCTGCTTCATTATACCAGACGACCGGCGATGCCATAAAGCACCCGATCAGAAGGCTGGCGGCTTTCGTGTCAAAGCAAACCTGCCGTGCGCGCCATATGAAGAACAGGCTGATAGCTACTGCCAGCGCAACGGCGCTGTGGCATAGTATGGCAATGCTTGGATCCAGCCCCAGCTGTACGAAGAATGAAAAGGCACTTGCTGCCATATCAAGCTCGGGTATGAGTTCCGAGATGGTGTCGCGGTATTCGCCCATGCGTTGGATGAACAGGACCCAGTACTCCACGCCAGTCCAGAAGGTTGGAACTGCCGCCAAGACAACTGCGGTTGCGCTTGCCGAAAGGAAGGTCCGCCACAGACCTGCAGCCAGCAAAGCGATCGGAATCAGCACGCCATATTGTGGCTTGAGGGTAAGAAGTCCAAAGATGACCCCCGCAAGGATCCAGCGTTCCGCACGCAGCGCAGCCAGCGCCGCAACAAGGCCCGCAATCCAGACCAGTCCATTCTGGCCCTGAATCAACATGGGCAAATAGGCCGGCGCAAGGCTGAATGCCAACCAGGCCACCCACGATCCAGCCGCAAAGGGACGCACTGCCAGTGCCAAGCATGCCACGGAAAGCACTGAAATGATCGCAAACCCGGTTGCAAAGCTGACAGCGCCCAAGGGTGCAATCAGAAATAGAAAGCCCGGGGGATAGAGCCAGGGCATCCAGAACTCGGGCATTACGTCGTGGATTGCGGCAAGCCTGTCAGTGTCGAACACCCCCAGGAAGTCACCGTTCAGCGCCATTTGCCCCGCCGCCCAGAATACGCGGAAATCATTGTTGATTGCGCGCGGTCCGTCCCCTGAGGTCAGAACGAAGCTGACTGCGACAAGCAGCAGGATGCAGCCAAGGGTGATGCCACAGCCTAGAACAACCAGCGTCGCCACAGGGCGGGTTGAAAGCAGGCGCACCCGTGAATCGGCCAAGTTTCGGTCCTGGTTGTCCTGCATTTCTACACGAGCACAGCGCCCTTGGCCCCGATCACACCCTTTGTGTCGGCATCGCCCAGGAGCATCTCGTTATGCGGCTTGCCTGACGGGATCATCGGGAAGCAGTTTTCGTGCTTTTCCACCAAGCAGTCAAAGATCACCGGGCCGTCATAGCGCAGCATTTCCATGATCGCGTCGTCGAGATCCTTCGGATCAGCGCATTTGATGCCTTTGCAGCCAAACGCCTCGGCCAGTTTCACGAAATCGGGCAGGCTGTCGGACCAGCTGCTGGAATAACGCTCACCATGCAGAAGCTCTTGCCATTGCCGGACCATGCCAAGGCGTTCGTTGTTCAGGATGAACTGCTTGACCGGGGCCCGGAACTGCATCGCGGTGCCCATTTCCTGCATGTTCATCAGCCAGGACGCCTCACCCGCGACGTTGATGACCAGCGCCTCAGGGTGGGCGATCTGCACGCCGATGGATGCGGGCAGGCCGTAGCCCATGGTGCCAAGGCCGCCGCTGGTCATCCAGCGGTTCGGATCCTCAAACCCAAGGAACTGGGCGGCCCACATCTGGTGCTGGCCGACTTCCGTGGTGATGTAGCGGTCCATCCCCTTGGTCAGCGCTTCCAGCCGTTCAAGTGCGTACTGCGGCTTGATCGTCTTGGTCGAGGGTTTGTAGCTCAGGCACTTCACGGCCCGCCATTCGTTGATCTGGCCCCACCACTTGGCCAGCCCGGCCTGATTGGTGCGGCTGCCGCGCGCGCGCCATTGGCGCAGCACCTCTTCCAGGACCGCGGCAATGTCACCCACGATCGGCACATCGACGCGGATCACCTTGTTGATCGAGGACGGGTCGATGTCGATATGCGCTTTCTTCGAGCCTGGGCTGAAGTCCTTGATCCGCCCGGTGATCCTGTCATCAAAGCGCGCACCGATGTTGATCATCACGTCGCAGCCGTGCATCGCAAGGTTGGCCTCATAAAGACCATGCATCCCCAGCATGCCGACCCAGTTCTTGCCCGACGCGGGGTAGGACCCCAGCCCCATCAGGGTGGAGGTAACCGGGAAATCTGTCTCCGCCGCCAAGGCGCGCAGCAACTGGCTGGCGCGCGGGCCAGAGTTGATGACGCCGCCGCCGGTGTAAAGGATCGGCCGTTCGGCGTTTTCCATCAGCTCCACCAGACGCGCGATCTGGGCCGGGTCGCCTTCGGTCTTCGGCTGGTAATGGCTGACCTTGATCTTTTCTGCGGGCGTGTAGTCGGCGGTGGCGAATTGCACATCCTTCGGAATGTCGATCAGCACCGGGCCCGGGCGGCCATGGGTGGCGACGTGGAAGGCCTGGTGGATGGTTTCCGACAGCTTCGCCGTATCCTTCACCAGCCAGTTCATCTTGGTGCAAGGCCGGGTGATGCCGACGGTATCGGCCTCCTGGAAGCCATCGGTGCCGATCATGAAGGTCGGGACCTGACCGGTCAGCACGACCAGCGGGATCGAATCCATCAGCGCATCGACCAGACCGGTCACCGCATTGGTGGCACCAGGGCCAGAGGTCACCAGCACGACGCCCGGCTTGCCGGTCGACCGCGCATAGCCTTCGGCCATGTGGACCGCACCCTGTTCGTGGCGCACCAGGATGTGGCGGATGTCGTTTTGCTGGAAAATCTCGTCATAGATCGGAAGGACGGCGCCGCCGGGATAGCCGAACACGACCTCAACCCCCTGATCCTTGAGCGCCTGGATCACCATCCGCGCACCGGTCATCTGCTTTGCCATCTTCATCTCTCCATCTCTCGCGCAACAAAAAGCCCCCGGAAGTTTCCTTCGGGGGCGCATGGGAACCTGAATGGTCAACCGTCACCGGCCCATGCGCGTCCTTCCTACGATGACAAGAATTCTGGCCATGGGCCGACCCCTTCATGTTCGGTTGGAACAGTATGGGCCGATATGCCGGGCGTCAACGGGATTTGCAATCCGAAAATGTCGCAATCGCCCGGTATTTTTGAACTATTGTTGCGGCATCCTGCCGCGCTGCGCAACTTTCGCAAGAAAAAGCCCGGCGCAGGGTCTGCGCCGGGCCGATCAAGGGCAAAGCCGTAGAGACTCAGCCCATGAAGTAGATGTAGGCCGCGTAAGCCACGAGGAGGAGGACACCGGCCACCCGGGGCAGGCCGTTCAGCAGGAACGCCAGCACCGTCAGGCCAACCGCGGTTGCCATGGCCCAAGGCATGTCGATGGCCGCAAAGCGCGGATCGGCCGGGATCGGCGCGATCAGGGCAGTAATGCCAAGGATGCCGAAGATGTTGAACACGTTCGACCCGACGATATTGCCCACGGCGATTTCGGTCTGGCGGCGGTAGGCCGCAATGACGCTGGTCGCGAGTTCCGGCAGCGAGGTGCCGACGGCAACGATGGTCAGACCGATAACGGCCTGCGAGATGCCAAAGGCTGTCGCAATCTCGACCGCGCTGTTGACCAAGAACCGCGCGCCGATCACCAGGACAATCAGCCCGCCGATGGTATAGGCCCAGGCCTTAAGCTGGTTTTCCTCGGGCTGGTTCGGCTCGGGCTCGATCTTGCCGAAGAAGAACGTGCTGGCGAGGAAGACAAGCAGGCCCGCGAAAAGCACGGCGCCATAGGTCCGGGTGATTTCGGTCCCCAGCAGCATGGCCCAGAGGATGGCCGTCGCGGCCAACATGAAGGACAGGTCGCGCCACATCCGCCTGGCGGGGATCACCAATGGGGCAATGACTGCCGAAATGCCCAGGATAAGCAGGATGTTGGCGATGTTCGATCCGACGACGTTGCCGATGGCAATCTCGGGCTTGCCTTCAAGCGCCGCTTGCAGCGACACCAGAAGTTCGGGCGCCGAGGTGCCGAAGCCGACAATGGTCAGACCGATCACCATGGGCGACAGGTGGAAGTGCCGAGCAACAGAAGATGCGCCGCGCACCAGCGCCTCGCCCCCGAAGAACAGCATGGCAAGGCCGACGGTAAAGAGAAGATAGGTCAAGATGGCTCCCCAATCTGGTTTGGGGGGAAATTTGGTCTAAAGGGTCCGATTGCAAGGGCTTGCGGTGGGAATTCGCACGCAAGCGTGATCATGCCTTAGGGGGACAGGTGATCTGTGGCCGGCTGGTAACACACCGCGTTCAGCTTGTTGCCGTCCGGGTCACGGACATAGGCCGCATAGAAATGTGGGCCGTATTGCGGGCGCAGGCCGGGCGGCCCCTCATCCTTACCGCCATGGGCCAGCGCTGCTGCATGGAACGCATCCACCGCCGCGTGGCTTTGGGCCAGGAAGGAAACCATCGTGCCATTGCCGACGCTTGCCGGCTGGCCGTCGAAGGGCTGGGTCACCCAGAGATGCGGCCCGGGATCATCCAACCCCCAGGCAGCCGAGCGGTCTTCGGGGTCGTAATCCTCGACCCTGACGTGGCCAAGCGGGGCCAGCACAGCATCAAAAAACCGCATCGCACGAGACAAATCATTGGTGCCAAGCGAAACATAGCTGAACATGACGAACCTCGCGCGCCTTTGGGGGTGATTCTCTGGCGATGGCAGCCAAAGCCGGAGCAAAGGTAGCAGCGATTTGCGAGCTTTCGCCGTTTTCTGCGCCTGATAGCGCAAACAACCCTGCGCTGCAGCGCCGGTTGGCCGTTTGGTAAGGTAATTTTACCAGATCGCAGAGGCCGGTCGCAGTTTTGAGTTCTCATCTTGCAGAACCTTGGCTAGGGTCTACGTCTCAGACGTGCCTAGCGCGGGTCGCGACGAACCCGGGGGGCCAAAAGTGGAGGAGTACTGCATGGATCGACGCTCATTCTTGACCAAGGCTTCCGTGGGTGGCGTGGCCGCCGCTGGGGCAGCAACGCTGGCCGCACCGGCCATCGCCCAGGAAGCCCCGACCGTGACCTGGCGGGTCACCTCGTCCTTCCCGAAGTCGCTGGACACCATCTACGGTGCGGCGGACACGATGTCGAAATACGTCTCGGATGCGACGGATGGCAAATTCACGCTTCAGGTGTTCCCGGCCGGCGAACTGGTTCCTGGTCTTGAAGCTGCGGACGCCGTGTCGGCCGGCACGGTCGAAGCCTGCCACACCGCCAGCTACTATTACTGGGGCAAGGACCCGACCTATGCGCTGGGAACCACGGTTCCTTTCGGCCTGAACTACCGTCAGATGAACGCCTGGCTGTACTACGGCGGCGGGATCGACCTTCTGAACGAATTCTTCAACACCCAGAACCTGCACTACATGCCCGCTGGCAACACCGGCGTGCAGATGGGTGGCTGGTACCGCAAGGAAATCAACTCCCTTGCCGACCTGCAGGGCCTGAAGATGCGGATCGGCGGCTTTGCCGGCAAGATCATCGAAAAGCTGGGCGTCGTGCCGCAGCAGATCGCGGGCGGGGATATCTATCCCTCGCTGGAGAAGGGCACCATCGACGCGGCCGAGTGGGTTGGGCCGTATGACGACGAAAAGCTGGGCTTCCAGAAGGTCGCTCCGTTCTACTACTACCCCGGCTGGTGGGAAGGCGGGCCGACGCTGTCGACCATGGTCAACCTTGAAAAGTGGAACGAACTGACGCCGGCCTACAAGGCGATCATGACCGCGGCCTGTGAGGCGTCGAACGCCAACATGATGGCGTCCTATGACCACAAGAACCCGACGGCGCTGAAGTCGCTGGTGGCGAACGGGGCGCAGCTGCGGCCCTTCCCGCAGGACGTGCTGTCGGCGGCCTTTGATGCGGCACAGGCCACCTATGCCGAGATCAGCGCCACCAACCCGGCGTTCAAGAAGATCCACGACAGCCAGACCGCCTTCAAGCGGGACGCCTATCTGTGGGCCCAGATCAGCGAATACAACTATGACGTCTTCATGATGACCCAGCAGCAGGCTGGCAAGCTCTGATCCTGTCACAGTTGTGCCAAGACGGCCCCGGGGGAAACTCCGGGGCCTTTTTCATGTCCCGGGCAGGGACACGGGTCCAGGGCGATTGATTTCAATGGCTTGGGCGCGCAACTTCAGGAAATCTTAACTCTTGAGGCAAACGAAAAGGGCCGACCCCGGATGGGATCGGCCCTTGGTTCTTCGCGCTTTGGAGAGACGGTCAGGGGTTGATGACCGGCGCCCCAAGCTGCGGCGCGCCGGGCAGCGCAGGCAGACCGCCGGGTGCCGGGGCCGCAGCCCCATCGGCAGGCGGCGTGCCGAAGTTCGGCACCCCCAGCGTCGGCGCGCCAAGCGTGTTGCCCCCGGCCGGAGCCCCACCGCCGATGCCGCCCGGAGCCATCGGAGCGAAGCCCGGCACCTTCACCTCGATTGTCGAGGGGTCCACCACCGGGCCTTTGTAATGCATCACGATCTGCGGGAAGAAGACCACGATGAAGATCATCGACACCTGGATGATGATGAAGGGGATCGCACCCTTGTAGATCTCGCCTGTCTTGATCCCGTCCATCTTCTTGCCGGTGACCTTGTCAAGGTAAGGCACCTTCGCCGCGACCGAGCGCAAATAGAAAAGCGCAAAGCCGAAAGGTGGCGTGAGGAAGCTGGTCTGCAGGTTCACCCCGATGATGACCCCCAGCCAGATCAGGTCGATCCCCAGGTTCTGGGCCGGCGCGATCAGCAGCGGCACCAGAATGAAGGCGATCTCGAAGAAGTCGATGAAGAAGCCAAGGATGAAGATGATCAGGTTGACCACCAGAAGGAAGCCCATCTGGCCACCGGGCACACCCGTCAGCAGCTCTTCTACCCAGACATGGCCGTTCACGCCGTAGAAGGTCAGGCTGAACATCCGCGCGCCGATCAGGACGAACATAACGAAGGCCGACAGCCGGGTGGCCGCGATCAGCGCCGATTGCAGAACCGGGAACTTGAAGCGCCCCTTGCTCCACGCCAGGATCATCGCGCCCAAGGCCCCCATCGCGCCGCCTTCGGTGGGCGTGGCAAGGCCAATGAAGATCGTCCCAAGCACCAGAAAGATCAGCGCCAGCGGCGGGATCAGCACCATGATGACCTGCTGCGCCAAACGCGACAGCATGTTGATCTTCAGATAACGGTCGGCAAGCGCATAGAAGTAGACGACCAGCACACCGATGGTGGCGCCAAGCACGTCGGCATTCACGCCCCAATCCTCATAAGCCCAGACATGCGCGCCGTAGCCGATGCCCACACCGACCGCGATTGCGACCAGAAGCGAGGTGACACCGCCGCCCAGCGTCCGCGCCTCGGGCGGCAGGGCGGGCACACGATGCGGCTGGAAAATCGCGATCATGCAGATGTAGCCCATGTACATGCCGGTCAGGATCAGGCCGGGGATCATTGCGCCCGCGTACATGTCACCGACCGACCGGCCCAGCTGGTCGGCCAGGATGATCAGAACAAGCGACGGTGGAATGATCTGGGCAAGCGTGCCCGAGGCCGCGATGACCCCGGTGGCGGTCTGCCGGTCATAGCCATAGCGCAGCATGATCGGCAGCGAGATCAGGCCCATGGCGATGACGGAAGCGGCAACAACGCCGGTGGTCGCGGCCAGAAGCGCGCCGACCAGAATGACCGCAAAGGCCAACCCGCCACGAATCGGCCCGAAAAGCTGACCAATGGTGTCCAACAAGTCTTCGGCCATCCCGCTTCGTTCAAGGATGATCCCCATGAAGGTGAAGAACGGAATGGCGAGGAGGGTTTCGTTCGACAGTATCCCCCAAAGTCGTTGCGGCATGGTGCCGAGGAGCGGCCAGTCCAGCGTGATCTCGCCGTTGGAATAGGGGGCAAGCCAGACGCCGATGACGAAGAAGATCAGCCCGTTTGCGGCAAGCGCAAAGCTGACGGGGTAGCCGATCAGAAGGAAGATCACCAAACTTGCGAAGATGATCGGGGCCATGTTGTGGGCGATGATCTCGATCATTTCTTCACCTCTGTCTGTCTGTTCAGGGCTTCGGCGGCGGCCACTTCGGCGGCCAGCTCCTCAACCTCTTTCAAGGCTTGATCCTGCGCGGACTGGAAGGGGTGGGGGTCTTCGATCAGCCCCTGCATGACGGCGATCTTCTTGATGATCTCGGCAACGCCTTGAAAGACCAGCATGATGAAGCCGATCAGCAGCATGGCCCGGGCCGGCCAGATGATCAGGCCGCCCGCGTTGGTAGACACCTGGCCCGAGTAGAAGGCTTGGATGGTGTAAGGCCAAAGCAGCCAGGCCATCAGCACGGCGAAGGGCATCAGAAAGAAGATATGGCCCAGAAGGTCGATCCAGTGCTGGGTCTTCCGGCTGCGGCTGGCGTAGAACACGTCGATCCGGATATGTTCGTTCTGCTGCAGCGTGTAGGCGGCAGCACCCATGAAGGCGGCCCCGAAGAGGTACCACTGCAACTCCAGCCACGAGTTCGATGACAGGTTGAACAGCTTGCGGCTGATCGCGTTGCCGGCGCTGACAAGCACCGCCAACAGGATCAGCCAGATGACAGCCTTCCCAATGAAGGCATTCACGCGGTCTATGCCCCGCGTGATGGCAAGCAAGGCTTGCATCCGGTAGTCTCCTCCCCTGGGTGGTCTTCGGTTGATCCGACTGACCGTTTAATCTGGTAAAGTAATTTGGCCAATTACAGCATTGCATGCCGCACGGTCAACCCTGACGTGCCGGTAGGGAAGGATGCCCCGAAGGCCGATGGCACGCAAGCGCGGGTTGCAGGTGGCGTGACGTCAGGCGGGTGGGGGGCCGATCAGGTCCCAGCGATTGCCGAAAGCGTCACGCCAGACGGCCACGGTGCCGTAGGGCTCATGCCGGGGGGCTTCCTCAAAAGCGACGCCTGCCGCGGTGAAGGCGGCATGGTCGCGGGCGAAGTCATCGGTCTGCAGAAACAGGAAAACCCGGCCGCCGGTCTGGTTACCGATGGCGGCGGTCTGGCGGTCCCCTTCGGCGCGGGCAAGCAAAAGGCGGGGGCCGCCGCCCGGTGGCTCGACCGTGACCCAGCGCTTGGGGCCTTGGGGGATGTCTTCGGTCAGACGAAAGCCCAGCTTGCCGACATAGAAGGCGATGGCGCTCTCATAGTCGGGCACGACAAGGGCAAGGGCGGAAATGCGGAAAGCCACGGGATCAGGCCAGCCTTATGCGCCGGGCCAGGGGTCTTGTGGGCGGTCCTGCAAGCGGCGCAGGGGCTGCGCCTCGCCCCTTGTATCAGGCAGGTTGATGCGGGCGACCTGCTCGGCAATCGGGTCGACGGAGAGGGGGTGGAGGTCGGCACAATGCGCCGCCGGATCGCCCAAGGGGCGCCACTGGCCGCCCTTGTAGATCTCTAGCGCGGAAAAGCTGGCCTTGTAGCCCATCTTGCGGCTGCCGGGGACCCAGTAGCCAAGGTAGACGTAAGGCAGCCCCGCCTCACGCGCGATGGCGATGTGGTCAAGGATGACATGCGTGCCAAGGGAAAGGTCGGCAAGGTCGGGGTCGTAAAAGCTGTAGACCATCGACAGCCCGTCATCGAAGACATCCGTCAGACAGACAGCAGCAAGCGGACGGCCACGTTCACCCAGATTGGCGGGGCGGGTGTATTCGATCACGCGGGATTTGATCGGGGTTTCCTCGATCATCGCGGCGAATTCGAAGATGTCCATGTCGGCCATCCCGCCATCGGCGTGGCGGTTGTCGAGGTAGCGGCGGAAAAGCGAGAACTGGTCTTCGGTCGCCCATGGGCTGGTCGCGTTGCGGCGGAGCGCATGGGCGCGCTTCAGGATCCGGCGCTGTGAGCGGGAGGGGACGAAATCAGCCACCCGGATGCGCGCGGAGAGGCAAGCGGAACATTCGGCGCAGGACGGGCGGTAAAGGACATTCTGGCTGCGGCGAAAGCCTTGCTTGGACAGGGTGTCATTCAGCTTCTGCGCATGTTCACCTTGCAGCGCGGTAAAAAGCTTCCGTTCCATCCGGCCCGGAAGATAGGGGCAGGGCTGTGGGGCCGTGACGTAGAACTGCGGGGCAAGCGGAAGGGTATGGCGCATCGGGTCCGGCATGACGGTTGATCAAGCAAAGCGTAGCAAGACTGTTACGATCCGCCAAGCGCCGTCTCAGGTGTTCCGGGATTTGCTGGCCGTTGCCGGCCAGAGGATGCCCACCCCGCCGGTGGCGGGATGGGCGGTGGTCTTAGTACTCGCCAGGGCGGCTGTCGGCGGCGGGTTTGTCCGCAACTTTGGCATCCGTGTCAGTGCCAGCGGTTTCTGCGGTTTCAGCCGGGTCCTGCATGGCGGTGGCCCGGGCGCGATCATCCATGAAGGCGTCGAACTCGGACTTGTCTTTCGAGGTGCGCAGGCGCTGCAGGAAAGCCTCGAACGCGGCTTGCTCTTCTTCAAGGCGGCGCAGGGCTTCGGCCTTGTAGCTGTCGAAGGCGCGGTTGCCGGTGGCTTGGCCGGCGCGCCAGGCGTGGCGGCCAAGGTTCGCATCCGACATGTGGCGGCGGTCACCGCAGGAACGTGAGAACATCTGTTTTCCCCAGATCATGTAGGCCAGCAGCGCAAGGCCGACGGGCCAGACGAAGATGAAGGCCAGAACCATGGCGGCGATCCAGCCTTTGCGGCCGTACTGGTCCAGCCAGCTTTCGGCGCGGTGAAGGGCGTTGCGGATCCCGCCGGACCGGGCGGTATGGGTCGTGCTGTGCATTGACGGGTCTCCTGGTGGCGAAAGGTCAGTGACTATGTGAACGGTCTTCACATGAGGCAAGATGCGCAGTCCAGCCCCCGGCTTCAAGGGGTCATGTGAAACTATTTTACATTCCGGCCCGCCCGTCAACCGCTGTCACCAACCGGAGCGGCGTTCCGCCGTGCTCCTGTTGACTTTGCGGTCTGCGCGCATGGGCGCAGACCGCAAAACCGGGCCTCCGGCGGGAGTATTTGCCAAAAAGCGCAAATGCGATTGCTCTTTTCGGAAATACTCCGGGGAGCGCGAGGGGCTGGCCCCTCGTCCTGTCGACCCTGCGCCTTTGGCGCGGGGGCGAGAAAAAGGCGTGCTGCGGCACGCAGCTCCGCGTGAAACCCGTCCGGCAGGCATCCGGTTGACCATGCCGCGCCCGGTGTCGCAAGGTGGCCGGCATGAGCATTGCCCACCGCATCACCCGCCAGCCGATTGCCTTTGACCCCGCCGCCGCTGCGGACCTTGCGTCCAGCCTGCCCAATCTTGGACCGGAAGTGTCGGGCCTGCTGGCGGCCACGGCCGGGTGCAGCCCCTATCTGCGCGGTCTTGCCTTGCGGGAACTTGACTGGCTGGACGAGGCCACGTCTGACCCCGAGGCCGCATTGGAAGCGGTGCTTGCCGCCCCTGACCACGCCGCGCCCGATGCGCTGCCCGCTGCCTTGCGGCAGGCCAAGCGGCGGACGGCCCTGCTGGCCGCCCTTTGTGACCTCGGCGGTGTCTGGCCGCTTGAAGCGGTCACCGGCGCGCTGACGCGGCTGGCGGACCGGGCCGTGCACCTTTCCTTGGCCGTCGAAGTGGGCGAGGCGATCCGCCGGGGCAAGCTGCCCGGTGCCACCCAGGACGACGCCGCGACCGCAGGCGGCATGGTGGCGCTGGCCATGGGCAAGATGGGCGCGGGAGAGCTGAACTATTCCTCAGATATCGACCTGATCTGCCTTTTTGACGAAACCCGCTACCCCGGCGCCGAACAAGAGGCGCGGGCCGTCTTCATCAAGGTCGCGAGGCGGATGACGGCGATCCTGTCGGATGTGACGGATGGCTATGTCTTCCGCACCGACCTGCGCCTGCGCCCGGATGCCAGCGTGACCCCGGTCTGCCTGTCGATGGCCGCCGCCGAAGCCTATTACGAGGCCGAGGGCCGCACCTGGGAACGCGCGGCCTATATCAAGGCCCGGCCCTGCGGCGGCGACCTTGCGGCGGGCAACCGGTTCCTGAAGACCCTGACCCCCTTCGTCTGGCGCAAGCATCTGGATTTCGTGGCGATCCAGGACGCGCATGACATGCGTCTGCGCATCCGCGACCACCGGGGCCTGCACGGGATCACCGTCGAAGGCCATGACCTGAAGCTGGGCGCGGGCGGTATCCGCGAGATCGAGTTCTTCACCCAGACCCGCCAGCTGATTGCCGGGGGCCGCGACCCCGCCTTGCGCGACCGCACCACAGTGGGCGGGTTGGCCGCCCTTGCGGGCAAGGGCTGGATCCCGCCCGAGGTGGCGGAAGAGCTGACCGATCTTTACCGCGCGCACCGCGAGGTGGAGCATCGGCTGCAGATGGTCAACGACGCCCAGACCCATCAGATGCCCGCCACCGCCGAAGCGGTTGCGCGCATCGCGGCGTTCTGCGGCCAGACCGAGGCGGACTTTCGTGCGGGCCTTCTTGACCGGCTGCAGCGGACCGACCGGCTGACCGAGGGCTTCTTCTCACCCGCCGAGGCTGAGGCGGGACCAGCCCTGTCCGACACCGCGCGGGAGATCACCAAGGCCTGGGAAAGCTATCCAGCCCTCCGGTCAGACCGGGCCCGGGCCATCTTCCGCCGACTGCGGCCCAAGCTTCTGCGCGAACTGTCGCGCGCCGCCAACCCGGATGAGGCGCTGGTGGCGCTGGACGGGTTTCTGGCGGGCCTGCCGTCGGGGGTGCAGATCTTTGCGCTGTTTGAGGCAAACCCGCCGCTGGTCGAGCTGATCATCGACATTGCCGGGTCGGCCCCCGGCCTTGCGCGCTATCTGTCTCGCAATGCAAGCGTGCTGGACGGGGTGATCGGCGGCAGCTTCTGGGGGCTTTGGCCCGGCGTGGCGGGCCTGCGGGTGGAACTTGCCGCCCGGCTGGCGTTGGCCACGGATTATGAGGCGCGGCTGGATGCGGCCCGGCGCTGGATGAAGGAATGGCATTTCCGGGTGGGGGTGCACCACCTGCGCGGGCTGATCGACGGGTTCGAGGCCGCCAAGAACTATGCTGACCTCGCCGAGGCTGTGGTGGCCGGGATATGGGACGTGGTGACCGCCGATTTCGCGCGCAAGCACGGGGCAATGCCGGGGCGCGGGGCGGTGGTGGTGGGCATGGGATCGGTCGGGGCGGCGCGGCTGAATGCCGGGTCGGACTTGGACCTGATCGTGATCTATGACGCGGGCGAGGTTGAGGTGTCGGACGGCCCGCGCCCCTTGGCTACGCGGCCCTACTACGCGCGGCTGACGCAAGGGTTGGTCACCGCCCTGACGGCGCAGATGCCGGAGGGGCGGCTCTATGAGGTGGACATGCGCCTTCGCCCGTCAGGCCGGCAGGGGCCGGTGGCGACAGCGCTTTCCAGCTTCACCACCTATCAGGAATCCGAGGCCTGGACCTGGGAGCACCTCGCCCTGACCCGGGCGCGCGTGCTGGCAGGCGATGGCGCACTTGGGGCCGAGGTTGAGGGGTTCCGCCGCAAGCTTCTGGCGCTGAAGGGGCAGGGGCCCCTGGTGCGGTCTGATGTGGCGGCGATGCGGGACCGCGTGCAGGCCGCGAAACCGGCTGTGGGCCTGTGGGATGCCAAGAACGGTCCGGGGCGGATCATGGATATCGAGCTTGCGGCGCAGACGATTGCGCTTCTGGCCGGCAGCCCCGCGCGGGGGGTGGAACGCCAGATCGCGGCGGGGGTGGGCCGTCATGTGCCGGAAACGGATGCGCAGGCGCTTTTGATGGCCTACAGAATACTCTGGCGCCTGTACGCGGCGGGGCGGCTTTTGACCGATGGCGTCCTGGACATGGACAGCATCGGTGAAGGCGGCCGGGCCTTCGTTCTGCAGGAAACCGGGGCGCCTGACCTCGCATCGCTGCAGGCCGGGGTGGAGCAGGCGGTCACGGCGGCGGCGGCGGCGATCGACCGGCTGGTGACCGCGTGAGGGGGCAAGCATGGGGAGACGGGCAATGAACCTGACTGAGGCCGACCCGAAGGGTCTGGTGCGCGAAAGCTACCGGATCGAGGGGATCACGCTGGCCGAATGCCGGTCGATCTTCATCGACTGGGCGCTGTCGGTGCCGTCAGGGATTTCCGTCCCCGATGCGGTGCGCACGCTGGTGGCCGAATACGGTCAGGACGTGGGCGACCACCCGATGACGGCTGTACTGAACGAGGCTCTGACCGCGCCAGATGAGCCACGCCGCCGGGGCGGCCGGGCCGGGCGGCAGGGCCTTAACGGCTAAGCGCCGCTGCCTCCCGCGCCAGACGAGTGATCTCGGCCCAGTCGCCGCGCGACATGGCGTCCTTGGGGGCCACCCAGCTGCCGCCGACACAGAGGATGTTCTTGAGGCCAAGATAGTCGGGGGCAAGCTTCAGGCTGATCCCGCCCGTGGGGCAAAAGCTGACCTGCGGGATGGGCGAGCCGATGGATTTGAGATACGCCGCCCCGCCCGCCTGTTCGGCGGGAAAGAACTTCTGGACGGTGTAGCCCTTCTCCAGAAGCAGCATGATCTCGGACGCCGTCGCAGCCCCGGGAAGCAGCGGAAGCCCCTCATCTTCACAGGCCGCGATCAGCCGGTCCGTCGCACCGGGCGACACGCCGAAAGTCGCGCCCGCCGCCTTGGCGGCCTTCACATCGGCAGGCGTCAGCAGCGTGCCCGCACCCACCACACCGCCCGGCACCTCGGCCATCGCGCGGATCGCGTCGAGGGCGCAAGCGGTGCGCAAGGTTACCTCCAGCGCGGGCAGACCGCCCGCGACCAGCGCCTCGGCCAGGGGCCGTGCATGGGTCAGGTCGTCGATCACGAGGACCGGGACCACCGGGGCAAGGCGGCAGATCTCGGCGGCGCGGCGGGATTGCTCGGCGGGGGTCATGGGTCAGGCTCCTTCAAGGCCCCAGCGTCGGGGATGCGGATGATGCGGAGCCTCCGGCGGGGATATTTGGGCAAAGATGAAAGGGCAAGGAGGGTGGGCACCCCCATCTCGGGCCGGCAAGCCGGGGGAGACGGGGAGCCTTTCACCTTTGACGGTCATCGGCGTCCCCGCCTGTACCGCCTCGTCACTCTGCCCACTTATCATTTCATCTTTGTTAAAATATCCCCGCCGGAGGCGCAGGGTTGGCGAAAGGCGTGCCGGTCAAAGGACCAGCGCCGCCCCGGTATCGGCTGAGCCTACGTTGCGGCGGAAGGCGGCGAAAAGCTCGCGCCCAATACCGTGTTCGTTGGCGGAAAGGTCGGCGGTCACCGGCGTGCGGCTGTCGAAATCGGGGACGAGGGCGGTCAGCGTGCCCAGGTCTGCATCCAGCCGGACAATGTCCCCATCGCGCAGCTTAGCAAGGGGGCCGCCGCAGGCAGCCTCAGGGGCTACGTGGATTGCGGCAGGAACCTTGCCAGAGGCGCCCGACATCCGGCCGTCGGTGACCAGCGCCACGCGCAGGCCGCGGTCTTGCAGGATGCTCAGCGTCGGGGTCAGGGAGTGGAGTTCCGGCATCCCATTGGCTTGCGGCCCTTGGAAGCGGACGACGACGATGGTGTCGGACGTGAACTCCCCCGCCTTGAAGGCGGCTTTCACCGCATCCTGGCTGTGGAAGATGCGGGCGGGGGCTTCGATCACGTGCCGGTCGGCGGCGACGGCAGAGACTTTGATCACTCCGCGCCCGAGGTTGCCGGTTAGTTGCTTCAGCCCACCTTGCGGGGCGAAGGGATCGGCGGCCGGGCGCACGATCTTTTCGTTGAGGGAGGCTTTCGGTCCGTCGCGCCAGGTCAGGCGGCCGTCGTCCAGCATTGGTTCCTGCCGGTAGTGCGCGAGGCCGTCGCCCGCGATGGTCTTGGCGTCGGGGTGCAGAAGGCCCGCATCCAGAAGCTGGCTGATCAGGAACTGCAGGCCACCGGCGGCGTGGAAGTGGTTCACGTCGGCGAGACCGTTCGGGTAGACCTTGGCCATCAGCGGCACGGCCTCGGACAGGTCGGCAAAGTCCTGCAGGTCGAGGAGCACTCCGCTTGCGCGGGCCATGGCGGGCAGGTGGAGGACGAGGTTGGTGGAGCCCCCCGTCGCCATCAGCCCGACGATGCCGTTGACATAGGCGCGCTCGTCCAGAATTTCGCCCGCCGGGCGGAAGTCGTTCCCCAGCGCCGTGATCGCGGCGGCGCGGTCGACGGCGGCGGTGGTCAGCGCCTCGCGCAAGGGCGTGCCGGGATTGACGAAGCTGGTGCCGGGCAGGTGCAGGCCCATGAACTCCATCAGCATCTGGTTGGTGTTGGCGGTGCCGTAGAAGGTGCAAGTGCCGGGGCCGTGGTAGCTGGCCATCTCGGCCGCCATCAGCTCTTCGCGTGTCGCCTTGCCTTCGGCGTAGGCATTGCGGACGCGGGACTTCTCGTCGTTCGGGATGCCCGATGGCATGGGGCCAGCGGGCACGAAGACCGCCGGGATATGGCCGAAGGTGGCGGCGGCCATGATGAGACCCGGCACGATCTTGTCGCAAACGCCGAGGTAGAGGGCAGCATCGAAACAGTTGTGGGAGAGGGCGACACCGGCCGCGAGGGCGATCACGTCGCGGGAGAAGAGCGACAGCTCCATCCCCGGCTGGCCTTGGGTCACGCCATCGCACATCGCAGGCACGCCGCCTGCGACCTGGATGGTGACGCCCGCCTTGGCGGCCGCGGCGCGCAGAATGTCTGGGTAACGCTCAAACGGCTGGTGGGCGGAGAGCATGTCGTTGTAGGCGGTTACGATGCCGATGTTCGGCACCTTTGCAGCCGCGAGGGCATCCTTCGCCCCGCCCATCGCGGCGTAGGCATGGGCCTGGTTGCCGCAGGACAGATGCGCACGGACCGGACCTGCCGAGACCGCCTTGCCCATCCGCTCAAGATAGGTGCCCCGCGCGATGTCGGAACGGGCGCGGATGCGGTCGGTGACGCGGGCGATGGTGGGGTGCAGCGACATGGGCCCTCCGGGTGTTGCTGGGGATACCTAGCAGATCGTGTTAGCGCTAACAAGGGTTGGTCTCGGCGCGTGAAGCTTCCGGCTTTCGAAACCGGCTGGAACCCGGTATGGGAAGCCCATGAATGATGATACCCTGACCCCCCGCCTTCTGCCAACCGTCCGCCTCAAGCCCAAGGCGGAGGCGCGCGCCATTCGCCACGGCTTCCCTTGGGTTTACGCCGATGAGCTGGTCACCGATCGGCGCACCCAAGCCCTGGCCCCCGGCGCGCTAGCGGTCTTGGAGGATGGCGAGCGGCAGGTGCTCGGCCTTGTGACGGTCAATAACCGGTCAAAGATCATCGCCCGGATGCTGGACCGCGACCCTGAGGCGGTGGTGGATCAGGCCTGGTTCGAGGCGCGGCTTGAGCGGGCGCAGGCGCACCGGGCGCGGCTTTATCCGCAGCCCTTCTACCGGCTGGTCCACGCCGAGGCGGATGGCCTGCCGGGTGTCGTCATCGACCGCTTCGGCGATGTGGCGGTCGTCCAGCCCAACGCCGCCTGGGCCGAGGCGCATCTTGAGGCGCTCGTCGCGGCCTTGGTCGCGGTGACGGGCGTGACCACGGTCATCAAGAATGGCCAAGGTCGGGTCCGCAGCCTGGAAGGTTTGGCGGAAGAGACGGCGGTCGTTCACGGGCCCGCACCCACAGGTCCGGTGCAGGTGCCGATGAACGGGGCGATCTACCTTGCCGACCTTTTGGGCGGCCAGAAGACCGGGCTTTTCTTCGACCAGCGCGAGAACCACGCTTTCGCGGCCCGTCTGGCGCAAGGCGCGCGGGTGCTGGATGTGTTTGCCCATGTTGGCGGCTTTGGACTTGCTGCGTTGGCGGGCGGGGCGGTTTCTGCCTTGGCCGTCGATGGCTCAGCCCCGGCGCTGGCGCTGGCGACGGGTGGGGCAGTCGCCTCGGGCTTCGGCGACCGTTTCACCACGCGGCAGGGCGATGCCTTTGACGTGCTGGAGGCTTTGGGGGCCGAGGGCGCGCAGTTTGATCTGGTGATCTGCGACCCGCCAGCCTTTGCGCCCGCGAAACCCGCGCTGGAAGCGGGCCTGCGCGCCTATGAGCGGGTGGCGCGGCTTGCGGCTCCGCTGGTCGCCCCCGGTGGCTATTTGGTCCTGTGTTCCTGCAGCCACGCAGCCGACCTGCAAGCCTTCCGCAACGCCAGCGCCCGTGGCATTGGGCGCGGTGGGCGGCGGGGGCAGTTGATCCACACCGGCTTTGCCGCGCCCGACCACCCTGTCCTGCCGCAACTGGCCGAGACGTCCTACCTCAAGGCGCTGGCGTTCCGGCTGGACGGATGAAGGCGGTTTTGGACGCTTGCGTCCTTTACCCCACCGTCTTGCGAGAAATCCTGCAAGGGGCAGCCGCGGCGGGCATATATGATCCGGTCTTTTCCGACCGAATTTTGCGTGAGTGGGTGCTGGCCACTGCGAAACTGGGCGCCGATGCTCCGGCGATAGCCCAGGGCGAGGCGGCCACCTTGCGCGCGGCTTTCCCCCGGGCCTTGACCCGTGAGCGGCCCGAGATCGAGGCGCGTCTTCTGCTTCCCGACCCGAACGATGTGCATGTGCTCGCCACCGCAGTCGCCGCTGGGGCTGATACAATCGTGACCTTCAACGCTCAGGATTTTCCTGGCCATGTGCTGGCCGCCGAAGGCATCACCCGCCGTGACCCGGACGGGTTCCTGTGGGAGCTGCAGTCGCATCACCCGGAAGCCGTGGCCCGGGTTGTGGAAAAGGTTCGCGCCAAGGCCGAGGCGATTTCGGGCCAGCCCGTCCCCCTGAAAGCCCTGCTGAAACGCGCGCGGCTTTACCGTCTGGCAAAGGCGCTGGGGGTCTGATGCCCAAAATCCTTACGTAAGGATTTTGACAAAATTCTTCCTCAAGAAATCTGCAGCGGCTGCATCCAGCGCGCTTCATTCGCTTCAATGGCGGCGATGCGTTCGGCGGTTTTCGGGTGGCTCAGCATCCAGGCGGGCACACCTTCGGTATGGTTCGCGGTCAGCGCCTCAAGCTTGCGGAAGAGCGACTTTTGCGGCCCTGTCCCGATCCCGGCCTTGATCAGAAGGGCCGAGGCATAGGCATCCGCCTCAAACTCATCGCGGCGCGACAGGCGGGCCATCAGGGCGGTGGCCAGGAAGTTCGCGATCCAGATGCCGATGAAGGGCAGAAACCGGTTCAGGACCGCCGAGAGCATGATGAAGACCGCGTTCTGCCCGGTGAAGTCGATCATCCGGCGGCGCATGTGGCCCAAGGCGACGTGGCCCAACTCATGAGCGATGACGCTTGCCAGCTCCTCCGCCGAAACCTCGCCGCGCGCCTTGCGGTTTAGAAACCCGCGCGTCAGGAAAATGCGGCCATCGGGGGCCGCAAGGCCGTTCACGGGTTCTACCTCGAACACATGGACCTTGATTTCGGGCAGGTCCATCGCGGCGGCCATCTGGTCGGCCAGCCTGGTGATCGACGGGTCGGTCAGCGGTTTGGACTGCGCGTCCAGCATCCGCTTGGTGCGCCACATCGAAAAGCGCAGCATCAGGATGGCGTAGCCGACGGCAAGAATGAGGGGCATGAACTTGATCATGCGGGGAATATAGTCACGCTTTCGCGTCCGGCAAACCCGATGCGACATCCGATCTGCTGGCCGCCCAAAGCCAGTAGCCAAGCGCCAGAACTGCGCCCCCGCCGGCCATCAGGCCAAGGACCGACCCCAGCATTTCGCTGGCCGCCTTGACGTTGCCGGCAAAGACGTGGCCGGTGCCGACGTAGAGCCCGGCCCAGACCGCCTCACCTGCCACGGCGGCCAGGGTGAAACGCGGCCAGCCATAGCCAGTGCTGCCCGCCGTCAGGTTGACCCATGGCCCCAGCGGGCTGACCAGCCAGCGTGAGAAAAAGACCGCGAGCACCCCGCGCCGGTCCATCATCGCGTCGGCCCGCGCCAGAAGCTTGTCGCGCGCGGCATCCTTGCGCAACCGGGCGAGGAAGGCCCTGCCATAGCGCCGCCCGGCCCAATAGCCGACCTGATCGCCCGCAATCCCCCCCGCCGCCGCCGCGCCAAAGGCCTGCCACAGGACCAGATCCCCCGCCGCCGCAAAGCCCCCGGCCGTCAGCATCAGGATCGAGGCGGGAAAGGGCAGGGCGAGGCAGGACAGGAAAGTTGTCGCCGCCAAAAGCCAAAGCCCGTATTGCGGGACCAGCGACAAAAGCCAGTCGGTCATTCGCTTGGGTCCATCAGGCGCAAAGTGGCGATGGCGGCTTCCACATCGGCGATGATGGTTTCGACGGGAACGCCCCGATCCTTGGCAATCTCGCTCAGGGGTTGGGGGCGGCCCTTCACCAGCGGTAGGGGCAGGCCCGCCATCTGGTCCAGCGTGCGGGGGTCAAGGTCCCAGGACCGGGCGACATAGCCCACGGTCATCCAAGGCTCTACCGCCACGTCCTGATGGGTCTGCCAGTATACCGCCTGCACCACAAGGCGCCCGGCAAAGAACAGCGTCACCGCGCAGGCCAGAAGGAAGGCCGAGGTGAGGATGGGTCGCTTGCGCCACAGGCTGATCATCGCAGGTCCTTCAATCCCTTGGATATTCCGTCCAGCGTCATCGGGACCATTCGGCCTTCGATCAGGTCACTGATCAGCCGGGTGGATTGGGTGTAGCCCCAATCGCCCTCTGCCACCGGGTTGATCCACAGATGATACGGCCACTGCGCGAAAATCCGTCGTAGCCAGACGGCACCCGCTTCGGGGTTCCAGTGTTCATTGGCCCCGCCGGGATGGGTGATCTCATAAGGGCTCATCGCCGCGTCGCCGACGATGATGACGCGCCAGTCGGGGCCATAGGTGCGGATCACCTCCCACGTCGGGGTTTGCGCGTCCCAGCGCCGGCGGTTGTCGCGCCAGAGGCCCTCATACGGGCAGTTGTGGAAGTAGAAGACCTCCAGATGCCGGAACTCTGCCTTCGCGGCGGTGAAAAGGTCCTCCATGACCTTCACATGCGGGTCCATCGACCCCCCGATGTCGAGAAGGAGGAGGACCTTCACCGCATTTTTGCGTTCCGCCCGTGTCTGCACGTCCAGCCAGCCCTGTGCGGCGGTGGCGCGGATCGTGGCGTCAAGGTCAAGCTCTTCCGCCGCGCCCTCCCGCGCCCAGCGGCGCAGGCGGCGAAGGGCAAGTTTCAGGGTGCGGGTGCCAAGTTCCGCATCGCCATCCAGATTGCGAAACTCGCGCCGGTCCCAGACCTTGACGGCGCGTTGGTGGCGGCTTTTCTCTTGCCCGATGCGCACGCCTTCGGGGTTGTAGCCATAGGCGCCGAACGGGCTGGTCCCGGCGGTGCCGATCCATTTTGACCCGCCCTGATGGCGGCCCTTCTGTTCGGCCAGACGTTCCCGCAAGGTCTCCATCAGCTTGTCGAAACCGCCAAGCGCCTGAATGGACGCTCGTTCTTCGGCCGAAAGGTGGCGTTCAGCCAGCTTCTCCAGCCAGTCCTTCGGCAGGTTCAGCGCCTCAAGCACCTGGTCTGGCGTGATGCCCTCAAGCCCCGCGAAACTGCGGGCGAAGGCGCGGTCGAAACGGTCGATGTGGCGTTCGTCCTTGATCAGGATGGTGCGGGCAAGGTGATAGAACCCCTCAGGGTCATAGATCACCAGACCCGCCGCCATGCCTTCCAGAAAGGCCAGGAATTCGCGCAGGGAAACCGGCACGCCTTCTTCCCGCAAGGTCTGGAAGAAGGGCAGGAACATGGGTCAGTTCAGCAAAAGCCGGTCGAGGATCAGCGTCAGGAACAGGCCAGCCAGCCCGAAGGCGATGCCGAACCCGGCGGCATATTGCGCCATGTCGGCTGCCTTGCCGCCGCGCCGCTGTGCGACCAAAGCGCCGCCGATTGCCCCGAACACCAGACCGCCGATCACGAACATTCCGCCCCCATCTGCCGGGGCGCTTGCCCCCGCTTAGCCGTTTGCCGCGCGGTCGGCCACAATGGCGATATCGCGCATCCGGGCCTTGACCACGCTGTCAGGCCCGAAGCCATAGCGTGCCCAGACCTGACTGTCGAGGCGCAGCGCCGCCGCAGCCGCAGGGTCACCCGACCGCTCCAGCGCCTCGGCCTTGATGAGCATGAGGGTGGCCAGAAGGGCCGCGTTCTCATGCGACCGCACCACGGGAATCGCCTTGTCAGCCAGCCGCAGGGCGGCGTCGTTCTGCCCGCCAGCAAGGGCCATCGCGGCGCGCTGCATGTCGATATGGGCGATCTGGATCTGCCCGCCGGGCAGGCCCGCGTAGATGGCGGCGGCATTGTCGAATTCTGTCAGCGCGCGGCCCGGGTCGCTGCCGGCCCAAAGGCGGGCGACGGCAAAGTGGCTGAAGGCAAGGCGGTTGTCCTGCCAGCCCTGCTCGCGTGCGATCGACAGTGCGCGTTCTGCGGCTGCACGCCGCGCCTCCACCCCGCCGGCACGGCCAAGGGCGGCCTCGATCGACTGGACCCACGGCCCCGGAACCACAACAGACGGCAACGCCGTGCCGCCCAGGATGGACGGCAGGCGCTGTGCAACCTCATCCCGGGTCATGCCGCTGGCAAGCTGCGGCGCATAGGTCGCGCGCAGGATCGTCATGTCAAAGCTGGTCAGCACCGAATGGAAGTTGTCATCGTTGAAGACGCTGTTTGGCAGGCGGTACAGGTCGTTCAGCGGCCCCAGCGCCTGGGCGAGTTCCTCATGCAGGCAGTCGCGAATCTCTTGCGGGCTGGTGTCGGCAGGAATGAAGATCGCCGCCCGCGTGCGCCGTGTGACCAGCGCCCAGTCCACCGCATCAGACCCGCGAATCCGGCGGTATTCGCCCAACGACGACACACCCGGCACGACAAAGCAGGCAGCCATCGGGGCCAGACGGCGCAATTCGGACCGGTCGGCGAATTCCACGGTGATCGTGGCCTGCCCGGTGCTGCTGGGGGCAATGTCGATGCCCGCCTCACCCGACAGCCGGCCGATCAGCGCGCCAAGGTCGCGCGGGGCGGACGGCGGGACCGCGCCGGTCATCGCCACCGTGATCGGGCCTTCAAAGCGGCTGAACACCTCAAGCCCGCGCCCGCTTTCCATGGCGAAGGTCAAATCCATGAAATCGCGCGCCAGGGATGACCCGCCGCTGCCCCCCAGCGCCAGGCCGGAGGACCCTGCGCCAAAGCCCACGCCAACCTCGGCCCGAGGATCGCTTTTGGACACCTGCGCGGGCGGCGCACAGGCGGACACCGCGCAAAGCGCGGCAAGAAGGAACGGCAGGCGCATGGCAGGACCTGATATGGCAGCGCCCCGGCAGATGGGGCTGCCAGAGTGTCGGCCCCTTGGGAAGCAGGAGTCAATTCCGCAAAAGTTACGATTTTTCCGCACACTACCCCTCGCGGTTGAAGTGCCGGTTGGGGCCAGATTTATCCAAACCACTCACGCATTGTTACAGGAATGTCGGCTGCGTGATGGCGGTGCAGGGCACTTGGGGGTGGTGTGGATGATTCGCCTTGCCTTGGGAAGAGCCATTATATTACCAATAGGAAATATAACTATTGGGTGATTCCATGGCTGATCCCCTGTCACGCACCTTCCTTGCGCTGGCCGATCCGACGCGCCGCGCGATCCTGGCGCAGATCGCAAGCGGCGCTCAGACCGTGACCGCGATTGTCGCGGCGAACGGGTTAAGCCAGCCCGGAATCTCCAAGCACCTGAAGGTGTTGGAAGAGGCGGGCCTGATCCGCCGCGAACGGGTGGCCAAGACCCGGCCCGTGCATCTGGATGCGGCGGGGCTGCAGCAGGCGGCAGGCTGGATCGACCATTACCGCCAGCATTGGGAAGGCGCGTTCGGGCGGATCGATGCGCTGATTGACCGGCTGCAGGCCGAGGAGGTGAAGAATGGACGACAATAGCGCCAACGCCCTGCGCCTGACGCACCGTTTCGCCGGGCCGCCCGCGCTGGTCTGGGCGGTCTGGACGCGGCCCGAATTGATCCGGTCCTGGTTCGGGTCCTCCCACGGCTTTCGCGCCCATGACATCACGGCGGATCTGCGACCCGGTGGTCGCTGGTCCCTGCGCAACGTCAACGGAGCGGTGACGGAGTATGTGAGCGGCACCTATCACGAGGTCGAACCGACCCACCGCCTCGTCTATTCCTACCATTTTGAAGGCACGGACTTTTTCTCCACCATCTCAGTGAACCTAACGCCCGATGGCGATGGCACCCAGTTGCACTTCCTTCAGACCGGTTTCCCCGACGCGCAGGCCCGGATTGAGCATGCCCGCGGCTGGCCGGAAGCGATCCGCGTCATGGGCGAGGCGCTTCTGGCGATGCACGGGATTGGCAGCCTGTGGCCGACCCTGCCGGAAAAGCGCCATATCGACGGCGTGGCGCAGGACCTTGAAGCCGCCCGCGCGCGTCTGCTTGAGGAGAAGGCCAAATGACCCACCCAAACCTTCTGGCGCTGGATCACCATTTCAACGCCGCCCCGGCCTTTGTCTTCGGCCTCTGGTCGCACCCGTCGCTCGTCTCTGCCTGGTGGGGGCCGGAGCACCACCACCTTGCCACCTGCGAGATCGACTTCCGTCCCGGCGGCAACTGGCGGTTCAACATGGCAAAGGATGGTGAGGCGCATTGGGCGCACGGCACCTACCATGAGATCGTGCCGGATGAGCGGCTGATGTTTTCCTACCGCTTCCCGATGTTTGCGGTGCAATCCATCGTCTCGCTGCGGTTTGAGGCGGAGGGGCAGGGCACGCGCCTGCACTTCCTGCAGACCGGGTTTCCGAATGAGGAGCATTACATCGGCCACAAGGGCGGCTGGACCTCGACCTTCTCGATCCTGGAGGACCTCTTGTTGAAGCTGCAGGGGATCGGGTCAGTCTACCCAACCCTGCCAGAGCCCAAGATCAGCGCCGTTGCGGAAGACCTGGCCGAGGCGCGCCGCCGCCATGATGCTAACATCCCAGCAGATCAACGCTGAGGGAAAGCTCGTCGAGCACGTCGTGCACTCCTCGCTGGCCGCTCCGACGCGTGCACGGAGTGCTCGAGGAGGATCACCTGGAAGGGTGCTACCGCTGCCCCCGCGCCATGAAGGCAAGCCGTTCGAAAAGCTGCACATCCTGTTCGTTCTTCAAAAGCGCACCATGCAGCCGCGGCAGGGCGTTCTTCGGGTCCTTGCGCAGATCCTCGGGCGCCAGGTCCTCGGCCAGCAACAGCCGCAACCAATCCAGCACCTCGCTGGTTGAGGGTTTCTTCTTCAGCCCCGGCACCTCGCGCAGTTCATAAAATTGCGTCAAGGCGGCGGTCAGCATCTGGTCCTTGATCGCTGGGAAATGCACGTGGACGATGGCGGCAAGGGTCTCGGCATCGGGAAAACGGATGTAGTGGAAGAAACACCGTCGCAGGAAGGCGTCGGGCAGTTCCTTTTCGTTGTTCGAGGTGATGATGACCACGGGGCGGTGCCTGGCGCGGATCGTCTCACCGGTCTCGTAGACGTGAAACTCCATCCGGTCGAGTTCTTGCAGAAGGTCATTCGGAAACTCGATATCCGCCTTGTCGATTTCGTCGATCAACAGGACCACCCGCCCCTCAGCCTCAAACGCCTGCCAAAGCTTGCCCTTGCGGATGTAGTTGCGCACATCATTGACCCGCGCGTCGCCCAACTGGCTGTCGCGCAACCGGCTGACCGCGTCGTATTCATACAGCCCCTGTTGCGCCTTGGTTGTGCTTTTCACGTGCCATTCAATCAGGGGTAGGCCAAGCGCCCCCGCCACCTGCCGCGCAAGTTCGGTCTTGCCGGTCCCCGGTTCGCCCTTCACCAACAAGGGACGCTGCAGCGTGACCGCTGCATTGACCGCCACCGTCAGGTCACCCGTCGCGATGTAGCCATCGGTCGATGCAAATTTCATTGCGTTCTCAACATCCTGTTTGCGGTCCTTACACAAACCCTACCTAGGCCAAGAAAATGTCGCAACCGCTAGTGACATTGTCCCGGCCTTCGGCTAAATGCCCGGCATCGGAGGCGCGTCATGACAGAAGCCCACCTGTCGGAGCGATCCGGCGCAGAGGAGAGAGTGTCAATGAAGGCTGAGGTTTTTCTGCCCGACGACTATCGTCCTGCTGAGGACGAACCCTTCATGAACGACCGCCAGCTGGAATACTTCCGCCGCAAGTTGCTGGTCTGGAAGCAAGAGCTGCTGGACCAGTCGGCTGAAACCATCGACAGCCTGCAAGACAGCGGCCGCAATGTCCCCGACATCGCCGACCGCGCGTCCGAGGAAACTGACCGCGCGCTGGAGTTGCGCACAAGGGACCGGCAGCGCAAGCTGGTCGGCAAGATCGACGCCGCGATCCGTCGGATCGAGAACGGTGAATTCGGCTATTGCGAGGTGACCGGCGAGCCGATCAGCCTCAAGCGCCTCGATGCCCGGCCCATCGCCACGATGACGCTGGAAGCCCAGGAAAAGCACGAGCGCCGCGAGAAAGTGCACCGCGAAGACTGACCGCCCGGCGGCGAGTGACAGCATTTGCGCCGGGCCTTGCAGGTCCGGCGTTTGCATTTGCAAGGGGGCGGCGGGATGAGCCTGATCGGCCAGACGGTGACGGTGATCGGCGCGGGCGTGGCGGGGCTGGCCGTGGCGCGGGCGCTGGCGTTGCGCGGTGCATCCGTGACCGTGCTGGAACAGGCCGATGCCATCCGAGAGGTGGGGGCGGGCCTCCAGATCTCGCCCAACGGGGCGGCGGTTTTGCGGGCGCTGGGGTTGCAGGGGGCGCTGGAGGCGGCGTCAATGCGGGCCGAGGCGGTGCAGTTGATCGACGGGCCGACGGGCGACCCGGTCACGCGGTTGGACGTTGCGCGCCTGCGACCGGGGCAGGGCTATCACTTCCTGCACCGGGCCGATCTGATCGCGCTTTTGCTGCAGGGTGCGATTGAGGCTGGGGTGACCCTGCGCCTGCTGTCGCGCACCCTGACCGTTGACCTTGACGGCCCGCGCCCCGCCGTCTTGCTGGACGGGGGCGAGCGGGTGGAAAGCCCGCTTCTGATCGGCGCGGACGGCTTGCATTCCCGCTTGCGGGCGGCGCTGAACAGCGAGGGTGCGCCCTTCTTCACCGGTCAGGTTGCCTGGCGCGCGGTGATCCCTTGCGAACCCGGTGCCGCCCCGGTGGCCGAGGTGCACATGGGACCGGGCCGCCATCTGGTCAGCTACCCCCTGCGCGGCGGCACCCTGCGCAACATCGTTGCCGTCGAAGAGCGCGCGAAATGGGCCGAGGAAAGCTGGACCTTGCGCGATGACCCGATGGACCTGCGTCTTGCCTTCGCAGGTTTCGCGCCCCGGGTGCAAGGCTGGCTGGAGAGGGTGGAGGATCCCTGGCTTTGGGGCCTTTTCCGCCATCCGGTGGCAGGGACCTGGACCCGAACCCTACCACACGGCGCGGTGGCGATTCTTGGCGATGCGGCGCACCCGACGCTGCCGTTCCTTGCTCAAGGTGCCAGCATGGCGCTGGAAGATGCCTGGGTGCTGGCCGAAATGCTCGCCTCGCATGACACGGCCGGGGCGGCACTTGCGGCCTATCAGGCGGTGCGGAAGCCGCGCACCACCCGGATCGTCGCCGCCGCCAATACGAATGCGCGGGCCTATCATCTTTCAGGCCTGTCGCGGATGATCGGTCACACCGGCCTGCGGCTGTTGGGGCGGGTGGCACCGGGCATGATGCTGTCACGCTTCGACTGGCTCTATGGACACGACGTCACGGCGAGGTGACAAAATCCTTCGAAGGAATTTGCAAATCTTTTCGAAAAGACTTGCCCCTACGCCGCCAGCCGCACCCAGACCGGCACATGGTCGGACGGCTTGTCGCCGCCGCGCACGGCCTTGTCGATGCCTGCTTCTTCCAGCCGGTCTGCGGCCTGCGGGCTGAGGAGCAGATGGTCAATCCGGATGCCGTTGTTCCGCTCCCACGCCACGGCCTGATAGTCCCAGAACGTATAGACCCCCGGCGAGGGATCGCGCGCCCGGATCGCATCAGTCAGGCCAAGGTTCAGCATCCGGCGAAACGCTTCGCGGCTTTGCGGCAGATACAGCGCGTCGGTGGTCCAGTTTTCCGGCTTTGCCGCATCCATCGCCTGTGGGATCACGTTGTAATCACCAAGACAAAGGAACGGCTCTTCGCTGGCCAGAAGGTCGCGCACCCGAGCCTCCATCCGGTCCATCCAGGCCAGTTTGTAGTCATACTTCGGCCCTGGAGCAGGGTTGCCGTTCGGCAGGTAAAGCCCGCAAATCCGCACCGGGCGGCCCACATCCACCACGGCCTCAATCCAGCGGGCCTGTTCGTCGCTGCCGTCGCCCGGCAGGCCGCGACGGATGTCGCTGAGGGGCAGCTTTGACAGGATCGCCACCCCGTTGAAGCCCTTCTGCCCGTAGGTTTCCACCCGGTAGCCAAGCGCCTCGAACACCTCGCGCGGAAAGGCCTCATCGACCGACTTGATCTCTTGCAGGCAGACCACATCGGGCGTGGCACTGGCCAGCCATGCGGGCAGCGCCTCGATCCGGGCCTTGACGCCGTTGATGTTGAAGGTGGCAAGTTTCATCCGCGATCCCTCCGCTTCACCCCCATCTAGGCTGGTGAGGGCCTCCGGTTCAAGCCGTCTGGCGCAGGGGCAGGGTAGCGGCCTTCAGCCACAGCCGATCCACCCGGTCAAGTTCCACCGGGTCGAACGCATGCGCCTCTTCCCAGTACCTGCCTGAGGGTACCATGTAACCAAGCGCCGCCTCCGCCTCCAGCGCCGCCGCTGCAAGGTCGGGGCAATAGGCGCGGGGCCGGGCATGGGCCGCCGCCGCCCGGGCCACACGCGGGAAGACCAGCCGCGATGGCCCGGTGGACAGGTTCACCGCCGCACAGCCCTGCATCGCGGCGAGAACCATCAGCCGCGCCGACTTTGCCTCAAGCGACCGCAGGGTGATGTCCTTGCGCAACGGGTCCGGCGCGCCAGAGCCGTAGAAATGCGTCTGCCCGGTCGCGGCATAGTGCATGTCGCAGCCGAACACCGCCAGAACCAAAGGTTGCAGCGCATGCAGCGCCCAGTACCCAGCAGTAAAGGCCATCGTCGCCCCGGCATAGACGAACCCGCCAAGCGCGTTCTGCGCCGGCACGAAAGCTTCTTCCGTCACCAGCGCCTTACCGGCACCAGCGGCAGGCCGGCGATCTTCAGGGAAATCCCACGGGAAGACCGCGTCATCCCAATCCGGGCGCACCCGCCAGGCGTTGTTTATCGCAATCACCCGGTCGAACGGCGCACGGGGCCAGTTGGCCGCTTCCGCAACCATCGGGGCCGATCCCAGCATCAAGACAGTCGTCATTCGGCACCCCCTGAACTCTGAGGGCCGACTTAGCGCGCGCCTCGGCCCCGACCACCCCGGACCCGCGCGAATTCCGCCTTACATCGAAAAAGACGTGCCGCAGCCGCAGCTTGAGGTGGCATTGGGGTTCTGCACCACAAAGCGCGCGCCGATCAGCTCATCGGTGAAATCGATCACCGCATTGGACAGGAAGGGCAGGCTGACGCTGTCGACCAGCACTTTCTGCCCGTCTTTTTCCAGTACCAGATCATCGGCACCGGCGTCATCCAGACGGATGTCATACTGGAACCCCGAACAGCCGCCGCCATCGACGGCCACACGCAAGGACTTCACCTCGCCGGTCAGTTCCGCAATCTCGGCCAGCCGGGCGAAGGCCCGGTCTGTCACCTTGGGGGGAAGCGTCAGTTCCATGGCTGTTCCTGTATCCTTCCACGCATGGTGCGAATATAGGTCACCCAACCGCCGCGAACAAGCCGAGGCCTTGATGCTGCAACCTTACGCCTGCCAGCCCGACGCAAGCCTTGGCCGGCGCTGGCCGGAACGGCTGTCGTCCTTCCGCTCGCCCTTCCAGCGCGACCGGGACCGGATCATCCATTCCAGCGCCTTTCGCCGCCTGAAACACAAGACGCAGGTGTTTGTCGAACATGAAGGCGATTACTACCGCACCCGCCTGACCCACACGATCGAGGTGGCTCAGGTCGCCCGCACGATTGCCGGGGTTCTGGGGCTGAACACCGACCTCGCTGAGGCTGTCGCTTTGGCCCATGACCTTGGTCACACGCCCTTCGGCCATACCGGCGAAGACGCGCTGGAACGCCTGATGGCGCCCTATGGCGGCTTTGACCACAACGCGCAGGCCTTGCGGATCGTGACCCGGCTTGAACGCCACTACGCCGATTTCGACGGGTTGAACCTGACCTGGGAAACCCTGGAAGGCATCGCCAAGCACAACGGCCCGGTGATCGGCCCGAATGCCGACAAGAAGCATGACGGCCCGCTGCCCTATGCTCTGGCTGAGGTGAACGCCGAATGGGACCTGCGGCTGGACACTCATGCATCCGCCGAGGCGCAGGTTGCCGCCATCGCCGATGACGTGGCCTATTCGCACCATGATCTGCACGATGGCCTCCGCTCTGGCCTTTTCACCGAAGATGACCTGATGGAGCTTCCCGTCACTGGCCCCGCCTTCGAAGAGGTGGACCGCCTCTACCCCGGGCTGGAAAAGATGCGCCGCCGGCATGAAGCCCTGCGTCGGGTCTTTGGCCGCATGGTCGAAGACGTGATCGCCGTGGCGCAGAACCGGCTGGCCAGCGCCCAGCCGAAATCGGTCGATGACATCCGCCTGCTGGGCACCACGGTGATCCGGTTTTCCAAGCCGCTTTTCCAGGACCTTAAAGCGGTGCGCAGCTTCCTTTTCCACCGGATGTACCGCGCGCCAAGCGTGATGGCTGTGCGGGCCGAGGTGACGCAGAAGCTGGATGACCTCTTCCCGCTTTTCCTGCGCGACCCCGCCCTTCTGCCGCCGGAATGGCAGGATGATGTGCGGGCGGCCAGGGATGAGACGCAGCTTGCCCGCGTGATCGCAGATTACGTCGCAGGCATGACCGACCGCTTCGCCATTCAGGAACACCAGCGCCTCTGCGGCTCTGTCGCCTGAAAACTCGCTGACAGGACCCGGCTGACCCGTCGGAAGCCTCCGGCGGGAGTATTTGGGAAATGAGCAAATCCGCTTGCTCTTTTTCCAAATACTCTCAAGGGGTTTGGGGACAGAATGTCCCCAACGCCGAAGGCTTTCGGCGCGCCTCTTGGCGCGTTGAAAGGCTGAGTTAAGGGGCTTGCGGCGGCACGCCGCTCCGCGTGTAAGGCGCCCGAGCAGGGGTCAGTCGCGCCGCAACGCCGCCACGATCCAGACGCCCGCCAGGCCTACTGACACCAGCGCGTTCCACCCGGCCATCGAGATGCCCAGCATTGACCATGCAATCGCATCGCAGCGCACTGGCGCGGCCACATCCACCGCAGGGTTGAGGAGGTCAGCTGCCGAAATCCCTTCGATGGATCCTGCGGTGCAGGAGGCCAGACCCTCCCACCAGACCTGCTCGACGCCCACATGGAAGACCCCGATCCCCGCCGTCGTCAGCGCGGCAAGCGCCCCAAGCCAGGCCAACCCGCGCCAGCCCGTGGTCAGCGCCACCGCGCCGATCAGCACCGCCGCCGCATGCGGCCAGCGCTGCCAAAGGCAGAGCTGGCACGGCGCCATGCCCCCGATGTACTGAAACGCGAAGGCCCCGGCCAATATCAAGGCCGAGCCGAGCGTGGCGATCAGGGTCAGGTGGCGGCGGGTCAAGGTCATCGAGGCATGGCTTTCGGTCTTGGGCAATGGGCGCACGGGAAAGGGGCCCCGCGCCGCGACCATACGCCGGTCATTCGCCGGGGGAAAGTCACTGCGGCACGGGCAGGATTGGTGCTTTCGGCAAGGCGCGCTTGCGGTTAATCTGACCTTGAAGGGCGCTGTCGGACTGTTGAACAGATTCTGAAGGCCGCGCGTAACGATTTGTAATTCCACGGCTCTCCGCCTGTCCCTGCCCGGGACAGCGACAGCCAGACAGGGAGCGGGACCATGGACTGGAAAGGCCGGCGCGGCAGTTCGAACATCGAAGATCGGCGGCGGTCAGGGGGCGGCGGTGCCGCCCGTGCCGGTGGGGTTGGTGGCGTGGGGCTGGTCGCGGTCCTGCTGATCGGCTGGTTCCTTGGCATCGACGTCAGCCCCCTTCTGCAGGACCAGTCCGCCCCCGGACCCGCCACCGCCACGGCGGAACTCACCGCCGAAGACCGCGCCGAAGGGGAGTTCGTGTCGGTCGTCCTGGCAGATACCGAGGAAATCTGGGCCCGCGTCTTTCAGGAACAACTGGGCCGCACCTATCGCCCGGCGACGCTGGTTCTGTTCAAGGAGGGCACCCGCTCGGCCTGTGGCGGCGCGTCCGAGGCGACGGGGCCGTTCTACTGCCCGGCTGACCGGAAGGTCTATCTCGACACAAGCTTCTTCACCACCCTGTCGCGCCGCCTTGGCGCCGGGGGCGATTTCGCCGCCGCCTATGTGGTCGCCCATGAGATCGGCCATCATATTCAGAACGAGCTTGGCATTCTCGGCGAAGCGAACCGCGTCCGCCAGCAGGTGGCACAGGCGGAAAGCAACAGCATTTCCGTCCGTGTCGAATTGCAGGCAGACTGCCTGTCCGGCATCTGGGCGCGCGAGGCTTCTGCCACGCTTGGCGTGGTCGAGCGGGGCGATCTGGAAGAAGCGGTGAACGCCGCGCGCCAGATCGGTGATGACACCTTGCAGCGCAACGCCGGCCAGCGCCCGATGCCGCACACCTTCACCCATGGCACCTCTGAACAACGCGCGCGCTGGTTCATGATCGGGCTCGAGTCCGGGCAGATGGAAGATTGCGACACCTTTGCCGCGACCCGTTTGTGACAGGTCCGGATTGACGACCCCACGAAGCTTGACTAAACGGACGTCGGTGGCCCGAGTGGTGGAATGGTAGACGCAGGGGACTCAAAATCCTCCGCCGCAAGGCTTGCGAGTTCGAGTCTCGCCTCGGGCACCACATTTTTCCCGCAGCTTCGTGTGCCGGAAGGGCAACTTCGGACAAAGTGATTCGGCGCAAGCTGAGGCGATGGTTGCCAGTTTGTGCTATTCGCCCCTGACCTTACCCAACTGAGAAACACTGCGCTCTTTTGCACAGCTTGACAGCGGTTTTTTCCTGTCTGCTTGCGACTCTACTAAAGGTTGAGCGTTTGTTTGCCCGGATTGGTCCCGAAGCGGCCGAAACGTTGCAACCGGGGGGCGAAAGATGTAATTTCTGCGTGAGTTAGGCGACATCAGTGCGACGGGGGGCCGAACGATGTCACCTGCCTGTGAACAGGTGTATGCTGGGGCGGAACAGCACCTTCACTCTGAAGATGTATTACATTCAGGTTAACCAAAACGGCTGCGGGGAATTTTCTTTTCAGGACGCCCCAGATGCAGATACTTAAACTTGGAACCATCTGCTGCCACGCAGATAGCCACTTGGGGACCATTGTCGAAATGCCTGACGTAACGCCAGACAGACCAGCCGACCTGTCGTTCTTGCCGGCGTCCGCAGCGCCTGTGCGCAGCACGCCGTGTTTTACGCCCGGCACGATGGTCACCACCCAACGGGGCGAATGCCCGGTTGAGCATCTGACCGTCGGTGATCGCGTCGTCACGCGCGACAACGGCATGCAGCCGGTGCGCTGGATCGGCAAGACGCAGATGTTCCTTTACGACTTCCAGGCCGACCCGCATCTCTTGCCGGTCTTCATCCGGCAGGGTGCCCTGGGCAAGGGCCTGCCCGAGCGGGACATGATGCTGTCGCCGAACCACCGGGTGCTGGTTGCCAACGAACGCACCGCCCTGCGCTTTCGCGAGCGTGAAGTGCTGGTGGCGGCAAAGCATCTGACAACGCATGGCGTGCATACGGTGCAGTCCAGCGGCACGACCTATATCCACTTCATGTGCGACCGGCACGAGATCGTGCTGGCTGACGGCATCTGGACCGAAAGCTTCCAACCCGAGGATCACAGCCTGAAGGGCATCGGCAACGCCCAGCGGCTGGAAATCTACGAGATTTTCCCCGACCTGAAAACCGTTGCGGGCCGCAACTCCTATGGGGCTGCCCGGACGACGGCTACCTTGTCGGACCTGACCGAACCTGCCCGCTAGGCATATCTGGATCAACCAGACCACAACACGCTGCGACTGACCGACACGACAAGTTTCACGAACACACCGCGATGACGACCACGATGGCAAAGGGATTGCCAAGCTGGTCAACGGCTCTGGCGCTGAAGCCAGACCGTTCAACGAAAAGCGCGGGACCGAGGCAAAGGACAGAACCAAATGGCGACGATTCCGGGTACGATCAACAACGACACGTTGATTGGCGATAACTCAGCCCTTCCTGGGAATTTCAACGACGTCATCTCGGGTGACAACGGCGATGACCTGCTGATTGGCCTGACCGCGAACGACACGTTGAACGGCCAGAACGGCAATGACACGCTGGACGGTGGCACGGGCAACGACCGGCTGTTCGGCGGCAGCGACAATGACGTGCTGATTGGCGGCGCGGGTGCGGACTCGCTGGACGGCGGAGCGGGAACTTCGGATACCGCAAGCTATGTCGGGTCCGCCGCTGTCGCGGTGACAGTCAACGGCGGCGCCACGGGTGGGGACGCTGCCGGCGACACGCTGACCGGGATCGAAAACCTTCTCGGCTCCAGCTTCAACGACACGCTGACCGGTGACAGCGGCAACAACCGGCTGGATGGGGCTATCGGGAACGACCGGGCCTATGGCCGAGCGGGCATCGATACCCTTGTCGGGGGAACGGGCAACGATACCCTGTTTGGCGGTACGGGGGTCGACATTATCGATGCCGGCGCCGATGACGACCGGGTGTATGGCGGCACGGGCCAAGACCAGATCTTTGGTGGCAACGGCAACGACGAGCTTTATGGCGGAGAAGACAGTGATCTGATTGAGGGCGGTCTTGGCGGTGACACCATCTTTGGTGGCACCGGTGGGAACGACACGCTTCGTGGCAACGATGGATTTGACTTCGTCGCCTACTCCGGGGTTGCAGGCAATGTGACGGTCAGCCTGGTCTCCAACACCGCAACTGGCGCGGACGGAACCGACAATCTGGCAGGCTTCGAAGGCGTGCTGGGCGGCTATGGCAACGACAGCATCACCGGCGATGGTTTCGCAAACCGTCTTGTGGGCGGCGCCGGACAGGACACGATCAACGCTGGCGATGGCAATGACACGGTCGAAGGCGGTCTTGGCAATGACACGCTGGCCGGCCAGGGCGGGATCGATACGCTGTCCTACCGGGGGGCCACGACCGGCGTCAACGTCAACATGGTCGGTGGAACGGCGTCGGGCGAGGGCACCGACACCTTCACCGGGTTCGAGAATCTGACCGGCTCGGGCCACAACGACACGCTGGCTGGCGACAACAACGCCAACGTCATTACCGGCGGGGACGGGCGCGACGCGATCAATGCTGCCGGTGGTACGGACACCATCTTTGGCGGCGTCGGCAATGATACGGTCGACGGCGGCACGGGCGATGACATCATCTATGGCGGTTCCGAAACTGGCACGATCGTCGACGGAACGGCCACGTCCAATCTTGATTTCAACTGGAGTGCCCTGCCTGCTGCCTCGTTGGCTGGCGGGGTGTCCCAGGACACCGGTGGCATCATCGTCAATGTTGACTATGTCGCCGGTCCGGTTGGGACCGGCGGTGTCAGGTCCAGCAACCTGATCTACAACAACAGCGCTGCGGGCGAGACGTTCAGCACGACCTCCAGCGCCTTTGTCCAGCGCTTCGGCGGTTCGGACGAGCCAAGCGAAGTCAACATCAACTTTGCTGCGGCCGCGAACTCAGGCCTTGATGGCGAGGTGCGCAACGTCCAGTTCCGGATTTCGGACATTGACCAGGGTGCCCACCAGGACCGGGTGACCGTCATCGCCTATGATGCGGCTGGCAACCGGGTCCCGGTGACGTTTACCAGCGGCTTCCCCCTTGATGTGACCATCCTGGGAGATACGATTGCCGCAACGGGGACCGGTGGCAACAGTCCGGATGGTGCTGCCGATGCATCGGTTCTGGTCACGATCCCAGGCCCGGTCGCGCGGATCGAGATTCAGTACGACAACATCGGCGGCAACAACCAGCACGTCCACATCTCGGACATCCAGTTCCAGGCGGTGCGTGAGCTTGACGATGACTCGTTGGCCGGGGCTGCAGGCAACGACACGATCTTCGGTGGCATCGGCAATGATACGCTGGACGGTGGGGATAATGACGACCGGCTGTTCGGTGGGCTGGGCAACGACGAGGTGCGCGGCGGGGCCGGGGCCGACAGCATTGAAGGCGGCGACGGCAACGACACGATCCTGTTCGGCGAAGGGGCTGACACGGTCTTTGGCGGCGACGGCAGTGACCTGATCGACGATGTCGGCGGCATTCAGCTGGCCGGCGTCAATCTGGTCTACGGTGGCAGCGGCAATGACACCGTCTATACGGGTGATGGCGCGGACCTGCTCTTTGGCGACGCGGGCAATGACGTTCTCTATGGCGAGAACGGCAATGACACCATCACCGGCGGCACCGGGAACGACACGGTCTATGGCGATGAGGGCAATGACCGTTTCATTGTCGGGCTGAACGATGTGAACACCGTGGCGGGGGGCGACGTTGATACGATCCCGGCCTATGAGGTGATCTACGGTGGCGGCGGCCCCGGCGTTTCTGACGGCGACAATGATACCATCGACCTGTCGGCCTTCGGATTCTCGCGGGTTGAGATCGTCTACAGCAGCAGCAATGTTGAAGACGGCTATATCAAGATCCTCGATACGGCGGGCGTTGAGATTGGCCGTATCGACTTCTTCAACATCGAGAACGTCTTCCCCTGCTTCACCCCCGGCGTGAAGATCCTGACCGACCGTGGTGAGGTTCCGGTCGAAGCGCTGGTGCCCGGTGATCTGGTGATGACCCGCGACAATGGCTTGCAGCCCCTGCGTTGGGTCGGGCGGCGCGACCTTGGCCTTCTGGACCTGATGGCAGACCCCGATCTGCAGCCGATCGAGATTGCGCAAGGTGCGCTGCATATGGGGCCGGACCGGGTGATGCGCGTCTCGCCGCAGCACCGCGTGCTGATTGAGGGCGCGCGGGCGGAACTGATGTTCGGCGAGGCCGAGGTTCTGGTTGCCGCCAAGCACCTGCTGGGTCAGGCCGGAGTGACCCGTGTCCTGCCGCTGGAGGGGGTTGCCTACATTCACATCCTCTTTGACCGGCACGAGATCGTGCAGTCCGATGGGGTCTGGACCGAAAGCTTCCAGCCGGCCGAGCGGATGCTGTCCGCCATGGACGCCGAAGTGCGGGCCGAAGTTCTGAAGCTTTTCCCGCAGCTTGCCGTGGCCGCAGATGCGTTCCCCGCAGCCCGGCTGTCGCTGAAAGCGCATGAGGCGCGGGTGCTGCTGGCCGGTTGACGGTCAGCGGCTGCGCCAAACGGCCCAGTCTTCCGGCGTATCAAGATCGGTCGTGGCGTGGTTGTCCGGCAGGGCGATCAGGCGTAGGCGGTCACGGTGCCGGGCAAGCAGGCTGCGCGCGCCTTCGTCTCCCGTAAGGGCGGCGATTTCCGGGCGGCACCAGGCGGGTAGGCAGACCGGGTGGCCCGGCGTGCCATCCGCCGCCGTCCCGCGCAGGATCATGTCCGGCGTCGCCTGCCATTCCTTAAGCATATGGGTCAGGTCTTCAGTGGTGATCTCTGGCAGATCGGCCAGCAGGAGCAGCACTGGCGTGTCCTCAGGCAGGACGGCAAACCCCGCCTTAAGGCTTGCGGCCATGCCGGTTGCGGCCTCTGGTACGAGAACCTCTGTCACGGCCAGACCAGCGAGTGCCGCGTTGCGCAGGGGTCGGTCTGGCGGCAGGGTGACGGTGACGCGGGCCCCAGTCGCAAGCGCCGCCTTGGTGATGCGGGTCAACAGGGGCTGACCCTCAACCCGTTCCAACAGCTTGTCCGCCCCCCGCATGCGTGAGGAGGCTCCAGCGGCCAGGATCAGGATCTGCGGCGTCATTGCAGGAAGATGCCATGAAAAAAGGGGGGCCGTCTGCCCCCCTTTTGGGTTCGTCAGGGTTCTGGATCAGGCGCGCATCCGGCCGCCGTCATCCCAGATCGGGGCCAGGTGCACGGTGGCCCGGCGGCGTTCGCCAAGGATCTCGATCTCGCAGGCCAGACCGTCCGCTACCTTGTCGGCGGGCAGAAAGCCCATGGCGACGGATTTCCCCGTGGTGTGGCTGTAGCCGCCGGAAGTGCAGAAGCCCACGACCGCGCCGTCCAGCCAGATCGGTTCCCAAGCCACCACGTCGGCGTCCTTGGCGTCGACGATGAAGCTGACCAGCTTGCGTTTCGGACCGCTGGCCTTTTCCGCCTTCGCTGCCGCTTTGCCGATCCAGTCCGCCTCTTTGTTCCAGCGGATGAAGCGGTCGAGGCCGGTTTCTGCCGGGGTGTAGTCCGGGCTGAACTCACGCCCCCAGGAGCCGAACCATTTGTCGAGGCGCAGCGACATCATCGCCCGCATACCGAAAGGACGCAGGCCAAGATCCTTGCCTGCTTCGTTAAGCTTGTCCCAGAGATGGCGGACGGACATGTGGTCGGTGAAGATTTCATAGCCAAGATCAGCGGTGTAGCTGACGCGCTGGACGATGCAGTTGGCCATGCCGACAGTCAGTCGCTTCACGTCCATGAACTTGAACGCCTCAGCACTGACATGGCTGCGGGTGACACGCGACAGCAATTCCCGCGCGTTCGGCCCGGCGATCTGGAAGCCAGAGCGGGCGTCGGAGATGTTTTCGACCCGCACACCTTCCATGGCGTTCTGTTCGAACCAGCGTTCGTGCCAGCCTTGCGCGCCGTAGCTGGCGGTCAGCTGGAATTCATGCTCGGACAGGCAGGACACGGTGAAGTCGCCAATGATCTTGCCGCTGTGCGCCAGCATCGGGGTCAGCGACAGGCGCCCCGGTTTCGGGATGTTCCCGGCCATGATCCGGTCCAGCCAGGTGCGGGCATTCGGGCCGGTGACGCGGTACTTGCCGAAGTTCTGCACCTCGTTGATGCCGACGCCTTCGCGGACGGCCAGCACCTCCTGACGCGTCGCCTCCCAGGCGTTGGAGCGTTTGAAGGACGGCTCCTCATAGCGCGGCTCACCTGGCAGGGCGTGGTAGTTCACCACTTCCAGCCCGTATTGCTGGCCCCAGACGGCGTTCATGCCGTCGAAAACATCATACATCGGCGTGGTGCGGAAGGGGCGGGCGGCGGGGCGTTCTTCGTTGGGGTAGCTGACGGAGAACCGCATCTGATAGTTTTCGATCACCTTCGGCACGGTGTAGCCGGGGCTGGTCCAGGTACCGAAGCGGCTGACGTCAAAGCCGCGGGGATCACGCTCAACCTCGCCCTCGATCATCCACTGCGCCAGCGCCAGACCCATGCCGCCGCCTTGGGAAAAGCCCGCCATGACCGCGCAGGCCGACCAGTAGTTGCGCAGGCCCTGCACCGGGCCGATCAGCGGGTTGCCGTCGGGGGCAAAGGTGAAGGGGCCGTGGATCACCCGCTTGACGCCCGCGCGCTGCAGAGCGGGGAAGCGGCGGTAGGAGAATTCAATGCTGTCGGCGATCTTGTCATATTGATCGGGAAGAAGTTCCTGCCCCCAGGTCCAGGGGGTGCCGTCGATGCTCCACCCCTCACAAGGTTTTTCGTAAAAGCCGATGCAGAAGCCCCGGCCTTCCTGGCGCAGATAGCTTTCGCCGCCGGGGTCCATCACATGCGGGAACTCGCGGCCGCCACGGGCCACGATTTCCGGGATGTCGTCGGTGACGAGGTACTGGTGCGCCATCGGGAGGAGGGGCAGGTAGACCCCCGCCATCGCGCCCACCTCACGTGCCCAAAGGCCGGCTGCGTTCACCAAATGCTCACAGGTCACGGTGCCCTTGTCGGTCACGACCTCCCAGCCGTCTTTCGTCGGGTTGGTGGCGATGACCTTGGTGTGCAGCACAATCTCGGCCCCGCCCATCTTGGCGGCCTTGGCATAGGCGTGGGTCGTGCCGTAGGGGTCAAGGTGGCCATCCAGCGGATCATAGAGCGCGCCGATGATGCCTTCGAGGTTGACCATCCCATCGGTCAGCTTGGCGATTTCCTCTGGCCCGAGGATTTCCGTGTCGAGGCCCATGTAGCGGTGCTTGGCGCGTTCGGCTTTCAGCTGCTCAAACCGCGCCATGTTGTCGGCCAGCGTGATCCCGCCCACATGGTGGAGCCCGCAGGACATGCCGGTGATCGCCTCAAGCTCTTTGTAAAGCCGGATCGTGTAGCCCTGCAGCGCCGCCATGTTGGTGTCGCCGTTCAGCGTGTGAAACCCGCCCGCCGCGTGCCAGGTAGAGCCTGCGGTCAGTTCCGCCCGCTCGATCAGCATGACGTCGGACCAGCCCAGCTTGGTCAGGTGGTAAAGCACCGAACAACCAACGACACCGCCGCCGATGACGACCACGCGGGAATGGGTTTTCATGGACGACTCCTTTTCTGTCCCGGCAGAGATTGGCCGGGGCACGGGTAAGGGTCATGCGGTTTTGCGACAAATTATGTCGCGAGCGCTACTTCTCGGGGATCAAGCCACGCGGGCTGAAGCGCAGGACCAGAAGCAGGATCACCCCCATCGACAGCAGGCGCATGTGCTCGGCGCTGGCCACAAGATGGGCGCGGAAGGCGCCTTCGGGCAACCATGCGGTGATGAACCCCATGATGTTCGGGCCGATGTTTTCCACCACCAGCCACAGCCAGCCAATCAGCAATCCGCCAAGGACCGTGCCCCAGTTGTTGCCAGACCCGCCGACGATCACCATCACCCAGACCAGGAAGGTGAACCGCAAGGGGTTATAGGTTCCGGGCGTCATCTGCCCGTCCATCGACGTCATCATCGCCCCGGCAAAGCCGATCACGGCTGAGCCAAGGATGAACACCTGCAGATGCCGTCCGGTGATGTCCTTGCCCATGGCGGCAGCCGACACCTCATTGTCGCGGATCGCCCGCATCATCCGGCCCCAGGGGCTGTTCAGCGCGCGCTCAAACAGCCAGATCACGATCCCCAGCACGATGCCGAACATGCCCGCGTACAAGAGCTTCACCCCGATGGTCGAAGCGGTGACCGGGTCCAGACCCCAGTTCGCCACGAAGTCCAGAAAGCCGGCCTGCTGCTGCAACTCGACCTCATAGGGCACCGGCCAGGGGCGGGGCAGGTCGGTCAGGTTCTTGACGCCGCGCCCCAGCCAGTCTTCGTTCTTCAGGACCGAGACGATGATTTCCGCAATCCCCAGCGTCGCAATCGCCAGATAATCCGACCGCAAGCCAAGCGCCGTCTTGCCGATGCCCCAGGCTGCAGCGGCGGCCAGCAGGCCCCCGACCGGCCAGGCGATCAGCGACGGCAGGCCAAGCCCGCCAAGGTTGCCGGCGAATTCGGGGTTCACAGCCTCAACCGCGATGACATTGGGGTCAAAGACCGCGCGGAACAGGAAGAACCCACCGATCAGGATCGCCGCCACGATCAGCGCGCGCATCCGCCCGGGCGAAAGCCTGCGCCAGGCAAAGACCGCCGCCATCCCGGCAAGCGCGCCAAGGACCAGTGCCAAGAGGATGCCCGGGCCGCCCGCCTGCCAGTTTTCCGCGTTCGGGCGTGAGGAGATCAGAACGACCGCCAGCCCGCCTAGCGCGGTAAAGCCCATCGTGCCGACGGAAAACAGCCCCGCGTAGCCCCATTGCATGTTCACGCCCAAGGCGGCGATGGTCGCCAGCAGGGCCGCGTTCAGGATCGACAACGACAGGTTCCAGCTTTGCAGAAACCCGGTCGCGAGATAGAGGCAGGCGACCAGCGCAAACAGGATCAGGTTGCGGGTGTTCATAGCGATTTCCCCTTGAAGAGGCCGGTCGGCATGAACAGAAGCACGATGATCAGGATCGTGAAGCTGACCGCGAATTTATAGTCGGTGGACAGAAGCTGCATCAGTGCCGTCACTTCCATCTGCTCGGGCAGAAGGTAGTTCACCACCTTTTTCCAGGCATTGGTCACCATCACCTCGGAAAACGCGATGACGAAGCCGCCAGCAATGGCCCCGATCGGGCTGCCAAGGCCGCCGACGATGGCGGCGGCGAAGATCGGCAGAAGAAGCTGGAAATAGGTGAAGGGCTTGAACGACTTGTCGAGGCCGTAAAGCGTGCCCGCAATCGTGGCGATCCCGGCGGCGATGATCCAGGTGACGGCAACCACCCGGTCAGGGTTGATGCCAGAGAGGAGGGCGAGATCCTCATTGTCGGAGAATGCCCGCATCGACTTGCCGGTGCGGGTCTTCTGCAGGAACCAGAAGAGGGCTGCCACCACAAGGACTGCCGTCACCACGGTGACAAGCTGGGTGGTTTTGATCGCCAAAGGCTCAGCAAGGCCTGTCATCGTCTTGAATTCGTTCGGGTTCAGCACAAAGCGCGCGCCGTCCGAGAAGTTCTGCTCATCCACCCCGATGATGAAGCGGATGATGCCGTTCATCACGAACATCACGCCAAGCGAGACGATCACCACGATGGTGGGCGAGGCTTTCTGGCGGCGGTAGAAACGGTAGACCACCCGGTCGGTGCCCAAAACGAAAGCCGCGGTTGCCGCGATCCCGAAGGGCAGGGCGAGAAGCGCGGTGGGCAGGGGGCCAAAGCTGATCCCCACCGACTGGAACCACCATGTCACCAGGATCGTGACCATCGCGCCGAAAGCCATGGTGTCGCCATGCGCGAAGTTCGAAAACCGCAAAATGCCATAGATCAGCGTCACCCCCAGCGCCCCAAGCGCCAGTTGCGCCCCATAGGCAAGCCCAGGGATGAAAACGAAGTTCAGAAAGGCGACGAGGGCGTTCAGGATATCCATGGGATCACTTTGCAAAAGGTATTGGCATCAGCCGGGCGCGAGGCAGGTGCCTTGGCCGGTGATGGCAGCGGCTCCGTCATGATCAAAGGCGTGGGCGGTGAACAGGAACTCTCCGGCGGGATAGATGCTGATCAGGCCAGACACGCCATTTTGCAGCGGCAGCAGGATGGTCATCTCGGCTTCATCCGCCGTGGTGGTGGCTTGGGTTTCCCAGACCTGACCAGCGGCACTGACCCGCGTCACGCCGCCCGTCTCTTCAATCGTGAAAGGCTCGCCCTCATATGGCTTGCAGGTTCCGCCGCCGCATTGTTGGAGAACCGTGCAGGTCACTGTCGCCAGTGCGGGCGTCGGAAGCAGGGCCAGAACGGCAAGAAGACGTTTCATCTCAACCCCCGAGGAACGAACGGCGGACTTCCGGATCGGCCATCAGGGCCTTGCCAGTGTCGGTAAAGCGGTTCGCGCCCTGGACCAGGACATAACCTTTGTCGGCAATCTCAAGCGCTTGGCGGGCGTTCTGTTCGACCATCAGGATGGAAATGCCGGTGCGCGCCACCTCGATGATGCGGTCGAAAAGTTCGTCCATCACGATGGGGCTGACGCCGGCGGTGGGTTCGTCCAGCATCAGCACCTTCGGCTGCGTCATCAGCGCGCGGCCCACGGCGACCTGCTGGCGCTGGCCGCCCGAAAGCTCTCCCGCCGCCTGATAGCGCTTGGTCTTAAGGATCGGGAACAGGTGATACACCTGCTCCAGCGTGCCCTTGATGTCGTCGCGGCGCAGGAACGCGCCCATCTCAAGGTTTTCCTCCACCGTCATCGAGGTGAAGATGTTTTGCGTCTGCGGCACAAAGGCCATGCCCTTTGCGACGCGGGCCTGGGGGGAAAGGGCGGTGATATCCTCACCATCCAGCCGCACCTGCCCGCCGCGCAGCTTCAGCATGCCGAAGACCGCCTTCATGGCGGTGGATTTTCCGGCACCGTTCGGGCCGACGATGACGGCAATCTCACCGGGTTCCACGGCGATGGTGCACTTGTGCAGGATGTCGACCGTGCCATAACCGCCGGTCATTGCCTCGCCGATCAGGAAGGGCTCAGACATGGAAGCCCTCCGCCTTGGCCTTGTTCTTCAGCCCGGTACCAAGATAGGCCTCGATCACCCGCTCATCGCTTTTGACCTGATCGACGGTGCCTTCGGCCAGAACCTTGCCCTCGGCCATCACGATCACCGGGTCACACAGGCGGGCGATGAAATCCATGTCGTGTTCAATGACGCAGAAGGTATAGCCGCGTTCCTTGTTCAGTCGCACGATGGCATCGCCGATGGTGTTGAGGAGGGTCCGGTTCACGCCAGCGCCCACCTCATCCAGAAAGACGATCTTGGCGTCGACCATCATCGTCCGGCCCAGTTCTAGCAGCTTTTTCTGCCCGCCCGAAATGTTTGAGGCTTTCTGGTCGGCCAGATGGCTGATCGTCAGAAACTCCAGCACCTCATCGGCCTTGGCGCGGATGCGGGCCTCTTCCTCGGCCACCTTTCCGCGGTTGAACCAGGTGTTCCACAGCGTCTCACCGGACTGGTTGGCGGGGACCATCATCAGGTTTTCCCGCACGGTCATCGACCCGAATTCATGCGCGATCTGGAAGGTGCGCAAGAGGCCCTTGTGAAACAGCACATGCGGCGGCAGGCCAGTGATATCTTCGCCATCCATCAGCACGCGGCCGCTGGTGGGCGGCAAGCGCCCTGCGATCACATTGAAAAGCGTGGTTTTTCCGGCACCATTCGGCCCGATCAGCCCCGTGATCGACCCGGTCTTGATGGTCAGCGACGCCCCGTCAACGGCGCGAAAGCCCCCGAAATGCCGGTGAAGGTCTTCGACAACGATCATCCATTTCCCCCAGAAGTCCCGCCTCTGTCCCGCAACGGTCGGGCAGGTACTTGTGCAACGGCCCGGGGGATGCCCGGGCCGTTGCGGTCTGTCAACCGGAAACCCGGATCAACGGAAGGTGACGGTTTCGTAGACGCCGCCCTTGACTTCGAACTGCTTGTAGCGGCCGGCGCTTTCGCCCGGACCGATCAGCGTCACACCCGAAGCGCCGTCATAGTCGATGGCAGTGCCAGCAGCGATCAGCTCCAGCGCCTTGCCGATTTCGCCCGGCAGGATCTTCACGCCCGACCCGTCAGCAGGGCCGTTCGCGATTTCCAGAACCTTGTCCTTGTAGACCTGCGGATCGGTCGAGTTCGCAGCCTGCATCGCAAGGATGATCAGGGCAGCGGCGTCGTACGATTCCATCGTGTAGGGCGAGGTGGCGTCGAACGGAACCGGCGCAGTCTTGCCCATTTCGGTCAGGATCGCGGCACCGGCCGAGTCCGACTGCGCAACCTGGCCATAGGAGCCGTCAAGTGCCGGTCCAATGGCGACGGGCAGGCTGTCGCCCACCATGCCGCCCGGCAGACCGAACTGGCTGAACGCGCCAGAGTCGAGCGAGGCCTGGATGATGCCCTTGCCGCCTTGGTCCAGATAGCCCGCAACAACCAGAAGGTCACCACCGGCCGAGGCCAGCGCCGCGACTTCGGCCGAATAGTCGGCCTTGCCGTCTTCGTGGGCTGCGTTGATCGTGATCGTGCCGCCCTTGGCCTGGAAGGCCGAGGCAATCGCTTCAGCCAGACCCTTGCCGTAGTCGTTGTTGGTGTAGGTCAGAGCGATCGACTTCACGCCCTTTTCGGTCAGGATGTCAGCCATCACTTCGCCTTCGCGCGCATCCGAAGGTGCGGTGCGGAAGAAGAGGCCGTCATCTTCAGCCGAGGTCAGTGCCGGCGAGGTGGCCGAGGGCGAGATCATGACCATCCCGTTCGGACGCGCCACGTTCTGCAGCACAGCCCCGGTGATGCCCGAGCAGTCGCCGCCGATCATCCCCTTGATGCCTTCGGCCGTGATCAGGCGTTCGGCAGCAGCGGTACCGGCTGCGGTGTCGATGGCGCAGGTGCTGTCCGCGCGCACGCCCACGACGGTCGAGCCGCCCATGAACTTGCCCGAATCCGACGCCTCTTTCATCGCCAGGTCAGCCGCTGCCGCCATGTGGCCGGTCAGCGATTCAATCGGCCCGGTGAAGCCGATGAAGATACCCAGTTTGACTTCCTCAGCCGAAGCCGCGCTTGCAAAAGCCGTCACAGCCGCAGTCGCGAGAAGCAGTTTTTTCATTTTTGTCTCCCTAATTGGATCGCAATCCTGCAGGCGACCCTAGAGGCCCACATTCAAAAAGAAAAGCGCTTTGACGCGAGAAAAATGCCGCATCCAGACCCCGGATTACGCCGGTGTGAGGGGTCGTGATTGGCAGCTTTGTGGATCGTGACTATCTGGGATTGAACGATGATGGAGGGTGATATGCGCAAGGTTGGGTTGCAGCTTGGGGCGGGTCTTTGGGCGCTGGCCATCGGGGCTGGCGTGGCGGGGGCGTCGGGCGTCGTCGAAACCTCGGCCGGGACAATGCAGATCACGCCGGTGGCGGAAGGTCTGGTTGAACCCTGGGCCATCGGCTTTCTGCCCAACGGTGCCTTTCTGGTCACCGAACGCGACGGTCAGCTGAAGCATTTCGCAGCCCCCCTTGCCGACCCTCAACTGGTAACCGGCCTGCCGGAGATTGAGGTGGATGGGCAGGGCGGCCTTCTCGACGTGCTGATTCCACAGGATTTCGCCACCACGCGTGAGGTGTGGCTGACCTACGCCAAGCCGCAAGGTGGCGGGTCGGGCACGGCGATCGGCAAGGGCACCCTCTCCGCCGATGGCACGGCACTTGAAGGGTTCACCCAGCTTTTCGAAATGCCCGCCGGATCGTCCGGCGGGCGTCACTTCGGCGCGCGGATGGTGGAAGCGGCAGATGGCACGATCTTCCTGACGCTGGGTGATCGCGGCACCGGGCCTGAGGGCCTTCAGGCGCAGGAGATGGCAGTGGCTGAGGGGAAGATCATCCACCTCAACCGTGACGGCTCGCCGGCCACCGGTCTAAGCGGCGCGTTGCCCGGCCTCTTCAGCTTGGGCCATCGCAACCCGCAAGGGGCCACGCTTGACCTTGAGGGCCGCTTGCTGGTCGTCGAACACGGCGCGCAAGGCGGGGATGAGCTGAACGCACCCGAGGTTGGCCGCAACTATGGCTGGCCGGTCATCAGCTACGGCGTCAATTACAACGACGCCCCCATCGGCGTTGGGACCACGGCTGAGGGGATGGAACAACCCTTGCACTACTGGGACCCCTCCATCGCGCCTTCGGGCCTTCTGGTCTATTCCGGCGCGCTGGTGCCGGAATGGCGGGGGGATATCCTCTTTGGCTCGCTCAACAGCGACTTCCTCGGGCGGCTTGATCCTGACACCGCTGCGGACACGGGCTATGCCGAAGAGCGCCTCGCAACCCCGGAAACCGGCCGGGTGCGGGATGTTGTGGAAGCGCCGGACGGGTCGATCTGGTTCCTGTCGGTGGCAAACGGCGCGGCCTATCGGATGGCGCCTTGACCCTTGCCAGATCCTTAATGCGGGCAGTAAGCCCTTGAAATAGCTTGATGTAGGTGCCTGTCCCTGCCCGGGACAATCAGATCGACAGCCGCACCGGCACGGCGCCCGGCATCCCTTGCGTGCCACGCTCGCGGTAGGGGGTCGTGTTGTAGTGGCTGCGGTAGCATTTCGAGAAATGCGAAGGGCTGGCAAACCCGCAAGCCAAGGCCACGTTGATCACGCTCATGTCCGTCTGCATCAGCAGGTTCCGCGCCTTTTGCAGCCGCAGTTCCATATAGTAGCGTTTTGGCGAGCGGTTGAGGTAGCGGCGGAAGAGGCGTTCCAGCTGGCGGGTGCTCATCCCCACTTCTTCGGCAAGGTCAGCGGGCGACATCGGGTCTTCGATGTTGCCCTCCATCATCTGGATGACCTGGCTCAGCTTCGGGTGCCGCACCCCGATCCGGGTCGGGATCGACAGGCGCTGGGTGTCCTGATCGGTACGGATGGTGGAATAGATCATCTGGTCAGCGACCGTGTTGGCAAGATCCTCGCCATGATCCGCCGCGATGATCCGCAGCATCAGGTCGATGGAGGAAATTCCACCGGCGGTCGTCCAGCGGTTGCCATCCATCACGAAGACCGACTTCGTCAGCTTCACATCCTCGAACTCTTCGGCAAACCCGTCCTGGTTTTCCCAATGGATCGTGGCCTTCTTGCCGTCCAAGAGCCCCGCCTTGGCCAGCGCATGCCCACCGGTGCAGATGCCGCCGATAGTGACACCGCGCCGGGCCTCACGCCGCAGCCAGCTGACCACGCCCTTTGTGGTCGTGCGCTGAATATCAAGGCCGCCGCAGACGAGGATGGTATCTTCGCGGTCCATCTCTTCCAGCCCCAGCTCCAGCCGGAAAGTGGCCCCGTTCGAGCAGGATTTCTCGGTCCCCTCACCACACAGGACCCAAGAATAAAGTGACTCCCCGGACACGCGGTTGGCGATGCGCAAAGGTTCGATCGCGCCGGCAAAGCTAATCATCGTGAACTTGTCCAGAAGCACGAAAACAAAGCGACGCGGTTCGTCGGCCTTGACGGTCTGCGTGGCCTTGCGTGGGGGAAGCGTCATGTCTGCGACCTGTTCATGTCGTTTGCATGCCACCGAACCCGAAATTCTGCCCCGCCGCAAGGGCCGAACCGTGCGGTTTTCGCCCAATCGCCCTTTGCAAGGCGGAAACGGGGGGCTATACCGCTCGCCGATCAGCCTGATACGGGGCCCGGCACCCGGAGCCCGACACTCGGAGAATGACGATGACCAAGGGATGGACGAAAGCGGCATGGCGCGCGAAACCGCGGGTGCAGATGCCGGATTATCCCGATGCCGCTGCCCTGTCGGCGGTCGAGGCGCAGCTGTCAAAGTACCCGCCGCTGGTCTTTGCAGGCGAAGCGCGCCGGCTGAAGAAGCAGTTGGCCCTGGCGGCTGAGGGCAAGGCGTTCCTCTTGCAAGGCGGCGACTGCGCCGAAAGCTTTGCCGAGTTCAGCGCCGATAACATCCGCGACACGTTCCGCGTGATGCTGCAGATGGCGGTGGTGCTGACCTATGCCGCGAAGGTTCCGGTCATCAAGGTGGGCCGGATGGCCGGCCAGTTCGCCAAGCCACGCTCTGCCCCGACCGAGGTGATTGGCGGCATCGAATACCCGTCTTACCGCGGCGACATCATCAACGGTTTCGAGACCACGGTTGAAGCCCGCACCCCCGATCCGTCGCGGATGCTGCAGGCCTATACTCAGGCGGCGGCCAGCCTGAACCTGCTGCGCGCGTTCTCGACCGGTGGTTTTGCCGACATTCACCGTGTCCACAGTTGGACCCTTGGCTTTGCCGAGCATGACAAGGCCGAACGCTACCGCGAGATGGCGAACCGGATTTCCGACGCCCTGGACTTCATGAACGCGGCCGGAGTCAATTCGGACACGGCGAATGAACTTAGCCGCGTCGACTTCTACACCAGCCATGAGGCGCTGCTGCTAGAGTATGAAGAGGCGCTGTGCCGCGTCGACAGCATCACCGGGCAGAACGTTGCGGGCTCTGGCCACATGATCTGGATTGGCGACCGCACCCGCCAGCCCGACGGAGCTCATGTCGAATTCGCGCGGGGGGTTCTGAACCCGATCGGCCTGAAATGCGGCCCGTCCACCACGGCAGAGGACCTGAAAGTCCTGATGGCCAAGCTGAACCCGGAGAATGAGCCCGGCCGTCTGACCTTGATCGCCCGCTTCGGGGCTGGAAAGGTTGGCGAACACCTGCCGCGCCTGATCAAGACGGTCCAGTCCGAAGGGGCCAATGTGGTCTGGTCCTGTGACCCAATGCACGGCAACACGATCAAGTCGTCGTCCGGCTACAAGACCCGGCCGTTCGATTCTGTTCTGCGCGAGGTGCGCGAGTTCTTTGCGATCCACAAGGCCGAAGGCACCGTCCCCGGCGGCGTGCATTTCGAGATGACGGGCCAGGATGTCACCGAATGCACCGGTGGTCTGCGTGCCGTTTCGGACGAAAACCTTGCCGACCGCTATCACACCGCGTGTGACCCGCGCCTGAACGCCAGCCAGTCGCTGGAGCTTGCGTTCCTGGTGGCGGAAGAGCTGTCCTCGCAGCGTGAAGAAGCGCGGCGGGTGGCGTTCTAAGCACTGGTCCAACGAAACGAAAACGGCGGCCGGGATGCCCCGCGCCGCCCTTTTTCATGGCCGTCGGGGGGATCAGCCCCTGGCGTGGACCAGCTTCAGATAAGGCGTGCGGCGCGCGGGTGCCACGATGACGGGTTGGGGCGGCGCCTCAGCGGTCAGGCGCTCTTCCTGGCGGCGGAGGATCGTCAGCTTCAGCCGCGGGCCGATTAGCCCGTCGGCCAGCCCAAGGCAGCCCAGCACCAATCGCCGGTCCGGCCCATCGGTCAACGGCAAGAGCAACAGCCGCCCCACCGCCCCCGGTCCACCCCGGTTTGCGCCCAGATCAAGTTCGGTCAGCATGCGGCCCTCGGTGACTGGTTCCAGCGCCTCGGCCAGAAGATCGCGGGACTCGGCGGCGAAGAGGCAGGACAGCGGCAGCCCGCGCAGATCCATCCCGGCGGCTTCGGTCAGCGCGGACCCGGCGATGCGCACCTGCACCAGACCCTTGCCGATCCGTTCAGCCAGAAACACCCGGTCCAGCACGCCGCCAAAGCCGCGCGGGTCAAGCTGAGTACGGTCTGGCACGCCACCGTCAACGCGCAGCCCCTCCCAATAGGCGCGGACTTGCGACGGCCCGGCGAACAGCGCCGACGTCGTGCGCCGTGGCAGAAGGCGGACCAGTTCCGTCAGTTTGAGTTCCATCTTCGCCTCCACAACGCCGCTATCCGGCCAGCCCTTGCAGCGCCATCACCGTCACGCCATGAAGAACCATTACCTGTGATCGCGAAGATTCGGGCGAAAATCTAATCAAATGGTAAATGACGCGCCCGCCGGGTGGGTCATGGAAAGGGTCGGCATGATCTCGATGACAGGTTTTGCCGCACGGCGCGGCGCGGGGGCGGGCCATGCCTGGACCTGGGATTTGCGGGCTGTGAACGGCAAGGGGTTCGATCTGCGGCTGCGCTTGCCAGACTGGATCGACGGGTTGGAGCTTGCTGTTCGCGCCGAACTGCAGAAGGCCGTCACCCGCGGCAACGTCAGCCTGACGCTGAAGATCGCTGCCGAAGAGGCGCGGGAGGCCAGTGCCTTTCGGCTGAACGCGGCGAACCTGACCGCCGCCCTGACCGCCCTCGCGCAGGTAGAGGAGGCTGCCCGTGCGACTGGCGTGACGCTGCATGCCCCCTCTGCTACCGACGTGCTGACCCTGCGCGGCATCCTGGACGCCACGGCGCAAGAGGTGGACACCACGCCGCTGCGCCAGGCGCTGCTGGCTGATCTGCCCGCGCTTCTGGCTGACTTCGCCGCGATGCGCACTGCTGAAGGCGATGCCCTTGCGACCGTGATCGCCGCCCAGATCGACCGGATCGCCGCCCTGACCGAGGCTGCCCGGGCGGAAACCGCCGACCGCGCCACGGTGCAGGCGCAAACCCTGCGTGACAGCGTTGCCCGCGTGCTGGCCGTGACCGACGCCATCGATGCCGGGCGCCTGGCGCAGGAACTGGCCCTGATCGCGGTCAAGACCGACGTGACCGAGGAGTTGGACCGCCTGACCGCCCATGTCGCCGCCGCCCGCGCCCATCTGGCGGACCCGGCACCCATGGGCCGCAAGCTGGATTTCCTGATGCAGGAATTCATGCGCGAGGCGAATACCCTGTGCTCAAAGGCGCAATCGCTGGCGCTGACCCGCATCGGCCTTGACCTGAAAACCGTGATCGATCAGATGCGCGAACAGGTGCAGAATGTGGAATGACCAATGATCCGGCGCGGGCTTTTGCTGATCCTTTCCTCGCCCTCCGGCGCGGGGAAATCCACCCTCAGCCGCCGGTTGATGGCTTGGGACACGACGATGCGGTTCTCGATCTCGGCCACCACGCGCGCGCCAAGACCGGGCGAAGAAGACGGGCGCGAATACTACTTCCGGTCCCGCGAACAGTTTGAAAGCATGGTGAAATCCGGCGATATGCTGGAACATGCCGAAGTGTTCGGCAATCTCTACGGCTCACCCCGCGCGCCGGTGCAGGCGGCGATGGAGGCAGGGACGGACACCGTTTTCGACATCGACTGGCAAGGCGGCCAGCAGATCGCCCAGGCGATGCGCGATGATGTGGTGTCGGTCTTCATCCTGCCGCCCTCTATTGCTGAACTGGACCGGCGGTTGCGGTCGCGCGGTCAGGACAGTGATGAGGTGATTGCTGGCCGGATGGCGAAAAGCCGGGATGAGATCAGCCATTGGGCGGAATATGACTATGTGCTGGTGAATGATGATCTTGACCAGACCTTCGACCAGCTGACCGCGATCCTGACCGCCGAACGGCTGCGCCGTGAACGCCAACCGCAGCTTTCGGCCTTCGTCCGCGCCCTGAACAAGGAGTTTGAGGCCCGATGATCTACTCCCTCGATGGCATAGTCCCCCAGATCGACCCCACTGCATGGGTCGCCCCCGACGCCAACGTGATCGGCCGCGTGGCGCTTGAGGCTGAAGCCTCCATCTGGTTCGGCGCCACCTTGCGCGGCGACAATGAAGAAATCCGCGTAGGGGCTGGTTCAAACGTGCAAGAGGCCTGCGTTCTGCACACCGACATAGGCTTTCCCCTGATGATCGGGGCCAACTGCACCATCGGCCACAAGGCCATCCTGCACGGCTGCACGATCGGCGACGGCAGCCTGATCGGGATGGGGGCCATCGTGCTGAATGGCGCAAAGATCGGTCGCGGTTGCCTGATCGGTGCCGGCGCCCTGGTGACCGAAGGGAAAGAGATTCCCGATGGCTCCCTGGTCATGGGCGCGCCGGGCAAGGTGGTGCGGATGCTGGATGCTACGGGGTTGGCGCGGCTTCTGGCCTCGGCCGAAGGCTACCGCCAGAACGCCCGCCGCTTTCGGGCCGGGCTTCAGGCGCTGTGAGCGGGACCTCCAAGCGCTTGTGCGGCTCAGCAGACTTTGGCGCCCGTCAGGGGGTGCCGGTATCTTCAACCAGTTCCAGCGTGATCCCTTGCCGCACCGCATGCGACCGCAACTCTCGCAGCACGATCTGCCGATTGGGCAGTTTTGGCGTCATCACCCGCAAGAGGCCCCGGTATCCCCGGCTTCCCAGCGCCTCGATGATCTCAAGCGCATCAAAATCGGCGCAGAACAGCGGTGCGACCACCAGTTCAAGATCCGGTGATAAAGGGGTGTGATCGGGCAGGGCATCATAGCTGATCGACGCTGCTTCTTCGGGCCGAATGCTGTCCTGCGCGAACCGCGCATTCGGTATTCCGACAACCAGGCATCTAAGCGCCTTGACCATGCAGTTTCATGCGCCTCTTGCGTCAAAGGGCACTGCGATAACCGGTTGAAAGTGGGATATCCGCAGGCGCCGTCCAAAAGTCCGGACAAAGGCCGGGAGCGAACTACACCACATCAGATGCGTGGAAATTACAGCGATTTTCTGGCAAGGCAAGACCGCATGGGCTTTGGCTACGCATAAACGTTAACGCAGAAGGGCCACGGCCATGATTGACGCAGGCTTCGCACGATTGCTGCAAGGGGTGCCGATGCCCGCGATGCTCGTCCAGCGCGAGGAACGGGTGCTGGCCTGCAACCCCTTGGCGTTGGCGCTGCTGGGCGACGGAATCGTCGACCGCAATCCTGCCGTGGCCGTCCGCACCCCCGCCGTGCTTGAAGCTATCAGCGCCGCCGCTGGCAGCGGTGGGGTACATGAGGCCCGCATGACCATCCGCCGCGACGGACAGGAGCAGCTTTTTCAGGTCACCGTCTCGGCCCAAGGGGAGGGGCTCGTCCTCTGCGTCTTCCGCGACATCAGCGAGGTGGAGAAGGCCGGGGCGATGCGGCGGGACTTTGTGGCCAACGTCAGCCACGAGCTGCGCACCCCCCTGACCGCGCTGATCGGCTTCATCGAAACCCTGCGCCACGCCGCGCGCGACGACCCTGCCGCCCGTGACCGGTTCCTTGGGATCATGGAGCATGAGGCGGGGCGGATGAACCGGCTGGTGCGAGACCTGCTGCAGCTAAGCCGGGTTGAGGCGGAGGAACGCGTGCGCCCGCGCGATGAGGTTGAGGTGCGGGCGCTGCTGGAGGGCGTGATCTCGTCCCTGCGGGGGGTGGCAGAGCGGGAGGGGTCTTCGGTCACGCTGACCGGGGCGGCTGCGGTCGTGCCGGGGGACCATGACCAGCTGACCCAGGTCTTCACCAACCTGATCGAGAACGCGCTGAAATATGGCGAGGCGGGGCAGGTGGTGCGGGTGACGCTGACCCCGGAGGAAACCGTGCGCGGCCCGGCGGTGCGGGTCGAGGTCGCGGATGAGGGCGAGGGGATCGACCCGGTCCACCTGCCTCGGCTGACGGAGCGGTTCTACCGGGTGGATTCCCACCGCAGCCGCGAGATGGGGGGGACGGGGCTGGGGCTGGCCATCGTCAAGCACATCGTCAGCCGCCACCGGGGCTGGCTGCGGGTGGAAAGCACCCCGGGCGAGGGGAGCCGCTTCTCGGTGGTGCTGCCGCTCGGATAGCCTTTGCCAAGAGAAAACCTCTCATCCATCGATCGCTTGATGCGAGAGGTGCCATGCAAGGATCGCTTTGCGCACCTCAAGATACCGGTCGAAAGAGCGGTTCAGGAGGGATACCGGCGTGATGACGAACGTTGGGAAAAGGTCCCGATAATTCGGGCGCCCGAGGAGATGACATCCCCAGTCGCCAAGCCGAGGACGCCATTCACCGTCTTGACAACAAAGACTTGCCTTGGCCGATCGCAATTGCGCACTGTTGCCTTATGCAATTCGGAGGTGCCAGACGCCTTCATAAAGGCCGATGACGGTCGTGGAGGTTAGCAGCGCGCATCTACCGATGAGTTCAAGTTTTGATATGGCAAAACGGGAGAAATGACAGGAATAAGATCATAAGAACCGAATGCGGCTCCAAAACCTAATCTGAATAAAATCGCAATTAGAAGGATCAATCAGCAAGCATGAACTCTTCAATCTCAGGAGGCTGATCCACACCATTGATCAGATCCACAGACAGAAGTCTATTGCCGTCCAGAACCAGACGAAGCTGACCGGCAAGTCCGGAAAGGTCAGATCCGTTGATGAAGATTTCTTTCTTCGGCCCATGCTCCACCACGACGTCATATCCCATCAATCCCAACAAAAGGCTGGACATGTCAAAATGGGACTGAACCTTCGCCACCTCAGTCATCACCTCTTCCGATGCCTGACCGTTCAGCACCAAGAACAGAAATGGGACCTTGACCACCTTGCCTTTGAACCAGCCATGGCCACGTCTTTCATCCTCGCCTTTCAAAATCTGACCATGGTCCGAGGTAATGATGATGTATGTCGGTCTAGTACTTTTCTGACGCAGAAGGTCAATGATTTCCGCGACAACATGGTCAGAATAGTGAATTGCATTTTCATACTCAGTGTCAAAAATCTTGAAAGACTCCGGTGACTTCTCAGCATAGGGGGAGTGCGCGCCCTTTGGGCCGATCAGAATGAAGTTGCGATCCGAGAAGTCGATTTTCTGTAAATTAAAGGCAAGGCTCTCATCAAAGGCCTGGTGTTCCTCAGGGACATCGCTGCTCGCCAACACTGAATCGATGAAGTTTGAACACATGAAAGGCAGCAGCGTGTCCGCGATCTCTTGGTCCTGAGCATAGATGAAGTGCGTCTTGAACCCGTTCTCCTTGGCCAGCCGGAAAAGACAATTCGACTGGGAAAGGAATTGGCTTCCTATCCCGGGATACTTCAGACGATGAATGATACCCGCCCAGGATGTGCGGGTCATTGTTCCCGCTGAGTAAATCGTACTTCCAGACAGGCCTTCAATTTTTCCTAGCCGGGGTGTTGTCTGCAAATGGTATCCAAGCACTGAAAGACTCTCGGCGCGCAGAGACTCATTAAGGATCAAGACGACATTGACGTCTGGCGATGCAAGGCGCTCAGGCTCTGGTAGAGAAGGATAGGCACTGGACTTTCCTGAAAGCCGGTCTGGCAGTATTCCGACGATCAGGTACCGCGCGGACTTGTACGCATTGAACACACCAAGATTATTGGTGTCCGGAAGCAAAGCTTCGAACGATGGCTCACCAAGTTTTGCCTTGTTTGCAGTGATGAAGGCATACTGACCAGCAAAATCACCCACCAAGACTGCAAGTAGAATTACCGAAATGCGTGGCAAGACGACCCGAGTGCGCGCAAGGGGTATAAGGATGGCGAATGCGACAACAACGATCAGTCCGGCAGCAAGAAGGATCGGAATCATTTCATGAAGAACTTCGGCAAGCGAGGACATGATGAGAAGAAAGTCCGGCAGAAGCTGAATGAAGTTGATCGGCAGGATGTAGCTACCAAAGTATTCGAAGTTAATTATTTGAAAAATCGACATCATGAAGATGCCAGAGATTACTGTTCCAAAAAGAACCCCTCCTGTGAAAGTAACGATGAATATAAGGAGTGTGGTGATCCAGAAACTTGGCCTGAAGAATGCTGATACACCGAAGACATAGCTTTCGTTGACGTAGGAAGAGTATACCAGCTCCAAGGCAGTGATCAGTGAGACACAGAACACCGTAATCAGGATGTTACCCTGAAATCGGGCCAGGACCGCGACGATGCGCGCCTTGAAAGTAGGTGATGCCGTAACCACTGTATTTGGTCCATCGATTTGACAATTTTGCGTCCCGGGCGCCGCACTCTAATCTTGGGACAGGGTTCTTTAAACGTTTCTGCGTCTTCGTGCACTGTGCAGGTTTCTCATCGCTCCTCTCTTTGACTTTCTGGCTCGGATGTAGGCTTGTAAACGGATTTTTTTCTCGTGCTCGCCCGACCAAGTTTTCTTGATTGAAGTGCGAAGCTCTGTTGGTCGCTTCTTGGTGTAGATCATGTGGCGTTTGGTCGACCCGACTTGCACTCCTTCCTCACAACCTCCCCAACCGCTCCGTCAACAACCGGTAGAACCCGTCCCGGTCCACGCCGCCCATGAACATCGCGTTGGGCTCGCGATCTGTCACGCGCCACCAGTCGGCCACAGTCATGCCGAGAGTGAGGGGGCTTGACGTCTCGATCTCCACATTGATGTGGCGGCCGGTGAAGAGCGAGGGCTGGAGGAGGTAGGCGATCACGCAAGGATCGTGCAGGGGGGCGCCGTCGCTGCCGTATTTGGCGGTGTCGAAGCGTTCGAAGAAATCGGTCCAGGAGGCGACCGCCTGGCCGACGGGGGTGCCGAGGGCTCGCATCCCTTCGACCCAGGCGCGGGAGGTGAGGGCCTTGTGGGTGACGTCGAGGGGCATGACCACCAATGGCACGCCGGATTTGAACACGATATCAGCGGCTTCGGGGTCGACGTAGATGTTGAACTCGGCCGCCGGGGTGATGTTGCCGCCCTCAAAATACCCGCCTCCCATCAGGACAACCTCAGCCACGCGGGGGATGATGTCGGGGGCGCGGGTGAAGGCGGTGGCGATGTTGGTCAGGGGGCCGAGGGGGCAGAGGGTGATGGTGCCGGGCGGGTGGGCGCGCAGGGTGTCGATGATGTGGTCGACGGCGTGCTGGGTTTGCAGGGGGTGCGAAGGCTCGGGCAGGGGGATGCCGTCGAGGCCGGTCTTGCCGTGCACATGCTCGGCCGTGACGAGGGGGCGGGTGAGGGGGCGGTCCGCGCCCGCGTAGACGGGGGTCTGGCGGCCGGCGAGGTCTACGATGATGCGGGCGTTCTTCTGGGTGAGGGCGAGGGGCACGTTGCCCGCGACGGCGGTGAGGGAGAGGACTTCAAGCTCGGGGCTGGCGAGGGCGAGGAGGATGGCGACGGCGTCGTCCTGGCCGGGGTCAGTGTCGATGATGATCTTGCGGGGCATGGGCGACTCCTTTTTGCGGTCAAGGAGACGGCGGCGGCGGGGATTTGTCCAGAGGGACGGCTGCGGCTGGACGGTGGAACCGGGGCCGGGCGTGTTATCATGCAAGCTCGACGGACAGTATTGCCACGTCAACTCGGGGTTGACGGGTGATCCATGGCGTCCAGCGGCGGAGAGGATGGGCTGGGGAGGGCGGCTGGCGTTTCGCCCTTCCGGCCTGACAGCAGGCGCCATGCATCACGGAAAGGAAGAAGATACAGTCTCAGGCAGGAGTTGAGTTCTCCACCACGATCCTTTTCTGTAACGCCGAATTTCACGTCTCGATTGTCTTCCGGCATGACGTAGCAGCCGAAAAGTACATCCCAGACCGGGAACAAGAAGGCGAAATTCTTGTCCAGGTGGTCTGGGTGGCAACTGTGATGCACCTGGTGATGCGCAGGCGAAGGAAAGACCATGGACCAACGTCCCGGCCAGCGCAGCCAGACATGCGAGTGGCGCAGGTTGTAACCGGTAACATTGAACAGGAACACGAAGGCCGGTACGCCCAGAAGCGAGATCGGATCTGGCATATAGCCAGCGGTGTGGGCAGCCAGTGCGAGCACAGCACCGTAGGACGCCCCGATGGTCAGTGTGTATACCAAGTTGTCAATCGGATGCTCACGAAAGTTCGACAACGGGTGCATGACTTCTGCACTGTGGTGGACCTTATGGAACTGCCACAGAAGCGGGATCTTGTGCTGCAGGTAATGCACGTAGAAAGCGGTGAAGTCCGTTACGACGACCGCCACCAGCATGAACGCAATCGACGCCAGAAGCCCTTGCCAGCCGGACAGCACGGTTGTGTCCGCTGCATCGGGCAACCCTGTGAAGCCGGTAAATAGGAACAGCACGACGACAGAGGCAAAGACCCCGCCTCCGGTAACCAGGAAATGGCCGGTCATACGGTGGAAAAAGAAGTAGCGCACGTCCAGCCAGGCTGAAGGATGGTTCCAAACACGTTTCGGAAACAGGAATGCAAGGAATGTCTTGCTCTCTTCATGGGTCGTGCGGCGTGACCGGTGAAACACGAACAAGGCGAAGAGAGCCGACGTAAGCACATAGAGCACGTAGATCCGGCTGCCCGGGTCGAACGGCATCAAGAGAACTTCCCATGCATTGGCCAGGAATTTCTGGAGGTAGGTACTCAGGCCATCCATCTGTCATGTTCCGATTCGCTTGCGCGCAATCAATACCTCGACATTAAGCCAGAATTCCGGCGGAAGGCAGCCGCTCATGACAAGGGCGGGCAGGTGGAACCCAGTAGAGGCAAAGTTGAAGCCCGCACCCATGCGGGCGCGGGCTCACTCTCAAGGGCCTTTGAAAGCACTATCAACCGTCGAAGTTGACCGTCTCCATGATCTTCACGGCCGCGGCGCGTTGGGCGGCGATGTCGGCGAGGGTCTTGTCGTCGGGGGTGAACTCTCCCCAGCTGGCGACGAGGGCAGAGCGTTCGACGCCGGGCTTGACCGGGTATTCGTGGTTGGTTTCGGCGTAGATTTTCTGGGCGGCGTCGGAGGAGAGCCATTCCATGAATTTCAGCGCGTTTTCCTTGTTCGGGGCGGATTTGGTCATGGCGACGCCGGAAATGTTGAGGTGCGTGCCGCCGTTCTCAAAGGTCGGGAAGACGATGTTGACGCTTTCAGCGGCGGGAACCTGCTCGGGGTCGGCCAGCATCTGACCCATGTAGTAGGTGTTGCCAAGCGCGATGTCGCATTCGCCGGCTGCGATGGCCTTGACCTGGTCGCGGTCGCCGCCGTCGGGTTTGCGGGCGAGGTTGGCCTTCAGGCCTTCGGCCCAGGCGGTGGCGGCTTCTTCGCCGTGATGGGCGATGACCGCGCCAAGAAGGGCAACGTTGTAGTCGTGCAGGCCCGAGCGGGTGCAGATCCGGCCCTTCCACTTGTCCGAGGCGAGGTCTTCGTAGGTTGTCACCTCGCCCGCAGCGACGCGGTCTTTGGAGGCATAGACGATGCGGGCGCGTGAGGTGAGGCCGAACCACTGGTCGCCTGGGTCACGCAGGGCTTCGGGAATGTTCGCTTCAAGCACGTCGGACTGGACGGGTTGGGTGACATCCGCTTCAACGATCTGCATCAGGCGGGCGATGTCGACGGTGAGGACGAGGTCAGCGGGGGAGCGGTCACCTTCGGCCACGAGGCGCTCGGCCATGCCCTTGTCGACGAAGGCCACGTTGACCTTGATGCCCGTCTCGGCGGTGAAGGCGTCGGTGAGGGGCTGGATCAGCTCGGGCTGGCGGTGGGAGTAGACGTTGATTTCCTGGGCAAGCACCGGGGTGGAACAGGCAAGAAGGGCGAGGGTGGTGAGGCGCAGCATGGCTGACTCCTTTGGTCGGGTTTATGGGGGTTATAAATCCGACTGTTTTGGTTTGGTCAAGAGGCTGAGTGATTTTGTCGGCAATTCGCCGCAATGAGGGGTTGAGAGGTGCGGATGTCTTCAAGGTGCCCTCCCCCACGAGGGGGGAGGGAGGCGCTTTTTTGGCAGGTGACGGTAAAGTCGTCAGGCCTTGGCAGATTTCTCTTCGGCCTTGGCGCGGTTCCAGAGGGCGTCCATTTCGTCCAGGTCGCTGTCGGTAGGGGTCTTTCCACCTTCGGCTAGCCAGTCCTCGATCCGGGCAAAGCGGCGGGTGAATTTCTGGTTGGCAGCGCGGAGGGCGGCTTCGGGGTCAACCTTCAGATGGCGGGCGAGGTTGGCCATGACGAAGAGGAGGTCGCCAATTTCTTCGGTAAGAGCCTCATGTGTCAGGGTGTCGCGGGCTTCCACCACCTCACGCGCCTCTTCCACCAGCTTGTCGAGGACCTGACCGGTCGAGGGCCAATCGAACCCCACCCGGGCAGCGCGGTTCTGCAGTTTCACGGCGCGGGTCAGGGCGGGCAGGGCGAGGGCCACGCCGTCAAGCGTGCGGGCGGTTCCGCGTTCGAGGGCCTTCTGCGCCTCCCAATCCTTGGTCTGCTGGGCTGCGGTCTTGGTCCGCGACTCGGTGCCAAAGACATGCGGGTGGCGGGCGATCATCTTGTCCGAGATTGCGGTGACGACCTCGGCAAAGGTGAAGTGGCCCGCCTCGGCCGCCATCTGGGCGTGGTAGACGGTCTGGAAAAGCAGGTCGCCAAGTTCGCCCTTCAGCTCGCCCCAGGCGGCGCGTTCGATCGCATCGGCCACCTCATGCGCCTCTTCCAGCGTGTAGGGCGCTATGGTGGCGAAGGTTTGCTCAATGTCCCAAGGGCAGCCGGTGGCCGGGTCGCGCAGGGCGGCCATAATGGCAAGCAGGCGGTCGATGCCGTTGGGGGGAAATGTGTCGGTGGTCACGAAATGCCTGCGCCCGGAACAGTTGTCCGGGCGCAGGATAGGGAATTCGCTGGCAGTGTCACGCCAGTTCGGCAGCGTCCGTCAGAACTTGAAGCCGACCCGTAGCGACAGCGTTTCAAGATCGACGAAGTTTTGCTGGGAGGCTCCCGAGGGGTTGTCGCCGGTCATGTCACGGGTCAGGTATTCCATGCCGATCATCACACGTTCGGTTGCCAGGTAATCGACACCGATCCCGTAGGACGGACCTTCGGGGTTCCAGTTGTCGGGGCCTTGGGTAAAGCTGCCAAATGTGTAGCCTAGCACGCCGTAGACAAGGGCACGGTTCGCCGCAAAGCCGACCCGGGCCTTTACATCCGTACCCTTGTCGACCTCGCAACAGTCAAAGCCCAGGAGGTTGGCGCCCTGCAGCCTGTTCACTGCGACTTCGGCGCCGTAGACTAGGGTGTTGTGCTGCCTGAGGTAGCCAAAGTACAGCGCCGTCACAGTCCCACGGTCAAGCGGCGCTGAACCGGGAACCCCGGTGAGTTCTTGGTCTCCGCTGCTCCGGCCAAAGCTCAGTCCGCCGTAGAAACCCGACCAGTCGGTTGCGGCTGCAGGGGCCGGCGTGGCTACCGGTGCCGGATCATCGTCAACTGCGGTTGGACCACCGGCCACGGCGACTTGCGCCAAGCACATTGAGGTGAGGAAGGCAGGGAAAAATGACGCTTTCATCGGCTTGCTCCGTTTAAATTTGGTGCAGAATAATACAATCGTGAGTGTTTCCAGAGTTTAGAAGCCCGGCCATTTTCACGCTTCGTCCGGTCTGATGCATCATGGCAACACAAAAGTGTCACGGGAAATGGCCGAGGGTGCGGTATCCTAGCATTGCGGTTTGCCGGGTTTTCCGATTTGATCAAAGATCCCCGTTGGCTGCCTAGGACCAGATAACATGCCCGTTCTGAACCGTATCGCCTCATATGCCGAGGAAATGAAGGGGTGGCGTCAACACCTGCACATGCACCCGGAACTGGCCTTCGAGTGCCATCAGACGGCGGCCTACATCGTCGAGCGGTTGCGCGAGATCGGGGTGGACGAGATCCACGAGGGGATTGCCAAGACCGGAATCGTGGCGCTGATCAAGGGGCAGAGCGAGGGTCCGGTGATCGGCCTGCGCGCCGATATGGACGCGCTGCCGATCGAGGAGATCACCGGCGCGCCCTACGCGAGCACGGTGCCTGGCAAGATGCATGCCTGCGGGCATGACGGGCATGTGACCATGCTGCTTGGGGCCGCGAAGTATCTGGCCGAGACGCGGAATTTTGCAGGTACCGTGGCGCTGATCTTCCAGCCGGCGGAAGAGGATGGCGGCGGTGGTCAGGTGATGGTGCAGGAAGGCATCATGGACCGCTTCGGGATCGGGCAGGTCTACGGCATTCACAATGCGCCAAACGTGCCCTTCGGGCATTTCAACACGACGCCCGGGCCGCTGATGGCGAGCGTCGACACGGCGTTTGTCTATATCACCGGCAAGGGCGGGCATGGGGCGACGCCGCATGAATGCGTGGACCCGGTGGTGGCCGTGGTCGGCATGGTGCAGGCGATCCAGACGATCATTCCCCGCAACGTTTATGCGCTGGAAGAGGCGGTCATTTCGGTCACGCAAATCCACACGGGCACCGCCAGCAACATCATCCCGGAAGAGGCGATGTTCTGCGCCACGATCCGCTGCTTCAAGCCTGATGTGCGGGCGCTGCTGAAAAAGCGCTTCCACGAAATCGTCGAAGGCCATGCGCTGGCTTATGGTGTGACGGCGCGGGTGGATTACGACTGGGGCTATCCGGCGACGATCAACCACGAGGACCAGACCGACTTTGCCGCCGATGTCGCGCGCGAAGTGGTGGGGGACGAGGCTGTGGATGCCCGCGCCAACCGCGAGATGGGGTCGGAAGACTTCAGCTATATGCTCGAGGCGCGGCCGGGGGCGTATCTGTTCCTTGGTACCGGGCCGGGGGCAGGGTTGCACCACGCGGCCTTTGACTTCAACGACGAGGCCGCGCCGGTTGGCGCCAGCTTTTTCGCGCGGCTGGTCGAACGGGCGCAACCGCTGGGCTGACACCGCCGAAAATGGCCGTGCCACCGGGTGTGAACCGGCGCGCACGGCCTTTGTCGCCAGATAGGGGACGAATCGTTCCCATTCGGACGCTCGGCCGAAAATCTGCCAAAACACGCTACCCATCGCCCCCAAACTTGGGGGAACCGCTACCCTTTGCGGTGTGCCATTGTTCCACGCCGGGCTGGTAAGCCATGGACAAAATGCTAGGTTTGCATGGGTGTGGTTGGAGTAATTTATGCCGTCAGTGCTTGCCTTGAGCCTACCGTCGGCTGCAGATCTGTGGGCGATGGACCGGGAGCATGCACTGCATCCCTGGACGCAGTTCGGCAGTTTTGAACGCGAGGGTGCTTTAGTTATCGCCAAGGGCGAAGGCTGCTGGCTTTGGGATGCCGACGGACGGCGCTATTTCGACGCGGTGGGGGGGCTGTGGTGCACCAACATCGGGCTGGGCCGGCGCGAGATGGCGCTGGCGATGGCCGATCAGGCGGAACGGCTGGCCTTCTCGAACACCTTTGTCGACATGACCAACGAGCCCTCGGCCCGGCTGGTGGCGCGGCTGGCGGAACTGGCGCCGGGGGACCTGAACCGGGTGCATTTCACCACCGGCGGGTCAACGGCGGTGGAATCGGCGGTGCGGATGGCGGGGTACTACCAGCACGCGATGGGCCGGCCGAAAAAGCAGGGGATCGTGGCGCGGAACCATTCCTATCACGGGTCCACCTACCTGTCGCAGTCGGTGGGCAAGCGCCCCGGCGACCGGGTGGAGGAGTTTCGCTACAAGACCGATGGCATCTGGCATCTGTCGGTGCCGGACCCCTACCGCCGCCCCGCCCACATGACCGAAGTGGCCTTCTGTGACTGGCTGATCGCCGAGTTTCAGGCGCTGATCAACCGCGTCGGTGCCGACCGGATCGGTGCCTTCATCGCCGAGCCGATCCAGGCCAGCGGCGGGGTCATTGTGCCACCGGAAGGGTACCTCAAACGGATGTGGGAGGTTTGCCAGCGCCACGACATCCTCTTCATCGCGGATGAGGTGGTGACGGCCTTCGGGCGGCTTGGGCACTGGTTCGCTTCATGGGACGAATTCGGTGTGCAGCCTGACATGATCTGCACGGCAAAGGGGCTGACCTCGGGCTACATGCCGATGGGGGCGCTGCTGTTCTCCGACCGGATCTGGGATGTGATGGCGGAAGGTGGCGCGCGTTGGTTCACCAGCGGCTTTACCTATGCCGGCCACCCGATCGCTGCTGCCGTGGCGCTGAAGAACATCGAGATCATCGAGCGTGAGGATCTTCTGGGCAATGCCACCAAGGTCGGCGCTTATTTCGAGGCGCGGATGGGGGAATTGGCCGCGATGCCGCTGGTTGGCGATGTGCGGGGCAAAAAGCTGATGGTCTGCGTGGAAAACGTGGCCAACAAGGAAACCAAGGCCGTCCTTCCCGACGAGGCGAACGAAAGCAAACGCATCTCGAACGCGGCCGAGGCGATGGGGCTGATGGTGCGCCCGATGGGCCATCTGAACGTGATGTCCCCGCCCTTGGTCATCACCGAAGCGCAGGCCGATTTCGTGGCCGAAGTGCTGGAGCGTGCGATCCGTCAGGTCACGGATGAGCTGGTACGCGAAGGCTACAAGCTGGGCTAAGCCCTGCCTTGACACTGCCGGTCTGGTCCTTACTGCTGCGCGCTGACGGATCCGCGCGGTCTCCGGCCCAAGAACGATAGCGCTTGCAATGGGGGACCCCATGGCCCTGGAAGATGCCAAATCCGAAGTTGACACTGCCTTTACCCGCAAGGGCCTGCGCGGCTATGCCTTTGAAAACGCGTTCGGGGGGGCGACAAGCTTCCTGCGCCGGACCTATACCAAGGACCTGACCGGGGTTGATCTGGCCATCACCGGCGTGCCCTTTGATCAGGCGGTCACGCACCGCGCCGGCACCCGCTTTGGCCCCCGCGCGATCCGTGAGGCGTCTGCGCTGATGCCCTATGACCCGCCCTATGGCTGGCCCACCAACCCCTTGGAGGAGATGAGCGTCATCGACTATGGCGACTGCGCCTTCGATTACGCCAAGGTGTCAGACTTTCCCGATACACTGACCGCACATATCCGCGGCATTCTGCAGGCCGGGGCTGGGACGGTCACTCTGGGCGGCGATCACTATATCACGTACCCGATCCTGAAGGCCTATGCCGAAAAGTTCGGCCCCTTGGGCGTGATCCACTTCGATGCCCATTCCGACCTGTGGCCCGATGACGACCTGACCCGGATCGACCACGGCACCATGCTGTACAAGGCGGTGAAGACCGGGATCGTCGACCCCAAACGCTCGGTCCAGATTGGCATTCGCACCACGACCGAGGATTACCTTGGCGTCCATGTCATCGACGCGCGCGAAGTGCATGAAAAGGGCGTGGCGGCGGCGGTGGGCAAGGCCAAGGACATCGTCGGCGATCAGCCGACCTATGTGACCTTTGACATCGACTGCCTTGATCCTTCAGCCGCGCCCGGTACCGGGACGCCGGTCTGGGGGGGCTTGCACAGCTGGCAGGCGGCAGCCGCCTTGCGCGATCTGGCGGGGATCAACATGGTCGGCGGCGATGTGGTCGAAGTGTCGCCCCCTTACGATACCACTGGCGCCACGGCGATTGCGGGCGCACATGTCGCCTATGAGCTGATCTGTCTTTACCATTGGGCCCGGACACAAAGGTGAAACGCCGCATGACCTTCCCCCTTCTGCTGATCGGCGCGATCCTCTTGGGCTTTGCGGCCTATGTGCGGCTTGTGCCCTCTGATCCGGCAAGATGGCATGTCTCGCCCACGGTAGACGTGCCATGGGATACAGTGCAGCCGGGGCGCGGATCAGCAACCTTGCGCTTGTCGCTGGCCAAGGGCGCGCCCGCCGACCTTTTGGCGCGACTTGATGCGCTGGCCATGGCCACACCGCGCACCACTCGGCTGGCTGGCAGCCTTGAAGCGGGGCGGATCACCTGGATCACTCGCAGCGCTCTTTGGGGCTTTCCGGATTACACCACCGCCGAGGTGCGGCCGGATGGGCTTTATGTCCTCTCCCGCCTGCGGTTCGGGTCGGAAGACATGGGGGTGAACGCCGCCCGGCTGACGGACTGGCTCTCTCGTCTTTAGCCTTTCATTCCGGCCCAAATATCCCGGGGCTTCCTTTGGTGCGCCATTGGTTCGAGAACCAAAGGCGGCGGGCTGCGCCCCGGCGAAAGGGTGCATTGATTGGCCCCCTTGACCGTCCCCGGGATTGCCGCCAAACCCCGGGCCATGGTTCCCTTGGACAAACTCGCCCAGATTACCCAGCGTTTCGAGTTTCTCGAAGCGCAGCTGCATGCTGGTGCGTCGCATGGTGACATTGCCCGGATCAGCAAGGAGTATTCCGACCTCAAGCCCGTGGCCGAGGAAATCGCCGCCTATCGTCAGGCGCTGACAGATCTGGCTGAGGCCGAGGCGATGCTGGCCGACCCCGAGATGAAGGCGCTGGCCGAAGAAGAGATTCCCACGCTTCGCGCCCGTATCCCCGAAATGGAACAGGCGCTGCGGCTGGCCCTTTTGCCAAAAGACGCCGCCGATGCGCGCCCTGCCATCGTTGAAATCCGCCCCGGCACCGGTGGCGATGAGGCGAGCCTTTTTGCGGCGGACCTTGCCCGGATGTACCAGCGCCATGCCGAAAAGATGGGCTGGCGGTGGGAGGTGCTGGAAGAGCAGACCAGCGATCTTGGCGGCATCAAGGAACTGGTCGCGCTGGTTACGGGTGACGGGGTCTTTGCCCGGCTGAAGTACGAATCCGGCGTGCACCGCGTGCAGCGTGTTCCGGAAACCGAGGCGCAAGGCCGCGTCCACACCTCGGCCGCGACGGTGGCGGTGCTGCCCGAGGCGGAAGAGGTGGATATCTCGATCCCCGCCAGCGATATCCGGATCGACACGATGCGCGCCTCAGGGGCTGGCGGGCAGCACGTCAACACCACGGATTCCGCGGTGCGGATCACCCATTTGCCAACCGGGATCATCGTGACGAGTGCGGAGAAGTCCCAGCACCGCAACAAGGAAATCGCGATGCAGGTGTTGCGGGCGCGGCTATATGAGGCGGAACGCGCCCGGGTTCATGACGCCCGCGCGGCGGACCGGAAATCGCAAGTGGGGTCAGGTGATCGGTCGGAACGCATCCGCACCTACAACTTTCCGCAAGGTCGGATGACCGACCACCGGATCAACCTGACGCTTTACGCACTGCCGCAGATCATGGCGGGCGATCTGACGGAAATCATCGACGCTCTGACCGCGCAGGATCAGGCCGACAAACTGGCCGAGATGGACGGATGACCGCGCGTGAGGCGCTGGTTTCCGCCGTCGCCCGGCTGACGGAGGCCGGGATCGAAGGCGCCGCCCGCGATGCCCGCGTCCTTCTGGCCCATGTCTTGGGGGTGGGCGCGGACCGGCTGACCCTGCATCTGGCCGATGAGATGACAAAGCCGCAGGCGATATCATACGAAGAGGCCCTTGCCCGCCGCGCCGCGCATCAGCCAGTGGCGCAGATCACCGGCCGCAGACTTTTCTGGGGGCTGGAGTTTCGGGTGACGCCCGACACGCTCGACCCCCGGCCCGAGACCGAAACCCTGGTGGCCGAGGCGCTGACGCGGCCTTTTCTCAAGGTGTTGGACCTTGGCACAGGGACCGGCTGTATCCTGCTGTCCTGCCTGAAGCACATGCCGATGGCGCGCGGGGTGGGGGTTGATGCTTCTCCAGCCGCATTGGCGGTGGCTTCACGGAACGCGGCGGATCTGGGGCTGGAAGGGCGGGCAAGGTTCCTGCAGTCCGACTGGTTTTCTGCCATCGAGGGGCGATTTGACCTGATCGTGTCAAACCCGCCCTATATCGCCGATGATGAGATGGCGGCCCTGGCCCCCGACGTCCGCGACTGGGAGCCGCACCTGGCGTTGACCCCCGGCGGGGATGGGCTGGACGCCTACCGCGCCATCGCACGCGGGGCAGGGGCGCGGCTTTTGCCGGGCGGGCGCATCCTGTTGGAGATCGGGCCAACGCAAGGCCATGCTGTCAGTTCCTTGCTGGCCGCTGCGGGGCTGGAAGACGTTCGCGTCTTGCCTGACATGGATGGCCGTGACCGGGTTGTGGCCGCTGTCAAACCGTTGGCATCCGGCACCGACAACTGCGGTTGAAACCGGCGGTTTTGCCCGATCTTCTTCAAATATTGCTTGTCAGCACGCGGGGCTTGTGATTATTGGCGGATGCGCAGGTAGGGGTTGACCCCAGCCATGTGCGTATTGCCAGCCCCTGCGCGACCACGACCTTGCTGCCTGTTTCAGGGCGGCGGCCGCAGGCCAAAGCCATCAAAGGACAAGATGCGCTCTTCGAAGAAACGCTCGCGTTCCAGCCAGAACCGCCCGCGCACCCTCGGCAACATCATCAACCGCGTCTTCGACTCTTCGGGTCCCGAAGGTAAGGTGCGGGGCACGCCCCAGCAGATCATCGAGAAGTATCAACAGCTTGCCCGCGATGCGCAGCTGTCGAACGACCGGGTCGCGGCGGAAAATTTTCTGCAACACGCTGAGCATTACACCCGCATGCTGGCTGAAGCCACGCGCGAGATGGCCGCCGAACAAGAGGCGCGCCAAAGCCAGTTCCAGGGCCAGGGCGGACAGGGGTCCGGCCAGCAGAATGGCGGCCAGAACGCTGGGCAGTATGGTGGCCAGAATGGAGGCTATCAGGGCAACCAGAACGGAGGCCAGAATGGCAACCAGCACGGCGGGCAAGGCCAACGTTCTGACCGTCAAGGCGATCGGCCTGACCGCAACGACCGTCCGGGCGACCGGGGCGGTGATCGCCCGATGGACCGGAATGGTGAACGTTCTGGTGACCGCGCCCCAGACCGCATGACCGACCGCAATGGTGATCGTGGCGACCGTCGCCCCGAGTTCACGCGCGATGAGCGCGACTATGCTGCGATGGACCAGCCCTCGGTCCCTGATGTGATCGAACTGGATGCCGGGGATGAAACTGGGCTGATCGACACTCCGGAATCGGTGGTGAAGCCCGAGCGCAAGCCCACCCCGCGTCCGCGTGCCCCTGCTGCGCCCGCGCCTGAGGCCAGTGCAGAACCGGCTGAGGCCCCCCGTGAAGATCGCGGCCCCCGCCGCGCCCGGGGCCCGCGTAAGCCGAAGGCTGAAGGCAGCCCGGAAGGCGAACCACCGAAGGAAGCTGCCGAGTAGGCGTTTCGATCAGTCACTCTTCAGGAAGGCCACCCACGCGGTGGCCTTTTTGCTGTGCTTGACCGTCACGGATCCGGTCTGAAGTTCGAACGGACCATCCGGTCATTGATCGCGGGTGATCTGGTCAAAGCGCAAGGGCCGCCCAAGGTATCGGATATCCCCCGCTGTCATGGTATCGCAGATCAAGGCCGAAGGGGCATTCCAGCAAGCCGGTCATCTGCTGATCTGCGCATATAAGCTGGTGGATTGCGCGCTGGACCCGGACTTCATCCCTGCAACCCCTTTCACCGGACGAGGGCCGGCGGCATCATGGGTCACCTGATCGCGGCTGCCCTTACTGTCACCGGGCCGGTCGGCCACGCAGTCTGTCAACCAGGTTATGTTCGGGGCATCCGGTACCGCCAAAGTCTAATGTTTGTCCTGCGTAAAGCGCTTGCAGGGTGATTGCATTTGGACTTGAGCCAATGGCTTCTCAAGGGCCTATGCTGCCGTTTCAGTGACAGCCTGCACGGGATGCGTTGAACGCGCTTGTGGTTCCTAGCCCTGGCCCTTGCCGCGAACCAGTGTCTGCTTGTCTTCGGTCTGAGTCCCCCCGAGTCTGACCGCTCTGCCACGGGCTGGGAGTTCGGGGTTGGTCCACCGACAGTGGTGAACACCACGGTGCGAACGCAGCGCGTTTAGGACGCCGCCGGACTGCTGGGCAACGGGCGAGCCTGCACGGAGACCGCTTTGGCCTGCCGGACTTCCAAAAGCACGGCCACAAGGCCTAGTCCCGCCGTCAACGCCCACAGATGCCACAGGGTCATCGCCACATCTGGCAGCCTTGCGCCCATCTGGCTGACGCGCACCAACGCGTCGATCGCGGGCGTCGAGGGCACAAGTTGCGCCACGGCGTTAAGTAGCGGCGGGATCGCCTCTACCGGCCAGGCAAAACCGGACAGAAAGAAGAACGGCAACCCCAGAGCCAGCAGCACCACCTGAACCACGTCAGCCGACCGCAACAGCGCGGCCACACATTGCGCCAGAAGGCCGGTCGCCAGCACAAACGGCAGCCCGATGGTAAGGATATCGCTTGTGCGGCCCAGGTTGGGCAATCCGTAAAGGGCGGGCAGCACGATCAGATAGATCGGAAGCAGCAGCGCATAGATCGCAACCCATGCGGCCATCCGCCCCAGAACCAGCCACGCCGGATGATCTGTGCCGCGTTGGCGACGCGTGGCTGTCAGCGCCAATCCCATAAGCATGGTCTGCTGCAGGATCAGCACAAAGGCCGCAGGCAGCACATAGGTCGCATATCCCGCAGCGGGGTTGAACAGGGCCACTTCCACCTGATCGGCCGGGCTGACCTGAGCCCGCGCCACGCCAAGGGCTGCGCCCGTGGCCATCAGGCGGCCTGCCTCAACCTCGGCCCCCATCTGGCGGATCGGCACGGCGGCGCCTTGCATGACGCGCTGATACATCAGGAAATAACTGGCATCCGCGTAGACTGCGACCGGGCTTTGGCGCCCCCGCAACAGGTTGCGCTCAAAACCCTCCGGGATCAGGAGCACGCCGTAAGCGGCACGTTCCTGCACCAGGCGAACGGCTTGCGCCATGTCCCGCGCGTCCTCACTGATCGAAACTGCCTCGGACGCATCGATCCGGCGGACAAGGTCTGCCGACGTCGTCGTGCGGTCCTGGTCCACCAGCACCACCGGGACGTCCCGCAACAACTCTGCCCGATAGGGCAGCGGATAGATCACCGCGTAGATGACAAGCGACAGCAAAAGGATCGACCGCACCTGGCCGTCGGTGAAGACCGCGCGCAATTCATCCCGCGCCGCGCGCCAGATCGCCTTCATGCTGGCACCTCCACGGACCGGCGCAACCGCGCCAGTTGCGCTAGCGTCAGACCGGCAAGTGCCAGTGTTAGCAATGCGAGCCACAGCACCGGCCAGACCGAAATCTCGACGGGCGTCGCTCGCAGCGATTGGTCGATGCGCAGTTGCAGATACCAGGTGCCTGGGATGAGCGCGCTCCACCCTTGGGCCAGCCACGACATCGCCTCGCGCGGGAAGCCGAGGCCCATGAAGCCGAAGGCCGGGGCGGTGATCACCGCAATGATGCTGGCCGCAGTCCCCATGTTGCGGGTCGCCACGAATGCCAGCGCCCCGATCAGCTGTGATGCCAGCACGAAAAGTACCGCCCCCGCCGCCATCAGCAGCAAGGACCCGCGCAACGGCACGCCGAGCCAGCCATAAAGCACCACGTCCGACAGACCGAGGATTAGGAGGAAGAGTGCCGTGTAAGGCAGGATCTTCCCCAGCATCGCAGGCAGCAACCCGCCCGCCAGTCGCACCAGCGCGCGCGGATCGCGGCCGGGGCCAAAGTCCAGCGAAATGGCATAGGCCGTGCCAGCCGCAGCCAGGATCTGCAAAACCGTCGGCACCAGCGCTGCCAGCAGGAAATGCACATAGTCGAACGCCGGATTAAACAGAGCGTGGGTTTGCAACGGGATCGGCTGCAGGGCCGTCTGCGCCTGCGCGGGGGCTTCTCCCTGGCCTTGCCGGATCGACAGGCGCAGACCGGCAAGGGCCGTGTCGACCGCGCCCCGGGCCCCGCGTGCAACCAAGGACCCCGCACTCATGTGCTGGTTGTCATAAAAGGTCACGATCTCGGGACGTTCGCCGCGCGCCATATCCCGCTCAAGGCCCGCGGGCAGCAAGACCGCCCCGCGGACCGCGCCCGACACGATCAGCGCGCGCGCCTCGGACAGGCTGAGCGCCTGATCCGTCACCTCCACCTCGGGGGCTGCGTCCAGCATCCGGGTGATGCTGCGGGACAGGTCGGACCGGTCCAGATCAACCACGGCGACGGCCATGCCGGTCGGAATCCCGGCGCGAAAGATCCCCGTCATGAGCGCGATCATCAGGACCGGCAACAGCACGACCAGTCCCAACAGGGCAGGTCGGCGGAGCAGCAGGTCAAACTCGCGCCACGCGGTGCGGCCCATCCCGGTTCAGTTCCCCAAGGTGATCAGCGCCGACATGCCGGGGCGCAGGCCGGGCAGCGGTGCCGTGGGGCGGGCGCGCAGCTCGAAACTGCGCAGGTCGAAATCGCCGGTGGCGCGGGTGGCCCGCCAGCTGGCGAACTGGCCCTGCACGTTGATCAGGGTAATCTCGGCTTCAACCTCGATGTCCAAGGCTGGCACGCGCACGCGCAGACGGTCGCCCACTTTCAACCCGGCAACCATATCCTCGCGCAGATTGAAGGTGAACCAGGCGCTGTCCAGATCGACGATCGTGAACAGCGGCGGTCCGGGGCCGATATTCTCACCCGGTTCGATCAGCCGGGCGGAAATCTCGCCGGACATTGGCGCGATGATGGTCAGCTCGTCCAGATCGGCCTGCCGTTGCGCCAGCGTTGCCTCAGCCTGAGCAACCTGTGCGGCGGCCAACGCCCGCTCTTCGGGGGATGCACCGGCCTCCGCAAGGTCGAGCTGTGCCTGCGCCGCTTCGACCCGGCGCGTGGCGGTTTCCAGATTGCGGATGGATTGGTCCAGCACGGCCTGCGACCGCTGGCCCTGTTGCGAGAGTTCGGTGTCACGGGCGATCTGCTCTTGCGCGAGCACCAGGTCGGCCTGCGCCAAGGCCAGGTCAGCCTTGCGCACGCGGATCAATTCCGGCCTGGTCGCCCCCGCCGCCGCTTCGGACGCGCGCGCCACCTCTCGCCCGGAGGCCGCAGCGGCATGTGCAGTGACAAGCTGCGGATTGGACAGCGTCACCAGCCCTACGCCCGCCTCAACCGTGTCGCCAAGATCGGCCGCCACCTCGGCGACCCGGCCCGACACGCGGGCCGACACATCCACGCGCGGGGCAGCCACTTCGCCCTGGATCAGCACCGGGCCAGGGCGCGTCACCCACCAGACCGCGCCGGCGACCACCAAAGCCAAGGCGGCCAAAAGCAGGAATGGCAGTAACGCCTTGCGCGTGGGCAGCTCTGGGTCGGTCAAGATTTCACCTCATGTATCTTCCGCGCCAAAGATATTGGTCGCCGAAATCAGAACGGCCCTGTGCGGAAGAACCGGACGGACTGCGTTGTTCGTCAGGTTGTGCGCAGGGCTTGGGCTGAACCGCAACGCAATATCACAAGGCTCTTCGATCGATTTCTGCAACAGCTCACTGCGCCGAGGGTGGCATCCTTCAAAGCACGGCAGACCAAGAGCGCCACTGCGACTGATCGAATACCGGCACGGTATCCGGACTGCCTTTGGACAGCCTTGATCTGGATCAGCGCAAAGTCGGTGGACCAAAAGCAAACGCGATGAGGTCGTGAAGGGGTGGTTTGAGGGCAACCGCCATTGCCACCTTAGGCAACGCCGCCTTGGAGCCAATTGCCGACCTTGCCGACCTGTCCACCCTCCTGGGGCCGGGTTGCAAGCCAAGGGTTGGGCGGGGCGGTTTGCACATCTGAAGCTGGCGGCGCGTTCAATGCCACTTCTTGCCAGTAAGGTAGGCCTCCACCGTGGTATTCATGTCGTTGAAGCTGCCTTGCACACTGGTCCCGCAGAAAAGGGCAAAGGCTTGGTTCCGGGCATCACGGGTCAGCTTCTGTCTGTCGCGCTTGTGGGCAAAGGTGAAGATCATTTCGCTGTAGAATGGCCAGCATGCGTGACCTTCGTTGCTGCCATCATGCAGCGCGAGCCAATTCTTGGCTTTTGTCAAGCGCCAGACTTAGGTTCACGTGGCCGGATTCTGACGCAGCTTACCGCCTGAAACGACCTAACAGCCAAGACGCACTTCAGCGCCGCTGGGGTGCACTGTTTCGTAATAGTTGCGCAGCTTCAGGTCCCGCGCGGCATGCTCGTCCAGCACAACGGTTGCGGCCGGATGCAGCTGCAGTGCTGTCGCCGGACAGTCCGCCCCCAAGGGGCCTTCGATCATCCGGGCAACCGCTTGTGCCTTGGAGGCGCCGGTGGCCAGCAGGACGCAGCTTCGCGCGTCAAGAATTGTAGCGATGCCCATGGTGATCGCGTGGCGCGGCACAGGCTGAGGTGCAAAGGCCGGCGCATTGGCGAGCCTCGTCGCCTCGGTCAGGGTCTTGACCCGGGTGCGTGAACCCAGCGACGACGTCGGTTCGTTGAAGGCGATATGCCCGTTTTGCCCTATGCCCAGCACCTGAAGCCCGATGCCCCCAGCGGCGTCGATGGCGGCCTCATAACGCGCAGCTTCGGCCACCGGGTCGGGTGCGTCGCCGCGGGGCAGGTGGGCACGGGCGGGGTCGATGTTGACATGGTCGAACAAAGCCTGCCGCATGAAGGCGGCAAAGCTGGCCGGATGGTCGGGCGCGACCCCCACGTATTCGTCCAGATTAAAGCTGGTGGCCTGAGAGAAATCCGCCCGCCCGGCCTGGTGCAATGCAACAATGCGGGCATAGACTGGCCGCATCGTTTCACCCGTCGCAAGGCCAAGGACCGGGTCTTGGTCCTGCGCCAGATAGGACGCGATCAGACCCGCCACCCGATCGGCGGCAACAGCCGCATCTGGCAGGATCAGGACCTTCACAACCGCGCTCCGCCAGGGTCAAAGAGATGGCAATTCTCGGCCATCAGGTGCAAGGCCATGTCCTGCCCGACACGTAGATCAATGCCGCGTGGAATTTCGGCCACCACCGCTGTCCCCCGAGCCGTATCGGAATAGGCGTACCGAGTTGCGCCCATGTTCTCCACCACCTCAGCGCGCAGAATATAGGGGGTTCCGCCCCGCTCCCCCCAGGCTTCCGGGCGAAAGCCGAGGGTCACTTCGGCCGGTGGGTCGCGGTCGGCGTGGCGCAGGGGTACTGCAAGCCCGATCATCCCAAGCGCAGGCACATCGACCAACGCGCATGCGCCTTGCCGCCCCGTAACAAGGGCCGGCAGCAGGTTCATCCGCGGGGCGCCCAGAAAGCCCGCGACAAAGATCGTGTCGGGGTCTTGATAAAGCTGCGCTGGCGGGCCCGCCTGCTCGATCCGGCCGCGGTTCATCACCACAATCCGGTCTGCCAGCGTCATCGCCTCGACCTGGTCATGCGTCACATGGATCATCGTGGCTCCCAGGTCGCGGTGGAGCCGCGCCAGCTCCAGCCGCATCTCGACCCGGAGTTCGGCGTCAAGGTTTGACAGCGGCTCGTCCAGAAGAAACACGTCGGGTTTGCGCACGATGGCCCGCCCGATGGCCACCCGCTGGCGCTGCCCGCCTGACAGCGCGCGGGGCTTGCGTGCCAGATAGTCAGTCAGCCGAAGCGTCCGGGCCGCCGCCTCAACCGCTGCGCGGCGTTCGGGTTTGGGCATTCCGGCCATCTCCAGCCCGAACTCCATGTTCTCGGCGACGGTCATATGGGGGTAAAGCGCGTAGGACTGGAACACCATCGCCACCCCCCGTCGGCTGGGGTCAAGCCCAGTGGCGTCGCGTCCGGCAATGATCACTCGGCCAGCGGAAGGTTCTTCCAAGCCGGCGATCATCCGCAAAAGAGTGGACTTGCCGCAGCCCGACGGGCCGACCAATACGCAGAACTCGCCCGCTGCAATGGTCAGGTCCAGTGGGGGGATGACCTCGGTCGACCCAAAGGATTTTGCGAGCCGCTCCAGCCGCACTTCGCCCATCTGCCGCCCCTTCACTTCACTGCGCCTTCTGTCAGCCCTGTGACGAACCACCGCCCGATCAGCGCGAAGACCGCGACCACTGGCAGGATAGCCAGACTTGCCCCGGCCAGCAGCAGCCCCCAATCCACCTGATATTGTCCGATGATGCCGGAGAATCCCACCGGGACTGTGCGTCGCTCGTCCGAGAGGATCATGACCGAAGCGAAGACGTACTCTGTCCAGCTGGTCACAAATGCAAAGACTGCAACCGCCCCCACACCCGGCGCGATCAGCGGCAGCAGGATGCGGCGCAGGATCGTAAGTGGCGGGCCGCCATCCATCCGTGCGGCCTCTTCGATCTCGGGCGGGATCTGGGCGAAAAAGGCCCGAAGCATCCAGATCGCGAAGGGCAGGGCGAACGCGGTGTTGACCAGCACCAGCGCGAAAAGGCTGTCGATCAGCCCCCAGCGGGCAAACATGGCGAAGAGGGGCACCAGCACCACAATGGACGGAAACGCGTAGGCAAGCAGGATCACCCGGTACAGCGCCGCCCGACCCCGGAAGGTGAGCCGGAAGAAGGCGTATCCGGCAGGGATCGCCAGAACCAGCGTCAACAGGGTTGAGGCCACTGCCACCAGGATCGAGTTCGCCATGTAGGCCGCGTAATCGGACGCGGCGAGCAGCTTGTCGTAGTGCTGCGTGGTGAAGCTGTGGGGGAACAGCGTCGGCACCCGGGCGATGATCTCTTGCGGGGCTTTGACCGATCCGGTCAGCACGAACCAGAAGGGCAGGGCGACCAGCCCGCCGATCACGGCAACCCCCGCCCAAAGCAGCACCGCCCAGCGGCTTGGCCGGGTCATCGTTCATCTCCCGACAGGGCCAGCTTTCGCGTGGCGAAGATGGCGAAGGCCATCAGAAGGACTGTGGCCAGCACGGCGATTGTCGCGGCCTCGCTGATCCGGTAGCCGCGAAAGGCGGTTTCAAAGATCAGGACGGGCAGGGTGCGCGTTCCACCCGCTGGGCCCCCTGAGGTCATCAGCCAAATGACGTCGAACACGTTAAACGACAGCAGCGTACCGATCACCAAGAGCACGGTCAGCGTCGGTGCAAGAAGCGGCCAGGTGATCCGCGTAAACCGCTTCCATGGGCCCGCGCCATCGACCCGGGCCGCCTCGATCAGATCGGCGGGGATGCGGGTCAGCCCGGCGAGCATCATCAGCGTAATGAAGGGAAACCAGCGCCAAGAGTTGATCAGCACGAGTGTTGCGAAAGCCGTCCAGGGCGTGGCGAAGAAGCCGACCGGCCGGTCGATCATCCCAAGTCCGATCAGCGCCGGATTCACCACCCCGCCCGAGGTTGAAAAAAGCCAACGCCAGATCATCACCACCACCACCGTGGGCACGATCCAGCTGAGGATGATCCAAGTCCGCGCAATACGGACGCCGGGAAATTTCTGGTGCAGGATCAGCGCGGCTGCGAGCGCAAGCACAGTTTGCAAGGCGGCATTGGCGGCGACCCAGACCAGGCTTAGCCAGGCCGCCTGCCAGAACACCGGGTCAGCCAGCACCTTGGCATAGTTGGCCCAGCCGACGAAGGGGCCGGCAGAGCCCACGACCCGAACATCCTGAAACGACAGGATGATCGCAGATATCAGCGGCCATGCCAGCACGGCCGCCAAGAGCGCCAGCGCCGGCGCGATCAGGAAAAGTCCCAGCGTTCCCTGCCGCACCGGCGCCTGCCTTTCCTTACTGCGCCAACGCGGCCATGCGGGCTTGCCCCGCCGCAACCGCCTCAGCCACCGGCGTGCCTGTCACCACGACCGCCTGCAGCGTTTCGGCCAGCACGTTCTGCGCCGAGATCGCCGAGATTGCCGGGAACACGCGCCCTGAGGTGAAGCCGAACAGCTTGCCATTGGCGCTGTTGGCGATGATCGTCTCGATCTGGGTGCGGTACTTCTGCACCATCGGGTCAGACCACAGCGTTTCGGCCGTCGCGCCATCGGTGGTGACGGGGAAGAACAGCCCCGGCTCCATGTTCAGGAAGCGGCCGTAGTTTTCCGGCTCAAGCAGGAAGGCGATGAACCGCTGCGAGGCGGCGCGCTTTGCCTCGTCCTGCGACAGGAACATGACCGCGTTGGCGTAGGCGATGGTGCCCGGGGCATCCCCCGCTGTTTTGACCGGGATCGCCGCTACGCCCAGATCGGCGGCGTCGCCTTCAGCCTGGGTGTCATAGGTCGCGATAGTGGAGAATTGCAGCACCATCGCACAACCGCGCGAGGCAAAGCAGGCCTCCGCCTCGCCCCAGGTCCAGGACGTGGCATCGGGTGGTGAGAAGGCCAGCATTTCCTTGTAGAACTCATAGGCCGCCACTGTTTCGGGGTTGTCAAAGCGCAGCGTGCCGTCTTCGTTGTAGATCTCGGACGCGCCGCCGTTCAGCATCACGGAATAGACCGTCTGGTCGGTGTAAAGCTGCTTGTTCGCGGGCAAGCCCATGCCAAACTGGCCATCGACCGTCAGCGTCTCGGCCGCCGTGCGCCATTCGTCCCAGGTCGTTGGCACTGCGACGCCTGCAGCCGCCAGCACCGAAGGGCGATACCACAGGTGCATTGTCATGTTGTACATCGGCACAGCCCAGATGCCGCCGTCATAGGTATAGGCTTCCACGGCGGAATCGACGAAATCATGCTTGGCATCCAGCTCGGCGACGAAGGCATCCACCGGTTGCAGCTGGCCCAGCCCCTTGAAGATGGGCGCAAAGTCCGGGATCGCGAACAGCATGTCCGGGCCGGCACCAGCCGCGACTGCAGCCGGGGCCTTGGCGTAGATTTCGCCCCAGTTCTGTGGCTCCTGGCTGACGACCACGTCAGGGTTGGCCGCGTTGAAGGCGTCAATCAGTTCCTGGATGCGTGCCACGCGATGTGGCGGCTGTTCCATGTGCCAGAGCTTCACCTCAACCGGGGTTTGTGCTGCAAGCGGAAGCGGCGAAAGCAGCGTTGCCGCTGCAAGTAGGGTCTTCAGGGCAGTTCGCATGGGTCTATCCTCTCCTGTTGCTATGCTCAGAGATGCGGATTGCGCGGACCGTACCGGGCCACCAGCTCCCTGTTGTTTTCCGCGGCACCGGGCATGTTGGCGCTCAGGAAGATCGGAGGCGCCCCGTCCGCCGCCAGCCGCGCGGCGACCTCGGCAAACAGCGCCTGCAGCATGGCCGCCCCGATGGCGGTCGACCCGGGCCCCGCTTTCAACGGCGTGCCGGGCAAGGACACCAGCGCATCGCCCGCAGGCAGCGCATTGTCGATGACGATATCGGCGCGGCTTGCCAGCGTGGGCCGCCCCCGAGCCACCGCCTCGGAATAAGCGCGCGAGGTCAGGGCGATGACCGTAGCCCCCCGCGCATGCGCCAGTTCCGCCGCCTCGACCGGGGCAGCGTTGACGCCCGAGTTCGAGATGATGATGACCACATCCCCTTCACCGATCGGATAGGGTGCGAAGGCGCCAGCTGCGGCCCCGCTCGCCCGCTCCCGGTCGGTCGAAGCGATGGCCCCCCGGTGCAGCATCAGGCTTTCATCCAGCACCGGCACCACATAGGCAGGCCCCCCGGCGCGATAGTGCAGGTCCAGTGCAAGAAGATGCGAATGGCCGGTGCCGAAGACATAGACCAGCCGGTCCGCCCGCACCGCGGTCACCACGGCGTCGGTCGCAGGGCCAAGCTGTTGGGCCAATGCGGGGTCGGCCAGCCGCGCGGCAATCTCGGCCAGATAGGCGTGCGCGGTTTGCATCAGCCGTCCCCCAGATCAAGCCGGACCTTCATCACGAAGGCATCGCCCCGATAGACCGACCGCACATGCTCAAAGGCCCGACCATCGGCGTCCCGCGTCAGGCGGGTCAGCCGCAGGACCGGCGCGCCGACCGCAATACCCAAGGGCAACGCCACCCCTGCATCCGCCGCTGCGGCGGCAAGGGTCTGCTCTGCCGTCGCGGGGCGCAGGCCATAACCTTCGCGCAAGACCGCATAAAGCGACGCGCGTCCGAAATCGGCCCGGTCCAGCAAGCCCGGTGTCGCATCTGCGACCACTTCGGTCGTCTCAAGTGCCACCGGTTCGCCATCGGCCATACGGATGCGCGCGATGTGCCAGACCTCGGCCCCGGCAGTCAGTCCCAGCGTTTGGGCCGCCTCAGGCGAAGGGAGGCGGCGGCTCGCCTCGGTCACAATGGACCCAGGCTTGCGGCCCTGACGCTCCATCTCTTCGGTGAAGCCGGTCAAGGTAGACAGCTGCTGCTGGATTGCGGAGTCATTGACAAAGGTGCCCTGACCCACGCGCGCTTCGATCATCCCGCGTTCAGCCAGGTGGCGCATCGCCATGCGCACTGTCATCCGGCTGATCCCGAGGTCCTCGGCAATCGTGCGCTCGGGCGGGATCTGGTCACCGACCTTGAGGCGCCCAGCCGAGATGTCGGCGGCAAGACTGTCGGCGACCTGACGGTATTTCGGCGTAGCAGACATGGGGACCGCTTCTCTGGACCGTACCAACGGAACATTGGTCTATACCAATTCCGATTCGCAACAGTTTCCTTCGTGTCAGAGCCAGGCCCGCACGTCGTCTTTTCGACAAAGGGCTAGGTAAGGGCTTTGTCTCGGGCAAGGCGGTAGGCGGCCCGAGCGGCGGCCCATGCTCTGGCATCTTCCCCAATCGGCACGTAGCTGCAGCCCGCCCCTGCAACTGCGGCCGAGGCTTCGGCCACTGATCCGAACCGCCCCAGCGCGGTGGCGGCCAGAAGTGCGGCCCCGCGCGCACCGAACTCTTGCCCGGTGGGCACGATCACTTCGCGGCCCGTCACCTCGGCAATCATCGCGCACCACAGGGCGCTGCGCCCGCCGCCGCCTGTCAGCACGATCGGCGCGCCTTCGGGCGGTGCCAGAAGGTCGCAAAGATCGGCGATCGACAGCGCCACGCCCTCATAGACCGCGCGGATCATCTCATCCCGCCCGACCGCAGGTGTCAGGCCGCCGAAGCCCGCACGCGCCGTCGGATCGGCCACCGGCGCGATGATCCCGCTTTCGCTGAGATAGGGCAGATAGGTCACCCCCCGCGCCCCCACCGGGACCCGGGCCGCCATCTGGGTCACCCGGTCCCAAAGATCGTCCCGGCCCGCAAGGTCAGGGCAAAACAGGCTGACCACCCAGTCAAGGTTCAGCGTCCCCGCCACATTGACCATCGCCCGGAACCAGTGCCCCTCCGGCAAGGAAAACAGCAGGCCAAGGTCGGGTGGGGTGAACACCGGCTCGGGGCGGCAAAGGCCGATCATGCAGGTTGTGCCCAGAAGCCCGATGATCGCGCCGGGCCTGAGGCCGCCCGCGCCGATCACATTGGCTACCACATCCCCCGCCCCGGCCACCACCGGCAACCCTTCTGGCAGCCCGGTTTCCGCCGCGGCCTTTGCCGTGACATGTCCCGCAATAGCGACCGAGGGCAGGACCGGCGGCAGAAGCCGTGCCTGCCCGGTCAGGCCGAAAAGGTCAATCAACGCACCACTGCGCGCCTGGCTTCGCGCATCGCCGGGGCTTACCGCCGCCTCGCTGGCATCGGTCGCAATCACGCCTGTCAGCCGCAGTCGGAGCCAGTCCTTGTAGGTCAGGATCGCCGCTGCTCGCGCCATCAGCGCGGGTTCCTCCTCCAGCAGCGCTGCAAGCAGGGGCAGGGTGCAGCCCTGCTGAAGCGCTGATCCCGATACCGCAAAGATGTCGGACAGGACCTGTGGGTTCGCCGTTCGCAACCGGTCGATTACCCAACCGGCCCGACTGTCCTCCCAGTTGATGCCGGGGCGCAGGGTCTGGCCTTCTGCGTCCACCACCCAGCCACCAACCATTGCACCGGAAAGCCCAAGCCCGACGATCCGGCCCTGGCCTTCCGCCGCTTGTGCCATCTGCCGCAAGACCGTGGACGCCGCCGCCCAAGCCCGCGCGGGGTCCAGCTCGACCCGGCCCCCGGCCCGCAGCAGTGGCGTCGGTTCCGAAGTTGAGGCCACGAGCCGCCCGGCGCCGTCGAAAAGCGCCGCCTTGCAGACCGATGACCCTGCGTCGAGCCCGAGAAACAGATCCGTTGCCGCCATGGCCCCACTCGCTGAACCTTGAAACGTTCGCCGAAGCCGACGGCGCTTTCAAGCGGCATCACCGGTCGGAATCAACCTCATGCCTGGTCCATGGGAGCAGAGGTGTCCTACCCTTGAGGAGGACATCACGCGTTTGTCGTTCAGAGCAGGGTACGAGGGGTGACTTGCAGTCTCCAGGATGCAAACGCAATGCCGCGCATCCGTTAGTCTCAGGCATGGGTCCTGCGGGCTTCGAAGAAACCGTGCAGCCAAAAAGCCAGAAAAGCCAGTTACAGGCCGACGAAATCAAGAGGCGGGCGAAAGAAAAGCCCGCCTTACTTGATGTAATACTTGGAAGATTTGGCTCCGGCGGTAGGGATCGAACCTACGACCAATTGATTAACAGTCAACTGCTCTACCGCTGAGCTACGCCGGAACACGGGGGCCGTATAGCAAGCCCGTCTGGGGGCGTAAAGGGGCAAACGCTGGGAAAATGTCAACGCGGTCAATGGCGTGAAAAACGGGCTTCCGGGTGCAAGGCGGGATCGGCGCTGACAAGGTTTCTGGACGCCAGATCAATGAGATGCGCCAAGACGTTGCGCTCAGCCGCTGGTAGCAGGCCCGGGGGGATGTCACGGTAGATGCGGCGGGTCAGGGGGGCGATGTGGTCAGGCCCTTTGCCCAGTTGATCCAGGATCGCCACCTCGCGCGCGCGGCGGTGGGTGACAAGTTCCGCCAGCCGGCCGGCGGGGTCTTCCACAGCAGGCCCATGGCCGGGGTGGAAGCACTGCCAGTCGCCCTGCTGCAGCCGGGCGAGCGAGGCCAAGTAATCGCCCATGTCGCCATCGGGCGGTGCGACGATGCTGGTGGCCCAACCCATCACATGGTCGCCTGAGAACAGCGTCCGGCCAAGGGCAAGGCTGAGGTGGCCGCCAAGATGGCCGGGGGTATGGTGGGCGACAAGCTCCCAATCCGGGCCGGTCAGGCGGTCCCCATCGGCAAGAATATGGGTCGGTTGAAAGGTAAGATCGAGGCCTTCACCCGCCGGGGGAAGGTGCGGGGCAAGGGCGGTCATCCGTGCGCTGCGCCCGGCATGGGCGTCGCCGAAGGCATGGACAGGCGCGCCGGTCAGCGCGGCCAGACGGGGGGCAAGGGCGGAATGGTCAAGGTGGGCATGGGTTATAAGAATATGGCTGATCCGCTGGCCGGGACCCACAGTGGCCAGGATGGCGGCCAGATGGTTGGCCAGGTCAGGCCCGGGGTCGATGACAGCAAGGTCAGTCGCGCCCACCAAATAGGTGTTCGTGCCGGTCCCGGTCAGGGGCGACGGGTTGGCCGCAGTCAGGCAGCGTAGAGGCGGGTCACTGACGCTCATCCCGTTATTGGGCGGTGCGCCCTTCCCATGCCGGGGTGGCGCGCGTAAGCTGACCCGTGATGTCGATCCTGCAACGTGTTCTTCCCCGAAGTCTTTATGGCCGCGCGGCGCTGATCCTGATCGTGCCGGTGGTGGCGATCCAGCTTGTCGTGTCGACCGCGTTTATCCAGCGCCACTATGAAGGCGTGACACGGCAGATGACGCAAGGGGTGGCGATCGATCTGGCCTTTCTTCTGGCGGAAATCGAAGCGGCGCCTTCGGCCGAGGCGGCGCGTGAAGGCGTTTTTCGGCTGGCCCAGGCCTTGGCGGTGACGCTTACGTTGCCAGCCGGGCCAGATGCGCCGGTGGTCGACCAGATCGGACCGCTTGACCTGTCGGGGCGGGTGATCGTCGAGACGCTGCATGATGAGCTTCCGGCGCTGGTGGCGGCCGATGTGACCGATGACGAGCGGATCGTGGCCTTGCGCTTTGACACTCGGCACGGGCCGCTGCAGGCGGAACTCAGCCGGCGGCGGATGTCGGCAACCAACCCGCATCAGTTGCTGGTGCTGATGATCTTCACCTCGATCCTGATGACGGTGATCGCCTACATGTTCCTGCGCAACCAGCTGCGCCCGATCACCAAACTGGCCCGCGCGGCCGAAGACTTTGGCAAAGGCCGCAACGTGCACTATCGGCCGCGCGGCGCGCTGGAGGTGCGGGCCGCCGGGCGCGCGTTTCTGGACATGCGGGCGCGGATCGACCGGCAGATCGAACAGCGCACGCTGATGCTGTCCGGCGTCAGCCATGATCTGCGCACACCCCTGACCCGGCTGCGGCTGGGCCTGTCGCTGATGCCCGAGGATGCCGAAGTCGCCGCCCTGCAGGCCGACGTCATCCAGATGGAGCGGATGGTAGACGAGTTCCTTGCCTTCGTTCGGGGCGATGCGATGGAAGGGTCAGCACCTACCGATGCGGTTGCGCTGGTGCAGGGCTTGATCGACAAGGCCGGGCAGGGGGTGCGGCTGGCCGAAGTGCAAGGCCGGCCCGAACCGGTGGAGGTGCGGCCCCAAGCGGTGGAACGCGCGGTGCAGAACCTGGTGTCCAATGCGCAGCGCTACGGCAGCGCGGTTGAGCTGCGGGTGGAGTTTCTGGACCGCAGCCTGCGGATCAGCGTCGAAGACAACGGCCCCGGCATACCGGAGGATCAGCGGGACGAGGCGCTGCGCCCCTTTACCCGGCTGGACCGATCCCGCGATCCAAACCGGGGCGGCGGGGTGGGGCTGGGCTTGTCGATCGCCTCGGATATCGCACTCAGCCATGGGGGCACGCTGCGACTGTCGCGGTCTGATCGGTTGGGGGGCCTGAAGGCCGACCTGATGATCGCGCGCTAAGCGCTAGCGCCCGGAAACTTAGCGCCCCGCACCGACCACCAGAATCCAGTGCAGTTTGCTGTCGGGGGCAGGGCTGACGGCAATGCCGATCCCGACCTCACGCGCCTTGCGCAAAAGGATGTTGTCGCGGTGCTTGGACGAATTCATCCACCACTGCACCGCCCGCGCGCCCGAGGCAAAGCCGCGCCCGGTGTTTTCGGCGGCAGTGCGAAACGCGTAGCCCGCCTTGCGGAGCCGTGTCTTTAGCGTGCCCCCATCGGACGAAGTGTGGCTGATCGACTGCCGCTTCGCATTGTCGCAGGCATGGCCCTGCGCAGCCTTGGTCAGCTTGGTCGACATCCGCAATGGCGCCAGCCCTTGCGCTTTGCGCTCGGCATTGAGATGGGTCAGCACCTCGTCCTGCATGGCTTGGACATTACCTGGGACGTTGCAGGCAAAGGCCGGCGCAACAAGGGCCAGGCAAAACAGAAGAACCGTCAGGGTTGTATGCAGGGGCATCATGCTCTCGTATCAGGACTTGCCATCTTGATCCCACAGCACTGGGGCCGAAATCTGGCGCAATGGTGGGCAAGTAGTGAAACATGGTGGCGGCCAGGTGTGTCAATGCATCTTCGAAACGTGACTTTTCATGTCAGCCCCGCCCGGCGAAGATGTGCCCACAGGTAGGAGGAAAGATGCTGGACGGGCTGATCCGTGGGGTGATTGATCCCCCGATGAACCGCGGCGGGCGGTGGCTGGCCGCGCGCGGGGCGTCTGCCAATGCAGTGACGTTTGCAGGCCTTGGCCTGGGGCTGCTGGCGGCGGGGCTGTTGGCCTTCGGGCAATCGGGGCTTCTGGTCGTGCTGCCCCTGCTGGCCAGCCGCTTGGCCGACGGGCTGGACGGAGCCGTGGCGCGCGCCTCGGGCAAGACGGATTTCGGCGGCTATCTGGATATCGTCTGCGACTTTGTCTTCTACGCCGCGATCCCCCTGGCCTTCGTGCTGCGCGACCCCGGCGCCAATGGGGTGGCGGGGGCGTTTCTTCTGCTGACCTTTTACGTCAACGGCGCCACCTTCCTTGGCTATGCGATCCTGGCTGCCAAGCGCGGGATGGAGACGTCCAGCCGGGGCGAAAAGTCGCTCTATTTCACCGCGGGCCTCTTGGAGGGCAGTGAGACGATTGCCTTCTTCCTGCTTCTTGCGCTGTTCCCCGGCCTCTTTGTCCCAGCCGCCTGGATTTTCGGCAGCCTCTGTCTGGTGACGGCCTTCGCGCGGGTACTTCTGGCATGGCGGGTGTTCGGGCAGGGCGGAACCACCCGGCCTTGAAACCGCCCAGGGTTGAATTCGCGCGACCCGCCCTTGCAGCCTCCGTTCCGCCCTACTAAGACTCTGGCAATACTCCGGCGATATTCCTCGCGAGATACCGAAGGCAGGCACCGATGCGCGATCCCGTTGACCACTACATGAATACCCTCGTTCCGATGGTGGTCGAACAGACCAGCCGGGGCGAGCGGGCGTACGACATTTTCAGCCGCATGCTGAAAGAGCGGATCATTTTCCTTGGCGGCCCGGTGCATGATGGCATGTCGAGCCTGATCTGCGCGCAGCTTCTGTTCCTTGAATCGGAAAACCCGAGCAAGGAAATCAGCATGTACATCAACTCGCCCGGTGGCGTGGTGACGTCGGGCCTGTCGATCTACGACACGATGCAATACATCAAGCCGAAGGTCAGCACGCTGGTCATCGGGCAGGCGGCCTCGATGGGGTCGCTCTTGCTGACAGCCGGCCATCCCGGCATGCGCTTCAGCCTGCCGAACTCTCGGGTAATGGTTCACCAGCCTTCTGGCGGGTATCAGGGGCAGGCGACGGACATCATGATCCACGCCCGCGAAACCGAAAAGCTGAAGCGCCGGCTGAACGAGATTTACGTCAAACACACCGGCAACACGTACGAGACGGTCGAAGCCGCGCTGGAGCGTGACAATTTCATGTCCGCCGAAGATGCCAAGGCCTGGGGGCTGATCGACAGCATCCTCGAAAGCCGCGGCAAGGCAGAAGACACACCGGTTTAAGCCTTTTCCCGGCGGTCAGTCCGCCGGGATTTTCAGATTGTGGTGACTTTGGGCTTGGCTTAGACTTATCGGTCAGGGACCCGGGCGGCGCGACCGGTCAAAGTCAGGGACAGCGTCTAGAGGACTGCGGATGGCGAATAATTCCGGCGGCGACAGCAAGAATACGCTTTACTGCTCGTTCTGCGGCAAAAGCCAGCACGAGGTGCGCAAGCTGATCGCGGGGCCTACGGTCTTCATCTGCGATGAATGCGTCGAATTGTGCATGGACATTATCCGCGAAGAGACGAAGACCACCGGTCTGAAATCCTCGGATGGCGTGCCGACCCCGCGCGAAATCTGCAAGGTTCTGGATGATTATGTGATCGGCCAGATCCATGCCAAGCGGGTGCTGAGCGTGGCGGTGCACAACCACTACAAGCGGCTGAACCACACCTCGAAAACCGATATCGAACTGTCAAAGTCCAACATCCTGCTGATCGGCCCTACGGGCTGCGGCAAGACGCTGCTGGCGCAGACGCTGGCTCGGATCCTGGATGTGCCGTTCACGATGGCCGACGCGACTACGCTGACTGAAGCGGGCTATGTCGGGGAAGATGTGGAGAACATCATCCTCAAGCTTCTGCAGGCCAGCGAATACAACGTCGAGCGCGCACAGCGCGGGATCGTCTATATCGACGAGGTCGACAAGATTACCCGCAAGTCCGACAACCCCTCGATCACGCGGGATGTCTCGGGCGAAGGCGTGCAGCAGGCGCTGCTCAAGATTATGGAAGGCACCGTCGCCTCCGTCCCGCCGCAAGGGGGCCGCAAGCATCCGCAGCAGGAATTCCTGCAGGTTGATACGACGAACATCCTCTTCATCTGCGGTGGCGCCTTTGCAGGTCTGGAAAAGATCATCGCGCAGCGCAACAAGGGCTCGGGCATCGGCTTTGGCGCCGATGTGAAAGGCCCGGAAGAGCGGTCGGTTGGCGAGCTTTTCAAAGAGCTGGAGCCGGAAGATCTGCTGAAATTCGGCCTGATCCCGGAATTCGTCGGCCGTCTGCCGGTGATCGCTACCCTGACCGATCTGGATGAGGCGGCGCTGGTCACCATCCTTACCGAACCGAAGAACGCACTGGTCAAGCAGTACCAGCGCCTGTTCGAGATTGAAGGCGTCAAGCTGACCTTCACCCCCGATGCCATGGTCGCCATCGCCAAGCGCGCGATCAAGCGCAAGACTGGCGCACGCGGACTGCGGTCGATCATGGAAGACATCCTGCTCGACACGATGTTTGAACTGCCCGGCATGGACGGCGTCGAAGAAGTTGTCGTCAAGGACGAGGCCGTGCATTCCGGCGCCAAGCCGATGCTGGTCTATACCGAGACGAAGAAGAAAGAACCGGTCAAGGCCTGATCGCCTGACTGGAAAGTTGATCGGGCGGGCCTTCGGGTCCGCCCTTTTTCATGCGCGCAGCACCGCCGCTGCGACCCGCTTGGCCCTAGACCTTGCCCCGTCTTTCCGCCATATCAGGGGCAACTGAACCGGAGGCCACGGATGTATTTCCTGAAACGCATGTTGACCTGGTGGAACACCCAAACGCTGGGCACCCAGCTTTTCACCGCGCGCCGGGGCGTGAAGGTCGGCCAGGACGACGCTGGAAACCTGTTCTACCAGACCCGTGACGGCAAACGCCGCTGGGTCATCTTCAACGGCGAGATGGAGGCCTCCCGCGTCTCGCCCGATTGGCATGGCTGGCTGCACCACACCTGGGATGAACCGCCGACCAAGGCGCCCTTGAAGCACAAGGCCTGGGAAAAGCCGCATGTCGAAAACCTGACCGGCACCATGGCAGCCTATGCGCCCCCCGGATCGATCCGCCGGGCCGACCCGGTTGAGCGGCGGGATTATGAGGCGTGGCGGCCCGAGTGATGGCGTATGAACGCGCAGAGGTTCTGACCGGAGCGGCGGTTCTGGCCGTGGCCATCGGCTTTGTGGTCTATGCAGCCCAAGGCTCGGGTATGCTCGCGGCCCCTGAAAGCTATCCCTTGACCGCCAGTTTCCGCTCGATCGAGGGGATCAGCGTCGGGACCGACGTGCGGCTGGCGGGCGTGAAGGTTGGCACCGTGACCGACCTGACGCTGAACCCCACCACCTTCTTTGCTGATGCCGAGATCAGCATGCGCAACGATGTGCTGCTGCCGGTCGATTCGACGATTCTTGTGTCTTCCGAAGGGCTTCTGGGCGGAAACTTCATCGAGGTTCTACCGGGTGGGGCCTTGGAAAACCTCGAATCCGGAGCCGAGATCGAGGATACCCAAGGGGCCGTCAGCCTGATCACGCTGCTGCTTAAATTCGTGGGCGGTGGCGACACCGCCGCCGAAGAAGTGCCCGCGCCGTGATGCGGAGCACTCTTTCCCTGTGCTTGGCGCTGATCCTTGCCAGCCCCGCCGCAGCGCAAGAATACGCTGAATCTGACGGTGCCATGCTACGCTTTCTGGACAAGCTGACCAGCGTCACCGGCGATGTCACGCTCAGCCGTGGGCAAGCGGCGCAGTTCGGGCGGTTGGTCGTGCGGCTGGACAGCTGCCGCTACCCGGCCGAAAACCCCGCCTCCGACGCAAGCGCGCATCTGACGGTGGTAGAAGACAGCACGCAAGCCACGCTTTTCACCGGCTGGATGGTGGCATCCTCACCCGCGCTGTCGGCGCTGGACCACCCGCGCTATGATGTCTGGGTGCTGTCCTGCGTGCTGCCCGAAGCGCCCGCCGAAGCAGCGACCGAAGTTGAAGAATAACCCGGCGGGTTGAACTGCGCAGGCTGGGCGAGGGCAGCGGCCAGGCGGCGGTGATATTCGGCCCGGGGGATTTCCACCGCGCCAAGGCTGGCCAGATGCGGCGTCAGGAACTGGGTGTCGAACAGGCTGAACCCCCCGGCGCGCAGCCGATGAACCGCATGGGCCAGCGCAATCTTTGACGCATCCGTCACCCGCGAAAACATGCTTTCGCCGAAGAACGCGCCCCCCAGCACCACGCCATAGACCCCTCCGACCAGCGCCCCCCCATCGCGGACCTCAAAGCTGTGGGCAAAGCCGCGTCGGTGCAACTGGCCGTAAAGCTGCTGGATGCGGTGGCTGATCCAGGTTTCCCCCCGATCCGCGCAAGCGCTGACCACGCCGTCGAAATCCCGATCCACCGTCACAGTGAAAGCCCCCCGCCGGATCTGCCGGGCAAGCGAGCGTGACAGGTGAAACCCGTCCAAAGGCAAAACACCCCGGCGGCGCGGGTCAACCCAATGCATTTCCGGGTCGTCACGGCTTTCGGCCATGGGGAAAATCCCCATGGCATAGGCCTGCAGCAGGGTTTCCGGGTCCAGCGGGTCAGCCAACACCAAAATCCTTCAAAGGATTTTGCAAAAGTTTTCGAAAACTTTTGCGCACGCACATCCCGGAGGGAGCGCCCGGAGCCGTCAGGCGCCGAACTTGGCGGCAAGCCATTTTTCCAGCCAGTGGATATTGTAATCGCCCGACTGCACTTCAGGCTCGGCCAACAGTAGATCAAACAGCGGGATGGAGCTGTCGACCCCGTCGATGATCAATTCCCCCAGCGCGCGCTTCAGGCGGGCGAGGGCCTCCGGCCGGTCGCGGCCGTGGACGATCAGCTTGCCGATCAGGCTGTCGTAATAGGGCGGGATCGAATATCCGCCGTAAAGCGCCGAATCCATCCGCACGCCGAGACCGCCCGGCGCATGGAAGGTGCGCACCTTGCCGGGGCAGGGCGCGAAGTTCGGCAGCTTTTCGGCGTTGATCCGGACCTCGATCGCGTGGCCGTTGATCTCCAACTCATCCTGAGTAAAGGACATGCCCATGCCAGCGGCAACGCGGATCTGTTCACGCACAAGGTCGACGCCGAAGATGTACTCGGTGACGGGGTGTTCGACCTGCAGCCGGGTGTTCATCTCGATGAAGTAAAACTTGCCGTCTTCATACAGAAACTCAACCGTGCCTGCGCCGATATAGTTGATCTTGGCCACCGCATTGGCGCAGATCGCACCGATTTCGGCCCGCATCTTCGGGGTGATCGCGGGGCCGGGGGCCTCTTCGAACACCTTCTGGTGGCGGCGCTGCAGGCTGCAGTCGCGTTCGCCGAGGTGCACCGCGCGACCCTTGCCATCGCCGAAAACCTGAATCTCGATATGGCGGGGCTTTTGCAGGTATTTCTCGATATAGACTTCGTCATTGCCGAAGGCGTTCTTCGCCTCACTCCGCGCGGTGCGGAAGGCCATCTCCAGCTCGGACGCGTCCTTGGCCACCTTCATGCCACGCCCGCCGCCACCGGCAGTGGCCTTGATGATGACCGGAAAGCCGATCTCTTCCGCCGCCTTCATCGCAATTTCGAAGTCTGCAACCCCGCCTTCCGACCCCGGCACCACCGGAATCCCCAGGGCCTTGGCGGTTTCCTTGGCGGTGATCTTGTCGCCCATTATGCGGATATGTTCCGCCGATGGGCCAATAAAGGTCAGCCCGTGGTCTTCCAGCGCCTGCGCGAAACTCGCGTTCTCGCTCAGGAAGCCATAGCCGGGGTGAACCGCCTGTGCGCCGGTGATTTCACAGGCGGAAATGATGGCCGCCTTGTTCAGATAGCTTTCCGAACTGGGCGCGGGGCCAATGCAGACGGATTCGTCGGCCATCCGCACATGCATCGCGTCGGTGTCGGCGGTGGAGTGTACCGCGACCGATTTGATCCCCATCTCGCGACAGGCGCGGATCACGCGGAGGGCGATTTCGCCGCGGTTGGCGATCAGGATTTTCTCAAACATGGGCTTACTCGATGATCATCAGCGGCGCGCCGTATTCGACGGGCGAGCCATCCTCGACCAGAATCCGCTTCACCACCCCGGATTTCGGCGCGGGGATGTGGTTCATCGTCTTCATCGCCTCGATGATCAGGACGGTCTGGCCAGCAGTCACCGTGCCACCGATGGTGACGAAAGCGGCCGCGCCCGGTTCGGGCGACAGGTAAATCGTGCCTACCATGGGCGAGGTGACTGCACCGGGGTGCTGGGCGGGGTCTTCCGGGGCGGCGGGGGCAGGGGCTGCAGCTGCAACAGCGGCGGGCGCATAGTGCTGGGCTGGGGCAGGGGCGGTAGCGGTCACCGTCACGACATTGGCCTGCTTGACCACGCGCACTTCCAGGCTGTCATCCTCGCCATACTCGCGCTTGACCGAAAGCTCGGTCAGGTCATTCTTGTTCAGAAGCTCGGCCAGTGCCGAGATGAAGGCCACATCGGTTTCGGTCGTCTGCTTGCTCATGCCGTCCTCTGGTTTCTGATCGGTGCCTGCCTTGGCCCTACCGTGCGAACCCGCACCTTGGTGTGGGGCGCTTATACGCGAGGGGGGCGGGGCTGAAAAGCCGCGAAAGCGGTGCCTGCAAAAGCGGCAGATCATGGCCTGTGTGGGGATGGGTGCAATTTTCCGGGTCGGCAGAAGTTTTACCATTTGATAAAAAAAATGACCTGTGCCAGCCTTTGGGAAAGAGAAACAGGGAGGACATTGGGTCCGATGACGAACAGCCCGCTGACGCCCGGCATTGTTCCGGGTCGCCTGCCAGCCGCAGCCTATGCCGCGAATTTCAATGACCACACGCCGCCCCTTGACCGGCATGAGGCGCGGGTTGCGGCGGACAGGTGCTACTTCTGCCATGATGCGCCCTGCATCACGGCCTGCCCCACGTCGATCGACATCCCCCTCTTCATCCGCCAGATCGCCACCGGCACGCCGGAAGCTGCGGCCAAGACGATCTGGGATCAGAACATTCTGGGCGGCATGTGCGCCCGCGTCTGCCCGACCGAGACCCTGTGCGAAGAGGCCTGCGTTCGTGAAGCGGCTGAGGGCAAGCCGGTCGAGATCGGCCTTCTCCAGCGCTTTGCCACCGATACTGCCATGGCCAAGGGCCTGCACCCGTTTGATCGTGCCGCCCCCACAGGCAAGCGCGTGGCTGTCGTGGGTGCCGGACCTGCGGGTCTGGCCTGCGCCCATCGCCTTGCGCTGCACGGCCATGACGTGGTGGTGCTGGAGCGGTTGCCCAAAGCCGGCGGCCTGAACGAATACGGCATCGCCAGCTACAAGGCCACGGGCGGGTTCGCTCAGGCTGAGGTGGAATGGCTCCTTCAGATCGGCGGGATCGAGATTCGGAACGGCGTGGAACTTGGCCGCGACGTGACCCTTGCCGCGCTGCAGGCTGACTATGACGCGGTCTTCCTTGGCATCGGTCTGGCCGGGGTCAATGCCCTCCGCGCGGCGGGTGAGGATCTTGCAGGTGTCAGCAATGCGGTCGATTTCATCGCCGCCCTGCGGCAGACGGACAACCTCTCCACCCTGCCCATCGGGCGCGATGTGGTGGTGATCGGCGGCGGCATGACGGCGGTGGATGCTGCCGTCCAGTCGAAACTCCTCGGCGCCGAGAACGTCACCATCGTCTACCGCCGGGGGCAAGAGAAGATGAGCGCTTCGGTCTATGAGCAGGACCATGCCGTCAAGGCGGGTGTGCGCATCATCCACAACGCCGCCCCGGTGCGCGTCCTGGGCAACGGCCACGCCGAAGCGGTGGAGTTTGCCTATACCGAAGACACCCCCGCCGGCCTGAAACTGTCGCCTGAGACCTTCACGCTGAAAGCCGATCAGGTCTTCAAGGCCATCGGCCAGACCCTGACCGGCGCACCAGACGCTTTGCCTGTTGCAGGTGGCAAGCTGGCCGGTCCGGCGGGCAAGGTCTGGGTCGGGGGGGATTGTGCGGCGGGTGGCGAAGACCTGACCGTCACCGCCGTCGCCGAAGGTCGCGACGCGGCCGAGGTAATCCACGCCCAGTTGATGGGGCACTGATGGCAACGGTTTTCCCTTGCCTGACACCAACTTTCCCGCCAAACGGCGGGAAGGAAGAGGGCAGGCATGGACGGCTGGATCGACACCTTCATCGCGTTCATCGAACGCAACCAGGACTGGCTGCCGCTGATCATGCTGATCTTTGCGGCGGCGGAAACGACCGCATTCCTGTCGATCCTGATCCCGTCAACCGCCGTTCTGGTCGCCGTGGGCGCGCTGGCGGCCACAGGCGCGGTGCCGTTCTGGCCGCTTTGGGCCGGGGCCACCGTGGGGGCGCTGATCGGCTCCAGCTTCAGCTACTGGCTCGGCTGGCGCTACGGGACCACCGTCCTGACCATGCGGCCCCTGAAGGACCACCCCGAGATGGTGGAAAAGGCGCAAGCCTCCTTCACGAAATACGGGCCGGTGACCATTCTGATCGGCCATTTCACCACGGTCTTCCGCCCGGTCGTGTTCCTCATGGCCGGGATGAGCGGGATGACCCTGCCGCGCTTTGCCTTCTGGAACGGCCTCGGCTGCGTCGCCTGGGCGTTCCTCATCCCCAAACTCGGCCAGTATGGCGGCGATCTGATCGGCTTTGTCTGGTCGCTCTTCTGACCGACGCCGGGCCAACCGCCCTCGCCACACCCCCCTTCCCAGCTTTCGCCAAGGAGGTTTCCCATGGCTAACCTGTCCGCAGATTTCATCGGCATCAAATCCCCGAACCCGTTCTGGCTGGCTTCGGCCCCTCCGACGGACAAGAAATACAACGTCGAACGCGCGTTTGAGGCGGGCTGGGGCGGGGTTGTCTGGAAGACCCTCGGCTCCGAAGGTCCGCCGGTCGTGAACGTCAACGGCCCGCGCTATGGCGCAATCTGGGGTGCCGACCGCCGCCTTCTGGGCCTGAACAACATCGAACTGATCACCGACCGCCCGCTTGAGGTGAACCTGCGCGAGATCAAGGAGGTCAAGCGCAAGTGGCGCGACCGGGCCATGGTCATCAGCCTGATGGTCCCTTGTGATGAAGACAGCTGGAAAGATATCCTTTCCCGGATCGAAGATACCGAGGCGGACGGGGTTGAGCTGAACTTCGGCTGCCCGCATGGCATGGCCGAACGCGGCATGGGGTCGGCCGTGGGCCAGGTCCCGGAATACATCGAAATGGTCACGCGCTGGGTCAAGAAACACAGCCGGATGCCCTGCATCGTGAAGCTGACGCCCAACATCACCGATGTGCGCAAGCCGGCCGAGGCGGCGAAACGCGGCGGTGCGGATGCGGTGTCGTTGATCAACACCATCAACTCCATCACATCAGTGAACCTGGACGATTTCAGCCCTGAACCGATGATCGATGGAAAGGGCACCCATGGCGGCTATTGCGGCCCGGCGGTCAAGCCAATCGCCATGAACATGGTGGCCGAGATTGCCCGTTCTGCCGAAACCCGTGGCCTCCCAATCTCCGGCATCGGCGGCATCACCACCTGGCGCGACGCGGCGGAGTTCATGGCGCTGGGGGCCGGGAACGTGCAGGTCTGCACGGCGGTGATGACCTATGGCTTCAAGATCGTGCAGGAAATGATTTCGGGCCTGTCGCAGTATCTGGACGAAAAGCAGATTGGCCTTTCGGATCTGGTTGGTCGCGCGGTCCCGAACGTCACCGACTGGCAGTATCTGAACCTGAACTACGTCGCCAAGGCGCATATCAACCAGGATGACTGCATCAAGTGCGGGCGCTGCTATGCCGCCTGCGAAGACACCAGCCACCAGGCCATTTCAATGAGCGCGGACCGCGTGTTCGAGGTGATGGATGACGAATGCGTCGCATGCAACCTGTGCGTCAACGTCTGCCCGGTGGACAATTGCATCACCATGGTGCCGATGGCCAAGGGCACTGTCGACCCGCGGACCGGAACGGTGGTGGGCGACTACGCCAACTGGACGACGCATCCGAACAACCCCAGCACCCGCGCGGCGAAGTAGGGCTGACGCTATCGCCAAAGCCTCCTGAGGCTTTGGCAGGCTGATGGCGCACCGTCGTGTGGCGGCCTGGGACCACGGGATTGCAGCGAAAGCGGCGGACACTGTGCACGACAAATGCAGCCTACCGCCGCCTGTCCAGATTGCGACGGTCGGTTTACTGTTAGGTCAGCCGGTGAAGGCTTTGATCTGAAAGATCAACCTGATCCCACCTGCGGGTCTTACGGCAGCGGCAGCGGGCTGACCCCAGCCGCACGGCTGGCGCGGATGTAAGCCTCACGCGCGGCTTCGGCGGCGACCCTCGCCTCGGCGGCGGGGTGGTCACTTTCATCACGCTCGGCCAGGCGACCCGCAACCAAGGCAGCGGCGGCGGCCGACTGCTGCGGCGCATCCTTGCGCTGGGTCTCGGCCACCGGGCGCGCGGCTTCTACAACCGGCACGCGGGCAGCAGGTTCTGGTGCTGGCTGCACCGGTGCGGCGATGACCGGCCCTTGCGACCGGACTACGGCTATCAATCCCATTTTCGCGTCCCCACGTCTGACGCCCCCAAAGCAAAGGATACGGCGTTTCTGGGGCGACTGCCCGCGCAAAATGCCTAAGACTTTAGGGGTTGAGGGTTAAGGTTTCCTGAAGATGCGTCGCCAAGCCCTTGAAATCATGGGTCTCGCTGCATGTCCCTGCCCGGGACACCCACAGGACAGGTCAAGGCACCAGCAGCCGGGTGAAAAGGGTCTCCAGAAACCCGCCTGCCTCGGCAAAGGGGTCATGCCCCGGCCCAAGGACCGCCCGCACCTGCACATCGAAATCGGCATAGTGCTGGGTCAGCGCCCAGATCGAAAAGACCAGGTGCACGGGATCCACGCGCGCAAGCCGCCCCTCATCCATCCAGCGCAACAGGACTTTCGCCTTTTCTTCGACCAGCGCTTTCAGGTCTCCCTCGATCGCCTCTCGCATCCGGGGGGCGCCTTGCAGGATCTCGCCCGCGAAAAGGCGGCTTTCGCGGGGGTAGTCGCGGGCCAGGTCCAGCTTGCGGCGGACGTAAGCCAGAACCTCAGCCACCGGTTCGCCCTTGGGGTCCATCGCCCGCAAGGGATCAAGCCAGGTGTGCAGAAGCCCGGTCAGCAGCGCCTTGTGCACCGCCTCCTTGGACGGGAAATAGTAGAGGAGGTTTGGCTTCGACAACCCCGCGCCATCCGCGATTTGGTCCAGCGTCGCCCCACGAAATCCGTGCTGCGAAAACACCTCCAGCGCCGCGTCGAGGATATTCTCGCGGTTCTTCTGCTGGATGCGGGAGCGGGCGACTGAGGGCATGGGACTTGACGGTAAGAGAGCAGGGGATCACGCTTGACCTTGCGGACCCCATGGATAGCTTGCCGCGCAGCACAACGTCAAATCATTCGCCGCCTTCCCGCGGCCCTAGGAGAATGCGATGGCCCTGGACCGCAACGCCCCAAACGACCTGAACGCCTTCTGGATGCCCTTCACCGCGAACCGGCAGTTCAAGAAGAACCCCCGGATGTTCGTGGCTGCAAAGGACATGCACTACACCACCAGCGACGGCCGCCAGGTCCTGGACGGGACGGCGGGACTGTGGTGCTGCAACGCGGGCCATTGCCGCCCGAAGATCGTCGAAGCGATCCAGAAACAGGCGGCGGAACTGGACTATGCCCCCGCCTTCCAGATGGGCCACCCCATCGCGTTCGAACTGGCCAACCGCATCATCGACATCGCGCCCAAGGGCATTGAGCATGTGTTCTACACCAACTCCGGTTCGGAAAGCGTGGAGACCGCGCTGAAGCTGGCGATCGCCTATCACCGCGCACGGGGGGAAGGGACGCGGACCCGACTTATCGGGCGCGAGCGGGGCTATCACGGCGTCAATTTCGGCGGCATCTCGGTTGGTGGGATCGTCAACAACCGCAAGTTCTTTGGCACTCTGCTGGCTGGGGTGGACCACCTTCCGCACACCCACCTGCCGCACCTCAACGCCTTCACCAAGGGCCAGCCGGAGCATGGTGCGAACCTTGCGGATGACCTGGAACGGATCGTCGCGCTGCATGGGGCGGAAACCATCGCCGCCGTGATCGTGGAGCCGATGGCGGGGTCAACCGGAGTGCTGATGCCACCGAAAGGCTATCTGGAAAAGCTGCGCGCGATCACCAAAAAGCACGGCATCCTGCTGATCTTCGATGAGGTCATCACCGGCTTTGGGCGCCTGGGCTCGGCCTTCGCGGCCCAGCATTTCAACGTCATCCCGGATATGATGACCACCGCCAAGGGCCTGACCAACGGCGTGATTCCGATGGGCGCGGTTCTGACCACCGTCGACATCCACGATGCCTTCATGACCGGCCCGGAAAACCTGATCGAGTTGTTCCACGGCTACACGTACTCCGGCAACCCGATTGCGGCCGCTTGCGGGGTGGCGACACTTGAGGTCTACAAGGAAGAAGGCCTTTTCGACCGCGCCCGCGATCTTGAAGGCTACTGGCAAGATGCGATCCATTCGCTGAAGGATCACCCTCATGTCATCGACATCCGCAACATGGGCCTAATCGGCGCGGTGGAGTTGCAGCCGATTGACGGCGCCCCCACAAAGCGCGCCTTCAATGCCTTCCTGAAGGCCTATGAGAAGGGCATCTTGATCCGCACGACGGGCGACATCATCGCGATGAGCCCGCCGCTGATCATCTCCAAGGCGCAGATCGACGAATTGATCGGCACGCTGGGCGATGTGCTGAAAACGCTGGACTAGGCTCTACTGCACCAGTTGCATGACACCCCAGGGCAGGACGGTGACCATGGCCACGATGATGAGGATGGACCGCTTGAGACCTTTGAACATGAGGCATCTCCCTGATTTGGTTTTTGCTGAGATAGGCAGCAGCAGCGCATCTGCAAGGGGCACAAGATGACGCGGCCGGCTTGCACGGCGACGGTGCTCGTCGATGATGATCGGGTGCGTGCAACGCGGTTCGACTTTGCCCCGGGGGCCGAGACGGGTTGGCACCGGCACGGGCATGACTATGTGATCACGGCAGTCACCGATTGCCACATGCTGCTGGAGGAGCCGGGCGGCGGATCGCGGCGGGTGCTGGTGCCGGCAGGCACGGCCTATCGGCGCAGCGAAGGGGTGGAGCATAACGTCGTCAACGACGGCGCTGTCCCCATGAGCTTTGTCGAGGTCGAGTTGAAGGAACCTGTCCCCGGGCTCCAAAATCCTTAAGCAAGGATTTTGCCAAATTTCTTGTTTAAGAAACCTGTGCCAAGGCCGCCTGCAGCGCCTTGATGCCCCGGACCACCAGCTTGTGATCCTCCACCTGTGGCAGGCCCGATACCGTGGCCACCGCGACCATACCCGCGCCCGTCACAACAATCGGCACCGCACCGCCATTGTCGGCGTATTGCGCTGACGGCAGCGCGTCTCGTTCCAGCGTCTGGCCCTTGGCGCGATTGCGTGCGCCGACCAGAAGCGAGGGCGCCTGAAACATCAACGCCGTGTTGGATTTGCGCAGCGCCCAAAGGTCATTCAGCGGCGCTGATCCGGGCAGCCCTGCATGAAAGAGCGTGCGATTCGCGGTGCGGATGTCGATCACCACCGGCAAGCCCGCAGCGAGGGCCATGTCCACCAAGATCTGGCCCAGCCGCAGCGCGGTGGTTTCGTCAAAGGCTGGCAGTGCCAATGTGGCGGCCTCGGCCTCAAGCTCTGCGATATCCATTCCGTCCCCCTAGATTGCGCCGATACCGCGCAGGACAAGGTCCTTCACGCTGGCCTTTGCGGCGGCCCATTGCCGGTCTGACAACGGGTGCCCGTCGTTCAACGTCTGTATCTGATGGCCGAAGTCGGCGTAGTGCTGGGTCGTGGCCCAGAGCATGTACAGAAGATGGCGCGGGTCGACCGGGCGCATCTTGCCCTGATCAATCCAGCGCTGGATGGCGGTGATCCGGCCATCCGTCCAGTCGCGGAGCGTCGTTTCCAGATAATCCTGGATCACCGGCGCACCATGCATCACCTCGGACGCCCAGACCTTCGAGCCGTAGGGATGCGTGCGGCTGATATCCATCTTGGCCTCGATGTATCCGCCCAGACCTTCGACCGGCCCCGGCGCATCGTCAAAGATCATCGCGGCATCCAGCCAGATTTCGAAGATCTGCTGCACGACCTTGCGGTAAAGGTCTTCCTTGGTGGCGAAGTAGTAATGCAGGTTGGCCTTCGGCAGCCCGGCCATATCGGCGATCAGCTGCATCGTGGCCCCGCCGAACCCGGCCTCGGCAAAGACCTTCTCGGCCGCGTCCAGAATCACCCGTTCATTCTCGCGCCGGATTTCCGTGCGACGGCCCGGTTTGATGCGGGAAATCTGGGCATCTGCGGTCATTTGGTCGTCATTCTGGGGCATCCAGGGCTGTCATATTTTAGTTGACCGGTTGGTCAGGTTGTGGTGCGCTTGCAGTTGACCATACGGTCAGGAAATGAGTCGCGGCAAGGGGCAGCATGGCCCCGCTGTGAACGGGGAGCGTCAGATGCCAGCAACCGGGGACAACCTGCGGATCAACTCTGAACGGCTGTGGGACAGCCTTGAAGAGATGGCGCTGATCGGCCCCGGCGTGGCGGGCGGCTGCAACCGGCAGACCCTGACCGACGCCGATAGCGAAGGGCGGCACCTTTTCGCGGGCTGGTGCAAGGCGGCAGGCATGACCATGGGGGTGGATACCATGGGCAACATGTTCGCGACCCGACCGGGGACAGACCCTGCGGCGCTGCCAGTGTACATGGGCTCGCACCTCGACACCCAGCCGACGGGGGGGAAGTATGACGGCGTGCTGGGGGTTCTGGGCGCGCTGGAAGTGGTGCGGACGCTGAACGACATGGGGGTGAAGACGAAGCACCCGATCGTGGTGACGAACTGGACGAACGAGGAAGGCGCGCGGTTCGCGCCTGCGATGCTGGCGAGCGGCGTCTTTGCCGGCATCCATACCGAAGACTACGCGAAGTCGCGCCGCGACCTCGATGGCAAGGTCTTTGGTGAGGAGCTGGCGCGGATCGGCTGGGTCGGCGATGAAGTCGTCGGTGCGCGGAAGATGCATGCGATGCTGGAACTGCACATCGAACAGGGGCCGATCCTGGAAGCCGAGGGGAAAGAGATCGGCGTCGTGACCCACGGCCAGGGGTTGTGGTGGCTGGAGATCACGCTGACGGGCAAGGACGCCCACACTGGATCGACCCCCATGCACCTGCGGGTGAATGCGGGCCTTGGCATGGCCCGGATTACCGAACGCGTCCACCAGATCGCGATGAGCCATCAGCCGAACGCCGTGGGCGCGGTGGGGCAGGTGAAGGTCTTCCCGAACTCGCGCAACGTGATCCCGGGGCGGGTGGTGTTCACCGTCGACATCCGGTCCCCCGAACAGGCCAAGCTCGACGCGATGAAGGCCGAAGTCATCCGCGCAGCCCACGCAGTGGCGAAGGAGTTGGGGCTGGGGTGTGAGATCGAGGACGTCGGCCACTTCGACCCCGTCACCTTCGACCCCGGCCTTGTAAAGATCGTCCGGCAATCCGCTGAAAAGCTGGGCTATTCCCACATGGATATCGTGAGCGGCGCCGGCCACGACGCCTGCTGGATCAACCGCGTCGCCCCCACGGTGATGGTGATGTGCCCCTGCGTGGACGGGCTTTCCCACAACGAAGCCGAGAAGATCAGCCCGGAATGGGCCGCGGCCGGGACGGATGTGCTGCTGCACGCGGTGTTGGAAGTGGCGGAGGTGGTGGGGTGAGCGATTGCAACCACTTGGCAGCCGATCTCCTGATCGTCTGCTCACATATCGTTGAAGGCGATATGCCGCTTCACACTGTTTTTCACGAGGCCGATGGAGACTGGCAAGCCGTATGTGAACATGGTGCACACGAAACGCCATCAGAAGGCCGTGTGGTCTGTTTCACATGCTTCCGGCAACGGTACCCAGAGTTCGAAGCAATCGCAGGCCTATATCGCGGTGGCCAGGCAACTGTCATCAGATCGGAACCAGGACGCTGGTGGGTTCAACCCATCGAGGACATCGGGAGTGTACAATGACCACCATCATCAAGAACGGCACCGTCGTCACCGCCGACCTCACCTACATGGCCGATGTGCGGGTGGAGAACGGGGTGATCACCGAGATCGGGCAGGGCCTTCCCTTGACGGCCGAATGCTGACCCGGCTTGCGCGACCCCATTGGCTCCATCTGACAAGAGAAAGCACCTGAATGACCCGACTGATTGACAAGGCCCTTGCTCTGACGGTGGTGCTGTTTCTATCTGCGTGCGTCGCGGGTACGGGGCAGGTGCAACCCGGTCTGGGGTCCGACCTCGATCAAGATCAGCTGACCCCGCCCAGCGGGGCCCGGTACGACTTTGTGCTCTCAAAGAGCGGAGAGCCAGAGTCGTTCAAGATGGCCTTGGTCTCCAAGCGGCTTGCGGCCAACCGGTATCGCTATGACGGCAGCATCTTCATTCCGCTGCCGGGCGACAATGCAGAGCTTGTGGCAATGGTTATCGAGGTCATGCGTGAGGTGTTCGAGGATCCGACCATCCGTCAAAGCGGCGACAAGCTTGTCGTGGCGCTTCGGGTGGAAACCGACCGCCGCTTTCGGGCAACACGGTCGAATATCCTGCTCGCGGACCTGAGGTTCATGCCGCATGACTGTTTCGCCCAGATCGGGACCTGCCGCTCGACGGTCAGCGGCCCGCTGGGGAAGGCCGTGGTCGAGACGGAGACTTCGGAAAGCGGCGGCATCTGGCGCTCGGAAAGCCGCTTTGTCTCGGGCACGAAAGACGCGGCATTCGAGCGGCGCTCGATGACCTATTCGATTGACCAGAACGGGGTGCTTCTGGACGCGACTTTCACCACCCAGGCGGACGGCGTGACCGAGACGTTCAGCGTCCGGCGGATCGCCCCCCGGTAACCCTTGCAGCGGAGCTGACTTATGACCACCATCATCAAGAACGGCACCATCGTGACCGCCGACCTCACCTACAAGGCTGATGTCCGCATTGAGAACGGGGTGATTACCGAGATTGGGCAGGGCCTCAAGGGCGGCACCGAACTGGACGCGACCGGCTGCTATGTGATGCCCGGCGGGATCGACCCGCATACGCATCTGGAGATGCCCTTCATGGGCACCTACTCGGCGGATGATTTTGAAAGCGGCACCCGGGCGGCGCTGAGTGGCGGGACAACGATGGTTGTCGACTTCATCCTGCCGGGCCAGGGCCAGGACCTGATGGACGCGGCGAAGGCGTGGCACAACAAATCGACCCGCGCGACCTGTGATTACTCCTACCACATGGCCGTCACCTGGTGGGGCGAGAAGGTCTGGCAGGGCATCGAGGATTCGGCCAAGGCCGGGATCACCAGCTTCAAGCACTTCATGGCCTACAAGGGCGCATTGATGGTGAACGACGACGAGTTGTTCAACTCTTTCCGCCGGGTGGGGGACGTGGGCGGTCTGGCGATGGTCCATGCCGAGAATGGCGATGTGGTGGCGGAGCTGACGGCGAAGCTCCTCAAGGAAGGCAACACTGGCCCCGAAGGCCACGCCTATTCCCGGCCCCCGCAGGTGGAGGGCGAGGCGACGAACCGCGCCATCATGATTGCCGACATGGCTGGGGTGCCGTTGTACGTCGTCCACGTCTCTTGCGAGGACGCGCATGAGGCGATCCGCCGGGCGCGGGCTGCAGGCAAGCGGGTTTACGGCGAACCCTTGATCCAGCACCTGACGCTGGACGAAAGCGAATACTTCCACCCCGACTGGGACCACGCCGCGCGGCGGGTAATGTCGCCGCCCTTCCGCAACAAGCAGCATCAGGACAGCCTTTGGGCGGGGCTGATGAGCGGGTCTCTGTCGGTCGTCGCCACCGACCATTGCGCCTTCACCACGGAACAGAAGCGGTTCGGCTTGGGCAACTTCGCCAAGATCCCGAACGGGACGGGGGGCCTTGAGGACCGGATGCCGATGCTCTGGACCCACGGGGTTGCGACTGGCCGTCTGACGCTGAATGAATTTGTCGCCGTAACCTCAACCAATATCGCGAAAATCCTGAACTGCTACCCGAAGAAGGGCGCGGTTCTGGTAGGGGCGGATGCCGACCTGGTGGTCTGGGACCCTGAGAAGTCGAAGACGATCACGGCGGGCAAACAGCAGTCGTCGATCGACTACAACGTCTTCGAGGGGCATACCGTCAAGGGCCTCCCCCGCTTCACCCTGACCCGCGGCCATGTGGCGATCCACGACGGCGAGGTGCGCACCCAGGAAGGCCACGGCAAGTTTGTCGCCCGCGAGGCCCGGCCGGCAGTCAACCGTGCGCTGACCCAGTGGAAGGATTTGACCGCCCCCCGCCCAGTGGAGCGGACCGGCATTCCGGCAACGGGCGTCTAAGGGACCAAATGCTCCAGCTCCGGCAGCAACACGACGCTTTCCTGCTCGTTCGGATCGGTCCGGGCGATGACGGCTGTGCAAGCCTCGGGTCCGGGGTTGAAGGGCAGGTGGGGGGTGTCGGCGGGGATGTAGATAAGGTCGCCCGCCTCGGCCTCCATCCTGTGCTGCAAGCGGTCACCCCAGTTCATCACCGACCGGCCGGTCATCTGGTAGATCGCGGTCTCATGCGTCGCGTGCTTGTGGGCCTTGGCTCGGCCCCCCGGCGGGATCGTCAGAAGATGCATGCAGATCGCGGTGGAACCCACTGTTTCCGCAGCGATTCCGGCGTCATAGGTAAATCCCTGCTTGCCGGCATAGCGGTCAGCGGGGCGGATCTTGCGGCAGTCGGGCATGGTGAGTCTCCTGAACCTGTGCGCTCAGGATACACGGCCTCAGGGCTCCCCGGGTTCGCTTTCCTCGTCGTCCCGCAAAGGGGGCCGGAAGGCGATGACGGGGGCGGTAAAGTCGATGTCGTCCAGATCCTCGGGCGCGGGGGCGAAGGCGAGGGTCGTCTGCAAGGCGTTGGTCAGCATGGCGGTCCTCCGGTTTCGGACGAGGTGGGAAGCCACCGCCCGCTGCGCAAGAATACCAGCGGCGGGCAACGGGAATGTGAAGGAAGCAAGGCTTGAAGGACACGATGAACGCCACCCTTCCGGTGATCGAGGCCAAAGGCCTCAACCTGGTCTTTCAGACGGCGGATGGGCCGGTGCAGGCGTTGAAAGACGTGAACCTCACGATCAACCGCGGAGACTTCGTCAGCTTTATCGGGCCGTCGGGCTGCGGAAAAACCACTTTCCTGCGGGCGATTGCGGCGTTGGAGCATCCGACGGGCGGCACGTTGACGGTGAACGGGATGTCCCCGGATGAGGCGCGCCGGAAGCGGGCCTATGGCTATGTCTTCCAGGCTGCGGGGCTTTATCCATGGCGGACGATTGCAGGGAACATCCGGTTACCGCTTGAAATCATGGGGTTCTCCAAGGCTGAACAGGACCAGCGGGTGGAGCGGGTGCTGGATCTGGTAGAGCTTTCGGGCTTTGGCAAGAAGTTCCCCTGGCAGCTTTCGGGGGGGATGCAGCAGCGCGCCAGCATTGCCCGCGCCTTGGCCTTTGATGCCGATATCCTGCTGATGGACGAACCGTTCGGCGCGCTGGATGAGATCGTGCGCGACCGCCTTAACGAAGAAGTTCTGAAGCTTTGGGCGCGGACGGGCAAGACCATCGGCTTTGTGACCCATTCGATCCCCGAGGCGGTGTATCTGTCGACCAAGATCGTCGTCATGTCGCCGCGCCCGGGGCGGATCACCGATGTGATCGACTCGCCTTTGTCGAAGGAACGGCCGCTGGATATCCGCGACAGCCGCGAGTTCATAGAGATCGCCCATCGGGTGCGGGAAGGTCTGCGGGCGGGGCATCTTGATGACTGAAATCGCTGTCTTTTTCCTGTCTTCCTTGCGTCTTCCTTCCGTCTCTACGCGCGGCAGGGTCGTGAAATCTTTACGCCTTCACCGGTGCGCCCGATGAGCGGCCCGCTGATCCTTTGGCTGAGCATGGCGATGGCGGTGTTCATCACCGCGAATTCCGTGCTGCGGGCCTATGTGACGAACGCGCAAACCTGGGTCCTCATGGTGGCGCTGGGGCTGTTCTGCATCGGCAATCTGATGATGGTGCGGCTGATGCGGGAAAGCGGGCTGGCGGTGGCCATCTCGGTGTCTTCCATCGTGCAACTGGTGATGATCGGGCTGGTGGCCTGGTTCGTCTTTGGTGAGCGGCCCACGGGCTTGCAGATCGCCGGGATGGCGCTGGGTGTCGTGGCCGTCGCAATGATTGCCTGGCCGCAGGGAGCCAAGGGATGAGCCGCGCGCTTCCGGTCCTCACCGTCCTCGCCGGGATCATCGTCCTGTGGTACGCGGCCGCCGTCTGGATGAACGCGACCTGGGTCTATGACCAGGCTGAGCGGGCGGGGACCATGGTGACCTTTGCCGAGGTGATCCCGCAGACCATGGTGCAGGATCGCCCGCTGCTGCCGCCGCCGCATCAGGTCGCGGCAGAGCTTTGGAAGGGGCTGTTCGGTCAGGCTGTCACCTCGAAGCGGAGCCTCGTCTACCACGGCTATGTGACCTTCAAGGGCACGATGATGGGCTTCGGCCTTGGGATCGTGTTCGGGGTGCTGCTCGCCATGGCCATTGTCCGCTTCCGGGTGATGGACATGAGCGTGATGCCCTGGGCGATCATCAGCCAGACGATCCCCATCGTGGCGCTGGCGCCGATGATCATCACTGTATCCAGTCAGCTGGGGCTGAGTGGGCGCGATCTGCCAAAGGCGATCATTGCGGCGTACCTCAGCTTCTTTCCGGTGCTGGTCAGCATGGTCAAGGGGCTGCGGTCGCCTGATCAGATGCAGCTTGACCTGCTGCGCACCTATGGCGCGGGGGAGTGGGCGACGTTTCTGAAGCTGCGCCTGCCCGCCTCGATGCCCTACTTCTTCGCCTCGCTGAAGGTGGCTGTTGCGGCCTCGCTGGTAGGAACCATCGTGGGCGAATTGCCGACCGGGGCCATCGAGGGCCTGGGCGCGCGGATGCTGATCGGTTCGCAATTTGGTGAGCCGTTGATCATGTGGGCGGCGCTCTTTGCGGCGGCGATCCTGGCGGGGCTGCTGATCGTGACCGTGGGCGTGCTGGAAGGCATGGCACGGCGGCGGATGGGGGTGCCGGCATGACGGCGCTTTGGGTGGCAGTCGGCGTCTGGGTCGGGGCCTGGGCACTGAATGTGGCGCTTGCGGGCAGTGCCCTGGCGCGCAAGCCCTTGGGCAAGCTGCTGGTTCCGTTCATCTTTGGCGCGGCGGTGCTGGTCTTGTGGGAAGGGCTGGTGCGCGGGCTTGGCGTCGCTCCAGTAATCCTGCCCGCGCCCAGTGTCATTGCCGCCAAGATCGCGGTGGAACTGCCAACCCTTTGGGCCGACTTCCTGCAGACCATACTGAAAGGCGCGATCCCCGGCTTCCTGATCGGGGCCGGGGCGGCGTTTGTGGTGGCGATAGCCATCGACCGCTCGCCCTTCCTTCAGCGCGGGCTATTGCCCATCGGCAACTTCGTCGCGGCGCTGCCGATTGTCGGCCTCGCGCCCATTCTGGTGATGTGGTTCGGGTTCGACTGGCAGTCGAAAGCTGCGGTCGTGGTCGTGATGGTGTTCTTCCCGATCCTGGTAAACCTGGTCGCGGGACTGCAAGCGTCCGAGCGGATGCAGCGCGATCTGATGGCGACCTGGGGGGCCTCTTACTGGCAGACGCTTCTGAAACTGCGGCTTCCGGCGGCCATGCCGTTCTTCTTCAACGGGCTTAAAATTGCATCGACTCTGGCCCTGATCGGGGCGATTGTTGCTGAGTTTTTCGGCAGTCCGATCTACGGGATGGGGTTCCGCATCAGTACCGAGGTGGGGCGGCTTGGCCTTGACATGGTTTGGGCCACGATTGCGGTCGCGGCTCTTGCGGGGTCGGCTTTGTATGGGCTGATCACGCTGATCGAACGGTGGGTGACCTTCTGGCACCCGTCGCAAAGGCATTAACCACTGGCCCGGGAGACGGGCCCAACATGGGAGACGACAATGAAGAAACTTGTGACTGCTGCCTTTCTGGCCGCTCTGGGCACCGGTGCCCAGGCCGAGGATGTGACACTGCAGCTGAAATGGGTGACCCAGGCGCAGTTCGCGGGCTATTACGTGGCCCAGGCCAAGGGCTTCTATGAGGAAGAAGGGCTGAACGTCACCATCCTTCCGGGCGGCCCGGACATTGCGCCGACGCAGGTGATCGCGGGTGGCGGGGCTGACGTGATCGTGGAGTGGATGCCGGCAGCGCTTGCGGCCCGCGAAAAGGGCCTGCCGCTGGTAAACATCGCGCAGCCCTTCGCGTCTTCGGGCATGATGCTGACCTGTCTTGCGGAAACCGGGATCAAGACCCCGGCCGATTTCGCCGACAAGACGCTGGGCGTCTGGTTCTTCGGCAACGAATTCCCGTTCCTGAGCTGGATGGCGACGCTGGGTCTGGCCACTGATGGCTCGGCCGGGGGTGTGACCGTTCTGAAGCAGGGCTTCAACGTCGATCCCCTGCTGCAAAAGCAGGCGGCCTGCATTTCGACCATGACCTACAACGAATACTGGCAGGTCATCGACGCCGGGATCACGCCAGAGCAGCTGGTGACCTTCAAGTATGAAGATCAGGGCGTGGCGACGCTGGAAGACGGGCTTTATGTGCTGGAAGAAAAGCTGGCCGACCCGGCCTTCTCTGAGACGATGGTCAAGTTCGTGCGCGCCAGCATGAAGGGCTGGAAATACGCCGAAGCCAACAGCGATGAAGCGGCGATGATCGTGCTGGAGAACGACCAGACCGGCGCGCAGACCGAAACCCACCAGAAGCGGATGATGGGCGAGATTGCCAAGCTGACCGCTGGGTCGAATGGCGCGCTTGATGTCGCTGCGGCGGAACGCACTGTGGCCACGCTGCTGGCTGGCGGCTCTGACCCGGTGATCACGGCCGCCCCGACGGGCGCCTGGACCAGCGCCATCACGGACGCAGCCCTCGCACCCTGATCTTGTACAAGACCAGAACCGCGCCCGGGGAAACTCGGGCGCGGTTTGCTTTTCAACTGTTGTGAAGGGGCGGCCGGGTCTGTAAATTCTGTCAAGGATCAACAGGTCACCCACATGCCTTTGTCAGCCCTGACCGGAACCCGCCTGCGTGAACGTCGTCTTGCCATGGGGATCCGGCAAGCGGATCTGGCGGCGACGGTCGGCATCTCTGCCAGCTATCTGAACCTGATCGAACATGACCGGCGCAAAGTTCACGGCGCGCTGCTGGTGCGGCTTGCCGACGCGCTTGGCTTTGACCGCACCGCGCTGGCGCAAGGGGCGGATACGGCCTTGATCGAGGGCCTGCAAAGTGCTGCATCGCGCGGGGGCGCCCTTTCGGTAGAACTGACCGGTCTGGAGGATTTCGCCAGCCGCTTTCCAGGCTGGGCCGGTCTTCTGGTGGCAACGGACGCGCGCGTGCAGACCCTTGAACGCGCGGTTGAGGCGCTGAACGACCGCATGACGCATGACCCACACCTGTCGCAGTCGCTGCATGAGGTGCTGTCGTCGCTGTCCTCGGTCCGAGCCACAGCCTCGATCCTCGCGGAGACCGAGGATCTGGACCCTGACTGGGCCGCGCGGTTTCACCAGAACCTGCACCATGACAGCGAACGTCTGGCGGCGGGGGCCGAGGCGCTGGTGGCTTACCTGGACGCGGGCAGCGCCATGGCTGAACAAGGCATCGCCGCCCCGCAGGAAGAGGTTGAGGATTGGCTGAAGGTGCGGGGCTGGGGCTTTGCCGATGCCACGCTGGCGGATGGCTGCGAAGATGAGGTGGGGGCGCTCGCCTCCACCGCGGCGCGCAGCTTGGCGCGGGCCTATCTGGGCCGTGCCCAGGCTGATTCCAAGGCTCTGCCGATGGCCGAGTTTGCCAGCGCTGTCGCCGCAGAGGGGCCAGATCCCTTTGCGCTGGCGGAACGCTTTGCTTGTGATCCCTTGCAGGTGATGCGCCGTCTGGCCACGCTGCCTGACCTTGGCGCCGGACTGGTCATCTGCGATGCCTCTGGCACCCTGACGTTCCGCAAGCCGACGGCCGGCTTTCCCTTGCCACGCTTCGGGGCGGCTTGTCCGCTCTGGCCGCTTTACGCAGCCCTTGGTCGCCCGTCGCAACCGGTTGACACTGTTGTGGAAATGGCAGGGCAGGGTGGCCGGCTGCATCGGGTCTTGGCCTGGGCCACCCCGGGCCACCCGATGGGCCTGCGCGGGCCAGAGCTGCGCGAGGCTGCGATGTTGATCTTGCCCGACGATCAGTCCCGGCAGACCGCCCTTCCCATCGGATCAAGCTGCCGGATCTGCCCGCGCCAGACCTGCCCCGCCCGGCGTGAACCTTCGATCCTGTCCGAGGCCGCCGGGTAGACACGCCGACAATGGGGTTTTGACACGCAGCGCAGTTCTGTCGATAGTGAAGGCGGAGCGGCGCTTTGCGCCGGGGGGGAACCAGTGTCAGAGGCAATGACGGGGCATGTGCTCCTCATCGAGGATGAGCCGAACATCGCGGAAGCGATCCGGTTCATTCTGGCGCGTGACGGGTTGCGCGTGTCCCATCTGGCCGATGGCCTCGGGGCCCTTGCGGCGGTGCGGGGTGATCGGCCCGATCTGGTGATCCTTGACCATATGCTGCCCGGTCTGTCTGGCCTCGAGATCCTCAGCGCGATCCGGGCAGATCCCGATATCCGGACGATACCGGTCATGATGCTGACCGCGCGCGGCCGTGACCGTGAGGCGGCCGAACGCGCCGGGGCGGACCGCTTCATCTCGAAACCCTTCTCCAATGCGGAAATCCTGGCCGAGGTTCGCGCCATGATGAACCGCTGATGGCACGCCCAAAGGCACCGCTCTTTTTGGCCCGCGCGCCGTACCGGCGGCGGCGCCTGCGGGATGCGGCGCGGCTGTTGCCGATCCTTGGCTTGTTCCTTCTGCTATTGCCGCTGCTCTGGACGCATGGTGACCGCACCAGCATGACCGCAGGGGATGTGATCTACTTCTTTCTGGTCTGGCTGGGCCTGATCGGCGTTGCGGCCGGCTTTGCGCCCGGCCTGTCCAGCGGCGAGGGCACCGAGGAGGAGGAGGACTGAGATGCCCTTCAACCTTCTGGTTTCCGCCTGTGTCCTTTACGTCATTTTCCTCTTTGCCGTGGCTTTCATCGTTGAACGCCGGGCGCAGGCAGGGCGGCTGGGGTGGCTGCGCTCGCCCCTCGTCTACACGCTGTCCTTGTCGATCTATTGCACTGCCTGGACGTTTTACGGCGCGGTTGGCTACGCCGCGCGGTCAGGGCTGGAGTTTCTGACGATCTACTTCGGCCCGACGCTGGTGTTCATCGGCTGGTGGTGGCTGCTCCGAAAACTGGTGCGGATCGGGCGACAGTACCGAGTGACCTCGATTGCCGACCTGATCTCCTCGCGCTTTGGCAAGTCGAACACGCTGGGGGTGATCGTCACAGTCATCGCGGTGGTGGCCGCGACGCCCTACATCGCCCTGCAACTCCAGTCGGTGGTGCTGTCCTTTGGCGTCTTTGCCAGCGTGACCCCGGACGGGGTGCCACCGCCCGATGCCGGGCGCACGGCGATCTGGGTGGCGGTGGGGCTGGCACTGTTCACCATCCTTTTCGGCACCCGGAACCTTGACGCCAAGGAACAGCACCACGGCATCGTCACCGCCATCGCGGTTGAGGCGGTGGTGAAGCTGGTCGCCCTTCTGGCCGTCGGATGTTTCGTCGTATGGGGCATCGCCGACGGGGTGGGCGACATCATCGCGCGGATCGATGCCTCCGACCTGTCGGCCTGGCAGGTCGAGCCCGGGCGCTGGACCGGCCTGATCTTCCTCTCTGCCGCCGCAGTCATCACCTTGCCGCGGATGTTTCAGGTCATGGTCGTGGAAAACGATGACGAGGGTCACATGGCCCGCGCCAGCTGGGCCTTCCCGCTTTACCTGTTGCTGATGAGCCTGTTCATCGTTCCCATCGCCGTGGTGGGACTGGAGCGGCTGCCAGCGGGGTCCAACCCCGACATGTTCATCCTGACCCTGCCCTTGGCCGAGGGGCAGGGTGCCTTGGCGATGCTCGTCTTCCTTGGCGGTTTCTCTTCGGCCACGTCGATGGTGATCGTGGAATCCATCGCGCTGGCAACCATGATCTCCAACCATGTCGTCATTCCCTTGTGGCTGCGGCTGCGCCCCCGGGCAGGCGCAGGCGATGACCTGCGGGCCGTGGTCCTGAACGCGCGGCGGGTGGCGATCGGGACGGTACTTGCGCTGGGGTATGGCTACTACGAAGTCTCGGGCGGGTCTGCCGCGCTTGCGGCCATCGGGCTGATTGCCTTCCTTGGTGTCGCGCAGGTATTGCCCGCGCTGCTGGCGGGCCTGTTCTGGCGCGGGGCCAACAAGAACGGCGCGATGCTGGGGCTGGTGACGGGATTCGTGATCTGGGCCTACACCTCGTTTCTGCCATCCTTCGGCCCCGGGGCGATGCTGTCCGAGGCGGTGTTCACCCAAGGCCTTTTCGGCCTTTCCTGGCTGCGCCCGCAGGCCCTTTTCGGGACCGAAGGCATGGACCCGATGATCCACGCGCTTTTCTGGTCGCTGACGCTGAACGTCATCGCGCTGTGCTTAGGGTCGCTCCTCACTTTCCCGGCCCCGCTGGAGCGGTTGCAAGGCGCGGCCTTCGTCAACGTCTTCGAAGGCGCGGTCGGCCCGCAACGCTGGGCGCGCGGCCAGGCGGAACCTGAGGCGCTTCTGACCATGGCGCAGCGTATTCTGGGGGAAGATGCCGCCCTTACCCTCTTCCAAAGCGCCGCACGGGAACAAGGCAAGGACGGCTTTCTGCCTGACCCGACCCCCGGCTTCCTTGATACGCTTGAGGCGCGGCTTTCGGGGTCCGTTGGTGCTGCCACCGCGCATGCGATGATCAGCCAGCTGGTCGGCCGCGCGACGGTCACGGTCGAAGACCTGATGGCGGTGGCATCGGAATCCGCCCAGATCATGGAATACTCCGCCCAGCTTGAGGCGCGGGAAGCGGAACTGACCCGCACCGCTGGCGCCTTGCGGGAAGCGAATGAAAAGCTGATGCAGCTGTCGATCCAGAAGGATGCGTTCCTTAGCCAGATCAGCCACGAACTTCGCACGCCAATGACCTCGATCCGCGCGTTTTCCGAAATCCTGACGGAAGGCGATTTGCCACCCGAAATGGTCACGAAATATGGCCGGATCATCTATGACGAAGCAAAGCGTTTGACGCGGCTTTTGGATGACCTGCTGGATCTGAGCGTGCTGGAAAACGGCACGGTCCAGCTGAACCTTGGCCTCGCTAGCCTGCAGCAGATGCTTGATACCGCCTTGACCGCCGCGCGCCAGACAAGGCCGGAACGCAGCTTCACGATCCACCGGGACCTCCCGTCCGAGGCGATCTACCTCAAGACCGATGCCGACCGGTTGACGCAGGTTTTCATCAACCTGATATCGAATGCGCGGAAGTATTGCGATGCGGCGGATCCAGAGCTGCGCATCGCTGTACGCCAGCGGGCCGGGCGGGTGACGATCGACTTCATCGACAATGGCAAGGGCATCCCGAAGGAATCGCAATCGCTGATCTTCGAGAAATTCGCGCGGCTGACCGATGCCAATCGTGCGGGCGGCGCGGGTCTTGGTCTGGCGATCTGCCGTGAGATCATGACAAACCTCGGCGGATCAGTGGCTTACCTGCCGGGGCAGGGTGGGGCTGCCTTCCGGCTGACTGTGCCTTTGCGGCTGGAGAAGCTTGCCGCTTAAGGGTTTGGTAGGGGTCCAAGGCTTAGGGTCAGGTGTCCAACCCCGGGGCCAATCAATATGACCGAAGTGATCCGCCGCAAGATCGACCGCGCCCGGCAACCGCAGGCCGATGGTGCCCCCGGCGCTGACCGGGGCTGGCGGCTGGCCCTGGCGCGCGCCACCCGCGATGCGATGGGTCTGGATCTTGAGGTGCGGCGCCTGCAAGTCATGCGTGCCAGCCTGACCGAAATTCTGGACATCGCGCCAGAGCGGGCCTTGGTCTCGCTGCTTGACGGGCCGGAGGGTGGACTTGGTGTCTTGATGTTCGCCCCACCGGTTACCGCCGCGATGATCGAAATGCAAACATTGGGCCGGCTCGCCTCGCAGCCCGCAGCGCCGCGCAAGCCGACCCGGATCGATGCGGCCATGGTGGCCGGTGTGGTCGACCGTGCCCTTGCCGGTCTTGATGACACTTTGGCAGAAGAGGCCGATCGGATCTGGGCCGGGGGCTTTCGCTATGCCTCGTTCCTGGAAGACATGCGCCCCTTGGCCCTTCTCCTGGAGGAAGAGACCTATCGCGTCCTCTTGGCAGATGTCGCGATGGGGGAGGGCGCGCGCGAAGGCCAGGTGATCCTGGTGCTGCCTGCAAACGGGCGCGGTGAACAGACCAGTATACCGTCGGCTGAGGCTGAGGCCGCGCCGCAATTCACCATGGCGCTCGCGGCTCAGGTGATGCAGGTCGACTGCCGGCTGGATGCGGTGATCGGGCGGGTGACACTGCCGATCCGCCAGATCATGGCCTTGCAGCCGGGCGATGTGCTGGAACTGCCCTTTTCCGCGATTGACGCGGTCACGATCGAAACCATGGATGGCCGCCGCGTGGCCCGCGCGCGGCTTGGCCAGAACCGCGGCATGCGCGCCCTGAAGGTGCTTGAAGCTGACAGTTTCCGGGCAGCAAATGCCATGCCGCACCGCCCGGCCCCGGTGATCGAACCGGCATCCGCGCCCGACCTGCGTGCCGCCAGCTGACCATAGGCGGCAGGGGCAGTATGCTATTCGGCTGACGCAGCCTTGGCCAGCGCTTCGATCTGCGGGCGCAAGTGGTCCAGCTGATAGCCAAAGCGGGCGGGCAGACCAACCAGATCGTCCACCGGGCGTGTCCCGGCCAGGGCCAGCGCCCAGACCACCGAACTACGGTTGCCACTGGCGCAGTAGGCAAAAACCGGACCGGTCGCCCCGTGAATCGCTGCCTGCTGCGCGGCGACATTGTCCATTGTCAGCATCCCACCGATCACCGGGTTGATCACAAAGGTTAGACCCAGTGCCTCCGCCGCGCGGCGCATCTCTTCAGCGTGCAGATGCGGCGGGATTTCGCCATCGGGGCGGTTGTCGATGACGGTGGTGTAGCCCGCCGACTTGATCGCGGGCAGATCAGCAAGGTCGATCTGCGGGGAAACGGCGTAGTCGGGGGTCAGGGGGCGGATGTCCATGATCTGTCCTTTGTGTCGCTCGGCACGGGCTGGAACGCGGCTTGACCCGACCATAAGCGTAGCAGCCGCGAAGGGAAAGGCGCTGCAGCAATCGTCATTTGACCCGGAAAACGGCCGTCTTGACCTGCATCAAGGCGCGGAATCGCCTGCTGTGCGATACTTTCTTGAAAGGGGATTTGCCATGCAAGACACACCAACCATGCCACTTGCCACCCGCCGCGCCATGCTTGAGGGCCGTCTGATTGAACTTGGCGCCCGTCTGGATGTGATCGACGAAGAGCTTGGCTCGCATCACAATCCCGATTGGGAAGACCTCGCCACCGAGCGTGAGACGGACGAGGTGCTGGAAGCCACGGCCAAGGCCGGACTGGCCGAAATCCCGATGATCCGCGCCGCGCTGCGCCGGATTGCCGATGGCAGCTATGGCACCTGCGCCCGCTGCGGCCAGGCGATCCCCGAAGGTCGGCTTGACGCCCTGCCTTGGACCCCACTGTGCCGGAACTGCGCGAAATGACCCGCGCAACGCCAACCCCCGCGCAGCCGGACCTGATCCAGCAAGAGGCGGATCTGGTCGAAGCCGGCCTGACCTTGCAAAGCGAAGGTCTGAGGCTGCTTTTGGCCGAAATGCTGGCGCTGGCCACGTTGATCCCGCATGCCACGCCCCCTGCCTCGGACACCGAGGTTGAGGACGGGTTCGACAACATGCCGATCTGACCGCGCCCGCCCCGCCACCGCTTGCCAAGCCCCGGCACTTGCGCCTTACTTCCCCGGCATCGGCAGGAGAGGTGGCATGACGTCAGGCGGGGTTGAGGCTGCGCTGCAGGACGGGATTTTGGTCCTGACACTGGCGCATGGCCTCTCAAACGCCCTGACACCTGCCCTACGTAAGGCCTTGATTGCGGCGCTTGCCAATCGGCCTGAAGGCTGTCGGGCGGCGGTGATTGCGGGGTCCGGTGCAACCTTTTCCAGCCATGTGCCGGTTGAGCCGGATTGGGACAGCCCCTCTCTGGCTGACCTGTGCCAGGCGGTTGCCGGGGCGGAAGTGCCGGTCGTGGCAGCATTGCACGGCCTTGCACTCGGTCCGGGGGCCGAGCTTGCCTTGGCCGCCAGCGCCCGGATCGGCCAGCGCGGCTGCCGGATCGCCTTTCCCGAGGTGGCCTTCGGTCTGTGTCCCGCCGGGGGCAGCACGCGGCGGCTTGCGCGGGTGATCGGGGCCGAAGCGGCGCTGCAGACGCTGCTGGCCGGGCGCGTGGTCGGAGCGGATGAGGCGCTGGCCCTTGGCCTTCTGGATACGGTCGTTGAGGGTGAACTCTTGCCATCAGCCCTTGCTTTGGCAGAGCGGTTGACCAAAGGCGATCCACCCGCCCAGCCGGCGGAAATTGCCGCCAGCTGGCAAGCGGCGGTCGCCACTGCGCGCCGGGCCAATGCCCGCGCCTTGCCCGCCGCGCGCCGGATCATTGATTGTGTCGAAGCGGCATTTCTGCTGCCCCCTGACGCCGCTGATCAATTCGAAGCCGTCACCCGCATTGATCTTGAGGCGTCGGATGAAGCGGCGGGCCTCCGCGCCTCTGCCCTGGCAGACCGGCGGGCAGCCCGGGTCCCCCCAGCTGTCGCCCGCGCCGAGCCCGTGCCGTTGAACGGCCTTGGCCTTGTGGGCGAGGGGGCAGCGCTGGCCACTCTGGCTCGCGCTGCACTGGGGCGGGGGATCGCCGTGCGTTGGCTGCACCCGTCGGCAGCGGTAATGACCGCCAGCCATGGCCTGACCGATGCGCCCGGCCTGCAGCATGTCGACGATCCCGCCGATCTGGCCGGGCTTGCGCTTCAGGTCCATGCCCGCCCCCCGGCATCCGGCCTGCGACGCCCCTTGGCCGATGGCACAGCGCTTCTGGTGCTGGATGGGGCCGAGGGCGAGATGGGCCTGTCCCTTGCCCCCGCGGGTCGTCTGGCCGAGGTGGCCGTCGTCGCGGAAGAGGCGCCGCAGGCGATTGCCACGGCCCTCGCGGGTCTGCGCAGTCTGCATTTGACGCCAATGCTGGTAGGTCATCCCCCAGGAATTGGCTTGGCCACCTTGCGCGCAGGCGATGCGGCGCTGGCCCATCTGGCTGCATCCGGTGTGAACCCTGCCGATCTTGCCGCAGCCCTTGCCCCCTTTGCCCTGCGCCCGCCAGAGACCACCCCCACTGCCAGCCCCCGCCCTATGGACCGGGCCGAGATTGCACGTCGCTGGCTGGGCGCCATGACAGTTGCGGGGATACAGCTTCTGGATCAGGCAAGGGTCAGGCGGCCTTCCGACATTGACCATGTCCTGGTTGCCGGGCACGGCTTTGCCCGTTGGCAGGGCGGACCGATGCACCTGGCTGATCGGCGCGGTTTGATGGTCCTGCGCCGGGACCTGCGGCTTTGGGCCGAGGAGAACGCGATCTGGACGCCGCCGCCACTTCTGGACCGGCTGATCCGTGACGGGCAGTCATTGTCAGCGCTGAACGGCGATTAACCCAGCGCGATGCCGGTGATGACCAGCATCAAACCGAGTGCAGACACCCCAAGCGCCGCCATGTTCAGCGTTACCACCTTTTGCAAGGCGGCCCGCATCGCGGCATCGTCAAGCCCGGCCTTGCGCGCCTGCATCGCCTTGACCACGCAATAGCCAAGGCCTGCAATCCCGACCAGCGTCAGCGCTGCACCTGTCCAGATCAAGGCCTGCATGTGTCCACCCTTGCCGCTTCCCGTCGCGTTGGGCTTAGCGGCTTCACCGGGCCGCTTCAAGCCGCCGATCCTGTCAAAACCCGCCGATCCTTCTTGAACCCGGGCGGCAGGGCAGGGTAGGAACCTCCGACACCCCCCAATCGACCCGAGGATGAAGATGGCCGACGCGAACGATCCCTATGCCGTGACCGCAGACGAGCTGCGCCAGTTCATCGAACGGTTCGAACAGCTGGATTCCGAAAAGAAAGACGTGGCCGAGCAGCAGAAAGAGCTGATGGCAGAAGCGAAGGGCCGCGGTTACGACACGCGCGTGCTGCGCAAGGTCATCGCCCTGCGCAAACGCAAGCCCGATGAACTGGCCGAAGAAGAGGCGGTGCTGGAGCTGTACAAGACCGCCCTGGGGATGAGCTGAGGCGAAGGCGGGGGCCGAAAGACTGGCCCCCATCGTTTTTCCCCGATTGGCCTGGGCAAGTCGCGCTCAGGCCTCGATGAAGGTCACGCCGGGCAGACGCCTGATGCGTTCGACATCCTGCAGGTAGGTCTGGGTCAGCGTCTCAACCAGATCGTCCGTCCAGCCGGGCAGAGAGATCTCTTGCTCCACCTGGTCGGGGCGGGCGAACTTTTCCAGGAAAGCGGTTGCGATCCGGCGGCGCTGGGTTACCGATTGCGGCGGGTGTTCGGCGCAATACGCCTTCATCCGGCCCATGCCGATTTCGGTCATGATGCTGGCCAGAAGGTCATCATCATCTGCCAGCGTCATCCCGGGCTCGTGTCCAGAAACGGCCTGCAACACCTCTGGCCAGATCAGCGGGGTTTCCTCGTTGCACCAGATCGTCATCGGCACACCCGGGTTGTTGATCAGGATCTGGCGCACGGGGTCGGACCAGCGGACGTCCAACGGATTGACATCGGTCAGGATGTCTTCACGCCCCTTGGCGTTCACCGCCTCCTGCAAGGTCGGCAGGAAGGTCGCCGGGTTGCGCACGGACAGGTGAAACTCAGCCTCGGCTCCGGGAAAGATCCGGGTGAAGGCGCGCAGCCTTTCGCCCGCAGCTGCATAAAGCCCCCCGCGCAGCGCCCAGGCCGGAAAGGACAGGAAACTTGGCCAGGACAGGATCAAGCGATCCGCGTCAGGCTCATCCATGATCTGCTGCAGCACTACCGCCTGGGTTTCTTCGGACGCGGTTTGCCCGCGCAACTGCAACGCCGTGTCGCGCAGCAACTTGCGATACCGGGTGGGTGACGGAACCGCGATCCCCTGTTCGGCCAGCTCGGCCCGGTTCTTCAAAAGGCAGCGAACCAGCCGGTCTTCATCGGTGCAATGGGCTCCCAGGTGATAGACGATGCGCATCGGGCCTTGAGTTTCTGGATGGAGGGCTGTGGTCAGGGTCTGCCTTCGCGTTGTAGCGGCGCTGGAAGCCTATCGTAAGGGGCTTTCTGGACAGTTAAATCGCTTTCCTGTAAGCCGTGGCGCTATGGCCGACCATTTCAGTCAACTTGTAGCTCCTCAGCCACGCGCGCGGCTTGACCTTTGGGCGCCGGGGGCGGTGCTGATCGCTGTGGTGGTGCTGGCGCCGATCCTGTCGATCGTCTGGATCGCCTTCAACCCGGTTGAAAACATCTGGCCGCATCTGATGGCGACGGTCCTGCCGCGCTACCTTTTGACCACGGTTATGCTGATGCTTGGCGTGGCATTGCTGACCGCGCTGATGGGCACCGGGGCGGCCTGGCTGGTCAGCCAGTACCGGTTCCCCGGGCGTGACTGGCTGTCCTGGGCGCTGCTCTTCCCACTCGCGATCCCGGCCTATGTCGGGGCCTATGCACTGGTCGATTTCCTGGACTATGCCGGGCCGTTCCAGTCCAGCTTGCGGGCAGCCTTTGGCTGGGCTTCGGCACGCGATTACTGGTTCCCCGAGACACGGTCGCTCTGGGCCGCTGTGCTGGTTCTGTCGCTGGCGCTTTATCCTTATGTCTATCTTCTGGCCCGCGCCGCCTATCGGGAGCAGTCAGGTTGCACCTACGAAGTTGCCCGCGCGCTTGGCTGCGGCCCTTGGGGCATGTTCTGGCGTGTGGGTCTGCCCCTTGCCCGCCCCGCCGTCGCCGCCGGAGTTGCCTTGGCGCTGATGGAGACTGTGGCCGATTACGGCACGGTCCAGCATTTCGGCGTGCAGACGCTGACGACCGGAATCTTCTCCACCTGGCTGAACGGCGGCAATGCCGGCGGGGCGGCGCAGATAGCGGGGGTGATCCTGATGCTGATTCTGCTTCTGGTGGGGTTGGAGAGGGCAGGCCGTGGATCGGCCCGCTTCTACAAACTCGGCCGCAGCTCCCGCCCGATCGAGCGTCAGGCGATCGTTGGCCCGCGCCGCTGGCTGGCGACGGCTGCCTGCGCTTTGCCCTTCGTCTTTGGCTTCGTGCTGCCGGTCGGGGTGATGCTGGCAAACACCGCCGCGGCGCCCGAAGGCTGGCTTGCCCCCGGGCTGGCTGAGGCGCTTTGGAACACGCTGGTTGTGGCTGGCCTTGCCTCTGTGGCGACGGTCGGTGCGGCTCTGTTTCTGGTCTACGCCCTGCGCCAGTCAAGATCGCGGGTGATGCGTTGGGTGCTGCCCTTGACGCTGATCGGCTACGCGGCCCCCGGGGCGGTGCTGGCGCTGGGGCTACTGATCCCCCTTGCGGCGCTGGATCACTGGCTGGCTGATGCTGTGCTGGCCGTGACCGGGTGGGACCCTGGCCTTCTGATCACCGGCACGGCCTTTGCGCTGGGGCTGGCCTACCTCGTGCGGTTCTTCGGGATCGCGCAGGGCGCGCTGGATGCGGCCTTTGGCCGGGTGTCACCGTCGTTGCCCATGGCCGCGCGGTCGCTGGGGCGGACGGCGGGGGGGACGCTTGGCGCGGTCTATCTGCCGCTCATGCGGGGGTCGGTGCTGATGGCGCTGCTGGTCGTCTTTGTCGACTGCGTCAAGGAGCTGCCCGCGACGCTGCTGTTGCGCCCCTTCAACTACAACACCCTGTCGACGCGGGTCTACGAACTCGCCAGCCTCGAGCGGCTGTCTGAGGCCGCCCCTGCCGCGCTGGTGGTCATGGCGGTCGGCTTGGTCGCGGTTGGCCTTCTGGCGCGGGGCCAGCGGGACTGAACGCTTGCACCGGCGGGGAAGGGGCGGTATTTGAAAACGCGTGCCCCTATAGCTCAGCTGGTAGAGCATCTGATTTGTAATCAGAGGGTCGGGAGTTCGAGTCTCTCTGGGGGCACCACACCGTCAGTCAAGCCATTGAATAGCCTCAGCTTTTAGCAATGGCTGGAGCTGGCGTAGAACATGGCGGAGAACAAAGCTGCACCGCACTCATTTGTGAAGGACGGTATCTACTACTTCTGCAGGCGCGTCCCCAACGACCTGCGGCACCACTACACGTCCACGAAAATCTCCTACTCGTTGCGGACGAGATCGGTCACAGTGGCCGCATCACGCGCCCAGCGAGCAGCTCAGAAGCTGGATGAGTATTGGTATCACCTGAGAGTTCAGAACAGCGATCTGCCCGGGAAGCACATGCTGCGGCTGGTGCAGAGCGGGGCGGTTGCTGCGGTTCCTACGCAAGCAGTAGCGCCCGCTACACCGTCGGTAAAGCTGTCAGAGGCCGTCGGCATCTACCTGAAGCTGAAAAGACAGGGGCGACCCATCACCTTCCAGCGAGCCGCTGAACGCTCCTGTGGCTACGTCATCGACGTCTGCGGCGACCGGGACATCACCGCATACACCAAGGCTGACGCGAACGCCTTCCGCGATGACCTGCTCAAGCGGAAGCTGACGGGGAGCAGCATCACCCGGGTCTTCGGCACCGTCCGGTCGATCATCAACTTCGCTGCCAGCGAGATCGGCGTCGAGATCAGCAACCCGTTCGGAAAGGTCTACTACGACCGGACCGCAGGAGTGGAGGACAGGGAGCCGATCCCCCTCGACGCCATCCGAACCCTGCAAGCTGAGTGTCGCAAGCTCGACGATGATCTGCGCTGGCTTGTTGCCCTCGTCTCTGACACAGGGATGCGTCTTGCGGAGGCCACGGGTCTCCTGAAGGATGACCTGAAGCTCGACGATCCGATCCCGCACGTCGTCATCCGAGAGCATCCTTGGCGGCGGCTGAAGACAGCAGGCAGTGCCAGGAAGGTCCCGTTGGTCGGGGTATCCCTCTGGGCTGCTCGCAGGATCATCGTGAGCGTCACTGACAGCACCTTCGCTTTCCCTCGCTACAACAAGACCGGACAGACCAACGCCAACTCAGCCAGTGCTGCGCTGAACAAATGGTTGAAGCCACACGTCCCGAAAAAGGCGTCCATGCACAGCTTCCGCCACTCGATGCGGGACAGGTTGCGGGCGGTCGAGTGTCCTGCAGACATCGTCGATCAGATCGGCGGCTGGCAGACAGAGGGCGTCGGCCACAGCTACGGCACCGGCTATCCGCTAGAGGTCCTGTCGAGGTGGATGGCAAATGCGGTGTAGCTGCAGCGCCATGTTCTACGCCAGCTCCAGCCATTGCTAAAAGCTGAGGCTATTCAATGGCTTGACTGACGGTGTGGTGCCCCCAGAGGGTCGGGGTTATCCCGTTCACCTCCCGTTGCAGGCACCGCAGCAAGCCGAAACCTCAGCAAACACAGGGGTAATCGCATCGGGGGGCATAGGTCAACAGGCGCCAGCGGTGC
>JAESGX010000028.1_pt1 | contig 130900 bp, 105 predicted proteins | sample 9269801 | NCBI WGS metagenome assembly JAESGX01 (sample SAMN16773122, study PRJNA677054) | algae metagenome | isolation source: Pleurocapsa minor GSE-CHR-MK-17-07R and co-occurring heterotrophs from wet... | place: USA: Lower Calf Creek Falls, Grand Staircase Escalante National Monument, UT ... | reverse complement strand
GGAGATTAACGGCAGCGAGTATCGCGTGCGCTACGTGGGCGTGAACACGCCAGAGCGCGATGAGTCGTGCTACAGCGAGGCACGCAGCGCCAATGCCGCGATGGTGCAGGGGCAGACGGTCACGCTGGTGCGCGATGTCAGCGAGACCGACCGGTATGGCCGCCTGCTGCGCTTCGTGTATGTGGGCAACACGTTTGTGAACGGCACGCTGGTGTCGCAGGGGTGGGCCGAAGCGGTGGAATACAGCCCCGATACCCGCATGACCAGCACGTTTCAGGGCTATGAACGGGCGGCGGCGGGGGCCAACCTGGGCTGCCATCCGACCGGCATCTTCAACGACGGCAATCCGGTGCGCTGAAAACAAAACGGGCGAACCATGTGATTGGTTCGCCCGTTTTACGTCGCCCCATAAACGCTACGGGAGCGCAATAACCGTCGGCTGCGTCATGTCTGTGAAGCGCCGTTCCACCGTATTGTCAGCGGGCGAATAGGCGTAGGTGGACACCCCGACTGTCGCTTCCTGCTCCTGGAACGACGCCTTCGTCAGATCCAGCGTGCCGTCTCCGATGGCTTGCAGCCAGCCGTGCATATTGTCCACGGCGGCAAAATATACCGCGTCGCCCACCGGCTGAATGCGCGCGATGCTGTAGGCTGCCAGGTCGACCCCGGTCACGCGCACTTCGCCCGTGGCCAGGTCCACATAAAGCAGGCTGGAGACAAACTGCGGCAGGTTGGGCGGAGCAGCAGGGTCGATGCCCATGCCAGCGGCCAGCCCGGCGATCTGCGCGTCCGTCAGCGGGATATAGCCGTCGAAGGCACGCACGCTGGCCCATGCGCCAAGACCGTCTTCCGTAAAGGCAAGCTGATCGGCCTGCGCGCCGATGTCAAATTCACGCAGATTCATGGAGTCCAGATCGAGCAGCACGAGGCGGGTGCTCAGCACGCCATTATCCACCGCGATGGCCAGCACGTCATTGCCTGCGGCGTTGTACTGCGCGCGCGCCACATCCGGAAATTCCATAGTGGCATTGGTGCCAGGGTTATAGAGGGCGATGCCCACCCCGTCACAGCGGGTCGAGTACAGGATGCCCCCGTCCGTAGTGACGGCCAGGATGGGCGCGTTGCCCCCGAAGCTGTTGGTCTCGGCCCAGTAACGCCACTCGGACGGGATGGGTGATCCCCCGCCACAGCCAAACTGGACCGGCACCTGTGTCGTGATCGTCGGGCGGTCGCTGAGAACAGGCTGAATCACCACGCTGACCAGCGTCTCGGGGCCGTCACCCTGCTTGACGGGGTCCACGAAGGCGTACACCAGATTCTGGCTGTCGCTGGTGAAGGTGATGGGCAGGCCGGTGGAAATGTCCACATCTACGGTGCTGAGGTTGCCTGTCGCACGGTCGTATACCCGCAGGCTGCTGCCAGACTGGGCGGAATCCAGGGCGCGCCAGGCGATCCAGCGGCCATCCGGGCTGGTGCTGATCTGGCTGTAGTCATACGCGCCCTGGGTGATCAGCGTCGTCTCGTCATCCGAGATGATGACGAGCGCCTGATCCGCCTGCACGCCGACGATAAAAGGCTGCGCGGCATCCTGGGCGGCGGCAGGTACGGCCAGCAGCAGGGCGGCCAATACGCTGGAAAGGAGTTTGAACATGGGTGAAGCTCCGGTCTGCATTGAGTCAAAACATGATTCAAGCATATCAGTCGGCAGAATCGGCGCATGAGACCAAAGACGTATTTGCGCTCCGTCTGATTGCCCGCCAATAAACCCATTGGGCGGATGGATCGTGAACCGCCATCCCGTGAAATGTGCTACAATCGCCCCAACTTTCGCGACTGCACTGGCCAGAAAACAGAAGACCCTATGGCACACTCTGAATGGAAGACGATTGTCGGCCTGGAAATCCATGCCGAGCTGCTGACCGAGACCAAGATGTTCAGCGCCTGCCCGGTGGTGGACAGCGTGACCGCGCCGCCCAATACCGCCGTGGACCCGGTCTCGCTGGGGCTGCCGGGCACGCTGCCCGTCATCAACAAGCGCGCGCTGGAGATGGCGATGCAGGTGGGGCTGGCGCTCAACTGCGAAATCCCGCCGGTGAACCAGTTTGCCCGCAAGAGCTATTTCTATCCCGACCTGCCGAAGGGCTATCAGATCAGCCAGTATGACCGGCCGCTGGCGGTCAATGGCTATGTCGATATCGACCTGAGCGACGGCAGCACGCAGCGCATCCGCATCCGCCGCGCCCACCTGGAAGAAGACACCGGCAAGAGCATGCACACCGGCGACGGCAGCCTGATCGACTACAACCGTGCTGGCGTGCCGCTGCTGGAAATTGTGACCGAGCCGGATATTCACAGCGCCGAGGCCGCCGAGGTGTATGCCCGCCAGCTGCGCGCTATTCTGGTCTATCTGGGTGTGAATGACGGCGACATGAGCAAGGGTGTGATGCGCATCGAGCCGAATATCAGCGTGATGCACAAAGACGACACCGGCTACCGCACGCGCACCGAAGTCAAAAACCTGAACAGCATCCGCAGCCTGTTTCGCTCGATTGAGTACGAGACGGCGCGCCATATCAAGGCGTGGGAAAGCGGCGAGGGCGTGCGCCAGGCGACCATGGGCTGGGACGAAGCCAAGCAGCGCACGGTCGTGCAGCGTTACAAAGAGAGCGCCGAGGAATACCGCTATTTCCCGGAGCCAGACCTGCCAATCGTGGAGGTCAGCCGCGAATGGGTGGCCGAAATCCGCGCCACGCTGCCCGAACTGCCGATCGCCAAGGCAGAGCGTTTCATGAACGAGCTGGGCCTGAGCCGCTACGACGCGGGCGTGCTGGTGGCCGAGCGCGCCGTGGCCGAGTATTTCGAGCAGGGCCTGACGACCGGCGTGAATGCCAAGAGCCTGGCCAACTGGATGCTGGGGCAGTTATTCAGCCTGTTTAATGCGCGCAACATCACCCGCGAAGACATCGCCACGACGAAGATCAGCGCGACGCAGTTTGCCGGGCTGGTGAAGCTGGTCGATGGCGGCACGATCAACAAGGCCACCGGCGTGACCGTGCTGGAGGAAATGTATGACACCGGCGCCGATGCCCAGGCGATTGTCGATGCGAAGGGCCTGGCGCAGATCAGCGACACCAGCGCGGTGGAAGCTGCCGTCGAGCAGATGCTGGCTGAGAATCCCGCCTGGCTGACCGAATATCTGGGCGGCAAGGACAAGCTGTTTGGCCCGATGATGGGCAAGGTGATGGGCATCCTCAAGGGCCAGGGCAACCCGGCCGTCGTCAAGGAAGTCATGGCGAAGATGCTGAACGCCCGCAAGGTTTAAGGCGAAGCCGAGGCGAGGATTCAGTCGGATTTTGGTCTTCCAGGGCGGACACATTGGTCCGCCCCTACTCGGAGTCGCTCGGATTTGAAGGACAAAACTCGCGGTTGCAACTGTTTGTCCGCGAGGAATGTAGCCGGGCGGACCTGCGTGTCCGCCCGGCAAATACGAGAAGAATCGTCTTAACTTGGTTCCAATGGGGCTTGGCATGCCAAGCCCCTACGTCATGTCAGTCCCCTACCGGATACTACGGTGACCTGTCACACCAAGCCCCTGCGAAAAATTTGCCGAATCTGATCCGCTGGCCTCAAAACCCCTCACGCGCGGTTGTATACCTCCAGGCTGACGCCGTGCAGCGCGCTGGCCGCGTCTGACGCCAGAAACGCGATGGTGTCGGCCACCTGCTCTGGCGTCACCCATTTCGAGACATCGGCATCCGGCATCGACTTGCGGTTGGGCGGGGTGTCGATGGTGCTGGGCATCACCCCGTTGACATGAATCCCCTTGTCGCGCACTTCCATCGACAGGCTTTCCATGATGCGCTGGGCGGCCGCCTTGCTCGCTGTGTAGGCGCTGTGTTTGGCGCTGCCTTTCAGGCTGGCCCGCGCCAGCACAAACACGATCTTTCCGCCCTGGCCGCGCTTCAACATGTGTTTGGCCACCGCGCCGCCCGTGATATAGACCGGCCACACGTTCAGCGCAAACATCTTCTCCATGATCTCGCGGTCGGCATCGGCCACCGTCTTGCCGCTGTCATAGCCGCCGACGGTATGGGCCAGCACGTCGATGCCACCGAATTTAGCTTCGGCTTCTGCAATCAGCTTGTCCACGGCATCGGCGTCGCTCAGGTCGACATTCGCCTGCAGCGACTTCACGCCCAGCGCTTTGGCCAGCTCGGCCAGTCGTTCCGCGCTGCGGTCGACCAGCACCAGTTGGGCGCCGCCGTCAGCAAAACGGCGCGACACGGCCTGTCCCAGATTGCCCGCCGCCCCGGTGACGAGGACGGTCTTTCCCTTGAATTCCCCTGACATGATGCTCTCCCTGTGTAAATGCAGGCCAGAATAATGGGCTAGCGATACTCGTCGCCGCAGTCGCCGATGATGCGCATCAGGTCGCGCCCCGCGCCGCTGGCCGCATCCAGCGCCTGCCGGTCGGATTCGTCCAGCGCGAAGGCAAAGACGCGCGCGTTGTCAGCATGATTATCGCTCAGTCCCAGGCGTGCCCCGGCGATGACCCCGGCCACCGCAGTCTGATCGAGGACATAGCGCACGGCCACATTGGCAATGCTGATGCCATGCTTCTCCGCGATGCCGTGCATCACGCGCAGCAGCTCCTGAAACAATGCCCATGATCCCCATTGAAGCACCATATTGAAATATTTGCGCAGGCTGACTGTCCCAAATGTCGCCGGGTTGGGCTGGGGAACGCCCAGATAACGCGTGCTCAGCAGCCCGCCGCCCAGCGTGCCGTACGTCAGCAGGGTGATGTCGTGCGCCGCACAAAACGCGGCCATGCGCGCCGCCGGACGCCGGTCGATGAGCGAGTACTGCACCTGATTGCTGACGATGCGAATGCCTGCCTCGGTGATCAGCTTCAGGCGCTCGGTGTCGAAATTGGTCAGCGCGACGTGACGAATTTTGCCCGCCTCGCGCAGGTCGGCCAGATGCTTCAGCGCATCCAGATAGCGCCGGTCGGCATAATCCCACCAGTGGAATTGCAGCAGATCAAGCCGGCCTGTCTGCATACGCCGCAGCGACACATCGACCGCCTGCTCGACGACGGCGCGGGTCATCGGGCCGGGGCGGGGCACCCACTTGGTGAAGGCCTGAATCGTCGCATCCGGGTCGCGCCCGTCGGTGGCCAGCGCGCGCCGATACTGGCCGATGAAGTCTTCCGCCGGGCCGTAGTGGTCGGCCAGGTCCCAGGTGGTGAAGCCGTCGCGGGTGTAGCCGTCCATGGCGGCTACTGCGCTTGCTGGGTCGATGCGCCCGTGCGCCCCGCTGACCTGCCACATCCCGTTCAGCACGCGGCAGATGCGCAGGTCGGGTGTGAGCTGGAAGTAAGCCTGCTCTGGCAGCATAGGGATGTCTCCTGTGTGATGACTGTTTCCGGCAGTATACGCCGCCCGCCTGAGCCGCCTGTGAGAACACCGCGCAGGGCTGGCCATATGGCAGTCTGAGGCGCGAAAAGTTACCATTACGCTATGCATCCGAACGAGTAAAAGGAAGTCTGCGATGGCTGTGACGATTCAGGACAAGGTCGCTCTGATCACCGGCGCGAGCCGGGGTATCGGGCGCGCGGCGGCGCTGGCGCTGGCGGCGGAAGGGGCGCACGTGGTGGTGACGGCGCGCACCCAGTCTGAGCTGGAATCGCTGGCGGATGAAATCGTGACGATGGGCAGGCGCGCGCTGGTGGTCGCCGGGGATGCCGCTAACGAAGACGACGTGAAGCGCCTGCATGCCGAGACGATGGCCGAGTTTGGTCATGTCGATATCCTGGTGAACAACGCAGGTGTGGGCAAGTATGGCCCGCTGGGCAATCTCAGCGTGGCCGATTACGACTGGATGATGAATACCAACATGCGCACCACCTTCCTGGTGACGCACGCGTTTCTGGGCGAGATGCAGGCGCGCAAGCAGGGCAATATCGTGTTCATCGGCTCGGTCGCCGGGCTGAAGGGCCTGCCGATGGAGGCGGTCTACTGCGCCAGCAAGCATGCCCAGTATGGCTTTGCCACCGCGCTGGACGCCGAATGCCGTGAGCACAACATCAAGGTGAGCTATATCGCGCCGGGCGGCGTGCACACCTATTTCGCCTTTGGCACGGGCCGCACGCAGGGCGATCCGGTGCTGGAAGAATTCCTCGACTCGGAAGATGTGGCCGAGGCGGTCGTGTTTGCCGTGATGCAGCCGCCCAAGTCGCGCGTGTTCCTGATCGGCATGCGCCCGATGCGCGAGGCGCTGTAAGCGGCCACAGATCTATTTTTTGTTTATCACCCTACAGAAAGATGATCTCATGACACAGTTTGATTACGAGGGGCGGCTGAAACGGCTGCGCGCCATTCCGGGTGTGGACGCGGTGGCGCTGGTGCCGGGCATGAACATGCGCTACTTTACCGGCATCACCTATTTTTCGTCCGAGCGCATCATCCTGGCGATCTATACGCCGGACGCCTGCGCGTGGGTGGTGCCGCTGCTGGAATCGCAGACGCTGCACAATCGCCCGGACCTGAATGCCGAGATTTTCACCTGGAACGACGAGGAAGGGCCGCTGGCCGCCGTAGCTGCCGCGCTGGAAAGCCTGAAGCTGTCGGGCAAGACGCTGGGCGTCGATGGCCAGACGATGCGCTTCTACGAGCAGGAATGGATCGGCCAGGCGATGCCCTCGCTGAAGCTGAAGGGCATCGAGCTGGACCTGCTGCGCATCCGCGCCATCAAGACGCCGGACGAGCTGGAGCTGATGCAGCGGGCGATGAATATCAGCGAGCGTGCGCTGGACAGCCTGCTGAGCGACCTGCGCCCGGAGATGACCGAGAAGGAAATCGCCAAGGCGCTGAACGACCTGCAATTCGCCTATGGCGCTGAAGATCTGGCCTTTGACACGCTCATCCAGACCGGGCCGAACAGCAGCAATCCGCATGGCAACACCACTGACCGCGCGCTCGACTTTGACGAGTTCCTGCTGATCGACTTCGGCTGCAAGGTCGGCGGCTACTATTCCGACATCACGCGCACGTTCGTGCTGGGCGACCCGACGCCGGAGATGCAGCGCATCTATGACACGGTCAAAGCCGCCAACGAGGCCGCGATTGCCGCCGCTGGGCCGGGCGTGGCTGCCGGGCTGGTGGACCGCGCCGCCCGCCGCGTGATCGAGGAGGCCGGCTACGGGCCGTACTTCACGCATCGCACCGGGCACGGCCTGGGCATGGACGGCCAGCGCTCGATGCCGCAGATCGCCGGCAATATCACCTATCTGCTCGAGCCGGGCATGACCTTCACAATTGAGCCGGGGATTTATCTGCCGGGCGTGGGCGGCGTGCGCATTGAAGACAATGTGCTGATCACCGACTCTGGCCTGGAAGTGATGACCCATTTTCGCAAGAGCCTTGAGATTTAGCGCGGAGGATTCTGGTTATGTTGGAACACAGGCAGACGCCTGACCTGTCTGATTATCACCCGTCCGGCACGCTGGCCACGGCCGAAACGATGCCGTCGCGCTGGTATACCGACGCGGCGTTTCTGGAGCTGGAGAAAGAAAAAGTCTTCTGGAAGACGTGGCAGCCGGTCGGCCGCGCCGATATGGTCGCCCGCCCGGGGGACTATTTCACCTGCGACGTGGTGGGCGAGCCGCTGGTCATCACACGCGGCACCGACGGCAAGCTGAAGGCGTTCTTCAACGTGTGCGCGCATCGGGCGGGGCCAGTCGCGTCGGGCAAGGGCAATCGCAAGAGCCTGCAATGCAAATATCACGGCTGGACGTATACGCTGGATGGCAAGCTGATGAACGCGCCGGAGTTTGACGGCGTGGAAAACTGGGACAAAAGCGCGGTCTGCCTGCAGCCGGTGCGCGTGGTGGAGTGGGGGCCGTTCATCTTCGTCAATCTGGACGACAGCGCGCCCGACTTCATGGAGGTGTACGGCAGCATCGACGAAGAAATCCGGCGCAAGGGCTTCGACATCGGCCGGATGCGGGCGATGGAGCGGCGCGATTACTACATCGACTGCAACTGGAAAGTGTACGTGGACAATTATCTGGAAGGCTACCACGTGCCGATCGCGCATCCGGGGCTGTACCGCGAGCTGGACTACGAGCAGTACCGCGTGGACACGTTCCGCTACTATTCGTCGCAGTACGCGCCGATTCGCCCGTCGAAGGATGGCGATATCCAGGGGCGCGACCGCCGCTATGTGCGCACCGAGGCCGAGGCTGAGGCGCTGTACTACTGGATTTTCCCGAATACGATGCTGAACGTGTATCCCGACAACATGAGCATCAATATCATCCTGCCGGTGGGCCACGACAAGACGCTGACCATCTTCGAGTGGTATTTCGAGGAGCCGGGCACGGGCGATGGCTGGGAAAGCATGCAGCAGACGATCGCCTTCAGCGACGAGATTCAGCAGGAAGATATCGAAATCTGCGAGACGGTGCAGAAGGGCCTGCAATCACGCGCCTATGACCGCGGTCGCTTCAGCGTGAAGCGCGAAAACGGTGTGCATCATTTCCAGTCGCTGATTCACGAGTTCCTGACGAAATAGGGCGAGGTAAAGACCTGTGTGGATTGCCTTAAAGACAATTTGAACCGCCAAGGCGCCAAGAACGCCAAGATTTGAACGGTAATATTCGTCTGGCAACGATAGTTCCGACCCATCATTTGTCTTGGTGGTCAATGTTTACACAGTTGGCGATTGTTGATGGGCTTTTCCGTAACCTGCTGCAATAGCTTTGTGTCTTGGCGTGCTTGGCGTCTTGGCGGTTCATCGTTCTTTTGAAGTGTGGGCGCGTCGCGACGTGCCCGCTGCTTTCAGCCAAGAATTTGCGGACAAACAAAATCGGGCGAACCTGCGCAGGCTCGCCCGAATAATGACGCTCATGAGATTGAATTGATGCGCTAAACGCTCATGCGCATAACGGACAGCACGCGCCCCTGTACTTCGCAGTGCGTGGCATCCACGTAAATCGGGGCCATCGTGGGGTGGGCGGGCTGCAGGCGCACCTTCGGCCCTTCCGGGAAGAAATACTTCAGCGTGGTTTCGCCGCGCTCATCCAGCCACACAGCCACCATATCGCCATCTTTGGCGGTGGCCTGCTTGCGCAGCAGCACGATATCGCCGTTGCGAATCATGGCGTCGATCATCGAGTCGCCCTTCACGCGCAGGGCAAACACTTCATTGGCATCCACGCCGCGCAGCATCGACTGCGGCACTTCCAGCATGGCATCCTCATCGTAATAGCGGCCCATGTCTTCGGGAATCGGCACGGGTTCGCTGGCCACAATCTGGCCGACGACGGGCACGCGCACCAGCGAGCTGACCGGCGCAATCGACACTTTGGTCGCGCGCGAGCCAGGCGCTTTCACCAGGCGGATGCCGCGGCTGGCGCGGCCCGTGCGCGTCAGGTAGCCGCCGGTGACCAGCTTGTTCAGGTTGTAATTCACCACCGAGGTGGAGTTGATGCCGGTCGCGTTCCCGATTTCGCGGATCGTGGGAGGATACCCGTGTGCTTCCACATAGGTTTCCATGAAGCGCAGAATATTGCGCTGTCTGTCTGAAAGTTTCGTCCGCTCGCGCACCCGAAGCCCCTTTCTGCAAGGCCTGTCGCCATAATTTTCATATTTCACGCTATAATCCTCATTGTAAAAGAACGCTCGTTCTATGTCAAACATTTGTTCCGCACACCTGTTTCAAAAGTGAGCCTATGCCCCTGATGACGCTCTCTCAATTGTTTCGCGGAAATACCGATCCGGTGCTGCTGCCTGTGTTCGCCCAGGCCTGGGGCATGAAGGAAGTCGGGCTGACGGGTGACAAGCTGAAAAAGGCGATCTTGGCCGTCATGCTGGACCCCGCCCGTGCCGAAGCGGTGTGGGACAGCCTGGACGATCATGCGCACGGCGCCATGCAGATGCTGAATGGCGGCGGCGGCCAGATGCCGGAAAAGCAGTTCGAGCGCCTGTTTGGCGAGATTCACGAGATGGGCAGCGACGGTATCGCGCAGGAGAAGCCGCTCCAGCGGCCAAAGTCGACGGCCGATGCGCTGTATTATCGCGGGCTGATTCATAAAGCCTACGAGAATGCCAGCACAGGCACGCGCACGATCATCTTCATCCCCGACGACCTGCGGGCGGTGCTGCCACTGCGCAAGACCAGCTACGACAATGTGAAGGATATGCCGCCCGAAGCCGACGAGGCCGCATGGATGGCTGCTGCCGAGGGCATGGAAGGCGCGGTCGATATCCCGGTGCTGGAGGACGTGACCGACCCGCGCCCAGCCGATACCTCGCTGGTGGACGACATGGCCACGCTGCTGGCCTACGTGCGCATCCTCAATCCGCTGCTGGACGGCGGCTATCTGTCGGCGGACGATATGACGCAGCTGGAGCGCGGCCTGATCGTGCCCGACCGGCGCAGGCTGTATTTCCTGACCGCGCTGGCGCTGGCCGCCGGGCTGATCGATGTGCATCAGGGGCGCGCGCTGCCGCACCGCACTGCCGCCCAGCCGTGGCTGTCTGCACCGCGCCACGAGCAGGTACGCCAGCTGGTGGAGGCATGGCGGCAGACCCGCTACATCATCGACCTGGCCTTTGTGCCCGGCCTGCGCCCGGATATGGAAGCCGGCGATCTGGCGCAGTACGACGCGGCCGCTGTGCGCGAAGTCATCATCGACATGATGGCCAGCCTGCTGCCGCAGGAAGGCTGGTGGCCGCGCAGCATCTTCATCGAAGCGGTGCATGACGAAAATGCCGATTTCCAGCGGCCAAACGGCGATTTCAACAGCTGGTATATTCGCGGCGCGGATGGTGAATACCTGAACGGCTATGAAAGCTGGCACGAGGTTGAAGGCGCGATGCTGGAGTATCTGCTGACCGGCCCGTTCCACTGGCTGGGGCTGGTCGATCTGGCGGAAAACGCCGGCCGGTTCACGGCTTACGGGCTGGCTTTCCTCAAACTGAAGAAATGGCCCACGCCGCCGGATCAGCCGGAGAAGGTGGAAATTGCGGCCGATGGCACGATTTATGTGTCGCGCCGGGCCTCGCGCATGGACCGCTATACCGTGTCGCGCATGACCTCGTGGTTGTCTCCGCCGGGGGCGGGCGAGTCGCGCTACACCTACAAGCTGGATGGCGGCTCGGTCGAGAAGGCTGCCGCGCAGGGCATCAATGCCGCGCAGATCAGCGGCACCCTGACCAATCTGTCGGGGGCGCCGCTGCCGCCCAATGTCGCCCGCCTGCTGGAACGCTGGCGCGGGGGCGCATCGGCCAGCGTGACGTTTGAGCGCCTGCTGGTGCTGCGCACCACCTCGCCAGAGGTGCTGGACCAGGTGTATAACGATCCCGCGCTGCGCCGTTATCTGGGCGCGCGGCTGGGTGAGATGGCGGTCATTATCCGGGGCGACCAGGCTGATCCGCTGCGCGCCGCGCTGGCCGAGCTGGGCATCCAGGCCGAGCTGGTGGGCTGAGCGGCTTTCGGTCAAACAGAGTTATCATCAGAGTATGCTGGTCTGTCCAGATGAGGTGACACCATGAGTCAAGTCATATTTTTCAACGTGCCCACGACCGGGCATGTCAATCCATCGCTGCCGCTCATTCAGGCGCTGGTGGGGCGCGGTGAGCAGGTCAGCGTGTACCTGACGGAACCATACCGCGCCAAAGTGGAAGCGACCGGCGCGCAGTTCATCCCGTATCCGGCGGACATCGTGCCGCCCGATTTCTTCGAGCGCGAAAAACTCGATGGCAGCAATCCGCCGCACAGCGCGCGCTATCTGATCGAGGCAACCGGGAAGCTGATGGATGCGCTGCTGCCCGCGCTGCGCGAAAACCCGCCCGACTATGTGATGTATGACGTGATGTGCCCGTGGGGCAACCTGATCGGGCAGGCGCTGAATGTGCCGCGCATCGAGTCGATGTGTTTGCTGTTTATTGATCCCGGCATGCTGGTCAGGCAGGCGGGCCTGACGGGCGTGGCGGGCATGGTGGCACGCGGGGCGAAGCATCTGGCCGCCCACGCTGTAGCGTCGCGGCGCATCGCACGGGCACATCGCGTGAAAGCGCTCAGCTTTGCCGAAACGCTGCTCAACCCGGCCGACCTGATTGTCTCGTTCACATCAGCAGAGTTTCAGCCGAATGCCGCCGCCTTTGGCGACCATGTGCGCTACGTCGGCCCCAGCATCGCCCCGCGCGCCGACAGCCCCGATTTTCCCTTTGACCGGCTGACCGGCGTGCCCGTCATTTATGTGTCGCTGGGCACTGTCATCAATAACAACCTGACATTTTTCCGCGCCTGCATGAATGCGTTCGCGACCTGGCAGGTGCAGGTGGTCGTGTCGCTGGGACGGCACGTGCGCCCGTCAGACCTGGGCCCGCTGCCCGCCAACGTGATCGCGCTGCCGCATGTGCCGCAGCTGGAGATTCTGGAGCGGGCGGCGCTGTTTGTGACCCACGGTGGCATGAACAGCGTGCATGAAGGGCTGTATTTTGGCGTGCCGCTGCTGGTCGTGCCGCAGACGGTGGAGCAGCGCGGCGTGGCCGGGCGCGTGCAGGAGCTGGGCGCGGGCGTCATGCTGGCCGATGACACACCGTCCACCGAGCAGATTCGCGCCGCCGCGACGCGCATCTTTGAGAATCCGTCGTATAAACAGACGGCTGCTCGCCTTGCTGAAGGATTCCGCGCGGCAGGCGGGCAGGAGCGCGGCGCAGACGAAATCATCCGCTTTATAGCCGAACGGAAAACCCCTTGAAACGATTGTTTTCACTGCTTCTGGCTGGCCTGCTGCTGGCCCCTGCGGCGTTTGCGCAGGACGGGCTGAACGATGCCGATGTGTGCGCCCTGCTGGCTGATGCCGATGCAGACGCGCTGGTGGCGGCGCTGCTGGCCGAGCCGGTGCCGTTTCGCGACCGCGTGCAATTGGCCGAGGCGCTGGAAGGCTATGTTGATGCGGGTATCCCGGTGCAGCCCCCGGACCATAAAGCCGGCGATATCGACACGTTCTATGTGATCGACAGCGATTCCAACGAGACGCGGGCCGTTGACGCGACGCTGCGCGTGGTGGGCGAATACATCTATCTGTGGGTGCAGACCAGCGACAGTGACGCCATCAGCGACAGTGATCTGCTCAGCCTGGCCGACCGCTTTGACCGGCGTGTGTATGACCGCACGCGGGCGCTGTGGGGCAGCGAGGCCAATCCAGGCGTGGACAATGACCCGCGTATCCACGGCCTGTTCACCAGCGAGCTGGGCTTCAGCGCCGCGGCCTATTTCTCCAGCGATAACAGTGTGCCTGCTGGCATTGCCCCGGCGGGCAACGCGCGCGAGATGTTCCTGTTCAGCCTGGATGCGCTGGGCGACCTGGACAGCGTGGAAAGCATCATCGCGCATGAATTCCAGCACATGATCCGCTTCAACGAGCGCCCGTCCACCGAGCTGTGGCTGAATGAAGGCTTCAGCGAATTCACGCAGTGGTATCTGTATGACGACGAGGCCTGGTTCGCGGCCGACTTTCTGGAGTATGGCGCGGATACCCAGCTCAATGCCTGGAGCCTCGCGTCCGATTTTCGGGGCTTTAACTATGGTGCCTCGCTGCTGTTCCTGTGGTACCTCTACGGGCAGTTTGGGCTGGAGGCGGTGCAGGCCATCGCGGATGCCCCTCCCGACATGCGCGCTGAGGATGCCGTCATGCTGGCGACTGGCATGTCGTTTGAGGACTTGTACAGCCGCTGGATTCTGGCCAATACCGTGTTTGAAGCGACCGATGACCCAGCCTATCAGTATGTCAACGTGGATGGGCGCATTCGCCCGCAGTATGCCGAGCCGACCGGAAACAATGGCGTGCGCGGGCTGGTGGGCTCAGTGTCGCAGTTTGCGGCACAATCCTGGGAACTGACCGACCTGGACGGCGTCAAGTCGCTCGATATCCTGCTGGAAGCGCCTGCCGATGCTGCGCTGATCAGCGACGGAGGGACCAATCAGACGCGCTTCATGCTGGCCGCCCGCGCAGACCAGGCGTTTACCTCACTCACGCGCGCGTTTGACCTGTCGGGCGTGACGCAGGCGACGCTGGACTATCGCATGTACTATGCGCTGGAAGAAAACTGGGATTATGGCTATGTGCTGGCCAGCGCTGACGGTGGCGTGACCTGGGATGTGCTGGAAAGCGCGAGTATGACGACCGTTGACCCGCACAATGTGACCTACGGCCCGGGCTATAACGGCGCGTCTGGTGGCTGGATCGATCAGCAGGTGGACCTGTCGCCGTACGCGGGCGGCACGGTGCTGGTACGTTTCGCCGTGGTCAATGACGACGGCGTGAACGACGAGGGGCTGGCCATCGATGATGTGCGCATCGACGCGCTGGGCTACAGCGAGGACTTCGAGGACGAATGCTCCGGCTGGGACGCGCAGGGCTGGGGATTGGTGGAGAATTACACGCGACAATCAGCCGTGGTGCATGTGAGCGCGTTCACCCGCACCGGCGTCATCAGCGCCAGCTATCCCGTGGAAAGTGTTGACAGCCCGCTGATGGTGCTGGACGAATCGTTCACGCTGCCGGAAGGCACGGGGCGCGTGGTCATCACACTGGGCGCGATGGCGCGCGGCACCACCATTCCGATGGCGTTCAGCCTAACGGCTGCGCCGTCCTAGCTGGGCTTCCAGCTCGGCGCGGCGTGCTTCACTGGCGCGTCGCGCCTCGTCCATCGCCTCGTCATAGCCGCGTTTGAGATTGCCCTTCAGCTTGTCGCCGGTGGCAGGCGCGGTCAGCGCGACCACAGCCGCCCCCACCAGCGCGCCTACGGCGATGCCAATGGCGAGTGAAATCAGTCTGGACATGGGTCTTTCCTTTCGAGTGATGAGATGTGTTAACAGTGTGTCCGCGTAAATCAGGCGGGCGCAATTTCTCAACCTCTCCCCAAAACCCTGCGGGTTTTTGCCCCTCTCCACAACGTGGAGAGGGGCGGTTGAGCGCAGCGAAACGGGGTGAGGCTAATCTAATCGCACCAGGCGGCCTGGCAATATGTGCCGCCAGCTTCGCCCGCGGGCTGGAGCGAAAAGTACTCAAAGGTGGTCAGCGGCGTGGTGGTATAGTCGACGTATAACTCAAATCCATCGCCGCCGATCAGCATCATGTTCGAGAACTCGGTCTCGCTGCGGTTGAGCGGGCGGAAGCCCTCGCCGATGGGCAGCACGCCTACGCGGCGGCGCGCATCGCGGTCGAGGAACGCGACCACGAACGGGCTGTCGGTGCGGAAGGGCAGGATAGTGCCGCCGCCCGACGACACGACCGGGCTGTCACCGTTGGCCGCCGCGGCTGAGCCACTGCTCAGGTCTGGCTGAATCAGCGTCTGTTCGGCATACAGCGCGGCATCCAGCGCGAGGCCGGCGCACGGGTCGGCGGACATGAAGTCCATGCCGACGACATAACCGGAACGCTCCAGCAGCGTGACCAGCGCCTGCGTCTCGCGGTCGCAGCGCATGACCGGGCTGTCACCCAGCCAGCCGGCGGGCCGAATCGTCGGCGCGCCAGAGACGCGGTCGGCCACCAGCTCCAGGTCATGGCGCAGGTCGCGGGCGATGCCATTGGGTGTGCTGAAAATCGCGCCGAACCACCCGTCCGGCCGCACATCCGGGCCATAGATCAGCCCGGCCAGAATTTCCAGATTCAGGCGCAGCAGCACGGCCAACTGCGGGTCGTTGATGTCGAGGTTGCTCACCCAGCCTTCCGGACGCGTCGACCCGACGCCGAAGTAGGCGTCCGCCGCGATTTCGATGTCAGCGCGCACATTGATCAGGATCGGCAGTGCCTCCAGCTGGCGCTGCGTCAAGGCCAGCGGATCAAAGGTGGGCTCGGCTGCCGGAACCGAAACGGCCGGATCGGGGGTCGGCGTCATCTGTGCCAGCGCCAGCGAGGGCACGAGCGCGCAGCACGTCAGCAGGATGGCGGTGATACGTCTGTTCATCAGGTCTACTCCGGCAGGTCGGGTACAGGGGGACGGCGCTTCTGGCCTTCTGCCGTCCGTTTCGGGCTAAAGAAAATCGGCACATCGCCCGCGCGAAACGGCAGCGGGTCATCCTCTGGCAGGGAAGGGGGCAGGTCCGGCAGGGCGGCCAGTTGACCGGTCTCCGGCAGCTCGGCCGGGGGTGGCGGCGGTGCCGGCGCGTTCGCGGGCAGGTCGGTCGGCAGGGTAATCAGCCCCAGCTCGTCGGCGGGCGGCACCAATGAATGTTGGCGCACGCCGCAGTCCAGCAGGGCGCGCACGATGGCGGCGCATTCGCCCTGCACCCCGCGATAGTCCGCGCGCGCCAGATCATCGCCCTCCAGCGCCAGCAGCACCTTGTCGATCAGACCCAGCAGCTCCAGGTCCGCGACATGTGACCCCTGTTTGGCGGCCACAAACGGCACGATATAGCGGGCGATGGCGTCGATGACGGGCATCACCTGCCCATGCACCAGCAGGATCGGCGGAAACTGATCGTCCGCATAAAATGCGCTGACTTCCGGATATGACGGGAACAGCGCGCCGCTGATGCGCGTGTACAGCGCGGTATACAGCCCCGCCCAGTCGTTATAGCGCATGCCCGCCAGCCCATCCTGATTATCAGACACGCCGGTGGTGGCAAGCAGATGATGACGCGCCAGCTCGCCCGCCAGCAGGCCCAGCGGCGCGCGATAATCCCCGGCATGCGCCCAGCCAGCGGGCACCAGCGACGGCGCGTGGCGTCGGGCAGCGGCGATCAGAGCGATTTCCAGGCGTGCATCAGACAACATGGCTTCCTTACCGGGTGACATCCTATCTGCGGATGCGTCACGTATCGCTTAAGTATACCGTCAGACTTTTTTCTATGCGATGATGCCCAGCCCCTGCGCGATGAGCTGCAATCCCAGCAGCGCCAGCACCACCACCGTAACCAGCAGCAGCGCCCGCGTGATGCGCGGATTCAGCAGGCGCAGGCGGTCGAACAGGAAGATCCAGCCGGCCAGAATCAGCATGAAGGGCACGTAAAAGCCGATCAGGAAGCCCAGCCCGTTCAGCGGCGAGATGCGGATGGCATCGGTGAAAATCGGCCCGTTGACGGTGGCCCAGAATACCCATGGCCCCGGCCCCATCAGGCTGACGAGCAGCATGCGCCACAGGAAGCGTATGTTGGACGACGTGTCGACTGGTGCTGTGCTGTCTCCTGCGCCGATCGACTGGCCGGCGCGCCAGCCTTTGAATCCGCCCCACGCCAGCCACAGCAGGAACAGCCCGCCGGCGATGCGGATCAGGTCGATGATGGTATCCGGCAGCGACCGGAACAGCACCACCACCAGCAGGATGACCGGAATATCGCTGAGGGGTGGCGCCAGTATGCCGATGATGCTGCGTCGCCAGCCCAGCGCCAGCGTGCGCTGAATCAGCACGGTTTGCAATGGGCCGGGCAGCAGTCCGGCGGTTGTGCCACGCGGCAGGCCGCTGGCGAGGCTGCTGAAAAAGTCAGTCAAGGGTCACTCTCCTTCGGCTACATTATAGGCGAGGATGCGCCCATCTGCATAACCTCTGGATTGCAAAAGAGTGATTAACCGCCAAGACGCCATGCTGGTTCAAGGCGCGGAGCGCTTATACGCATCGACTCTCAAAACAGGTGATAAAGCTGAAGGTTGATTGCCAGCCGGCCTCTAAACCTTAAATCCTGGCGTTCCTGGCGTCTTGGCGGTTCAAATCATCGTTAGGTCAATGCCCTAATAGGTGAGGCGGTTTCTAAAACTGCATAACAGCGGGCTAACCAAAGGGACAGGGAAAACCGTCAGGCGGGAATCACCCTTTTCTCATCACGACTGCCTATAATGGAGGCTATCGTCGAGACAACGAGGCTTTCCCTGATGGACAAGCGCATGGTCGATTTCATCCGCGTGCTGCGCGCGGCTGGCGTCCGCATTTCGCTGGCCGAAAGCATGGACGCGATGCGCGGCGTGGAGGTCGTGGGCGTGGGCGACCGCGAACTGTTTCGCTCTGCCATGAAGACGACGCTGGTCAAGGAAAATCGCGACCAGGGGACGTTTGACTATTTCTTCCCGCTGTATTTCGGCGGCGGACGCCCGCCGATGCAGAATATCCCCAGCGAGCTGACGCCCGACCAGCAGGCCACCTTGCAGGAAGCCCTGCAGGCGCTGATGGGCGATATGCAGGCGCTGCGTGACCTGATGAACCAGCTGATGCAGGGCCAGCCGTTCAGCCGCGACCAGCTGGAACAGGCCGCCGAACAGACCGGCATGAGCCAGGCCGATAGCATGCAGGCGCGCCCGTGGATGGAGCGCCGCATGCAGCAGCAGCTCAGCCTGAAGCAGATTCAGGACATGATCCAGCAGTTGATGGAGATGCTGGCGCAGATGGGCATGAGCGCCGAGGCGATGGACCAGATTCGCGAGATGCTGCAGCAGAATGCCGATGGCCTGACCGACCAGGTCTCGCAGTTTACCGGCGCGTCGCTGGCCGAGCGCATGGCCAACCGCGAGCCGGAACCGCGCCCGGACCTGCTTGATGTGCCCTTTACGCGCCTGAGCGACGAACAGGTCGACCAGATTCGCGATGAAATCCGCCGCCTGGCCGCCCGCCTGCGCAGCCGCGCCGCCCTGCGCCAGCGCCGCGCCAAAGCGGGCACGCTGGACACGCGCCGCATGATGCGCGCCAATATGCGCTACGACGCTGTGCCGATCGAGATGCGTTTCCGCACCAAACATGTCAAGCCTGCCCTCGTGCTCATCTGCGACATCAGCACCAGCATGCGCTACTGCGCCGAATTCCTGCTCACGCTGATTTACGAGCTTCAGGACCAGGTGGCGCGCACAGACAGCTTCGTCTTCATCGGCGATCTGGTCGATATCAGCATGGTCTTCAACGAAAATGAGCCGCAGACGGCGGTCGGGCTGGTGCTGAACGAGAATCGCCCCGGCTACTACAACACTGACCTCGGCCACAGCCTGGACACCTTCAGCAAAGACCACATGGGTAAGATGTCCAGCAAAACGACCGTCATCATCCTGGGCGACGGGCGCAACAACTACAACAATCCGCGCACCGACCTCGCGCAGGACATCATGCGCCGGGCGCGCCGCCTGATCTGGTTCAATCCGGAGCCGCAGCATCAGTGGGGAAGTGGCGACAGCGATATGCATTTGTACGCACAGGCCGCGACTGCCGTGTATAAGGTGAGCAACCTGCGCGAGCTGGCCGCCGCCGTGGACAAAATCCTGGTCGACGGGTGAGTGAAACGAACCAAAGTGATATAAAACCGGAAGAACAACAGTGGTTGGTAGCGGCTTGGCATGCCAAGCCGCTACGAGAGAACTAGGGTTCCCGAAATAAACACAGAGTACGAGAGAACCCCCGGTATCCCGAAACAAAGACAGATTCACGATGAGCAACATACGAAAGGACGAATCATGCCCGATAAGATTCAGAAGACCGACGCCGAGTGGCGCGCGCTGCTCACACCAGAGCAGTACGCCGTGCTGCGCCAGCATGGCACCGAACGCGCCTTCACCGGCCAGTATGTGAATACCAAGACGCCCGGCGTGTATACCTGCGCGGCCTGCGGGCTGGGGCTGTTCTCGTCGGACACCAAGTACAATTCGCAGTCTGGCTGGCCCAGCTTCTGGGACATTCTGGAAGAAGGCAACGTCGAGGTCAAAACCGACCTCAGCCACGGGATGCGCCGCGTGGAAGTGCTGTGCGGGCGCTGCGGGTCGCACCTGGGGCACGTATTTGACGACGGCCCGCAGGACACCACCGGCCTGCGCTACTGCATCAACTCGCTCTCGCTGAAGCTGGAGCCGAAGTCCGAATAGCGCCATGCGTATGCGGGCGGCCCCGATGCGGGGTATACTCTGGTCATCCTGTCAGGCTGACTTTGAGTGAAGAACCCCATGTCCACCACCGCCCGCGATGCCATCCTGAATAAACTGCGCGCCGCCCAGCGCCCGTTTGAGAATGCCCCGCCGCGCCCCAGAATGTATATCCCCGTCGCCAATGATCTGGAAGATACCTCGCAGGACGCGCTGGTGGCGCGTTTCGCTGCCGAGATGACCAATCTCAAGGGCGAGCCGCAACTCGTGACCGGCGATGATGCAGCCCGTGAAGCGGTTATCAGCGCGCTCAAAGCGATCGGCACGACCAGCATCCTCGCCTGGGATTTTCAGCATATCCCCGTGGCCGGCCTGCGCGAAGCGATTGCTGAAGCGGGCATCGACATCCTGTATCCGGATACAACCGACGAATATCGCACGCAGATGCTGGCGACCGCCGAGGCTGCCGGGGCCAGCGTGACCGGTGTGACCGCTGCCGTCGCTGCCACTGGCACCATGATCGTGCGCACGGGCGCGGGGCGTGGCCGCATCGCCACTGTGCTGGCCCCGGTGCATATCGCCGTGATCGAGGCCGGCCAGATTGTGGCGCGGCTGGAAAACTGGGTCGCTGCCCAGCGCGCCAACGGCCTGTCGGACGTGCTGGACAGCGCCAACGTGTGCTTCATCAGCGGGCCCAGCCGCACCGGCGACATCGAAATGGAACTGATCCTGGGCGTGCACGGGCCTGGCCGTGTGATCGCCATCATCAAGCAGTGAGCGAGGCCGCCATGAGTGAAGAATACCGCGCGATGCTGGAAGCCCTGCTGGTGGATATGCGTTCGCTGGCGAAAGAAGCGCGCCCGAAAAGCCGCGCCGAGAAATCGGGCGATATCGCCACTGCCAGTTACTATCGCGGCGTGTATGACGTGGCCCAGCAGGTCGCGGACATCATCTATGAATCGCTGACGGCGCTGGACGACGATGCCGGCGAAACAGCCACCGAGGGCGGCTATCTGCTGCTCAGCTCAGACGAAGTGGGTGAAATCCTGGAAGGGGCGGGGCTGTATACGCGCGGCTTTCAGGCCCATGAAGACGGCGCGTTCACGGCGATTTTCTCGCGCCTGCAGCCGACCACGCTGGAACAGCGCGAAGCCGCACTGCTCAGCGCCGACCCGCGCATCATCATCCTGGCATCAGGCAAGCTGATGGACAGCGGGGACCCGTATATCGATTTCGCCTTCCGCCTCACGCCCGAAGACTGATAAGGCCTTTGCCCACGAAAATGTCCCGGATCATGCATATCACTGGCAGCAACTGACACATCAGAAGCCAAGTTCCGGCAGCCGATTGCGCAGGATTGACAGCGCCTTTTCTATGTCGAATGTCGTGTCGCTTTTTGCGTTGTCTGTGAAGACTTGTTCGCCCAGGCTACGCGCTTCAAAGTGGGGAACATGATTCATGCGCAGTATGGCTTCAAAAGCTGACGACCGAACCCAGTCATCAGGATCGCTGAACAATGCAGTGTGCACAGTCTCATCTGGCCACGTTGATCGGATTCCCAGCACACTGGCTGCGCATATTCTGACATCTACGTCTGCACTGGAACGCAGCAGATGCCTGATTGTTTCCAGAATAGACGTATCATTTCGCAGATCATAGTGAAATCCAATATTCGTCAGACAATACAGAGTCCAGTCTGGTCGCTCGTCTGAAAGACAAGCGGCCATGAAATCCCGGGCTGGCTGGTCCTGAGCTTCGGCAAGCGCGTGCATATAGGCAAGCACATTGGGTGCTTTGTAATCATTGACTGCATATGCTTGCGTCACCACATCGAGCATATGCCTGGCATCCACATCCGTCATGTCAGTTTCTCAGCCGATCGATATCATGCGTTGACGCAGCCCTAATCCCCGAAAATCTGCGTCAGCTCGTCCTGGGCATTGTCGCGCGCCAGCACCAGCACGGTATCGCCGGCCTCCAGGATGGTGGAGCCTCTGGGGATGATGCTGTCGTCGGCGCGCCCGATGAGCATGATGAGCACGTCCGCGGGCAGCGACAGGTCCACGATCTGACGGCCTGCCGCGGGTGAATTTTCCGAGAGCGTGATTTCGCGCAGGTTGTTCGAGATGACGCCGTCGCGCATGACATACGACAGGCTGGAGGGCGGCTGTGACTGCGCCTGCACGCCCAGCCAGCGCGCCATCGGCGGTGCCAGCGTGCCCTGCATCAGCACCGAAATCAGCACGATGAAGAAGACCAGGTTGAAGATGGCATCGGCCTGTGCCACGCCCGCCAGCACCGGGAAGGTCGCCAGCACAATCGGTGTCGCCCCGCGCAACCCCACCCACGAGATGAACAGCTTCTCGCGCACCGTCAGGCGCGATGCGGCCAGCGCGATGAATACGCTGACGGGGCGGGCCACAAACAGCAGGAACAGCGCGGCCAGGATGCCCTCGCCGGCCACCGCGGGCAGCTCTGACGGGAAGACCTGCAAGCCCAGCGTGACGAACATCACAATCTGCATCAGCCAGGCGATGCCATCATGAAACTGGCCCAGGCTGCGCTTGTGGATGAATTCGGCGCGGCCCATCATGATGCCGAGGATATACACGGCCAGGAAGCCGCTGCCGCCCAAAATGGCTGTCACGCCATACGTCAGCAGCACCGCCGCGATGGTGAGGACCGGATACAGGCCGTCAAATTCCAGCCGCAGCCGGTTGATCAGCGGCACGATCAGGCGGCTGAACAGCCAGCCGACCGCGGCGCCAATAATCATTTGCTGGAGGAACAGGGGAATCAGCGCGATGGGCGACAGGTCTGGATTGCCGATGAGCTGAATCACGCCAATCGTCAGCAGCACCGCGACCGGGTCGTTGCTGCCGGATTCCAGCTCGATCAGCGGCTTCAGCTTGCCCTTAAGCGCGATGCCGCGCCCGCCCAGCATGGCAAACACGGCGGCTGCGTCGGTGGAGGCGATAATCGCGCCCAGCAGCATGCCTTCCAGCATCGTGAAGCCGAGCACCTGCGATGCCATCACCCCGACCAGCGTCGCGCTGATGATGACGCCGATCGTCGCCAGCGACAGGCCGGGCAGCAGGACCGGGCGCATATGGCCCCACTGGGTGTCCAGCCCCCCGGAAAACAGGATGAATGCGAGGGCGACCACGCCCACGCCTTGCGCCAGCGACGGGCTGTCGAAGTAGACGCCGCCCGGCCCGTCAGAGCCGGCCAGCATGCCAATGGCGAGGAACAGCACCAGCGCAGGCACGCCGGTGCGAACAGCAATCTTACTGGCGAAAATGCCGACCAGCAGAAACACGGCGGAAATAATCAGGATGGGTTCAATCGTCATGGCGCGCAGTATACCTGACCGAAACCATATGCGCACAAAGACATGTGACGTTATAATGATGTTCTGAACGAGGGTGTGAGCGATCTTTTGCGCCCTGATGACCGATTTTCCTGCGAAACCCTGAGGTTTGTCTTGGTGACTGTGAGATTCCGTGTGGCGGCCGTGTCGGCCGCATGTGTGTGTGTGGCTGCGCTGCTGGGTGGATGCGGCGGCGCGGCGGCCAGTGTGAACCAGGCCACCCTGATTGTCACCCCGATGAGCGCCGTCGTCACGACCGCCCCGCTGCCGACCACGGAAGATGGCGTGCAGGTGGTGGCGCGGGTGAATGGCCAGGCGATCCTGCTGCCCACCTTCCAGCGCGCGCTGGAGCGGGCCGAGATTCAGCAGATCGTCGTGCAGAATGTGCCCGGCTTTCAGGACAGCGTGCTCAATATCCTGGTGGAGCAGTCGCTCATCACCCAGGCTGCCGAGTCGCTGGCCGTCACGGTGAGCGATGAAGAAGTGAATGCCGAGCTTCAGGGCAGCATCGAGCTGGCAGGCGGGGCTGACGCCTGGCAGCAGTGGCTGGATATCAATGCCTATACCGAAGAAGAATTTCGCGCCACGCTGTATGATGCGCTGCTGACGAGCCGTATGCGCGACTTTGTGACCGCCTCGCTGGCGACCGGCGACGTGCCGTATGCGCGCGCCCGTCATATTCTGGTGTCGAGTGTCGATACCGCCCTCAGCCTGATGCAGCAGATTGAAGCCGGGGGTGACTTCGCCGCGCTGGCCAGCCAGTATTCGGCCGACGAGACGACGAAGAACAATGGCGGTGACCTGGGCTGGTTTGCCGAGGATGAGCTGTTGCAGCCGGCGCTGGCGTATGCGGCGTTTGCAGGCGAAATCGGCCAGCTTCAAGGCCCGATTCGCACAGAACTGGGGTATCATGTGCTGCAAGTAACAGAGCGCGAGAACCGCGCTGTGGCCGATGACCGCCGGGCGGTGCTGGCGCAGGCGCGCTTCACCAACTGGCTGTCCAGCCTGTCGGCAGCGGCCACGATTGAGCGTTTTATTCAGTAGCTATTCTTTTCATGCGGGGGACGCGCAATGGGTCAGGGACGCGCACGTATTTTTAATATCATCAGCCTGCTGCTGGTGATCATCAGCATCATCTGGCTGATCTATGTCGTCGTGCAGCTGGTTCAGCCTGCGCCGGTGAGGGTCGTCGCTGTGGCGGCGGCCCCCACGGTCGCTCAGCTTCCCACCGAGACGCCCACATTTACGCCCACGATTACCCCCCTGCCGACGGAAACCTTTACGCCCACGGCCACGCTGACCGAGACGGCGACGCCCACCGACACGGCCATCCCGTCGACCACGTTTACGTTTACGTTCACGCCCAGCGACACGCCGCCGCCGTCCACCACGCCGACCTTCACGCTGACGCCGTCGATCACCAACACGCCGTCCGCCGTGCCCAGCGCGACCATCACGACCACGGTGCAGCCTTCGGCCACGCTCAATGTCACGGCCACGCCCACGCTGACGCCGTCGCTGGCGTTTACGCTGCGCCCGACCGAGCCGCCGCCGTCGCCGTTCCCGTTCAGCGTGCGCGATAATCAGGTCACCTTTGCTCCCAACTTCGCCAATACCAACGGCTGTTCCTGGCAGGGGATGGGCGGGCAGGTGTTCGACATCGCCGGTAATCCGCTGGTTGGCATCACCGTGCATGTGTTTGGCGCGGGGGTCGACGTGCGCACCACCAGCGGCTCAAACACGCTGTACGGGTCGTCTGGCTGGGAAATCGCCGTCGCCAACGTGATCAGCACGAACAGCTATATTGTCGAGCTGCTCAGCCCGGCAGGCACGATCATTTCGCCGCAGCAGACGGTGACCTTCCCGGCGGACTGCGCGCGCAATCTGGCGCTGGTGAATTTCCAGCAAAACAGACCGTTCTAGTCGGCGGCCCGCGATGACCGACGAACACTCAAAGTCTGGCGGCGTTCGGCGCGTCGGAGCAAAAGACCGCAAATCAAAGCTCGACAAGCCGACGCTTGAGTTTGGCGCGCTGGCGCCCAATCCGAACAGCAAGCAGCCGCCCGCGCGCCCGGACGACAATGCGCCTCCGCTGCCGCCGGATTTGCCTGGCCTGCCTGAACTCCCCGATGACCTGAGTGACGAGGCCCTGATGGCCGTGTTGCAGGCTGCGTCGGCGCCTGCGCGTGAGGCCGAGTCTCCCAAAGACCTGCCCGCCCCGGCGTCTGACGACGCGCTGCTGGATGCCATCGAATACGACACCAAACGCCTGCGCGCCGTCACCCCGCAGGAACAGGCCGCTTATGCTGCGCGCCAGCAGTCCGCCGGAAAGGCCGCGCCGCGCCCGCGTCCCGTGCGCCCGGAAGACGTGCCCGCGCCGGCCAATTCAGGCAGGCGCGTGACGGCCAATCTGCTCACCGTGTTTTTCACGCTGGGCACGTGCGGCATGGTCGCGGCCTTCGTCACCATCTGGAACAACCCCTTCAGCGCGATCAATCCGCTGCCGCCGCTGACGCCGGTGCCGATTGTTGTCTCACAGACGCCGACGCCCAGCGATACCCCCCAGCCGTCCGCCACGCCCACGGCCACCCTGCCGCCCAGCGCGACGCCCTCCCCAGCCCCGACCGCCGCGCCCACCGATACCCCCGAACCGGGCACGCCTGTGCCGGCCTTTTCGTTCAGTGTGCCGCGCACGCTGGGCAGTAACCAGGTGTATATCACCAATCCCGATCAGCGCGGCGGATGTGCCTGGAGCAGCATCGGCGGCAATGTGACCGATGAGAATGGCGATGCGCTCGATGATTATCAGATTCGCGTGCTGGGCGATGATCTCAACGAGACGCTCATCAGCGGCACCAGCACGGCCTACGGCGAGGGCGGCTTCGAGCTTCAGCTTGGGTTTGAGGCGCGCGATGCCCAGTTCGCCCTGCAACTGTTTGACCCGAACGGGACGCCTGTGAGCGATGTCATTCCGATCACCACCAGCAGCCGCTGCGACTGGAATATCAGCGTGGTGCGCTTCGTGCGCGATGCGGAATAGGCTTTCCTGCTTCAAATCCTGGTGCTCTTTGCGTCTTGGCGGTTCAAAATATCTTGGCGGGCGCGTCGCGACGCGCCCCTGCCTGGCCGGATGTGTCAGGTCGTCATGGGGTATGTCCTGGGTCAAGCACCACATGTGCATGTTGATGCCCAACGAGGTGAAACAAAGAAACACCCCCGATGGTGGTCATCGAGGGTGTTTCCGAGGAGGGGTGTTAGGGGAGTTATCGGGGATGTCAGCCTGCCTGGGTGACGGCCTTCTTCTGCTGCGACCCTGACGAGTCGGCGAACTTGTTACGAGCCCAGGGGGTGCCGATCCAGTTCAGCAGGAAGTAGTCTGCGCCGATGAAACCAGCGGTCTTCCAGGCGGCGATGAGGATCAGAGCGACCACGAACAGGACAGGGTTGGTGCTGGCGGACCCAGCGAGCATGAAGTTGAAGTTGAGCACGGCGCCGAAGAAGGCGGCGATACCGACGAATGCACCGATGATCAGGCCGATACCGACCAGCAGCTCGCCGAAAACGATCAGCTTGGCGAACCAGGTGTGGGCGTTGGCGTCCAGCATGCCCTGCAGGAAGCTGCGGTACCAGTCGAAGCTGATGGGCGGGCGTCCGGTTTCAGGGATGGCGACGGCGCGCAGCCAGTAGTTCTGAAGGGCGACGCCGGTTTCCATCCACTCCGGGTTGGTCAGCTTGCCACCGGCGGAGGTCAGCCACTGGATGCCGAGCCACACGCGCAGGACCAGGAACAGGACTGAGAAGCGCGAGTCGGTCAGGAATCGGGTGACGAAGGGCGGATCGGTAATCACCCTGTGCTGCTTCACCTTCAGAAAATCGAGCATTTTGTCATCTCCTGCTGTTTTTGTGTTGCGTTCGTTTGATGACAAAAGCATAGTCTTTTTGAAAACAGCCTTGTAGCAGGCAAAACCCGCGTCCTGACGGGCCGGGTGTCAGGTTTTTCCCGAATCATTGTGGCGTAGGGACGCGGCCTGCCGCGTCCGCCGGGCAAACGAGGAAAATTGGACAATCCACCGTCGGACAAAGCCCGCGTTGTCCCTACAGAATCATGTTTGGCTGTAGGGACGCGGGGCCTGCCGCGTCCGCCGGACAAACGGGGGAAATTGGACAATGCACCGCCGGACAACGCAGGCGTTGTCCCTACAGAATCATAATTCACCGTAGGGACGCGGCCTGCCGCGTCCGCCGGGCAAACCGGGAAGAAGTCGCACAACGGTGGGGGCCGGACAACGCGGGCGTTGTCCCTACAGAATCATGTTTGGCTGTAGGGACGCGTCCTGCCGCGTCTGCCGGGCAAACGGGGAAGAAGTCGGATAGTGCACAACCGGACAACGCGGGCGTTGTCCCTACAGAATCATGTTTCGCTGTAGGGACGCGGCCTGCCGCGTCTGCACACAAAAAGAGGGGCAGACCGACACCGGCCTGCCCCTCTTTTTTATAGAGCTGTGGAGACTATTCGCCGTTGGGCGTGACCGCGACTTCTTCAGCCACGTATTCCGCGCCGTAGAAATCGGTTTCCGGGAAGCCTTCGACGATCATGTCGAGGGCGGCCTGGGCCAGGTCGGTGCGATACATGACGCCGTCGCCTTCAATCGCTTCGGTGATGACGCCGAAGTCCAGCGCGATCTGGTGGGTGGTGTCAAACGCGGCCGCATCCAGGATGCCAATGCCATTTTCCGACGGCCAGACCAGCTTGTTGACTTCGTTCATCATCCACGCCTGATGGCCGACGCCCAGCGTGGGGCCAGCGGCCAGCACGGCATCGATGCAGGCCTGGGCATCGTCACGGCAGGCAGTCCAGCCACGGAAGCTGGCGGCCAGGAAGGCGGTCGCCACGTCTTCGTTGCCTTCTTCAGCCAGCCATTCGGTGCGGGCATACAGGCCGTCTTCCAGCATGGCCGTGCCATAGTCGTTGAAGTCCAGCACGTTCAGGTCTTCCAGCGTGTACACGGGGAAGGTGCCGTCTTCGCCGACGACTTCCAGCACCTGCGCCAGTTCGTTGTAGGTCATGGCGCTGCCCGCGGCGATTTCGCGGTTCAGGAAGGCGTTCATATCAAACGCCTGCTGCGCGATCAGGCCGTCAGCCTGCAGCTGGTCCACATCAAAACCGGCCTTGGTGAGCGCGGCAAAGGTGGGGAACTGGTTGCCGCAGCACCACACGCCCACCACCTGGTCGCCCAGGTCTTCAAACGAGGTCAGGCCGCTGTCGATCCAGGTAATCTGGCGCATGCCCGAACGCTGGTAAATCTGGGCGATGTTGATCAGGTCGCCGCCGGCTTCCTTGGTCGCCAGCGCGTTGCCCATCCAGTCGACGATGAATTCCGCTTCGCCAGAGGCGAGCAGCTGCTGCGGGTTGATGTCCACGCCAGCGGGGATAATCGTCACGTCCAGGCCTGCTTCTTCGTAATACCCCATCGCTTCCGCGGCATAATAGCCTGCGAACTGCGCCTGCGGCACCCACTTGAGGACGATCGACACAGGGATGAGATCCTGCGCGCTTACGGCCGCCCCGCCGAGAACTGCCGAAAGTGCGAGGGCTGCTGCTCCAAGAACCAATTTACGCATTTGTATTCCTCCACAAAACGAAGCCAGACGAACGCTTTGAGACTGCTTATTTCTCGCGGAACGACACATGCCAGTGCAGCAGTGCGCGTTCCACGGCAGAAACCACAAGATAGAACAGGATGCCGAACAGCGACGCCATGACGATGGCCGCCCATGCATCGGGATACTTGAACAGGCCGGCGTCGTCGCGGATGCGGAAGCCCAGGCCGGCCGTGCTGCCGCCGAAATACTCGCTCACGATTGCGCCGATGGTGGCCAGCGTCGTGCCCACTTTCAGCGCCGAGAAGATGAAAGGCAGCGCGTTGGGCAGGCGCGCCTTGCGGAAGATTTCAAGCTGGCTGGCCGCATACGAGCGCATCAGCTCCAGCGACAGCGTGTCGACGCTGGTCAGGCCGCGCACGGTGCTGATCATCGCCGGGAAATACGTCATCACCGCCACGATGGCCACTTTGGAGAACGGGTTCAGCGCGCCGAACCAGTTGTTGAAAATGGGGGCCAGTGCGATGATCGGCACCGCGTTGACGGCAATCGCCACCGGCAGCAGCGCCCGGCTGAAGCTGAGGAAGCGCGCCGAGACCATGCCGGTCAGCACGCCCAGCCCACAGCCCAGCGCAAAGCCCCAGAACGCATTCTGGAAGGTGACCCACGCGGCGGAAATCAGGCGCGGATAGCCGTCCATGAACGCGCCGAAGATCACGCTGGGGCGCGGCAGCAGGAATTCCTGAGTGCCGGTGATATTGATGAGCACTTCCCACGCCACCACCACCGTCACGCCGACGACGATGGCCGCAAATTGTTTGCGGCCTGTGCGGCGATACGTGCCCAGGCGCGTCCACGGCTGCCACAGCGCGATGATTGCGCCGATGGCTGCATATTCAAAAATGCCGGACAGCGACGCGGCGTTCGACAGCGCGGCCAGCAGCGCCGGGTCAGTGTCGTCGCGCACCTGCTCGAACATCAGGCTGGTCTCTATGCCGCTGACCGCGCTGATGACATTGAAGCGCGCAAACTGGCTGACGCCCACGAATACGCAGAAGGCGATCAGGATGCCCGCCGCGACCAGGCGCACAGTACGGTCGAGGCCGGCTGGCTTCGGCTGGCCGCGTTCGCCCGCCAGCGACGCCCGAATCAGCGCCGCGCAGGTGATGAACAGCAGGATGATGATGACCGGCTGAAGCGTGGCGCTGCGCCACGAACGCCCGAATTGCAGCGTCAGCAGCAGCGGGTTCTGAATGTGATAGGCAGCGGCCAGCAGGAAAATCACGGTGATGGCCAGGAAGTCGCGCCCCAGCGAGCGGTTCTCGTACTCGATGATTTCATCGGCGGGCACGGTCAGCAGGCTGGGCGCGGCGGCTTCCAGATCGCTTTGCTGGGCCTGGGTGAAGCTGTGGCTGGTGGATGCGGAGCCGGTGCTCTCGCGCTCCATCGCACTGCGATTCAGCGCATCGTCAAGCATGGTTATTCGATGGCTCCATCGCGGATGACAGCGCCGCTGCGGTCGACAGGTTTGGTGCCGCGCAGGGCATGGCGCACTTCGCTGGTGTAATGGAAGAAGGCGTCCATGTCGCGCGTTTCCGGCCCGCGCGGCCGGGGCAGGTCGATGTCGATGATTTCGGAAATCTTGCCCGGGCGCGGCGACATCACCACCACGCGGCTGCTCAGGTAGACAGCCTCGGCGATGCTGTGCGTGACGAAAATGACGGTCATGTCTTTCAGGCGCGCCCAGATGCTGAGCAGCTCGTTATTCATGCGCTCGCGGGTCATCTCGTCCAGCGCGCCAAACGGCTCGTCCATGAGCAGGATTTTGGGCTGGAAGGCCAGCGCCCGCGCGATACTCACGCGCTGCTGCATGCCGCCCGACAACTGATACGGATACTTCTCAGCGAAGTCCTGCAGCTCCACCAGCTTCAGCATCTCGCGGGCGCGGGCGTCGCGCTCTTCTTTCGAGTACTTCATGATCTCCAGCGGAAGCTGCACGTTCTTGATGACCGTACGCCAGTCGTACAGCGTCGCGTTCTGGAAGACGAAGCCGTATTCGCGGTTCTTGCGCGCCTCTGCTGCTGGCTTGCCATTGACCGTCACCGTGCCGCTGCTGGCCTGGATCAGGTCGGCAATCACGCGCAGCAGCGTCGATTTGCCGCAGCCGCTGGGGCCGATGAAGCTGATAAACTCGCCCTGCGAGATTTCCAGGTTGATATCCTGCAGCGCGGTGACCGACAGCCCGTCGGCAGCGCGGAAAATTTTATTGACGTTGGAAATGCTGATTACGGAAGCCAAAGTTCAGTCCTTTAAAAGAAACAGACGGGAGGCACGGTCATGGCGGAAGCAGGCAGGCAGCCTAGCTGCTCTCCTTCGGCTTCCAGCGCACGACCAGCCGTTCGACCAGCGCGATGAAGGCAAAAAACAGGATGCCGACCAGCCCGGCGACGAAGATCGTCGCCCACAGGCGTTCCGGGCTCTGGTTGTAGTAGCGGGCAAAATTGAGGATGGCGATGCCCAGGCCGTTCTGGAAGCCACTGGGCAGCTCGCCGATGATGGCGCCCACCACGCTGGAGGTGGCCGCAATCTTGAGCGCGGTGAAAATCTGCGGGATGGCATTGGGCAGGCGCAGCTTGACCAGGATTTCCAGCTTGCTGGCCGCGTACGTCTCCATCAGTTCGACCGCCGTGGCGGGTACAGACGTCAGGCCGCGCAGCGTATAGATCGTCACCGGGAAGAACGTCAGGTAGGCGGCGATGACCGGGATGGCCATCTGCGAATTGCCCGCGCGCCCGAACCAGATCACGATCATCGGGGCGATAGCCAGAATCGGCACCGTCTGCGAGGCGACCACGAACGGCATCAGCCCGCGTGACAGGAAGCCGAAATGCGCGAACAGCACCGCCAGCGCGAAGCCGATGCCCGCGCCGATCAGAAATCCCTGAATGGCCGAGACCAGCGTAAAGCTGACCGCATCGAGCAGCGTCTGATACAGCGGCGGGCCGTTGCGCTGAGCCGGCTCCATGAACGACGCGGCGATATCGCCCAGGTGCGGAAGCTGCGAGTTGTTGAAGATCGTCAGGTCGATTTCCGTCCCGCCGATGGTGACCGCATAGTTGTTGGCGGCCGAGAAGGCCTTCATGCCCTCCCAGAACAGCAGCAGCACGACGACAATCGCCAGCGAAATCAGGGCGGTGCGCAGGCCGCTGTAATCGGCAGGCGGACGATCCGCCCGTGCGACTGCGGCAAGCTGGCTTTCACGGCTGGGGGCCGAATCCGTCATTGTTTGGGACCTGTGTTTGGCTACTATTGCTGAAAGGCTCATCGTTTCTTTAACAGATATTTATTTTAGACGCGGAAATCGCGTTTCAGCAAATAGTGAAAGCACACAAAAGCAGGGAAATTTCTTGTGCAAAATGGCACAAGGATGTGCGTGGGAACGATGGCGTTGGCGGAATTGGTGGGTGATTTGGACGGGGGATTAGACAGGCTTCAAGGGGCGTAACAGATAAAGGAGTCCGTGCGTGCCGTAGCCTTACCCCGTTTCGCTGCGCTCAACCGCCCCTCTCCACAACGTGGAGAGGGGCAAAAACCCGCAGGGTTTTGGGGTGAGGCTGGCCTTTGTAGGGGCGGCTCGCGAGCCGCCCGGTGAGAATTATCTTCCCCTCACGCCCCGGACTGTCTCCAGAAGCCGATGTCCTGGCCGGGAAACTGCGTCAGCGCGAAGACCAGCGAGGCGTCGTCGGGCAGGTTGGGCAGCGCGACCAGGCGGGTATAGCTGTCTGCGCCGGCGCGCTGTGTCACCAGCGTGGTGCCCATTTCGAGCGACTGTGCCCAGCCCAGCCCGCTGGCTTCCGCGCCGCCCAGATGCAGCCACACGCGGGCGAATCCACGCACCGGGGCCAGCAGGCCTTCAGGCGCATCGCCTGTGTCTGCGGTCATACCTTCCTGAAACGTATCGGTGAATTCGCGGGCGAGGCCGTCGCTGGTGAGCACGAGGATGGTGCGCGTGTCGGCCTGCCAGATCATCCAGCCCTGCTCAAAGGCCTGCACTGCGCCAGAGCCGACGCGCACCGTTTCCGGTGGGCATGCGCCTGTGTCGAACGCGGCAAATTCAGGCGCGGCATAGGCGCAGGTCACGTCAAAGGCCAGCGCTGCGCGGTCGGTTTGTGCGCCGGAGGCATCCTGTGCGCTCAGCACCGCCGCATATCGCCCGGGCCGATAAAAGTTGGGGAGGCTCACGCGGGCATCCGGGGCATACAGGCGCGGCCCGCCCGCCCGCGGGTCCTGCGCAAGCACGCACGACGCAGCGTCTTCGGGCGCGGCATCGGCCTCCAGCGGGCAGATGGACAGCGTGACCGACTCGGCCGTCGTGTTCCATTGCAGCGTCACGCCCGTCGTGTTTTGCACGCTCGATGCGCCCGCTCTGAAATCTGCAATGCGTCCAGCGGCCCCGTCTGTTGATGCAGTCAGGGCTTCGACCGTCCCGCCGCCCACCGCGAAGGTGTCCATCGGCAGCCAGATAGCCGCCTGCGCCCGCACGCTGTCCTCGCTGTCGAGGCAGTTGAGCGCGGCCGTGCGCGCCGGGCTGTACAGGACTGAGCCCAGCATCAGCAGGTCGAGCGAGGCGTCGGGCTGGGTATAGGGCAGGAATCCGGCGATGGCGTGGGCAGCACAGCCCGGCGCACGCGGATCATCGGCGGGCAGCGTGACCGGCTCTGGCGTGCGCACTGGCGCGGCTGTCGTGATCGGCACCATCGGCGTGGCTTGTCCAAACGGCGTGTTGGTGGCCATGATGACGCCGGGCGTCACCGGGGCGGGCGTGTTGTCCTGTGCGGCGGCAGGGAATGTGGTCAGCAGCAGCATGATGGCTGCAAAGCGCATTGTCAGGCGCATTGTGTTGGGTCTCCTGTAAAGTCTCGACCGGCCTAATCCGACAGCAGCGCCCACTGGTCCATAGCCGCGTTCAGTGTCGCTTCCACCTGCGTATACTGGTCGCCCAGCACATGCACACGTTTGGCGTCTCCGGCGGCGCTGGCCCGTTCCAGCTCGGCATGAATCCCCGCCAGCTGCGTCTCCAGCGCGGTGATTTCCGCCTCGACAGACTCGATCCTGCGCGCCAGCTCAAACGGATTCAGGCCCATCTTGCGCTGGCCGGGCGCTTTGGCCGGGGCGGGGCGCGACGCATTTTTCTCGGCTTCGCGCGCGGCGGCCGCCAGCAACCGATCGTGCTCGCGTTTGGCCAGATATTCCTGATAGCTGCCGGCGAACACATCCAGCGCGCCGTCACGCACCGCCCAGATTTGCGTGGCCAGCGCGTCGATCAGGTAGCGATCGTGGCTGACCAGCAGAATCGTCCCGTCGAAGGCGGCCAGCACGTTTTGCAGGGCTTCCTGGCTGGCGATATCCAGATGGTTGGTCGGCTCGTCCAGCATGAGGAAATTGGCCCCGCTCAGGGCCAGCTTCGCCAGCGCGACCCGCCCGCGTTCGCCGCCGCTCAGCGTGTCGATGGTGCGGAACACGTCGTCGCCTTCGAACAGGAATTTGCCCAGGTACGACCGGGCTTCGTTCAGGCCCATCGACTTCGCTGATGTGATTTCGTCCAGGATGCTATTCTGCGGGTTGAGCAGCTCCTGTGCCTGGGCGAAGTAGCCTATTTTCACCGCCGCGCCGATTTTGACTTCGCCCGCCAGCGGAGATAATGCGCCCAGCGCCGTCTTGACGAACGTGCTTTTGCCAGCGCCATTGGGCCCGATCAGCGCGGCGACTTCCCCGCGCCGCAGCACGATGTCCGGCGGGCTGAAGAGCGGCTTGCCCGGATAGCCCACGCGCAGGCCAAATGTGCGCAGCACCAGGTCGCCAGAGCGCAGGCCGGTGTTCAAATGCACGGTGAAGTCTTTGCGGCTGCGCGGGCGCAGCACCAGGTCATCGCGCTTCAGGCGTTCCAGGCGGGCGCGGCGGCCTTTGGCCTGGCGGGTATTCTGCCCGGCGATATTGCGGCGGATGTATTCTTCTTCTTTGGCGATAAATTCCTGCTGCGCGCTGAATTCCTTGAGCAGGCGCTCGTGGCGTTCCTCGCGCTGGCGGGTATACGCGCTGTAGTTGCCCTTATACGATTCCAGCGAGCCGAAGTCCAGCTCCCAGGTGGTCTGCGAGACGGCATCCAGAAAGTAGCGGTCATGGCTGACGATGACGACCGCGCCGGGAAAGTCGCGCAGGTAGCCTTCCAGCCATTCGACCGCGCCGATGTCCAGATGGTTGGTGGGCTCGTCCAGCGCCAGCACATCCGGCTCCTCCAGCAGCAGACGGCCCAGCAGCACGCGCGTCTTCTGCCCGCCAGACAGCGTGTCCAGCCGGGTATTGTAATCATCCGGCGTGAAGCCCAGCCCGGTCAGCACCGTCTTCAGGCGCTGCTCGTAGGTGTAGCCGCCGGCCGCCTCAAAGCGTTCCTGAAGCGCGCCATACGCCGCCAGTGCCGACTCGTGATCGGTTGCGGTCGCCAGCGCGTCGGCATGGGCATGCAGATCGTCCTCCATGGCGCGCAGGCCGTCGAAGGCGCGCAGCACTTCCTCGTGGATGGTATGCGTGCCCAGCAGCTCTGGCCGCTGCGTCAGATAGCCGATGCGGGTGTTTTTCGCCCGCGTGACGCTGCCTTCGCTGGGTGTGTCCAGCCCGGCCAGGATATTCAGCAGGGTGGTCTTGCCCGCGCCATTCGGCCCCACCAGCGCAATTCTGGAGTCCTTTGGCACGCTGACGCTGATGCCACTGAAGATTTCCTCCGGCCCAAAGTATTTTGTCAGCCCTGACCCGACAATCAAGCTCATGAGATCGTGTGTGCCCCGGGGATAGTTTTCGACCAATGCGCAGGCATTATAACACGGCTGAATTGCGCTATAATTTCCGACATGGCCAAATCAAACTTCTCTCAGGAACGCAGTTCCACCCCGCCGGATCATATCGGCGTCATCATCGCTTCGATCGTGCTGATCGTAGTCGGCTGGGGCGGGCTGTACTATCTCGTCAACGCGCAGATTCCCCGTGTGGGGCCGCGCTGGATCTTCTTTGTGCTGCTGTTTCTCGCAGTGGCGGGCACGGTGATGCCAGTCATCCGCTACCTGAATGTGCGCTTCACCCCGCTTGATCGGCCGCTGCCGCCCGGCGGCATCATCGTGCGCCAGAGCGCATGGGCCGGCCTGCTGGTCGTCACCTATGCGTGGCTGCAAATCCCGCGCGTGCTCACGCTGCCAATCGCCTTTTTCATGGCGCTGGCCGTGGTGGTGATCGAGGTGTTTTTGCGCTCACGGGAATTATCGCGTGAGTGACGCCGCGGGTTTTCGTGCGCTGCCGTCGGTCGACAGGCTGGCGGGGGCTGAAGGCGCGTCCGCGCTGGTCGCCCGCTATGGCCGCGCCGCTGTGGTCGATGCCGCCCGCGACGCCATCGACGCCGCCCGCGAGTCGCTGAAGCGCGGCCAGCCCGCGCCCGATGCGGATGCCCTGCTGAATCAGATGGCGGTGCGCCTGCATGCGCAGTTTGCGCCCACGCTGCGCCCGGTCATCAACGCGACCGGCGTGATTATCCACACCAATCTGGGCCGCGCCCCGCTGTCTGACGAGGCCGCCCGCGCCGTCTCGGACATCGCCAGCCAGTACAACACCCTCGAATACAATCTTGAGGCCGGGGCGCGGGGCAGCCGCCTGCTGCATGCCGATGTGCTGCTGCGCGAGATCACCGGGGCCGAGGCCGCGCTGGTCGTCAACAACAACGCGGCGGCGCTGGTGCTGCTGTTGTCGGCGCTGGCGCAGGGCAGGGGCGTGATTATCTCGCGCGGGCAATTGGTCGAAATCGGCGGCGGATTCCGCGTGCCGGAAGTGATGGAGCAAAGCGGTGCAGTGCTGATCGAGGTTGGCGCGACCAACCGCACGCGCCCGTCAGACTTCACCCAGGCGATCAGCCATCCGCGCCCATATCATCCGCCGGCCGCCATGCTGATGCGCGCGCATGCCAGCAACTTCAAGCAGATTGGTTTCACCGAAGAAGTCTCGCTGGCCGAGATGAGCGCGATTGCCCATGCGCACGGCCTGCTGTGTGTGGATGACCTGGGCAGCGGCGCGCTGCTGGACACGGCCGCGTATGGCCTGGAGCACGAGCCGACCGTGCAGGAAAGCCTGGCCGCCGGCTGCGACCTGGTCGCCTTCAGCGCGGACAAGCTGCTGGGCGGCCCTCAGGCGGGCATCCTGGCGGGCAAAAAGGCCATCATCGACGTGCTGAAGCGGCATCCGCTGGCGCGGGCCGTGCGCGCAGACAAGCTGTGCCTGGCGGGATTATCCGCCACGCTGGAGCATTACCGACGGGGCGAAGCTATCGAGAAGATTCCTGTCTGGCGCATGATGGCGTTATCCGCCGATGCGATTCGGGCGCAGGCCGCGTCATGGGCTGAGCTGCTCGGCCCCGGCGCGTCTGTTGTGGAGAGCGAATCGACCGTGGGCGGCGGCAGCCTGCCCGGCGCGACGCTGCCGACATTTTGCCTCGCCTTAGATGGGCCGTCGCCGAATACATTGGCTGCACGCCTGCGCGCCTGCGACACGCCGATTATCGCCCGCGTGCAGGACGACCGCCTGCTGCTGGACCCGCGCACGGTGCTGCCTGGCCAGGCCGAGGCGCTGCTGGCTGGCCTGCGCGCCGCGCTGTCAGGAGGCTGACAGGCTGGGGGGATTGGCGCGCTCGAAGACCTGTTTGTATACGGCGACGGTTTCTTTGGCCGTTTTGCGCCAATGGAAATGCGTCGACTGGCCCAGCGCGCGCGAAATCTGCGTCTCGCGCAGCGTCTTGTCCACCGACAGCGCGATGATAGCGGCGGCCATCTTGCGCGAGCTGCCCGCTTCGACCAGATAGGCCGCATCGCCAGACACCTCGGCAATCACCGGGATGTCATTGGCCACCACCGGCGTGCCCGACGCCATCGCTTCCAGCACCGGCAGGCCGAAGCCCTCATAGCTGGACGGGAACACGAACAGGTCGGCCAGGCGCATCAGCGAGGGCTTGTCGGCTTCGTCCACCGGGCCGATGAAGGTGATCAGGTCGCCCAGCTTTGCCTCGGCAATTTCTGCCGGGATATCCGGAAACAGCGGGCTGCCCCAGTCCGGCTGGCGTCCAGCCAGAATCAGCGGCGCTTCCTCGCCCAGCGCGGGCGCGACATAGGTGTAGGCCGAGATGAGCTGCGTCACCTGCTTGCGCACATCAAAGCCGCCGATGTAGAGCACAAACTGGTCGGGCAGGTTGTATTTTTTGCGCACGTCTTCGTCGCGCTCTTTGCCCATGCGCGGATGAAAAGCCTCGTCGGCAGCCAGATGCGTCACCGTGATCATGTCGGCGGGCAGCGACAGGTGCTGCTCGATATCGGCTTTGGCGGCGTGGCTGATGGTGATGATATGTGCGGCCCCGCGCGCTGCTGCTGTTTGCAGGCTGGTATACAGCCGGGGCAGGAAGCCGCTGGCGTAGGCAGGGATGGCCAGCGGGATGACATCCAGCACGCTCACGATCAGCGGCACGGGCGAGGACAGCGGCGCGCCCCAGTAAGGCACATGCGCCAGGTCTGCTTTGGCACGGGCCGCCGCTGCCGGAAAGGTGCGCTGCTCAAACCAGACTTTGCCCGGGTTGCCGCCGGGCCCGCTGGTGTGCACGACGTTCGCACCGGCTGGCACCCCCTGTGGCTGGGCAATATGCGGCGGCATGACCAGCGTCAGCGATACATCGGCCGACTGGGTGCGGGCCAGCGCGTCGGCCAGATGGCGCACGTACTGTCCGCTGCCTGTATAGGGCTGGTCCCAGAACCAGCAGTTGAGCGCGACATGCATCAGCTTTAGTCGTCCTCGCTGTCGGCGGCGGGCGCGGCGGCACAGGCCGGGCACAGCCCGTAAAATTCCAGCAGGTGTCCGGCCAGCTTCACGCCCAGCCGGTCTTCCAGCATGTGCGCCATGTCGCCCAGGCCGCAGTCTTCAAATTCGATCACGACGCCGCAGCGCGTGCAGATGATGTGATGGTGATGACCGTCGGGCAGCAGCACATAGGCGGGCGTGACGCTGCTGTCGATGTAGGTGGGGCGCACAAAGCTCATGCGCGTGAACAGGTCGAGGCAGCGGAACACGCTGGCGCGGCCGATGCTGGCGTCCACCTGGTTGACGCGGTCGAGAATCTCGGTCGAGGTCAGATGACCGCTGCTGTGTTCCAGCACATCCAGCACGGTCAGGCGCGCGTGGGTGAGCTTGTGGCCCGCCTCGCGCAGCCGCTGCACGCGGGGAAGCTGTGTGTGTTCCATGCCCGAAAGCCTTTCTGGATACCTGGCCGCCATTGTACCTGTTTGGCGCGCGGCGGCGTAGGGTAAACGGCGCGCATGCGTTTCGATTTAGTCTCGAAAGCGTCCCCCCTGCCGTTATATAGTAGAACAACAGCCCCCGCGCCCTGCGCGCTGGCCGGGCTGGTATTGCCTGACATATTGAGGTGTCGTGATGGCACAGACAGCTTCTCTTTCACGAATGACCGCCGTGCGGGCGTCTGCCTGTGCGCTGCTGGCCTTCAGCCTGACGGCCTGCGAGGCGGTTGGCAGCCTGACTGGGGGCAGCAGCAGCGACGGCGGCAGTGTCGCCAGCATCCTGCAATCCCCGCAGACGCCGACCGAAGTCCTGACCAGTTTCATGACCGCCTGGGGCGCGCGCGACTATGCGACCATGTATCTGCTGCTCGCCCCGCGCAGCCAGCAGCTTACCTCTCAGCCTGTGTTCAACGAGATTTACGAGCAGGCGGATGCCGCGCTGGGTACCGCTGGCGTCACGCTGGCGAATGTTCAGGTGACCGAACAGGGCACGACCGCCGCCATCAGCTATGATGCTGAAATCACCTCGAACACTTTTGGCATGATCGTGGACGAGGGGCGCATGTCGCGGCTGGTGCGCGAGGGCGAACAGTGGCGCATCGCCTGGACGACGATGGACATCCTGAACGATTATGCGCCGGGGACGACGCTGACCTCGGCGACGCGTCGTGAACCGCGCGGCAATATCCTGGCGTCTGACGGCCGCCCGCTGGTGGAGACCGATGGCACGGTGGCGACGATTTACGTGACGCGCGGGAATATCCCCGACGAGTCGGCCTGTCTGGATACGCTGTCGTATGCCGTGATGATTCAGCGTGGTGACCTGGAGGCTGTGTTCGCGGATTACAACTTCGAGACGCAGTTCCCGGTAGGCGAAATCGATCCTGAAAAGCTGGCCGAGTATCAGGGCGCGCTGGATGAAAACTGCGCGGCCGTCACCACCACTCGCGAGACGCGCCGTTATGCAGGCCACGGCGCGGCAGCGCACATCACCGGCTACATCGGCGGCATCCCCAGCGAGCAGGTGGATGCCTACCGCGAGCGCGGCTATGACTTCGGCGAGCTGGTGGGCCTGGGTGGTATGGAGGCGCAGTTTGAGGAAGAGCTGGCCGGCGGAGCCAGCCGTGTGCTGCGCATTGTCGAGCCGGGCGGCCTGCCCGTGCGCGAGCTGGCCACCACCGTTGGCGCAGACCCGGTGGATGTGCAGCTTGTCATCGATTACGAACTGCAAATGGCGGCCGGCCAGGCATTGTCCGACGCGTTTAACTATGCCGAGGGCAACTGGGCAGGGCGCGAACACAGTACGGGCGCTGGCGTCGTCGTGATGGATGTGAATACGGGCGCGGTGCTGGCGATGGCCAGCTATCCCACTTATGATCCCGGCATGTTTAACCCGGATACGCCGATGTTTTTCGTGGGCGACACCATCATCGGGCTAGGGCGTGATATCCGCCAGCCATTCCTGAACCGCGTGGTGCAGAGCAGTTATGCGCCAGCGTCGACGTTCAAGATCATCACTACCGCGGCAGCAGGTGCAGAAGGCGTGTTTTCGCCAGACGAGACCTTTTACTGTGGACGCGTGTGGGAGGGCGCGCAGTTTGGCGATTCTCAGCGCGAACGCTTTGACTGGCGTAACTTCGAGCCGGAAGAAGCCAATTTCGATACCGGCGAAGTGACGATGGCCAATGCACTGGCGGCCTCGTGCAACCCGTTCTTCTACCAGATGGGCGCGCTGCTGTTCCGTGACCGCGCGCCCTCCACGCTGACTGATTATGCGCGGCGCATGGGCCTGGGCCGCCCGACGGGCATCGATATCAGCGTGGTGCCTGAGGCGGCAGGCAGCCTGCCGCTGCCGCGCAGTATCGACATCGCCATTTCCGAGGCGATTGGCCAGGGCGATATCCAGGTCTCGCTGCTGCAAATGGCGCGCATGGTGGCCAGCGTCGCCAATGGAGGCACGCTGTATCAGCCCTATGTGGTGCAGCAGGTAGGCGATGGCCCGGAGACTGAGCCGGTCGTGGTAGGCGACATTGGCGTCCCGGAAGATATCCTGGCAGAAGTGCGCGAAGGCATGTGCCAGGTGACCGACAGCACCGCCATGGGCATGACCAGCGGCCGGCGCGTGGGCACAGCCTGGTTTGTGTTTACCGACCCGGATTTCTACCCGGTCACGTCGTATACGGTGTGCGGCAAGACGGGCACGGCGCAGACTGGCCAGCCGGAGCCGCACGGATGGTTTGTCGCCTTTGCGCCCGCCGATAACCCGCAGATTGCGATCGCCGGGGTGGTCGAATACGGCCGCGAAGGCTCGGAGACGGCCGCGCCGATTGTGCGCCGCATCCTCGACACGTATTTCAATGTGCCGCCCGAACAGGTGGCCCCGTATCCCGACTGGTGGTTCGAGAATTCGTATGTGCCGCTGCAGCCGATTCCTGAAGGCAGCACGGGCGCGTAACGCGTGTCGGGGAAGCCTGTTGCCGCAGGCTCCACTGCGTGGAAAAGGGAATGGCTTGCCTGTCCCTCTCTACAACGTGGCGAGGGACGGCGAAGCGCAGCGACGCAGGGTGAGGTTGTGTGGGAAGCGTTTCTTTAATCCACGCAGGGTGAGGTTGTGCACGCAATAGATAAAGTCAGCAGCATAAGTTATGGGGGAACGATGACCGACCGCGAGATTGTGCGCTGCCCGTCGTGCGACGGGTATGGCTGGCTGGAAGAAGATGAAAGCCCGGCGCAGGAATGCGCGTGGTGCGCGGGCGTGGGCTATGTCTATCGCGGGGCGGACGGCGTGGATGCGATCATTCCCCCGTCAGACTATGCTGCACAGGGTGCTGCGCTGGAGTCGCTGGAGGAGCAGCGCCTGCGCGAAATGGGCTATTCCGGCAGCGCGAAAAAGCCGTGGGAGCAGGAGATTCGCGGCGAGAATAAGAATCGGCTGAAGGGTGGTAGTGCCTGATTCAGCAGTTTCGCTATAATGACAGGCATGATGATTCTGCGCTTTACCCTCACCGTGACGCTTTCGATGCTGGCTGCTGGTGCGCTGGCGGTGGCCATTTCGCTGGGCGTGGGGGGTGCGCGTCCCTCCGAGCAGATCGCGTTTGACAGCATCGCCGGGCGCGGCAGTGACCTGTATCTGGCCGACGTGTGGCATGGCAACCGCATCGCTATCACGCGCACAACCGGCGCCCAGGAAATCAGCCCGGCCTGGTCGCCCGATGGCCAGCATCTGGCCTACATCAGCATGGCCAATTCCAACAGCATGAACCTGATTGTGGCCGACTGGGACGGGCGCAACCCGCGCATCATCGCGCCGCTGTATACCGTGAATTACGGCAGCACGCTGATGGACTGGAGCCCCGATGGCGGCCACATCGCCATCGCCGCGCAGAACAGCGGCGGCCAGCAGGCTGTGTATGCCTATGACGTGGGGACAGGCCAGCGCCAGCAGATCGTGCCGCGCGTGGGTAATTTGTATTCGCCCACGTATTCGCCGGGCGGCAGGCTGGCGTTTTCGTTTTCCCCGGTGGCCAACAGCGAAATCTATGTGTTTGACCCGCAGATTATGGGCGCGCTCGATTCGCATACCACGCTGCCAGCCCCGGCACGCATCACTGAAAGCTACTATACCGATACCTCGCCAGACTGGTCCCCGGACGGACAGTGGATCACGTTCGTCAGCGACCGCACCGGCTCCAGCGAGATTTACGTCATGCGGCCGGATGGCACCGGCCTGCGCGCCGTGACCGATGCGCCGTCGATCGAGGCCAGTCCGTCGTGGGCGCCGGACAGCGAACGCATCGTGTTCGTCAGCAACCGCAGCGATGGCCGCAAGATGTTCGTGGTCGATATCGGTTCTGGCGAGACAATCCCGCTGTCGATTGCCAGCGGCGACATCGATGACCAGCGCCCGGCCTGGCGTCCGCACTGAATCCGTCCGATAACCGTTCTGGAGACATCAACTCATGCCCCTGATAAAACGATGGGCGGCCGCCGCTGCCTGCGCTTTCTGCCTTGCGCTGCCGCTGGTCGCCCAGGAAGACCCGCTTCCTGACGCGCTGGCCGAACAACTGGACCAGCTCGTGCTGGTGACCGAGACCATCCGCGGCCTGCCGACGACCTTCGAGGTTGAGCGCGCCTTTCCCACCCGTGACGAGACCATCGCCTACCTGACAGCGCTGTATGATGCTGATGCCGACCCGGTGCTGCTGGCGCGCCAGCAGGCGTTTTACCGCGCGCTGGGCATGATTCCGCCGGATGCCGACCTGCGCCAGACCTTCCTCGACCTGCTTGGTTCGCAGGTGGGCGGCTTCTACAGCAGCGACGAGCGCACCATGAACGTGCTGCCGTCCAGCGGCGATGATGTGGGCGAGGGGTTAAGCCCGTCTGAACAGATCATCTTCGTGCACGAGTACACCCACGCGTTACAGGATATGCATTTCGGTCTGGACCTGGTGTATAACGAATCGCTGCTGGATAACCCGGATGGCGCGCTGGCCGTGCTCTCGTTGATCGAGGGCGATGCCTCGCTGGCTATGAATGCCTACACCCAGCTGGCGCTGGCGCAGAATCCGCTGCTGGCGTTTGCGCTGCTGGCCGAAAGCGCCTCGGCGGGCACGCTGGTGCTGCCGCCAGGCATCCCGGCCGGCCTGACGCGTGAGCTGACGTTCCCGTATGACTATGGCATGGCGTTTGCCACGGCGCTGTACAGCGAGGGCGGCTGGGAGGCGGTCAATGCCGCGTATGACAATCCGCCCGCCAGCAGCGAGCAGATTCTGCATCCTGAGAAATATCTGGCGGGGGAGTTTGGGGAGACAGTGGCCATGGTGCCGCTGGATGCGCCCGGCCTGACGCCGTTGTGGGAAATCACGCTGGGCGAGTATTACACGCAGGAACTGCTGCGTGGGCTGAATATCGCGAGTTTCCGGCTGGCGGCGTCCGGCTGGAATGGCGACCGTTTCGGTTTGTATGAATCGACTGCTGGCCGCACGGCGTGGTCGCTGGCATCGCGCTGGGACAGCCAGCAGGATGCGGACGAATTTGTGGAGGCTGTGCTGGCGCTGGCGCCGGAGGATATCGCCCGTGACATGAAACCCGTGTGCTGGGATGCGTCAGGCGGCGAATTGTGCCTGACTCCGGCGCGGGATACGTCGCTTGAGACCCTGCTGACGTTCGTGCCTGATTAGCGAGGCATATCCCTGATCACTGTCTGAAGGTTCCCGTAGTGGCATGGCATGCCATGCCACTACTACACCGCGAATCCCTGGCGTCTGGCGCGGGTTGTGATTGGGAAATCGCGGCGCGGGATACACTTCGTAATTACCTGAATGTGTATGACTGTACACACCCCTTACTGGTAACGCTGGCGTTTGGCTTCTTCTTTTATCAGGTCATCCAGCGAGATATTGTCGCGGTCCTCGATGCCGTAGGCCGTCGCCAGGTCTTCCAGCTCTTCCGGCGTCAAACGCTCGGCCAGCTGGCGCGCGCGGGCATAGGCCTCATTCTTCGTCTTGGACGAGATGGACGGGGCGCGGCGCACGTAGTCCTCAGGGCTGATGCGCTGGGCATCAGGCGAATAGTTCCAGATAAAGACGGTCGTACGGTAAAGTGCCATCAGCAGAATACACCCAAAGAAAATCGCCGCCAGCGAGGTCAGCCAGTTGCCCCCGCCCAGATACGACGTGCTGGTGGTCAGCGCTATTGCAGTGATGGCCGCGCCCAGACCCAGCGTCCAGATCATGCCGGTTGTGACAGTTTTTGCCCACATGATGTATCCCCCTTATTCAGCCACGCGTGCCGTGGCCTGCGTTTTATGTTCGCATACGAAATTATAATACGCGCGCCCATGCCGTAAAGTTGCACATGATTTTTCAGCGGCACAGACGGGTGAAGGCGCGCCAGTCGTAGCCGATGATCTGGTCGCCAATCCAGGCGCGCAGGATGCCGTCCGCGCCAATCTCAAACCAGACGCCCGTGCGCCAGTCGCCCCACACGCGGGTGCGCGCGCATTCCGCGCCGGTATTGGCCCGCCACGCGATGATGTCGCCGTATGAACTGACCAGCAGCAGTACATTATCACGCACGATAAGCTGGTTGCGTCCGCCCAAAGGCTGAAATTGCGGCGCGGTCTGCCAGGCGCCCTGGCCATCGGCATTGAAGGCCACCGCCACCAGCCCATCAAACACAAATAATCGCCCGCTCTCGTCCAGCGCCACAGACGCGTGTTCGCCGCCGGTGAACGGGAAATCCGGGTCGCGCAGCGTCCATGTGCCGGATGCATCCACGTTCCACAGGCCGCCTCGTGAGAACAGCACCGCCGATCCGTCTGGTGCGGCAGCCAGTCCGGCAGGCTCGCTCAGGAAGGCGCGGTCGATCAGGCTTCCGTCTGGCGCGGCCATCACGAACTGCGTGCTTCCGGATGGCGATTGTGTCACCCAGGCCCGCCATGCGGGCGAATAAGCGGCGCTCAGCACTGCGTCGGCCGGGGCGATGCGCCAGTTTTCGCGCGGGCTGGTTTGTGCATCCGGACGCAGCGTCAGGCTTTGCAGCGCGCCATCGCCCGTGCGCACCAGCAGGTCAGGGGATGACGCGTAGACCGCCTGCACGGGATAGCCCAGCGACTGGCGCGTGCCCAGGGTGCCATCGTTAAAGACCGGCTGATAGCCGCCATCCGCGAACACGATATCGGCGTTGGCCGCATCCAGCCCCACGGCATCATCGCTCAGCAGCGTGCGCCATAGCACGCGCCCGTCTGACGTGGCCAGTACGACGCGCTCGGTCCCGGCGGCGCGGTCGAGGTAAATCAGGCTGTTGTCGCTGTTGACGATGGGCGGCGCGGCCGGGCCGGATTCATCAGCCAGGTCGATGTGCCAGCGATAGGCGTCATGCAGGCGCGCATTCCAGTTGATGAGAAATTTGCCCGGACGGCGGTAGCCCAGCGATTCCGGATCGAGCCAGACATAACCGGGCCCCGGCGTCAGGTTGCTGCCCTCGCGGATTTCGAAATGCAGATGCGGGACTGGGCGCACATCGTCCACCGCGGCCAGCACGTCACCCGTGCGCACGCAGGCAAAATTCGCCGGAAACGCGATGCCGGTCTCGTCGGTGATATGGCCATACATGCTGTAGGCGATGCTGTTGTCGGGCAGGGTGTGTTCGATCAGGATAACGCCGCCATCGTCTCCCCACGCGTTCGGCTCAGACAGCACCACGCGGCCATTGGCCACGGCGCGCACGTTTTCGCCGTAGGCTGTGCCGCGCGTCGTGCCTGAGACGGGCGTGCGGTCGATGAACCAGTCCTCGCCGGTGTGATAGCGCCCCTGAAAGCGCCCGCTCTGCACGGCGTAATCCTGGGTGATGCTGAACGCGCTGGTGTCGACCGGGAAGGCGAAGCCATCGGCAAAGCCACACTGGGCCTGCGCGGTTGTCGGCCCGGATGCGCCCGCCAGCAGCAGGCATCCCGCCGCGATGGTGATGATTTTCCTGCTCATGAGCCCTCTGAGACTGTTTTTGCTGCCCGTATTGTAGCGTGAAAATCCGCTCGTCACGGGTGCCTGGGCACAAAAAAGCCCCGCATCCGGCGTGACACCGGGCGGGGCTTTTGCATCATGTGCAGGGATACTGCGCTGCTAAACGTAGTCGCGCAGGTGGCGGCTGCGGCGTGGATGGCGCAGGCGGCGCAGCGCACGCCCTTCAATCTGGCGGATGCGCTCGCGGGTGAGCCCGAATTTCTGGCCCACTTCTTCCAGCGTGTGGCTTTTGCCATTCAGCAGGCCAAAGCGCAGGCACAGGATGCGCGCCTCACGCGGCGTCAGCGTCTTCAGCAGCGCTTCGATCTTCTCGCGCAGCATCTTGTCGTAGGTGGCCTGGGCCGGGCTGGGCACGCTGTCATTTTCGATGAACTGGCCAAATTCGCTGTCGTCATCTTCGCCGACCGGGCGTTCCAGGCTGAGCGGCTGCCAGCTCACGCGCAGCATCCAGCGCACCTTGCGCGGGTCGAGCTTCAGCGCCGCGCCCAGTTCCTCGGGCGTGGGCTTGCGGCCGTTGTCCTGTTCCAGCTGGCGGGCCGCACGATACAGGCGGCGGATGCGGTCGCTCATGTGCACGGGCACGCGAATGGTGCGGCCCTGGTCTGCGATCGAGCGCGTGATCGTCTGGCGGATCCACCAGGTGGCATACGTGCTGAAGCGGAAGCCGCGCCGATAGTCGAATTTTTCGACGGCTTTCATCAGGCCCAGGTTGCCTTCCTGAATCAGGTCGAGGAACGGCACGCCGCGCGCCATGTACTTCTTGGCAATCGACACCACCAGGCGCGTATTGGCCTTGATCAGGTGGTCGCGGGCGGTCTGGCCTTCGACGATGGCGGCCTCCCACTCGGCGGCTTTCGGGCTGTTGGGATTGGCGCGCAGCTTGCGGGCGGCCTCGGCACCGGCTTCAAGGCGCATCGCCAGCGAGATTTCTTCCTCGGTATTCAGCAGCGGGACGCGCGCCATTTCTTTCAGGTACAGGCCGACGACATCGCTGGAGATTTCGCTGTACGACCGGTCAGCAAAGACCAGGTCATCGACTTCGTCCCAGTCTTCCATCTCGTCTGCAGCGATGAAGTCGTCATCGATGTCTTCAAATTCTAAATCGCCTGCTGCTTCAAAATCTTCGTCGTCTTCAATAAATTCTTCTTCGCCCAGCAGCCGGTCCAATGGTGCATCAAAGCCAGCTTCGTAGTCATTCAAGGTGTCGCGCCCCCTTCACTACCAGCATTCCGTACGTGCTTTTAGTTGTCATTTTTCGCTGTTACTTGTTGTTGAGAAGCTGTCTCAACGCTGCAAATCGTGGATCGATATCATCATCGCACTCGCACTTTCCCTCGTTCAGATTAGCCCCACAGTTGACGCACAGGCCTTTGCAGTCAGGCTGGCACAGCACGCTGTGGGTGTCTGCGATGAGTGCTTCGTCACGAACCAGCGGCGTCAGGTCGAGCACCGCGTCTTCGCCGATGATGAACTCAGCGCCATTCGGGTTGGGGTATGCGTATAATTCTTCGATGTCCAGCTCAATTTCCTGCTGGACCGGGGTCAGGCAGCGGCTGCATTCTGTGTCGACGCCCAGCGTGAGCGTGCCCTGCACGAGAATGCCTTCTTTCGTCCTGCTCAGCGTCAGCGGCCCGCGCAGATAGGCCACCTCCACCTCGTCATCGATGCGCATACGCGGCACATCGAACCCGGTTTCGTGATGCTTGCCCGGCCCTGCACCCAGCAGAAAGCCAACATTCAGCCTGAGCACGCGGTTGTTCACAAAACCATTGGGTGACTGTTTCACAGGATTGTCCTGCCTGATGGGTAAAGCATAACAGACCTCTAACTAACCTTAAAAGTATATAAATTTCTACAATGTGTCAAGACATATAACATTCTCCTAAAGGAAGGCGTGCCCCGCTTTTTTCAGGTTTTTTATACCTGGGGTGATGCGCTGGCCGCGGAGCCTGTGCCGGAGTAACCTGCGGGCCAGCCGGGATGCGCGCCGCTGTCATCAGCCTGTGACCAGTTTTCTTCCCTCGTGAGTGCGATTTTCGCGCCGACAATTTTCCTGTGCTACAATCCCTGAAGTCATTCTGATTACAGACAATTTCCCGACTGGCACGGACTACATCCCGCTATGATTGGAACTCGGCTCGGTCAATACGAGATCATCGAAGAAATCGGCAGAGGCGGTATGGCGACGGTGTTCCGCGCCTATCAGCCGAATATCGGCCGCTATGTCGCGGTGAAGATCATTCACCGGGCGATTTCCTCAGACTCGCGCGCGCTGGAGCGTTTTCAGCGTGAAGCGCGCCTGATTGCTCGCCTGGAACATCCGCATCTGCTGCCTGTGTATGACTATGATGGCGCGCATGAGCCGCCCTATATCGTCATGCGCTATCTCGAGGGCGGCACGCTGAAAGATGTGCTGGACCGGGGCGCACTGCCGCTGGTCGATATCAGCTACTTCATGCGCCAGACGGCCTCCGCGCTGGAATATGCGCACCGCCAGGGCGTGGTGCACCGCGATATCAAGCCCTCCAATATCATGATCGATCAGGACGGCAATGCCTTCCTGATGGACTTCGGCATCGCCCGACTGGCCGCTGGCAGCGCCGAAGGCCTGACGCAGACCGGCTTCGCTGTCGGCACGCCCGGCTACATGGCGCCCGAACAGGGCATGGGCCTGGACAATATCGACCTGCGCGCCGACATTTATTCACTCGGCGTGATGGCCTATCAGATGATCACCGGGCGCATGCCCTTCAGCGCCGAGACGCCGCTGGCCATCGTGATGAAGCACATCAACGATCCGGTGCCCAGCGTGCGTGCGCTCAATCCCGATCTGCCGGAGGCGCTTGATCTGGCGATTGCCAAAGCACTGGCCAAGAAGCCGGAAGATCGTTTCGCCTCAGCGATCGACTTTGCTGACGAGCTGACGCGTGCTGTGGGCAAGCTGTCGACGTCCAACCTGCGCCCGGATGCCCTGCGCGCCGCGGCCCGTGCCGCTGTCGAGGATATTCAAAAGCGCCGTGCCGAGCGCCAGCCCCAGATTGACGCCACCATGGCTGAATTTGAGGCCAGCCGCACGCTGCGCAAAGCCGGACGTCCGGACACAGGCGCTACCCGCACCGAGCCGGGCGGCCCGCCGCCGGGCATTCAGCCGGGTGAGACGCTGGCCGACGAATATGTGCCGACGACGATCACGCCGACCGACCAGCGCATTGCGCGCGGCGGCACAGGCACCAGCCGTCAGGCGACATCTCCGCTTCAGCCGCCCCCTGTCGCCGAACCGCCCGCGCCGAACCGCACGCCGATTTTTATCGGCGCGGGCATCGCTGCTGTGGCGCTCATCGCGGTGGTGCTGGTGCTGGTGCTCGGCCGTGGTGACGGCGGCGTCTCGCTGACGCAGACGGCGCAGGCCATCCAGCAGGATCAGACGCTGGGCGCGGTGATTGCTGCCGCCGGTACCGCGACGACTGCCGCCAATGAGCTGAACCGCACCGAAAGCGCACGCCAGACCTCACAGGCGGCGATGGGCAACGAAAATACCATGATTGCGCGCACAGCCGCGGCGGGCGTGACCAGCGCAGCGCAGCAGACGGCCCAGGCCGCCATCGGCGCCGAAAGCACCGTTTTCGCGCTGACCGCCAATGCCCAGACGGCCGTCGCCCAGGCGGCGACGCTGCCCCCTGGCGTGACCCCATCGGCCACGTTCACGCCCTCGACCACGCCTTCGCCAACAGCGACAGCGACGGCGACTGCCACCAACACGCCGGAGCCCACCAATACACCGCAGCCCACGGACACCCCGCGCCCGACGGAGACGCCCACGCCAGCCACGCCGATAGCGGTGTCTGGCCGCGCGCTGGTCGTGCGCGTAGGCCCCGGCGCACAGTATCCGTCGATGGGCAACACAGACCCCAGCGCCCCGCTGACGATCCTGGGCATCAGCGATGACCTCGCCTGGTACCAGATCGCGCTGGCCGATGGCCAGATTGGCTGGATCGCCAATAACCCGCAGTTCATCCAGACATTTGGCAACCTGAATGTCGTGCCGAATGCGGACCCGCCGACCGAGACGCCGCTGCCGACCGATACGCCCAGCAATACGCCGACGCCGACGGACACGCCGACCGAGACGCCTGTCCCCAGCGAGACACCCACGCCGACCAGCACGCCGACGGATACCCCTCCGCCGACGGACACGCCGGCACCGACCGAAACACCGACCGCGACCCTGACGCCGACGCCAACCGAGACGCAGGTCATTGAGCCTGTCGCGGCGGTCTTCACCTTTGCGGTCCTGCCTGAGAATCCGCTGTCGGTCGCGTTTGAAAACGCGTCCACCGGCCCGGTGCAGGCGGTCAACTGGGACTTTGGCGATGGCGCGCAGTCGACAGAATCGAATCCGGTCTACACCTATGCCGCCTCAGGCGCTTACATCGTCGCGCTGACGGTGACCGGCCCCGACGGCCAGGCCAACACCGTGCGCCTGATCGTCAATGTGGCCGAGCCGACGCCGGTGCAGCCGACGGCAGCGCCTACGGATGCGCCCACCAATACGCCGGAGCCGCCCCCTGAGGCAGGCTTCCCCTATCTGGAAGATTTTGAAGGTGACAATCCGGCCGCCGCATGGGACTATGATGCTTCTGCCTGGACGATTGTCGATGAAGGCAGCGAGCATTATCTGAGCGGCCAGGGATCGCTGCGCCAGCCAGCCATCATCCAGGGCACCGGCGCGCAGCCGTGGACGGCCTCCAATGGCATCCTGATCAATTTCCGCGTATTCCTCGATCCGCAGGCGGTGGGCGCGCGCGTCGTCTTCAACTATCAGCCGACGACCGGCCTGTACCGCGTGCTGGAGATGTTCCCCGGCCTGGTCAGCGTGAAGCGCAACGGCCCGGTCCCCGACCTGTTCACCCGCGAGACCGAGCCAGTCCTGCAAACGATCGGCGCGCCGCTGTCCAGCAACCGCTGGTACCAGATGACCATCTGGCAGCAGAACAACTCGATTCGCATTTACCTCGACGGCGTGCTGCTGATGTCCGTCACCGATAATTTCACCCCGCCGGTGAGCAATGGCCAGGTGCTCTTGCAGGTGACCAGCCAGACGCGCCCGATTCGCTTCGACGATTTCCTGATTCAGGAACCGAGCGAGATTTCGACCGGCTTTGACAGCGGCGTCGTGCCCGGCAACTGGCGCGTTAATTCCAGCGAATCGCTGGTCAGCGTGAATACCGACTCGTCGGGCAGCTATCTGCGGCTGGCGCCCGGTGCATCGGTCACGCCGCTGACGGGCGACCTGACCAATTTCACCATGATCTGCGCCGTGTGGAGCGAAAATGGCGGCTACCGCATTTCGCTGCGCGAAGGCGCGCAGGGCAGCATCGCGCTGACGACCGTCGGCGGCAACCTGGACATCACGCGCACCGATGCCTCAGGCGGCAGCGTGCCCGTGGGTAATGTCGCCAACTTCTATAACCGCAACCGCTGGGAGCTGCTGCACATCCGCTTCATCGGCAGCACGCTCGATATCGACCGCGATGGCGTCGAGCGCTACTCCGATTCGATCGCCAGCGCGCCAGAGGCTGGCCTGGTCACCTTCTCCACGCCGGGCAGCGGCGACATCATGCGCATCGATTACTGCGCGATTGCCCCGGCGGCGGCCAGCTCCAACGAGCTGACGCGTCCCATTTTCGCGCTGCGCGACCTGGCCATCAGCCGTCCGTTCCGCATCCTGCGCAGCGACTTTGACGACAATTTCGATGAAATCCTGCGCACCGACGACTATTGGCAGGATGGCACCAACGCGGCGGGCACGTTCACCAACGACCCGAACGCGACCGAGCATCGGCAGTTTTTGCGCATGCAGGACAGCTCGAACCGCCAGCAGTGGCGCATCCTGCGGGATGTCATCGGTATTGAAGTGATCGAAAGCGGCAGCAGCCTGGCGCGCTCCACAGATATCTATGCCACCGTGTTTGTGCGCTTCCCGGTGGGCAGCATGGGCGGCAGCGCGTGGGTGGCCGTGCGCGCCGTGCCCACGATTACCGGGGCCTCGCTGGAAGGTTACTACCTGGTGCTGGAGCGGGCCGCCGATGGCACGACCAGCGTGGTCATCCGTGAGGTGACCCCGATCGCCCAGACGGAACTGTATCGCGGGGCGGTGCCTGCGCCGGCCGATGGCACGCCAACGCCCGACTGGATTCCTGTGGAAATCCTGACGCTGGACAACCTGGTCGCGTTCTTCGTCAATGGCCAGCTGGTGCACAGCATCAGCAATGCCACCCAGCTGGGCGGCAGCCTGGCGCTGGGCGTCGATCCGGGCACATCGGCCGACTTTGATACGCTGGTGGTGCGCGACACATCGCCGCACGACGAATAAGGCGCACTGCACAGATTCGCTGACAGGGACAGGTGACTCATGGCAAAACAGATTATCAAAACAGACAAGGCTCCGGCCGCGCTGGGGCCGTATAACCAGGGCATCGTGGCGGGCGGGTTTCTGTTCACTGCCGGCCAGACCCCGCTCGACCCGGCCACTGGCAAGCTGGTGGAGGGCGATATTGGCGCCCAGACCGCGCGCGTGTTTGAGAACCTGCGCGGCGTGATCGAGGCAGCCGGCGCGACCTTCGAGGATGTCGTCAAGAGCACGGTGTATCTGGCCGATATGGGCGACTTTGCGGCGATGAACGCGGTCTACGCGACCTATTTCCAGGTTGCTCCCGCCCGGACGACCATTCAGGCGGCGCGTCTGCCGCTGGATGCGCGTGTCGAAATTGAGATGATCGTTCGCCTGCCGGAATAGCCCGCAGGGCAAGCAGCACGAAACTCGATGGCAGATGCAGGGCGCGGGCGCAGGTGGCCTTCGCCCTGCATCTTTGTTTTCAGGGAGGATGCCCGATGGTTCGCTGGGAGTACATCACGACGTTTCTGAAGGCCGACAGCAAGCGCGAGGAAGACTTTCTGGTGGCAAACTACTCATGGAAAGAGGGCATGCCAATCTATACGCCTGAGTCGCTCATTCCGCTGCTGAACGCCTATGGCGCGCAGGGCTGGGAGCTGATCCAGATCATGCCGGTGAACGTGGGGCGCAATGCCGATGTACTGGTAGCCGATGCAGGCAGTGGCGGGAGGACATGGGCATTCACATATTTCTGCACGTTCAAGCGCCCGCTTGAGGAGAAGAGCCCGTGATTCCTGGGCTGGCTGAAGACGTAGCCGCACGGCTGATCGACGTCGATGGTGTGCGCGCTGTCGTGCTGGGCGGGTCGTATGCGCGCGGGGCCGCTGATGCCTCCAGCGATATCGACCTGGCGCTGTACTATGACCCTAAAGAGCCGCTCGATCTGGAGGCGCTGCGCAGGCTGGCCGCTGAACTGGATGACTCCGGCAGCGGCGATGCGGTGACGGCGACCGGCGCGTGGGGCCAGTGGATCAACGGCGGGGCATGGCTGACGATCGGCGGCCAGCGCGTCGACTGGCTGTACCGCAATCTGCCGCGCGTGCATGACTATATCAGCGCGTGCATCGCGGGCAGCCCGGTGGCACATTATCAGCCGGGGCATCCGCACGCCTTTCACACGCATATCTATCTGGCCGAGGCCGCGCTGTGCATCCCGCTGGAGGATCCGTATGGCGAGGTCGATGCGCTCAAGCGGCGTGCCCTGCCGTATCCGCCCGCGCTGAAACAGGCAGTCATCCAGGGCGGGCTGTGGGAAGCCGGGTTTTCGCTGAGCGTGTGCGAGAAAAGTGCCGTCAGAGGGGATGCGCTGCATGTGCACGGGTGTCTGTTTCGCGCGGCGGCCTGCCTGATTCAGGCGTTGTATGGGCTGAACGAGGCCTACTTCATCAACGAGAAGGGGTCGGCGGCGGCAGTGGATCGCTTCGCAGCACGGCCGGACGGCTTCGCGGCGCGGGTGGGCGATGCGCTGGGATCAGCCGATTTACCGGGCGCACAGCGGGCGATGCTGGGCCTGCTGGACGAGACACGTGCGCTGTGCGAAAGCGCCGGTTTCGTGTCGCTGTAGTGCCACAAAGTGGACATCAACGGCGGCAGCGGCTAATCTCTTAGGCGCGATATGTCTGTGCCAATGCACCCGTCGCCTGTGATCCGGTGCACATGAGGAAGGACACGCCATGACCGTGATGATTCGCCCGCTCGCCCCGCATGATATGGATTGGGCGCGCAATGCCTGGCGCGTGTTCTGGGGTTCCGAAGCGATTGTCTCGCGCGGGCAGCGCCACGAACTGCCAGAGCTTCCGGCCTTTATCGCGCTGGTGGACGACGAGCCATCGGGCCTGGCCAGCTATGCCTTTGACGGCCAGGGCGACTGCGAGCTGGTGTCGCTGCACAGCTCGATCGAAGGCTCGGGCGCGGGCAGCCAGCTGGTGGAGGCGGTGCTTCAGGCGGCCCGCGAAAAAGGCAGCCGCCGCGTGTGGCTGGTGACCACCAACGACAATACCGATGCGCTGCGCTGGTATCAGAAGCGCGGATTCCGGCTGTCGGCGCTCTACCGTGATGCGGTCACACGGGCACGCGCGATCAAGCCTGAAATCCCGGCGACTGGCGACGATGGCATTCCCCTTTATGACGAAATTGAGCTGGAGATTGTGCTGTGACGATTATCCTGCACCTGATTGCACAGGATGTATGGGCGCATGCCAAACACGAGCCGAGGTATGCGCCGCCGTCGCTGGCGGCTGAGGGATTCATCCATTTTTCCACGCCGGAACAGATCCCGTTCGTGGCGAATCGCTTTTACACTGGCAGCGAGGACCTGCTGCTGCTGGTGATCGAAAGCGAAAACCTGACCGCCCCGCTGAAATACGAGGCGGCCGCGCATCCTTTTCCGGTGCCGGACAGCGATGAGCTGGTGGATCTGGGCGATTTTCCGCACCTGTACGGGCCGATCAACCTGGATGCCGTGGTGAATGTCATCCCGTATGCGCCCGGCCCGGATGGGAAATTCGCCCCGCCACAGCTCTAGACGTCTTTGGCCTTCTTTTCCATCACCTGGGCAATCTGCGTTTCGTCCAGGCGGCCATCGCGCAGGTCAAACACCAGGTCGCGCAGATGCGGCGCATCGCTGATGCCCAGCTTGGCGATTTCAGCGCCGCTGCTGCCTGCCGAGCTGATGGCGATATCCCCGTAGTTAAACACGCGCCCCAGGAACGACTGGTTGACGGTCACGTCGGTGATGTTCGCAAGCAGGATCGATGTCTCGTTGCGCGACAGCCATGTGCCGCGCTTCTGGATGATGCGTCGGTTGGTCAGCTCGATGCGGTTGTGGATGTATACCGTCCAGTACCAGATTGACAGTGACAGGATGGCGCGGACCCAGAATCCTGGCCGCCACTTGCTTTCCTTGAAGACTTTCAGGGTGCGTTCCGGGCTGTTTGCTGAAATATCAGGGGCGGGTGCGGCCATGCTCACATCTCTTTCTGGATACCACGGGTTAGAAACCATTACGTACAGTATAGCATCGAGTTGCGCGGCGGATGTATTCAGCGCGTAAAATCGATGGTGGCCAGCACGTGGGCAAGCTGGTCGACCAGCGCGTCCTGAGAGCCATTGTTCAGCAGGGTAAAATCGGCCAGCGCGATCGGGCCGCCTTTTTCCAGATGCTCGATTTCGGCGATATCGCGTGTCTCGGCTTCCGCGGCTGTCAGCGGGCGCTCCGTGCGCGAGGCCAGGCGCGCATAGCGCAGGGCGCGTTCGCTCACCACCGCCACGATGACCAGGTCCGCATCCAGCTCCTGCTTCAGCAGGCGATACTCGCTCCAGCTGTACAGCCCGTCGATGACGATGCACGGGTGCTGTTCCAGCGCATCGCGCAGGATGGGCAGGGCGCGCCGCGCGATCGCGGCCATGCCGTCCTGGGCGCGCAGTTCTTCGCGCACGATGCGCTCGTTTTCCGGCGTCAGCGGCCAGCCGCGGTGCGCCACTTCGTTGACGACGATGCTGCCGAAACGAAACTGAAAAAAGCCCATCGATTCCAGATGGGCTGCACACACCGATTTGCCCGATCCGGGCATCCCGACAAGCGCCAGCGCCTGCCGTCTGCGAGGTTGATTTGCGACCAACGAATTCCCTACCTGTTTCAAAGCCAATGGGGCGATAACTGGCGGGATTATACACCACGAAAGTGTGTATAATCCGTTTCTATGGATATGAATCGCGTCAATCCGTACCACCATGACCTGAACGATGATCTGGCCGACATCGACTACGGCGGCGTGCCTTTTGCCGGACGCAAAGATGTGCTGGGCCACCTGCATCGCCAGTTCAACGATCCGGCGCCCAACGCCACGCGCTCACTGTGCATCGTCGGGCGGCAGCATATCGGCAAGACGGCCGTGCTGCTGGCGGCCGAGGGCACGTTTGCGGATACGCATGTGGTGGCGCTGCTGTTCATGCGCGAGGCGGTGCTGGACAGTGAGCTGGACCTGATTCTGGCCATCGCGCAGGCGGTGACCGAGGGCATGGTGGCCAGCGGCGTCAGCCTGCAGCGGCTGATGGACCTGGAAGAGCCGACGCACGAGACCGCGCGCACCTGGCTGGCGGGGTCCTTCCTGCCGATTGCGCTGGCGGCCATGCGCGGACGAAAGCTGGCGCTGTGCTTTGATGATGCCGAGCGCATGCTGTTTGCGATTCGTTCCGGCGCGCTGCCCCCCGATACATTTTCTTTTCTGCATGGCCTGATTCGCCAGTTTGGCGGGCTGGGCATGGCGCTGACCCTCGACGCTGAATATGAGGCCGACGTGGATGGCTTTGCCCCGCTGATCGGCCTGAAAGACACCCATCGCCTGAATAACCTGAGCGAGTCGGAGACGCGCTGGCTGCTGACCGGCCCGGCGGTTGGCTGCTATTCGGTCGGCGATGATGCGGTGACCGCCGCGCAGAAGCTGACCGGCGGCGAGCCCGCCCTGGTGCAGCATCTGGGCTATCTGCTGTTCCGGCGCTGGGAGACGGTCAATGACCTGATGGTGGTCTCGCCAGAGGATATCCGGTCGCACACCGCCGCGCTCTATCGCTATGCCGAGGCCGACTTTCGGGCGGCTTATCTGCGTCTGACGCCGCCGGAAAAACGCGTGCTGGGCGCGGTCAGCCAGTTGCATTACAGCGACCCGCTGAAGCGTGTCGACCCCGGCGCGATTGAGAATTTCCTGGCCCAGGGTGAGCTGCCGATGGATATGACGGCGATCCGGTCGGCGCTGCGCGGGCTGGAGTATGTTGAAATGGCGCATACATCAGCCGATGGCGTCACGCTAGTGAGCGGGCTGATGCAGTCGTGGCTGCTGGACAATGTCGGCACGGGCAGGGTGGTGACGACGTCATCGCGTGGCCCGGCGCTGGCTGCGCCGGTGCGTAAGCTGGCTGAAGCGGCAGACGGCCTGCCGCGCGCGCCTGGCTTTCGCCCGGCCGAGCTGATCCGCGACCCGGCCTTCCGCGCGCAGATGCAGCGTCAGATTCCTGCCCGCATGGCCGCTGCGATGGCCCTGGCGGCCGCCATTCTGGGGCTGCTGCTGGCCGTCGCGCTGTTTTCCCCGCCCGCGCAGGACACCTCTTTCCGGGCGACCGTGCCCACGGTCACGCTGGCCGACGCGCCCTAGCCAGGGGCGCCTGCTCGTCTTCGCCTAAGTATTAGGCATTTACTGTCCAATATCTGCCTTTGAATTACACTAGCGATATAATGCGTGCATGCGCCATCCCATGAGCGGGATGGCCGTTTCGCGTCGGTGAGAATCAATCGGGGAAAACATGACTTCGCAAGACAGTTTGCAGGACCTGCGTTCGCAGATCGATGTTATCAATATGCAGCTGCTGGAGCTGCTGAGCGCCCGCGCCCGTGTCGTGACCGAGATCGGCAAGGTGCTGACGGAACTGGGCAGCGAACATTACGACCCGTCCCGCGAGGCCCAGATGCTGACGGCGCTCGAGCTGGCCAATAAAGGCCCGTTCTCGAACGAGACGATCAAGGCCCTGTTCCGCGAGATTTTTCGCGCCTCGCTGGCGCTGGAAGAATCGCAGGCCAAAGCGAAAATTCGTGTCCAGCGCAAGAGCGCGGACGAGCGCACGATCATCACGCTGCCCGACGGCGTGACCAAAATTGGCGATGGCAGCTTCCAGATCATCTCCGGGCCGTGCGCCGTGGAGAGCTATGAGCAGATGGATGAAACCGCTGCCGCGCTGAATGCCCGCGGCGTGAAGATCCTGCGCGGCATGGCCTACAAACCGCGCACGTCCCCGTATGAATTCCAGGGCATGGGCGAGGAAGGCCTGCAGATTGCCCGCCAGGTGGCCAACAAGTACAACATGTTCATCACCAGCGAAATCATGGACAAGAGCCAGATCGATATGATGCTGGACTATGTCGACATCTTCTGGGTGGGCGCCCGCAATATGCAGAACAGTTTCCTGCTGCGCGCGCTGGGCAAGATCAACAAGCCGGTCATCCTGAAGCGCGGCCTGGCCGCCACGCTGGAAGAATTTATGTATGCCGCCGAATACATCGTCAGCAGCGGCAATCCGAACGTGATCCTGATCGAGCGCGGCATCCGCACGTATGAGAAATCGACGCGCAACACGCTGGACATTGGCGGCGTGGCGGTGCTGAAGCTGGAATCGCATCTGCCGGTGGTGGTGGATATCTCGCACAGCGCGGGCCGCCGCGATATCGCCATGCCGCTGGGGCGCGTGGCCAAGGCCAGCGGCGCGGACGGCCTGATGGTGGAAGTGCATCCGAATCCGGCCGTCGCCATGAGCGATGCCAAGCAGCAGTTGTACATCCCGCAGTTCAACGAACTGATGGACGAGCTGGACAAATACCCGATTCCATAAGTGCATCAGCCGACAGTGCGAGGGGCAGCGCAGAATTAGCAGCCCCTCGCGTTTTCGTCAGCAGGGTGACAGGCGCTGGCCTGCACAGACAGAAAGTGACATGGTCGCTATCCGCAGCGAGATTACCCGCATTCTTCAGTCGCTCACAGAGCCGCATCCGGATATCACCGATCCCGACGAGCGCGCCCGCGCCCGCCTGCTGGGCTGGATGGTGCTGGGCTCGTTCAGCGTGCAGATGCTGACGCTGGTCATTTTCGCCCTGATCGGCTGGCTGCCCATCCGCAATCCTGAAGCCACGCCCCTCAGCATTTCAATCGCGTCCATGTTCGTCACCTACGCCATCTGGCGGCGCGGCTACTGGCGTCTGGCGGGCTTCGTGCTGATCGTGTTCGGCGGCAGCATCCTGTTCCTGCATGTGCTGATTACCGGACAACCGACGATCGGCGCGCTCAAATTCTCCGTCCTCATCATCCTGTTCACGGCCATTATCTATTCCACGCGACAGGCCGTGTATGCCACGCTGGTCATCAGCGTCATCATTTTGCTGATTCCGCTCATCAACCGGGGCATCGTGATGCAGCTCGTCATCTCGCAGGAGCTGGTGTATGTGCTGGTGTTTTCGCTGCTCATCATCGTGGCGATGGCATTTCGTGAGCGCCTGGAAGACGAGCGGCGCCAGCGGCTGCAAGTCAGCGAAACACGTTACCGCATGATCAGCGACATGATGAGCGACTATGCATTCGGATGCTTCATCCGCAATGGCAGGGTAGTCGTGGACTGGATGACCGAAGATGCCTTCAAGCGCCTTTCTGGATACGACTGGAAAGACATCGAACAGGGGGGTCTGCATACAATAGTGCATCCTGACGATGTGGCCGACATGCTGGATGCAATCACGCCTGTGTTGAGTGGACTGCCCAGCGAAAACGAGTTTCGCCTGATCACGCGAGATGGAAAGACGCGCTGGATCAATGTCATCCGCACACCCATACTCGATACAAAAACGGGCAAGCCAACCTATTTCTATGGCATTGGCACCGACGTAACCAACTACCGCAAGGCGGAGCTGGACCGTATCGAGACCGAGCGTCTCAAGGCCGAGGTCGAAAAGGAACGCCAGCTTAACGAAGTCAAGAACAAGGTCATGATGACCATCTCGCATGAGTTTCGCACGCCGCTGGCCCAGATTCGCACGGCGACCGACCTGCTGGAAGGCCATTTTGACCGCATGACGCCGGAGCGCCGTCACGACCGCCTGACCACTATTCGCAGCAGCGTGGGCACGCTGACCGACCTGATCGGCGAAATTGCCGCAATGATGCAGAATGCGTTTAATCCGCTGCCGCTGCATCTCGAGCCGGTGCTGCTGAATGACCTGATTCAGCACGTGGTGGGGGCTGCCGAGGTGCGCAGCGGTGGCAGCCATCAGATCACCTATGATCCGCCTGCCCGCGCGCTGGGGCCGGTGCTGATCGACAGGCGCCAGTACACCCGCGCCGTCGAGAACCTGGTCAACAACGCGATCAAGTATTCGCCTGCCGGAGGCCTGATCCGCATCACGCTGGTCGAGAAGAACGGCCAGCTCGAGCTGGCCGTCAGCGACAGCGGCATCGGCATCCCCGAAGAAGACCAGGCCAATCTGTTCACGCCGTTTTTCCGCGGCCGGAACAGCGACCAGTTTCCTGGCACCGGCTTCGGCCTCACGATTGTGAAAGACTGCGCGACGATGCACGGCGGCAGCGTGAGTGTGTGCAGCACGATTGGTAAGGGCAGCACATTCAGGCTGATTGTCCCGCATCGTGTGCCCGAAAAACCGCATCATCCTGACCAGAAAGACACCTAGCGAGAGCACATGACCACAGATCCGAATACCCTGCGCCAGCTTGAAAGCACCCGGCAGCGCCGTGTGACGCTGGATTTTTCCCCGTTTGAGGCTGCCCTTGCTGTGCTGGAACCGGCCCGGCTGGAGGCGCTGGTGCTGCTGCTGGCATCCGCACCCATGACCGACCTGCGCGAGCAGATCGACGCGGGCGAACTGACGTATGCCGAGTGCGTGCTGGGCTATGTCGAGCGCATCCGCCGCTTTGACGGCCCGCTGCAAAGCATCCTCGCGCTGAACCCGGAGGCGCTGCATCAGGCCGAGGCCCGTGACCGTGAGCGCCAGTCTGGCAGGGTGACCGGCCCGCTGCACGGCATGGCCATCCTGCTGAAAGATAATATCGACACCGCGCCGCCGATGCCGACGACCGCCGGGGCCGCCGTGCTGATGAACACGACCGCCTCGCGTGATGCATTTCTGGTTAGCAGGCTGACCGACGCGGGCGCAATTATTCTGGGCAAGACCAACCTGAGCGAATGGGCCTTCTGGATGAGCAGTGAAGGCGCCAGCGGCTACAGCTATGTCGGCGGTCAGACGCGCAATCCGCACGGTAAATTTGATGTGGGCGGGTCCAGCTCTGGCAGCGGAGCGGCGGTGGCGGCGGGCTTCGGCGCGGCGGCCATCGGCACCGAGACCAGCGGCTCGATTTCGTCGCCCACCAGCGCCAACGCGCTGGCCGGCCTGAAGCCAAGTATCGGGCTGGTCAGCCGACAGGGCGTGGTGCCGATCGTCGATGTGCTGGACACGCCCGGCCCGATGACGCGCACGGTGGCCGATACGGCCGTCCTGCTGGGCGCGCTGGCGGCTCATGATCCGTCTGACCCGGAAGCAGGTCATGACGCGCTCAGGCCGCTGTTTGGCCGTGACTTCCTGGCTGACCTGAACCCTGATGCGCTGAAAGGCGTGCGCGTGGGCATCCTGCGCTACAACCTGCGCGCGCCCGGTGCGACCAATCTGATTTCTGCGGAGATTCGCGGGCTGATCAGCATGCTGGCGGCGCGCTCGCGCGTGATGAAGGCGGCACTGGAGCGGGCCGGCGCGGTGCCGGTCATGCTGCCGTTGATTTCACTTCAGCCTCAGGGCTGGGATCTGGTGGGCGTGCTGAACGCGGGCTTCCGCGACCAGCTCAATGCGTATCTGGCGGGCCGCGACAATCTGCCGCCGTATGCGCGGGCACTGGCCGACATCATCGCCTATAACGACGAAGACCCGGCCGAACGCGCGCCCTATAACCAGGCGATGCTGCTGCTTTCGCAGGCCAGCACGTTTGACCCGGCGGGCTATCGTGAACTTGGCCTGAAAATGCGGGCCGCCGCGGATGCGTATCTCACGAATCTCATGGCACAGAGCGATGTGCAGATGGTGGGCAGCATCGGGGCATTTGCCAGTATGTATTATGCGGCGGCGGGCTGGCCCGCGGTATGCGTGCCGGTTGGGCGCGTGAAGCGCACCGGCCAGCCGTTCAACGCGACGCTGTTTGGCCCATACGCCAGCGAGTCGCGTTTGCTGGCCGCCGGTCTGGCGCTGGAACAGGCTGTCGCGGTGGTGTAGGCGAGGCGATATATGCGACACAAACACGCAGCCTCACCCCGGAACCTATCGGTTCCTGCCCCTCAGGCCACAACGTGGAGAGGGGCGGTTGAGCGCAGCGAAACGGGGTGAGGCTGGAAGCTACCCCTCCACCCTGACCGTTTCGCTTTTCCGGCGCCCCAGCAGCCACAGCACGGGCGACAGAATCGCCCCGCTGAGCACGAACGCCGCACGCAGGCTGGCATTGCCTACCAGGCCGATGGGTGGGCCGCCCGCCATCTGTCCGATGGCGTCGGTCTGGCTTTGCATCGAGAGCACGGTAGCGCGCACGCCGCTGTCGGTATCAATCGCCTGATTCGTCCAGATTTGCAGCAGCGGGTCAATCTGCCCACGCGCCTGCGTGAAGATGAAATAGGCCGCCAGCGCGATCAGCAGTGACGGCGCCAGGCTGTACACGATGATGCCGCCGACCATCATGGCGCTGAAAACCAGCAGCGCGCGCCGCACCTGCGCGATCTGGCGCGTATTCACGCGGCGGCGGGTGATTTCAGTCGCCGCGATGCCAATGACCATGCCGATGATATTCAGCGCGCCGAACAGCACGATGGCCGGAATGCCGCTTTCGCCTTCCATGTTGAAGGTCGTCAGCAGATGTGCCTGCCACAGGCGGTCCCAGCCCTCGCTGTACAGGCCGAAGAACAGCCCCAGCAGCAGGATGCTGAGCAGCGCGGGCTGGCGGCGGATGACGCGGGTGCCATCGCGGAAGGTGTCGATCATCTTGCCCCACGTGCTGCGGTCTTCACGCGGGGTGGGGGTGAAGCCGTTTTCCGGCATGGTGAATATCAGCACGACGGCCAGCAGTACCGGCAGCAGCCCGCCGATGACGATCGGAAGCGCCAGGCTGATACTGCCCAGGCCGATGCTGATGAAAATGCCGATAATGCTCGCAAAGCGGTCAAACTGGCTGCCGCGCAGAAAGGCCTGCGCCGCCTGTTCCTGCCCGGCCTCGTCCACCAGCCACGCGTCATAGGCCCCGCTGGTGAAGGTATAGCCCAGCCCCCACAGAAAATGCCCGACGAGGATCGCGCCGAAAGCCGGAATCGCGCCCATGACGACGTAGGCGACGCCGATCATGGCGAAGCCGATGATGCACGACAGCCGCCGGCTGTACAGGTCCGCGACGATGCCAGTGGGAATCTCGCAGACGAAAATGGTGACTTCCAGCATGGTGCCCGCCAGCACCAGCTGCAGCGGGTCCATGCCCACCACCTGCACCTGATAAATAATCATGGCCGTCCACACCAGCGTGCCGGACAGCGCAAATATGATCGACTTGATGTAATGCAGGCGCACTGGCTGCCAGTGAGTCATGGTGATGCGCTCCCTTGTTTCGTGACAGCACGCACATCATGCCCGGCGTTCATTGTGGAGAGCGCTGGCGCAGAACGGTATGTGGATGTCAGGATTGTGAATTGTGAACCGTACCCTGTTACTATGACCCATTATGACCACATTCGCTCGGTAATGCCAGTTGAAATTTCACGGAAATTTCACGCTTTGCCTGCCCTGATTCACAGTAAGATGTGTGGGAAGGGGGGAACCTATGACTGCAAACAGCATGGCAATCGAGCTTGAGGGGCTGAGCAAGGTGTTTGGCCGTCGCAAACGGCGCGTGCAGGCGGTGAACAATATCAGCCTGAAGGTGGAGCGCGGGCAGGTATTCGGCTTTCTGGGGCCAAATGGCGCGGGCAAGACGACCACCATCCGCATGCTGCTCACGCTGATTTTCCCGACGCAGGGCCAGGTGCGCGTGCTGGGCCAATCGCCGTATGTGGCGCGCGATGTGCTGAAGCGCGTGGGCGCGGTGGTGGAGACGCCCGTGTTTTACAACTATCTGACCGGGCGGCAGAACCTGGAAGTGCTGGCGCGTACGTCGGGCACAAATCAGCCCGCGCGCATCGAGGCGCTGCTCAAGCAGGTCAATCTGGGCGAGCGGGCAGGCCAGCGCGTGGCGACGTATTCGCTGGGGATGCGCCAGCGCCTGGCCCTGGCCGCCGCGCTGATCGAGGACCCGGACCTGGTCATCTTCGATGAGCCGACCAACGGCATGGACCCGGCCGGCATCCAGGAGATGCGCGGCTTCATCCGCGAGCTGGTAGATGTGCAGGGCAAGACAGTCTTCCTGTCCAGCCATCTGCTCAGCGAGGTGGAGCAGGTGTGTGACCGCGTCGCCATCATCCATCGCGGCGAGCTGAAACGCGAAGGTAGCGTGGCCGAGCTGCTGGACGGGTCGTCGCGCGTGCGCATCGAGGCCGCGCCGCTCGACCGCGCGCAGGTCATTCTGGGTGAAGGCTGGAAGCTGACCCCATACGAGGATCATCTGCTGCTGGAGGCCAAACGGGCCGATGTGCCGGCTATCGTGCGCCGCCTGAACGAAACGGGCATCGATGTCTTTCATGTGGCGGCCGAACGTTCGTCGCTGGAAGACTATTTCCTGTCGGTCACACAAGGGGAGACGGTGTAACCATGGTCAACCTGTTTCGCGCGGAATGGCGCAAGATCGTCAGCAATCGCCTGGTTGTCTCGTTCACGGTATGGATTTTCCCGATCGGCGCGCTGATCATCTACCTGCTGCTGCTGCTGGGCGTGATGGTCTCGGAAGAACTGCGCTCTGGATTGCAGCAGCAGAACGTCAGCTGGACCGACCAGATGAACATGGCGTGGAGCATCATCAACAACCAGTTTGGTCGCCTCTTGCTGCTGGTGCTGACGGCCTTCATCTTCGCCAGCGAATACCAGTGGGGCACGTGGAAGAATATCATCCCGCGCAGCTCGCGGGTGAAGCTGGTGGCCGCAAAGTTCATGGCGCTGGGGGCTTTCGTCGTGATCGCTTACGGCAGCATGACGATCGTGATCGCGCTGGGCAACGTGGTGTCGACGCTGGCCATCGGCGGCACGGTGTCCCCTGCGCTGAATGATGGCCCGGCGCTGAGCGCGTTTGCCCGCGATTATGCGCTCAATGCGTTTACTGCGCTGTGCAGCGGGCTGATCGCGGCATGCTATACCGCGCTGGGCGGTATCTGGTTGCGCTCGGTCATCGGCGGCATAGCTGTGGGCTTCCTGCTTACGTTTGCCGAGGAGAGCGTGCTGCTCGTAGTGCTCCTGCTGCGCAGTCTGATTCCGTCGTTGTCTAACCTGATCGGTCTGCATCAGTTCACGCCCGGCTATAACCTAGCCAATATCGGCTCATGGGCCACGAGGGAAGAGAGCTATTTGCCGCCCGGCCTGGTCACTCTGCTTGAGCCGCGTAGTCTTGAATTCTCATTAGTGGTGGTGGCCGTGTGGCTGGTGGTGCTGCTCGCGCTGATCCTTTATCTGTTCCGCAAGCAGGATATTCTGGGATAGGGGAAAAGGGAGAGTTAAAAGTTAAAAGGCGAAAGTTAAAAACGGCTTGGCATGCCTTGCCTGATGGGTAACGACCATTTCTCTTGAGTGTTGGGCACAGGCTGTCTACTCCCTGACATCGTTTTCCTGACAATGGGGCGGATAGGCAGAATGATACTGCCGGGCGCCTCGCGAGGCGCCCCTACAAGGGCCGATCTTGCAGGTCATCACGAACTGTCCTGACGCCGAATACCCATCACGATTACTCTTTCTTCGTGCGGTTGGTGGCGTAGGGGCGCCTCGCGAGGCGCCCGCCGACTCAAAACCAGAGATTTCTGTGTGCCGCTCGCCTTTGGCGGACGAGTTCGCTCCTGCGACTCCAGATAACCGCCCGCCTGGCCACGCCCGCCCTTTTTAACTTTTAACTTTCGCCTTTTAACTTCTCTCTACCCTCAGCGCACGCCGCGGAACAACACCAGCCCGGCGATCAGCGCGCCATAGGTGACGACCGTCATCAGCAGGCCGACGCGGGTGAAGTCGCTCGGCTTGTAGCCAGCCGGGCCCATCATCAGCACATTGACCGGGTGCGACATCGGCGTGAGGAAAGCGGCTGAACAGGCAATCGCGGCGGCCAGCCCGACCGCCTGCGCGTCTGCGCCCAGCTGCAACGCTCCGGCGATGACCACCGGCCCCATCAGCAGGGCGGACACCTGCCCGCCGACCACCTGCGTGACCAGCATCGTCACCAGGAAGACGCCGGAAATGAAGCCGATCACCCCCAGTGAGCCGAACGCGCCCACCACCAGCCCGCCGATGATGTCGGCCATGCCGGTATTCTGCAGCGCGATGCTGAGCGGCAGGAACCCGGCGATCAGAAAGACGACGCGCCATTCAATCGCCCGATAGGCGTCGTCCATGCTGAAGCACCCGGCCAGCACCATGGCCACGCCGCCTGCCAGCATCGCCAGCGAAATCGGCACGATATCGACGACGGCGGCGATCAGCGCCAGCGCGGTAATCAGCAGGGCGATGCCCGCCTTCTGCGGCATCCGCGGCCGGGCGCGATGCGCGCTGCGCGTGACAAAGTAGTCGGGGTCGCGGGCCAGCAGGTCAATTTTCACAGGGGATCCGACGACCAGCAGCGCGTCGCCCACCTCCAGCGGGAAGAACTGCACATCGGTGCGGTAGCTGCGCCCCTCGCGCCAGATGGCGATGCACGACAGGCCGGTGCGCTCGCGGAAACGCAGCCCGGCCAGCGTTTTGCCCAGCACGGACGATCCCGGCGGGATGATGACCTCGGTCAGGTCGGGCGTGGTGTCGCCCCTGAAATGGCTCATGTCGGGCGTGGTCTGTGTCATGCCCCAGTCGTTCAACTGCACCACGCGGTCTTCGCGCCCCACAATCAGCACATGGTCGCCGGGGCGCAGGACTTCGCTGGGCGCAGGCGTGTGGATGCGGATGCCGTTGCGCCAGATGGATAAGACCGACAGGCCCAGCACTTCACCGATGCTGCTGTCGGCCAGTGTGACATCGATCAGCGGCGAGCCGGAATTGACGCGCAGCTCCCACAGTCGCTCGTTCAGCCCATAGGTGTCGGCCAGCGCACGCGAGAGCGATGCCGCGCCCATCGTCCCGACCGATGCGCGCGTGGGCAGCAATTTTCGCCCGAACAGCGCCATTGCCAGCAGCGCGACCAGCGCGATCAGCCCGCCGGTGGGCAGAAAATCGCCCATCGACAGCCCCGCCTGTCCATTCTCGACCAGCAGCCCGCTGATGACGATGTTGGCGGTGGTGAAGTACGTCGCCATACCGCCCACCAGCGTGCCAAACGAGAGCGGCATCAGCAGCCTGGAGGGGGAGACGCGCGTCTCTTCGGCCACCTGCATGGCGACTGGCAGCAGCACCGCTCCTGCCGCGACATTATTCATCGCCAGCGAGAGCAGCGCGCCAGCCCCCATGAACAGCACGATCAGGCGCACTTCGCTGGGGCCGGCGGCGCGTTTGATGAAGGCGGCCACGCGCTGGGCGATGCCGGTTTCTTCCAGCCCGTGCGAGATCAGGAACAGGCCGACCAGCGTCATCACGGCCGGATTGCTCAGGCCGGAAAGCGCCTCAGTCGGTGTGACCAGCCCGCTGAGTGCCAGCGCCAGCAGCACCAGCAGCGCGACCAGATCACTGCGCAGGCGGTTGCTCAGCGTCAGGCCAAGCGCCGCCAGCACAATCACGTTCAGGATGATCTGCGGCGTCGTCAGCATGGCCGCGTCAGCGCTGATAGACCAGCACGCCGCCGACGTAGGTCTGCTCGACCTGAAGCGCAGGCAGCATATCGGGCGGCGTCTCCAGCGGATTGCCAGACAGCACGGCCAGGTCTGCCCACTTGCCGGGCGACAGGCTGCCGCGGGTATCGGCATCGCCGCTGGCAATCGCGCCGCCCATCGTGTAGGCATACAGCGCCTGCGCGGCGCTGATGGCCTGTTCTGGCGCGATCGGGTTGCCGTTGATGTCCTTGCGGTCCAGCGCGGCCTTCATGCCCAGCAGCGGATTGTCGTCGGGCACGACCGGCGCGTCAGAGCTGAGCGCGACATCCAGCCCGGCGTCCAGCATGGCCTTCACCGGATAGCAGCGCGGGAAAAATCCGTCGGGCAGGTAGCGCCGGTAGGTCGTGCCCAGCGCATACAGGAAGATCGTCTGCGGCACGGCGATGATGTTCAGGGCTTTGCAGCGCGCCAGATGCCCGGCGCTGGGCAGGCCCAGATGCTCGATGCGGTGGCGCAGCTCTGGCGCTGGCTTGCGCGCATGCAGGCGCTCGTAGGTGCTGATGATTTGCTCGATGGCGACATCGCCGATGGCGTGCGTGGCGATGCGGAAACCAGCATCGTGCGCCTCCCACATCAGCTCAAACAGCTCATCGTCTTCAAAGCGCATCACGCCGCGTTCGCCGGTCTCTTTGTAGGGCACGCTCAGCGCAGCAGTCGCGCCGCTCAGCCCGCCATCGGCGAAGAATTTCACGGTGTCGATGCGCAGCGTGTGGCTGACATACCGTTCGGGCAGCGGGATCGTCTCGCTGCCGCCATCCTGCCTGCGGATGGGCAGGCCGTTGATGCGCACGGCCAGGTCACCATCGGCCTCAAGCTGGCGATACACGCGCAGGTGTTGCGGCGCCAGCAGCGGGTCGGTCGCGCTGGTGATGCCCAGGCGAAGCTGATGATAATTCGCCTCGCGGATGGCGGCGGCCATTACGGCGTCGTCGTAGTCGGGGATGACGCGCGTGATCAGGCCCTGCGCGGTTTCCTGCAGCAGGCCGGTCGGCTCGCCGTGCTCATCGCGCACGATCACGCCGCCGGGCGGATTGGGCGTGTCGCGGGTGATGCCCGCCAGGCTGAGCGCCAGCGAATTGGCGACGATCATGTGGCCGCAGGTGCGCGTGAGCGCGATCGGATGCTGAGTGCTGGCGGCGTCCAGGTCATGGCGCGTCAGATGGCGTTTTTCGGGCAGCACGACTTCATTGTAGCCGCGGCCGGTTAGCCAGGCGCTGGCCGGGCTTTTGGCGGCGCGGTCACGAAAAGCTCCGACGATCGACGGGATATCCGGCGCTGCGGCGGCGCGGGCATCCACCTGCACGGTCAGCAGCAGGCCCAGCTTCCAGATATGCACATGCGCGTCATTAAAGCCGGGGATGAGCGTGCGCCCTTCCAGGTCGACGCGCTGCAGGCGGTCGATGCCGGTGATGGTGGGCAGGTCATCCAGCTTGCCCGCCCAGCGCACGCGCCCGTTATCGCCCACCAGCAGGGATTCGACGACAGGAAAGCGCGGATCCTGCGTGAGGATGGTGCCGTTATAGAAAATGATCATGGTGTCAGCCTGTCCACGCGTGTAGTCAGATGGCCCGGCGGCAGGCGTGGTCACCTGCGCGGGCAGCATAACCGCTATTGTAGGCCTCGCATGGGCATCCGGCAAAAAGCGAAAGCGGCTTTTTGCTTAGCCTTCAGCGGCCGCGCCCGATGCGATCAGCCCGTCGATGTCGCCGTCGCGCAGGCCCAGAATATCGCGCAGGATGCCGCGTGTATGCTGTCCCAGCCTCGGCGGCGCGCTGTCGACTCGTGCGGGTGTCTCGCTGAAGCCGACCGGCGGGCCGACCAGCCGCAGCAGCTCGCCCAGGAACGGCACCTCGTGCACCAGCCCGCGCGCGGTCACATGCGGGTCGTGCAGGATGCCATGCACGTCATTCATCGGCCCGGACGGGATGCCCAGCGCCAGCAGGTCCGTCACCCAGTCGTCGGCTGCGCGCGTCGCGAAGACCTCATTCAGCATGGCACACAGCAGGTCGCGATGGGCCACCCGCGCCGGGTTGCTGGAAAAACGCTCGTCGGTTGCCCAATCAGGGTGGCCGATCAGCGCGCACAACTGGCCAAACTGACGGTCATTGCCCACTGCCAGCGCGAAGGGCTTGTCGGACGCCTGAAACGGCTGATAAGGCACGATGCTCGCGTGGGCGTTGCCATAGCGCGCAGGCGGCCGGTCACTGACCAGCGCCGCGCTGGCCACATTCACCAGCGCGGCCAGCGTGGTGTCCAGCAGCGCGATATCGACGTGCTGGCCGTGGCCGGTGCGCTCGGCATGGCGCAGCGCGGCCAGCAGGCTGCTGCACGCGAACAGTCCCGCGATCACATCGCTGATGGCCACGCCCAGCTTGTACGGCTCGCCATGCTCCGGCCCGGTGATGCTCATCAGGCCGCTTTGCGCCTGAATGACGAAATCATAGCCGGGGCGGTCGCTGTACGGGCCGGTCTGCCCGTAGCCAGTGACCGAGCCGTAAACCAGCGCCGGAAAGCGCGCATGCAGCGCTGGATAGTCCAGCCCGAAGGCCGCCATGCCGCCTGGCTTCATGTTCTCCACGACAATCTGGCTGCCGCCGGCCAGTTGCATGGCGATATCCTGCGCGGCCGGATGCTTCAGGTTGAGCGTGATGCTGCGCTTGTTGCGGTTGACGCTCAGGTAGTAGGCTGATTCGCGGGCATCGCCAGCCCCCTCGAACCAGGGTGGCCCCCACTGGCGGGTATCATCCCCGTGAAGGCTCTCGATTTTGATGACCTCGGCGCCCATATCGGCCAGCATCATGGTGGCGAACGGCCCGGCCAGCACGCGCGTAAAATCGAGCACGCGCACGCCGTCCAGCGCGCCGGATTGGCTGTCTGTCATGGCATTCAGACCTCATTTCCTGATGTATCGCGACTCAATCAAACGGGGATAAAATCGCGTGAATAGTTGTGATTTCCCTACGATTGCACGTTATTTACATGATAAATGGCAGATGTTCATTATAAAATAGGCTATGAACAGGATGCAGTCTATCCTGAGTCGCACCCAAATCTTGACCATAAAGCACAGGCGATCCCATGTCCCGTCGTGAAAAAGCAGCTCTCTTCGCAGGATTCATCGCCCTCATACTGGTGCTGTTTGGCGTGGTGGCCCTGGTGCAGCCCAATGCTGCGCCTGAAGCCGCCAGTCTGCCCACGCTGGCCCAGCTTCCCAGCGAGACGAGCACGCAGCCATCCACCCAGACCGTGACGCTGCTGCCGGCCACCAGCACGCCTGACGCCGTCCTGTCTGGCATGCTGCCGACCGAGCCGCCGCTTCCCGCGACCGAGACGCCCGTCCCGACGGCCACGCCACTCACCCCGACACGGCCTGCTGCGACCGCCACGACCGTTCAGCCGCCTGTCGTCACTGCGCCGCCATCGGTGGGCATTGTGCCGGTCACGCTGCCACAACCGGAGCCGCTGCCTCCTCCCAGCGATACCACGCTGGTCGTCACGTTTGCGGAGGACACCACCCAGGCCGAGCGCGCCGCATACATTGACTCGCTTGGCGCGGAAGTCGCGTCTGAAGTGGATGCGCTCAATACCGTCGTGCTGACCGTGCCGGAAGGCTTCACGGCCTCCAGCGCCCCTGATGAAGACATCGTGCTGGCGGCCGAACCCGATTATTACGCGAGCGTGCTGGACGCGCCCGCGCTGGATGATCCGCTGGCGGGCGGGCAGTATGGCCTGTCGACGATGGGCCTGGCGGAAGCGTGGGCCGCGCTGCCTGCCGATGCCCCGCGCATCGTTGTCGCGGTGATCGACACGGGCATCTGTGCCGCGCACCCGGACCTGCTCTCGCGCGTGCTGCCTGGCTACGATTTCGTCGGGGGTGATGCTGACCCCGCCGATGAGCACGGCCACGGCTGCGCCGTCTCCGGCGTGATTGCCGCGCAGGCCAATAACGGCGTCGGCATCGCGGGCGTCGCGCCCAATGCCATGATTATGCCGCTGCGTGTGCTGGATGCGTCCGGCGTGGGCACTTACAGCCGAATCGCCGAAGCAATTGTGTATGCGACCGACAATGGCGCACGCATCATCAATCTGTCGCTCGGCGGCTTCAATGCCAGCGCCGTGCTGGAAGGCGCCGTGGACTACGCGCTCAGCCGGGGCGTGCTGGTTGTCGCTGCGGCGGGCAATACCTACGGCGGTCAGACGATGTATCCGGCGGCCTATCAGCAGACGATCGCGGTGGGCGCGCACGATGCCACGCTGCTGCCTGCGGCGTTTAATCCCGCCGCACAGACCGACGTGCTGGCCGCTGGCGTCAGCATCCCCGTGCTGCGGCTCAATGGGTCGTTTGGTGCGCAGTCGGGCACGTCGTTTGCCGCGCCGCATGTGTCTGGCGCGCTGGCGATTGCGCTGGGCCAGGGGCGCGAACTCAGCCTGTCGGGTGCGGCAGTGCTCTATCTGGGCACGGGCAGTCCGCTGCCGGTGCTGACGCCTGTCGCCAGCCCCACCGCCGCTGAGACCCCGCAGGCCGATGCGTCTGCTGTGCCGCCGCCGGACGCTGCGACGCGCCGCGAAACCTATCAGGGCCTGACGACCGAGCTGAGCGAGCTGTTCCGTGCCGTAGTGCTGGGCGAAGCGCAGGCGCAGGCAGTCGTCGACCAGATCTTCGGCCTGCAGATTTCCGGCAGCAACGTGCTGGTGACGATTTACCTGCAGGATGCCTCGTTTGTGGATTCTGTCAGCGCGGCGGTGACTGCCGCGGGCGGCACGGTCAGCGACAGCTTCTCCTATGTGATGGACGCCTCGTTACCCATCGACCAGCTCGTGAATATTGGGGCGCAGCCCGGCGTGATGGCCATCGATGCCAATCGCCCGCCGATTACGCTGGATGACGAGATTCCGGCGAACGGACAGTCTGACGGGGAGCAAGGGGCATCGGCCCAGGCCGCGACCACGCAGGGCGTGGCGGCTTCCAATGCCAATGTCTGGCATGCGTCCAATTACCGGGGCAGCGGCATCAGGGTCGCGGTGATCGATGCTGGCTTCTTTGACTATACCGGCCGCCAGGCTTCTGGCGAGCTGCCGCCGGGTGCACGGCTGGTCGCTTATACCACGCCGCTGGGCACGGGCAGCACTCACGGCACCAACGTGGCCGAAATCGTGTACGACATGGCGCCGGACTCGACGATCTATCTGGCTGTGCCTACCGGCCTGGGCAATTTCGGCAATCTGGTGCAGGATCTGGCCTGTAACCAGGGCGTCAAGGTCATCCAGTCCAGCATCGGCTACATGGCGCAGACGCCCGCCGATGGCACCGGCTTCTTCGCAGAGGCTGTCACTGCTGCCCGCAATTGCGGCGCCCTCTACGTGCAGGCAGCCGGTAACGCAGGCGTCAACCATTGGGACCTGGCAGCTTCAAGTGGCAACTTTGGTCCTAAAGTCAACGAAATGAGTAACTTGGTCTTCTTCGGTTCCGACACCGTAAACAGGTTTTCTTATTCCAACGGCGCGTGCTATCCGTTCAGCGTCGGCATGAGCATTCAGTTCTATCTGCGTTGGAACGGCTGGCCCACCACCAATCAGGACTATGACCTGTATCTGGCGCGCAATTCCCAGTCAAATGGCTCTGGAACCTGGACAGATGTGACCTGGAGCGTGCGTAATCAGCAGTCCGGCGCGTATCCCTATCCGCTGGAAAGCATCAGCCACAGTGTCGCCACGGCGGGTTGTTATGGCTTCCGCATCGTCAAATATGGAAACACTTCGGGCAATCAGACGCTCAATGTACTCGGCTATAATCTGCCGTACTTCGAGTACACGGTACAGCTTCGCAGCCTGCTGGACGAAGCGACATCCCCCAGCGCGTTTGCGGTGGCCGCGCTCGACGTGACTTCGCCGTACAATCGCGAATACTACAGTTCGTGGGGGCCGGCCTACGCGACCGGCGGCACGATCAACGATGGCGCGGCTATTCAGCAGCCGCGCATCGCCGGCTATGCCAATGTCAGCACCAGTTTCGGCTCGTTCAACGGCACGTCTGCCGCGGCACCGCATGTATCGGGTGCGGCCGCGCTGGTGTTCGGCGCATATCCGGGATATTCGCCTGCACAGGTGGCCTCGTTCCTGGAAGGGCGCGCGGTGCCTGGTGCGGGTGACAGCGCCGGCTACGACAATATTTACGGCTTCGGCCGCCTGTATCTGGGTGCTGCGCCGAGTGCCAATACCAACCTTCTCGCCAACGGTGACTTCACGAGCAGCATAGCCAACTGGCAGACGTACGGCAATATAATGCAACGCCTCAACAATGGCGTGTTCGAGTTCTACCACAACACCAGCCTCGGTAACGTGCGTCCCTCCATCCTGCAAGTCGTACCTAGTGCCATCCCTACCGGCACACAGCTTGAACTACGGGTGGATCTGGGCAACAGCGGTCCGGTGCGCAAGCGGGCGCTCATCTTCGTCGTCAATCAGGACTGGACCGATTTGCAGACCTGCTCTTTCTGGATCCCACCGTACACGCCGCTGCGCACCTACGTGTTGCAGGGGCGTCCGACCACCAATTGGACATCTGCGCAGGTGGCGGTCTATGCTAACCCCGCGGACAATACCGGCTGGCTGCAGGTTGACAACGTCTTCCTCACTGCCACAAACGGCAGCGCTTCAGCGGCAACTCGTTGCATTGACTCCGCTGCCCCTGCGCCAACAGCTGCTCCAGACAGCGGCAATCTCATCGTGAATGGTGGCTTCACGGTGGGTTTAAGCAACTGGATTACCTATGGCAACATCGTTCAGCAGCTGAACGGGAACGTGTTCGAATTCTACCACAACACCAACCTCGGCAGTGTCCGTCCCTCCATCTTGCAGAACACGGGTGTTGCGCTGGCTGCAAACGCCCCACTGGAGCTGCAGCTGCAATTGGGCAACAGCGGACCAGTGCGCAAGCGAGCGCTGATCATCCTGTTTGAGCACAACTGGACAGACCTGCAAATCTGCTCGTTCTGGATCCCGCCTTACACGCCGCTGCAAACCTATGCTGTGCAGACACACACTACGCAAGCATGGTCGAACGCCAGCCTCGCGGTCTACGCCAGCCCGGCGGACAACACAGGCTGGCTGCAGGTCGACAATGTGAGTTTGCGCCATCGTCCGTCGCTGGCGCTGACAGGCACAAACTGCTCTGAGCCGGGTGCTGGGGGGATGTCGCTGGCAGCAGGCGCTGCTGAGGTGCTACCAACGGGCACAGCCAGCCCAACGTTGACGCCGACAGAGCATGTAATGTTCACGGAGACGCTGACACTGACTCCGACGCCAACAGCGACTGCGACAATGCCTGAGATGGTGACTGCCACCGCACCTGCTACCACGGCACCAATAGATACGGCAGTGCCGACCGCCACATTAACACCAACCCAGACACTGACCGAGGTGCAGCCTACCGCCACTGCCGCAGCAACCGAGACCGACCTGCTAACGGCGACAGAGCCACCCAGCAGCACCATCGCGCCGACGCTGCTGCCGACCGCCACGCTGACGCCGTCATGGACGCCCCAGCCGCCGCCAGGGCCGAACCTGGTGACGAATGGCTCATTTGACACCGATGTGGCAGGCTGGACGCTCCAGCACATCACGGCGGACTGGTCGAACCAGATGGTGCAGCTCGGCCGGCCGGCGGATGCGCCCGCCTATGCAGCGGCGCTGTTCCAGACGATCAATGCCCCGACGGTCGCCAGCCAGCGTTACGAGATGATGGTGCAGCTGGCCAATGCCAGCGCCAGCAGCAGGACAGTCACGCTGATGGTGCGCGATGCGCTGGGCTGGGATGCCGCGACGACGTTCGCCTGCACAGTGACGCTGCCGCCAGATGCGCCGATGAACACCTACACGCTGCGCTACCGCCCGACGGTCAGCTTCGGCAGCATGATCGTGGCGCTGATCGTGGATGGCGACGCGCTGCCCGCGCTGGCGCTGGATAACGTGATCGTGCGCACGAATCCGAACCTGACGAACAACGGGACGGAATGTACGGTCAGCGGCCTGGGCTTCACCGATGCCCCGCTGCCTGTCACTGCGCTGGACCAGGCGTCCCTGAACGCGTATGCGACTGCGTGGGCACCTGTGCCAACAGCCACCCTGGTGCCCCCGCCGACGCTGCTGCCCACGGCGACCGCTGAATCCACGGCTGAGTCTACAGCCGAGCCAACCGCCGAGCCGTCACTGGAGCCGACGCCTGATGTGCCGACTCCCGAAAGCGTGCCGCCGACGCTGGAAAGCCCGACACCGGAAGCCACGCCATCGACCTGATGGCCAGGCAAGTTCTGAGGATACAAGAACACCCCGCCAATCAACTCAACTGGCGGGGTGTTCTTGTATCCTGAAGTTTTCAGGCAGTCCGGCTACGCGATGGGCAGGGTGATGCTGAAACAGGCGCCTGACAGCGGGCTTTGCGGCTCGACGCGGATGTGTCCACCGTGCGCTTCCACGGCCAGCTTGCAAAACGTCAGGCCGAGGCCGCTGCCTTTTGAGCCGCGCACCGGCACATTCTCTTTGACCTGGCGGAACCGCTCGAAGATGCGTTCACGCTCTGCCAGCGGGATGCCGCGACCGCTGTCGGCGATCAGAATTTTGATTTCTGCCCCATGCGGCTCGGCGCTGACCAGCACCTGTGATCCCTCCGGGCTGTGGCGCACGGCGTTGTCGAGCAGGTTAACCAGCACGCGGCGCATGATATCCTCGTCCACATAGATACCCGGCAGCTCCGGCGGAATCTGCACCACGACATCCAGCCGGGCTTCCTTGATCGTGCTATCGAGGCTGGCTGTAGCGGCTGTGACCAGCGTCGTCAGGCCGACAGGGATGCGCTTCAGCGGCAGCTCACGGCGTTCCAGGCGGGCGATATCCAGCAGGCTGTCGACGATGCGCATCAGGTCGCGCGCGCTCTGGTCGGAAATCTCAAGCGTTTTCTGCACCAGCGAGAAGTCGTACGGGCCGCTTTCCGGCGCGGTGTCGATATCGCTGCGGGCCAGCGAGATACCCGTCTGGATCGACCATAACGGGCCGCGCAGGTCATGCACCATCATGCGCGTGATTTCGTCGCGGTATTCGGCCACCAGCCGCTGCTCGGTGGCATCGCGCAGCACCAGCAGCCGCCCGATGACATCGCCGCGATCGCTGCGCACGGGTGAGCCAATTTCTTCCAGATAGACCACCTGCCCGCCATTCTGCTGTGAAAACTCGCGCCGCGTGATGCGTTCCGGCTCAAGGCGAAGCTGGCGCGCCAGCGTCTTCAGTTCCTCGCGGTTATAGCCCATGCCGGTCGGCTCATTCTCTTTGAACAGGCGCATCAGCATGGCGACCAGGTGCTGGCCGATAAAATCGTCTTTCTCGAAGCCCAGCAGGCGCTCGGCAGCCGGATTACATTCCAGCAGCACGCCATCCCGGTCCAGCAGCAGCACGCCGTCGCGCGTCGAATTGAGGATGGCGCGCATACGGTTGCTGCCCGCACGAATCTGCTCGACCAGCGCGGCATTTTCCAGATGGCCCACCGCCTGCCCAGCCAGCAGCTTCAGGCTGTCCATCTCACGCTGCTTGAGCGTGCGCCCGGCTGGAAACGAGATGCACAGCACCTGCTGCACGCCGTAGCCACCCAGCAGCGGCACCGCGACCAGAAAGCCGACATCCGGCTGGTGTTCCTGCACGCGGATGTCGCCAGACTTGGCCGCGCTGATGGCGACTTCCGGCAGCACCATCATTTCCTGCGAGCGCCGCTTGGACCCGCGCGGGAAGGTGACCAGCGGCATGATCTGCTCACTGGCTGAGTTGTAGCGGAAGATGCTGGCCGCGTCTGTGCGCAGGATGTTGCAGGCTGTTTCCGCGACAGCCTCGGCTGCACCAAGCAGATTGGGCGCGTTGGTCAGGCGCAGCGTCAGGTCCTGCAAATGACCGAGGGTGTGAATCTGATACTCGCTCGATTCGATCAGGCGGGCATTTTCCAGCGTGATGACGGCATGGCCGGCCAGACTGTTCAGGAAGCCGAGATGCTCCAGCGAGAAGAAGTTCGTCCGGGCGCTGTGCACGACCAGCACGCCTTCCACCCGCGAGTCACTTTCCAGCGGCACAGCGACCAGCGATTCCATGCCTTCGGGCGCGTCATAGCTGAACGCGTTGTCTTTCAGGCTGCTCACCAGGCACGAATCGCGCGTTTCGATGACCTGGCGAATCAGCGTGCCGGGCGCGTCCTGCTGCACGCTGAAGCGGTGCAGCGCATCATCGCGGTCCACTTCCAGCACCGTCCATGCGCCGCCCTCATCGCCCAGCAGGATGATGCGCGCGATATCGCCTTCGGTGGCACGCAGCGCGGCATTCAGCAGTTGGTTGTTGATGCTGTCCGTCTGCAGCGAGGTCGCCATCTGGCGCGAGATTTCTTCGATCAGGTTCAGTTCGTCCAGGCGCTGCGTCAGCGACTGCTGCGTTTCGTTGAACAGGCGCACATTCTGAATCTGGGTGGCGATCTGGCCACTGGCCAGGTCGAGCAGCTGCACATCGTTGTCCATGACGGCGGATATGTCGCTGTGGATGCAGCCGATCAGGAAGCCGACCAGCCCTTCGAGCGCCATCAGCGGGAAAATGCTCACGCTGGTCGTTCTGGCATAGCCGGGAAAACTTTCAAACTGGGCGTCGATTTCCGGGGTGCAGGGATACAGCGCATAGGTTTTGCGGTCTGACGCGATGAAACTTTGCAGGATGGGCAGTTTTTCCAGCGCCACCATGCGCGAGGTGACCATTTCCGTTTCCGGATTCTGTTCGTAAATGTCCAGAAACGCCATGTCTGGCGTCAGCAGGCCGAGGGAAAGCGACGTATTGCGCATGATACTGCGCAGGGAAATCAGCATTTCTTCGGCAAGCTGCTCGATCTGGCTGGTCAGCGTGGTCAGGCGCATGATCTGCGAGAGCTGGATCATGTTGATGGCATACGTTTCCAGCACGCTGAACATATTTGTGTTATCGAGGATGGATGCCACCTGCGAGGTCAGCAGGCGCAGGCCGTTCAGCGCCACCGAGGTCGGCTTTGGCTGGCCGGGCCGGAAAAGGACGACGATGATGCCCTGCAGCAGCCCGACACTGCGCAGCGGCACGATGATGCCATGCCCGAATCCGGCTGTTTTGGCCAGCGTTGAAAGTGCCTGTGTCAGCGATGTCCTGTTTTCGGACGGCTTGTGCACGTCAAAGGCCACGATGTCTGTCAGGATATCGACCGAGTGAGGTGCCTGCCAGAGCGACGGGATGATGTCGCCAAAGGCCGCATCAGGCAGGAAGACGAGTGACGTTTGTTCCACGCTGTAGCACACCACACCGGCGGCCTGCGTCAGCGCATAGGCCGTATGACCCGCCTCGCGGTAGCAGTCATCCTGGCGTGGCGACTGATTCAGGCGCTCCAGATTGGCGATCAAGCTGGTGAGGATATGCTCGTCTGCGCCAGATGCCCGCATGCTGAGGTCGTGCCGGGCAAAGACGACGATGCCCACGGCTGCACAGGCGGTGAAACATGCCGCGAATGCTGCCGCCAGCCCGTTTGAGGCTGCCAGCGCCAGCAGCCCGCAGGCCAGACCCACCCCAACCGTGATAATCAGCACAGGAATGCGAAAAGCCGCGGCCAGCGTCTGCGAGGCTGTCGTGTAAGATACGCGCTGGCTGTGCTGCGAGGGTTGTGACATTCGGGCCGCGCATGAAGTCTGACCGGGCGAGATTTGCTGCTATCATTGAATGTAAGCGCAAATTCTGTAAACAGGCCTAAAGGCTTGTGCCTTTCACACAGAATTCACAAATGTCCCCTCTGTTTTCTGGGTTGTAATCCAGTAAGAGGCGCCCAGTAAGCCTACCACCCACCACCCCCCGAACGCAAGCCTGTCCCACAGCGGGATCGCGTCTCCCACGCCATATACCAGATGTGCCGCGATGCCGCAGACAGCCCCCAGCGCCAGCGCACGCCCCAGCCCGGTGGACTGTCTCCAGGTGCGCCACGCCAGCCAGCCCGCGGTGATCTGCACACCGACCAGCCAGGCCACGCCCGGAATACCGAAATCCGCCCCCAGTTGCAGCCATTCGTTGTGCGCGTGGGGCAGCACATTGGTTTCATAGCCCGCCACCGGATAGGCCGCGCGCACGGCCGCAAAGCGGAAATTATTCATGCCTGCGCCCGTCAGCGGATAGTCGCGCATGATGCCCAGCGCTGACTGCCAGATCAGCAGCCTGCTGCTCACGCTGTCTTCGTCGCGCTGCTGAATCTGATCGGCCTGCGTGCTGAAGATATTCGACGAGATGATGCCCTGCCAGGCCCCGAAGGCGACCAGCACGGCCAGCCCGAATACCCTGACGCGCCCGCGCGCCAGCAGCCACACCACGACGAGCAGCATGGGCAGCACACCGAGCACGGCGAAGCGGCTCTGGCCCAGAAAGATCGCGACCCACAGCAGCACAAAGGCCGCGCTGTGGATGAGCGCGCACAGCATGATGAACGGCGAGCGCGGCCGCATCGTCCAGCAGGCAAACGCGCAGGCCAGCGTCAGCGGCGCGAACCAGCTCATGCCGCCCGCGATTTCGTTGACATTGAAGCCGCCCTGCGCGCCCGGAAAGCCTGTCAGCCGGGGCAGGACCTGAATGATAAACATAACCTGTTCGGACTTGACGGTGTACTGCGCTGCGAGCAGGCCCAGCACCCCCAGCAGCAGCGCCAGCAGCCCGGTCACAAAGACCAGCGGCATCAGCCGGCCACTGCGCCGCGCAAACTCGATCAGCGAGGCGGCCAGCAGGACGCCGCAGACGGGCCGCCCGATGACGATCCACGCATACGGCACGCGCACGTCTGCGCCAAACCATGTCAGCGCGACATTGCCCTGACGGAATGGCGCGGCTGCGATGCTGAGCAGGCACAGCGCGATCAGCGCGATAAAGGCCCAGTCCAGCGGCGTGCGCGTCCACAGGCGGCGGTACAGAAGCAGCCTGCCGCCAAGGATGACCGGCACGGCCAGCAGCGCCCAGATGCGATTGAAGTCGGGGAACCAGAACACAAACAGCATGGCACCCAGCAGCAGGCACTCGGCCCCTGTGAATCCCTGACGGGCGCGTCTGAAAAGCGTAAAAGTTGGCGGCATGGGCGAAAACTTAAGGATACGGTCAGGTCAAAGTGACTAGACTAAAGAGAATACCACTTCTGCGCTGGTGGCGTTAGCAAGCGCTGCCAGTCAGCCGCATGATGGTGAAGGGCACCGTATTCTATGAAGCCAGGTCGGGCAATATCCCAGATTCAGACCGCACTCCTGCACCAGCTTGAAAATTGTAAAGTCGCGCTGATTGAGCCGTCAAGTCAGGTGCCGGCTGCCTTTATGGCGCCGCTCCTTCAGGCTGACAGCGGACATCACTTCCTGTACTATCGCGCCCCCGGACGCTCTGCGACGCTGACGGCGTGGGCGGGCGGCCTGTTTGCCGCGCTGGTGCAGGAGGGCCTGCTGGCGGAATCGGTGATGCCCGCGGTGGACGCATCGCCGGTCATGCTGGCGACCTGGCTGGCCGACGTGCTGAATGCCGCTGATGTATTCGTCTACTGTGATGATTTTGACCAGGTGAAATGGTCGCAGGATGCCGTGCAGTTTTTTGATACGCTGCTGGCGCGCATGGAGGGGCCATCGCGCCTGATCCTGAATGGCCGCGTGCTGATTATGGCCTACTGGAAGCGGCAGATTGCGTCCGGAACTGTCGCTGTGTTCAGCGAGTCAGACAAGGGCGCGGTTGCAGCAGCGGGCACTGATCGTGTGCACGTGGATGTCTATGCCTTCGGGCGCGGCCGCGTGCTGGTGAATGGCGCAGAGGTGACGAGCTGGGATGGCATGCTGCCGCGCTATCTGTTCCACTTCTTTGTCGACCGCGTGATGGTGCGCCGCGATGCCATTTTTCAGGAATTCTGGCCCGACCTGCTGCCCCGCGAGGCCACCAATGTGTTCCATGTGACCAAGCGCAAAATTGCGGACTGCCTGTCTGTGCGCGACCTGGGTATCGAGGTGCGCGAGTTTACGCGTTATGAAAGTGGCTTCTATATGCCGGCGGAGTCGATTGACCTGTCGTATGATGTCGCGCGCTTTCAGCATGCCTGCGAGCAGGGCAGCGGATCGCTGAGCCCGGCCGAGACTGAAGCCCGCCTGCGCGATGCTGTCGCGCTGTATCGGGGCGACTTTCTGGAAGATGTGCAGGATGTGGGCTGGGTGGCGCTGCGCCGGGAAGAACTGCGCGAAACGGCCATTGATGCCTATGCCACGCTGATTGATCTGGCGCGCCAGGACGGTCGTTTTGAGGATGCGCTGGGTTACGGCGTGCGCGCCCTGATGATGGCCCCGGAAGAAATCACGCTGCATCGCCTGATGGTGGAGCTGTACAGCGCGCTTCAGCGCCCGCAGGATGCCGCCCGCCAGATCGAGCATATGGACCGGCTGATTCTGCGCGGCTCCGACAAGTAATCCTCTATTGCTGATAGCGCCAGACAGGGCTGAAGCCCCGCCACGGAACGATGTCCGCGCTGTACTGCGGCGGCGTGTCCGCGCCCGTCTGCGAGCAGATGTGGGGCGTGTCGAGTGCGCTGGTGGCGATGGTGAAGATGGGCGTGTTGTACGCCAGGCGCGGGATGAGCCGCTGACCGGCCACCAGCGTCGCGCTGGCCCAGTGCATGATTTCCCCGTCATCCCAGTACAGATACATGATCGATGGCGAGCGCGGCGGATAAATCAGCACGCAGTCGGGCGCGCCAAATTCCAGCACGACCTCCACCAGCGGCACATTCAGCGTGATGCGCACTTCGCCCACGCGTCCGCGTTCGTTGCGCACCAGCCCGCTGACCGTCTGGCTGTTGTCCTGCCAGATGCCGAAAAACACGACCTGCGAACCTTCATCGGTGAGCATGCTGGAATAGCTGGGCAGGCGCGACTCGACGATAGCGGCCGCCTGGCTGAAGGCGGTTTCGCCCGGCACGATGCCCAGGTAGCAGGGCAGCGCGCACTCGCCAAAGCCAAACACGTCCCAGTAGGGCTGGAAGGGATGCGCCTGTCCACGCGCCAGCGCCTGCGCGGCCAGCCCGGCGCAGGCAAACAGCGTGAAGCACAGCAGGGTCAGGCGCACCAGCCGCGTGGGCATAGACTCAGGAGGCGGGGGACTGATTTCTGACGAGCAGCCCATCGGTGAGCGACTGCACGTAGATGCACATCTGCCACGGGATCGACACATCCGCTGCGGTGACCGGCTCATCGCTCATGACCACGCCGGTGTTGCGCACGATGACAAAGGGCATGGCCTCATCGCGCTCGCCCATGACGAGCTGTGCCGCCGCGCAGATGGTGTCGGCGGTGCCGCGCACGGTGACGATCATCGGATTGCCGAACAGGTCGGCCTTGCCACGCTCATCCTGTAACGGGCGGAAGCCAGCCGTGGCCAGCGCGACGCCGGTCGTGCCCAGTCGACCGGGCATCAGCCAGCTGTCGGTCAGGATGACACCCACCTGCACGCCCAGCTGTTCGCGCACGGCCAGGCGGATGCGCTCTGCCGTGGCATACGGGTCTTCGGGGAACAGCACCGCCAGCCCGTTGGGGATATTCGAGCGGTCAATGCCGGCATTGGGCGACAGGATGCCGTCTTTGAACGTGAGCAGGAAGCCCTCAATGCCCCCAAACACATGATCAGCCTCGCTGTAGACGAGCTGGGCGATGCGCGGATTCATGCTGTAGCGCTCGGCCAGCGCGGCAGCCTCCGGCGAGACGACAATGTCGTCCAGCCGCACGATGCGCCCTTCGCTGATAGCGGCATATTTGCTGCTGACCGCCAGCACGTCGCCGTCCTGAAGCGTCACGTCGTCGGCGGCCAGCGCATCTTTCAGCACGGTCATGAGGTCAAACGAGGCCTGCTGCACCGGGGCCTCGACAGGGATGGCAATAAGAGGAAGTCGCTTCACGCTGGTTTTCCTGATCTGGTATGAGGTCGCAACTGTAACAAACGCGCGTGCGCACGGGTAGGGCAGGTTTGGCGGTGCTTGTTTGCTATTGACCGTTATTACCAGCCCATACTACACTTGCAGTATGTCGATATGCAACGGATTTCACAAACAAAAATGAGCGAATCAAAATCTGTCCTCATCACCGGCGGTTCGGGTTTCATGGGCATCAACTGGGTGCGCTATCTGCTGGCACGCGGCCACCGCGTCACTTCGCTGGATATCGCGCCGTTCGATTATCCGGAAAAGGACCAGATTAACGCCATTCTGGGCGATATCCGTGACCGCGCGGCCGTCGATAAGGCGATGCAGGGCATCGACTATGTGGTGCATGCTGCCGCCGCGCTGCCGCTGTACAGCGAGGAAGACATCTTCAGCACCGACGTGCAGGGCACGCGCAACGTGCTCGATTCGGCCTTCCGCCACAAGGTCGACCGCGTGATTCACATCTCGTCCACGGCGGTGTATGGCGTGCCGGATCATCACCCGCTGGTAGAGACTGACGCGCTGATCGGCGTCGGTCCTTACGGCAAGGCCAAGATCATGGCCGAAGAAGTGTGCATCGAATACCGCGAGAAAGGCCTGACTGTGCCGATCATCCGGCCGAAGTCATTCATCGGGCCGGAGCGCCTGGGCGTGTTCGCGCTGTTCTACGACTGGGCCAAAGACGGCCGTGGCTTCCCGATGATCGGCAGCGGCAGGAACCGCTATCAACTGCTGGACGTGGAAGACCTGTGCGACGCGATTTACCTGTGCGCCACCAAAGACAAGGCCATCGCCAATCAGACGTTCAACATCGGCGCGAAGGAATTCACGACGATGCAGGAAGATTATCAGGCGGTGCTGGATACGGCCGGTTTTGGCAAGAAGATTCATCCGTTCCCGGCCGGGCCGGTGATTATCGCGCTGCGCGTGCTGGAAAAGCTCAAGCTGTCGCCGCTGTATGCGTGGGTGTATGAGACCGCCGGCAAGGACTCGTTCGTCTCGATTGAGAAGGCCGAGCGCGAACTGGGTTATGCGCCGAAATACAGCAACAAGGACGCGCTGGTGCGCAATTACCAGTGGTACCTCGACAATATGGCAAATTTCAGCGGCCAGAGCGGCGTCACCCACCGCGTGCCGTGGAACCAGGGCGCGCTGAAGCTGGCCAAGCGCTTCTTCTAGGGCGGCTGCGCAATCGCCTGCTTTTCACAGCTTCACCCAGAAACGCACAGTCCACTTCCCCGTGACTGTGCGTTTTTCATTGTCGCTGGATAAATTTAGACTTAATCCAAGATTTCAATTGCTTAATTTATCCATGCAAAATGAGCGCCCAATGACGTATACTGAAAATATCTTTCCTCGAGTGAGGAAAGCTGGGAATCGAGTGTTTAATGTGGCGGTCTATAGCTGCTTTCCTGCCTGACACGCTGTTCATATTGGACCTCACGACGCAGGAAATCTCGCACATCAACCATGCGAATTTTTTGGGTTATCGTAGTGTGGACCTGTTTTCTACCCCTGTCTTCTGGTCGAAACTGCATCCGGATGAGCACGCGCTGTTCAAAGAACATCGTGACCGGTCGGCTGTGCTGCCAGACGGGGAATCCCTTGAAATTGAGCATCGCCTGCTGGACAGCGGCGGACGCTGGGCATGGGTGCGCAACCGCACAGCCATCGTCGAGCGTCTGGCGGATGGCCGCCCGTCCACGATGATGGTGGTGCTGACGGACATTACCGCAGAGAAGGAAGCAGAGTTCGCGCATCGGGCGCTTGAAACGCAGATGCGCGACATCCTCAGCCTGGCGGCCGATGCGGTCGTGGTCATCGACTCGGCGTATCGCGTTGTGCTGTTTAACTCTGCTGCCGAAAAAGTCTTTGACTATGCCTCTGAGGAAGTCATCAATCAGCCGATGGAAATGCTGATTCCGCAGACTGTTCAAACGCTGTTCCACGACGGCCTGCGCGTGTTTAAAGAGAGTAGTGAAACGGCACGTTTTTCTCGCGCCCAGGGATTGCGCCGGGATGGTACGGAATTCGCGTGTGAGCTGAGTATCTCCAAAAACGAGAAATACGGGCAGGCGTACTTTACGCTGGTGCTGCGCGACGTTACCGAACGCGATGCCGAGCAGAATGCGCTGGTGCAGCGTGAGAATGAGCTCAAGCAGCTGACCGAAAAGCTGGAACGCACCGTCGCCGAGCGCACCAGAGAGCTGGAGCGCACCACCCAGCGCGTGACCGCCATCCTCAACAATGACGCCGACGGCATCATCCTGGCCGACGCTACCGGCCTGATTCAGCAGACCAACAGCGCCTTCAACCGGCTGTTTCAGTGCGTGCCGGACGCCTTTTTCGATCATTCGATTGCCGAGCTGGTGGCCTATGAAGACCTGCCGCTGCTGCTGAACACGATGGCCGAGCTGCTGGAGACTGAAGAACCGCAGCGTGTGGAGGTGACCGCCCTCCGCGCAGACAACAGCAGCGTCACAATCGAGATGGGCCTGTCGGTGGTGGGGCTGTTTTCTGATGATGACCGGCCTGAGCGCGGCATTGTGTGCACCATCCGCGACGTTAGCAAGCGCAAGGCCATGGAGCAGGCGCTTTTTGAAAGCCGCCTGTTCAGCCAGACGATCATCAATTCACTGTCCAGCTATGTGGCGGTGCTGACGCGTGACGGCGTCGTGAGTGCGCTCAATGCCTCGTGGCTGGCCTTCAGCGAGACGAACCGCGATGCACGCTTTTTCAGGCTGGAGATTGGCGATAACTACTGGGACTTTACGCGCGCGCTCATCGAGGATGAAGTCCCCAGTTCCCAGCAGCTGCTGAACGGCGTGCAAGCCGTAATGACCGGCACAGTGCCAGAATTCACCTTTGAATACAGCTTCATAGCCGCGGGCGAACGGCGCTGGCACATGATGCACGTGACGCCCCTGCTGCATGCCAGCGGCGGTGTGGTCATCACCCACGAGAATATCTCGCAGCTCAAGACCATTGAAGAAGCCCTGCGCGACAGCGAGAAATTCATCCAGTCGGTGGCCAATGCCACGCCCGATATCATCTACGTGTACGACCTGCTGGAACGCAAGACTATCTATTCCAACCGCGAAATGCCGGAAATCCTGGGCTATACGAAGGAGGAACTTTCGACGCTGAACTGGCGTAATTACGAGCTGGTTCATGAGGATGACCGCGAACGCATGATAGGGCGCCTGACGCCAGAGTCTCTCGCGCGGTATGGGGAAAACTCTATAGAGCAGGAATGTCGCCTGCGCCATAAGGACGGTTCATGGCGCTGGATTTATTCGCGCGAGACGATCTTCTCGGATGACGAGCATGGGGTGCCGCGCACCCTGCTGGGCGTGGCCCAGGACATCACCTTGCGCAAGCAGAATGAGGAGGCGCTGGAGATGGCGCTGCACCGCGAACGCGAGCTGAACGAGCTCAAGTCGCGCTTTGTGTCGATGGTGTCGCACGAGTACCGCACACCGCTGGCGGTCATTCGCACCAATGCCGACCTGCTGGGGCATTACCGCAAGCGGCTGGATGATGCGTCCATCGATATGCGCCTGGAGCGCATCAACAATGAAGTGACCCATATGACCGATCTGCTGGACGAAGTGCTGTTCCTGTCGAAGGCACAGGCGGGCAAGCTGGAGCCGCAGCTGGAGCGCATGAACCTCAGCGCGCTGGTGAGCAGCACGGTCGAGACCTGGCGCGGGAATGCGACCGACAAGCATCGTCTGGAGGCGGTGGTATTGCAGCCGGATGTGCAGATCGTAGCAGACCCGAATCTGCTGCGCGTGGTAATGACGAATCTGCTGTCCAACGCGGTCAAGTATTCGCCCGAGGGTGGCAGTGTGCGCTGCGCGGTTTCGGTGGAAGACGGGCATGCTGTCATTCGCATCAGTGACGAGGGTATCGGGATTCCGCAGTCCGATTTGCCGCACCTGTACGAGGACTTCCACCGCGCCACCAACGTGGGCACGATTCAGGGCACCGGCCTGGGACTGTCGATTACGCGCCAGATGGTGAAGCTGCACAGCGGTGAGATGTCGATGGAGAGCGAAGTGGACAAGGGCACCACGGTGACCGTCAGGCTGCCGCTGACCCTGACCCTGCCGCCCGCGAAGCCCGAAAGCGACAGCGAACCGATCATGATGCGCAAGTGAAATCAATAAACGTGTAGCAGGCAGCAAAAAAGGCTGACACCCAGGTGCCAGCCTTTTTTTGCGGAGGAGGCGGGATTCGAACCCGCGAAGGGCTTTCACCCTTACTCGCTTTCCAAGCGAGCGCACTAGGCCACTATGCGACCCCTCCATGCGCTCTCACCAAAGTGTATCAAGTCCGCGGGCACTTTTGAAGGGTGTCCCGTCAGGGCTGTGAAACTTCGCTGATAAACCCGTGTTTAATCAGAAACTGCTCCAGGCCTTCATACGACGGCTCGGTAATCATCGCGCCGCGGTCGATGCCGCGCGGCGTGGCGCCTTTTTCCAGAAACGATGGCTCGCTGATGGGCAGCACGTCGCCCGGCTGCGCCACGACGATCGTGGGCACCGACAGAAAGCCGGTCCAGGTCAGCACGCGCTGGCGGGCTTCTTCATCCCGGTCGATCATGACTTCGCGGTAGGGCACGCCGTAATCGGCCAGCACTTTTTTGGCCACCGTGACGAACGGACAGCCTGCCGTGCGCGTGTAAAAAATCAGGTCATATGCTGCGTGTGACAAATTTCCCCCCAGGGTGTAGGTGCGTGTGTCAGGATGAGGATCCGGCGGGCAGGCCGGCATCGGCTGGCGGCGGCGCTGCGCTGGGCTCCAGAAAGCACAGGATGCCATCGGTGATGCCGGTGGCCAGCACATCCGGCCGATTTACCATGATGTCGCGGTCCGCCAGCATGAAGCCCAGCTCAAGGATGGCCGCTGGCGTGGCGCGATGAATTTCGCGGAACGTATGATAGTCGGTCATGTCGACCGTCAGGCCCATGCGCCGCTCCAGCCCGCTGGCGACGGCATAATGCTGCGCCACGCAGTTGACCAGCACGTCATCGTTGCCCATCGCGCCTGCGCGGGCCGCGGCGGTGGAAATCAGGAAGCCGCTGACACGCTCGCCGTAGTCCTGGCAGGTATTGGCATGAATCGAAAGCAGGGCGGTGGCCTGATAGTCGTCGAGGCGCGGGTCGAATTCGTCCAGCAGATCGACGGTATAGCCGCGCCCCTGCAAGGCAGCCACCACCATCGTCGCCACATTGAAATTAATCTCGGCTTCGGTCAGGCCATCGGGGCAGACCGCGCCGGGGTCATTCTGCGGCCCGCGATGGCCTGACACAATGCCGATGCGGCGCGCCCAGTTGGGCGTGGGCTGGCTGGTGGGCACAAAGGCGGCCGAGTCGGTCGCGATGGCGGCGCTCAGGCTTTGGCGCAGGTCCGGGTCGATAAATTCCGATGGCGTAAACCAGGTGAAGATGGTCGCCGTCAGGATGGCTGCCACGACGGTGATGAGCATGGTGCGCACGATGCCCGCCGCGGTGCCGATCGTATTGCCCGCGCGCTGGCGTCGCCGCCGTCGTTTCTGCTCTTTCACGCGGGCGCGCTGGGCGGCGCGGTCAGCATCGATGCCGGCGCTGATTTCGTCAATCAGGCCATCGTCGCTGTACGCGTCTTCATCCTCGTCTTCGAGAAAATCATCCAGATCGATGTCGTCTTCATCAGCGACAGCCGGGCCGGGGCGCTGGAACAGGAATCCAGGCAGCGTGGACGGGTCCGCGTCTGGCGCGGGAATTGGCGGCGGCGGAATCTTGAAGGGTTCCAGCGGCGGTTTGGTCGTCTCGCCGGGGGGCGCGGATACCGGCGGCGTGACAGGCATCGGCCGGGGCGCTTCCGGCTCACGCGGCGGGGCGCTGGGCGCAGGCGGAAACGGACGCGTCGGCACAGATGGCGCCTCTTCGTCGCCTGGCTTGCGCGCCACCTGCCGGATCATTTCCATGAATTCAAACGACGCGGGAACGCCATCCTCGTCACCGCGGCGGGGCGCCGGGCGCGGGCTGTCGTCTTCGGGATCGTCTTCGAAACGCGGGATATCTTTGGGCATCGGGCTGACTACTCGCTGGCCTGTGCTAATTGATACACCGCCGCGCCGTCCGCGTCAAATACCTGCGTCAGATAGGCCGCATCGGCCACGCTGGACACAGTTTCCTCCAGGAACGGGCCGCGCCAGCGCCACATGGTCGCAAAGGCATCGGGATTGGCCACGATCTGCGGCACGACCACATAGCTGACATTGGCCTCGCGCAGCAGGGCTTCATTGGCTGGATTGGCCGGGTCCTGCCAGAAGGCGCGCAGGCGTTCCTGCTCGGCCAGGCTGGCTTCATCGCCCGCGAAAAATGGCTGCGGACGATAGAAAATGGTGTCGCGCTCGGCAATCACCGGGGCCCAGTCGGCCTCGTGCGGCGCGGAATAATTGAGCACGCGGGCGTCTTCCGGCGTGTTGGCGCGCAGCCACTCGAAGGCCTGCACGTCCGCCTCGGACGAGAACGCGCCGTAGAAACCCACCAGGTTCTTGCTGACCGACAGCACCGTCGGCGCGAACACAATCGCCCCGATCAGCGCGACGCCGCCGAGTCCCATCAGGGCGGGCAGGGCGCGGCGGATGGTTTGCTGAAGCGCCGGACGCGGCACGATGACAGTGTCGTACAGCCACAGCAGGCCGAACCCGCCCAGCAGCATGTACGGGATGATGGGCGCATGCCAGGCGATGCTGAACGGATACTCGTAGCGCAGGATCGGCTCCAGCAGCCAGCCCAGCACGGCATTGAGGATGCCGAAAGCGGCTGCGTCGAGCGCGAAGATCAGCCAGCCGACCGCCAGCAGGGCGATCGTGTGGCGCTGGCGCACGCGAATAACCGCGCCGATCAGCGCAAAAATGGCGATTACGCCGCCATGGAAGGTCAGCATGACCAGCGCGTAATTGACGCTGCGCTCAAAGGGCGATTCGATGCCCGACCCCAGCAGGTCGCGGATGGTGAACAGCCATGGGGACACGCCCAGCACGCCGATCACCGGCACGCCCAGCGCGACCATCAGCCAGCGTTTCAGCGTCGGACGCTGAGCCGACAGCCACATGCTGCCCAGCCACGGCGTAAAGCCCAGCAGCAGGATGATCATCGTATCGGGATGGGTGATGGCGGTGCTGCCGAACATCAGGCCAGCCCCCACGGCATCCACCAGCAGTCCGTCGCGCAGGTAGCGGTAGACCAGGATGAGGAACGCCAGCGCGAAATTGAGCGCCATCACGCTGGTGAAATGCGAGTCCATGAAGGCGGTGAACAGGCCGATGCCCACCAGCGCGGCGGCGGCCATCGCGCGGCCCAGCCGTTTGTCCTGAATCTCCGCGCCGAAGTCGTAGGCCAGCCAGACGAACATCAGGCACAGCACCGCGCTGATGCCAAACTGCACATCGTGCAGTCCCTGATTGAGCTGCTGGCTGATATAGGCGGCCAGCCCGATGAAGCCGGGGGAATACAGGTAGCTGACTTCAGGATGGAAAGGCGCCAGCGTGGTGAAATTGCCGCCCTCGCGGGCCATCAGCGCCAGATAGCCAAAGCCCTGCGCGTCGGTGTCCAGCGGCACCGGCACCATCAGCACAGGCGCGATGAACAGCAGCGCGGCAAAGCCAAAAAAGAGCAGGTCATACGGGCCGGGCCAGCCCTGGTCGGCATCGAGCAGTTCTTCACCGCGTTTTTCGGCGCGCGCCTGCCCAAGCGAGAGCGTGCCGAACAGGAAGATGATGGTCACCAGCGCGAACATGAGATAGTCGATGACGAGCGTGTTCCAGCCAAACAGAAAGGCCCAGAACAGCGCGCCGGTGACGACCAGCGCCAGCGCCAGCGCGGCATTCAGGCCAATGCGGGGCTGCTTTGAAGGCCAGGCAGGCGCAAGCATCGCGCCGGCACCGAGGATAATCGCGCCGAAGATGAAGATGACAATAAGAGGCATGGGGATCCAGACGATAACGTAGACATACCGGTTTCAAAAAAAGCCAGCAGGCCGGGCGGATGTGGTCACCCTGCCGGGCCTGCTGGCCTGATAAAAACGAGCATTACGGGCAGACGGCCACGTAGCCGAGCGCCTGCAGCAGCGGATACACGATTGGCAGGCTGGCCCAGCTGCATGTCTGGTCCACCACCACCGCGCCGATGATCGAGCTGCAGCAGCAGATGACCGACAGCGCGCCGCAGCCGATCAGGATGATGCGCGCGGTGTTGTTCTGGCCTTCTTCACGCACGGCATACGGGTCATATTCGCCATAGCCGGTGCTGCCGGGCGGCACCGCGGGCGGCATGCCCATCGACGGCGCGGCATATGGCTGCGAATTGGCGCCGCCGGAATAACCGGCTGACTGCTGGCCGTATGGATTCTGCGTGGGGGAATACGAATAGCCAGACTGCTGAGGCGGCACTCCCTGAGATGCGCCCGCGGGCGGCATGCCCTGAGACGCGCCCGGCGGCGGATAGCCCTGCGGCGGCGCATACGGATTGGCCGGCTGTGAGGCGGCTGCGGGCGGTGCATATGGCTGCGATGGCTGCGGCGGCGCGTATGGCTGGCTGGGCTGGGCGGGCTGCACCGGCTGCGACTGCGGCTGCACGGGCATCGAGGCGCCGCGCTGCGCTGCGTTGAGCATGGTGCCGGCCGGGGGGCCGTCCACCTGCTGGCTGATGGTCGGGTTGGCTGCTGCGGTGGCCTCGTAGTCCAGCGTGACCGTCTCGCCCAGGCCCAGCTTGTCTCCGGGGCGCAGCGGGCGCTGGCCGGTCAGGCGCTGTCCATTGACGAATGTCCCGTTGGTGGAGCCGAGATCTTCCAGAATGAATCCGCCTGCACTGCGCGTGAGCCGCAGATGATGCCGACTCACTTCCGGGTCGTTGATCACAATATCATTTGTGATATCGCGGCCCAGCGTCACCACGTCCTTATTCAGTTCGTAAGGCTGGTTGGGCTGCGGTCCACGACGGACGACCAGTCGGAAACTGTCGTTCCCCTGTATCATGCTTATTCTCCTAGGCGCGCGGCAAGCCGGTGATGGCGCACTGCATCGAATTGAGTATACGAAAGCCGTGGATAAGAGTCAAATGAGGCGCCTGCCATTTATGCTATTCTTCTCGCCTCAATGCTGCTTTCCCAGTACTTTGGGCATCATTGACAGGTCGTTTTTTTGGGCTTATTGTGATGAAAGAACGCATCTTTGCTATTGTAAAACAACCTGCATTCATCTGACTACGACCGAATGCCCGCCCGCCACATCCATGGATTTGACGGAACGGCTCCTGTAATGAGACTGAGGCACTGAGATCATGGATACCTCCGCGCTGCTGCTGCCCAAGCGCATCTGGATTGAGAAAGCGCAGGAGTCTGGCGCCTGTGATGTGCTGGTGCTGATGGACGACGGGGCCGTATACACGGCGGCCTTTGTGACGATGCCCTTCCTCAGGCGGCAGATGGACCTGACGTTTGAGGCATGCAGCACCATGGAAGACACCCCGCCGGCGCGCTTTGCGGCGCTGGAAACCCCCCACATCATCGTCGACAACCTGAGCCAGGACAGCATCGAAGACACCATCGACAATCTGCTCGCGCTGGGCACGTTTGGCAGCGTGTTTACCCAGGTATCCGATGCTGACAGCGACGACGCTGGCGCCCGCGCCCATCATCATGAGGCTGTTACCACCGTCAAGCGCGCCACCGCTGAAGTCACCGCTGTTGTGCTGAACGAAGTGCTGATTATCGACGGGGAGCCGTAACGAGCGTATCTGGTCTCTGCAACACCGTACACGGACAGACGCTCAATCGGGCGTCTGTTTTTGTTTTTATCTGTTATGTTGTAATCGGCCTTAAATGGTATACTTAGGACCTAATCTCCGTACAATTTGAATTGGACGCAGGGCGTGAATCAGCACGGCGATAGGCCACTGTGCTGTGCCGGGCATCTCAGGAGCTTACGACATTATGCTGCAATCCTCGTTTTCGATTCCTCTGGACCGCAACAGCGAAGAACCGATCTATCGCCAGCTCATTCGTCATGTGCGTGTTCAGATTGAAAGCGGGGTGCTGACTGCCGGGACGCGTTTGCCCGCCAGCCGCGATCTGGCCCGCCAGCTGAATATCAGCCGTATCAGCGTCGTCAATGCCTATGCCGAGCTGCGCGCCGAGGGCTACCTGAGCGCCCATGCCGGACGTGGCACGTTCGTGGCCGGAGAGCGCGAGCCGGGGTCGGCCAATGCCACCACGACCGTGCATGTCAGCCGCACGCCCGCCCCGCACAGCAATAACCATAATCACCACCACATGCAGGATGCCCATCCGCAGGTCGACCGCTCGATCCGCGAGATGATGCGCCTGGCGCGCAAGCCGGGCGTCATCAACCTGAGCACGGGTGCGCCGCCGGCCGAGTTTTTTCCGGTGCAGCATCTGCGCCATGCCATCAACAGCGTGCTCGACCGCGACGGCGCCAAGGCGCTGATGTATGAGCAGACGGAAGGCTACGGCCCGCTGCGCGCGACGGTGCGCGACTATGTGAGCGGGCTGGGCATCCGCTGCAGCGCCGAACAGGTCCTCATCACAGGCGGGGCGCAGCAGGCCACCGACATGGTGATTCAGGCGCTGCTCAGCGAAGGCGACACGCTCATCAGCGAGAATCCCACCTATCTGGGCATCCTCGATATCGCCCGCACGCGCCGTATTCATTTGCAGGGCATCCCGATGGACGAAGAGGGCATCCGGCTGGATATGCTGGAAAATGCCATCCTCGACCAGGCCCCGCGCCTGATTTACGTCATGCCCACGTTCCAGAACCCGACCGGCACGGTGATGCCGCTGCACCGCCGCCGCCAGCTCATCAACCTGGCCACGGAATACAATATCCCGATCCTGGAAGACGGCGTGTATCACGAATTCCGCTATGAGGGCGAGAGCCTGCCGCCGCTGAAGGCGCTGGATGAAAAGGGCATCGTTATCCATGTGAGCGCGTTCACCAAGAACCTGCTGCCCGGCCTGCGTATCGGCTATGTGATCTGCGACAATGTGCATTTCGAGCGCATCGTGCGCGTGAAGCACGCGGCCGATATCTCGACCTCGGCGCTGAACCAGCGGGCGATTCACCTGCTGGTGGAGCGCGGCGTGGTCTCGCGCGTGCTGGAGCTGAACAACAAGGAAATGCGCCGCCGCCGCGATATCGCGCTGGATGCGGCTGCGCGCCATCTGCCACCGGGGTCGCGCTGGAACGTGCCGCAGGGCGGGCTGTATCTGTGGATCGAGCTGCCGAAGAATGGCCCGACCGCCGCCGAGCTGTATATCTCGGCCATCCAGACCGGCGTGGCCTATGCCATCGGCAACATGTTCTTCACCAGCACGGGCGGCAGCTACCGCCTGCGCGTGAACTTTGCCGCGCAGAAGCCCGTCGACCTGGAAGAAGGCCTGCGTCGGCTGGGCAGGGCCTGGCGCGAGCTGGCCTGCGACTATGCCGACATGGAAAAATCGCCGATACTGTAGCCATCAGGGCAGCAACCAGGCTGCCCTTTGTCATCCGGATTCTCCATACTCAAAGGAACGGCCCCATGAATGATACGGCAAACGCCAGCGTCGCTGAAACCCTGCGCCAGCTTGATGATGCCTGGGCGGCATTGCAGGCCTTCATCGCCTCGGTGACGCCAGAGCAAATGACCGACCTGACCGATGATGCTGGCTGGACCGTGAAAGATCACCTGATCCACATCGTTGTGTGGCAGGATGGGATTCTCGGGCTGCTGGATCACGAGTCGCGCCGCGACCGGATGGGGCTGGACGAGGTCACCTGGCGCAACCGCGATTTTGACGCCATGAATGCGGTCATCCAGCATCAGCATCGGGCCCGTTCCCTGGACGACGTGCTGGCGACGCTGGAGCGCACGCATCAGGCCTTCCGCGCCCGGATTGCCGCCATGAGCGATGCCGATCTGCTGCGCCCGTATGCGGATTTCCAGGCAGGATCAGACAACCACGACCCGATTCTGGGCTGGTTACAGGCCGACGGCGCTGAGCATTACCTGGAACACATCCCGTGGATGCAGGCGATCACGCGCAGCGCATGAGTGATAAATTGCCTGTCATGCGTTGCAGAGGGATCATCATCAGCGGTATGCTGCTGCCATCAGGCGCCATCGACTTTGGCTGTACACGACAGGAAAGGTTTTCATGATTCTGGAACACATCGTGCTGAACATCATCCCCGGCCAGTCGCCTGCATTCGAGCAGGCCATGCGCGACGCGGCCCATCTGCTGGCCGCCACGCCGGGCTACATCCGCCACAGCGTGCGCAAATGCATCGAGACGCCGGACCGCTATCTGCTGCTGGTGGAGTGGGAGACGCTGGAGGCGCACATGGTCAGCTTCCGCGAGGGACCGAATTTCCCGCAGTGGCGCGCCATGACGCATCACCTGTATGCCGAGAAGCCGCTGGTGCAGCATTACGAGGGCTTTTTCGAGAATCCGTAGACATGCAACCGCGCCCCCGTTTCGTTGGGGCGTGAGGGGCAATAGCGGTGCCATACGAGTATTTTATAGACAGACAGGCCCCTCATCAATGTAAGCCGATGAAGGGCCTGTTTGTTTACTTAAAGATATGTCTTTAGTCGCCGCCGGACTCCGCCTTGATGACGGTGGCCACGACTTCCTCGGTTTCCTTGTCAGTGCGCTTGCTGCGCGTGATCGCCCAACCAATGACCCCAATCAGCGCCAGCATGACGATGATGACCGGGATGCGGGCATTCGGGTCGGTCTGCGCCTGTGCTTCCAGCGTGACGACCAGCGGGGCCACCAGCAGCGAGACCAGATTGACGACCTTGATCATCGGGTTCAGCGCCGGTCCGGCGGTGTCCTTGAAGGGGTCGCCGACGGTGTCGCCCACGACCGCCGCCTTGTGCGGTTCACTGCGCTTGCCGCCGTAGTTGCCTTCCTCGATGAACTTCTTGGCATTGTCCCACGCGCCGCCTGCGTTGCTCATGAACACGGCCATCAGCTGGCCCGCGAGGATGATGCCGGCCAGGAAGCCGCCCAGCGCGGGTGCGCCAAGCAGGAAGCCGACCACGATGGGCATGAGCACGGCCAGGATGCCGATGGGCAGTAGTTCACGCTGGGCCGCCCGCGTCGATACGTCCACGCATTCGGCATAGTCGGGTGTCTTCGTGCCTTCCATGATGCCGGGGATGCGCAGCTGACGGCGCACGATGCCGATCATCTTGAAGGCCGCACGGTTGACCGCACGGATGAGCAGTGAGCTGAACAGGAAGATCAGGCCGCCGCCGATGAGCATACCGATGAAGATCTGCGGGTCGGCGATATTGATGCCGGTGGCGAAGATGGTTTCATTGAGAGGCACGCCCAGGCCCAGCTGCACGACGCGTGTGTCGGTGAGGAACGAGCCAAACAGTGCCACCGCTGCGATGACCGCGCTGCCGATGGCGACGCCCTTGGTGATGGCCTTGGTGGTGTTGCCCACGCCGTCCAGCGCCTCAAGAATACGGCCGCCTTCGCCTTCGCTTTCGCCGGCCAGCTCAGCAATACCCTGCGCGTTGTCGGAGATGGGGCCGAAGGCGTCCATCGAGACGTTGTTGCCGGTGAGCGTCAGCATACCAATACCGGTCATGGCCACGCCGTAGAGCACAGCGGTCAGTGTATCGACGATTTGCGCGCCGTTGCCGTCTGTAATCGGGAAGAGCGTGAAGATGACGATGCTGGCCATGATGCTGCTGGCGATCACGAGAATAGCCCAGGTGCTGCTTTCCATGCCGCTGGACAGGCCGCTGAGGATGGTCGTCGCCGGGCCGGTTTGCGTGCTCTTGGCGATTTCCTGCACGGGCGGGTGATCGGTATCGGTGAAGTAGGCGGTGACGCGCTCGATGACGATGGCCAGGATGATGCCGATGACCACGGCCGCCATCGGCTGCCAGATGATGCCGCCCTGATTGATGTTGTCATCGCGCATGTACAGGACGGTGAAGATGCCGAACATCACGATGCTGATAACCGCGGCGCTGTAGAAGCCGCGCGAAATCGCCTTGAGCGCGTCCTTGCCGCTGGTCGCGGTGGCGCTGCCGCGCACCAGATAGGTGCTGATGATCGACGAGAGGACGCCGATGCCGCGCACCACCAGCGGGAACACAATCCAGATCGGGCTTTGGGTCACTGTCGCCAGCGCCAGGCCGAGGATCAGGCCGGAGACGATGGTCACTTCGTAGCTCTCGAAGATGTCGGCGGCCATACCCGCGCAGTCGCCCACATTGTCGCCCACCAGGTCGGCGATCACCGCCGCATTGCGCGGGTCGTCCTCAGGCAGGCCAGCTTCGACCTTGCCCACCAGGTCGGCGCCCACGTCGGCGGCCTTGGTAAAGATACCGCCGCCCACGCGCATGAACAGCGCCAGCAGCGTGCCGCCGAAGCCGAAGCCGAGCAGCGCATCGGGGCTGGCGATGCCAAAAATCAGGAAGATGAAGGTGCCGCCGAGCAGGCCGAGACCGTCGGTGAGCATGCCGGTGATGGTGCCGCTGCGGTAGGCAATGCGCAGCGCGTCAGCATAGCCGCGCTTCGGGTCGACAGCGGCAGCAGCCACGCGCACGTTGCCCTGCACGGCCATATTCATGCCGGCGAAGCCCACCACCGCGCTGAAAATCGCGCCCATCAGGAACGCGCCGGCGCGGCCAATGGCGGTGTTGATGCGCGCTTCATCGCACTCGATCAGGCCGCGCTGCACAATCAGCGCCTCTTCCTGGAAAACGACCGCATTGTTTTGCAGCAGCACCAGTTCTTCCGCGGTCGCGCCGGGGTTGGTCGCCACGACTTCAGCGCGGGTGGTGTCCGCGGCGCCGCTTGATTCAAAGTCGGCGCGTACCTGCTCGGCCATCGCCGGGCAGAAGCGCTCGATAGCATACGGGGTTGGGTTGACGACGTAGACGCTGAAGAACAGCACCACCACCAGCACGACGATCAGGATGGCGATGATGCGCAATTGTGAACGCAGGTAGGCATTCGCACCGGTGCGAATGTACGTCCACACTTCCTGCATTTTGGCAGATCCCTTGTCCTCGCCCAGGATCTGACGTGCCAGCAGCACGGCATAGGCAAGCCCGGCCAGGGCGATGCCCAACACTAGAAAGATAAGGAGGTTCTCACTTGAAGTTAATTCACGCATTTTGGTCTTAACTCCATATATCAAGAAATGGCGCGTGGCGGATTCAACAAAAGAAAGTTCTTTAGAGTCATCAGGCCTGCACGCGCGACAGGCTGATACCTAAAATTCTGGCATAGGTTATGAGGAATGACAAGCTACCATCAATGGTTTGTGGATTCTTCTGAATGAGGGATAAACTCCCTAACAGTTAGGGGGTGCCGTTATACAGATCGCAATATACTCGTACGATGTATGCCTTTACTTCAACGTGTGAGGACATTTTATGCTGCGTAAACTGGGATTCTTGCTGCTGGCCGGCGCGCTGACTTTTGGGGCGATGGCCCAGGACACGGTTCCGCTGGTGGAACTGACCGATGAGCTGATGCAGGTGCAGGGCCTCGTGCCAGAGGGCTGGCAGGCAGTCGGCGGCGGCCTGTATGCCGCGCCCGATGGCGCGATTCTGGCCTTGCAGACGGCCCCGGTCTCAATCGAGGCGGTGGCAGCAAGCGTGCTGCCGCAGATGGGTCTGTCAGAGCTGCCGGAACCGGCCGGCACGCTGGAATCCAATGGCCTGAACTGGACGATTTATCAGGTCGATGTGGCCTCGGGGCCGCTGGCCGGGCGCACGGATTTCGCTTTTGCGTTTCTGGACGGCGTAACCTATGTGGCGCTGCTGGTGGCCCCGCCGGAGCAGTATGATATCCTGCACGCGCAGGTGTTTGAGCCGGTGCTGGCGGCCGTGCAGTTTTACAATCCCAACGCCGTCGATGCCTCGACGCTGGCCTACAACAGCGAGGACGTGACGTTCTCTGGCGGCGCGGAAGAGGTCACGCTGGCGGGCACGTTCACGTGGCCTGAGGGCGATGGCCCGTTCGCGACGGTCATCCTGCTGTCTGGCAGCGGCCCACAGGACCGCAATGAGAGCCTGCGCTCGGCGGGTATCCTGCTGGAGCCGTTCGCGCTGATCGCCGATGCGCTGACCAGCGCCGGTTATGCCGTGCTGCGCTATGACGATCGTGGGGTGGGCGAGAGCACCGGCGACCATGCCAACGCGATTCTGTCTGATTTCACCGATGATGCGGCCGCCGCGATTCGTTACGCGCTGACGCGCCCCGAAGTGAATGGCGATGCGCTGGGTGTGCTGGGCCACAGTGAGGGCGGCATCTATGCGGCTGCGCTGGGCGCGGCCAATGACGATATCGACTTCATCATCTCGATGGCGGGTGTGGCGCAGTTTGGCGTCGACCTGCTGGTGGAGCAGCAGATGGCGATCCTGCGCACGTCTGATGGCTCAGAGGATGTGACGGAAGAGGAATATGCGCAGCTGGAGGCCTACGCGCGCCGCATGATCGAGGCCGCCGCGATTGGCGATTTTGAAGCGGCAGAAGTCGCTATTCGCGAGACATACGGCTGGCTGTATGACAGCACGACCGAGGAAGAACGCGCCGAACTGGCCATGCCTGACCGCGACGGCTTCATCCAGAGCGCGGTCGATTCGCTGCTGGCCGTGTACGCCTCACCGCAGTATGTCTCGCTGCTGAATGCCAATGCGGCGGATGACTGGGCACAGACGACGGTGCCGGTGCTGGCGCTGTTTGGCGCGAAGGACTTGCAGGTGCTGGCCGATTCAAACATCGTCGCTATCGAAGCCGCGCTGGCCGAGGCGGGCAATACCGATGTGACGGTGGTGAACTTCCCTGAGGCCAACCATCTGTTCCAGGCGGCGATCACCGGCAATCCCAGCGAGTATGCGACGCTGGAACAGGCCTTTGTGCCGGAATTCCTGCCCACCATCATCGAGTGGCTGGATGCGCGTTTCGGCTAACGCCAGCTAACAACTCAGCGCCTGCAATGACGGGGATGGTATCGTGCATACCGTCCCCGTTATTTTTCGCCGCTTATTCGTTACAATCCGTGCAATGTCAGGCAGCACCCCCCAGTGTTAAAGGCGCAGCGTTATGTCCCCGTGGTGGCAATCAGCCGTTGTGTACCAGATTTATCCGCGCAGCCTGAAAGATGCCGATGGCGATGGCGTGGGCGACCTGCGCGGCATCATCGAAAAGCTCGATTACTTCACCTGGCTGGGTGTGAACGCGCTGTGGATTTCGCCAATCATGCGCTCGCCGATGGTCGATTTTGGCTATGATGTGTCGGACTACCAGGCGATTGACCCGCTGTTTGGCACGCTGGCGGACTTCGATACTCTGCTGGCCGAGGCGCACGCCCGCGGCCTGAAGATCATCCTCGACCTGGTGCCCAACCACACCAGCGATCAGCATGCCTGGTTTCAGGAAGCGCGTGCCAGCCGCGAGAATCCCAAACGCGATTGGTACATCTGGCGTGAGCCTGCGGCAGACGGCGGCCCACCCAATAACTGGAAATCATACTTTGGCGGCCCGGCGTGGACGCTCGATGCGGCCACCGGCCAGTATTACCTGCACAACTTTGCCGCCGGCCAGCCGGAGCTGAACTACCGCAATCCGGCAGTGCGCGAGGCGATGTTCGACCAGATCAGTTTCTGGCTGGATCGCGGCGTGGACGGCTTCCGCATCGATGTGATCGACCGCATGATGAAGCACCCCGACTTTCCCGATAACCCGCCTGACCCGAACTGGAAGCCCGGCGATGCCGACGCGTGGCAGTTCCGGCGCGTGTACAGCGAAAACCAGGACGGCATCCACGAGCTGATCGCCGACATGGGCGCTGTCTTCCGCGCCTACAGCGACCGCGTCAGCATCGGTGAAATCGCGTATTCATCCGACCCTGCGTTTATCACGCGCTTCGCCGGTACGCCCGACAAGCCGCAGATCGACCTGCCGTTCAACTTCGCGCCGCTGATGCTGCCGTGGAACGCCTCGGCGTTTCGCGGCTTTGTCGATGCCTATGATGCTGCCGTGCCCGCGCACAGCTTCCCCAATTATGTGCTGGGGAATCACGACCAGCAGCGGCTGGCCTCGCGGCTGGGGACGGCGCAGGCGCGCTGTGCCGCGGTGATGCTGTTCACGCTGCGCGGCGTGCCGTTCATGTATCAGGGCGAGGAGCTGGGCCTGACCGACGGGGAAGTGGCCCCTGAACAATATCGCGACCCGCAGGGCATCAACATGGGCAACAGCCGCGATTTCTGCCGCACGCCGTTTCACTGGGACGGCTCGCCCGGCGCGGGCTTCACGACCAGCGATGCGCCGTGGCTGCCGATCGCCAGCAATGCCCCTGAGCTGAATGTGGAAACCGAGAAGGGGGATGCCTATTCGGTGCTGCGCCTGTATCGCCTGCTGCTGACGCTGCGGCGCGTGATTCCCGCGCTAACGACCGGCACGTATCGCTCGTATGACGCGCCTGACGATGTTTTCCTGTACGAGCGCGAGGCGGGCGAGTCACGCGTGGTGGTGGCGCTGAACTTTGGCGCGGAGCCGCGCACGGTGCTGCTGCCGCCGTATTCGGCGCGCCTGCATGTGCTGGCCAGTAGCTACAGCGACCAGGACGCGCTGCCCGCTGTGGGCGAGACGATCGCGCTGCGTCCGTTTGAAGGCGTGGTCATCGGGTAGGCCTATGGAACAGTGGTATCCGTTGTTTCGGGATGCACATTACTGGATCAGCCGTGGCAGCCTGGCCGTGGGACTGGTCATGTTCGCGCTGGCGATTTATATCGGGCTGATCCGCCACGGCGATGCGACGCCCAGCTTCCGGCGCGGCGTGTATATCGTCACTGGCGTGATGGTGCTGGAATCGCTGATTGGCGGCGTGATGTATCTGGCTGGCGGGCGCCCGCACGACCAGGTGCATCTGATTTACGGGGCCGGCGCGGTGCTCGCACTGCCGTTTTTCATCTTTGTCGAGCGCACGGCGACCAAACGCCCTGCCATGGGTAGCTATATCTGGGGCTTTGGCCTGATGGCGGCCATTATCGTGCGCAGCATTATGACCGGTGCGGCCGCCTGAGGCGCGTCACAGGGCGGGCGCGGCTTGTCATTCAGCAGTAGATTATCGCGAGATACGCCTGGGAAAGGCCCGACATCATGCCGCCGTTTATCACCCATGAACTTTTGCGCGGGGAGTACGTTTATCTGGCGCGGCCAGTGCCCGCTGACGCCGAGCGCATCACCAAATGGTCGTTTGACATGGAATTCAGCCGTATGCTGCGCCGCAGTATGGTGTATCCCGGCTCAATTTCAGACACGATGAAGTGGTTCGTCAACAACGAGGACGAGAGCTTCTATCCCTTCAGCATCCGCACGCTGGTCGATGATGAGCTGATCGGCACGCTGGGCATCAAGGACGTGCTGTGGCCGAACCGCACCTGCTCGTTCTTCATCGGCATCGGCGAGGCGGATTATCGCGGGCGCGGGCTGGGCAAAGAGGCGATCCAGATTATGCTGCGCTGGATTTTTCTGGAAATGAACCTGAATCGCGTCGGCCTGGAAGTGATGGCCTACAACGAAGCTGCCATTCGCTCGTATCGGCGTGTCGGCTTTCAGGATGAGGGCCGCCTGCGCCAGTTTGTCTATCGCGACGGCGTGTATTATGACGTGCTGCTGATGAGCATGATGGCGGCAGAATGGTTCGCGCTGCACCCGGAATATCGCCGCTGAGAGCAGGGCGAATGCCCTGCGATTGGCAATCCGCCTCTTGAAAGTGGGCCGTTTTCCGCTAACATGGTAGCTGTGAACTGCCGGTTCGTCGGCAGTTTGCTCAGGCTGGGTCCTACGCGGCGGTATGTTTGAATCGTGTCAGGGCCGGAAGGCAGCAGCACTAAGGGCCTCTATCGGGTGCCGTAGGCAAGCCCAGTCTGAGCAAACTGAAGAGGAGCGGGCAGTTTTTGTTTTCCTGCGCTCTGAAAAGCAGATGATACAGCCGGGCGGCTCGCGAGCCGCCCCATAAGTACCAAGTTAAGGAATTCTCGCCGAGGATTCAGTCGGACTTTAATCCTCCAGGGTGGACACATAGGTCCGCCCCTACTCGGCGTCGCTCGGATTTGAAGGAAAAAACTTCCGGTTGCAACTGTTTGTCCGCGAGGAAGGTAGGGGCGGACCTGCGTGTCCGCCCGGCAGATCAGAGAAGAACCGTCTTGACTTGGTGCCAATGGGCGCATCGCGACGCGCCCGGCAATTGCCATCACACACGCCTCGTAACCCTCGCCCAGCGGAACCTCGTTTTTTCGCCCCTGCGCCGCCAGATGCTAGAATCAGCCCCATGAACACGCCTAACCCGGAATTCTCCCAGCCGAATCGCCTGCGCCCGCTCATCATCGGGCTGCTGGTGCTGCTGATCTGTGCCGCGGTTGCGCTGCTGGCGGCATCGCTGATGCGCCCGGAGGTGAGCGTGACGCTGATTATCGAGGGGGCCGCACAGACCATCACCGTGCGCGCCCGAACGGTGGCCGAGGCCCTGCAGGCGGCGGATGTCTCGCTGGGCGGGGATGATGCGATTGAGCCAGCACCGTCTGAGGCGATTGGCGATGGCGCGGTGATTCGCATCACGCGGGCGCGGAATATCGCCCTGACCGTGGACGGGGTGACGCGCCCCGTCAGCACGACGCTGACGGGGCCGGGCGCGATCCTGGCTGCGCAGGACATCCTGGTCTCGCCGGAAGATGATGTGCGCGTGAACGACCTGCCGGTGTCGGCAGATGCGCTGGCGGGGTGGGACGGCCTGGTGAGCGAGATCAGCGTGCGCCATGCCCAGCCGTTCAGCCTGACGGAAATCCTGCCGGATGGCCAGATGATTACCCGCGCGCTGATGTCGAGTGCCGAGACGCTGGGGCAGGCGCTGTTTGACCTCGACATGACGATTTATCTGGCCGACGCGCTCGACCCTCCAGCGGATTCCCCGCTGACTAACGGGCTGGAAGTCACGCTGGACCGCGCCATGCAGGTGATGATTCAGGTGGAGGGCGAACGGCTGGAAGTGCGGATTCAGCAGGGTGTGGTGGCTGATGCGCTGGCCTCGGCGGGCATTGCGCTGATGGCGGCCGACTTCACCCGTCCCGCGCTGGAGATGCCGCTGACGACCGGCATGCTGATCGAGGTGGTGCGCGTGAACGAGACGCTGACCACGCGCTTTGAATCGATTCCGTATGAGACGCTGGTGGTGCTGCGCGATGACGCCGGCGCTATAACGAATGTGGCGGGCGCGCCGGGCGTATTGCAGGTGGTCATTCGCAATCGCGCCGAAGACGGTATCGCGGTCTCGCGCCAGGAAATCAGCCGCACCACGCTGGCCACGCCGTCCCCGGAAATACTTTATGTCGATGAACAGGACTAGCACACGATGAGCCAGACCATTCTGATCGCCACCGGCAACCCCGGCAAGCTGCGCGAGTACAGCGAGATTTTCGGCGTGCTGGGGGTGACCTTCGTCATGCCTGCCGACGTCGGCCTGGCCGGTTTCGAGCCAGACGAGCCGTATGAGACCTTCGTTGAAAATGCCCGCCACAAGGCGCTGGCTTATGCAGCACGGGCTAATATGCCGGTGGTGGCCGATGACAGTGGGCTGTGCATCGACGCGCTGGAGGGCAGGCCGGGTGTGTACTCAGCCCGTTATGCCGGGCCCGGTGCCAGCGATGATGACCGCACGCAGAAGGTCTTGGCGGAGCTGGCCGATGTGGCCGACGACCAGCGCGGCGCGCAGTTCGTGTGCGTGAGCGCGGCCGCCCTGCCAGATGGTACGGTAGAGAGCGCCGAGGGCATCGTGCGCGGCCTGATCGCGCGTGCGCCGGGCAGGCGCATCACCGGCTTCGGCTACGACCCGATTTTTGTGCCAGAGGGGTATGTCGTCCCGTTCAGCGAGATGCCAGCGGCGGAGAAACATGCCATCAGCCACCGCGGACGGGCGGCCGTTGCGCTGCTGCCCGCGCTCAAACGCCTGCTCGAAGACTATCGGCCGGATTAGCTGGCAGAGACGCGCAGCAGGACTTTGCCGTCGCTGAAACGCGCCCCGCCGCCGGTGTAGGCGGCGATGGCCTGCTGAATCCCTTCCAGCGGATACTCCCCGGCGACGACCGGCGTGAAAATTTCCGGCTGCGACAGGATATCGCGCCAGGCCTGGCCGATGGCCTCCGGGCTGGCCGCGCGCATCCACATCGGCAGCCAGAAGCCGGTCACCTGTTTGTGCCTGAAGATGAGCTGTTCGGGGCTGACCGGCAGCGCCTGCTCGCTGAGCGCGCCATACAGCACGTAGCTGGCATGATTGGGCAGGGCGCGCAGCACGCGTCCGCCCACATCGCCGGCCACAGCATCGAGCGCCATGCGCACGTCCAGCGTGCGGCACAGCTCGCGCAGATGTTTGTCAAAGGTGGGTTCGCCGCTGTTGAGGATATAGCGCGCTCCAGCCGCCTGAAGCGCCGGGATGTGGTCATCATTGCGGATGATGTTGATGGTGTCGATGCCGCGCCGGGCACACAGGTGGATGATCATTTTGCCCAGCGCGCTGGAGGCCGCCGTCTGCACGATGACGCCCGCGCCGGACGCCGCGGCCATATCGACCAGCGCCCACGCCGAAAGCGGGTTGATGGCCAGCATACTGGCAAAGGCATCAGGCATGTCGGCGGGCACAGGGAAGCACTGGCTGGCGCGTGTGGTGGTGAGGGTGGCCCAGGTGCCGTCTTTGTCGCTGGCCAGCGCGCACACCCGTTCGCCGATGCGCGCCGGATCAATGTCGCGCCCAACTGCGACGATATGGCCCACGCACTCGAAACCAGCCGCCACCGGCAGTGACTTTTTTACGCCATAGCGCCCCTGAAGGAACATCAGGTCGGCGGGATGAATCGGCGCGGCATCGACAGCCACGACGACCTCATGGGCATCCGGCGGCAGCACGCTGGCTGTCTCGATGCTCAGATGCCCATATCCGGCCACATAATCGCGCAGGATTGCCGCACGTCGGGTGTGTGTGCCTGCTGCATCAGTCATAAGGGTGTGCGCTACAGGCCGAATTCCGCCTTGACGTCCTTCACCCACTTCTGGATGCGCGGGCGCGACAGCTCGGCCTGGCCGACTTCATCGATGCCCAGGCCGAGGAAGTGATCTTCGACTTTGGCTTTGGACTCTTCAAACTGATAGCCGCTGCTGCTCCACAGCCCCCACACCTGCGCGCCGCGTTCCATGACCTTGTCGGCCAGGATGCCCACCGCATCGAGGAAGTTGAAGCCGTAGCCGTTCTGGTCGCCCAGGCCGAAAAAGGCGACTTTTTTGCCCTTCATGTCCATGCTGTCCAGCTTGGGCATAAAGGCGTCCCAGTCGTCCTGCAGTTCGCCCGTGTTCCAGGTGGGAATGCCTATGATGAGGTAGCTGTACTTCAGCAGATCATCCGGCGTGCTGCGGCCGATGTTATGGACTTCCACACCACCTGGCATAATCTTGTCAAATTCTTCCTTCATGATGTACGACACGCTTTCGGTATTACCCGTGTTGCTGCCGTAAAACAGACCGATTGCTGCCATATGCTGAAACCTCGTTAAGTCCAATGCGCTTGCGAAACGATCATATGCCACAGATTATAAACTGTGGATGGATAAAAACGAACAGCGTGTTGTGAGAAAATGCACAATCTATGCTATGCAGGAGATCATTTCGAGATGTCGATGGACGCGGTGCTGGTGACCAGTTTGCATGTGTATCCGGTGAAGTCGTGCGGCGCGGTGGACGTGGATGCGATCACGTTTGACCACGACGGCCCGCTGTATGACCGGCGCTGGATGCTGGCACATGCCGAGGGTGAGCGCTGGTACCACACCAGCCAGCGCGAGCTGCCGCGTATGGCGCTCATCCATCAGCGTTTTGACGATGGCAGGGTGGTGCTGAGCGCGCCAGGGATGCCGGAAATTGCGCTGCCGCTGGCCGAGCGCCATGATCGTGAGCTGCTGCCCGCGGTCATCTGGAAGAATGACACGCGGGTATATGAAGAAGACGCGAAAGCCAGCGCGTGGGTCAGCCGCTTCCTGAATGCCGAGCTGAAGCTGGTGCGCCTGCCATCGGATGCGGCCGTGCCGGTCAATCCGGAATACTCGCCCGTGCCGGCGACGACCTCGCTCAACGATGGCTATCCCGCGCTGCTGATTTCGCGCGCCTCGCTGAATGACCTGAACGACCGGCTGATCGCCCGTGGTACCGACGCGGTCAGTATGCGCCGCTTTCGCCCCAATATCGTGATTGACGGGTGCGGGCCGTTCGCGGAAGACAGCTGGCCGTCGGTCAGCATCGGGGAGCTGCCGTTTGATATCGTCAAGCCGTGCCCGCGCTGCGTGATGACGACCGTGGACCCGGAGCGCGGCGAAGTGGACAATCCGGCCGAGCCGCTGGCCACGCTGGCGACCTTCCGCCGCTGGCCCAATGGCAAGGTCATGTTTGGCCAGAACCTGATTCATCGCTCCCAGGGGACGATTCGCGTGGGCGATGTGCTGGCGGTTCGGGAGGCACAGGGATAAGGCAACCTCACCATCCAAGGAGTAGGGGCATGTCATGCTTCTACGGCAAAATGGCCTTGTCCGAAGATTCTCGTGATGTTTTGCATTGGCGGGCACGTCGCGACGTGCCCCTACACCCTTTATCACAGGAAGAAAAAATAAACCCGATGGGTATCAGACGTCAGGACAGTTCCTGATGACCTGCGGATTCGGCCGTTGTAGGGGCGCATCGCGATGCGCCCGGCGTTTTTTCATGCCCCATAGCGCGCCGCCTCGCGCAGCGTTTGTAGATGAATATCCACGATGTCGTTTACATCCGGGGCATAGCCGCCCGCCATCGCCACCGCGACTGGCAGCCCGGCCTCGCGGCACAGGCCAAATACAAGCGCGTCGCGCTGGGCCAGCCCTGCCTTGCTCACTTTCATGCGCCCCAGCCGGTCTTTCTCAAACGGATCCGCCCCGGCCAGATAAATCGCCAGGTCCGCCCCGGCGGCTGACAGCGCACGACGTGTGCCTTCTTCGGCCAGCGCGAGATACAGCTCGTCGCCCGTGTCGTCGGGCAGCTCGATATCGAGCGAACTGCGTTCCTTGTGGAATGGAAAGTTCTTCGCCCCGTGGATGCTGAATGTAAAGATGCTGCTGTCACCCTGTAATATTTGCGCGGTGCCGTTGCCCTGATGCACATCGAGATCGAGGATGACCACCCGTTTGGCGCGGCCTTCAGCCTGCATGGCGCGGGCGGCCACAGCCGCATCGTTGAAGACGCAGTAGCCCTCGCCGTGATCGCTGCATGCGTGGTGCGTGCCGCCCGCCAGATTGACGGCCGCGCCGCCGTGCGCCAGCACCTGGCGACAGGCCATCAGCGTGGCCCCCACCGTGCGCACAGAGCGGCGCGCCAGCTCTGGGGACCACGGGAAGCCGATCCGGCGCTGCTCGCGTTCACTCAGCGTGCCGCTGAACACGCGTGTGATGTAGTCGTCGTCATGGCAGCGCGCCAGGTCCTCGCGTGCCGCTGGCTCGGCGGTGGTCATGTCCTCCGCCAGCACCACGCCTTCGCCCAGGGCGCGCTCGTACAGCAGGCGATATTTCGCCATCGGGAAGCGATGATGCGCGGGCAGGGGCAGCACGAAGGTGTCGCTGTAGAAGGCTTTCAGCATGGGCCGGGCTCCGGACATTATGAGTTTGCAACATGCGCGCGATTATAAAAACGCCAATCGTAAAAATTACGATTCACATTAATTTCGTGTAATTTACACAATGAAATGCGCACTCCAAGTATTGTGACGACGTTCACAAAAAACTAAAATGAGAGCCAGATTAATTGAAAGACATAAGGAGTCTGAACCATGTCTACGCGTTACGCTCGTCGTGATTTCCTCAAACTCGCCGGCGCTGCTGTCGGTGGCACAAGCGCAGCAGTCCTGACCGGTGGCGCGCTGGGTGTCAGCGCCCAGGAGCACAGCGAGCTCCCTGCGATGCAGACCACACTGCCAGACTGGGAAGCGATGGATTTGCATCACCAGGAAGGCGTGGATATTTTCCTGGGCAATATTGGCTCCGATCCCAACTTCTGGGGCAAGCCGATGGCCTATGAAATGGACGGCAATGTCAAGGTGTTCCGCATCACCTGCACCGAAGGCAAATGGGACACCGGCGGCGGTATGGAATTTGATGCCATGATGTACAACGGCATCGTCCCCGGCGAAGTCATCCGCGTGACCGAGGGCGACCGCGTGCGCCTGGTCGTGCGCAACGAGATGAACCAGAGCACGGCGATTCATGCCCACGGCCTGCGCCTGCCCAATGCGGTGGACGGCATCCCGTTCATCACCCAGCCGCCCATCACCCCGGGCAGCGAATTCGTGTACGAGTTCGACATCATCAACTACGGCTCGCACATGTACCACAGCCATCATAACTCTGCCGAGCAGAACACGCGCGGCCTGCTGGGCGCGTTCATCGTCGACCCGGCCGATGCCTCGCGTGAACCAGCTGTCTCGGCTGAATACATCTGCGTGCTGAACGACAGCGCGCTGGGCTTCACCATCAATGGCAAGGGCTTCCCGTACACGCAGCCGATCATCGCCAAGCTGGGCGACCGGATCCGCATTCGTTACTTCAACGAAGGCCTGATGATTCATCCGATGCACCTGCACGGCCTGCCGCAGCTCGTCATCGCCAAGGACGGCTTTAACCTGCCGATGCCGTATATGTGCGACACGCTGAATATTGCCCCGGGCGAACGCTATGACGTGCTGGTGGACTGCGACATGCTGGGCGCGTGGGCATTCCACTGCCACATCCTGTCGCACGCTGAAGGCCGAGACGGCATGTTTGGCATGGTGACCGCCGTCGTCGTGCAGGAATAAGAGGCGAACATGAACGAACAGAATTCAAGCTCGCCGGGGGTCGAATCGACCGGGGGCAGTGCTGCGCCTGTATTCGTGCTGTTCGGCGTGCTGGTGTTTGTGCTGATTGCCATGTTCATGGGCAATGCGTCGCTGCGGGCGACCAGCCCGTCGCCGGCAGCCGCTACCGCCACCGCCAGTACGCTGGTGGAAGCCGCGCAGGTCGCGCAGGTCCCCACCATTGGCAGCCAGCCGCCGCCGCTGGAAGTGGCCGCTGTGCCGCAGGATGCCGCCCACGCTGAATATACCGACCAGCAGATCGCGGCCGGTGGGCAGATCTATTCCAGCCTGTGCTTCGCCTGTCACGGCAGCGATGCCCAGGGTATTTCCGGGCTGGGCAAGACGCTGATCGGCACGGATTTCATCAACGGGCAGACCGACGAACAGCTCGTCGCCTTCCTGATTGTCGGCCGTTCCGCCACTGATCCGCTGAATACTTCCGGCCAGGTGATGCCTGCGCGCGGTGGCAACCCGATGCTGTCGGACGCTGACCTGCTGAACGTGGTCGCCTATATCCGCGAACTGAATGCCGCTGCCGCGCCTGCTGATACCACAACGCAGGAACAGGCCTCGGCCGAGCCAGCCATTGTGGCGACCATTCGCCCGTTTGCGCCGCCGCCGATCAACGCGCTCGATGCGGCTGTGGTGCCTGCCTTTGGCGGGCCTGCCGGCGAAGTCGTGCTGCCGCCTTTTGAGACGGCGGGAACATCTGATTTGCCGGTTGCTGAGCCGGGCAGCGCCGCTGCCGACTATGCCTGGTCGTGCGGGGCCTGCCACGCTGATCGTACGCTGCTGGCCCAGTCGCCCATGAGCGACGCGGACATCCGCGCCATGCTGACCACAGCAGGCCCGCCGGTATGGGAGATTGACGGATTCACGCATGCTTATCGCGGTGGCTATCCGCCGCTGACCGACGCCCAGATTGATGCGCTGATCGCATATCTGCGGGGCGGGTAAGTCCCAGGGGACGAGTGACAAACGGCGGGGTCTGACGTCCCGCTGTGCGCACTGAATGGGGTGGGGGTTTGCCGTGAGGCACGGCCTCCACCCCGTTTTTGTTCCCGTGTGCGCCGTTACGGTACGCCTGTATTTCCTTCATTCTTGTCTCAAAACACAATTCGTGGGTATCCTTATAGATGTACCCAACGGGAGCGGAAAGCTATGGTCGACGCACAGTCCAATTCGCGCGAGCAGCAGATTTTTGACATGATGGACGCGCTGGAGTCACGCGACGCGTCTGAACGCCTTGCTGCGGCGCAGTGGCTGGGCGAGGCCGCCGCTGAACCCGCGATTGAAGCCCTGGTGATCGTGTATCAGGACGACCCTGACCCGAAGGTGCGCGCTGCCGCGGCCTACGCGCTGGGCCAGTTCAAGGCGGTCGATCACGCGCTGAAAAAAGGCCAGGAAGAAAAAGTTGTCGCGCTGATCAGCGCGGTCGAAAATGAGGGCAAGCTGGGCCATCGTGCGCGCAACGGCGGCGTGATCAAGTCGATTTTGTCGCTGCTGCTGGTGCTGATTGTGCTGCTGGCGGGCTGGCAGTTACTGCCTGCTGGCGTGCTGGCCGGCGTGCTGCCGGAAATTCCACGCCCTGGCCCGCCCATCGACTATGCCGGACGCGCCGCTGCGGTGGCGTCGTTCCAGCCCACGCTGACCAACGCCTCGACCAATCTGCGCACGCTGCAAAACCAGTTTACCGGCATCCTGGCCGGCAATACGCTGGATTGCAGCGCCTTCTTCAATATCGATATCGCGCCCGTCTCGCTGAGTGATGGCGATGCGCGTGCCTATCCTGAGGCGGCTGAGCTGGCCGCCCGTATCAATGAGCTGGTGACTGTAGAAGCAGAGGCGCGTGGCACGTTTGATGCGCGCTGCAATGCGGGCGGCGCGATGGATGTGCCCGCCGCGGCGTCTGCGCTGGCGCCGATGGCGCTTGCCCTGCAGAACTTGCAGGCGCTGAATGATGCCTATGCCGAGCTGTCGACGATTCCGGCGGGTGTCCCGACGCTGGCGCCGACTGCCGAGCCGCTTCCCGCGACCGACGCGCCTGTCGCAGGCGCGACCAGCGAGGCCGCCCCTGCGACCGATGCAGCCAGCGTCGCCCCGCCGTCACCCGAAATCGTCACGCCCACGGTGGCGATTGTGATTATCGATCCCGAAATTGCCACGCGTGACCTGTTCACAATCGTGGATGCCGTCGGCCGGGGCAATCCGCGTGGGCCGGGCGCGCTGATTTTGCAGTACTGGACGGATGCCAGCGTGAGCGGGCAGACGCAGGGCTGCAACGATGTCAGCACGGTATCGCTGATTCCCGAAAATTATGCGCTTCCGCCGGAGACGGCCGCCGCCGTGCCAGAGCTGAACGAGGCGGCCCGCGCCGTGAATACCGCGCTGGACAGCATCCGCAGCGCCTGGACGACTTTCCGCAGCGCGTGCCAGGTGGGCAACCTGCGCGATTTGGCACAGGGGCAGATTGGCGTGGTGACGGCCGCGCTGACGCAGGTGGAAGTGGCCAATACGCTCTTGCAGGCGCTGCGCAACAACTAGACGAGCGGAGCGAATCATCCTGAGCCTGCCTGCTGCGCCGGTGCTGGTGCTGGGCGACGTCAACGTCGACCTGGTCATCCGCCTGCCGGATTATGCCAATCCTGATAAAGCCCTGCGCAAAAGCGAGCCGCTGCTGTTTGGCGGCGGCACGTGCGCCAATACCGCCACCGGCCTGGCACGGCTGGGCGTGACCACGTCGTTTGTGGGCGCGCTGGGCGATGACGGCTTTGGCCGCTGGGTGCTGAACGATTTTGCTGAAAACGGGGTGGAGACCTCCGGCGTGGCGGTGGTGCGCGATGCCTTCACGCCGCAGGTCATCGCCATGATCCGGCCGGATGGCGAGCGCGACCTGGTGGTGTTTCCCCCGCATGGTGCGGCCGACCGCCAGCTTGCGCCTGAACATCTCGATGCAGCGCGCATCCGGGCAGCACGCTGGCTGCACACGACCGGCATCCTGCTGCGCGAATCGCCGTCGCGCGAGGCGATTTTGTTTGCCATGCGCATCGCCCACGAGGCAGGCGTGCCGGTGAGCATCGATGTGAATTTACGCGATGAATTATGGGGCTATGACGCGGAAATGGCCGCGACCGTGAGCCAGGCGCTGGCCTTCACCGATGTGCTGCTGGGCAGCAGTGAGCGTGAGCTGCTGCTGGTGGCCGGGCAGGCCGACCTGATGACGGCAGTGCATGCGCTGGCCGATGGCAGGCGGACGGTGGTGGCGCGGCTGGGCGCGGACGGCGCGCTGGCTGTCGGGCCGGATGGCCGCCTGGTGCAGGCTCCGGCCGGGCCGGTCACGCTGGTCGATACGCTGGGCGCGGGCGATGCCTTCAACGCGGGCTATATCGCCTGTGTGGTCGAGGGGGGCGATCTGGCGTGCTGCCTGGCCGCCGGCAATCGCGTCGCTGCTTACAAGATTGGCGGGGCGGGGGCGCGTCATCTGCCCACACGCGCCGAGGTGTCGCTATAACCTCAACAGGTCGTCGTTCGCCCGGCTGATGATGCCGGTCAGGTAGGTGGCGATGGCAGCTTCATACGCCTCGTCCAGGCTGCCACCGCGATTGAACTGCGCGCTCATCTCCAGCATGGCGAATCCGTGGGCCAGTGCCCATGCCCCGCGCAGCACAGGCAACGCGCGTTCTTCCCCGCAAAGCTGCGCCACGACTTCCTGCATCGGCTGGGCCAGCGCGGCATACACCTCCCGGTCAAACAATTCCCCGTCTGACATGCTGACGAAGGCCAGTCGGTACAGCACCGCGTTCCTGCTGGCGAAGCCCCTGTAGGCCCGCATCATATTCAGGAAGGCTTCAACCGGCTCCGCGTCGGGGATACGCGCATCCATCATGGCGGCTGTCAGCGCGACATAGGTCATGCGGTTGATTTCGCGCACCAGCTCCGACTTGTCGCGGAAGTGGTTGTACAGCGAGGGCGCCCGGATGCCCAGGGCCGCCGCCAGCCTGGCCAGCGTCAGCCCGTCATAGCCTTCCTGCACGATCATCTCGCGGGCACGATCGACAATCGCCGGCACGGTCACTTTGACTGGATAAGGGCTCATTGTTTTCCCACGCGTCCCATGTGTGTTTCCTTGAAACTATTGGCGTACTTCAGGCCGTAGCCCACCGCACGGTCCATGCCGATGTGCGCGAAGGCGATGATAGCGATGGCCAGCACGCTGTGCGACTGCGTCAGCAGGGCCAGCAGGCCGATCAGCGCGGCGGTGACATACGTATGCGCGATATTATAGCTCAGCGCACCGATGCGCTTGTTGATGAGATAGCCCAGCGCGGACAGGTCCGGCGCCAGCAGCAGGCCGGCAAACAGCCAGCCTGAGTACCCCTGATGTATGTAAAGCGCGATGGCAGCGGCGAAAACAGTCAGGCCTTCCAGGCGCAGCAGCAGGCGCGGCAGGCCGATGACAGCGAGCGTGGGGGGCGGCGTGGTGGAGACATTCTGGGCGGTGGCGGTCATGGTGTCTTTCTCTCTGTTTGAATACTAATGTCGTTAGTTATCAACAGGATAGATGTATTTGCAGGCGTTGTCAACAGGGAAAACTAAAATTGTTAGTTGAATTTGGGGCTTGGGGCGGGCGCATCACGATGCGCCCCTACAGGTTCAAAACCTGGGGCTATCCACCGACAAGTCCGTAAACGGACTATTCCAGGGGTGCCTCGCTGAACCCGCCCCTCAGGACTCGGCTTTTCAGTCCCTTCAGGGACTTGGGCTTCCTGTAGCCTGAGGTTTTGAACCTCAGGCGGCGGAGGGACGAGGGTTCCCGCCGTGAGCGGCGCAATTTGTTCAGAACATCAGCCGGGGGAAAGATCGAAAAATGCTGGTCTGGTGGCTGCTAAAGATTGACAGCGCTGGCGGCGGCCTCCAGCGCGGGATAATCCAGCCATGACGGGCCGTGCTTGCGCAGTGCGCTTATCACATTGGCCAGCACCGCCGGGACATCCGGATTGGCGTCGACAGCGACGATGTTGTGGCCGTGCTCCCCCAGGAAGCCGATGGCGCGCTGATACTGTTCGCGGCGCTGGGCCAGCTTGTCGTCAAACAGCTCGCGCTGGCCGCCGCGCTGTCCCAGGCGCTGATAGCAGGTCTCGGCGCTGGCATCCATGAACAGGATCAGGTCCGGGCGGCGCATCGGTTCATTGAGCGTCCACACGCCCTCCAGCGACAGCGGCGGCGCGCCCTGATACACCAGCGACGACAGGTAGTAGCGGTCACACACGAGGATGCGTCCGCCGTCGGCGTCGTCGGCATCCAGGAACGGCGCCACCACCCGCGAGCCGTGGTCAGCCCGATTGAGGGCGTAGGCCAGCGCCAGCGTATAGGCCGTCGCCCTGATGCGGTGGGCCAGCACATCGCGGATGTATTGTCCGGCTGCGGACGGGTCATGCGGTTCGTAGCTGAGCAGCACGCGCTGCTCACCAACGACCGACTCCAGCGCCTCGGCTAGCAGGCGCGTAATCAGGCTTTTGCCGCTGCCATCCAGCCCCTCGATGACGAGGAAGAAGGCGCGCTTATCCATCGACATGCTGCTCTGGTTCCCACAGGTACTCGATATGGTGCGCGGTTTCGCGGGCGGCCTCTTTGCCCAGCAGGCGCGACACCACGTGCAGGCTCATGTCCATGCCCGCCTGCACACCGGCAGACGTGATGACGAAGCCGTTGTCGACGAAACGCACATGCTCCAGCACGGTCACGGTGGGGGCGGCGGCGCGCAGATCGTCCAGGTCGCTGTGGTGCGTGGTGGCGCGCAGCCCATCCAGCAGGCCAACCGCGCCCAGCACGACCGATCCGCTGCATACCGAGGTCATTAGCTCGACGCGCTGCGCCTGCGCCTGTAACCATGCCAGCAGCACCGGATTACGCTGCTGCGTCACGGTGCCGCGCCCGCCTGGCATGACGACGATATCGGGCGGCGGGCAGGTCTCGAAGGTGAAATGCGGCTGCACCAGCAGGCCGTTGCGCGCCGAGACCAGTCCGCTGGTTTCAGCGACGGTATACACGCGGAACTGTGCGCCTGACGGGCTGCGCTGGCCGGTGACCGAGAAAATCTCGAACGGGCCGGCGAAGTCGAGCACCTCGACATCTTCAAACAGAACAATGGCGACATTTCTCATGGGCAGGCTCCAGTGTCAGGCTTTAAGCGAATATTCGGCGGGCGAAAACACGACCAGGATGGTCAGGTCTTCTGTGATGGTGTGGAAGCGATGCTCCACGCCGCGCGGCACATACACCATGCTGCCCGCGCTCACGGGGCGGCTTTCGCCCGCCACCAGAATCATGCCGCGCCCGCTGACGACATAGTACAGCTCGTCTTCGCTGTGCGGCTGCTGCGGGTCAGTCCCTCCGGCGGGAAGGCGATAGATGCCTGCGCTCATGGCCGGTTGTTTCAGGAATTCGGTGTAGGCCTTGTCGGAGGCGACCTGCGCGATGTCGAAATAGTCCATAGGGTTACAGGCTCCCTGTCAGGATGCGGGTGAGCAGCATGGCCGCCATGCCCAGGATGATTGTGAGCAGCAGATTCTTCGTGCGCCACGCCACGATCACGCACACGACGGCGGCGATGAAGAAGGCATTGCTGGCCGGGCTGAGGTCGATTGCGCCATCGGGCATCACTACGGCCGGCACGATAATCGCGGACAGCACCGCCGCCGGCACATATTTAAGCGCGTTGAACAGCGGCTGCGGCAGCGGCATCCGGCTGACCAGCACCATGACCGGATAGCGCACCGCGAAGGTGACGACCGCCATGCCCAGCACGAGCAGAAATTCATTCATCGTTCAGGCATTCTCCGCGATGCTGTCGGCAAAGTCTTCCACGAACAGGGGCGGGAAGCGCATCAGCGCGCTGTTGACCACGTCCACACACATGAACTGCGATTTGGCGCGGGCAATCAGCGCATTGTCAGACGCACGCGTGACGGTGAAATGGCGCACGACCGTGCTGCGCCGCGGCTCGGCCAGAAAGGTCGTCACGTTCAGTTCATCGCCCAGGCGCGCCTGCATCCGGTATTCGATGCGGTGTTTGCGCGCCATGATGCCGAAGCCGGCCTCCCACATGCGTGCAAACGGCCAGCCACGCGCGGCCGCCGCCTGCACCGCGCACTCCTCCATGAAGGTCAGGTAATTGGCGTGGTTGACATGCTGCGCCATATCGATGTCGCGCCATTCCACGCGGCGCGTCATGGTGAATGCGCCCGGCGGCACCGGCGGCACATCGGGGAATTTCTCGCGCCGCGCAGTCGCTTCCACGCGGTCGGCCGGATTCGGCGCGAAGGCCGCCACCATCTCGTCCGAAATCTGCGCGGGAAGCTGCGTCTCGCGGTTCAGATATATCCAGTCGGCGCTGGCTTTGGCGGCCACCTGGCCGGTCGTCGCATGCAGCAGGTCATAAAAGCGGCGGCTGCGCACGCGGCGAAAGTCCCCCACCCAGGTATTGACCGCCACCTGGTCGCCAAAACGGTAGCTGTTCTGATATTCGATCTCCAGCTCGCGGATGAACCAGATGGTGCCCATCTTCTCGTAGGCCGCATCGTCATAGCCCACGGAGCTGGATGCAAACAGCGCGGCTTCCTGCATGTAACGCAGATAATTCGCCTGGTTGACGTGTCCGTAGATATCGCATTCGTAGCTGCGCACCGGGAAAGTGAGCGCGTGGGTGAGCGGCATGTAAACCCCTTAATCAGCGCTTAAAAGAAAGCGCGTGCGTCACGCGTTATGATTCCACATCATGTTTGCCAGAACGCGTTTCAGCCATGGTTGGCAACAGAAGGATAGCATGAAACCGATAGTTTCCGAGAGTCTGCTGGACTCAGACCAGCGCAACGGCAGCCTGCCCGATATCAAGACGATTCCGCCGGAGATGACGGCCGCGCAGGCCCCGCTGGATTACTCGCGCCTGTTTGCCGCATTGCACAACACCATGGAGACGCAGATCAGCCTGGCCGATGGCAAGAGCGCGATCATCGTGGCGGCCAATTCGATCCTGATCGCGTCAATTGCGCTGACGGGTGGTGCCTTTTCAGCCACGCTGTTTGAGTCGTCGGCGCCGATGTCGCAGCGGCTGGCGCTCGTCACCATGGCGGCGATGGGCGTCTTCCTGGTGTTGTCGATCTTCTATGCGCTGCGCGGGTCAAAGCCCAACCTGCGGCGCACGCGGTTGTCGCGCAACCTGTTCTTCTTCGGCGATATCGCCGGGATGGATGAGGATGGTTACGTCGATGCATTTCTGGGCATGACGATGCAGGACATCAAGGAACAGGTCGCCCGCCAGGTGCATGCGCGGTCGCTGATTATCGTGAAAAAATACCACAGCATCCGCTGGAGCCTGCGCTTTCTTTTTGTCGCGCTGGCGCTGTTTGTGGTCACGCGCGCCCTGCTGGCCATCTGAACCCGCCTCCGCCGCAAAGCGCAGGGCATCCGCACTTGTAGCGCAGGATATGTTACAGTTAAGCTACTGAAACGGCGTCAGGATTCCCTGCCTGAGGCTGAAGTGTGGATATTCCGCGGGACTGGAGCAGAGGACAGACCATGCCCGATTACCAGAAGCAAATTGAAGAGCTGCGCCGTCGCCTGACCGCGCTGAACGATCAGCCGGATGCCGGCGCCCTGCAGGACCTGGAACGCGACGCCCGCAACCTGATGGCGGATGCCAAGAATACGCCGTTTGAATCGGCGGCGCAGAGCGCGTTTGCGGAAGTGGCGCGGGCATCGGGCGGGGCCTCGGTTCCCTCTGGCGCGGCCATGCGCGGTCTGGTGCGGCGGGCGAAAATTCGCCTGGATATGGCCGAATCAGAGACTGATATCGACGAGGCAATTGACATCCTGGCCGAGGCACTGGCCAGCAGCCCGCGTGACAATGAAGTGATCGCCCTGCTGGAAAAAGCCAGCGAACACAATCCGCAGGCCCGCCAGCGCGTCAATGACCTGTTTTTGCGCTATGGGGTGCCGCGCCTGCCGCCGATGCCTAACGCGCCGGAAAAGCGCTCGACGGGGGCATATCCAGGGCAGGGCGGGGCGCGTAGCGACGGCGGTGAGTCGCAGGCCTCCACAACACGCGGACGCGAGACACGCAGCAGCTCTGGCGCGACCGGCACCCGCAAGGCCCCCCAGGCGGGCGGTGCATCCGCTTCCGGGGCGGCCCCGGCAGGCGCGGGTGATGCCGACGCGCTGATGTCCGAGATGACGCAAGCGTATTATGCGGGCGAGTATCAGGGCGTGATTGACCTGGCCAACCGCGTGCTGGCCACCCAGCCGACCAATGCCACCGCGCTCGATTATCGCCAGAAGGCCGAAGACAACCTGATTCGCGGCGTGGTGCCGGACCATCGCATCCCGTTTGACGCCCGCGTGAGCTACAACCGCGCCAATTCGCTGGTGCGCGCCGGTAACTATGACGAGGCCGAGCGCCTGTATCGCGAGGCGCGTGACCTGGCCGAGCGCGCGGGCATCCCCAGCTGGAAAGACGCCGAAAGCGCGCTCATGGAAATTGCCGACCTGTCGCTGGCGCGCACGATGAATCTGGATGGCGACCGCCTGCTGAATGCCGACAACTGGGCCGAGGCACAGGCCAAGTATGAGGGCGCGATGCGCGTGGTGCCGAACGACCCCGCCACGCAGGATCGCATCGACAAGGCGCGCCGCGTGCAGCAGGAAGCAGAGAATGTCAGTGTGCAGCTGACGATGCTGTCGGGCGCGCTGGGCGACCAGGTGTCGTCGCTGCAGAATATCCTGGGCACGCTGGCCCGTCTGCGCCAGCTGCTGCCCAACAGCCAGCGTCTGGCCGGCCTGACCGCCGACGCTAATAATCGCCTGAGCACGATTAAATTGCAGGTGACCGAGCAGGCAGGCGCGGCGGTGGCGCGTGCGCGCAGCGCGTCGTCGGTGGACGAGCGCCTGTCGCTGACACAGGATGCGCTGGCGCTGCTGGAGCAGGGCGTCAAGCTGGACCCGGCCGATACTGCCCTGTCGAGCATGTTGTTTGACACGCGCGCCACCATCACCGAATTACAGCGCGTGCGCCAGGTGATCGAGCGCACGGGCATGATGGTGGCCGGCAACGAAGACTCTGACCTGGTGCAGGCGCGCTCTATGCTGAGCGGCCTGCGCGAATACTCGCAGGACAGCCGCTATCGCACCGTCGTCAGCGATTTGCTGGCGCGGCTGGTAGAGCGCGCCGTCGTCGCTGTGGAACAGGGCAGCGTGGACGAAGCCGAGGCGCTGATTGAGGCCGCCCGCGAGGAACCGTTCACGATTCTGGGCCGACGCGCTGAAATCGCACGGGTCGAGTCGCAGGTGAAGGCGCTGCGTGGGCGCGCACGGCTGCGCCTGATGGGCATCGCCGGCGGCATCATCCTGGTGATTATCGCGGCCATCGTGCTGCTGCGTGATGCCTGGGTGCCGGTGGTCTTCCCGCCGCCGACGGCCACCGCCACGGCGACCTTCACGCCCAGCAACACGCCGACGATTACCAACACGCCGACAAATACGGCCACGCCCACCGACACGGGCACGCCGACGCGCACGTTCACGCCCAGCAGTACGCCGACCGATACGCCCACGGCCACCAATACGCCCACGCCGACCGATACGCCGACGGTGACGCCGACGCCAGTCTTCCTGTGCCAGGTGCTGAATACGACCAACGAGAACCGCAATGTGCGTGCCCAGCCCGACATCAACAGCGCGCAGATCAGCGTGATTCCGCCGGCCCGACTGGCCAGCGTGCTGGAGCAGCAGCGCAATGCCAATAACGAGCTGTGGTATCGCCTGCAATTCGATATTCAGGGCGCGACCGTGACCGGTTGGGTGCGCGCCGACCAGCTGGAGGAAAGCACCGACTGCCCGGATTTCTAGGGGGTTGATGAGAGCTGGGCTGGCCGAAAATTGTTCTGGGCGGCTCGCAAGCCGCCCCTACAGTTCCAGACTCGTGAGGTTAGGAATAACACGCGGGATGTTCGGCGGACCTGGCTGGTGACAATGACCTGTCTTTTTGCTGGCGCCCGGCCTGCATGCACACATAAAAGGAGGGGTTGGCCAATTTACGGCCAACCCCTCCTTTTAACTTTCGCCTTTTAACTTTTAACTCTCTCTCCGCCTAAAACCGCTTCGGCAGCACCTCACGCGGCTTGGCGCCGTCCACGGGCGGGCCGACGATGCCGCGCGCTTCCATCACGTCCATCAGGCGGGCGGCACGCGTATAGCCGATCCTGAAGTGGCGCTGGAGCAGCGAGGTCGAGGCGCGATTCTGCCGCCGCACCAGGTCGACGGCGCGCTCGTACAGCTCGTCCTCGTCGCTGTCCGGCATATCATCATCAATCTCGTCGTCGTCCTCGCCAAAGCTGCCGGCACGGTCCCAGCCAGAGGCCGACGGACGATTATTGCCGCCGGGCGCCCACTGTTTGCTCACGCTGGTGCTGCGCTCCTGCTTTTCGGCCATTTCGTCCAGCGCGAACTGCGACAGGATCGGCTTGCCCTGGTTGGCCAGGTCGTCGTCGGTGAGCTGGTTGCGCCAGAAGCGCGTGATATTGCCGATTTCAGTGTCGGTGACGAACACGCCCTGCAATCGCGCAGGTGCGGGTGCATCGCCGCTCATGAACAGCATGTCACCACGGCCGAGCAGCTTTTCAGCGCCGGGCTGGTCCAGGATGACGCGGCTGTCCACGCCGCCCGCCACCGCAAAGGCGACGCGGGCCGGGAAGTTCGCCTTGATCAGGCCCGTTACCACGTCGACCGACGGGCGCTGCGTGGCGATCACCAGATGGATGCCGGTCGCACGGGCCAGCGCGGCCAGGCGCGTGATCATCTTTTCGGTGTCGTCAGCGGCCAGCATCATCAGGTCGGCCAGCTCATCGATGATGACGACGATGTAGGGCATGAGCGGCTCGCCAGCCGTCAGGTGCTTGTTGAAATCCTCGATATTGCGCGCGGCAGCCAGCGAGAAGCGGCGATAGCGTTCGTCCATTTCGCGGGTCAGCCACTTCAGCACGCCGACGGCCTTCTCGACTTCGACCACTACGGGGGCCACCAGATGCGGGATGCCGTTGTAGCCGGTCAGCTCGACGCGCTTCGGGTCGATCATGACCAGCTTGACGCGGTCGGGTGAATTGCGCAGCAGGATGCTGGCGATGATCGTATTCACGGCCACCGATTTACCGGAACCGGTCGTGCCGGCGATCAGCATGTGTGGCATCGAGGCCAGATCTGCGGCGACGGGTGTGCCGTCCACGCCCTGTCCCAGCGCAATCGCCAGCGGACTCTTGATGCGCTGAAATTCGCTCGACTCCATCACGTCGCGCAGCTTGACCACGCTCGGCTTTTCGTTCGGCACTTCGATGCCCACATACCCCTTGCCGGGCACGGGCGCTTCGATACGGATGCTTTTCGCGCCCAGCGACAGCTGCAGGTCTTTGTCCAGCCCGGCAATCGTGCTGACTTTCACGCGGGCCTTCTTGCCGCCGCGGCTTTCCACATAGTCCGGTTCCACGCCAAACTGGGTGATCACCGGGCCCGTGCGCACCTCGACCACGCGACCGGGCGCGCCAAAGCTGGCCAGCGTGTCCTCGATCGTCTTGGCGCGGCGCACCAGCGCGGCCTTGTCCAGCTCCTGGTCCAGCCCGGGCGAGAGCAGCTCGGTCAGGTCTGGTGTGCGCCATTCCTTGCGCGCCTTTTTCGGCGGCGGGGCTGACGGCGCGGGGGCGGGCGGTTTGCTGGCAGCGGGCGGCACCTGCGACGGCGTCGTCACCTGGCCCGCGGGAATCGCGCCGCGATTGAGCGTCTCGTTGAGGGCCTGCGTGGGCGAATACGGCTTCACGCCGGGATCATTGGCCGCGCGCGAGGTCGCCATCGCGCTGTTCGGGTCGACGATGTCTTCCTTCGGCTTGCCAAACGCGGACGACGGCGTGGAGGTGCGCGCCGGGGGCGGCATCACCGCGGGCGGCGGCGCATTCACCGGGGCCGGGGGTGTCTGTGCCGGGGCGGCAGGCTTGTCCTGCTTCCCAGCATCTTCTTCTTTCTCTTTGCGGTTCGCCAGCCCGGCAAACAGGCTGTTAAGCGCGCCTGCCCCGGCGGTGGCGGCAGCGGCGGCGACATTGCCCGCGCCGGACGATTTCGCTTCATCGTCCGATTTTTCGGTGGGCTTTTCGGCCGGGCGCTCTGCCGGTTTGTCATCGGCAGGCTTGCCAAACACGCTTGACGAGCGCAGCGGGTCGATCAGCTTGCCGGCTGGCGGCGGCGCTTCACCGGGGCGCGGGGCATCCGGCGGACGCGGAGCGCCTGTGTTCATGCTGCGCAGCGCGTTCAGGCGTGACTGCAAGTCAGGGATCGGCTCGCCAGCCTTGGGTGCTTCCGGCGCTTTAGGCGCGTCCGGGCGCGGCAGCGGAGGCGTCGGTGACCCAAATGGAGACGGACGCGGTGTACTCCCGGCTGGCGGAGGAACAGCCGGCCTGGCTGTCTCCGGCGGATCCATCGCGCCGCGTGGGCGGGCGGGCGGCAGGCTGGACCAGTCTTCGCCTTCGCGCTTCTGCGTGGGGACGGGCGCTGCCGGATCTTTGCGCACGGGCGTGACGGGCGCGTCGTCTGCATCCTCATCATCTTCGTCATCCAGCGGGATATCGCGCGACGCCGGGCGATTCAGCGCGGAGGCGCTGGCCGGGCGCACCGGGGCCATGCCGGTGGCTGGCGGGGTAGAAACGGCCGGCTTGCTGAGCGGTTCGTTCGTCCCGAACAGCGAGACGCGTTTGCTCGGGTCAATGGCTGGCTTTTCGTCGTTGAGGACAGCATCTTCGATGTCCTCGTCGTCGTCTTCATCGTCATCGGCTGGCGACGGGCGGGCCGTGCCCAGATTGGGCGTAAACGGCGCGCGCGCAGGCGGCGCACCCAGCGGTGACGCCGGGGCCGGGCGCGGCGCGACGGGCTTGTCGGCTTCGGACTGCGCCTCGCCTGCCCCGGCTGGCTTCTCGCCAAACGGCGATGGACTCGGCGCGACCGGGGCCGCAGAGGATGGATTACTGCTTCCGCCCAGGATTTCGCCAAAGCGCGAGGAACCCCCAGCGGCGGGTGCGCTTAGCGGAGGAATGCCTGGTCGTGATGGGGAAGGCGGCGGCGCAGCAGGCGCTGGTGCCGGGGCTTGCCCGGCGGGATTGCCCAGCGACGCGGCCGGATTCAGCGGACCGACAGCGGGTTTGTCGGCGGGCGCATCGGCCGGTTTTGCGGCGGACTTGTCGGCAGGTTTGTCCTCAGGACGGGCCGCGGCATCACCGCGCTTGAAGATGCCCCCCAGACCACCAAAGCGACTGGGCGAGTCGGCGGGTTTTTCGGCGGGCGTGCCGAGTTCCTGTTCCGGATTCACCGTCAGCGCGTCGGCTGTGGCTTTGGCGGCAGCGGCGGCAGCACCGGCGGCGACCGTACCAATCGTCGGCACGGCATTGCGCATGCGGTTGAAGAATCCGCCTTTGGCGGCGTCGCCTTCCGCGGGTTTTTCGCCCGGCTTATCGGCCGGTTTCTCTGCAGAGGCCGCTGGCTTGTCGGTGGATGGTGCCGTTGGCCGGACGGGCGGGACGGGCACGGCCGGTTTGGGCGCAGATGCCGCTGCGCCGCCCACCGGCACCAGCTCGCCCTGGTCAGAGAACGGCGTGTTGAATGTGCGGCCGCCCAGCGTGATCGGGATGCTGCGTTCTTCCGGCTTGGCCGCATCCAGCGCGTGCTGGACGGGCGCGGCGGCGGCTGTGGCGGGCGCGGGTGACGGCAGGGCAGGCGATTTCGCGCCGGCAGGAAGTGCTTCAGTCTCGACCGAGACAGCCGTCGCGGCGGTCAAAGCGGCGGCCTGCGCCAGGCGCTCGTTGCGCGCGGCGACCATCGCCATGCGGCGGCGCTGGAACGAGTCGCGCATGTTGCGGCCGTTGCCGATCAGGATGGCGATGACTTCCTGCGCGCTGATGCTGAAAGTCACCATGAGCGCGATCAGCAGCACGCCCAGCAGCACCACAAAGCCAATGACTTCGCTGAAATTGTTCACCAGTTGGAAGTAAATCTCGCCGCCGATGCGTCCGCCACCGCGGCCAAATTCGGCCGAGAGCGGCAGCAGCACGGTGCGCAGCGCGGTCATGTATTCGGCGAAAGTCTGGTTCTGGCCGGGCGGATAGCTGAGCGCGTCATAGTACTGCATGGCGGCCAGCGCGCTGAAGAACAGCAGCAGCAGGCCGAGGATGCGCCCCAGTGCGATCTGCGGCGTTTCCTGGCCCACGCGCAGCGTGATCAGCCAGATGCCCGCGGGCACCATTGCCAGCGCGACGATGACCGAGCCCCAGCCGAACCAGTACGACAGGAAGTCGCTCACCACGTAGGGAATCGACCCTTCGGTGGGCGACAGGCTGGCCAGCACCAGCACGATGCCGCTGATGGCCAGCGCCAGTCCGATGATCTCGGCGGCTTTGTCCACCTGCAGGCTGATCGGCTTGATTTCCAGGAAGCGTCCGTCACGCGCTGTGCGCGAGGATGCCTTGCTGGCGGGCTTGCTCTGGGCGCCGCCCTGGCCGGGCAGCATGCCGCGCAGGCGGCCAAACAGACCGCCACCTTCTGCCTTTTTGCCCGCCGGTTTAGCAGCAGGTGCGCCGGGCTTTGGCGGGGGCATGCCCCCGCTGGTTCCCGGTCGCGGTGCAGACCCAAAACTGCTGGAGCTGCTGCTGGAGCCCATCGGTGATGCTGAGGATGACGCGGCTGGTTTCGGCTTGTTGTCGTCCTGCTTGTCGCCCCGGTTAAACAATCCGCCGAGCCTGCCGCCGATGCCGCCACCGCCCGCAGACGACCCGTCGTCTTTGCGCTGCGGCGTGACTGGCTTGCCCTGGGCGGAGGCCGCGGGCTTGTCGTCTTTGCGGCCAAAGGGCAGCTTGTCCAGCAGGCCGCCGGTCTTGTCGTCTGATCTTGGTTTATCGTCTTTCTTGTCGTCTTTTTTGCCAAACGGCATGCCAAAGCCACCGCGTCCGCCTTCTTCCTTCTTCGGCTCTTCTTTGCGGGCCGGAGGCTGGGAGGAAGGTGACGGAGGCGAGCTGGGCGAACCGCCGAATGAGCTGCCGCCGGAGGTGGGCGGCCCGGACGGACGGTTGAAGCCGCCGCCGCTGGGGTTACTGGGTGGTGGCGCACCCGTCCCGCCGCCGGGCGGGGGCGGACGCTGCGGCGAAGACGGCGTGCCGCCAAATGAGCCGCCGCCTGATGAACCGCCTGAACCGCCGGACGAGCCGGGGTATGGATTGACGCCCGACCCCGATGGACGGGGCGGCGCTGATTGACCGCCAAACGAGCCTCCGCCGCCGGACGAGCCGGAGCCGGGCGACGAAAACGGGCTGTTTCCCGGTGGCCGCGGCGGCTGGCTGGCAGATGGCGGTGGTGATCCGGCCGAGCGTATCGGGCTGGGGACGCTGCCCCCACCCCCCGATGGCGGCGGCGCGGGCGGGCCGGGCCGCGCAGGGGTTGATGGAAGGCCAGCACCACTCACGCGCGCGCCAGTCGAGCTCCCGCGGCTGAAAGGGCCACCGTCGAGATCATCGTCTTCGTCTTCGAAGTCTTTTTTTCTGGGCTTATCGTCGTCCAGGTCGTCTGAAAATGGACTTGCCATGGCATCCCTCTGACCGGTTCGCGCTTGCTTTAAGAGTGTACCACTGTTTGTCTGAATTTCGCATTAGATTAGCACAAAAGTTCTAAATGAAACAGGCGGCGTAATGGGTATAATGGGGGTCGCTTTCCCGTTTATGGGCGTCAGAATTGCTGTAAGTGTTCAGCATTTCCCAGCGTCATCTGGAGCAGATTCGTGATGCATTCCCCCCGACTATTGCGATCCATGCTGATGACAGGCGCGGCCATCGCTGCCCTGCTGCTGGCCGCCTGCGACCCGCTGGCGCCGTTTCCCACGCCTACGGCTGTTGTCATTATTGTGACGCCAGAACCCAGCAATACACCACCGCCGACCAGCACACCGCTGCCCAGCGCTACCCCCACGGATGTGCCAACGGCCACGCCCACCGCGACCGCGACGCCTGATCCGTGTGTGACCCAGCCGGGCCAGGTGATCGAATTTGACGAGTTCAGCAGCGACATTGCCAACGAGCAGATCCGCTATCGCGTATACGTGCCGCCGTGCTATCAGCAGCTTCAGAAGCGCTATCCGGTCGTCTACCTGCTGCCCGGCCTGCGCCAGGACGAAACCACCTGGGGGGCAGTCGGCGTGGTCGAGGCGCTGGAGCAGGGCATGCGGCTGGGCGCGCTCAGCCCGATGATCCTGGTCATGCCGGAAATCGGCAGCATCGGCATTGCTGACCAGTTCGTGCCCGACCCGTCGTTTGAGCAGGTGCTGCTGGAAGAGCTGGTCCCGGCCATCGAGCGCGATTTCTGCGTCATTACCAACCGCGACTATCGCTCGATCGGCGGCATTTCACGCGGCGGCTTCTGGGCCTATTCGGTCGCGCTGCGCCATCCCGACCTGTTCGGCGCGGTTGGCGGACACAGCGCGTACCTGGATGCTGCCGAGGCGCCCGATACGGTCAGCCCGCTGGCGCTGGCCTCCAACGATGCTTTCCTGCCGCAGGCGAATCTGCGCATGTATCTGGACAATGCCGCTGCCGACCCGGCAGGCACCACGCTGGAGCTGTTCAGCAGCCGGCTGGCCGCGCGCGGCATCGCCCACAACTACAATATTTATCCCGATGGCGGGCACGACGAAGCCTACTGGTCCGCGCATGTGAGCGAGTATCTCAGCTTTTATGCCGCGAACTGGCCGCGCAATGTGAATAATCTGCCATCGTGCATGGAGCCCAGCCCGTAAATCATGCCGACGCCGTTCACCCATCTGGCCTACGCCCAGCGGCTGGCCGTCGATTTGGCGCTGCCCGCCAGCACGCGCGACTTTCTGGCCACGCATCTGCCCGCCTATCTGCTGGGCAGCATCGCCGCTGACGCGCAGACAATCGCCAGCATGACCCGCGAAGACACGCATTTCTACAGCTATGAGCGCGAGATTACCGAGCATCCGTATCGCGTGATGCTGGCACGCTATCCCGCCCTGCTTGAGGCGACTTCTGCTGACGCGCACGCATTCACGGCGGGCTATGCCGCCCACCTGGGCATGGACGAAATCTGGACGCTGCATATGACGCGTCCGCATTTTGCCCAGCGCGACTGGGGCACCCGCGAACAGCGCTTCATCGCGCTGCATCTGCTGCTGGTGAGCATGGATGAGCGCGACGAACGCCTGCTGCGCGATGAGACGACTCGCCTGCTGGCAGATGCGTCGCCGCACGGTTGGTGTCCGTTCATCCCCGATGCGGTTCTGCATGAATGGCAGGCGCTGATCGCCCGGCAGATGCCGCCGACCGGCAAAAGCGAGACGCTTGAGGTGATTTGCCCGCGCGTGCGCATCCCCGTGCCGGAATTTCGGGCCATGCTGGATGACGCCGCGCTGATGCAGCGCGAGCTGTGGGCGCATATCGCCCCGGCGCTGCTGGCCGATGTGGAAGCGATGATGATGGAAGCGGCGCGCGTGCAGCTGCAGGATGCGCTGCTGCTGACCGGCACCTGACGCGTTACACCACCGAATGGCCCAGCTCACGCCGAATCATGCGCCGCGCTTCCTCGGCGCTGTCGGCAAAGCGCACCTTCATCACCGCCGAGCGATCCAGCCCGGACAGCGTGTTGAACACCGAGCGCATAAAGCCGTTGGCGCCGACAATCACGATCGGGCCGGTGCCGCCCTGGCCGAATTTCAGAATTTCACGGGCCTGGTTGAAGGCCTCCTGCGTGAAGATGGTGCCACCGGGCACGGTCGTGCCGCGTGACAAATCCAGAATCGCGCCCAGCGTGATGGGCGATTTATCGGTCACTTTTTTGATTTTGCGCAGGGTGTCCCACAGCTCGTCATACGTCCATTTCCCCTCGATTTCGACGAGAAAGACGTCGCGCCGTTCAGCATCATCCCAATAGAGTTCAATGCCCATCATGCCCCGCCTGGCTGTGCCATGTATGCATACCCATCACAACACAGACGCCTGAAAAACGATGCAGCGGGGCATGAAAACGCTGTGAGTCTGCCTTAAACCGCGCCGCGATAATGAATCTCGCTCAGGTCGCGCAGGCGCGAGGCGGCCTGTTCGGCGGTGATGTCACGCTGGCTTTCGCCCAGCATCTCATAGCCGACCATGAATTTGCGCACAGTGGCACT
>JAESGX010000088.1_pt1 | contig 131273 bp, 125 predicted proteins | sample 9269801 | NCBI WGS metagenome assembly JAESGX01 (sample SAMN16773122, study PRJNA677054) | algae metagenome | isolation source: Pleurocapsa minor GSE-CHR-MK-17-07R and co-occurring heterotrophs from wet... | place: USA: Lower Calf Creek Falls, Grand Staircase Escalante National Monument, UT ... | reverse complement strand
GTCGTCGGTCATCGTCGTCTCCTGCCAAAGGTTCAGCTTCGCAAACCGAACCCTAGCCGAAGACCGGCGATGACCACCTCAGCGGCAGCCCGCTCCTACACCACTCCCAGGGACACGACCCATTCATCTGTACCGAGTAGCCCTCGGAGTGCGGTGCTTTTTGCCGTTTCGCGTCAGATTTCGCCAGTAACTCCTCGTTCACTGCGATATAGGACTGAACGGTGCATTCGCGAAGCTGCAGCTCCGCGGCGCGCTCCCAATCCTCCTTCTTGCGTAGGAACCACATCACTAGCCTCCCTCTACGACTTCCAGATTCCGCACGCTCGCGCCTCCTCTTCGATGGCCCTGCACCCGCGCCCAAATATGAGTCCATGCTCCCCGATCGGGTTGCGCCGGCACCAGGCGGTGTCGACTTACGGGAGACCGTTGCATTCTTTGTAGACAGCGCAGTCGCACTTGCGGACGCGGCGACGCCCGCGGCGCCGTTTCCTTTGGAAGTAAGGATGCCATCTGTGGCTAGCTCCGCGATAGTGTCTCGAATTGAAACTAGCGTACTGACGTAGCGTTTAGGCGCTCCAGGAGAGTGGCGCCGGTGCCAACGCTGGCATGGTGCCAGACCTCGATCATGGGGCTCTGGGGAAACGAAAGCGTGTATGCTCGAATCGCTGCCAGTCTCGTTTGGGTAAAAGCCCCATACAGAAGCAAAATGGCCCGCTCATAATTTGCCGAAAGCCGAAAATCTCTTAGTGTCCGAAGGTCTTTCTTCATTCCATCTAGACGCCCGTCAGCTGGCTTTACCTCAACAACCGCGTAATTTCTTTGCATTATGCCGGGAACATGAACAAGCATATCGGGTGATTGGCGAAAATTGCGCAAATTCGGGTGCTTGTGTCCTCTCTTATCAACTTCGGCATGCAGAATTAGCTGACTGTCTGCAGGCCATCTCATTCTCATCTGCATATATAGTTCATAGCAATATACCCGTTCTCGCGTTATCTCTGAACTGTTAGCGGATTTAACCAGCACATAGTCCGAGGCTACCGCCGCTGTAGCCCCGTGCAAAATATCGTCAAACCGGTCCATCAGTTAGCTTCTTCTTGGGCGGCTCGCGCCTTGGCTTGGCGCATGCCCTGCTGCCTGCCAGCCGAGTTCCTCTGCGACGGCGCCTTCAGAGTCGTTAACCGGCGCAACTTTCTCAACCTTGCCAGTCGCGATGGGCATGACGCCGGCGGCGTGGCGCTCTTGCAGCTAGATCCTCGGGGCATAGTTCACCTTCAGGGAGCCGCACTTCGTGCATTGCGGGTTGAGCGGAATAGAGCCTACGGAGCCGGTCTCAGGGCCGTGCGTGAACCCTTCGAGGCGGTGGCTCTCCCACGGCGTGCTATATGGCTGGTCGTTCTCTGATGTGACGAGAGAGCCGATGTGACCACACTCGCATACCAGCACATTCCTCGTCCGCATTGTCATCAGGGCTCTCCCTATGCCTCGGGCGAAATACATAGAGTGCAGCGGGCCGGGCTGGCATGCGTGTCAACGCGACTCATTAAACGAAGACACAACGCTGGCGTCCAGTCAGAGCTTCAAGGGGGCCAGATGGGAAACGGCGACGGCGACCTCCTCCTCGCTCGGCTGCCCGTCCATCATGCTGAAACGGACGAGCCAGTCGCGCTCATGCTCCCACTCCGGCCGGGGCTGCCCCGCGTTGGCTGAAAGCCACTGTATGACGGCCGACCGCTTGTAGTATGTGCGGTTGCCCTCGCCTCGACGGTGGGGTTCCGGGCGGGGTCCGCAGCCGCGCACGCGCCAGTTGGCGAGGACCTGGAGGGAAACGCCAAGCTGCCTTGCGAGATCGCGGCTCGCCATCTTGCGCCAGGGTGGGGTCGGGGATCCCTTGAGTGATAGCAGCAGCGCCGCCGCCTGTTCTGAATTGGCTACCATGTTGCGCCTCGAAGTTAAATCGCCTCACGCCTCATTGTCTCACTAATATATTTGTAAAATGAAGAAATATAAGGATAGGGGACTGCTGGTATGAATCCGGTAGGGCGTTGACTACTGCGTTCTCGCCATGGGGTGTGAGACAGTGATATGGCGAGACAGCGCGGGATCTTCCGACCCCGCGCCGTGGAAAATTCAGTTCAATGGTGCCCTGATCGCAGCACCGAGTTCCTCGGCCGTCGCTCCGATCCATTTCGCCGAGTTCCGGACGATCCAAGGCCGGACCTTGGTGCCGTTGGGCAACCTGATCTGTGGCAGTCTGTCGAGTTCAAGTTCTACGAAGGAGTTGGAGACGGACGCTTCCGACAGTCTGTAGTCACTATAGTGGTGTGCCAGCCCTCGGAACGCATCACTTCTCGTCACGACGTCGCGTTCAAACGGCGGTTCTTCGTCTTCGATGAGTTGCGAGATGATCTGCGTCAGGGGTGCCCGGGAGTGCTTGACCAGCATGTCCTTGGCCTGGGTCCTGGGCGGATCGTTGTTAGGGTTGAAATGAGTGAGGTCACGGCTGCTGAGTAGGTGGAGGAATGCCGTGGCCTCGGACAAGCCTTGGACGAACAAGGCATTGTAGTATGTCATGTCGCGTCGTTCCGCCATGGAATGAGCGACATAGAACCTTCGATCATCTGCTGGCAACGAGATCGACTTGATGTGATTTGTCATCGCGATGATCAACCTCGGTGTCCTGGCTTCGTAAAGCGGAAGATTTTTCTGCTCCACAAAAATATGATCCTGTGTGATAAGCTGCTTCATCGTTTCATAAGCTTCGCGCCGCTCGTGTACTGCAAGTTCCTCTGCGACACAGATTTGGACGTTGCACAGATCCGCGGTCCACCGGCTTGCCAGAGTAGCTGCCTGTACGGTTCGCACATTCTGGTTTCCGAAAAGTCTCTTAGCAAGTTCCCCGAGGAAGCTCTTACCTGTCCCCTGCCTCCCGCCAAGGAGGAGAACGTGGCGCACCTTCTTCTCCGGGTGCTGCACCGTATGAGCCAGAACATCAAGGATGTGATCTCGTTCCTCTGGAGCGAACAGATAGTCCAGATGCTGCAGGATATGGGAACACTCTCCCGGCTCGGCAGCGAGGTCACCAGGGCTCCAAAGATTGAGAAGGGTTTTTCCCTCCGTCTCCATGAACAGGTCAGGCACGCCGGGTCGGTAGTCGGTGCCATCGACCTTTCTCAAATACTCGTCGTGAACGAGTGCGTTGTGCGTCCCAGGGATAAGGTGGGCGAACTTATTCGTCATTGTCCGCGCGTCATATCGCTGAAAGGTCAGAAGAGAGATGTATGTGTTCGTCGAGAGGTCGAAGACGTAGGTCCCCATGATAGCAGTATTGTCTGGATGTCTGTACCCAAGTGCAATCGGAGATGTGATGATTGTGTAGAATGGGCATCGCTCGCACCCCCCGTGCTCAAGTGTGCTCCGGATATTGTCGCAAGTGCGAGGTCCATACTGAAGGGCGTGGTCAAGTTTTTTATCGGTTTCGGCGACATCATATCGGGAATCCGTGCATGACAGATCGTGAAAAAGCTTCCGACCGTTCTCGCAACGCCCGATGATACTAGCGCCTGCATACCACATCGGCTCGGGGAGGGTGTCCTTGTTTTCCTCAAGGTACCGGGCCCAGTCGCAGCCTGCCTGAACTGCCTCGTAGTTTGGGAGCCTCTCGACCTGGGAAGTGTCCGCCGCCCCGGCCCGGGATTTGGACAGGCGCGGCTTCGGCTTGGCAGCCGCGGCGGTGCTACCATGGCCCAGCCGTTGATTGGCAGCGTCGATTGCCGCGCGAAGGGCTTCCGGGCTCACCCGCAAGTCGGCATCGTAAGAAAGCAACGTGACTGGTTTGGCCGGGTCTGTCTTGTGGTTCAGAGTGCCCGGGCAACGTGTAACCCGAGCCAAGTCTGAGGTGTTGTCAAGCTTCCAACCCTTCGCCTTGGCGCTGCCGCGGATGATGAGTTTCTGTAGGTCGGACGACAGACGCTTGGCGACCTCGCGGTCATTGTCATTTGTGAACGTCAGTGGTTTAACGGTCTGCCAATCGAAGTAGGCGCCGTTTCCAGAAAGCCGGATGGCGGTGGGATGCGGCAGACCCAATTCCTCCGTGATGTACGTGATCACTTCAGTATGGCACGTTGGCAGATGTTCATTATTGGAATGGACCCCGGCATCCGGCGACCGGATGTCAATGTCCATCATGAATCCGGGCAGAGAGATCGCTGTGTTGTTGCTGCCACGACCCGATGGAAGCGACGTGGGCTGCGTACACCAGCCAAAGTAGACATCATCATTCGCGGCCTGAGAGATCATGTATGCTTCCACCTGATCAAGGTCGTTGACCATGAAAAAGCGCGTTGTTCGCGTCTTCTTATGCCAGACTGCGATGGTCTGATCTTCGAGTCCAGCGTAGAGAGTGTTGAAGTAGCTTGGCACTTGGTTCCCTTTCGACTAGGCGCCATTTGGCGACAGGCCTCAGATAGGAGGAGAACTCTGCCAGTGCAATGAAGTTAGTGTGGGTTTATTTACATGATTACCTAGGGTTATTGTTGTTTCCAGGCTTGACAGGGATTCCCGCTGAACCTGCGGAGTGTCGGAGTTTCTCGCCCACCCTCTGAGCATCCAGGTGGGTGTACCGCATCAACTGCCGCGGATCTCGGTGACCTGAGATCAACGAAACCTCGGGTAGCGACAGACCGGCCTCGAAGAAGCGGGAGACGGCCTCATGGCGAAGGTCGTGGAAGCGGAGGTCGGTGATTCCACTCCGTTCGATGACCCGCCGCCAGGATGTCTTGAATGCCTCTGCCGCCACCGGGAAGGCGAAGCGGTCAGACGCTGAAAGGGACTGGACCCCGCGCAACGTGTGCAGAGCGTCGACCGTCAGTGGGATGGTGCGGGGGTGCCCGTTCTTAGTCGTCGGGATCACGAGGACGCTGGAAGCCCAGTCGACGTGATCCCATTCGATCCGGAGGATCTCCCCGCGACGCATGGCGGTGGCAACAGCGAACGCGATCGCGTAGGCGATGAGCGGGTTGCGGGTCGTCGCCAGAGCTTGCCCAAGTCTCTCCTGATCCTCTGGGGTGAGGCGGCGTGTCCGAGCGGTCGCCGGCTTGGGTTTCCGGATGCCATCCACCGGGTTGACCGGAAGGCTGCACCCCCACTCGCGCCGCGCGACTTCGATGACCTGCCGGATCAGAACGAGGTCCTGTCGCACCGTCTCGCCCGACACGTCCTTCAAACGAGCGTCGCGGTATGCCGCTACAGAGGCGGGTAAGAGCTTGTCGACGGGGGTGCGGACAAGCGGGTTCCGGCAGAGCTTGTCGATGCGACAGCGTTCCACCTTTAGGCTGCGCTTGGTCGGCGTGACTTGCTCACGGTAGCGGATCAGGAGATCCAGTAGCGTCGGTAGCTTTGCACGCCGCTTCGGAACGTCACCCCGTTCGATGTCCGTCTCTGTGGAACGCGCCCACGCTTCGGCATCTCGCTTGGTCGAGAATGTCCGAGAAATTGGCGCTGCGCCATCCCGACGGACCTGAACCTGCCACTTGGCACCCCGCTTACGGATGCTGGCCATCGCTGTCTCCACTGTGACGCCAGTGTGACAACCGTTGAGATCGCAGGGGGAGGAAAGCCGCTAAGTGCCTGGTTTAAATGGCGCGCCCGGAACGATTCGAACGTCCGACCCCCAGATTCGTAGTCTGGTGCTCTATCCAGCTGAGCTACGGGCGCGTGGCCGGCGGCGGGTCGTTGCGGACCGCCGCGGCGGGATCGAGATAGCCGCATCGGCGCGGCATTGCAAGGGTGTGACGGTCACGCCGTCCACAGGTTCGAGCGCGCGTTGTCGCGGCCGGGCGGCGCCGGCCACTTAGCCTCGTGACCCCTCCGTCAGGCGAGGCGGAGGTACCAGGCGTAGTCGCGGTCGCTGACCTCGGCGAAGAAGCGGTCGCACTCGGCTTCCTTCACGGTGAGGAAGACGTCATGGAAACGCTCGCCCAGCCGGCGCTTCAGGACCTCGCTGCGGCGGGCGCGCGCGAGCGCGTCCGGCCAGTGGCGCGGTAGGCTCGGGGCGATCTGGGCGTAGCCGTTGCCAGTGATCGGCGCAGACGGTTCGAGCCCCGCCTCGACGCCTTCCAGCATGCCGGCGAGCACCGCGGCAAGCGCCACATAGGGGTTGGCGTCGGCGCCGCAGACGCGGTGCTCCAGATGGCGGGCGGCCGGCGGCCCGGCGGTGACGCGGATCGGCACCGAGCGGTTGTCGATCGCCCAGGCCGGGCCGACCGGCGCGTAGGAATTCGCCCGGAAGCGGCGGTAGCTGTTGGCGTTGGGCGCGAACAGTGCCATCCCCTCGGCCATCGTCGCCTCCAGGCCGGCGATCGCGGCGCGCAGCAGCGCGTTGCCCTCGGGCTCGTCGCCGGCGAACAGGTTGCGGCCGGCCTCGTCGGCGAACGAGACGTGCAGATGCATGCCGGAGCCGGCGCGGTCGCCATAGGGCTTCGCCATGAAGGTCGCGGCATAGCCGTGATTCTCCGCCACCGCCTTGACGAGGCGCTTCCACAGGATCGCGTCGTCGCAGGCCCGGAGCGCATCGGTGCGGTGCTCCAGCACCACCTCGAGCTGGCCTGGGGAGTACTCGGAGATCAGCGTGCGGGCCGGCAGCCCGGTCGCCTCCGCCGCCTCGTAGAGCGCGTCGAGGAAACCGGAGAAGTCCGAGAGGTCCTGCATCAGGTAGGCCTGCAGGTCGGCTTGGCGGAAGCCGTTCGGCGCCGTCGGCGGCTCCGCCCGCAGCTCTGCGGCGGCACCCCCGTCGAGGAGGTAGAATTCGAGCTCGACCGCGGTGACCGGATGGAGGCCGCGCGCCTTGCAGGCCGCGATGACGCGGGCGAGGGCGTGGCGCGGGTCGGCCTCGGTCGGGCTGCCGTCGCGCTCATAGGAGGTCAACAGCAGCTGCGCCGTCGGGCTGTCGCGCCATGGCACCGGGCAGAGCGTGCTGGCGATCGGCCGGCAGACGCGGTCGCTGTCGCCTTCCTCCCAGACGAGCCCGGTCTCCTCGACGTCGGCGCCGCGGATGTCGAGCGACAGGATCGAGCAGGGTAGGGGGCGGCCGTTGCGGTAGGCGCCGAGGAGCTCGGGCCGGCGCAGGATCTTGCCGCGCTGCACGCCCGACGGATCGGTGATGAAGGCCTCGAACTGAACGATTTCCGGGTGCGCGGCGAGAAACGCCTCCGCCTCCGCGACGTCGGCGATGAAGGTCGGCTGCGCGTTCATGGCTGTCTACCGGTTCCGGAGAGGTCCGGCCGCCGGCCGGCGATGGAGTGGACGGCGTCAGTGGCGGCGGGTGCCGCGCTCACGGTAGCATCCGTCCTGCAGGCCCTCGAAGATCTCGTCCACCTGCGGGTGCCGGATCGGCTCGCCCGTCTCATCCGGCAACAGGTTCTGCTCGGACACGTAGGCGACGTACTCCGTCTCCGAGTTCTCGGCGAACAGGTGATAATACGGCTGGTCCTTCGACGGCCGGATTTCTTCCGGGATCGCTAGCCACCAGTCCTCGGTGTTGTTGAAGCTCGGATCGACGTCGAAGACGACGCCGCGGAACGGATAGAATCGGTGGCGGACCACCTGTCCGATCCCGAACTTGGCAGTGCGGTAGCTTTGCATCGAAATCCACGGCGCGTCGACGGGCCGCGGCCGCGCGCCCCCGGTTGATCGCCCGGCCGCCGTGATGCCCGCGCACAAGGCGGCAAGTCAAGCGGAAGCTGCCGCTGCTGCGGCAATGCGGACAACACCGTCGGACGGCAGCACACGCAACCGGAGCCGCCGTTCCCGCGTTGCGTGCCGAGTAAGGGAGTGTGTCGATGCGGGTCGTCGTCGTTCTGAATACAGCGGCCGGCAGCCTGATCGGCGCCGACGACGCGGAGGCGGCGATCGCCGACGCCTTCGCGGCGCAGGGCGCCGAGGTGACGTTCGAGCCCGATGGCGGCCGCGACCTCAATGACAGAATGGACGCTGCCGTGGCCCACGGCGCCGATGCCGTCGTCGTCGGCGGCGGCGATGGCACGATCGCGTGCGCAGTGCAGCGGCTCGCCGGAACCGGCGTCACACTCGCCGTCCTGCCGCTCGGCACGGCGAACCTGTTCGCCCGCGATCTCGGCATGCCGCTCGACGACATCGCCGCCGCGGTGGACGCCATCGCCGGCGGCAGCGTGCGCGACATCGATGTCGGCGAGGTGAACGGCCACGTCTTCGTCTGCAACTCGATGCTCGGTCTCGCCTCGCGTCTCGCCAAGCGGCGGGAGCGCTTCCGGGGCTCGGTGCGCCTGCGCGACTGGTGGGCGTTCCTGGTGTCGGCCTGGCGCGGGCTCGTGCGCTATCCGGCGCTGCGCCTGGAGCTGGAGGAAAACGGCCGCAAGCGCGTGCTGCGGACGCGCGCGCTCACCGTCGTCGGTGGCGACTTCGAGGAGGGCTTCGGCCGGATGTTTTCCCGCTCGTCGCTCGACGATGGCCGGCTCGTGCTCTACGTCGCCAGCTCGCTGACGCCATGGCGGGCAATCGTGCTCGGCGTGCGCATGATGTTCGGTCATTGGCGCGCGGCGGCGGATCTCGATCGCTTCGAGGCCGATGCCTTCACCATCCGCAGCCGCCGCCGCTTCATGCGCGTCATGAACGACGGCGAGACGTTGTTGCTCGCACCGCCGCTCGCCTACCGCATCCGCCGTGGAGCGTTGAAGGTGATCGTGCCGGCGAAGGCCGAGGCACCGAATGAGCCGGCTGCCGGCGATGCTGCGCCGGTCGATGCGACTGGTAGTGCGTCGGCCGACGCGGGTGTCGCAGCGTGAGCGGCGCGTCGTCGGCCGGCACGCCATCGCGAGGTCCGCGATGAGGCGCCTCGCCCACATTTCCGACCTCCACTTCGGCCGCATCGACGAGACGGTGGTGGAAGCGCTGGTCACGGAACTCAACGCCGAGCGGCCCGACCTCGTGGTCGTCAGCGGCGACCTCACCCAGGGCGCGCGCAGCAGCGAGTTCCGCGCGGCGCGCCACTTCCTCGATCGCCTGGCCTCACCCTGGCTGGCCGTGCCCGGCAATCACGACATCAGCCCCTATCACCTGGTGCAGCGCTTCTTCGATCCGTTCGCCCGCTTCCGACGCTTCATCCAGCAGGCGACGGAGCCGGTGTGGCACGACGACGAGATCGCCATCGTCGGCATCAACAGCGCGCGGGCGATGCTGCTCGAGCTCAACTGGGCGCACGGCAGCCTCAACCGGAAGCAGATGGACCGGGCGGAGGAGCGCTTCGCGGCGATGCCCTCATCGCTTTTCCGCATCGTCGTCGCGCACCACCCGTTCCTGCCGCCGGCCGAAGAGCCGACGGTGCGCACGGTCGGCCGCGCCGCCGAGGCGCTCGACCGTTTCGAGCGCGCCGGCGTCAAGCTGACGCTGTCAGGACATCTCCACCGCGGCTACGCGCGCTTCCTCGAGCCGGTGATTGCCGACGGACACATCGCCGCCGTCAAGGCGCGCGAGCCCGAGCGGGCGGCCACGCGTTCACTGCTCGTCGTGCAGGCGGCCTCGGCGACGTCGACGCGGCTGCGCGGCGAGCCGAACGCCTACAACCACATCCGCATCGAGGATGGGCTGGCGTCGATCGAGCCGCGCATCTGGGAAGGTCGGCGCTTCGTGAACGCCGAGGGTGCAGCCAGTTCGGTCGGCCGCTAGTCGAGAAAAAACTTCCGACGTCCCAAGTCGTGAAAAAAGCGCAGCAGATAGCCGTCTGGATCTTGGACGAGAAACTGCCTGTTGCCAAGTTCGTCCTGACCCGCTCGGTACCAGGAGTCTTCAATTGGCCGAAACAACGTCACACCGGCCTCGACCAGCCGGGAGACGACCTCGTCCGCATCATCGACTTCGATCTGGAAGTTCACACCGCGGCCGAACGGTGGGTCGCGTTGTCCGGTGGTCCAGTGGTCGTTCTCCCGTTCCAGCATCAGCTCGGCGCCGGAGAGGCTAAGGTAGGCAAATCCGTCCTCTGGTCTTTCGTACAAGACCTCGAATCCAATGATGTTCCGGTAGAATACGAGACTCGCCTGAACGTCCCGACAAAGCAACTCCGGTACGAGGCGAGGGCGTACATTAGAGTCCATGCGTGGTCTCACCATCCCGCGCCGCCACCTGGCGGGCGAGGTCGACGATCACCTTCGCCTGCTTCCAGGTCGCGTCGTCCTGCATCTTGCCGTCGATCATCACGGCGCCGGAACCGTCGGGCATGGCGTTCAGGATGCGTTGCGCCATCGCCACTTCCTCCGGGCGCGGGCTGAAGACGCGCTTGGCGATGGTGATCTGGCTCGGATGCAGCGACCAGGCGCCGACGCAGCCCATCAGGAAGGCGTTGCGAAACTGCGCCTCGCAGGCCGCACCGTCCGAGAAGTCGCCGAACGGCCCGTAGAACGGCTTGATGCCGGCGGCGAGGCAGGCGTCGACCATCTTCGCCACCGTGTAGTGCCAGAGGTCCTGCTGGAAGGCGGGCCGCGGCGCGTCACCGGCGGCGTCTGCGAGCACGACATAGTCGGGGTGGCCACCGCCGACGCGCGTCGTCTTCATGCCGCGGGAGGCTGCGAGGTCGGCCGGGCCGAGGCTCATGCCGTGCATGCGCGGGCTGGCGGTGGCGATCGCCTCGACGTTCTTGACGCCTTCCGCCGTCTCCAGGATGGCGTGGATGAGGATCGGCTTCTTGACGCCCCCCTTCGCCTCGAGCTGCGCGAGCAACTGGTCGACATAGTGGATGTCCCAGGGACCCTGCACCTTCGGCACCATCACCACGTCGAGCTTGTCGCCGATCGCACCGACGATCTCGACGACGTCGTCGAGCATCCACGGGCTGTCGAGGGCGTTGATGCGCGTCCACAGGCCGGTGTCGCCGAACTCCGTCGCCTGCGCCATCTCGATGAAGCCGCGGCGGGCGGCGAGCTTCTGGTCGGCGGGAATGGCGTCCTCGAGGTTGCCGAGCACGACGTCGACCTGACGGGCGAGCTCCGGCACCTTGGCGCGGATCTTCTCAAGATGCGGCGGCACGAAGTGGATCATCCGCTCCACCCGCACCGGCAGCTCGCGCGGCGGCATCGGCGCGCCGATGGCGAGCGGCTGGTAGAAGGCGCGCGGTGTCTTCATCGGTCGTTTCCCCCGGTCGGCCGCGTGAGCCTCGCCGATCCTTCGCACGCGCACAAGTTAACCGGAAGGCGCAGGGATCCGGGTGGGCGTCAGGCGCCTTCACCACCGGTCCCGACGGCTCATTCTTGCGGCGTCGAGCCCTCCCGGGCTGCGGCCGCCGCCGTGAAGGCGGCGCGGCGGGACCGCCGGCCGGACTGCTTCGTCTCCCACTTGCGGTGCGCCCACATCCACTGTTCCGGCGCTTCGCGGATCCAGGTTTCGAACTGGGCGTGCATGGCGGCGGTGGTGGCGTGGACGTCGGCGGTGCGGTCGTCGGTGTGACTGACCGGCACCTCCACCGCGTCGATGACGAAGCGAGTGCCTTCGAGGCGGCGGACACGGCCGGCGATCAGCGGCACGCCGCCGATCCGTGCGGCCATCGCGGGGAACGGGTTGGCATAGGCCGGCCGGCCGAAGAACGGCACCTGGATGCCGGCCGATTCGCGCAGGTCGCCGAGCACGGCGACGACCTGGCCGCGCTTCACCCGGCCGAGCATCTGGCGGGCGGTGGCGGAGCCCTTCGGCAGCAGGCCACCCGGATAGAGCGGCGCCCTGAGTGCCTGCAGCCAGTCGTCGACCAGCGGATTGCGCAGCGCCTGGTAGACCCCCGTCGACGACAGCTTCGCCGCGTTGGCCGCCTCGATGACGACCTCCCAGTTGCCCATGTGCAGCGAAACGAGAACGGCGCCGTTGCGGCCGCGCGACAGCGTCTCGAGGCCAGCGGGTGACACTTCGAAGCGCGAGGGGTCTGCGACCAGCCTGTCGAGCTGTATCGTCTCCGCCGTGACGCGCCCGAGGTTTCCCCACATCTCGCGGGCGATCCAGCGACGCCGGTCGGCGGGCAGGTCGGGGAAGGCGTGCTCGAGATGGTCGAGGGCGCGGGCGTGGCGCGGCAACAGCGGCGCGACCGCCCGCCAGAGCGCCGCCATCGTGTCGGAGGCGACGGCCACCGGCACCGCCCGCACCGCCGCCGTCGCCACCATCAACAGCCCGAACTCGAGCCGGCGCAGGGCACGGGTGACGATGGAGGGTCGGGTCTGGGTGCGGCGCTCGTCCATCGTCCGATCGTGGGTTGGCAGCGGTGGTTGTCCAGGGTCGCGTCGACCAGCGTCGCGTTGACCAGCATGGCGAACCCCGGTAGGCGACGGTGGATATCGGCCGCGGCGTCGGGGCGCAATCCCGCCGCGGCCGTGGCTCCCCCTCCGGTGAGAACGGGCGCGAGATGGCCGAGGTCCTGTCGCTGGCGCTGCCCTTCTTCGGGCTGATCTTTCTCGGCTATGGTTCCGGCAAGATCGTCCGGCTGCCGGACGTCGGGCTCGCCTGGCTGCAGTTCTTCGTCGTCTACCTCGCTTTGCCGGCGTTGTTCTTCCAGATGTTGTCGCAGACGCCGATCGAGGAGCTGGCGAACTGGCGCTTCGTCGCCGCCACCACCGCGGCCACCGCCGCCGCCTTCGCCATCGCCTTCGGCATCGGCATGCTGGCGAGCCGCGGCCGCATCCCCGAGGCGACCATCCAGGGCATCGTCGGCGGCTACGCCAATGTCGGCTACATGGGGCCGGGACTGACGCTCGCGGCGCTCGGGCCGACCGCGACGGTGCCGGCGGCGCTGATCTTCTGCTTCGATTCGATGTTGCTGTTCACGCTGGTGCCCGTGCTGATGGCGATCGGCGGCACCGAGGGCGGTGGCGTCTGGACGACGGTGAAGGTGTGCCTGAAGCGCATCTTCACCCACCCGTTCATCCTCGCCACCATCGCCGGTGTCGCCGCCGCGGCGATCGAGTTCCAGCCGCCGCAGGCGCTCGACCAGCTGCTGACCTATCTGCGCTCGGCCGCCGCTCCCTGCGCGCTGTTCGCGATGGGGGTGACGGCGGCGCTGCGCCCGGTGCCCGGCGTGCCGTGGGAACTGCCGTTCCTGCTCGTCGTCAAGCTGGTGTTGCACCCCGCCATGGTGTTTGCGCTGATGCTCCTGATCGGCGGTTTCTCGGCGTCTTGGGTCGAGACGGCGGTGCTGATGGCCTCGTTGCCGCCGGCCGCCAACTGCTTTGTGCTGGCGAGCCAGTACCGCGTCTATGTCGAGCGCGCCTCGGGAGCGGTGCTGTTCGGCACGGCCGCGTCGGTGGCGACCGTCACGCTGACGCTCTACCTGATCACCGAGGACCTTTTGCCGCTGCTGCGCTAGCTCAGTGCCAGCCGACGAGCGGCGTCGCCGGTCCGAGGCCCTGGCGCATGGCGAAGCGGCGGATCGGCCCGACCCGGCCGGCGAGATAGAGACCGGCGGCGCGCGCCACCTGCACCGGCAGGAAGCCCGTCAGAAGCGAGCGGTCGAACAGGTCCACCGCCGCTGTCCGCATCACCACGTCGCCGCGCCGCGCCCGGTCATAGGCGGCGAGCACCGCGTCGTCGCCGGGATCATCGGAGCTCGTGCGCGCCACCGTCCGTGCCAACACGGCGACGTCGCGCAGGCCGAGATTGAGGCCCTGCGCGCCGATCGGTGGGAAGCGGTGCGCGGTCTCGCCCAACAGCGCCACGCGGCGATCGGCGAAGCGGGTGGCGACGTGGCCGGCGAGGGGCAGCAGACCGCGCGGACCATCTACCGTCATCGCGCCCAGGATCGAGTGCGCCTGCCGCTCGATCGCCGCCGACAGTGCCGCGTCGTCGAGCGCCGCCAGCCGCTCGGCCACCTCCGGCCGCTCCACCCAGACGAGGCTCGACCGGCGGCCGGGCAGGGGAACGAGGGTGAACGGGCCGGCCGGCGTGTGGAACTCGGTCGAGGCGTCGTGGTGCGGCGCGCTGTGCGACAGCGTCGTGACGAGCGCCGTCTGGCGATACTGCCAGCTGCGCACGGCAATTCCGGCCGCCTCCCGCGTCGCCGAAGCCGCGCCGTCGGCAGCGACGACGAGGCTGGCGGCGAGGAGCCTGGGGCCGGCGTCGATCGCCACGCGCGCCGCGCCCGGCACGACCGTCTCCGCCCTGGCGGCAACGCGCGCGATGTTGGCAGTAGCAGCGATCGTCAGCGACAGCGCCGCGTTCAGCGCATCGTTGGGGATGTTGAAGCCGAAGCTCTCGGCACCGGCCTCGACGGCGTTGAAAACGGCCTCCGGTGCACGCACCAGGCGGCCGGTGGCATCGACGATGCGCATGGTGCGCAACGGCGCGGCGGCGGCCTCGGCATGCGGCCAGACGCCGAGAGAGGCGAGCAGATCCACCGACCCGGCGAGCAGCGCCGTCGTGCGCGGATCGGCGCCGGCCGGCGGTGCCACCAGCGCCACCCGCATTCCCGAGGCGGCGAGCGCCAGCGCCGCCGTCATCCCCGTCGGACCGCCACCGATGACGGCGACGTCGAAGAGTTCGCGTGCCTCGTCCATGTCCGCCTCTCACAACCGCTGCGCCGACAAAGATGGCGCGGCGCCCGCCGCTCCGCCAGTCACGGCGCCCGGCCGATCGTCGCAGCCGGCAGCGGTCTTGTAACCGGGCGCCGGCTGCGGCAACACTCGCCCGCCGACTGCGATCCGGGCGGCGGTTGGGGAGGATGCCTTGCGGAAACTCGTCGCCTGCGCCGTCGCCCTGGTCCTTGCGGCTGTTCTGCCCGTCGCGGCGCAGACGGTCGAGCCGCAGAAGTCCAGCCGGTTCAGCATCCTGCAGAGCCTCGGCGGCGGGCAGGGCAAGGCCATTGCCGGCCGCCTCGCCTATGACGCGAAGGACAACTTCCTGTTCGCCCTGCCGACGGCGGGCGGAACACAGGGTGCCGGATCGCTGGTCCGCCTGCAGCCGAACGGCAAACGCTTCTCCGTGCTGCACCTGTTCGAGCCTGGCATCGCCGGCCCGCCCGTCCGGCAGGTCGTCGTCCATCCGAGCCGGGCGCAGCTGCTCGGCGTCACCGAGACCGGTGGCGACAGCGACGCCGGTACGATCTTCTCGGTCAGGCCGGATGGCCGGGCCTTCACGGTGCTCGCGAGCTTCGACGGGCGCCTCGGCCAGAAGCCGCTCGGGGCTCCGGTGCTCTCCGACAACGGCAAGACGCTGTTCGGGACGGCGAGCCGGGGTGGACAATATGGCGGTGGCACGCTGTGGAGCATCAGCACCAGCGGCCAGTCGTTCACCGTCTTGCACCACTTCGGTCGCCGCACGGTCGACGGAGCCACGCCGATGGGCGGCCTCGTCCTGTCGAAGGACGGCAGGACACTGTTCGGCACGACGCGCAAAGGCGGCGACAAGGGCCTCGGCACGATCTTCTCGATCCGGACCGACGGCAGCCGGTTCACCCAGCTGCACGACTTCCAGGGCGGCAAGAACGACGGCGCCTCGCCGCAGAGCGCCGCCCTCATCGTCAGCTATCGCAGCGAGCAACTGTTCGGCACCACGCCCGCCGGCGGCGTCGACGACCAGGGCATCGTCTTCCGCATCCGCTCGGACGGTACCGGCATGAAGGTGTTGCACCGCTTTGCATCGTCCACGGGCTCCGTCCCCACGGGGTCGGTGGCACAGGGCTTCGACGGCCTGACGCTTTACGGCACCACCTCGCAGGGCGGCAGGCGCAACGGCGGCGTGCTGTTCCAGCTGCGCACCGACGGCACCCGCTTCGAGGTGCTGAACACCTTCGCGGCGGAGGACGGCGACATTCCGCTCGATGGCCCGATCGTCAGCGCCAACGGCCGCCGCCTCTACGGTGCGACCAGCGCCGGCGGTCCGAAGGGCGGCGGCGCGCTCTACGTCTACGATCTCTTCGACTGATTTCGCGGACCGGAGCGCAACCAAAGCCCCCCTCACGCGTTCGTGGTCGGTTACAGCCTTCGCTGCGATTGATTTCCTGTCGGCCAGACCCTCACGTCCCCGCGTCGAGACGGCGCCCTCCTGACGCCGCCCGGTCCTCCCAGCGCCCTGGAGCGAACGATGTACGACTGGCTGTTACAGCCCGCGACCCTCGCGAGCTTCGTCACGCTCACGATCATGGAGATCGTGCTCGGCATCGACAACATCGTTTTCCTGTCGGTCATCACCAGCAAGCTGAAGGACCCGGTGACGCGCAAGCGCGCTCGCCAGATCGGCCTGGCGCTCGCGCTCGTCTTCCGCATCGTCTTCCTGCTCGCGATCACCTGGATCATCGGCCTGACGACGCCGGTGTTCACGCTGATGGACCACGCGGTGTCGTGGCGCGACCTCATCCTGATCGGCGGCGGACTGTTCCTGCTCGTCAAGGGCACACTGGAGATCCACAACGGCATCGAGGGCGTCCACGAAGACGCGGCGACGGTGAAGGAGGCGAGCTTCGGCCTCGTCATCGCGCAGATCCTGATGATCGACCTCGTCTTTTCGATCGACTCGATCATCACGGCGATCGGCATGGCCCAGCACGTCGAGATCATGATCGCCGCCGTCATCGTTTCGATGGCCGTGATGTATGTCGCCTCCGGGCCGGTGTCGGATTTCATCCACCGCCACCCGACGACGAAGATGCTGGCGCTCGCCTTCCTGCTGTTGATCGGCGTGGCGCTGATCGCCGACGGCCTCGGCTTCCACATCCCGCGCGCCTACATCTACTTCTCGATGGCCTTCGCGGCCGCCGTGGAAGTGGTCAACATCCTGGCGCGCCGCAAGCGGGCCGCCAACGGCGGTGGCGACGCCGGCCACTGAGGAGGCAGCGAGTGCCGCCCCTCACCGGCCCTTGGCCGGTCGCCGGGGCGGCGCTATCACTGCTCTGGTCGACAGAGGCCGAGGAGCGAGATCGATGACCCGTGCCGTCCGCGTTCACGAGACCGGGGGACCGGACGTCCTGCGCGTCGAAGACGTCATCCTCGGCGACCCCGGCCCGGGCGAGGCGCGCGTCCGCCACACGGCGATCGGCGTCAACTTCATCGACACCTACTTCCGCGCCGGCGTCTATCCGGTACCCTCGAGCCCGTTCGTCCCGGGCGCCGAGGCGGCCGGTGTCGTCGAAGCCGTCGGCCCCGGCGTCACCAGCGTCGCGCCGGGCGACCGCGTCGCCTATGTCGTCACCCTCGGTGCCTATGCCGACGCGCGCCTGATCGCCGCCGATCGCCTCGTCCGCCTGCCGGACGATGTCAGCGACCGCGATGCCGCGGCGATGCTGCTGAAGGGCATGACGGTGCGCTTCCTTTTGCGCGCGACCTATCAGGTCCGCCCCGAGACCGTCATGCTCGTGCATGCGGCCGCCGGCGGTGTCGGCCTGCTGATGGGACAGTGGGCGCGCCACCTCGGCGTTGGCACCATCATCGGCACGGTCGGCGGGCCGGAGAAGGCGGCGCTCGCCACCGCCAACGGCTACACCCACGTCATCGACTATCGCTCCGAGGATTTCGTCGCCCGCGTCAAGGACATCACCGGCGGCCGCGGCGTCGACGTCGCCTATGACTCGGTCGGCAAGGACACCTTCCCGGGCTCGCTCGACTGCCTCCGTCCGCGCGGACTTTGGGTGTCCTTCGGCCAGGCGTCGGGACCGGTCCCTCCGTTCCAGATCGGCCTGCTGTCTCAGAAGGGCTCGCTCTACGCCACCCGCCCGACGATCTTCGCCTACATCGCGACGCCCGCCGAGCTCGCGGAGACGGCGCAGGACCTCTTCGATGTCGTCCGGTCCGGAGCGGTGACGGTGACGGCCCGGCAGGAACTGCCGCTCGCCGAGGTCGCCGACGCACACCGGGCGCTCGAGGGCCGCCGCACCTCCGGGGCGACCGTCCTCATCCCCTGAGGCGACGGAAGCCGACAGCGGCGGGTTTCGCAGCATCGCCACGTCAGCGTCGTGCACCTGTCGCACCCCTGCCGTCTCACGCGGGCAGGATGGGGGACCTCACGAATCGGAGGTCCAGCCATGCCTGCGAAGCCCACGCTGTCGGTGCCCGAGATGCAGCGCCTGCTCGTAGCGGCGGCCCAGAACCTGCCGGCCACCGCGGACGTCGTCGACGTGAAGATCGCCCCGCGCGGCGAAGGCGAGGCGCGGGACTGGTCGGTGGCACACTGGCGGAGCACCGGCAACCACGCGGCCGCCCTGCAGCTGCGCGACGTCGCCGACCGGCTACGCCGGGTCTTCGCCGTCAGCGTCTGATGCCGCTGGTTCTATGAAGTGACTTTGTGATCCATGGGTAGGAGCAGAGGGTGCGGATGCGATCCGGCTTGGCGATGAGCTGCCGCCAGGCATGGCAGCAGGCGTCGACGACGGCTTCGGTATCGTCGAGGACACGGGTGGAGAGGTATCGCTCGCGCAGGTGGAGCCAGACCTGCTCGACCGGATTGATCCCGGGACTGTAGGGAGGCAGCCGGACGAGGGAGGGGTTCGCGGGCAGGCTGTCGGCGGGCAGCTGGTGCCACCCGGCGCCGTCGGGCAGGGTCTTGGCGAAGGCGTCGAAGAATTGGCGAAGGCGTCGAAGAACAGGCGCGTCGCCCGGGTGAAGACCTCCGGCAGCACGAGGGTGAAGTCCTCTCCGGTGAGCGGGCGGACCGCGCTGGAGATGTAGGTCCACTGGTGGCGGCGGTCGCACGGGCCCGGGGGGCGCTCGCCGGCGAGCCGTGCCGCCTCGGCCCGGCTCAGCCCATCAAGGGCGTTGGCGATGGCATAGAGCCGCGCCGCCTTCCGACCGCGCTCCCGCCGCGCCAGCCGCCGCAACTCGCCCGACGAGTTGTCTTCCCGGATCTTCAGCGACGTTCCCATGACCGCCTCCACAACCGTGGAAGCCGAGGGAATCACAAACACTCCGGCAGGGGGAATCCCCGTCGAGCCGGTTCAATCAACGGCATCAGTTGGCCGAAGCCTCAGTTGAAGATGGCGGCGATCTCGGCGCGGTAGCCGTAGCCGACGACCAGCACGAGGGCGAGCGCGCCCCAGAGCAGGATCGCCCGGCCGACGTCGCCGAGCGCCGGCGGATTGGCGACGTAGCCCGACAACAGCAGGATCAGCACGGCGACGGAGGCGACGAGGCCGGGGCCGACCTCGTCGATCCAGGTCGGAAAGGGGCCCTGCTCCGGGCCGAACAGCCAGAGCGCGACGGCGACGACGCAGATCGCCGCGAGAACATAGAACGCCACCTGGCGGATGCGCTGCTTCGGGCTCATCGGGCGACCGCCACCTTCGTCTGCCGCCGGGTCGGCAGCGCCGCCATGACGGCGCGGCGGGCGGGCTCCGCCATGCGGGCCCAGTCGACGATTTCCTGCAGGCTGCGGCTGCAACCACGGCAGAGGCCGTCGGCGCCGATGACGCATTCCTTCACACACGGCGTCGACACCGCACTCGTTCCCCCTACTGCCATGCCGCGCCGCCACTCCGATCAGCCTTGCTGCGTTGCCGCTGCGGGGCAGCGATGACACAGTCGCGAGCTTACGACACCGCCGCCGCGACGGCGAGGAGGAAGGCGGAGGCCGCCGCCTGTTCGGCCGCGCCGGCGACGTCGCCGGTGCCGCCGCCGAGGGTGGCGCGCATCAATCGCAGCAGCAGCCAGACGGCCAAGGCGGCCCCCGCGAGGCCGGCGAGCGTCGCCGCCACCCCCGTTTCGGCGCCGCCGATGAGGAGCGCCAGCACGGTGGCGGTGATGGCGGCGGCAGCGAGGCCGCGGCCGGTCGGACGGCCGGCGGCCACCGCGATGCCATCGGCACGGGCCGGCGGCAACAGGGCGAGCGGTGCGAGTGCGGCCGCGCGGGACACGGCGTTCGCGGCGACGAGAGCGGCGGCGGCGACGATCGGCGAAACCTCGGCGATGGCCGCCAGCGCCGACACGCGCAGGATCAGCGACAGCACCAGCGCCGCGGCACCGGCGGCACCGATGTGGCTGTCGCGCATCACGGCAAGCCGCCGCTCTTGGCTGCCGCCGGCGGCGAGGCCGTCGGCGGTGTCGGCGAGGCCGTCCTCGTGCAGGGCACCGGTGACGGTGACGCCGACGGCGACCGCCACCGCCGCCGCCGGCAGCGCCGGCAGGCCGAGCCAGGCGGTCAGCCAGAGCGCGACGGCACCGACGAGGCCGATGACGGCGCCGGCGACCGGCATCGCCCAGGCGTCGCGGCAAAGATCCGGCAGCCGGGCGGGGTCGTCGAGCGGGCCGAGCACCGGCACGGGAACGCGCGCGAGGAAGCGCAGGCAGCCGGCGATGGCGGCGCCGCCGCGCGCCAGCCGGTCGTCGGACGTCGAGGTCATGATCTCTCCCGCTCGCTTCCGCGCCGCATGACAGCCGCGGCGCGAGGCACTATCAACGGCCTCCCGCCGCATGGCGAGGGTGCAGCGGCGGCCGTGCCGTCACAGCGCGCCTTGCCGGCGGCGATCTCCCGACCGCTCGACAGAGGCTCGCCCGCATGTCCGACGCTCCCCGCCGCCCCCTCGACGACATCCGCGCCCTGATCGCCGGCATGCCCGGACCGGACCTCGCCTCCGCGGCAGCGGTGGCGGCGCGCGACGCGCAGCTGACGAAACCGGCGGGCTCGCTCGGGCGGCTGGAGGAGATCGCCACCTGGCTCGCCACCTGGCAGGGCAAGGCGACGCCGACCGTCGACCGGCCGACGGTGGCGGTGTTCGCCGCCAACCACGGCGTCGCGGCGCGTGGCGTCTCGGCCTATCCGGCGGAGGTGACGGTACAGATGGTGGCGAACTTCGCCGCCGGCGGGGCGGCGATCAACCAGATCTGCCTCGCCAACGACATCGGCCTGAAGGTCTTCGAACTGGCGCTCGAGTTGCCGACGCCCGACATCGCCGAGGCCGATGCCTTCTCGGAAGGCGAGCTCGCCGCGACGATGGCCTTCGGCATGGAGGCGCTTGCCGACGGGCCGGACCTGCTCTGCCTCGGCGAGATGGGCATCGCCAACACCACCGTCGCCGCCGCCGTCCACCACGCGCTCTATGGCGGCACCGCGGCCGACTGGGTGGGGGCGGGTACCGGCGTCGAGGGCGACGGGCTCGCCCGCAAGCGTGACGCGGTGGCGATGGCGGTCGGCCGGCTCGCGGGTGCGCGCGACGGGCTCGAGGTGCTGCGCCGCGTCGGTGGCCGGGAGATCGCGGCGATGGCCGGCGCTATCCTCGGCGCCCGCCACCAGCGCGTGCCGGTGATCGTCGACGGCTATGTGGCGACCGCCGCCGCCGCCGTGCTGCACGCGGTCGACCCGGGCGCCATCGGCCACTGCCTGTTCGCCCATGTGTCGGCGGAGCAGGCGCACCGTGCGGTGCTCGCGCGGCTCGGTGTGTCGCCGCTGCTCGACCTCGGCATGCGGCTCGGCGAGGGCTCGGGCGCGGCACTCGCCGCGGTGCTGGTGCGGACGGCGGCGCGCGTGCATGCGGGCATGGCAACGTTTGCCGGCGCCGGGGTGTCCGGGCCGGCCGACTGAGCCCCGGCACCGGGCCGGACGCGCGGCCGCGTTGCGGGGCGGGGCGGGGTCTTCTATGTCTCGGGGGCGACGCCGCGCCGCCTGTTGCGGCGGGCCCGACAGGCCGGCGCCCGGAGACCGTGATGATCGACCGCACCGACCGCAAGATCCTGTCGATCCTGCAGGAGGATTGCACCGTGCCGGTGGCCGAGGTGGCGCGCCGGGTCGGGCTGTCGACGACGCCGTGCTGGCGGCGCATCCAGAAGCTCGAGGAGGACGGCGTCATCACCGGCCGGGTTGCGCTTCTCGACGCGGCGAAGGTGAACGCCCCGGTGACGGCCTTCGTCTCGATCGTCACCAACAAGCACTCCGAGGACTGGCTGGCACGCTTTGCGAGCGTCATCCAGGAGTTTCCCGAGGTGGTCGAGTTCTACCGGATGGCCGGCAACGTCGACTACCTGTTGCGTGTGGTGGTGCCGGACATCGCCGCCTATGATGCGTTCTACAAAAAGCTGATCGCCAAGATCGAGATCTCCGACGTCTCGACGACGTTCGCGATGGAGCAGATCAAGTACACGACGGCGCTGCCGCTCGGCTATGTGCCGCTGGAGAAGAGCCGGACTGCGAGCGACTGATGACCGAGCCTTCGACCCTTGGATGGACCATCCTCGCCGCGATGGCCGACGCCATGAGCGCCGTCGGCCTGCCGGGCAGCCGCACGACGCCGGATGGCACCGTCGTCGACGATGGCGGCATGGACGCCGGCGCTGCGACGGGTGAACCGGCCGCCGGCGGGGTCGAGATGGCGCAGCGCTTCCTGTTCGCCATCCCCGACGAGGTGAAGACCATCCTGATGCTGGCGCTCGCCGCGGCGATCGGCATCTACCTCTACCTCAACTTCACCCGCGACCAGCCCTGAGACGGCGGCGCCGGTGCCAGCCGGACAAGGGTTTCATGCGAATGCGGGTCGGACGTCTCGATGGCAGTGCGGTCGAGGAATTCACCTGGCACATCGCCGGGCTGAGCGAGCCCGAGCTGCGTCTTCATCTCTGTGAGACGCTGCTCGGTCACTACGACTCCGACGACGTGTTCCTGTGGCCGAACCACCGCTACGACGGGGCGACAGTGCCGCAGCGCGTGGAACTGTCCGGTGACGCCGGCGAGCCGCTGCTCGCCTACGACATCGCCGATCTCGTGCGCGACACCGGTTTCCGCTTGAGCGATCACCGACCGGCAACCGCCTTCGAGGCGACACGGGATGCGATCGCCGAGTGACGCGGCGATCGCGGGGAGGGAGGATCGATGGCTAGTCCGTTTGGTGGTTCGCTGCAGCCGTCACGACGCGCCATCGTCATGGGTGGCGGGTCGATGCTCGGGGCAGGTCTGTTGGGGACGGCGGCTGCCGGGCCGGCCGGCGTCATCGACGCGAGCGCCTCAGAGCCGCACGCCTCCATACCAAATGCCGTGGTGCCACCCGATCGGCCGCCCGGCGGCTACAACATCCTGTTCATCCTGGTCGACCAGGAGCATTTCTTCGAGCAGTGGCCGTTCCCGGTGCCGGCGCGAGAATGGCTGAAGCAGCACGGCGTCACCTTCACAAATCACCAGGCGGCCTCGTGCGTGTGTTCGCCGGCGCGCTCGACGATCTACAACGGCGCCCACATCCAGCACACCGGCATCTTCGACAATCTCAACGCGCTCTATCAGCCTGACATGGCGACGACGCTGCGCACGCTCGGCCACCGCATGTCCGACCTCGGCTACTACGCCTCCTACCAGGGCAAGTGGCATCTCAGCGCCAATCTCGACGTCGTTGCGCACGCCATCGACGCGCCGTTCGCGAAATACCGCGAGATCATCGAGAGCTACGGCTTCGACGACTTCTTCGGCGTCGGCGACATCAACGACAAGGGGCTGGGCGGATACACCTACGACGACACGACCACCGCGGCCGTGACGAGCTGGATGCGGACGAAGGGGAGCCAGCTGAACCAGGCCGGCAAGCCGTGGTTCCTGGCGGTCAACTTCGTCAATCCGCACGACGTCATGTACGTGAACTCCGACCTGCCCGACGAGACGGTCCAGGGAGGGCGCTCGGCTTTTCCGATTTTCCGGCCGCCGAGCGACGCGATCTATTCGGCGACGTGGGACGACGTGGCCCTGCCGTCGACGCGTGGCCAGCCGCTCGCATCGCCCGGCCGCCCGCGGGCGCAGAAGATCTATCAGGAGGTGCAGGATTTGCTCGTCGGCGCCTGGCCGGACGAAGACCGCCGGTGGCGCTTGCTGCAGAATTACTACTACAACTGCATTCGCGACTGCGACCGGCAAGTCGCCACCGTGCTCGATGCGCTGCGGCAGTCGGGTGCTGCCGACAACACCATCATCGTCTTCAACGCCGACCACGGCGAGCTCGGCGGCCATCACCAGATGCGCGGCAAGGGCAACTGCGCCTATCGCCAGCAGAACCACGTGCCGCTGATGGTGGTGCACCCCGCCTATCCCGGCGGGCTCGCATGCAGTGCCGTCACCTCGCAGATCGATCTCGTGCCGACGCTCCTCGCCCTCACCGGTGCCGACGCGAGCACGCTCGCGTCGGCGTCCGCCGGCCTGAAGGGGCGCGACTTCTCCGGCCTGCTGGCGGCGCCGCAAGCGGCGGCGCCGGACACCCTGCGACCGGCGTCGCTCTTCAACTACAACATGCTGAGCTTCCAGGACGCCGAGTGGTCGCGGCAAATGGTTTTCTTCATGGATTCGACCAAGGTGCCGACGTCCGAGAAAATCAGCGCAGCGCTCGCCGATGAGCCGGACTTCCGCGATCGCTGCGCCATCCGCAGCGTCTTCGATGGCCGCTATCGCTTCAGCCGCTATTTCTCACCGCTCGACTTCAATCGACCGACGACGTGGGAGGCCCTGTTCGCCCGCAATGACGTCGAGCTCTATGATCTTCAGAGCGACCCCGACGAGGTCGACAACTTCGCCCTCGACCGGTCGCGCTTCGGTGATCTGGTGCTGGCGATGAACGCGGTCCTGAATGACCGTATCGACGAGGAGGTCGGCATCGACGACGGCAGCTTCCTGCCGATCCGCGACGGCCGCTGGACCTTCCCGAAGCCCGGACAGCGTTGAGGTTCGAGGCTTTCGTCCCGTGCCCGCCGGCATCCGCCCGTCTCCGCGAACAGCCCTGACGGCGGGGCGGCGGCCTTGCCGCCGTTTCGGGCGACCGCTGCCCACGCTTTCGACGCGGGGCCGCAACAAAACCGCGCTAGTCTCTCGCGGGGCGCGGTTTCGCGCTGCTAGGCTAGCGGGATGGGCACCGTGGCAAAAATACCTCCGGGCGTCGGGCCGAAGTTTCCACAGGTGGTCGTGCTCGTCGGTGCGACCGGCGACCTCTCCAAGCGCAAGCTGCTGCCGGGACTGTTCCATCTGTCGACAGCCGGGTTCATTCCCGGCTGCCGCATCATCGGCGTGTCGCTCGACGACATCGATGCCGACCGGTTCCGGGCGATCGCTCGCACGGCGCTCGACCAGTTCTCCCACCGCAAGGCGGTCGACGAGGCGCGCTGGACGGCGTTCGCCGGACAGCTCGACTATGTGCCGATGTCGGCCGGGCCGGCGGCCCTGCGCGAGGCCGTGGAGCGGGCCGAGGCGACGTTCGGGGGCGAGAGCCGGCGCATCCACTATCTGAGCGTGCCGCCGAGTGCTGCGCTCGCCGCGGTGCGGCTCCTCGACGAGGCCGACCTCGTCAAGCGCTCGCGCGTCATCATGGAGAAGCCGTTCGGGGTCGACCTCGACAGCGCCGTGACGCTGAACCGGCGGCTGCACGAGGTATTCTCCGAGGACCAGATCTTCCGCATCGACCATTTCCTCGGCAAGGAGCCGGCGCAGAATATCCTCGCCTTCCGCTTCGCCAACGGCCTGTTCGAGCCGATCTGGAACCGCAACTTCATTGACCACGTGCAGATCGACGTGCCGGAGACGCTCGGCCTCGGCCAGCGCTCGGCCTTCTATGAGCAGACCGGCGCCTATCGCGACATGGTGGTGACGCACCTCTTCCAGATCCTCGCCTTCATGGCGATGGAGCCGCCGACGGCTCTCGCCCCGGCGCCGATCAGCGAGGAGAAGAACAAGGTCTTCCGCTCGATGCTGCCGCTCGACCCGAAGGACGTGGTGCGCGGCCAGTACACCGGCTACCGCTCGGAGGAGGGCGTCGACCCGGAATCGGAGACCGAGACCTTCATCGCGCTCAAATGCCAGATCGACAACTGGCGCTGGGCCGGTGTGCCGTTCTTTTTGCGCACCGGCAAGCGGCTGGCGGAAGGGCAGCGGATCATCTCGATCGCCTTCCGCGAGCCGCCGAAATCGATGTTCCCGGCCGGCTCCGGCGTCGGCGCGCAGGGGCCGGACCACCTCACCTTCGACCTCGCCGACGCCTCGAAGATGTCGCTGTCGTTCTACGGCAAGCGTCCGGGGCCGGGGATGCGGCTCGACAAGCTCAGCCTGCAGTTCGCGATGAACGACACCGGCCTGATCGGCGAGGTGCTGGAGGCCTACGAGCGGCTGATCCTCGACGCCATGCGCGGCGATCACACGCTGTTCACCACCGCCGAGGGCATCGAGCGGCTGTGGGAAATCTCGACGCCATTGCTGGAGGCGCCGCCGCCGGTGCGGCTCTACGCGCCGGGCTCATGGGGGCCGAAGTCGATCCACCAGCTCGTCGCCCCGCACGCTTGGCGCCTGCCCTTCGAGCGGGCGTGGCGGGATTCGAACAACGGCGGCGGGTGAGGGGCGAGAACAACGGAGGAGGAGGTGCGCGTAGTTGTAACTTTCCCACTCAAGCGAAGAATGAGGATGGAGACCGGGTGGCCGATACGTATCGGTGATCGAAGCATCTTTCTGAAGTGTGAAAAGGGGGTGCTGAATTCAGTTAGTATCACATTTCACGATGTGGGAATCGCTGAAGCGCCGACTATTACCACCGACGCCCGCAGGGAGATTGCCACTAAGCTCCGATTTGGAGGAAGGCATGTACTCTTAGCGGAGCGTGATTTACGCGCGTGGCAGTCAATTCTTGCTCCATTCGCAGTTGTGGATATAGATTTTGATGAGTGGAAGATCGAATGGCATGCCGAGACCCCGGATGAGAAGAAGGCCATCACTGTTCATAATTTTGAGCAACATGCACCGAGAGCATTGGTCCGTGGTTTCGATAACTTCGATATTTTTGCAAAAGCGTTTCTAGTAGTTGAGCGAGGGTATGGAATCACTGATAGAATGGCATTCTATCTTGATGCTAGAAAATTTTTAGATGCAAATAGACCAATCGACGCGTACAATAGCTTTTATCTGTTTTTTGAATCGAATTATGATGTGTCGTTTAGAACGAGAGATGCGGTAAAGAAGCTCGCTTCAGTTCAAGAGTTTGTAGATGCGCTACTGCGCGTATCGGATGAATTTAGGCGTGACACGCGGGACTCTGGCGTCACATTTTCTGCACTTGAGGCGGATCGTCTAGATATTGCGCAGTTGATTAAGCAGATTGTGGAATTGCGTGGGTTCCTGAGGCACAATTCTTTGTCAAATCCAGATCGCTGGGAGCCTTCAAAGCAAGATAAATTTGGAAGAGAGGCCCGGTTTATTGGTTTAGTTGCGCGGTACGTCGCTCATCCTGAGACACTTGCCTTAGTGTTCGATGTCGGAATCGCGGGTGAATTTATGCGGCAGACTAAGGAGATTGGCTGTATGACTGATATATTAGTCACTGCTTCTGTTCGTGAGGCTGATAACATACATGACCGTCAGATAAAAATGTCGTTTCCGACGCGTACTCCCGGCGCTTCACTGGCAAAATCTGTTCTCGAAAGATGTCTTGAGGTGCTGAATGACAAGGCTCCTACGTCGGAGATAATTGCGATTAGAGCCCGAGTTCTCCCGAATGGCCCAGAATTGTTCCGATACGAGATTGGACCAACGCTGGAACGCTGAAAATTACACGCAACGTTCGTCTGTATGGTGCACAGCAACGGAACAACTCACGCGTTCGCCGGCCGCAGGTGCCGCGTCAGGCGGCGTTCCAGGACGTCCCAGACGCGGCGCAGCGTCTCGACGACGGCGAGGTAGAGGACGGCCGCCCAGATGTAGACCTCGAAGTTGAAGCTGCGGGCATAGGCGAGGCGCGTCACGCCCATCACGTCGAAGATCGTCACGACGCTGGCGATCGCCGAGCCCTTGATCATCAGGATGATCTCGTTGCCGTAGGGGCGCAGTGCGACGATGAAGGCCTGGGGGAGGATCACCTTCCAGGTGGTCACTGCCCGCGAGACGCCGAGTGCGCTCGCCGCCTCCCACTGGCCGCGCGCCACCGAGCGGATGGCGCCGCGCAGGATCTCGGCCTGATAGGCGGCGGTGTTGAGGGCGAAGGTGAAGACGATGCAGTTGAAGGCATCGCGGAAGAACCACCAGAGGCCGATGTCCTGGAAGAACGGACGGAACTGCCCGGCGCCGTAGTAGACGAGGAAGGTCTGGGCGAGCAGCGGCGTGCCGCGGAAGAAGGTCGTGTAGCCGTAGGCGATGCCGTTGACGACCGGGTTGGCCGATAGCCGCATGGCGGTGAGCGGGGCCGATAGCACGGCGCCGATGACGATCGACAGCCCGACGATCGTCAGGGTGACGACGAGGCCATCGAGCAGGCGCGGGCCATAACGGGAGAGCAGTTCGAGGTCGATCACCGGGCGGCTCCGTAGCCCCGGCTGAAGCGGGTTTCGAGCTTCGACAGGCCGATCGACGAGATGATCGACAGCACGAGGTAGATCAGCAGCGCCACCAGGTAAAAGAAGAATGGCTGCTTCGTCGCGCCGACCGCGATGTTGGTCATGCGCAGGAGGTCGTTCAGCGCGATGACGGAGACGAGCGAGGTGTCCTTGAGGAGCACGAGCCAGAGGTTGCCGAGCGCCGGCAACGAGAGGCGGATGAGCTGCGGCAGTACGACGACGAACCAGGTGGTGGCGCGCCGCATGCCGAGGGCGTCGCCGGCCTCGAACTGGCCCTTGCCGATGGCGCGGATGGCGCCGACGAAGGCTTCGCTGGCATAGGCGGCGAACACCATGCCAAGCGCGAACATGCCGGCGACGAAGCTGTTCACCTCGACCTGAACGCCGGGAGCGACCAGCCCGACCATCCGCTGCAGCAGGACCTGGCCACCATAATAGATGATGAAGAGGGTGAGCAGCTCCGGCAGGCCGCGGAAGACGGTGGTGTAGGTCTCGCCGAGGAAATTCAGCCAGCGCCGGTCCGATACCTTGGCGAGCGCAATGAAGAAGCCGAGCACCAGGCCGAACGGCACGGTGGCCACCGCCAGGCGGATGGTCATCCAGGTGCCGGCGGCGAGCTGGTCACCCCAGCCGTCCGGGCCGAACGACAGGAGTGAAAGGAAATCGTCCATCGGCGCGTCGCCCCCCGGTCCGCAAGGACGACGGCCGGCGCGGATCGCCGGCCGCCGTCAGACGATGGATCGTCAGTAGACGTCGAAGGGGAAGTACTTGTCGTTGATCTTCTTGTAGGTGCCGTTGGCGATGATCGCCGCGATCGCCGTGTTGAATTTTTCCTTGAGGTCCTGGTCTTCCTTGCGCAGCGCGATGCCGGCGCCCTCGCCAAAATACTTGACGTTGCGGATCGGCTCGCCGACCTCCTTGCAGCACTTGCCGTCCTCGGTCTTGTTCAGCCAGTCGTAGAGGACGACGGAGTCGGCGAGGATGCCGTCGAGGCGACCGTTGACGAGATCGAGGTTCGCTTCGTCCTGGCTCGGATAGAGCTTGACGTCGGAGTCCTTGTACATGTCCTCGAGATAGCTGGCGTGCGTCGTCGCCGACTGCGCGCCGAGCGACTTGCCGGCGAGTGCGGCCGGGCTCGTGTCGGTGATGCCGCCTTCCTTGGCGGTGATGAACTGCGCCGGGGTGTTGTAGTACTTGTTGGTGAACTCGACCGTCTTCTTGCGCTCCTCGGTGATCGACATCGAGGCGATGATCGCGTCGTACTTGTTGGCGAGCAGCGCCGGGATGATGCCGTCCCAGTCCTGCGCGACGAAGGTGCAGGTGACCTTCATCTCCGCGCAGAGCGCCTTGGCGATCTCGATGTCGAAGCCCTGCAGCTCGTTGTTGGAATCGAAGTAGTTGAACGGGGCGTAGGCACCTTCTGTGCCGATGCGCACTTCCGTCCAGTCCTTCGCCCCGGCGGTGCCTGCGGCGGCGATGATGATTGCGGCCGCTGCCGCGAGACGGCTGACGATCTTCATGGAAACCCCTCTTCCGGTTCGTTCGGGTCCGGACGCGATTGCTTCGCCTCGGGGCGCCTGCCGCACGAGGCGCGCCCGCAAGCGAAGCGGGCGGCGCGCCGCGGGCGCCGGATGCATCTTCCCACCATTCATTTCGCCGACGCAACCGGCCGGGTGGCGGAATTGTGTCAGGGCGGCGTGACGAGGGCGGCGAGGGCGGCTTCGGCGGCGGCGAGATCGGCCGGTGTGTTGAGGTTCTGCAGCGGATCGAGGCGTTGGCCGGCGACAGTGAGCGGCTCGATCTCGACCGTGCGGACGGGGTGGCGGGAGAGCCAGGCGCGGACGCGGCGATCATCGCCGGCGAGGAAGGCGGCGAGGTCGCCGGCGAGGCCGGCCGGCAGCAGCGCCACCGTGTGGTGGACCCGGCCGCCGGTGGCGGCCACAGCGATCTCGTCGCCCGAGACGGCGGCGGTCAGCCGGGCTGCGATGTCGAGGGGCACCAGCGGCGTGTCGACCGGCACGGTGAGGAGGCGTGTGGCGCCACGCTCCGCCGCCCAGCGGAGACCCGCGAGCATGCCGGCGAGCGGACCCTCGCGGGTGTCGAGGGCGTCGGTCAGGACCGTCATGCCGGGCGGGATCGCGGCGGCGAGCTCGGGTGCGTCGCCGGCGGCGAGGCGGGCGGCGGTCTCGCGGTCGAGGGCTATGGCCAGCGCCGCCACCTGTGGGCCGAGGCGGGTGGCGATGTGGGCGACTAGCGGCCGGCCGGCGAGGGGAATCGTGCGCTTGTCCGCCCCCATCCGCCGCGAAGCGCCACCGGCGAGGATGACGCCGACGATGTCGGGAGGGGGAACGTGCGAGGGGCGCAGCATCACGGCACTGTCGGACGCGCCGCCCGGCCCCGCAAGCCGTTGACCCCGGCGTGCGAGCGGCTAGGGTCCGGCCGAAGACGCCGCGCGGCCGGTCCGCGGCCGCGGCAGAGCGAACGCCGGGAGCCGCCATGACCATCACCAGGGACGCCGTCCTCGAGAAGCTGCAGGGCATCCCGGCGCCGGCCGGCGGTGCGCTCGTCGGATCGGACGCGCTGTCGGACATCGCCATCCGTGACGGCGCGGTGGCGCTGTCGATCACCATCCGGCCCGAGCAGGCGGCGGCCTACGAGGCGGTGCGGCGGCGGGCGGAAGGCGCGATCCTGTCGATCCCCGGCGTGACGCGCGCGACGGTGGCGCTGACGGCGGAGGCGAGGGCGGCGCGCGCCGGCGGTCATGCGCATGGGCCGGGCGGCCATTCGCACGGGCCCGCGCCGGCTGCGCAGGCCGGCCCGGCGCCGAAGATGGGCTTGCCGGGGGTGGGTGCGATCATCGCCGTCGCCTCGGGCAAGGGCGGCGTCGGCAAGTCGACCACCGCCGTCAACCTCGCCCTCGGCCTCGCGGCGGCGGGCAAGCGCGTCGGCATCCTCGACGCCGACATCTACGGGCCGTCGATCCCGAAGCTCCTCGGCCTCAAGGGACGGCCGGAGCTGATCGCCGGCAAGGTGCTGAGGCCGCTCGTCGGCCACGGACTGAAGGCGATGTCGATCGGCTTCCTCATCGAGGAGGAGACGCCGATGGTGTGGCGCGGGCCGATGGTGGTCGGTGCGCTCCGCCAGATGCTGAACGAGGTCGACTGGGGCGGGCTCGACGTGCTCGTCGTCGACATGCCGCCCGGCACCGGCGACGTTCAGCTGTCGCTCGCCCAGCAGGTGCCGATCGCCGGCGCCGTCATCGTCTCGACGCCGCAGGACCTGGCGCTCGCCGACGCCCGCAAGGGGCTCGCGATGTTCCGCAAGGTCGACGTGCCGATCCTCGGCATCATCGAGAACATGAGCTACTTTCTCTGCCCGCACTGCGGCGAGCGCTCGGAGATCTTCGGCCACGGTGGCGCGCGCTCGGAGGCGGCGCGGCTCGGCGTGCCCTTCCTCGGCGAGATCCCGCTGGCGCTGTCGATCCGCGAGCATTCCGACGACGGCCGGCCGATCGTCGTGCACGAGCCGGACGGCGCCTATGCGGGCACCTACAAGGCGATCGCGCTGAGCGTTCTGGAAGCGCTCGCCGGCGGCAGTGGCCGCCGGGCACCGCCGCGCATCGTCATCGAATAGGCGGCCTCAGCGGCGCTCGCGCGGGATCATCTGGCCGACGACGACGGCGAGAACGGCGGCGACCAGCATCGGCGCCAGCACCGGCCACACGGTGCCCGACCACAGCCCGGCATCGAGGATGATGCCGACGAGCACGGTCGCAGCGGCGCCGAGGCCGATGTGGAAGGCGCCGGTGAGGCCGGAGGCGGCACCGGCGAGGTCGGGGCGGATGCTGACGGCCCCGGCGATGGCGCTCGGTAGGCAGAGGCCGTTGCCGATCGACACCAGCATCATCGCGCCGAAAAAGATCGCCGGGTGGTCGGCGCCGAGGAGTGCGGCCGCGCCCATCAGCGGCGGCGCCGTCAGCGTCACGACGTTGCCGACATGGATCATCCGCGCGATGACCACGCGGGAGGCGTAGCGGCCGGACAGGAAGTTGCCGAAGATGTAGCCGATGGCGATCAGCGCCGAATAGGCGCCGTAGAGCGCCGGGCCGATGCCGAGCACGCCGGCGGCGATGTGCGGGGCGCCGCCGATGAAGGAGAAGAACACCGCCGAGGCGAGCGCCGCCGTGCCGGAATATTTCCAGAAGGCGGGGATCGACAGCAGCGTCGTGAACGAGCGGGTGAGGCCGGCGACATCGACATCTGTGCCGGCGCGCTTGTTCGTTTCCGGCAGGGCGGCGAAGGCGAAGACGAAGGTGGCGAGGCCGAGCACGCTCATCGCCGCGAAGCTCGCCCGCCAGTCGAACATTTCGCTGAGCAGCCCGCCGACGCCCGGCGCCAGCGTCGGCGCCACCGCCATGCCCATGGTGACGTAGCCGATCATGCTCGCCGAGCGGTCGCGGTCGTAGCAGTCGCGCACGATGGCGCGCGACAAGGTCACGCCGGCGCTGGAGCCGACCGCCTGCAGGATGCGTGCGCCGAGCAGCACCTCCACCGTCGGCGCGAACAGGCAGACGACGCTGCCGACGACGAACAGCGCCAGGCCGATGAGGAGCACCGGCCGGCGGCCGTAGCGGTCGGACAGCGGCCCGTGCACCAGCATGGCGACGGCGGTGGCGGCGAGATAGAGCGAGATCGCCAGCTGGATGGTGGTGGTGTCGGTGTCGAGGGCCAGCCGCATCGCCGGGATCGCCGGCATGAACATGTTGATGCCGACCGGCTGCAGCGCCGAGACGGCGATCAGCACGGCGATCGGCGGTGCGGCGACGGCCGCCGGCGACGAGGAAGGCATCGGCTACTCGGAACTGTCCCGCCGGAGAACCCGGCCGGGATGCGGGGCCACGGCGGTGGTCAGCCGCCGGTCACCGACATGTGGCGGGAGACGGAGGGGCCGCCGGCGCGAGCGATGACGAAGTCGTGGCCCTTCGGCTTGCGGGCGATCGCCGCCGTGATGGCGGCGTCGAGGAGTTCGTCGCCCTCCGAGGCGCGCAGCGGCGCGCGCAGGTCGGCGGCGTCCTCCTGGCCGAGGCACATGTAGAGGGTGCCGGTGCAGGTGACGCGGACGCGATTGCAGGACTCGCAGAAATTGTGGGTCATCGGCGTGATCAGGCCGAGCCGGCCGCCGGTCTCGGCGACGCGTAGATAGCGGGCCGGCCCGCCAGTGCGGTAGGGGATCTCCTCCAGCGTGAATTTTTCGGCGAGCCGCGCCCGCACCGTGTTCAGCGGCAGGTACTGATCGGTGCGGTCGTCGCCGATCTCTCCGAGCGGCATCGTCTCGATGAGGGTCAGGTCGTAGCCGCGGCCGTGGCACCAGGTCATCAGGTGCTCGATCTCGTGCTCGTTGACGTCCTTCAGCGCGACGGCGTTGATCTTGATCTTCAGTCCGGCGGCATCGGCGGCAGCGACGCCCTCCAGGACGCGGTCGAGGTCGCCCCAGCGGGTGATGGCGCGAAACTTGTCGGGGTCGAGCGTGTCGATGGAGACGTTGACGCGGCGCACGCCGATATCGGCGAGCTCGGCGGCATATTTGCCGAGCTGCGAGCCATTGGTGGTAAGCGTCAGGTCCTCGAGCGCGCCGGTGGCGAGATGGCGGCCGAGGGCGCGGAACAGGCTCATGACGTTCTTGCGCACCAGCGGCTCGCCGCCGGTGATGCGCAGCTTGCGCACGCCCTGCGCCACGAAGGCGGAGCACAGGCGGTCGAGCTCCTCGAGGGTCAACAGGTCCCGCTTCGGCAGGAACGCCATGTCCTCGGCCATACAGTAGACGCAGCGGAAGTCGCAGCGGTCGGTGACGGAGACGCGCAGATAGGTGATCGATCGGCCGAACGGATCGACCAAGCTCGGCGCCGTCCTGCGGCCGGGGCCGATGTCGCCTTCTCGCAGCATCCCGTTTCACTCCCGCGGCGACTGGGCCGGTCGGGCCGGATCAATCCGCTCCGATGAAGGCTCCACCACCCTGTGGCGGTTGGCCCGCCGCGCTAGCGCTGATATTGCCATTCGGCAGCGGCACGGCAAGGGGAAAGCCCGATGGCGGAAGAGCAGACCTTGTCAGAGCGGTTCTGGCCGGTGGAGATCCGCCTGAAGAGCGGCCACCGCACCCTGGCGGTCACCTATGACGACGGTGCCGCATTCGAGATCGCCGCCGAGATGCTGCGCGTCATGTCGCCGTCGGCGGAGGTGCAGGGACACTCCGCGGCCGAACGCATCACCGTCGGTGGCAAGCGCGATGTCGAGATCAAGGCCGTCGAGCCGGTCGGCAACTACGCCGTGCGGCTGCAGTTCAGCGATGGACACAGCACCGGCATCTTTACCTGGGGCTACCTGCGGCGCCTCGGCGCCGACCGCGAGGCGTTGTGGTCGGCCTATCTCACCGAGCTCGCGGCCAAGGGGCTTTCGCGCGACCGCTGAGGCCTCAGGCCACGGGACGCCGCGGCAGCTCGCGCCGCAGCGCTGCGACGACGAGAAGCGCGAGCACGCCGATGACACCACCGAGGATGACGTTCTCGACGCGGCTTTCGGCGATCACCGCGGCGCCGCCGGCGGCCATCGCGGCGAGCCCGGTGAAGAAGCTGCGCAGTATGAAGGCGAGCGGATATCGCGGGATGGCTAGCAGCGTCAGCAGCAGCGCAATCAGCGCGAGCGAGTAGACGAACTGCGTCTGCGGCAGCAGCCAGCCGGCGAGGAGGCCGATCGGCGCCCCGACGGCGACCCCCGTCGCGCGAACGCCGAACTTGCCGATCGCCGCGCGCTGATCGCCGGTGATGACGCTGACCGACGACCAGATCACCCACTGGCGCTGGTCCATGTCGAAGGTTTCGGCGATCGCCGTCGCCACCAGCACGGCGACGAAGACGGCGATGGCGTGCGTCACCCAGCGGCTTTCCGCCTCGCCGATCTCGACGCCGCGCAGCAGCGACGTGAGCAGGGCGTGCTCCGCGTTTGCCGGCGGCCTTATGCCGGAGATCCGCCGGCGGGCGAGTTCGACCGCGATGACCGCGCCGCCGGCAATGGGCGAGAGCAGCAGCAGGCGACCGAGCTCGTTCGTCCCGTTGGGCAACTCGTGCAGCTCGCAGGCGAGATAGAGGGCGGGGATGAAGAAGAACGTCCCGAGGGTGCGCAGGCGGCCGCCATAGCGAGTTAGCCAGATCGTAGTGATCGCCGTGGCCGCCGTGACGATGACGAAGACGAACGGACGCGCCGCAGCGGCGAACAGCAGCGCGCATGTCGCGATCGTGGCGACCGTATGAACGGCGGTCGCCAGCGGCGGCAGGCCGAGCTGATAGGCCGGGATGAGCAGGCAGACGGCAAGGAAGCAGAGCTGCAGGGCGAGCTGGTCGCCGCTGACGACCCCGACCACGACGAACGGCGCAATCAGCAGCACCCCCCAGCCGAGCGCCGAAAGGTCGATCTCGCGCCGGAGGCTCACCGGGAGCCGCATGGGCCGGAACCTCCCGGCGATCCGACGGCCGACGGGCGGCGATCAGCGCGTCAGTGCCGCCTTCACGAGCCCGGAGACCTTGCCGAAGTCCATGCGGCCGGCATAGGCGGCCCGCAGCGCCGCGATCACCTTGCCCATGTCCTGCGGGCCGGTGGCGCCGGTCTCGGCGACGGCGGCAGCAACGGCTGCAACGGTCTCGGCCTCGTCGAGCTGCTTCGGCTGGAAATCGGCGATGATCGCCATCTCCTCGCGCTCCTGGGCGGCGAGTTCGGGCCGGCCGGCGCCGTCATAGATGGTTGCCGATTCCTGGCGCTGCTTGATCATTTTCTGCAGCAGCGACAGGATCTCGGCCTCACTGGCGGTCTCGCGGCCGGCGCCGCGCGCCTCGATGTCCTTGTCCTTGATGGCGGCCTGGACCATCCGGATGGTCGTGACACGGCGCTTCTCGCCGGCCTTCATCGCCGTCTTCAGCGCCTCGCTGAGGGCTGCACGCATGATGATGTCCTCGTTGATGCTGCGATCGTGCGGTGCGAGGTTGTGCCCGCCGTTTGGCGGCTTCTAGCGCATCCCTGCCACATCAGCCACGCTTGGCCGCTCTGTGAAGCCGGCGACTGCGCAATGAGATAGGCGCAAACGCGAACGGGCCGGCCTCGCGGCCGGCCCGTCTTGTCATTGGTCCCAGTTGGGATCAGCGGACGACGACGACCTGGGCGCCGACCTTGACGCGCTCGTAGAGGTCGATGACGTCCTCGTTGGTCATGCGGAAGCAGCCGGAGGACACCGCCTGGCCGATCGTCCAGGGCTCGTTGGAGCCGTGGATGCGGTACCAGGACGAGCCGAGATACATGGCGCGGGCGCCGAGCGGGTTGTTCGGGCCGCCCGGCACATGCTGGGGCAGGTCCGGCTGGCGCTTGCGCATCGGCGGCGGCGGCGTCCAGCCCGGCCACTCGGCCTTGCGGGTGACGCGGTGCGTGCCGGCCCACTCGAAGCCCGGCCGGCCGACGCCGATGCCGTACTTCAGTGCCTTGCCGTCGCCGAGCACCAGATAAAGGCGCCGCTCGGTGGTGTTGACGACCACCGTGCCCGCCTTGTAGTTGCCCGGAAACTCGACCTCCTCGCGCGGGATACGATCCCAGGCCTTGCCGCCCGTGCCGGCGCGGTGGCCTTCGTAGCCGCCGTTCTGCTCATAGGCCCGCAGCGCCGCCAGGGGACCCTGGGCGTAGGCGGACCCGCTCGTCATGGCCGCGGCGAGGGCCGCAACCGCCAAAATCATTTTGCGCATCGTGCGCCCTTCATCCGCTGGAACCGAACGCGATCGAGAAAGCGAATTGGCCGAAAAAGCGACAGTCCCGAGAAAACGACAGGGGATCGCCCGTGGCCAACCAACTTCTCGTCAACTCGAACCAATGGTGCGGCGTTCCCTCGCCCGCAAGCCTATGGGCGACAAGCGCGGGCCGCGGCGGCGGGAATGTCCGCCACTGTGCCTCGTCTGCAACGTTTTCGTCGCCGAGAGCGCAACATGACGGCTGCGAATCGTCAGCCGAGATTCAGTTCCTTGAAGAAATCGTTACCTTTGTCGTCGACGACGACGAAGGCGGGGAAGTCGACGACATCGATCCGCCAGATAGCCTCCATGCCCAACTCGGCGTACTCGACCACTTCGACGTGCTTGATGCAGTCCTGGGCGAGGCGCGCCGCCGGGCCGCCGATCGAGCCGAGATAGAAGCCGCCATGCTTGTGGCAGGCCTCGCGCACCGCGGCTGAACGGTTGCCCTTGGCGAGCATCACCATCGAGCCACCGGCCGCCTGGAACTGGTCGACGAAAGCGTCCATGCGCCCGGCCGTCGTCGGGCCGAATGAACCGGAGGCGTAGCCCTCCGGCGTCTTCGCCGGGCCGGCATAGTAGATCGGGTGGTTCTTGAAGTAGTCCGGCAGCGGCTCGCCCCGCTCCAGCCGCTCGCGCAGCTTGCCGTGGGCGAGGTCGCGGGCGACGATCAGCGGCCCGGTGAGCGACAGGCGGGTGCGGATCGGGTGCTTCGTCAGCTCGGCGAGGATCTCCTTCATCGGCCGCGTCAGATCGATGTGGACGACGCCATCGCCGAGGTGGCTGTCGTCGATCTCCGGCAGGAAGCGCGCCGGATTGACCTCGAGCTGCTCGAGATAGAGGCCGTCGCGGGTGATCTTGGCGGTCGCCTGGCGGTCGGCCGAGCAGGAGACGCCGAGGCCGATCGGTAGGCTGGCGCCGTGGCGGGGCAGGCGGATCACCCGCACGTCGTGGCAGAAATACTTGCCGCCGAACTGCGCGCCGACGCCGAGCGCCTGCGTCATGGCGTGGATCTCCGCTTCCATTTCGAGGTCGCGGAAGGCGTGGCCGTCCTCGGAGCCGGCGGTCGGCAGGCCGTCGAGATAGCGGGCGGAGGCGAGCTTGACCGTCTTCAGGGTCTGCTCGGCCGACAGGCCGCCGATGACGATCGCGAGGTGGTAGGGCGGGCAGGCGGCGGTGCCCAGCGTCAGGATCTTCTCCTTCAGGAAGGCCGCGAGCCGGTCCTTCGTCAGCAGCGACGGCACGCCCTGGAACAGGAAGGTCTTGTTGGCCGAGCCGCCGCCCTTCGCCATGAACAGGAACTTGTAGGCGTCGTCGCCCTCGGCGAAGATGTCGATCTGTGCCGGCAGGTTGGTGCGGGTATTCTTCTCCTCGAACATCGACAGCGGCGCGAGCTGGCTGTAGCGCAGGTTGCGCTTGAAGTAGGCGTCGCGGATGCCGGCGGCGAGCATCGCCTCGTCGCTGCCGTCGGTCCAGATGCGGCGGCCCTTCTTGGCGAGCACGATGGCCGTGCCGGTGTCCTGGCACATCGGCAGCACGCCGCCGGCGGCAATGTTGGCGTTCTTCAGGAGGTCGAAGGCGACAAACTTGTCGTTGGCGGTCGCCTGCGGGTCGTCGAGGATTTTTGCCAGCTGCGCGAGGTGCGAGGGCCGCAGCAGGTGGTTGATGTCGACGAGCGCCTGCTCGGCGAGGAGCCTGAGGCCTTCCGGCGCGACGACGACGACCTCTTCGCCGAGCGCCATCTCGACGCGCACGTGTTCGCTCGTCAGCTTGCGGTAGACGGTCTGGTCGGGGCCGAGCGGCAAGAGCGAGACATGGCGGGGCGCCGCGGTCGGCAGGTCGTGGACGGTCATGGCGGGCCTCCGCGCGGGACGGTTTCGGTTTGGGGGCGTTCTAACCGAGGTCGCGCGGGGATGCACGCGCGGTCGAACGCGTGGTGGTAGCTATCCCCGTAACCGGCGGAACGTGGTAAGATTTCGAGATGAAATCCGAACCCGTCAGTGCGCAGGCCATTGCTGTCATCCGCGACGTGCTGCAGCAGGACATGTTGCGGTTCGGCCTGGAAGAGATCGACGTTCGCGTCGCCCCGGACCATACGGGCGAACCAAGCCTCTGGATCGAGGTCAGGTATGGATTGGACGGCGAGCCAATCGACCCCCGTGCGACGGCGGGCCTTGTCACCAAACTTCATGACCGCCTGTGGGAGCTCGGCGAAGAGCGGTTCCCCTACATTCGCCACATCGTGCCGGATGACAAAAAAGTAGTAGAATTGACTTGAGCGGGGGGATGCTTGCGACGGCGCGCCGACTGGCAAGCGCAAGTGCGAGCAAGCCGCGGCAGACCGACCTCAAGCGCGCTGTCAGTTCAGCGTACTATGCAGTGTTTCTTGCGATGGCGAAGGACGCGGCGGATGTTCTCGTTGGTGTTGGCGCGGACCGGCCGGACAAAGCATGGCGGCACGTTCATCGGGCATTGGACCATGGCGCTGCAAGGGCTGCCTGCGCTCAACTTCGCAGTCTCAACTTTCCGACGAGTATTCGATCATGCGGGGATGCATTCGTGGAATTACAACAGGCGCGCCACGATGCTGACTACGATCCTGCGTATCGCCTATCGCGCTCCCGCGCCTTGGACGCCATCGCTCTCGCGGAGAGGGCCATCGCCGACCTCAAGGCGAGCCGACGCAAGGACCGGAAGGCGTTCGCCGTCCTTCTGCTGCTGAAGCGAAGATGACGGGCGCGGCCGCTCAGAACCGGATGATCCGGCACGCCTCGCCCGCTGCTGCGGCGGGTTCGCCGGGCTCGCGGATGATCAGGCAGCCGGCGGCGGCCAGCACCGAGTTCATCGAGGAATCCTGCACGCGGGCCGGTGTGGCGACGAAGCGGCCATCGTCGCGGGCAAGCGCTGCCCGGACGTAGTCGCGGCGGACGTCGTTCTTCGCCATCGCGGCGCCGAGCACGGCGGGCTCAGTCGCGACCGGCGTGGCGCCGCGGCGGGCGAGCGCGCGCACCAGCGGCTCCAGGAAGATGAGGGAGCAAACGAGGCTCGAGACCGGGTTGCCGGGCAGGCCAAGCACGTGCATCGGGCCGAGGCGGCCGAACATCAGCGGCTTGCCCGGCCGCATGGCGATCTTCCAGAAGTCGAGCGACAGACCCTCCAGCCCGAAGGCGTCGCGGACGAGATCGTGCTCGCCGACCGAGGCGCCGCCGAGGGTGATCAGCACGTCTGCACCGTCATCGGCGGCACGCCGCACGGCCGCCGCGATCGCGTCGGTGCGATCAGGCGCAATCCCGAGGAAGACGGCCTCGCCGCCGCTGCGCTCGACCAGGGCGGCGACGCCGATGTGGTTGGAGGCGATGATCTGGTCGGGGCCGGGCGTCTCGCCAGGCAACACCAGCTCATCGCCGGTCGCGAGGATCGCCACCCGTGGGCGGCGGACGACGTCGACGGTGGCGTGGTTCATCGCCGCCGCCAGCGAGGCGTGGCGGAAATCGAGCACCGTGCCGGCGCGCACCAGCACGTCGCCTTCGCGGAAATCGAGGCCGGCGGCGCGGACGTGGCGGCCGGGCGTGCCGGCTTCGGTCACCTCGATGACGCCGTCTTCGACGGCGCGGGCGTCTTCCTGGATGAGGACGGTGTCGGCGCCCGCCGGCACCGGGGCGCCGGTGAAGATGCGCACGGCCTCGCCGTCGGAAATCGCGCCGTCGAAGGCGCGGCCGGCGACGGAGGCGCCGATGACGCGGAGGCGCCGGCCGACTTGCGTGACGTCCGCGCCGCGCACGGCGTAGCCGTCCATCGCCGAGGACGCGAAGGGCGGCTGCGTGCGGGCGGCGGCAAGATCGGCGGCGAGCACGCGCCCTGCGGCGCGCTCGACCGGTACCGTTTCGGCACCGACCGGAGCGGCATGGGCGAGGATGCGTGCGAGCGCCTCGTCGACGGGCAGCAGGCTCATCCGGCGTTCTCCGGGCCGCGCTCGCCGGCCTCGTCGGCCCGCCAGTCGCCAGAGCGGCCGCCGCTCTTGGCGGCGAGCCGGATGCCCTCGATGACCATGCCGCGGTCGACGGCCTTGGCCATGTCGTAGATCGTCAGGCAGGCGACGGAGGCCGCCGTCAGTGCCTCCATCTCGACGCCTGTGCGGCCGGTGACCTTGGCAGTGGCGGTGACGCGCAGGCCCGGCAGCGCCTCGTCGGCGGCGATCTCGACCTTGACCGACTGCAGCGCCAGCGGGTGGCAGAGCGGGATCAGGTCGTGGGTGCGCTTTGCCGCCATGATGCCGGCGATGCGGGCGGTGGCGATCACGTCGCCCTTGGCTGCGGCCCCGGAGGTGATGATGGCGAGCGTCGCGGGGAGCATGCGCACGGCGCCGAGCGCCACGGCGACGCGGCTCGTCACGTCCTTGTCGGAGACGTCGACCATGCGGGCGGCGCCGGTCTCGTCGAGGTGGGTGAGCTTGGGCGCCTCGGTCGTCATGGCGCTCAGGCTCGGGCTAGAAGGGTGCGCGTCGCCGCCGTCACGTCGGCCTGCCGCATCAGGCTCTCGCCGACGAGGATCGCCGGGATGCCGACGGCGGCGAGCCGCGCGACGTCGGCGGCGGTGAAGATGCCGGATTCGCCGACGATCAGACGGTCGGCCGGCACCCGCGGCGCCAGCCGCTCGCTTGTCTCGAGGCTCGTCTCGAAGGTGCGCAGGTTGCGGTTGTTGATGCCGATCATCCGAACGGGGAGCGCCAAAGCGCGGTCGAGCTCGCGCTCGTCGTGGACTTCGACGAGGACGTCCATGCCGAGGGCTATCGCCGTGTCGGTGAGGGCGCGCGCTGTGGCGTCGTCAACCGAGGCCATGATCACCAGGATGCAGTCGGCACCCCAGGTGCGCGCCTCATAGACCTGGTAAGGTTCGTAGAGGAAGTCCTTGCGAAGACACGGCAACGAGACTTCGGCGCGGGCCGCTTCGAGGAACTCCGGCCGGCCCTGGAAGGACGGCCCGTCGGTCAGCACCGACAGGCAGGCGGCGCCACCCGCTTCGTAGGCACGGGCGAGGGCGGGTGGGTCGAAGTCGGCGCGGATCAGGCCCTTCGAGGGGCTCGCCTTCTTGATCTCGGCGATCAGCGCGGTGTGGCCGGCGGCGATCTTCGCCTCCAGCGCGGCGAGGAAACCGCGCGGCGGCGAGGCGGCGGCGGCACGGCGGCGGATCTCCGCCTCCGGCACGGCGGCCTTGGCGGCGGCGATCTCGTCGCGCTTGTAGCGCCCGATCTTCTCCAGGACGTCGATGGTGTCGGCGACGGCCATGGCGCTCACTCCGCGTTGGAGACCTGCACGAGCAGGTCGAGGCGGGCGCGCGCGCCGCCGGAATCGATCGCCTGGGCGGCCTGCGCAACGCCCTCACCGAGTGTCTCGGCGCGGCCGGCGACGACGAGGGTGGCGCCGGCATTCATCAGCACGATGTCGCGGTAGGCGCCGGCGGCACCGTCGAGCACGGCGGTGAGGGCGGCGGCGTTCGCCGCACCGTCACCGCCTTTCAGCTCGTCGATAGTGCAGCGCGCGAGGCCGACATCCTCGGGCGTCACCTCGAACGTGCGGACGGTGCCGTCGCGCAGTTCGGCGACCTTGGTCGGGCCGGTGTTGGAGATCTCGTCGAGGCCGTCGGCGCCGTGCACCACCCAGGCGCGCTCGGAGCCAAGCGTCTTCAGGACATGGGCGATCGGCTCGACCCAGGCGGCGTCGAAGACGCCGACCATCTGACGGCGCACGCCCGCCGGGTTCGACAGCGGCCCGAGCAGGTTGAAGAGGGTGCGGGTGCCGAGCTCGACCCGCGCCGGACCGACGTGCTTCATCGCCGCGTGGTGGGCCGGGGCGAACATGAAGCCGAGGCCCGCCTCCGCGATGCAGCGCGAGATGCGCGCCGGCGGCAGCTCGATGCGCACGCCGAGTGCGGCCAGCACGTCGGCCGCGCCGGACTTCGACGACAGCGCGCGGTTGCCGTGCTTGGCGACCGGAACGCCGCAGGCGGCGACGACGAAGGCCGAACAGGTCGAGACGTTGTAGCTGCTGGCGCCATCACCGCCGGTGCCGACGACGTCGACGGCGTCTGCCGGAGCCTCGACGGTCAGCATCTTGGCGCGCATCACCGTGACGGCGCCGGCGATCTCGTCGACCGTCTCGCCGCGGACGCGCAGCGCCATCAGCAGGCCGCCGATCTGGGCTGGCGTTGCCGCGCCCGACATGACGACGTCGAAGGCCGCCTCCGCCTCCGCCCGTGCGAGCGGTCGGCCGGTCGCGACCTTCGCGATGAACGGCTTGAGATCGCTCATCGGCGCGGCCCGCTCAGGACCCGGTGTCGCGGTCGAGGCCGACCACCGCCGAGAACGCCTGCTGGTTCACCGCCACGCCCAGCGTCCGCTCCAACTCGGCGACATAGTCGGTCAAGAGCGAGTTGCCGATGGCGCGCGAGAGCTCGCCACCGAGCTCGGACATCTCCGGCGTCTCAGCGAAGAAGGCGGGCTCGGTGACCTGGTCGACGACGAGCACGGTGCGGCCGCCGTCCGGCGCCGGCGCGGTGGCGACGGTGCCCGTCCCGCCACTGAAGGCGGCGGCGACGGCCTGCGCCGTCAGCCCCTCGGCGGTGCCGCCGCGCTTGAAGGCGGTCGAAGTGGCGACCGGCACGGTCAGCGTGGCGGCGGCGGCCTCGATCGTCTCGCCGCCGCGGACGCGCTCGGCCACGTCCATGGCGAGCTTGTCGAGGGTCGTGGCGGCCTCCGCCTCGCGCCATGCCGCGACGACCTGGTCGCGGACCTCGTCGAGCGTGCGGTCGCGGGACGCGATGACGTCGCTCACCTCGAACCAGGCGAAGCCGCGACGGTCGACCTGGACGGGGTCGGGCTCGGTGCCGGGCTCGGCGTCGAAGGCACCCGAGAGCACGGCTTCGCCGCCGGGGACCGCCGGCTTCGACCCGTCGGCGGAAGCGCCGGTGGCGTCGACGGCCTGGACGGTCTGCAGCGGGATCTTGAAGCGTTCGCTGATCTCCACGAGCGTCGAGCCGCCCGCGCGCGCGTCTTCGACCTCGTCGTAGAGCGACGCCACGTCGGCCGTGGCGCGCTCGGCGGCGATCTCCTGCTTGAGGGTGCCCTTCACCTCGTCGAAGGGCTGGCGGGCGCTGGGCGCGATCTCGGTGACGCGCAGCAGCACCGGGCCGAAACGACCATCCACGACCCGCGTCTCGCCCTGCGCCATCGCGAAGGCGGCATCGGCGACCGCGGCATCGATCAGGTCGCTCTTGGCGACGAGGCCGAGATCGGCGTCGCCCGGCTTCAGGCCGCGTTCGGCGAGGATGGCGTCGATGGCGGTGCCGGCGGCGAGCGTCGCCACGGCGGCGTCGGCGGTGGCGCGATCGGGGAAGACGATCTGCTCGACGCGGCGCTTTTCCGGCGTGCCGAACCGGCCGCTGGCGCGCTCATAGGCGGTGCGCGCCTCGTCGTCGCTGACGGCGGCCGGATCGGCGATCGTCTGCGGGTCGGCGAGCATGACTGCGAAGGTGCGGTATTCCGGGGCCCGGAACTGTGCCTTGTTGGCCTCGAAATAGAGGGTGAGCGCCTCGTCGGTCGGCTCGCCCGGCGCCGGTGCGGCGGAGGGCGGCAGCGTCAGGCTGCGAACGGTGCGCTCCTCGTTCTGGTAACGGTTGACCGCCTCGAGGTAGGCGTTCGGCGTCTCGAGCCCACCGATCAGCCCGTCGGCGATCTGGCGGCGCTCGGCGAGGCCGAACATCGCCTCCACATATTGCGCCTCGGTGAGGTCGCTCTGCTGCAGCAGCGCCCGCATGCGCTCGCGGTCGAAGTTGCCGGCGGCGCCCTGGAAGGACGCGTCCGTCTTGATCTGGCGGGCGAGTTCGGCGTCCGACAGGCCAAGGCCGAGCTCGCTCGCCACCTCGGACATCGTCGCCTCGGTGATCAGGCGGCCGAGCACCTGCTGCGGCACGCCGATCTGCGCGGCCTCCGTCGGCGACAGCGCGCGGCCGATCTGGCGTGTGTAGCCCTGGATCGCCCGCGTATAGTCCTGCTGGAAGCGCGCGGTCGGGATCTCGGTGTTGCCGACGGTCACGATGACGTTCGTTCCCGCGCCACCGAGGAAGCCGGATACGCCCCAGACGGCGAAGCTCGCGACCAGGATGCCGATGAGGATCTTCGCGACCCAGGTCTGGGCGCCGCGGCGCATCTGGTCGAGCATGGACTTATGGTTCCAATCGTCGTGGGACGGCGGCATTCCCGACAGGGGTCGCCGAAGCGCGCGGATCATAGTGAGGCGGACCCGGGGGGACAAGGCGAACGCGCCAACACCCTCGCTTGGCCCGCCGCCGCGGCTCTTCTACCCGATGTGGCTTGTTCCGGCACCGGGGCAGATGCCCCCCTTGTCGATGAGACCCGGGAGGACGACGTGCGGCCGCTGATCGCCGGAAACTGGAAGATGAACGGGCTGAAGGCGGCCCTGCCGGAGCTGCGCCGGATGATCGACGGCTATGATCCGTCGCTCCGTGCCCGCGCGGATCTGATGGTGTGCCCGCCGGCGACGCTGGTGTCCGCCGCCGCCGAGCTCGCCGCCGGCTCCGGCATCGCCATCGGCGGTCAGGACTGCCACGCCCGCGCCTCGGGCGCCCACACCGGCGACGTCTCGGCGGAAATGCTGGCGGACGCCGGCGCGGTGGCGGTGATCGTCGGCCATTCCGAGCGGCGTGCCGACCACCGCGAGCGCGACGCCGACGTGCGCGCCAAGGCCGAGGCGGCCTGGCGGGCGGGGCTGGTGGCGGTGGTGTGCGTCGGCGAGACGCGGGCGGAGCGCGACGGTGGCCGGGCGCTCGCGGTCGTCGCCGAGCAGCTCGCCGGCTCGATCCCCGACGGCGCCGACGGCGCACGGTTGGTCGTCGCCTATGAGCCGGTGTGGGCGATCGGCACCGGCCTGACGCCGACCGTCGAGGATGTGGCCGAGATGCACGCCGCCATTCGCCGTGTGCTGATCGCCCGCTTCGGGCCGGTCGCCGCCGCCCTGCGCCTCCTCTATGGCGGCTCGGTGAAGCCGGGCAATGCGGCCGAGCTCCTAGCCGTGCCGAACGTCGACGGGGCCCTCGTCGGCGGCGCCAGCCTGAAGGCCGACGACTTCTTCGGCATCGCCCGCGGTGCGCCTTCGGGGGGCTAGCGCCAGACCGGCGGGAGGCACGCTGCGCCGGGCGGCGGGTTTGAGAAGGACGGCACGATGAAGACGCCGCTGCTGCTGGTGCCCGGCCTCGGCTGCACGGCGAGCCTCTACGCGCCACAGGTCACGGCGCTCGCCGATGTCGCCGAGACGCACATCGTCGATCACGGCAGCCACGCGAGCATCGCCGAGATCGCAGCGGCGGCGCTGGCGGCGGCGCCGCCCACCTTCGCGCTCGCCGGGCTGTCGATGGGCGGCTACGTCGCCTTCGAGATGCTGCGCCAGGCGCCGGAGCGTATCGCGCGGCTGGCGCTCCTCGACACCATGGCGCGGCCCGATTCGCCGGCGATCCTCGATCGCCGCCACCACCACCTAGGCCTCATCGCCGACGGCCGCTACGGGGAGGTGACCGAGGCGCTGCTGCCCGTCCTCGTGCATTCGGATCGACTGCAGGACGAGGCGCTCGTTGCGGTGATCCGCGCCATGGCCGACGACACCGGACCGGAGCGCTTCGCCCGGCAGATGCGGGCGATCATGGGTCGCGCCGATTCGCGCCCGACGCTCGGGCAGATCCGCTGTCCGACGCTGGTGCTGGTCGGGGCCGAGGACGCGCTGACGCCGCCCGAGGTCGCCCGCGAGATGCACGAGGCGATCGCCGGCAGCCGCCTCGTCGTCGTGCCCAACTGCGGCCACCTCTCGACGATCGAGCGGCCGGAGGCGGTGACGGCGGCGCTGAGGGCGTGGCTGGCGGGCTGACTGCCGCCAGCATCCTCAGGCCGGCTCCCGCCGATCCGCATAGAACGCCGCGAAGTCGTCGGCGTAACGCTTCCGCACGAGGGCGGCGAGGGCGGGGTTGGCGAACAGGGTCACCAGATCATCGGCGCTGCCGCGGCGCTTGTTGACGTGGGGGAGGGCGCCGAGGTCGGGGCCGCCGCGGCACAGCACCGTCTCGCGGACGTGGGTCCAGTCGGGGCCGATGGTCTCGAAGCGGCCGATGAAGGACGGCACGACGCGGCCCTTGAGCGTCAGCATCGAGGCCTGCGAGCGGAAGTGGTCGTCGGCGATGGCGTCCGGCGTCGCGGCGACGCGCTCCACGAAGGCCGGGAACGACATCCCCTTGCGGAAGCCGAGCTCGGCAAACAGCGGCGGGAAGGTCTGCGGCGCGACGATCTTGTTGACGTAGCAGGAGGCGAGCCGGTCGAACGGGTCGCGGACGAAGGCGAAGACGAAGAGGTCGTCGCGCCCGGCCACCTCGGCGGCGCTCGCCATGTAGACGGCACCTTGCTTGCCGCGCTGCCAGTAGCGGTCGCGGCCGGGGCGCTCGTCGATGTCGGGGTCGACCGGGACGTGGCGGGCGATGGCGTTCTTGATCGACGAGTTGGCCGCCTTCGGCACCCGCCCATAGGCGAGCTTCAGCGCCGGCACGACGATGAACGCCCGGGTCGGCGGCAAGAGGCCGAGCGCCCCGAGGGCGCGCTGGAGGTGAAGGCGCGGCGTCACGCGGCTCCTTTGCCCGCTCGGGCGAGGGCTGTCGAGAGGGCGGCGTCGCTCAGCCGCGCAGGGCGGCGAGGAAGGCCTTGCCGAAGGCGGCGAGCTTGGCCTGGCCGACGCCGCGCACGGCGGCCAGCCCCTCGAGGCTGTCGGGCTTCGTCACGGCCATCTCTTCGAGCGTGCGATCGGCGAAGACGACATAGGCCGGCACGCCGCGCTCGGCGGCGAGCTCGCGCCGGAGCGCCTTCAGGCGGGCGAGCAGCGGTCCGTCCACCGAGCCGACCGGCATCGCCGGCGCCGCTTTGCGGCGTTTGCCGGCGCGCGGCGCCCGCATGGTGAATTCGGCACCCTCGAGGATCTCGTGGCCGCGGTCGGTGAGGCGCATCGCGCCATAGGCGGTCGAATCGACCATCAGGGCGCCGCCGGCGACGAGCTGGCGGACGATCGAGCGCCACTCGGTCGCCTTGTGGGCGCCGCCGGCTCCGAAGCCGGGCAGCTTCTCGTGGCCGCGCCTGAGCACCGGTTCGCTCTGTTCGCCGACGGCGAGCGAGACGAGGTGGCCGGAGCCGAAGCGCTCGCCGGTCAAGCGCGCCAGCGACAGGATGAGGCGCGCCTCGGCAGAGCCGTCGACCACCGCCGGCGGGTCGAGGCAGACGTCGCAGTTGCCGCACGGCGGGCTTTCCTCGCCGAAATAGGAGAGCAGCACCTGCCGGCGACAGGTGGTCGCCTCGCAGAAGCCGATCATCGCGTCGAGGCGGCGGGCCTCGATGCGGCGGCGGTCCGGCTCCGGCACCTCGTCGATGAAGCGACGGCGGGTGCGGACGTCCTCGAGGCCGTAGAGCAGCATCGCCTCGGCGGCCTCGCCGTCGCGGCCGGCGCGGCCGATCTCCTGGTAGTAGGCCTCGAGCGTGCCGGGGATGTCGGCGTGCAGCACCCAGCGCACGTCGGACTTGTCGATGCCCATGCCGAAGGCGACGGTCGCCACCATGACGACGCCCTGCTCGGCGAGAAACGCTTCCTGGTTCGATGCCCGCACGTCCGCGGGCAGGCCGGCGTGATAGGGGAGGGCGCGGACGCCGAGGCCGGCGAGGCGCTCGGCGGTGTCCTCCACCTTCTTGCGCGAGACGCGATAGACGATGCCGTTGGTGGCGGCGCGCGCCTTGACGAAGCGGGCGATCTGTTCGCCGGTGTCGGCCTTCTCGGCGACGGTGAGCGAGATGTTCGGCCGGTCGAAGCCGGCGACGAAGACGGTGGCGCGGCCGGCGAACATGCGCTCGACGATGTCGTCCCGGGTGGCGGCGTCGGCGGTGGCTGTCAGCGCCACGATCGGGACGTCCGGGAAGTGCTCGCGGACGGCGCCGAGGCCGAGATATTCGGCGCGGAACGAGTGGCCCCACTGCGAGATGCAGTGTGCCTCGTCGACGGCGACGAGCCGTACCGGCAAGCGCGAGAGCGAGGCGAGCATGCGCTCGGTCATCAGCCGCTCGGGAGCGAGGAACAGGAAGCGCGACTGGCCGGTCTGCACCCGGCGCCACGCGGCGACGTTTTCGTCACGCGAGCGGCCGGAGTGGATCGCCTCGGCACCGACGCCGTTCAATCGCAGCCCGGCGATCTGGTCGTCCATCAGCGCAATCAAGGGCGAGACGACAAGCGTCAGCCCGTCGAGCACCAGCCCCGGCACCTGGTAGCACAGCGACTTGCCCGCACCAGTCGGCATCACCGCCAGCGTGTGGCGGCCGGACAGCACGGCGTCGACGACCTCCTCCTGGCCGGGGCGGAAGCCGGGAAAGCCGAAGGTCTCCGCCAGCACTGCGCTCTTGCGGGCGACAAGGTCCGGGGAAAGGGGCGGGGGCATCGGCAACCGGAGTCGGGAGGATTCGAGCGTGCCGCGCAGACTAGCGAAAGCCGCCGGTGCGCGGGAGGCTGCTGTCGCCGCAGCGGCGGAAGGTGTGGACAACGTCGGTGGAGGAGGCTGGCGCTGCACCCGTTCCGGGTGCTTCGTGCGGGAAAGGGTGCCTCGTGAGGTGCCGCAAACGAAAGTGGCCGGGACTTTCGCCCCGGCCGCCAATCTCGTCGTCAGTCGATCTCGGTCGTCAGGCGGCGGCCTGGATGGCGGCGAGCTTCCAGTCGGCGCCGTGGTCGCGGACGAACGTCCAGAGCTCGACCGATTCGGACGGCTCCTCGTTGCCCTCGACGAGGGCGCCGGTGGAGCGGTCGCGCAGCATGTCGCGGCTCTCATAGTGGAGGGCGACGGTCACGTAGTCCCGGCCTTCCTCGGACCAGGCCTCGGCGACATCGCCGTCGAGCAGGCGGACGTCGAGCACCTCGTTGCGCTGGCCCTTCGTCGCCGTCTCGCCGATCTCCTCGGCGAGGTAGCCCATCGCCTCGGGCGTCGTCAGGGTGCGGAGCCTGCCGAAATCCTCGCGGCTGTAGGCGGCCTGCACCTCGGTGAGGAGGCGCTCGAAGGTGTCGAGATCGTCGGCGGTGACGCCGATCTCGTCGCCGGACCAGCGGCCGTCACCGAGACGCTCGCTGACCGGCGGAGCGGCGCCGTAGCCCATCGGCGCGGAGCCCTGGCCGGTCGGCGCTGCGCCGGCACCACCGCCAAACAGGCCACCGGCGAGGCCGCCCGCCGCAGGCACGCCGCTGCGGCCGCGCGCCGGCGCGACATCGACGCCGCGAAGGTCGGGCTGCACGGAGGCGCTGCCCGAACCCGAACCCGCACCGGCACCGGCATAGCCCGACGTCGAGCCCTGCTGGCGGCTGCGGAAGAAGCGCATCACCAGCCAGATCACGCCGCCGATCAGGGCGAGCTGAAGGAGCAGGCCGAGGAAGCCGGCGGCACCGCCGAGACCGTTGCCCATCATCATGCCGAACAGGCCGCCGAGGGCGAGACCGCCGAGAAGCGGCCCGAGGAAGCCGCCGCCGAACATTCCCGGGCGCTGTGCCGCGGCCGCGGCGCCGCCGGGCTGTGCCGCAGCACCCGGCTGCTGGGCCGGCCGCGGCGTCATCGTGCGCTCGATCGGCGCATTGGTGCGCGGGGCGATGTTGGTGGGAGGCGGAGCCTGGAAGGTGCGCGCGCCGCGGCTGCCGAACGCGCCGGACGAGCCGGCACGGCGGGCGTCGGCGTGGTCGACGACGACCACCAGCGTGCCGACGGCGAGCAGGAGCGCGGCGGCGACGCGGCCGGTCCGGGACAGGAACTTGTTCATCGGTCCAGTGGTCTCCCTCGAGTGCCACCGCTCGTCGGGGCCGATCACGAAACGGGCGGTGTGGCCACCGGGTTTCCGGCGTCCGAACGAAGTCGGATATAGGAAACCGCGCGTCGTGTTGCGAGAGCCGCCGTGCCTCGTTCGATCGAAATTCCACCCATCGGGAGTGCTGCCGTGCCGGCGGAGGGGCCATTCTCACGGGATGTCGAGACGGTTGCCCGCGCACTCGTCGGCGCCCGGCTCACCGTTGCCGGCGTCGGGGGAACGATCGTCGAGACCGAGGCCTATCATCGCGACGACCCGGCCTCGCACTCGTTCATCGGGCCGACCCGGCGCAATGCGGCGATGTTCGGCCCCGCCGGACGTGCCTACGTCTACCGTTCCTACGGCATCCATTGGTGCCTGAACGTCGTGTGCGGCACGCCGGGCGAGGGGAGCGCCGTGCTGATCCGGGCCCTGCAGCCGGAGTTCGGCCTCGACGCGATGCGGGCGCGACGGGGCGGCGCGGCTGACCGACTCCTCTGCGCCGGGCCGGGCCGCGTCTGTCAGGCGCTCGCCGTCACCGGGACGCACGACGGCCTGCCGCTGGATGCCGCGCCGTTCGACATCGCCTGGCCCGACGAACCGCCACGGCTCGTGGTCGACCGTCGCATCGGTATTTCGAAGGCAGTGGACGCACCGCTGCGCTTCGGCCTCGCCGGCTCCGGCTTCTTCAGCCGCCGCTTCGCCGAAGCGGACGAACAAGGGCAAGCTTTGAAGCCACGGCGAAAGTGATCGGCCGTCTTCAACGCTTTTGCTTGTCGGACAGCCTTGGCATAAGGGGCGGTCAAGATCGCCGTCGAGCGACCAGAACGATCTCCCTGGGAGAGAAGCCACCATGACCGAGTCCGTCCGCCACGGTACTGTCGATGTCGCCCGCGAGCTCCACGAGTTCGTGGAGAAAGAGGCGCTTCCCGGCACAGGCGTCGACCCGGCTCGCTTCTGGCAGGGCTTCTCGGACGTGTTTGCCGAACTCGCCCCGGTCAATCGCGCGCTCGTCGAGAAGCGCGAGAGCCTGCAGCGCGAGATCGACGCTTGGCACCGCGCCCGTCGCGGCAAGCCGCACGACGCGGCCGCCTACAAGGCCTTCCTCGCCGAGATCGGCTACCTGTTACCCGACGCACCGGCCTTCGAGATCGCCACCGGAAAGGTCGACGACGAGATCGCCCGCGTCGCCGGCCCGCAGCTCGTCGTGCCGATCCTCAACGCCCGTTATGCGCTGAACGCCGCCAACGCCCGCTGGGGCAGCCTCTACGACGCCCTCTACGGCACCGATGCGATCCCTGACGCCGACGGCGCCGAGCGTGGCCGCGGCTACAACCCGAAGCGCGGCGCCAAGGTCGTCGCCTTCGCCAAGGCGTTGCTCGACCAGATCGCCCCGCTCGCCGGCGGCGCCCTTCACGCCGACGCAACCGGCTACACCGTCGAGGGCGGCAAGCTCGCCGTCTCGATGAAGGACGGCCGCAGCGTCGGCCTCGCCGATCCGGCGGGCTTCGCCGGCTATGCGGGCGACCCCGGCGCCCCGGACATCGTGCTTCTCAAGCACCACGGCCTGCACGCCGAGATCGTCGTCGACCGCGGCCACGCGATCGGCAAGGACGACCCTGCGGGCGTCGCCGACGTCGTGCTGGAATCGGCGATGACCGTCATCCAGGACTGCGAGGATTCGATCGCCGCCGTCGATGCCGAGGACAAGGTCGCGGTCTACCGCAACTGGCTCGGCCTGATGAAGGGCACGCTGACGGCCGCCTTCCCGAAGGGCGGCACGACGGTCGAGCGGGCGCTCAATCCCGACCGCTCCTACGTGACGCCGGACGGAGGCGAGCTGACGCTGCCGGGCCGCAGCCTGATGCTCATCCGCAACGTCGGCCACCTGATGACCACCGACGCGGTGAAGATGGCCGACGGCAGCGAGGCGCCGGAGGGCATCCTCGACGGCCTCGTCACGTCGCTGATCGCACTGCACGACCTCAACAAGTCCGCCGGCCCGCGCAACAGCCGGGCAGGCTCGGTCTACATCGTCAAGCCGAAGATGCACGGGCCGGAGGAAGTCGCCTTCGCGAACCGCCTGTTCGCCCGCATCGAGGACGTGCTGGGCATGCCCGCCAACACGCTGAAGATGGGCATCATGGACGAGGAGCGCCGCACCACCGTCAACCTGCAGGCCTGCATCGCTGCGGCGAAGGATCGGGTGGTGTTCATCAACACCGGCTTCCTCGACCGCACCGGCGACGAGATCCACACCTCGATGGAAGCCGGCCCGATGATCCGCAAGGCGGACATGCGCGGCACGCCGTGGATCGCGGCTTACGAGGACCGCAACGTCGACGTCGGCCTCGCCAGCGGCTTCCGCGGGCGGGCGCAGATCGGCAAGGGCATGTGGGCGATGCCGGACCTGATGGCGGCGATGCTGAAGGCGAAGATCGGCCACCCCCAGGCCGGCGCCAACACCGCCTGGGTGCCATCGCCGACCGCCGCAACGCTCCACGCCATCCACTATCACGAGGTGGATGTCGGCAAGCGCCAGGAGGAGCTGTCGAAGCGCCAGCGCGCCTCGCTCGATGCCATCCTGACGATCCCGCTCGCCGACCGGCCGAACTGGTCGGAGGAGGAGGTGCAGCAGGAGCTCGACAACAACTGCCAGGGCATCCTCGGCTATGTCGTGCGCTGGATCGACCAGGGCGTCGGCTGCTCGAAGGTGCCGGACATCCACGATGTCGGGCTGATGGAAGACCGGGCGACCCTGCGCATCTCCTCCCAGCACATCGCCAACTGGCTGCACCACGGCATCTGCAGCGAGGAGCAGGTGATGGAGGCATTGAAGCGGATGGCGGCCGTCGTCGACCAGCAGAACGCCGGCGACGCGCTCTACAAGCCGATGGCGCCCGCCTTCGACGGCGTCGCCTTCCAGGCCGCCTGCGACCTCGTCTTCAAGGGCCGCGAGCAGCCGAGCGGCTACACCGAGCCGCTGCTGCACCAGCGGCGGAAAGAGGCTAAGGCGCTCGCGGGGTGAGACTGCGATGATCATGTCGCGAACACGAGAGAAGCTGGCCGGCGGACTTTCTGTGGCTGCGACCCTCGCCGGCCTCTCTCTTGCGTCGCCGGCCGCCGGGCAGGGGGTGCTGACTTGCTCTCCCCTCGGCGAACGACTGCCGGGAAGCATTCTCGACCGACTGCGACCCTCGGGGTTGGAGGGTACCGTAGTATGCGAGGGGGAACGGTGCTCAGTGACGATACGGGTGCCTGGAGAAAACGGGCGTGACGTCGCGCTCGGGATGTTCCAGGCAGCACGATCCGAGTTCTGTGTGACGAAGATATTTGATCCATACACGGCTGAGACGCCGGCGGGTGATTGCGTTCGGGACTACAAATACCTCAGGATCATCATCCGGCAGAACTACTCAGATCAAGTTGCCTATCTCGCTTCAACCTATCTCACTAGAGCATCAGACAGACCGCCGTCAGGATGTGTTGACCCGGGATATGCTCAGAGCGTCCCGCCACAATCTGAAGGGGGACAAGATCAACAAGTTTTCCACACCGATCGATCTATGGTCGAACACAGCGTGCCCACCAACTGAAATTTGGGTGGAGGTGCATGGCAAATGGCGTCTATCGGTGATCTAGCGCCGACCGCCGACGCTTCGCGCAGCGGCGGCAGCGTCCGCCAAATCGCCGCTGGCACCATCGGCAATGTGCTCGAGCTCTACGATTTCGCCGTCTACGGCTACCTCGCCCACGTCATCGCCGAAAACTTCTTCCCCGCCGAGGATGAGATCGCCGGGCTGCTGGCGGCCTTTGCCGTGTTCGCCGTCGGCTACCTGATGCGGCCGATCGGCGGCATCCTCATCGGCCACATCGGCGATCGCCACAGCCGCAAGCTGGCGCTGATCCTGTCGGTCGGCGGCATGGCTGTGCCGACGGTGCTGATCGGCCTCTTGCCCACCTACGCGACCATCGGCATCGCCGCGCCGATCCTGCTCGTGCTCCTGCGGGTGGCGCAGGGCCTGTCGGTCGGCGGCGAGTATGTCGGCTCGATGGTGTTCCTGGTCGAGAGCGCGCCGGAGAATCGCCGCGGCCTCTACGGCGCCTTCTGCGCCGCCGGCGCCGTCTGCGGCATCCTCGTCGGCTCCACCGTCGCTGCCGTGCTGCAGGCCGTCTTCGATCCCGCCGAGGTCGAGGCCTGGGCGTGGCGGCTGCCCTTCCTCGCCGGCGGGCTGCTGGCGCTCGTCGGCTTCCTGCTGCGCCGGACGTTGATCGAGCCGGACCGTCGCGGCCGGGCGGTGGTGAAGGCGCCGATCGTCGAGGCCTTCCGTCGGCACCCGCGGGAAATCGTCACCCTGGTGGCGCTGACGGTGTTCAACGCCGTCGGCTTCTACATCTCGTTCGTCTTCGTCGCGAGCTGGCTGCAGCAGGCGGACGGCATCGCGCCGTCGGTGGCGCTGTCTATCAATTCGCTCAACATGATCCTGCTCGTCTTCGTGCTGGTCGCCTTCGGCTGGCTCTCCGACCGGATTGGCCGGCTGCCGATCCTGTCGGGGGCGACGCTCGCGGCGATCGTGTTCGGGCTGCCGCTGTTCCTGCTTATGCGCGAGGGCGGGCTCGTCGGCGCCTTCCTCGGCCAGCTCGGCTTCGTCGTCATCGTCGGCGCCTTCGCGGTGTAGCCGGCGCTGATGGTGGAAACCGTCGGCGGCCAGGTGCGCGTCTCGGCGGTGGCGATCGCCTTCAACCTCGGCATGGGCATCATCGGCGGGCTGTCGCCGCTGTTCGCCACCTGGCTGATCGCCACCACCGGCGAGGAGATCGCGCCGGCCTATTTCATCATCGGCGCTGCAGTGGTCTCCTTCATTGCCACACGCTTCCTGCACGAAACCGTCGGCCGGCCGCTGCCGCCCTGAGACCGAGTGCCCTGCGGGGGAGGGGCGGCGGGCGTGCTATGGGCGGTGCGCCGCGGCGGATCGAGGGGGAGCGCGTGGGCACAACCGACCAGACCGCACCAACCGCACTGGCCACACACGGCCGGCCTTTCCGGCTGATCGCCGCCGCCACCATCGGCAACGTGCTCGAGCTCTACGACTTCGCCGTCTACGGCTTTCTCGCCCCCGTCATCGCCGCCAACTTCTTTCCGGCCGGGGGAGCGACCGGCGGTGTGCTCGCCGCCTTCGCGGTGTTCGCCGTCGGCGGCCTGATGCGGCCCGTCGGCGGCGTCATCGTCGGACACATCGCCGACCGCTATGGCCGGAAACGGGCGCTGATCCTGACGATCTGCGCCATGGCGGTTCCGACGGTGCTGATCGGGTTGCTGCCGACCTATGCTGCGATCGGCGTCGCGGCGCCGATCCTCCTCGTCGTCCTCAGGCTGACGCAGGGGCTGGCCGTCGGCGGCGAATTCGTCGGCTCGATGGTCTACCTGGTCGAGAGCGCACCGGAACGCCGCCGTGGGCTCTACGGCGCCTTTGCCGTGGCCGGCGCGCTCTCGGGAACGTTGCTCGGGTCGTCCGTCGCGACGCTGCTGCAATTCTCCTTCGATCCCGCAACGGTCGAAGCGTGGGCGTGGCGATTGCCGTTCCTGTCCGGCGCGCTGCTCGCCATCGCCGGCCTCCTCCTGCGGCGCAACCTCATCGAACCGAACCACCGTGGGCTTGAGGTGGTCCGGCTTCCGGTCGTGCAAGCAGTTCGGCGGCACCCGCGCGAGATCGCCGCGCTCTGCGGGCTCACCGTCTTGAACGCCACCGGCCTCTACCTCTGCTTCGTCTTCGTCGCGACGTGGCTGCAGCGGTCGGACGGCCTCGCGCCGGCGGTGGCGCTGGCGATCAATTCCCTCAACATGGTGCTGTTCATCGCCCTGACCGTCGGCTTCGGTTGGCTGTCCGAACGGGTCGGCCGTCTTCGCATTCTGATGGGCGCGACGCTGGCGGCGATCGTGTTCGGCCTGCCGCTCTTTCTGCTGATGCACGATGGCGGCCTCGCCGGGGCCTTCCTCGGCCAGTTCGGACTCGCCGTCATCTTCGGGGCCTTCGGCGCCCAGCCGGCCCTGATGGCGGAAACGGTGAGCGGCCCCGTACGGGTCTCTGCGGTGGCGATCCCCTTCAACCTCGGCATGGGCATCATCGGCGGGCTGTCGCCGCTGATCGCCACCTGGCTGATCGCCACCACCGGCGAGGCGATCGCGCCGGCTTATTTCATCGTCGGTGCAGCGGTGCTCTCCTTCATCGCGACGCGCTTCCTGCGCGAGACAGCCGGACGGCCGCTGCCGCCCTGACGTTGCGAGCGCGGGCTGGACGCGGGGGCGCCGGCGGTCGATGCTGCCAATCCAGCCGGTATGTCGGAACGGCAGCAGCAGGGATCGGTGGGCGATGAACGAGCGAGTGGCACCGAAGCGCGAGGGCGTGCGGACGGCACGTGGCGCAGCGTCCGGCGCGGCGGCGCGGCCGCCCTCGGGTGCGGAGAGCCTGCTCGGCACGCTCGTCGGCGCCGGCGTGGAGGTCTGCTTCACCAATCCCGGCACGTCGGAGATGCACTTCGTCACCGCGCTCGACACCGTGCCGGCGATGCGCGGCGTGCTGACCCTGTTCGAGGGCGTCGCCTCGGGTGCCGCCGACGGCTATGGCCGCATGACCGGCAAGCCCGCCTCGACGCTGCTCCACCTCGGCCCCGGGCTCGGCAACGCCATCGCCAATTTCCATAACGCCCGCAAGGCGCGCACCCCGATCGTCAACATCGTCGGCGAACACGCCACCACGCACCTCGCCTATGACGCGCCGCTGACGGCCGACATCGAGGCGATCGCCCGGCCGGTGTCGCGCTGGGTGCGCACCAGCCAGTCGTCGGCGACCATCGCCCACGATGCGGCCGAGGCGGTGGCGGCGGCGTCCAGCCTGTCGGGCGGCACGGCGACGCTGATCGTGCCCGCCGATATCTCCTGGGACCCGTCGACCGGTCCGGCCGCGCCGATTGCGCCCGTACCGCCACGGCCGGTCGGCGAGGCGATCGTCGACGGCGTCGCGCGGGCGCTGAAGGGCGCGCGCAAGGCGGCCATTCTGGGGCGCGGCGCCGCGCTGCACGGGGTGGGGCTGGAGGCGCTCGGGCGGATCGCGGCGAAGACAGGCGCCGTGCTGTTCGGCGACACCTTCGCGCCGCGCATGGCGCGCGGGGCTGGCCGGCCGGTGGTGCGCCGGATGCCCTATTTCGCCGAGGATGCGGCGGCGGCGCTGTCGGTCTTCGACGTGCTGGTGATCGTCGGCACGGCGCCGCCGGTGTCGTTCTTCGCCTATCCGAACAAGCCGAGCTTCCTCGCCGCCCCCGGCTGCGCCATCCATACGCTGGCAACGCCGGACGAGGACGTTGTCGCCGCCTTGTCCGATCTCGCCGACGCGCTCGGGGCGCCGCGCAAGGCCGGCAAGGCTGAGCGCTATGCCCTCGACGTGCCGGGGATGCCGTCCGGCCCGCTCGACCAGCAGAAGGTGGGCGCGATCGTCGCGCGGCTGCTGCCGGAGGGTGCCATCGTTTCCGACGAGTGCATCACGTCGGGCGCCTTCACCAGCGAGTACGGGCCTTCGGCTGCGCCGCACGACATCCTGTGGATCAGTGGTGGCTCGATCGGCATCGGCCTGCCGCTGGCGACGGGCACCGCCGTCGCCTGCCCGGACCGCAAGTGCGTCTGCCTCGAGGGCGACGGCTCGGGCATGTACACGCTGCAGGCCTTGTGGACGCAGGCGCGCGAGCGCCTCGACGTCGTCACCGTGATTTTCGCCAACCGCTCCTACAAGATCCTGCACGTCGAGCTCGGCCGCGTCGGCGTGACGGCGGCGGAGCGGTCGGGGCGGGTGCTCGACATGGACGACCCTGTGCTCGACTGGGTCAAGATGTCGGAAGGCATGGGCGTGCCGGCGCGCCGGGTCGACACGGCGGAGGACTTCGCCGACGTGTTCGCCTCGGCGCTGAAGGCGCGCGGGCCGTTCCTGATCGAGGCGGTGATCCCCTGAGGGGTCAGGCGCCGGCCACCTTCTCGGTGCGGCCGATCTTGATGCCGAAGCCGGCGAGGCCGACATACTGCCTATCGTGCGCGGACAGCAGCGCGATCGACGTGACGCCGAGATCGCGCAGGATCTGCGCGCCGACGCCGACCTCGCGCCAGCGGGCACGCCGCTGACGGGCCGACATGTGGCGCTCCGCCTCCGGGTCGCCGGGTGCCAGCGGAACGTCCTCCGGGCGCAGCACCGACGGGTCGCGGATCAGCACGAAGACGCCGCCCTTGTCGCCGTCGAAGCGGGCGAGGGCCGCATCGAGCCAGCCTTTCGAGGTGGCGGAGCCGCGCAGCAGGTCCGACAGCACGTGCTCGCGGTGGATGCGGCAGGGGACGTCGTCGGCGCCGACGACGTCGCCGACGGTGATGGCGACGTGCTGCAGCGGGTCGAATGGTGTCTCGTAGACGTACGCACGCGCGGTGCGGCCGTGCGCGGCGACGTCGAAACTGTCGATGCGCCGGACGAACGTCTCCTTGCGCATGCGGTACTCGATCAGTTCCTCGATCGAGACGATCTTCAGGCCGTGCTCGCGGGCGAACTCGATCAGCTGCGGCAGCCGCTTGACGGTGCCGTCGTCGTTGACGACCTCCGCCAGCACGCCGACCGGCTCGAGGCCGGCGAGCGTCGAGAGATCGGTGGCGGCCTCCGTGTGGCCAGAGCGGGTCAGCACGCCGCCGTCGCGCGAGATCAGCGGGAAGATGTGGCCGGGGCGCAGGAAGTCGCCCGCGGTGCAGTTGTCGTTCGACAGGGCGGCGATGGTGTTCGCGCGCTCCTCGGCCGAGATGCCGGTGGTGAGGCCGACCTTGTAGTCGACGGTCACCGTGAAGGCGGTGCGCATCGGATCGCGGTTGTTGGCCACCATCGGGGCGAGGTTGAGCGCCTCGGCGCGCTCGGCCGGCATCGGCACGCAGATGATGCCGCTCGTATGGCGGATCATGAAGGCGATGCGCTCCGGCGTCGCCTTGGCGGCGGCCATGATCAGATCGCCCTCGTTCTCGCGATCGGTGTCGTCGACGACGACGACGAGCTCGCCGGCGGCGATCGCCGCGACGGCCTCCTCGATGGTGTTCAGCGCCATGCGGAAACGGGGTCCTGTGTCGGAAGCGGCGGAGCCGGTGGGGTCACGTCCATTCGACCTTCGCGACAGGATCGTCAAGCACTGAGGCGTCGCACCATCTCTCGTCCGGCTTGCGGTGGCGCATTTTCGCGGCGCCGCCGTTCGGCCTACACTGAGTGCACGCCGTGCACATGGCGTGCGAACAGGGGTCGAGGATGGGCAAGAAGAAGAAGGACGGGATGGAGCGGGCCGAGGACGCCGGGACGAACGGCAAGCCGGCTCCGGGCTTCCACTACGCCGATGAGTTGCAGCGGCTGCAGGTGGAGATCGCCCATCTGCAGGCGTGGGTGAAGGAGACCGGTGCCCGGATCGTGGTGATCTTCGAGGGGCGCGACGCGGCCGGGAAGGGGGGCGTCATCAAGCGCATCACCGAAAGGGTCAGCCCGCGTGTGTTCCGCGTCGTCGCGCTGCCGTCACCGTCCGAGCGCGAGAAGTCGCAGATCTACATCCAGCGCTACATTCCGCACCTGCCGGCGGCCGGCGAGATCGTGATCTTCGATCGCAGTTGGTACAACCGGGCGGGCGTCGAGCGCGTCATGGGCTTCTGCACCGACGCGCAGGCGCACCGCTTTCTGGAACAGGCGCCGCGCTTCGAGGCGACGCTGGTCGAGTCCGGCCTCATCCTGTTGAAATACTTCCTCGACGTCAGCGAGGAGGAGCAGGAGCGCCGCTTCCGGCAGCGCATCAACGATCCGTTGCGCCAGTGGAAGCTCAGCCCGATGGACATCGAGTCCTACCGCCGCTGGTGGGACTACACGAGCGCCTATGACGAGATGATCCGCATGACGGACAGCATCCATGCGCCGTGGTGGGTGGTACCCTCGGACGACAAGAAGCGGGCGCGCATCAACTGCATCTCGCACCTGCTCGGCCGCATCCCCTATGAGCGGGTCGGGTTCGAGAAGCCGAAGCTCGGCGACCGCCAGAAGCGGCCAAAGGACTTCGTCGCGGATACGAGCTTCCGCAACATCGTGCCACATGTCGGCTGAGGAGATGCCAAGCGGGGGCTGAGGAGACGCGAAGCGGAGCGGCGCGGCGGCGATCAACTTGCCGGCGCGCCGCACCGGTCAGGCGGCGTCCGGCGCCCAGGACAGGAAGAAGCCGACGTCGCCCGGCATGCCGCCGGGGAAATTGATGATCGACGCCTTCAGCTTGTAGCCCTGCGGCTGCGCGATGGTCTTGTAGGCATCGAACAGCTCCTTCGCCTTGCCCTGGAGCGTCGCGGGCCAGTCCGGGTCGGCGCTGTTGATAGCGCGGCCGCTGTCGGTGCAGAGCTCCGACGGAAAGGTGTAGATCATCGCCTCGAGCTTGCCGGCGGTCACCGCCTGCAGGACGACGCGGCGGATCATCGCCCGTTCCTCGTCGCCGATGTGGCCCTTCAGGAAGTCCTCGGTGAACTGGGCGCGCTTCTGCTGCTCGAGCTTCTGGCGAGCCATGTGCTCGTCGACTTCCTTCATCTGCTTCTCGAGCATCAGCATCCGCAGCGCCTCGGCGCTGACGGGCGGGCCCTTCTCGATGGTGTCCTTGTCGGCCATGTCCCTGTCCCCTCACGCGTTCGATCGGGCGACGCACCCGGCGCCGCTTGTTCCGGCGGCGTCTCCGCAACCAGGATAGTCGCACAAGAGGGGCGATCGGAAATCACGTCGCTGATGTGGATCAATCGGGGAGGGCGGCCCGGCCGCATCGGTCGGGACCAAAGGCGGCATCAAAGAAGGAACCGCCCGGGAACCGCTCAGTCGGTCCAGACCACGACGCGATCGCGGCCATCGCGCTTGGCCACATACATCGCCGTATCCGCCGCCCGCAGGATCGCGTCCGCCGAGCGTAGGACGGTCTCGGAGCTTGCCACGCCGATGGAGACGGTGACCCCGCCATGGCCCGGCGCGGCACCGAACTCCGCGCGGGCGACGGCCATCCTGATCTCCTCAGAGATAACGAGTGCCTCGGCAACGCGTGCTCCCGGCAGCATGATCGCGAACTCCTCGCCACCGATGCGCGACGGGATGGCGTGCGTGCTATCGAGGACTGCCCGCAAGATGTCGGCGATGGCGACCAGCACGGCGTCTCCGGCCGCATGTCCGAACCGGTCGTTGATCTCCTTGAAGCGGTCGACGTCCACGAAGGCGAGCGAGAGCACGACCGGCTCGCCCGGCCGGGTCGAGCGCATCTCTGGCGCGAAATGGCCCTGGAGTTTCTCCTGGAGGGCTCGCCGGTTCAAAAGACCGGTGAGCGGGTCTTGCCGTGCGGCCGCCTCGAGGGCGCGGTTCTGACCGCTGATCGTCTGCAGCGCCGCATGCGTCTGAGCCTCGAACACCTGGAAGAACACGCCGGTCAGGGTGAGCGTGAGGACGAAGGTGCTGGCCGCGAGCGCCGTGATGTCGAAGAGGTCCGAGGTGAACGCGATGGCGAAGATGCCGAACGCCCCGAGGATCATCGTCCAGCCGGCGGCGGAGCCGAGGATCAGGAAGGCGCCACCGACCAGGGGGAAAAACAGCAGCAACCGCAACTGGTCGTGGAGAACGAAGAACTGCGCCGCGGAAATGTAGGCGAAGGCCGCGATGAAGAAGCCGCCCGCGATGTAGACGAAGCGCTTGGGGCGGAGCACGAGCGCCAGCAGCGCCACGACATTGGCGACGAAGAAGGCGAGGTTGTTGGCCGACTGGATAGGGCCGAGCGGCAGCCAGCCAAGCGCCGACGGGATCGAGATCAGGCCGCCCCAGAGCAAGGAGACGGCGAGCACGACCATCAGGAAGCGTCTGCGGATATCCGCAGTCTGGTCGGCGGCGTGGCGAAACTCGGCAGGCGTTTGGCTCATGGACTCGTCCCCCGAAGGCCGCCGACAGGTCACATTGCCGAGAGGACTAGCAGATGAACAGCGAGATTCCTTACCCTACCGTTGCGCCGCGACGTGCGAAGGCCAGGCGCTTTCGGCCCTGCGGCGAGGGCGGCACATGAGGGGGGATCGTCGCCCTCCAGCTCGCAGACCCCGACCGGAAACCCGCACGTCGCTTCTTGCCAGAGGACCCGGCGGGCGCCCGACTTTGTGTCAGACCGAGGCGCTGGCGCGCCAGGCTGGTCCGGCGTCGGCAACGGTCGGCGCGCTGAGGGGGCGCCTCAATGTGGCAATGGACGGCGGGTCGATCCCCCCATGCGTGGGGGTGGTCTTCGCGCCGGGGCCGCTCGACTGTCGCGCCGCTCCGGGCGGCACGAGGCCGCCGCCGGCACATTCAAGAGGCTTTTTATGACTGACGCCGCCGCGACCAATCTGGACGAGATCATGCTGTGCTTCATGCACTGGCACGGCATCGCAACGTTCCTGCGCACGCCCTATCGGCCGGACCTCGCCGACACCGATATCGGCCTCATCGGTGTGCCATCGAGCAGCGGCAACCCCGTCGGGCGCATGCAGCATCTCGGGCCGCGCGCCGTGCGCAACCGGTCGGCCGGCAACCAAAAGATGATCCGCTCGCTCGAGATCGACCCGTTCGCGCTCGTCCGCATCAGCGACCTCGGCGACGTGCCGCTGCCGCGCATCCTCCACCCGGACATGACAGCCGACGACATCGAGGCCTTCTACGCCCGCGTCTTCGCTGCTGGCGTGACACCGGTCAGCGTCGGTGGCGACCACTCGATCACGCCGCCGATCCTGCGGGCGCGGCACAAGCACGTCGGCGCCCCGGTCGGGCTCATCCACTTCGATAGCCACACGGACGCCTATACGCCCTCCGCCGCCACGCGCAACACCGCCGCTGGTTTCCGCACAGCCGCCGAGGACGGCATCATCGACCCGAAGCGTACTGTCCAGATCGGCATCCGCGGGTCCGTCCCATCGCTCGAAATGGACGCCTGGGCCTTCGAGAATCTCGGTCGCGTCATCACCACCGACGAGTTCGTCGAGATTGGCGAAACTCGGGTGATCGAAGAGATTCGGCGCGTCGTCGGTGATGGTCCGGCCTACCTGACTTTCGACCTCGACGTTCTCGACCCGGCCTACGCGCCCGGGGTGGCGGTGCCGGAACTGAACGGCTTGACGACCCGGGAGATCTTCCGCGTCGTCCACGGCCTGCGCGGGCTCAACCTCGTCGGCGCCGACATCGTCTGCTTCTGCCCGCCGCTCGACAACGCCGCAGAGATCACGGCGATCGCCGCGAGCGAGCTGTTGCTGAGCTTCACCTGCCTGATTGCCGACCGACTGGCGACGGCGGGGAAGGGCTAACCTCGCGGCCGCGCCGGTCCCTTGCGGATCGGCGCGGCGGTGGTGTCGCTGTCGGCGGCCCCTCAGCTGCAGCCGCTCGTGGCGCCGCAGGTGTCGCACTTGAGGCACGTTCCGTTGCGGACCATCGTGAAGTTGCCGCACTCGCCGCAGCTCTCGCCCTCATAGCCCTTCAGGCGGGCGAGCGCCGCCTTCTCGGCCTTGTCCGCACGGGCCGACTTCTGGACAGGCTGGGGAGCCGGCGCGAGGGCGAGCGCCGTTTCGTCCTCGGCCTCTTGCAGCGGCGGGCTGCGGTGAAAGGCGAGCGCCGCCCCGGCGCCACTGCGCAGCGCCGTCACCGAGCCGTGGCTTTGCGCCGTCGCAGCGGGCGTGCCGCTCGCCTTCGGGCCGCCGCGCAGCTCACCCGCCGGCGTTTCCAGCACCCGGAAGGCGGGGGTGCGGCCGCGCACCAGGCCCTTCGACACGGCGTGCTCCGGTCCCGGCGCCTTGCCCTCGTCGACGCCGGTCCCCATCGCGGTGGAGCCGATGTCGTCCGGCGACACATGCGCCAGGTCGTGCCGGCCGAGATAGGAGATCGCCAGCTCCCGGAAGATATAGTCGAGGATCGAGGTGGCGTTCTTGACGTAGTCGTTGCCCTGCACGAACCCGGCCGGCTCGAAGCGGGTGAATGTGAAGGCGTCGACATATTCCTCGAGCGGCACGCCGTACTGCAGGCCGAGCGAGATGCCGATGGCGAAATTGTTCATCAGCGAGCGGAAGGCGGCACCTTCCTTGTGCATATCGATGAAGATCTCGCCGATCCGGCCGTCGTCGTACTCGCCGGTGCGCAGATAGACCTTGTGGCCGCCGACGATCGCCTTCTGGGTGTAGCCCTTGCGGCGGCCCGGCAGCTTCTCGCGCTCGCGCACCTGCACCTCGCGCTCGATGATCCGCTCGACGATGCGCTCGGCGACGTGGGCGGCGCGCATCGCCGCCGGCTCCGCGATGATCGCCTCGACGACGTCGTCGACGTCGTCGTCATCGGCGAGGATCTGCGAGTTGAGCGGCTGCGACAGCTTCGAGCCGTCGCGGTAGAGGGCGTTCGCCTTCAAAGCGAGGCGCCAGGACAGCGTGTAGGCCGCCTTGCAGTCCTCCACCGTGGCGTCGTTCGGCATGTTGATGGTCTTCGAGATCGCGCCCGAGATGAACGGCTGGGCGGCCGCCATCATGCGGATGTGGCTCTCGACCGAGAGGAAGCGCTTGCCGATGCGGCCGCACGGGTTGGCGCAGTCGAACACCGGCAGATGCTCGGGCTTCAGATAGGGCGCCCCCTCGAGCGTCATCGCTCCGCAGACGTGGACGTTCGCCGCCTCGATGTCCTTCTTCGAGAAGCCGAGCTTGGCCAACATGTCGAAGGAAGGATCGTCGAGCTCGACGGTGGTGAAACGCATCACCTCCGTGCAGAAGGCCTCGCCGAGGCTCCAGCGGTTGAAGGCGAACTTGATGTCGAAGGCGGACTTCAGTGCGACATCGAGCTTTGCCAGAACGTCGTCCGTGAAGCCCTTGGTGCGCAACGTCGAATGGTTGATCGCGGGGGCTTGGGCGAGGGTGCCGTGGCCGACGGCGTAGGCCTCGATCTCGGCGATCTCGCTCTCACGATAGCCGAGCGTGCGCAGCGCCTCCGGCACGGCACGGTTGATGATCTTGAAGTAGCCGCCGCCGGCGAGCTTCTTGAACTTGACGAGCGCGAAGTCCGGTTCGATGCCCGTCGTGTCGCAGTCCATGACGAGGCCGATCGTGCCGGTCGGAGCGATCACGGTCGTCTGCGCGTTGCGGAAGCCAAAGGCCGAGCCCCACTCCAGCGCCCGGTCCCAGGCGGCGCGGGCGTGCTCCACAAGCACCTTGTCGGTGCAGGCGGCGTGGTCGAGCGGCACCGGAGCGGTGGCGAGCGCCTCGTAACCATCAGCCTCGCCGTGGGCGGCGCGGCGATGGTTGCGGATGACGCGCAGCATGGCGTCGCGGTTGTCCGGGAAGCCGGGGAAAGGCCCGAGCTCGCGCGCCATCTCGGCGGAGGTGGCGTAGGAGACGCCCGTCATGATGGCGGTAAGAGCGCCGCAGATGGCGCGGCCCTCGGCCGAATCATAGGGGATGCCGGAGGTCATCAACAGGCCGCCGATGTTGGCGTAGCCGAGTCCCAGCGTGCGGTACTCGTAGGAGAGCTCGGCGATGCGCTTCGACGGGAACTGCGCCATCAGCACGGAGATCTCGAGGACGACTGTCCACAGCCGCACGGCGTGTTCGTAGGCCTCGACGTCGAAGACGCCGTTCTCACCGCGGAACTGCAACAGATTCAGCGAGGCGAGGTTACAGGCGGTGTCGTCGAGGAACATGTACTCGGAGCACGGATTTGAGGCATGGATCTCGCCGCCGGCCGGGCAGGTGTGCCAGTCGTTGATGGTCGAGTGGAACTGGATGCCGGGATCGGCCGAGGCCCAGGCGGCGTAGCCGATCTTCTCCCAGAGCTCGCGGGCCTTCAGGGTCTTCGCCACCTTGCCGTCTGTGCGCCGGATCAGCGCCCAGTCGCCGTCCTCCTCAACCGCCTTCAGGAAGGCATCGGTGACGCGGACGGAGTTATTGGAGTTCTGGCCCGAAACCGTCAGGTAGGCTTCCGAGTCCCAGTCTGTGTCGAAGATCGGGAACGATATGTCGGTGTAGCCCTGTTTGGCGAACTGCACGACCCGCAGGACGTAGTTCATGGGCACCGCGGCCTTCTTGGCGGCGCGGATCTCGCGCTTCAAGGCCGGGTTCTTGTCGGGGTCGAAGCAGGAATCGCCCGGACCATCGCAATTGATGCAGGCCTTCATGATCGCCTTGAGGTGCTTGGCGACCGTCTTCGAGCCGGTGACGAGAGCGGCGACCTTCTGTTCCTCGCGCACCTTCCAGTCGACATAGGTCTCGATGTCGGGGTGGTCGGCGTCGACGACGACCATCTTGGCGGCGCGGCGGGTGGTGCCGCCCGACTTGATGGCCCCGGCGGCGCGATCGCCGATCTTCAGGAAGCTCATCAGGCCGGACGAGCGCCCGCCACCCGACAGCCGCTCGCCTTCGCCGCGCAGTGCCGAGAAGTTGGAGCCGGTGCCCGAGCCGTACTTGAACAGGCGAGCCTCGCGCACCCACAGGTCCATGATGCCGCCGTCGTTGACGAGGTCGTCACTGACCGACTGGATGAAGCAGGCGTGCGGCTGGGGGTGCTCATAGGCCGACTGGGAGGCGACGAGCTTGCCGCTGTCGGGGTCGACATAAAAGTGGCCCTGGCTCGGGCCGTCGATGCCGTAGGCCCAGTGCAGGCCGGTGTTGAACCACTGCGGTGAGTTCGGCGCCACCTTCTGGGTGGCGAGCATGAAACGCAGCTCGTCGAAGAAGGCGCGCGCGTCGGCCTCGCCATCGAAATAGCGGCCCTTCCAGCCCCAGTAGGTCCAGGTGCCGGCGAGGCGATCGAACACCTGCCGTGCATCGGTCTCGCCGATGTTGCGCTCGCCGGCCGCAAGCTCGGTCAGCGCCGCCTCGTCGGCGACGGAGCGCCACAGCCAGCCGGGAACGCCCTTTTCCTTGCTCCGCTTAAGCTTCGCCGGCACGCCGGCCTTGCGGAAGTACTTCTGCGCCAGCACGTCGGAGGCGACCTGGCTCCAGCTCTCGGGCACCGCGATGTCCTCGAGGCGGAAGACCACCGAGCCGTCGGGATTGCGGATTTCGCTGGTGATCGTGCGGAAGGCGATCGCCGCATAGGCGTCCTGACCCTCGGTGGTGTAGCGCCGCTCGATCCGCATCTTCATCGTCCTCTCAACCCGCCCGGCCGCTGGGAATGACCGGGGGTCCGATGGTCTGGTCCGGTGGCCGGCGGGCCATCGGTGTGGCGGGATGGCGATTCCGGTTGAACCGCATCCTGTGTCATCATGGACTCGATGCCACTAAATATAGTGTTACCGAGTCGATTTGTCGTCCCCGACGCGTCCCACCGCACGGCGCACGCGCGGCGGCTGTCCGGGGACAGTGCCACGAACGGCGATAGATCGGGGAAGGCTTCTCGGGGGTTTGGACGCGCCCGGCTGGCCGGAGTGGCGTCAGTGGTCGGACACTAGGGCGACTCGCCGAAACGGGTCAAGCGATGGTGGCCGGAATTTCGACGGCACAATATCTAGTATGTCGCTTGACACTGGGGAAAGCGGGGAAAGGTGCTGGCCCGCCCGATATGCGCACCGAATGCGCTTGCTCTGGCAGGGTGGATCGGGGTGGCGACGCCTCGCCGGCGCACCGTCATTGGATTATGATGCGGCGACAACGACGTGGGTGAACGCGATGGCCCTCAACATCAAGAACCGCGAGGCCGAGCAGCTGGCGCACGACCTCGCCAAGCTCACCGGCGAGACGCTCACCGACACGGTGACGACGGCGCTGCGGGAGCGGCTGGAGCGCGAGCGGGTGGTCCGGGAGCGGCGTGTGGTTGACGTGTCCGCCCGCATCGCGGCCCTTCAGGCGAAGGTTCGGGCGGTCGTCGGTGACGAACCCGCGCCCGACCACGATGCCTTGCTCTACGACCGTGAAACCGGACTTCCCAAGTGACGGTGGTCGACACGTCCGCGATCGTCGCCGTGCTGTGGTCGGAGCCCGAAGCGGATGCGTTCTGGCATTTGCTGCATGACGCCGCGCCGGCTCGGATGTCCGTCGGAACCTATCTCGAAGCCCGCCTCGTCCTGGAGGGAGGACGGCGCGGCGGGATGGAAGGGGTGCTCGATGAATTGGTCGCAACGCTGGACATCACCCTCGAGCCGGTGACGGTCGAGCAAGGGCGGATCGCCGCCGATGCCCGCCGTGCCTTCGGCCGCGGCTCTGGCCATCCGGCGCGTCTGAATTTCGGCGACAGCTTTTCCTCCGCCCTCGCCAAGGCGACCGGCGAGCCACTGCTGCTCAAGGGCAACGACTTCAGCCAAACGGATGTCGACGCCGCGGTCATGCCCCGCGTGTGATGCTGACGCTGCCCGCGGCGCCCTGCCGTCTGGACTTGGCCCGGAGCCGCTGGCATGGTCGCGACGAAATCCGATCACCCGTGACGGGGCGCCGATGCGCGACTTTTTCATCCACGTGTTCACCTGGTGGAACGGCTGGACCTTCGGCACCAAGCTGTGGACGAGCCGCTTCGGCGAGCAGGTGGGCACCGACGAGTTCGGCAACGTCTACTACCGCACCCGCGGCGGCAAGGTGGACCCGACGCTCGGCTTCCAGCGCCGCTGGGTGATCTACAACGGCCCGGCGGACGCCAGCACCATTCCACCCGGCTGGCACGGCTGGATGCACCACCGCGTCGATACCCCCCCGTGCGACGAGCGCTACCAGCCGCGCTCCTGGCAACTGCCTGCGCAGCCGAACCTCACCGGCACGCCCGCAGCCTACCGCCCGTCCGGCTCGATCCTGAAGGACGCCCAGCGCCCGGCGGCGACCGGCGACTACGACGCCTGGACCCCGGGCGGCTAAGCCGCCTTTTCCGGGTCACGGCGGCTGACACGCGCTTCTGGTAACGCCTCACGTCGCGGCAGTGCCTGTGTCCCCGTTCACAGCCGACCCGCCGCCCGCCGGCTAGCCTCCTTCGTGACTGAAGCGCTCCGAAACCTCGGAGCGGTCACACGAAGGGGAGCACCATGTCGACCACCGTTCCGCGCGCGGGCCGCAGCATCGTCCGCAAGGCCGTCCACGGGCTTCAGGCCGCCGCGAGCGCAGCGGTGCTCGCCGCCGTCGTCGCCACCGGAGCGCCGGCCTCGGCCTCCGACATTCCCTCGCTCGGCGTGCACCTCTCGGGCGTCCGCGACTACGCCACACAGCACCCGTTCCTCGACCGCTACAAGACGGCCCGAGACTGGGCGATCAACGATCCGAACGGCGCCTTCGCCGTCTTCGATCCGAGCCTGAAGCTCGACGAGGACGGCTGGCCGACCGCGGTGCCTGCCGGCCGCCGGCTGATCACCGCCGTCGGCGTCGACCCGACCGACGACGCCATCACCGACCGCTATGTCGTGCTCTTCGACGGCGAGGGCACCGTCGAGTACATCGGCGCCACCGTGCTGGAAGACCGTCCCGGTCGCCACCGCGTCGAGATGAATGCGGGCGAGGGCGAGGGGTTCGCCAGCCTGTTCGTGCTGATCGCCCGCACCGAGCGCGGCGACCCCATCCGCAACATCCGCGTCGTCCGCGAGGACCAGCTGAAGGCCTTCGAGGCCGGCGAGATCTTCAACCCGGCGTTCCTCGCCCGGCTGAAGGATTTCACCATGCTGCGCTTCATGGACTGGATGGGGACGAACGACTCGGTCGTCACCACCCCGCAGACGCGCCGCCGCGTCACCGACGCCTCGTGGACGAACGAGAATGTCTGGGAATCAAGCCGTCGTGCCGGCGTGCCGATCGAGATCGTCGTCGAACTCGCCAACCGCGTCGGCGCCGATGCCTGGATCAACGTGCCCCACGGCGCCGACGACGCGCTGGTGCGCGAGTACGCGGAGATCGTCCGCGACCGGCTCGACCCGCGCCTGAAGGTCTTCGTCGAGTACTCCAACGAGGTCTGGAATTTCGGCTTCGGCCAGGCGCAGGAGACGTTCGACGCGGCGCAGGCGCGCTGGAGCGAAGCCTTCGCCCGCCGCTGCACCGGCAACCCCGATCGCGGCACCGCCTGGATGCAGCTCTATGGCACCCGCGCCGCCGAGGTGATGGACATCTTCTCCGACGTCTTCGGACGCGAGGCCAACCGGCGCCTGGTGCGGGTGGCGGCGACGCAAACGGCCTTCCTCGGCCTCGAGCAGGCGGTGCTCGAGGCGCCGCTCGCCGTCTGCGAGGGCAAGCCGGCGCCGAGCGGGAGCTTCGACGCCTATGCCGTCACCGGCTATTTCGAGGGCGGTCTCTACGCCGACGGTAACATCTCGTTCATCGACAACGTCCCAGAGGTCCGCCGTCTCTCCCGCCAAGGCGAGGCTGGGCTCGCCAAGGCGTTCCGCCAGATGGACAAGGGCGATCTGTTCCCGACGCAGGAAGGCTTCATCTCGCTGGAGGACCCGTCGGACGACGGTGTCACCACCGGCCTGCGCGGTCTGTTCGCCTATCACGCCAACGTCGCCCGCGAGAACGGCTTCGAGCTCGTCGCCTACGAGGGCGGGCCGCACCTGTTCTCCTCGTTCGAGACCACGCGCGACCTCACGGATTTCTTTGCCAAACTCAACCGCGACAAGCGGATGGGCGATCTCGTGACGAAGATGCTCGACCTCTTCAAGGACGCCGGCGGCACCCGCTTCGCCTACTTCGCCGATGTCGAGCCCTACACCGAGTTCGGCTTCTGGGGGGCACTCGAAAGCGTCTACCAGAAGCGCTCGGCGAAGTTCGACGCGATCACCGCGTGGAGCCGCGACAACACGATCCCCGATCGCGATCGCCGCGACCCCGGCGCCTTCGTCGACGGCGAATTCTTCGCCGGCGGCAGCAAGGCGGACCGTCGCAGCTTCGGGCCCGGCAACGATCGGGCGAACGGCGGCAAGGGCAACGACGTCTTCGACGGCGGGCCGGGGTCAGACGTCCTCGACGGCGGGCCGGGCAGGGACACGCTGACGGGTGGCGCCGGCCCGGACCGCTTCCGCATCGCCTCGCCGAAGGAAGCGGGCGACACCATCACCGACTTCGAGGCGATCGACCGCATCGTCCTGCCGGCCGCCGGCTGGAAGGGGCTGGAGGCCGGCAAGGTCCGCGTCTTCGCCAGTCCGGCCGCGACCACCACCAGGCCGACCTTTTTGTTCGATGCCGCCAGCGGCCGGCTGAGTTTCGACCGCGACGGCAGCGGCGCGAAGAAGCCGGTGCTGGTCGCGACGCTGACGGGGGTGACCTCGGTCGAGGTCGCCAACATCGAGGTGGAGTGAGGAGCGTGAGGGGGCGCCGAGCGCAGACAAGTACGGGCGATTGCGGGGCCGGCGAGTTGTTCGCCGGCCCCGTCGGCATTGCAGATGGCATCGATCGATGCCATTTTCTATGCCTTCCTTGTGAGGCCGCGCTATGCGAACCACGATCGCCCTCGACGACGAGCAAGTTGCACGGGCACAGGCACTGACCGGGCTGACCGAGAAGTCTGCGCTGGTCCGGGAAGCCTTGAAGGCCCTGATCGAACGGGAAAGCGCCCGCCGTCTCGCCCGGCTCGGGGGCAGTGAACCCGACCTCGTCGCCGTGCCGCGGCGGCGAACGGCTGGACAGTGATCCTCGTCGACACGTCCGTCTGGATCGACCATCTCCGGCGAAGTGACGTGGAACTGGCAGCGCTTCTCGATGTGGGGCGGGTCCTGACGCATCCCTTCATCATCGGCGAAATTGCCCTCGGCCATCTTCGCCAGCCGGCGAGAATCCTGCGAGACCTCGGTGATTTGCCGAAGGCGGTGGTGGCGACCGACGCCGAGGTCCTCACCTTCATCGCAGCCTCTTCCCTGGCAGGCAGTGGCATCGGATACGTCGATGCGCATCTCCTAGCCGCGCTTCGGCTGACGCCCGGTTCGGTCCTGTGGACACGCGACCGCCGGCTTTTCAATCTAGCGAAGGACCTGGGACACGCCGCCTTTCACTGAAGGTGCGCACAAGGCGTGGCGACCCCGTCACGCTGACCGGATGCCACCCTTGCCCGGCACCGGCTCCGGGTGCACCTTGCGCGGCCGAACGCCATCGACGGCCGCCATCAACAACGACCGAGCGCCATGAACCCGCTGTTCGCCTCCCTGCCGACGACCATCTTCGAGGAGATGTCGCAACTCGCCCGCGCCCATGGCGCGATCAATCTCGGCCAGGGCTTTCCCGACGATCCGGGGCCGGAGGACGTGCGGCGCAAGGCGGCCAAGGCGGTTGTCGACGGCTACAACCAGTACCCGTCGATGATGGGCATTCCGGAGCTGCGGCGCGCCATCGCCGACCACTACCGGCTGCACCAGGGGCTCAATCTCGATGCCGACACGGAGTGCATGGTGACGTCGGGAGCCACCGAGGCGCTCGCCGCCTCCATCCTCGGCCTCGTCGCGCCGGGCGACGAGGTGGTGCTGTTCGAGCCGGCCTACGACGCCTACCTGCCGCTCGTCCGCCAGGCTGGAGGCATTCCCCGGCTCGTCAAGCTGTCGCCGCCGCATTGGCGCTTCGACCCGGCGGCGCTTGCTGCCGTCGTCTCGCCGAAGACCAAGCTCGTCATCATCAACAATCCGCTCAATCCCGCCGGCGCCGTCTGGCCGCGCGAGGACCTCGAGGCCCTCGCCAAGGCGATCGAGGGGACGGAGGCGATCGTCGTCTCCGACGAGGTCTGGGAGCACGTCATCTTCGACGGCCGCCCGCACGTCACGGTGCTCTCCGTGCCGGGCTTGCGCGAGCGGTCGGTGAAGATCGGCTCGGCCGGCAAGATCTTCTCGCTGACGGGCTGGAAGGTCGGGCTTGTCGTCGCGGCGCCGCATATCCTGCGCGTCGTCGCCAAGGCGCACCAGTTCCTCGCCTTCACCACCGCGCCGAACCTGCAGACGGCGGTCGCCTACGGGCTGGCCAAGGACGACGCCTACTTCGTCGACATGCGGGCGCGGCTGCAGGCGCAGCGGGACTATTTCTCGGCCGGGTTGAAGGCGGCCGGCTTCACGGTGCTGCCATCCGCCGGCACCTATTTCGTCTGCGCCGACCTCGCGCCCCTCGGGCTCTCCGACGACGCCGCGTTCTGCAAGCGGCTGGTCGCCGAGGCGAAGGTGGCGGCGATCCCGGTGTCGGCGTTCTATTCCGGCGACGCCGTCCGCCACGTCGTCCGCTTCTGCTTCGCCAAGAACGAGGCGACGCTCGACGAGGCGATCGCGCGGCTGGTGCGGGCGGCGCCGGCGCTCGCCGCCTGATTTGTCGCGCTCGCCTCAGCCGAGGAGGGGAATAGGCACCCCTCCGACGCGGAGTGCCCAGACGAGCCACGCGGCCGGCGCGAGGAAGGCTCCGAACGGAATCCATGCGGCCCCGTCGAGGCGTCGTCGCGCCGCGAGCGATACGCCGACGGCGACGAGCAGCGCGCCGAGCACGCCGACGAACAGCGCTGTCGGCAGGTCGGGCCAGGCGAGCCAAGGCGCGACGGCACCGGCGAGCTTGATGTCGCCGAGGCCGAGGCCCTCGATTCCGCGCGCGCGGCGGTAGAAAGTCCGAACCGCGAGCAACGTTCCTGCGGCGATGGCGGCGCGAGCTAGACCATCGATGGCGCCGAAGAAGGGCCCCGCCCACACCGGCGTGTCGGTGGCCGTTCCGAACACCAGCGCCGGCGTCAGCGGCAGGTCGGACGGGGAAGCCCCGAAGGCGGCCCAGGCGAGCCCGGTGACGAGCAAGGCGACGTTCGCACTGTCAGGTATCTCGAAGGTGCGAACGTCCGCGACCGCGACCCAGGTGGCGAGTCCGGCGAACACGGCTGCAAAGGGGGCGATCACGGCCGTCATCGTGCCCGGGGCGAACCCAAAGGCGGCGAATGCTGCCCCGGCGAGTGCAGCGGCTACCGTCGCTGCGAGCGCGGCGGGGAGGGAGGAGCGCTGGGTCGCGGTCACGCGAGCAGCCACCGTGCGACAGCAAGCGTCACAGCCACGGCGGCCTTCACGGCCGGGCGCCGCCGATCACCTTCAGGCGCAGTTCCTCGGCGATGAGCTGGGCATCGACGCTGTCGCGGATGATCTGCGGCTTGATGAAAATGATGAGCTCGGTGCGGTCGGAACGGTTCGACTGGGTCGAGACGAAGTCGCCGACCACCGGCAGGTCCATGATGATCGGGATGCCCTGCTTGGTGCGCTCGATCTGCTCCTGGATGAGGCCCGCGAGCACGACGGTCTGGCCGTTGGTGACGGAGACGGCGCTCTTCACCCGGCGCTGCGAGATCGTCGGCGTCAGGCTGTCCTCGGTGCCATTGCGCAGCACGTTGGAGATCTCCTGCTCGACCTCGAGGTTGACGGTGCCGTTGGCGCTGACACGCGGCGTGACGCGCAGGATGACGCCGGTGTTCCGGTACTCGACCTCGTTCACGGTCGGCGCGTCGGGGTCCTGGACGGACTGCGCCGAGCGCGTCGTCACCGGCACCTCGTTACCGACCTGCAGCGTCGCCACCTGGTTGTCGGAGACGACCAGCGACGGCGACGACAGCACCTTCACATCGGTGACGGTGCGCAGCGCGTCGATGATGGCGCGCGGGCTGTTGTTCGGCCCGAGCACGAACTCGAAGTTCGGCGTCGAGCGCTGCAGCGGGGGCTCGTTCGCCTGATTGAAGAGGCCGATCGAGCCGATGTTGCCCGGCAGACCGAGGTCCTTGCTCTTCAGGTAGAACTGCACGCCATATTGCAGGTTGCCGCTGAGCGTCACTTCGACGATCGTCGCCTCGATCGCCACCTGCAGGCCCGGGCGGTCGATATCGGCGAGCGCGCGCTCGATGATCTGCCAGCTGGCGCGATCCGCATAGATGAGCAGCGAGTTGTTGCCGACATCGGCGGTGATTCGGACATTGCGCAGCACCGCTTCGCCGGTCCCGCCGGCCGCGGTCGCATCGGCGCCGGCGGCCAGCGCGTTCGACGCACCGCCCACCCCCGTCTCGGAGCCGGTCGGATCGTCGCCTTCCGACCCGCCGGTGCGATCGAACAGCGACGCCGAACGCGTCTGCTGCGAGGACTGTTCGCCGCCTTCGCCGCTCTGCGCCGGCTGCGTCGTCAAGGCGGCTGAGCTGACCGAATCGGCCCCGGGGGCGAGCTGGGCGAGGTCGTCGGCCCCGGCGCCGGCACCCGCACCGCCGGTGAAGACGGTGTTGAGGATCGCCGCGATCCGACGCGCATCGCCGTGCTGCACCCGGTAGACGCGCAGCCTGGTGTTCTCCTGGTCGGCGCGGTCGAGGCGGCGGACCCAGGTGGCGACCTGCTGCACATATTTGGGCGACTGCGAGATCGCCAGCACGGCATTGAGGCGCGACACCGGCTGGAAGCGCACGAGCCCGGCGCCCGGACCACCGGAGCCGGCGTCCATGATGCGGTTGAGCTCGGCGATCATCACCTCGGGCGTCGCGTTGGTGAGCGGGAAGACACCCACCGATTGCCCGCGCATCCAGTCGACGTCGAAGGCGAGCGCCGTCTCGATCATCGCGCGCCGCTCGGGGGCGCTGCCCTGCACCAGCAGAAGGTTGCGGGTCGGGTCGACGCGCACGGTGCCGGCGCGGGCGCCGAACCCCTCGACGAGGCGCAGCACCGTGTCGGCGGAGACGTTCTCGAGCGGCAGCACCGTCAGCCCATAGCCGGGGCTGACACGGCGCGAGCCGACGTCGACCGAGCCGGAGCCGGCGGCCTCGGAGGCGAGCACGATCTGGTAGACGTTGCCTTGCCGCGCCACCACAGCGCCGTTCAGCTGCAAGGCATTCTCGAGCAGCGGCAGGATGTCCTGGCGCGGGATCGGGCGCGCCGACGACAGGCTGATCGTCCCCTCGACGCGGGGATCGACGAGATAGTCTACCTTCAGCACGTCGCCGAGCAGAACCTTCGCCACGGTGGTGATGTCGGCGTTCTCGAAATTGAGATCGAAGGAATCGCCGCCGGCGGACGCCGCACCGACGCCGGAGGAGATCGTCGGGCGGTCGGATGTAGAGCCGGTGGCGCTGCTGCCGAGATAGATCTCGCCCTGCGGCACGCGGCCGTCGCGACTGCTCTGGGCGATGCCGCGCACGGGTTCCTGCTTGCGCGCCGCGAGGTCCATCGACATGACGCCGTCGAGGAATCCGGGCTGCTCCGTGCCATTGTCCGAACTCGTGCCGGCGCAGCCCGCGAGAGCGGCCACCATCAATGCCGCGGCGGCAAACCCCCGCAAGTGACCCCAGCCCATCGACACGCTACTACTTTCCAAATGCCATAATGCGCAGGCAAGCATCATACGGCGCTGAACTTGACACGTCAATGTTCTGCGTGGTAACCAAATCATTAATACTCGCCATGTTGTCTTGTTAACCATGACGCGTTTTACTTGACGGGTTTCCGTTTAGTCGCGATGAGACGGTGAGTAGAGCCGGAAAGACGCGCGTTCGATGAGCGATGTGAAACATAAGTCGGCCTCCGGACTGGCGGAGGCGCTTGGCCTCACGGGTGTGGCGTCGGCCGAGGTCGATGCCGGTGCAAGTGCGCGCCGCCAGTCTTTCTATCGAGAGCTTTTGGAACGGTCGGGGTTGCCGGCGGCGGAGTTCGCCGCAGAGGTGGCGGTTCATCACCATCTGCCCCGCGCGACGCTCGCCGTCATGCTGGCGGGCAAGCCGCTGGCGGAGCATTTCTCCGGCCGCTTCCTGCGCGATTGGTCGCTATTTCCCTATGAAACCGCCGATGGAGAGGCGCGGCTCGCGCTGGCCGATCCGAGCGAGGAGACGCTGGTCGAGACGGTGCGCTGGACGCTGGAGCGCGCGTGCGTGCTGGAGGTCGCCTCGTTCGAGGAGATCGACATCGCGCTGAAGCGCGTCGGTGTCAGCGGCGAGGATGCGAATTCTGTCGCGCCGGGTCCACGCGACGGCGAGCGCGAGGACGTCGAGATCGAGAACCTGCGCGATCTGGCGAGCGGTGCGCCGATCGTGCGGGCGGTGAACGAGATCCTCGAGGCCGCGGTCGAGCGGCGCGCCACCGACGTGCACCTCGAGCCGGTACGGGCGGGGCTGCGGGTCCGTATCCGCATCGACGGCATCCTGCAGGCGATGCGCACCTTCCCGCCCGATCTCGCCCGCGCCGTGGTGTCGCGCGTGAAGATCCTTTCGGGCCTCAACATCGCCGAGCGCCGCCTGCCACAGGACGGCCGCGCCCGCTTCAAGGCGGCGGGGCGGGAGATCGACATCCGCGTCGCGACGATGCCGACGGTGCATGGCGAGGCGGCGATCCTGCGCCTGCTGGAGCGCGACCGCCGGCTCGTCGGCTTCGACGGCCTGGGCTTCTCCGAGCGCGACTTCCGGGTGTTCTCCGAGGAACTGGAGGCGCCGCACGGCATGGTCGTCGTCACCGGCCCGACCGGTAGCGGCAAGACGACGACGCTCGCCGCCACGCTCGCCCGTCTCAACGATTCGACCCGCAAGATCCTCACCATCGAGGACCCGGTGGAGTACGAAGTCGAGGGAGTGAGCCAGACACAGGTGAAGCCGGCGATCGGGCTCACCTTCGTCAACGCGCTGCGCGCCTTCCTGCGCCAGGACCCCGACGTCATCATGGTCGGCGAGATGCGCGACGGCGAAACGGCGCGCATCGGCATCCAGGCCTCGCTCACCGGCCATCTGGTGCTGACGACGCTGCACACCAACACCGCCGCGGCTGCCATCACCCGCCTGGTCGACCTCGGCGTCGAGCCGTTTTTGCTCGCCGCGAGCCTCCGCCTGATCGTCGCGCAGCGCCTCGTGCGCATCCTCTGCCCGGACTGCAAACGGATGGAGCCATTGTCGGCGGAACGGCACGGGCGCGACCGTCGCTTCGTCGCGCTGGGCTTCTCGCCCGGCGACATGCTCTACGAGCCGGTCGGCTGCGAGCGCTGTTCCGGCACCGGCTATGTCGGGCGGCGCGCGGTGTTCGAGATCATGCCGATCAGCGAGGCGATCCACAAACTGGTCGTCGAGGGCGCCAGCGAGCGGGCGATCGAGGAGGCGGCGCGCCGGGAGGGCATGACGACGCTGACGGAGGACGGCATCCGCAAGGTCCGCGAGGGGATGACCTCCTACGACGAGATCCTGCGCGTCACCGCGAGTCTCTGAAAGCCTGGTTGGGATTTGGAGGTGGTCGTGACGGCAGCAATTCGGCCGAACCGTCAGGAGGTGGCCACGGTCGGAGCCAGGTGGCATCGGCCGCGGTCGCAGCAGGTCGTGCTTCGGTGGCCGTCTGTCGTGTCTGATCGGCTCGTCGATGCAATTGCCGCGGCTGTGCCGCCCCGCCTTGCATCCAACCCGCCGCAGTTCCATCACGGCCGCCTCCAATTCCCAAACAGGCTCTGAGCGTGGGCGCCTACAGCTACAAGGCCCTCGATGCCGACGGCCGTTTCGTCTCCGGCGAACTGCAGGCGGACTCCATTCCCGCCGCGGCAGCCCATCTCCTCGACCTCGGCTATATCCCGTTGGAGACGAAAGAGAGGCCGGCCGCGCGTGGGGCAGGCTGGCGCCGCTACTTCTCGATCGGCCGCCTCCACCCCAAGGAGGTCACGGTGCTGATCCGCGATCTCGCGCTGCTCCTGAAGGCGGGCCTGCCCCTCGACGATGCCCTCAAGCTCCTCGGCGACGACGTCAAGCCGGCGGCGGCGCGCCTGCTCACCGACCTGCGGACCGCCATCGGCTCTGGCTCCGGCTTCGCCGAGGCGCTCGCCGCCCATCCGGAATCGATCCCGACGGAGGTGATCGCGATGGTCCGGGTCGCCGAGGCGGCCGGCGGTCTGGAGACCGTGCTCGAGGCCGTCGCCGACGACCGCGCCCGCCAGGAGCGCGTCGCCGCCAAGGTCGCAGGAGCGCTGCGCTATCCGGCATTTCTGCTCATCGTCGCCGTCGCCGTGCTGGTGTTCTTCCTGCTCTTCGTCGTGCCGCAGTTCGCCGGCGTGATCGCCGACTTCGGCACCGAGCCCGATCCCTTCGTCTCGGTCGTGCTCGGGCTGTCGACGTGGCTGACGGAGAACGGCGACCTCCTGCTTGGCGTGCTCGCCGGCCTCGCCCTTCTCCTCTTCGTGGCGCTGCGGACGCGGTCCCTGCGCAACCGGCTGGTGCGCGGCCTCGGCAAGCTGCCCGGCATCCGCGGCGTGGTGGAGCTCCGGCGCACCGCCATCATCTGCCGCGGCCTCGGCACGCTGCTCGCGAATGGCGTGACACTGACCGACGCCCTGAAAGTGATGGCCGACACAGCCGGAGCGGACGCCGAGCCGATATCGGTGGTGCTGGACAAGGTGCGGCGCGGCGGCCGCCTCGTCGACTGCCTGACCGAAACTGCCCTCGTTCCGCCGCTGGCCGCGCGCATGTTGCGGGTCGGAGAGGAATCGGGGGAGCTCGCGACGGTGGCGCGGCGCTGCGCCGACTTCTACGAGGGAAAGCTCGGCGAGCGATTGGACCGGCTGGCGGCGATCGTCGGGCCGGCGGCCATCGTCGTCATCAGTGTCGTCGTGGGATCATTGATCGTCTCGATCATGTCGACGCTGCTCAGCATCAACCAGATCGCGCTTTAGGGAGTGCCTATGCCGTTTCAGCGGACACCGGACGTCGAAGCGAGCGTGACGTCGCCCACGGGAACCGTGGTCGCCGTCGCGCGCGCCGGCTTCACGCTCGTCGAGATGCTCGTCGTGCTCGTCATCATCGGCCTGATCATGGGGCTGGTGGGGCCGCGGGTGCTCAACTACCTCACCGACGCCCGCGAGAAGACGGCGCGGCTGCAGATCGAGAGCTTCTCGAACGCCCTCGACCTGTTCTACATCGACGCCGGGCGCTACCCGACGTCGGCGGAAGGGCTCGCCGCCCTGACGCAGCGGCCGCCGGGCGTCGATGCCTGGAACGGTCCCTACGTGAAGGGCGGCAGCGTGCCGCCGGATCCGTGGGGCAATGCCTACGTCTACAGGTCGCCCGGGCAGCACGGAAACTACGACATCGTTTCGCTCGGCGCCGACGGGCGCGATGGCGGTGAGGGGAGCAACGCCGACGTCACGTCCTGGACGCGCTGATCGCGACCCAACGGGGCATCCCGCCATTGCGCCAGCGGAGCGGGGCGAAGGCCGCCGCAGCGGCTTCCTGCTGCTCGACATGGCGCTGGCGCTCGTCATCGTGCTGCTCGCCGCCGCCATCATCTGGCCGGCGATCCCGCGCGGCACGAGTTCGGCGGGGCTCGCCGCCACCGTCATGGATGTGGCGACGATGCTGCGCGCCGATCGCACCGGCGCGGTGCGGGACGGCCGCCGTGTCGGCACCGTGATCGACCTCGATGGCCGCACGGTCAGTGACGCGTCGGGCCGCACGGTGAAGGTGCCGCGCGACGTCGCCTTTGAGGTGACGACCGCGACTCCCTGCTCGCTCGGCGACCGGCGTTATCAGATCACCTTCAACCCGGACGGCAGCTCCTGCGGTGGCGTCGTCCGGCTCGCCAAGGGCGGACGGAGCTTCCGGATCCGCGTCAACTGGCTGACGGGATGGGTGGATGTGGTCGGACCCGAGAGGTCGTAGCGCGGCGCCCTCCCGGCGCGGCTTCACCCTAATCGAGGTGATGGTCGCGCTGATCGTGGCGATCGTCATGACGGCAGCCCTCGTGCGCTTCTTCGCCGGCGTACGCAGCGAGGCGGTACGTCTGCGCGAGGAAGTCGATTCCTGGGCTGTCGCCCGGGCGGTGCTCGACGCTGTGCCGAGCGGCGCGGCGCTCGCGCCCGGGACGACGGTCGGCGCCGCCGGGGGCTATTCCTGGCGGCTCGATGCGAGTTCGATGGCCGACATGCTGGCGCCCCTGTCGCCGCCGATCGAAGCTCCGGCGGAGGACATCGGTGCCGCGGACGCCGAGACGCCGCCACCGATCCCGATGCGCCTGCAGGTCGTCGTCACCGGCCCGCGCGGCGGATCGGTGCGCCTCGAGACGGTCCGCCTCGCGCGGGCCGGCGGAGACGGTGATGCGCCGTGATCCCGCCCCCGGCGACGGGGGAGTTCGCGAGACGGCGGCGCGACGCCGTGGCTTCTCGCTGCTCGAGGTTATGGTGGCGATGGCGATCACCGTCCTTTTGGTGGTGACGTTCGCCCCGTTCGCCAGCCAGCTGATCCACACATGGGGGCGAGGCGCGCGGACCGCCGAGCTCGTCGACATGCTGACGCGCGGCAACGACCGCATGACGCGGGACCTTCTGGCCGTGGTGCCGATGACGCTGACGCGCGGCGAGACGACCACCATGATCTTCCGCGGTGGCCCGGGCTACCTCGTGTTCGCCACGGCAACCGGCTTCGGGCCGGGGCGGGGCGGGATCGAACTCGTCTCCTTCGGCATCGAGCCCGACGGTGCGGCTGGCCAGGCGATCGTCCGGCGGCGGGCGCCGCTGCGCGACGAGGCGCTGCCGGCGAGCGGCTTCAAAGACCCGGTCACCTTGCTGACCGGCCCCTACCAGTACCGCTTCGACTATGTCGCCGCCGACGGCACGAAGGTCGGCGAATGGCAGGACCGCCTCGACATGCCGGCCCGTGTCGAGTTGACCATCCTGACGCCGACCGGTCCGCTGCTGCCGCTGCCGCTGTCCTATTTCGTGCCGGCCGACCTCTCCGCCGCCTGCATCACCGACGAACCGCCGGAGTTCTGCGAGGCGGACGGGGAGGAGGAGGCTGATCAGAACGGCGAGGGACAGGACAGCGGGCGGGGAGGGCAGGATTGATGATCGTTCGCCGCCCCTGCGAGGCGCCGCAGTACACGCTCAGTCCGCGCAAAGGATCGGCGCTGCTTGTCGTGCTCGTCATGCTGGGGATGATCGCCGTCCTCGCCTCCGTCGTCGGCCGGGTCGTTGGCGGCACCGCCCGCGACCTGTCCGCCGCCATGGCGAGCGAGCGCGCGTTCGTCGCCGCTCGCGCCGGCCTCGAGCTCGCGGGCCTGATGCTGCGCTCCAGCGAGCTCGAGATGCTCGGCGCGGCAACCCGCACCGTCGCCCTCGACGGCACCACCGTCACCATGGACGTCGTCAACGAGCGCGGCCGCATCGACCTCAACGGGGCTCCCGAAGAGCTGTTCGCCGGCCTGTTCCGGGCGCTCGGCGAGGAGGGTGAGAGGGCGGACGCCATCGCGGCCCGCATCGTCGACTGGCGGGACCCCGACGACGACGTGCGCGAGGGCGGCGCCGAGGTGGGCGCCTACCGCGGTTCCGGCCTTGCGGCACCCCGCAACGGACCCTTCGTCCACCCGCTCGAGCTCGCCTCGGTGCTCGACATGCCTCCGGCGCTCGTGCAGCGGGCGCTGCCCTACATCACCGTCGGCAATCCGTCCGGGCTCGTCGACCCATACGTCGCCGACGCCGTCGTGTTGCAGGCCCTGCCCGGGACATCCACCTCGCGGATCGAATCCTTCCTGGAGGAGCGCCAGACGGGCCTGCCGGACAGCGAGCTCGCGGTGCTGCAGCTTGGCGCGTCGGAGGAATATGTCAGCGAGGATCCGGCGCCGGGCTGGCGGGCGACGATCACGGTGACCCCGACCCGCGGCCGCCCGAGGCGGTTCGTCGCCCTCATCGTCGACCGCGAAGACGACATGCGGCCCTACCGGGTGCTATACATGCTGGACGAAGTGCTCGCCGGCGACGGGCCATGACGGGTCGGTGGGGTATGCGCGTCCGGACCTGGATCAACGGTTGGATCGACGGGCTGGCGGCGTTGCTGCTGGCCGCCGTCGGCATGTTCGCCGGCGGCAAGCGCCTGACGCTGCGTCTTGTCGAAGGGCGCTGGGTCATCGGCGTCGCCGGCCGAGAGGGTGCCATCGCCTCGGCGATCCGCGCTCCGTCGGGCGAAATCGATCTTCTCCCGGCCGGGGCCGAGAAGTCGCTCGCCGGCGGCCGCTTCGAGATCGCCGCGCCGCCGGGCGGGGTCGTCGTCCACCGCCTCGACCCTCTGCCGGCCGAAAGCCGTCCCTTCGTCGACGGCATCGTCCGCCACCAGCTCGACCGCTTCGTGCCGTGGCGGGCGGGCGATGTTCTCTACGCCCTCGACATCGCACCGGCGCCCGAGGGTCGCATCGCCGTCACCGTCTCGGCGACGAGCCGGCGGGCCCTGGCGGCGCCGCTGGCGGTCGCTGCCCGCTGCCGGGCGAAGAGCATCGCCGTCGTCGGGGCGGGCTCGGACGCGCGACCGATCCCGGTGCCGCTCGGCGAGGGCGACGCGAAGGAATGGAACCACGCCCGCACCGCCGCTGCCGGCATCCTCGCGGCGCTCGCCCTGTTGGCGGCGGTCGACGCGGTCTGGTCGACGGTGCGCTGGTATGACCTCACCGGCCGCATCGCCGAGATCGACGCCGCCACCGCCGACCGGCGGACACTGCTGCGCAGCGCGGCGGATGCCGCCGGCCGGCCCTCCGGGCCGCCGACGACGCTCGACCAGCTGAAGCGCCAGAGCCCGATCGCGGTGGTGGTGATGGAATCACTGTCGCGCGTGCTGCCCGACGACGCCTACCTCTCCGATTTCCGGTTGGAAGACGGGCGTATCCGCCTGATTGGCGTATCGAGGTCCGTCGCCGATCTGGTGCCGCTGCTGGAGGCGTCGTCGGCCTTCGACGGGGCATCGTTCTTCGCGCCGACGATCCGCATCGCCGGCGGTGACCGCTTCCACATCGAGGCCGCCTTGGTGCCGGAACTGGAGCCGGCGCCGTGACCCCGGGCGACAGCCTGCCGCGGGCTCAGCTCGCCGCCGCCGGTGTCGGCGTGCTGGTGCTCGTCCTCATTCTGTCGAGCGTCGCCTGGATGGGCACGACCGTCCTCGGCGCGCTGGATGTCGAGGCGTCGACAAAGGCCGACATCCTCGAGACGCTGCGCCGGCGGCCGCTGCCGACGCGCGCCGCCGACGGCGGCGTCGCCATCCCCCCCGAGCAGGCGCGTCTGTCCGGCGAAACCGAGGCGGTCGCCGCCAACGGCCTGCAGGAGATCGTCACGCGCGCCGTTGAGAATGCCGGCGGCGAGATCGCCAGCGCCGAGGTGGTACGCATCGTCGACGGCATCGAGGCGACGCGCCGGATCGTCGTCTCGATCACCTTCGAGGGCGACATCGCGGCGGTCCAGCAGGCGCTGTTCACCCTCGAGAGCGGCGTGCCGTTCGCCATCGTCGACGGCCTGACGCTCCTGCCGACGGAGTCCGGTGGCCGCGTCGACGACGAGCGCCTGCGGGTCGGGCTGGTGGTCTCGGGCTTCTGGCGGGCGCCGCCGCCGGCGACCGCCGAGGTCTCGACCGCGCCGGAGGGCGGCACGTGACAGCGGCGCGCTTCGGCCTCGCAGCGGCACTCGTGGCGAGTACGCTCGCCATCCCGGACCCGGCCAGCCCGGGTGCGCGTGCGCAGGCTTTCGTGCTGGTCGATGCCGCGGGCGAGCAGATCCCCGAGATCGAACCGCAGGCGGATGCCCCGCGGCCGACCCCGTTCCCCTGGCTCACCCTCGACCTCCTGGCCGCCACCCGCGACCGCCCGCTGTTCTCGCCGGATCGTCGCGGCGTCGAACCAGAGCCGGAGGTTGTCGAGGAGGAACCGGAACCCGAGCCGGAGCCGGAGGTGGCCGAGAAGCCGGATGCGCCGCCGCCGCAGGTGCGTCTCGCCGGGGTCGTCATCAGCGGCACGCTGCGCATCGCCATGCTGCACGACGATGTCGAGGACGAGGTCGTGCGGCTGCGCGAAGGCCAGAGCTTTGCCGACTGGACGCTCGTCGCCGTGGCGCCGCGGTCCGTCGTCTTTCGCCACGGCACGCAGGAACATACCGTCGTTCTGTCGGCCGAGAGCGAGACCAACGGCGACGACAACGAATGATGGCGCTGCGCGCTCCGCTCGCCACCATCTGGATCGCTGCCATCTGGCTCGCTGGTGTCGCCGCGGGGCCCGTTTCCGCCCTCGCCGAAGTGACGGTCAGCGGGGACGCCCACGATCTCACCGTTGAGGCGGACGAAGCGGCCGTGGAGGACGTCATCGTCGCCGTCGCCGAGGCGGTCGGCAGCACGATCGACCCGCCGGACGACATGCCCGCCGCCACGATCACCGGGGTCTATCGCGGCAACCTATCCGAGGTGCTGAAGGCGCTGGCTCCCTCGGCGGACTTCTTCGTCGCCTGGCGCGACGGCGTGGTCGAGGTGCATTTCCTCGCCGAGGGCGAACGCCCGAGCGTCGCCGAGGCGTCGCCGGCCGAAGCGGCGGCCGCGGCCGAGAGGCCGACGGCGTCCGAAGCCCTCGGCAAGCTCGGCGACGGCGACAGGCCGCCTACGCCGGCGCGACGAATCTACTGAAGCAAACCGGGCAAAGACTGCGGCCGGTTGCCAGACTCCGGCCGCGCTTTCGGAGTTGGCTTCAACCGCGGCCGCGGGCGGCGGCGGTCGGCCGCACCTGGTGCTCGATCCAGTTCCGCAGCTCGGCCGTGCGGGTGTCGCGGTCGAGAACGTCGCGGTCGAGGCCGTAGCGCCAGGCGAGATCGCGTCGGTCCGGCGCGGCGGCCAGCGTCCGCAGATCGGCGAGCATCGACGTCACCGCCGCGTCATCGGCCGCGAGGCCTTCGGCGATCAGGATCGGCCGGTAGCGCTCGATGACTCCGGCGATGTCGGTCAGCGAGTATTCCGGGTGGTACTGCACGCCCCAGAAGGTGCCGTTGCCGTGCCGGATGGTGGCGGCCTGGACGTCCGAGACAGCGTTGGTCGCCGTCACCACCATGCCAGGCGGCCGCTCGCCGACCTCGTCCATGTGGACGGCGGGAGCGTCGAAGACGGCCGGGCGGCCGGCGTGCAGGGGATGGTCGATACCGTCAGCTGTCAGGGAGATCTTGCGCGCGAAGGCGACCTCGCGGCCCTTCGGGTTGATCCGCACCGTTCCGCCGGCCGCCACCGTGGCGACCTGCAGCCCCCAGCACGAGCCGAAGAACGGCACCCCCGCCTCGAAGACGGCGCGAGCGAACTCAACCTGCGCCACCGAGGGCGGGTCCATCTTGTGGACGTTGAGCGCCGAGCCGGTGATGGCGACACCGTCATAGCCGGCGAGGCCGGCGGGATCGGGGATGTTGGCGCCGGGATCGGCAGGCATCACGACATCCACCGTGGCGTCGGGGACGATGTCCCCGAGCACGGCCGCATAGGCCTGCGAAGGGGTCGATCCCGTCAGCCGGGCGACGCGCTCGCGAACTTCGGCGATATTGCCGTCGGCGACCAGGAGGCGGAGCCGGGCCATCGGCGTTCTCCTTGACTAGACAGCATCTTGCAGCGCATTGGTGATAAGAAGCTCGAAGTCCGCCGCGGTCATCGCGACCGGGTTGCTGCCGGTCGAGGGGTCGCGCTCGGCGGCGGCGGCGAGCTCCTTCAGGCGCTCCACGCCGACGCCGAGATGGGTGAGGGTATGAGGCACCCCGAGGTCGCTGCGAAGCTTCAGGAGCCAGGCGACGACGCCGTCGACGCCGGCGGTCGGCAGTTGCAGGACGCGCGACAGGATCTCCATCTGCGCCCCGATCGCCGGCCGGTTGTGGGCGACGACGTAGGGCAGCATCACCGCGTTCGTCAGGCCGTGGTGGGTGTCGTAGAAGGCGCCGACCGGGTGCGAAACCGAGTGGACCGCGCCGAGACCCTTCTGGAAGGCGGTGGCGCCCATCGCCGCGGCGGCGAGCATCGCCGACCGCGCCTCGATGTCGGTGCCGTCGGCGGCGGCCTTCGGCAGATAGTGGTTGATCAGCCGAAGACCCTCCAGCGCGATGCCGTCGGCCATCGGGTGGAAGCCGGGGGCGCAATAGGCCTCGAGGCAGTGGGCCAGCGCGTCGAAGCCCGTCCAGACGGTGAGGTTGCGCGGCAGGCCGATCGTCAGTTCCGGATCGGCGATCACCACCTTCGGCAGCATCAGCGGGTGGAAGATGATCTTCTTCTCGTGCGTCGTCTCGTTGGTGATGACGGTGGCGCGGCCGACCTCGGAGCCGGTGCCGGCCGTCGTCGGCACGGCGACGATCGGGCGGATGCCGGCCGGATCGGCGCGCGTCCACCAGTCGCCGACGTCCTCGAAGTCCCACACCGGACGGGTCTGGCCGGCCATGAAGGCAACGGTCTTGCCGACATCGAGCCCCGAGCCGCCGCCGAAGGCGACGACGCCGTCGTAGCCGCCGGCGCGGAAGGCGGCGATGCCGTCGTCGAGGTTCTTCGAGGTCGGGTTGCCCTTCACCTCGGCGAACAGCCCGGGGGTGAGACCGGCCGCCTTCATCACGTCCATCGCGCGATGGGTGATCGGGGCGTTTTCCAGGCCCTTGTCGGTGACGAGCAGCGGCTTGGCGATGCCGGCCGTCCGGCAGGCGTCGGCCAGCTCGGCGATGCGTCCGGGCCCGAATAGCACGCGCGTCGGGTAGTTCCAGGATCCCTTGAGCGTCGGGAGGGCGGTTGAGTCGGACATGCGAGGGACCCTCGAGGATCGAGCCGGGCGGCAGGGCGGACACGGAAGACGGCGGAGCAGTGCTTCGATTTGCGGAAGGAACGTTCCTTCGGCGGCGAGATGGAGTCAATATGGATCGATTGATCCGGCCTGCGGCAGAGGGTCGGGGAGGGGAACGCCAGCATGCTCACATCCGCGCCGCAGGGGTCCGTCGCCGATCGGCTCGACGCCGTGCTGCCGCAACTGGCCTCTCAGGAACGCCGGGCGGCGGCGCATCTGCGTGCGCACTACCCGGTTGCCGGCCTCGATTCGCTCGCACGGGTGGCGCGGGCGGCCGGTGTCAGCCCGCAGACGGTGCTGCGCCTGACGGCGCGCCTCGGCTTCGAGGGCTACCGCGAGCTGCAGGACGCGCTCCGCCGCGAGCTCGCCATCGGGGGCCAGACGCCGCTCGCCCGTCTCGCGGCGACCGGACCGGTGGCGGCGGACAGCGACTGGCTGGATGCCTTCGGGCGGCAGGTCTGCCGCAATGTCGAGGGCACCTTCGGTAGCGTGCTGCGCACGGAGTTCGAGGCGGCTGCGGTGGCGCTTGCCGACCGCCGGCGCACAGTCGCCGTCATTGGCGGGCGCTTCACCCATTCGCTCGCCGGCCTGCTGGTGCGGCATTTGTCGATCGTCCGGGAGGACGTCCACGAGGTCACGGGACCGACGGTCGCCTGGTCGGACCGGCTGATCGACGTCGACCGGCGAACGGTCGTCGTCGCCTACGATATCCGGCGCTACCAGGCCGACGTGCTGCGCTTCCTGGCGGCGGCGGCCGACCAGCGCGCCACCATTGTACTGTTCACCGACGACCCGACGGCGCCCGGCTGCCGGATCGCCTCGCATTCACTGATCGCCCCGGTCGCCAGCCGCGGCGCCTGGGACTCGCTGTCGGCGCTGCTGGCGCTGTCGGAGGCCCTGATGGCGCGAACCACCGACCTGATCGGCGAGGAGGCGGCGGAGCGGCTGGCGCGACTTGAGCAGCTGCGGGCCCGCCTCATCGACCCCAAGGGCTGACGCGCGTCACGCGAGTCCGGCCCAGGCGGCCGTCTCTCGCCACAGCGCCATCGACCGGCGCCGCGTCTGGCGGTCGAGATCGAGCCACGGTTTCTGCGCCCCCGGATAGTGGAGGATGCGGACCTCGGCGAGGATGCGGTCGGCCGCCGGCTGCGGAAGGCGCTTCAGATAGCTCTCGTGGAAGTTCCACGCTGCCTCGACGAGGGCGAGCGAGCCGGGCTGCCTGGCGAAGAACGAGGTCAGGTGCGACTGCTCGTTGACGCACACCACCCGCAGGGCGTGATCGACAAGCGCGCGGCGGACGTCGTCCTCGAGCAGCGGCCGTCGCAGCACCATCACGCCGCTGTTCAGACGGGTGGGCAGCGGTGCCGTGCCCCGCACCAGACCTTCGAGCCGCTCGGCCAGGATCGCCGACGGTACCGGCCCGGTGTCGTCGCGAGCGAGCGAGCGCGGAAACTGCGGGCCGCCGACAAGGTGGGCGTCCGGTGCGCGCGTCAGCAACGGCTCGATGGCGCCGAGCGCGATCATGTCGGCGTCGAGGAAGAGCACCTGGTCCACGCCCGCTGGCTGGAACACCGCCCACTTGAGGAAGGTGCCGCGGTTCCAGGTGGCGCGCTCCGGCCGGCGGACGCGCTCGCGGGCGAGGTGTTCCAGCGTCTCGGCCAGCGCGCCGGAGATCAGAAAGAACCGGTCGGACGCCGCCCGCACGAACGGGTCGTCGAGCAGCGTCTCGTCGGTCGAATAAATGAAGATCGGCAGGTCGGTGAGGGTGCCGGCCTTCGCCAGCGAGGCGAGCATCACCTTGAAGGGCAGTCGGTAGCCGGCGTCGAAGGCGAAGGCGAGGGCCGTGGACGGCGCCGAGGTGGTGGCGGGCTCGACGGCCGGCGGCTCTGGCAGCAGGCCGTCCCGGACGAGGGTGGCGATCGACACGGCGGGGCCTCGAGCGTGCGGGCGGCTTCAGTCGCTCGATAGCACGAGGTTGCGGACGAGCGGATAGATCTGCCCGGCCCACCGCCGTCCGCTGAAGACGCCGTAGTGGCCGACGCCCGCCTGCAAATGGTGGCGCTTGCGGTAGGGGCGCAAGCTGGCACAGAGGTCATGGGCGGCGAGCGTCTGGCCGACGGAGCAGATGTCGTCGCGCTCGCCCTCCACCGTCAAGAGCGCCGTGCGGCGGATCGCCTTCGGATCGACGCGCCGGCCGCGCCAGTCGAGCGTGCCCTTGGCGAGGGCGGCGTCCTGGAACACGAGCTTCACCGTCTCCAGGAAGAACTCCGCGGCGAGGTCGAGGACGGCGAAATACTCGTCGTAGAAGGCGCGCTGCTGCTCGACCATCTCGGTGTCGTCGGCCACCATCCGGTGGAACAGGTCGACATGGGCCTTGAGGTGGCGGTCGGCGTTCATGCTCATGAACGCCGTCAGCTGCACGAAACCCGGATAGACCCGGCGGCCGGCGCCCTGGTGCCAGACCGGCACGGTGGCGATGAGGTTGCGCTCGAACCACTCGATCGGCTTCGACGTCGCCAGCTGGTTCACGCCCGAGGGGCTGACGCGGGTGTCGACTGGGCCGGCCATCAGCGTCATCGAGCGCGGCTGTGCCGGATTGTCGTCCTCCGCCATGATGGCGACGGCGGCAAGCGCGTGCACGCACGGCTGGCAGACCGCCAGCAGGTGCGATCCCGGCCCGATCGCCTCCAGGAAGCCGATGACGTGGTCGACGTACTCGTCGAAGCCGAAGGGGCCGGCCGACAGCGGCACGTCGCGGGCGTTGTGCCAGTCGGTGATGTAGACGTCGTTGTCGGGCAGCAGCACCTCGATGGTGTTGCGCAGCAGCGTCGCGAAGTGGCCGGACAGCGGCGCGACGACGAGCAGCCGCGGCTGGGGGACGTTGACGTCCTTAGCGAAGTGCAGCAGCGTCGCGAACGGCGTGCGGGCGGCGACCTCCTCGACCACCGGCACCGTGCGGTTGCCGACGGTGGTGTTCTCGATGCCGAAAGCCGGCCGGGTGTGGGTGACGCGGGTCTGGGCGAACAATTCGCAGGCGGCGATGACGTTGGCGACGGGCAGGACGCTCGCCCAGGCGCCCAACGACCCGCGCATCGACGCGGCAGCGAGCGCCGCCGAGGCGCGCAGCGGACGAAGGGCGTCGCTGCGTGCCTGGTAGGACTGGTAGATCATTCCCCGCGGCCCCCAAAGCCGGCGGCATTCCTGACGCCCGGCCGGTGAAGGCTAGTGCATATTCTGTTGCAGTGCGAGATAGTCGATGGGCGGGCGGGACCGGTGCAGACTTTGCATGGGCGGTCCTGGGCGGGTCACGTCAGCGCCACGGGGCGCCGCGGTCGACGAAGGGGGCACACGGACGATGGCGAAGGCCACCAAGGCGAAGGCCACCCTGACCATCAGCAGCAAGAACTATTCGTCCTGGTCGCTGCGCGGCTGGCTGATCTGCCGGATGGCGGGGCTCGCGTTCGACGAGATCCTGCAGGGCAACGACGACCCGTCGACGCGCGCGGAACTGCTCTTGCTGTCGCCGTCGTTCCTGGTGCCGTGCCTGCGCCACGAGGGCATCACCGTGTGGGACACGCTGGCGATCGCCGAGTACCTCAATGAGCGCTTTCCGGGATCGCCGCTGCTGCCGACGGATCTCGCCGCGCGCACGCGCTGCCGCTCGATCTGCGGCGAGATGCACTCGGGCTTCTCGGCGCTGCGCTCGGCGCTGCCGATGAACATCAAGGCCGACCACAAGGGCTTCAAGGTGTGGGCCGGCGCCCAGGCCGACGTTGACCGCATCGTGGCGATCTGGCGCGAGTGCCTCGACACCCACGGCGGGCCGTTCCTGTTCGGCGCCGTGCCGTCGCTGGCGGACGCCATGTACGCACCGGTCTGCTTTCGCTTCCACACCTACGACGTCAAGCTCGACAAGGCCTGCAAGGCCTATGTGGCGCGGGTGCTGGCGCTGCCGGACGTCCTCGAATGGGCCGCGGCGGCGCGGCTCGAGCCGGACGAGCTCGAGGAGCTCGACGTCGAGTTCTGAGCCGGTCTCAGGCGGCGGGCGTCGTCCAGCCGATCTCGGCGAGGATCTCGTCAGTATGGGCGCCGAGCGCCGGGCTGCCGCGCGGCGCCACCTGGCCGACGCCATCCAGGACGACGGGGGTGCGCACGCCGGGGATGGTGCCACCGGCGGCGGCCTCGTCGGCCAGACTCACCTGCATGCCGCGATGGCGGACCTGGGGATCCTCGAAGACATCGGCGACCGAGTTGATCGGGCCGGCGGGCACGCCGGCGGACTCGAGCGCCGCGAGCAGCGCGTCGCGCGTCCACGGGGCGATCAGCGCGGCGACGATCGGCACCAGCCGTTCGCGGTTGGAGACGCGGCCGGGATTGGTGCGGAAGTCGGGCTCGTCGGCGAGTTCCGGCCGCCCGAGCAGCCCGCACAGCTTGCGGAACTGCCCGTCGTTGCCGACGGCGACGACGAGGTGGCCGTCCGCCACCGCGAACACCTGGTAGGGCACCAGATTCGGATGGGCGTTGCCGAGCCGGCGCGGCGCCTTGCCGGAGGCGAGATAGTTCATCGCCTGGTTCGCCAGCACGGCGGTCTGCGAATCGAGCAGGCTCATGTCGACGTGGCCACCTTCTCCCGTCACCGCCCGGCGCTGCAGGGCGGCGAGGATGCCGACCACCGAATAGACGCCGGTGAAGATGTCGGCGACTGCGACGCCGACCTTCATCGGTTCGCCGTCGGGCGCGCCGGTGAGGTCCATCAGCCCGCCCATCGCCTGGATCATGTAGTCGTAGCCGGCGCGCTTCGCGTAGGGGCCGTCCTGTCCGAAGCCGGTGATCGAGCAGTAGATCAGGCGCGGGTTGATCACCTTCAGCGAGGCGTAGTCGAGCCCGAAGCGGGCGAGGCCGCCGACCTTGAAATTCTCGATCACCACGTCCGCCTGCGCGGCGAGGCGGCGGACGATCTCGCGACCCTCGTCGGTCTCGAAATCGACGGCGATGGAGCGTTTGCCGCGGTTGGTGGAATGGAAATAGGCGGCGCCGAGGTCGCCGCCATCGGCGCCGGCGACGAAGGGAGGTCCCCAGGTGCGGGTGTCGTCGCCGACCTCGGGCCGCTCCACCTTGACGACGTCGGCCCCGAGGTCCGCGAGCGTCTGCCCCGCCCACGGCCCGGCGAGGATGCGGGCGAGTTCGAGGACGCGAAGGCCGGCGAGGGGAGGCGTCATATCGGTCTCATCCTCGGGTTGAAGGCGGCGAAGTCGGGACGGTGGCACCCTTAGCCGATCGAACTCGAGTTTTCATCCATCCCCAAACAGTGAAGCCTCGAGCAAGCTCGACCATGTTACGCATTGAGCCGACGGGAGGGGGGGCTCGGCTTGGCTTCGGTCCGGCTGCAAGGAGAGGGGCGATCTCCATGGCACTCGATGCGGCGGCCGCGCGGCAGGCTCGGATCGCATTTCAACGCTTCGGCCTCGGCCCGAAGCCCGGTGGACCGAAACAGATCGGCTCAGACCCGAAGGCGGCGCTGCTCGACGAGCTCGATCGGCCAGGCGGGGCCCTGATCACGTCCGGCGATCTACCCGGCTACCGTGAGGCCTGCTCGGTCAGCCAGCGCGATTTCGACCGCCCCTACGCGGTGTTCCACCAGGAACGGCGAGCGCGGCTCGGCCAGGCGGTGAAGCCGGAGATCGGGCTGCTCGAACGGCTGGTGACGTTCTGGAGCAACCACTTCTCCATGACCGTGTGGAAGGATCAGGTGATCCTCGGCACGATCGGCCAGCTCGAGCGCGACGTCATCCGGCCGAATGTGCTCGGCTCCTTCACCGACATGCTGCTCGGCGTCATGCGCCACCCGGCGATGATCGCCTATCTCGACAACGACGATTCGATCGGCCCGCGCTCGCCCATCGGCAAGTCCTGGGGCGCCGGCTTCAACGAGAACCTCGCCCGCGAGGTGCTGGAGCTGCACACGATGGGCGTCGGCGGCGGTTACACCGAAGCCGACGTCACCGCCTTCGCGCGCATCCTCACCGGCTGGTCCTATGTGCGCGGCTGGGAGGCCGACAACGGCTGGAACGGCGGCACCGACGAGAATCGCGGCCAGTTCATCTTCCGCGCCGACTGGCACGAGCCCGGCGGCATCGAGCTCATGGGCAAGCGCTACCCGGCGGCTGGTCAGGAGCAGGGCGAGGCGGTGCTGCGCGATCTCGCCGTGCATCCGAAGACGGCCGAGCACCTCGCCTTCAAGCTCATCCTGCACTTCCTCACCGACGAGCCGACGGAAGCGATGGTGGCTCCGGTCGCGGCGGCGTTCCTGTCCTCGGGCGGCGACCTCGGGGCGACGACGCGGGCGCTGGTCGCGCTGCCGGAGGCGTGGTCGCTGCCGCTGAAGAAGCTGCGGACCCCCTACGAGCTCGCCATCGCGCAGTACCGCGCCACCGGCACAGAGGTTCCGAACGACGACGACATCTGGACCTTCACCGAGCCGATGCGGGCGCTCGACAACCTGCCGTGGGAGCGCGGCCCGCCCGACGGCTATCCCGACGAGACGGCGGCCTGGCTGAATGCGGACGCGATGCGCGTGCGGCTCGATACGGCGCTCCTGTTCGTCGACGTCTTCGGCGAGGACGACTGGCCGGTGCCCGGCGACCTCGCGCGCGATCTGTTCGACAGCGCGCTGTCACAGCCGTCGAAGGCGGCGCTGCGCAAGCCGGCGGACAATCGCGCTGCGATGACGCTCCTGTTGATGCTGCCCGAATTCCAGCGGAGGTGACGATGCGCGATCAAAACGATCTGCGGCGCGCCGCAGCCGAAGGCTGCGCCGAGTCCCGCCTGCTTCTGACCCGCCGCGCCATGCTGGGCGTCACGGCCGGCCTGTTCTCCGCCGCCTATCTGCCGCGTGATGCGATGGCCGCCGACGGCGATGCGCGCCTGCTGGTGGTGGTGCTGCGCGGCGGCACTGACGGGCTTTCCGTCGTCGTGCCGACCGGTGACCGCGACTATGAGCGCCTGCGCCGGGACATCGCCATCCCCACCGAGGCGACCATCCGCCTCGACGGCGATTTCGGCCTGCATCCGGCGATGCGCGGGTTCGGCAAGCTGTTCGCCAAGAGGCAGGCGGCGGTCGTGCATGCCACCTGCGTACCCCTGCGCAATCGCTCGCATTTCGACTGCCAGGACAACTTGGAGAACGGCCTGCCGGGGACCGGCGCGGTCAACGCGACCGGTTGGCTGAACCGCCTGCTCACGGCGCTGCCCGCCGGTGATCCGGTGGCCAAGCGCGGCGCTATCCAGGTCGGTGAGGCACCGCTCATCCTGCGTGGACCGGCGCCGGTGCTCGGCTGGTCGCCGACCTGGTTCACGCCGGCCGGCCGCGACATCCGGAGGCCGCTGCTCTCCGTCTATGAGGAGATCGACCGCCCGCTTCACTCGGCGCTGAAACGCGGCATCGAGGCGAACAACCTCGCCTTGAAGTCGGACGCCGACGATGGCTCGGACATCAGCGCCCTGCGCAAGGGCTTCGTCGGCGCCGGGCATTTGCTCGCCGAGCCGAACGGACCGCGCATCGCGGTGCTGTCGGTCGGCAACTGGGACACGCACTCCGGCCAGGGTGGCACCGAGGGCTTTCTCGCCGACCGGCTCGCCGAACTCGACGAGGCGATCGGAGACTTCCGCAAGGCGATCGGCTCGACCTGGAAAAAGACCGTCGTGCTCTGCGCCACCGAGTTCGGGAGAACGGCGCACGTCAATGGCGACCGCGGCACCGACCATGGCGTCGGCACCGTCGCCTTGCTCGCCGGCGGTGCCGTCGCCGGCGGCAAGGTCTTCGGCGACTGGCCGGGGCTCGCGCCGAACAAGCTGTTCGAGGACAGTGACCTGCAGGCGACGACGGACCTCAGGGCTGTCTTCAAGGGCGTGCTGCGCGCCCACCTCGACGTGCCCGCCGGCCTGCTCGACAAGTCGATCTTCCCGGAGTCCGCCAAGATCGCGCCGCTGACGCAGCTCATCGCGGGCGGCGACCGCGAACGGACATCGGGCACGGCGGACACCGGTCGCCCGGTTCGCCAGCGCCCGCTGCCGCCGATCGCGCGCTACCGGGCGAAACAGGCCGGCGTTTCGCTCTGACACCGGCCGGCGAGGGCGGGTGTCCCGCCTGGTCGGCGGCGCCGCTCAGTCGAGCAGGGCGTCGAGGCCGCGGGTGAGGCCAGAGCGGGCGCCGACCTTGCGGGCGGCGAGCAGCGTGCCGGCGACATAGGGCGAGGCCGACGAACCGGCATCATGGCGGATCGTCAGCCGCTCGTCCGGCGCGCCGAACACTGCCTCGCACGACAGCACGAACGACGGCAGGCGCAGCGAATGCACCTGCACCGGCGTCGGCTGGCCGACTGCCGCGCCGCGCGTCGCCGGCAGGCCGGAGAGCTCCGCCACCGGCTTCGAGTTCGGCGCCTGACGGGCCGCCGCCAGCATCTCGGCGAGCTCGCGGGCGGTGCCCGACGGCGTGTCGGGTTTCTTCGCGGAGGCGTAGTCGATGATCTCGACGTCGGCGACGTACTTGGCCGCCTCCAGCGTGAACCGCCGGAGCAGCGTCGCGGTGATCGAGAAGTTGCCGGCCGCGACGACGCCACGACTGAGCGTCACCGCGGCGTCGTGGATCTCGGCATAGTCGTCCGCGCCGAGGCCGGACGTGCCGACGACGACGTGGCGGCCGGCGGCCAGCGCGGCGAGCACATGGCCCTTGACGACGTTCGGCTTCGAATAGTCGACGACGACCTCGGACGGCGCCGCGAGCGCCTCCTCCAGGGTCGCGACGATGGTGACGCCGACCGGGTCGAGCCCCGCCGCCTCGCCGGCATCTCTACCGGCAGCGGTGCGGGCCACGGCGGCCGCGAGCGTCAGGTCGCCGGCGCTGGTGATCGCCGCCACCAGCGCCTTGCCGACCCAGCCGGTCGCGCCGACCAGGGTGATGCGGACCATGATCGGCTCCTCGCTCCGGTTGCGACGTCTCAGTAGACGGCTTCGCTCAGCAGAGTGGCTAGTCTCAGAAGAACGCCTGGATGCCGGTCTGGGCGCGGCCGAGGATGAGGGCGTGCACGTCGTGGGTGCCCTCGTAGGTGTTGACCGTCTCGAGGTTCACCATGTGGCGGATGACGTGGTACTCGCCGGAGATGCCGTTGCCGCCGTGCATGTCGCGCGACATGCGGGCGACGTCGAGCGCCTTGCCGCAGTTGTTGCGCTTCACGAGCGAGATCGCCTCCGGCAGCACGCTGCCCTCGTCCATCAGCCGGCCGACGCGCAGCGCCCCCTGCAGGCCGAGCGCGATCTCGGTCTGCATGTCGGCGAGCTTCTTCTGGATCAGCTGGTTGGCCGCGAGCGGCCGGCCGAACTGCTTGCGGTCGAGGGTGTAGTTGCGGGCGGCGTACCAACAGAACTCCGCCGCCCCCATGGCGCCCCAGGCGATGCCGTAGCGGGCGCGGTTGAGGCAGCCGAACGGGCCCTTCAGGCCGGAGACGTTCGGCAAAAGGTTTTCTTCCGGCACGATGACGCCGTCCATGACGATCTCGCCGGTGATCGAGGCGCGCAGCGACACCTTGTTCTCGATCTTCGGCGCCGTCAGGCCCTTCATGCCCTTTTCGAGGATGAAGCCGCGGATGGCGCCGCCGTGTGCCTCCGACTTCGCCCAGACGATAAAGACGTCGGCGATCGGCGCGTTGGTGATCCAGATCTTCGAGCCGGTGAGGCGGTAGCCGTCCGACACCTTCTCGGCGCGCGTGCGCATGCCGCCGGGATCGGAGCCGTGGTCGGGCTCGGTGAGACCGAAGCAGCCGACCCACTCGCCGGTGGCGAGCTTCGGCAGGTAGCGCTTGCGCTGCGTCTCGTCGCCATAGGCGTAGATCGGGTGCATGACGAGGGACGACTGCACGCTCATCGCCGAGCGGTAGCCCGAATCGACCCGCTCCACTTCCCGCGCGACGAGCCCATAGACGACGTAGGAGGCGTCGGCGCCGCCGTACTCCTCGGGGATCGTCGAGCCGAGCAGGCCGAGGGCGCCGAGCTCCGTCATGATCTCGCGGTCGAAGCGCTCCTCGGCGAAGGCCGACAGCACGCGCGGCTGCAGCTTCTCCTGGGCATAGTCGCGCGCGGCGTCGCGCACCATCCGCTCGTCCTCGGTGAGCTGCGCCTCCAGCAGGAAGGGGTCCTCCCAGACGAAGGAGGCGGCTGCGGGAGCGGGGTGACCGGTCTTCTCGGCGGGTGCGGACATCGAACGGATTCCTCGAAAGCGCGGGCACGGCGGGCGTGCCGAACTGCCGGCACATTCGCGCAAGGGGCCGCAGGGAGCAAGGTTCGCGCTTGCGCTCGGGCACAGCACGACCGACCTTGTCGCCCGCGGCGGGAACTGCGCCGTGCCGCGGGTCTTATCGCAAGATGGGGCCGTCCGCCGCGAAACCAAGATCGCGGCACCGAGACCGGGCCGGGAGGGGCCATGCAGCCGATCACGTCCGTCGTCGCCGACATCGGCGGCACCAATGCCCGCTTCGCCTGGCTCGACGCCGCCGGCCAGCCCTTCGGGGTGAAGGTCCTGCCGGTGCGCGACTATGCCGGCATCGCCGAGGCCTTCCTCGCCTTCACCGAGGGCGTGCCGGTCGAGCAGGCCTCGGTCGCCGTTGCCTGCCCGGTCAACGAGGACCTGATCAAGCTCACCAATTCGCCGTGGGTGTTCTCAAAAAGCGCCACCCGGGAGCGTCTGGCGCTCACCCGCTTCGACGTCATCAACGACTTCACCGCCCAGGCGCTGGCGCTGCCTCGGCTGACCGGCGCCGACCTCGTGCCGGTCGGCCCGGCGATGCCGGTGCGCGCGACTGAGCCGCTGGCGGTGGTGGGGCCGGGGACCGGCCTCGGCGTCGGCGGGCTCCTGCCGGTCGGGCCGGGGCGCTGGGTGCCGATCTCGGGGGAGGGCGGCCACGTCTCCTTCGGCCCCGTCGATGCGCTGGAGCGCGAGGTGCTGGCGCGGCTGTCGCAGCGCTACGATCGTGTCTCGACCGAGCGCATCCTCTCCGGCGCCGGCCTCGTGCTCCTCCACCAGACGCTGGAAGAGATCGACGGCCGCGCCGACGACGGACTGACCGACGCCGCCGCGATCACCGCCGCCGGCCTCGCCGCCGACGGCCCGGCGCGGGCGACGCTCCTGCGCTTCCTGGCCATCCTCGGCTCGGTCGCCGGCGATGTCGCGCTCACATTGGGGGCGACCGGCGGCACCTTCATCGGCGGCGGCATCACGCCGCGCCTTTTACCGCTCGTGCCCGAAAGCCAGCTGCTCGCCCGCTTCCACAACAAGGGCCGCGTCGGCCGCATGCTGAAGGACGCACCCCTCAACGTCGTCGTGGCGCCGTGGGCGGCGTTGCATGGGGCGGCGGCAAGGCTCGACCACCCGGCGCCGGGGTGAGGCGCTACTCCGCCGCCATCGCCTGTTCGTAGCTCGACGACAGCCGCAGCCACTCCTCCTCGGCGCGGGCAAGCGAGCGGACGGCGTCGGCGCGTTCCTTGGCGAGGCGGGTGCCGCGCTGCGGGTCGGCGGTGAAGGCGGCCGCGTCCGCCATCGCCGCGTCGAGGCGGGCGATCGTCGCCTGCAGCTTCTCGACTTGTTTCTCGGCCTCGGAGATCTGCTTCTTCAAAGGCGCGAGCTGGCCGCGGCGGTCGGCGGAGGCCTTGCGGCGGGCCTGCGAGTTCTCGCCGCCGTCGCGGCGGTTCTCGCGGGTGTTGCCGAGGACGAGGCGGCGGTAGTCCTCGAGGTCGCCGTCATAGGAGCGCACGCCGCCGTCGGCGACGATCCACAGCCGGTCGGCGGTCGATTCGACGAGATGCCGGTCGTGGCTGATCAGGATGACCGCGCCCTCGAAGCCGTTCACCGCATCGACGAGGGCCGCGCGGCTGTCGACGTCGAGGTGGTTGGTCGGCTCGTCGAGGATCATCAGGTTGGCGCCGCCAAGCGTCGCGAGGCCCATCAGCAGGCGCGCCTTCTCGCCGCCCGACAGGTCTTTCGCCGGCGTGTCCATGCGGTTGGTCGGCAGGCCGAAGCGGTCGACGGTGCCGCGCACCTGCGATTCGCCGAGGTTCGGCAGCCGCGCCCGGACGTGCTCGACCGGCGACTGCGCCGGCACGAGGTCGTCGAGCTGGTGCTGGGCGAAGAAGGCGACGTTGAGCTTCGGCGCCCGCATCATGTGACCCGACAGCGGCGGCAGCCGGCCGCCGATGAGCTTGGCGAAGGTCGACTTGCCGTTGCCGTTCGAGCCCAAGAGCGCGATGCGGTCGTCGTCGTCGATACGGAGTGACAGCCGCGACAGCACCGGCTTGTCCGGCGCGTAGCCGACCGAAACGCCGTCCAGCGTGATGATCGGCGGGGCGAGGATCGCGGTGGGCTTGGGGAAGTGGAACGGCCGGACGTTGTCCTCGACGACGGCGGAGATGGTCGCCATCTTTTCCAGCCGCTTCATGCGCGACTGCGCCTGGCGTGCCTTCGAGGCCTTGGCGCGGAAGCGGTCGACGAAGGCCTGCAGGTGCTTGCGCTCGGCGATCTGCTTCTCGCGCGACTTCGTCTGCAGCGAGCGCGCCTCGATGCGCTGGCGCTCGAACGAGTCATAGCCGCCGCGATAGGAGACGAGCTGGCCCTGGTCGAGATGGACGATGGTGTCGACCGCCTTGTTGAGGAGATCGCGGTCGTGGCTGATCAGCACGATGGCGTGCGGATAGCGCGACAAATAGTTCTCGAGCCAGAGGGTGCCCTCGAGGTCGAGATAGTTGGTCGGCTCGTCCAGCAGCAAAAGGTCGGGGGCGGAGAACAGCACGCCGGCGAGCGCCACGCGCATCCGCCAGCCGCCGGAGAACGACGAGCACGGCCGCGCCTGCGCCGCCGCGTCGAAGCCGAGGCCCGACAGGATCGCTGCCGCCCGCGCTTCGGCCGAATGGGATTCGATGTCGGCCAGCCGCACATGGATTTCGGAGATGCGGTCGGGGTCGGTCGCGGTCTCGGCCTCGGCGAGAAGCTCGGTGCGCTCCTTGTCGGCCTCCAGCACCACCTCGACGAGCGACTGCTCGGTGGCCGGCGCCTCCTGCGCCACCTGGCCGATGCGGACGCCGCGGTTGATCGAGATCTCGCCGCCATCGGGCGTGATCTCGCCGGTGATCAGCCGGAACAGCGTCGTCTTGCCGGCGCCGTTGCGCCCGACGAAGCCGATCTTGGTGCGCGCGGGCACGAGCAGGCTCGCCTTGTCGAGCAGCGTGCGGCCGGCGATGCGATAGGTGAGGTCTGAGATCGTGAGCATGACGGCGCTGATGTGCCCGCTTTCGGCGCATTAGACAATCGCTGCGCTGCAATATGACCGTTCGGCGGATTGCCGCGTGGTCGCGAGCGGCACTAGGATCGCTTGACGGGTACCGTCGCTCTCGGAGGGGATCAGGCCATGTGCGTGCCAGGCTGTCAGGAATTCGTCTACCGCAAGCTGTCGCGGCGCAACTTCTTCAAGGGCGTGGGTGCCACCGCCGTGGCGGCGACCGTCTTCCAGGCCTCGGCCGTGCCGGCGCGGGCGGCAACCTTCACCAAGGCGGTCGACCTCACCCACGTGCTGGCGCCGGACTTCCCGACCTATCCCGGCGTCCCGGCGATCGAGATCAAGCCGAAATACGTCATCGACAAGGACGGCTACAACCTCAATATCTGGACGCTCGAAGAGCACGTCGGCACCCACATGGACGCCCCGCTGCACTTCGCCAAGGCCGACAGCGGCGCCCAATCGGTAGCCGAGATCCCGGTCGGCTCGCTGGTCGTGCCGCTCGTCGTCATCGACGTGAAGGCGAAGGCGGCCGCTGATCCCAACTACATGGTGACGACCGACGACCTCGCCGCCTTCGAGGCGGCGAACGGCGCCATCCCCGCCGGCGCCTGCGTCGCCATGAACTCGGGCTGGTCGTCGAAGGTCGGCACCCCCGGCTTCCGCAACGCCGACGCGGCGGGCGCCATGAGCTTCCCCGGCTTCAGCAAGGCGGCGACCGATGCGCTCTCGGCCAAGAACGTCGTCGGCATCGCCGTCGACACGCTGTCGCTCGACCCGGGCAACTCGAAGGACTTCGCCGTCCACTATTCCTGGCTCCCCTCCGGCCACTGGGGCCTCGAGTGCGTCGCCAACCTCGACGACGTTCCGGCGACGGGGGCGACCCTGGTGGTGGGCGCGCCGAAGGTGAAGGACGGGACGGGCGGGCCAAGCCGGCTGATCGCGCTGGTGTGAGGGGGGGGCGGCCGCAACCGTACTCCTGCGGGGGGACTGGCGGATCGCCGCACAGCTGTACTACACATCCTGCGGTGGTGTCGCTCGACACCACCGCAAAACCAGTTTTCGTGCGCTAACACGCACTTCTCCATTGCATTCAGATCACGGCACTGGTTGCACGCGCGACGCCTTCATACCCCCGCCCTGGGATTCCGGTCGCCCTGCGATCCACGCTTTCCTCCGGTCCCAATCCGCCCACGGCAACACCCGCCCGCCGGACCTCCCCGACGAAGGCCTCCAGCCTGCCGCTAGGACGCTTCGCTGGGCACCCGGCGCCCTTGACGGTGCGTTGGGTCACCACTTCGGTACCGAGAGTGACGGGGCGGGGGCGATTTTCGACGCTCTTTCAGCAGCATGCGCTTCACCGACCACGCAGACACTGCGGCGGCTCTATGAGACGATGCTGCACGGCAGTGGCGCCATCGCCGCAGCTGACGGCTTGATCTCGCTGCTCGTGGCCACTCCGCCGTCCGACATTGAAGCACTCTATCGGATAGCCGTATGGCTCGCTGAGGAGAGCCCCGATCGCGAACCGGTGAAGTTTGGCATCGTGCTCCTTGGATGCATCCGTGCAGACGAACCGCCAACCGAACTGCTTGCGACACTCGGCAGCCACGACGAGTTTACCCTCTATGTCGCCGAAGCATTCGCGAAGCTGCCGGGTCGGGCGGAGCAAGAGGGCGCGCTGTGGCAATTGGCAAAGCGCGTCTCGGGCTGGGGCCGTATTCACGTCGTCGAGCGGCTCGCTGGCACGAGCGACCCCGCGATCAGGGACTGGATGCTGCGTGATGGTTTCCGCAACTCGGTCATGTACGAATATCTTGCCTACACGTGTGCAGAGAGCGGCGGCCTCTTGGACGCCCTACGGGCCGAGCGGGTTGACGACCATCTGATCTGTAGCGCTGGAGAGATCATCAATGCGCTTATTGTCGGTGGTCCGGCACAGGACGTCGGCGACTATGTTGACAGTGCTGAGGTTATCACACTCTTTGTCGAACTCGTCGAACGGCGGCGCCTTTTGCGTCTGGTCGTTCTGCGGTCCCTGAAGAAGATCGGGCGCTTTGCAGCCGCGTCCTCGCGTTCCTGGGATGGCATGGCCTGCAAGGCTTGGTCGGCATCACTTCGCAGCGACATCGTCTCGGCTGTCGACAGAGTTAAGGAGTGGCCCGAGTGGCCGCGCCTGGTCCGTGCGGCGCTCGACTCGCCAGATCATGAGGTGTTCTACGACGCGGATGTTGTGGCCACGTTCGTCGGCGTCGACGCGTGGGAGAAGCGCTTCGAGCGCCAGGCGGGAAGCAAGGATCGCTATCACTGGAGCGACCTGATGCGTACGCAAGATGTCGACCGTGTTCGCCGCGTCGTTGATCTCGCGACGAGGCAGCTCGACCTCAAAGCCATAGCGACTGGGCCAGAGGGATCACTGGGATTTGGGAAAAGCTTCGACGACCACACGAGCCTCGGCTTCATCGTCAAGCACCTGGCATCGTATCGGGGCGTCGGCTGGGAACTTGTCTCCGCGGCGCTTCGCACTCCGGGCGCCAGATTGAGAACTGATGCCGTTGAGACGTTGCATGCTTGGGGCCGCGACAGCTGGACCGCTGAGATGACAGAGGCCCTGCTGTTTGCCCGCCTGCAGGAGCCTGATCCGGCGCTGCGGGGGAGAATGGATGAGTTACTGTCGGCGGCACCCGTTGCTTCCAACGGTCAGATGAGGCAGCGGGGGATTGACCGGCCCGCGACGCCTCCAGAGACCTCGCAATGACGATCTACTTCACCGCCGACACCCACTTCTCCCACGACGCCATCATCCGCTTCTGCGATCGCCCCTTCCGCGACGCCCAGGCGATGGACGATGCACTCGTCGCCAACTGGAACCGCCGTGTCGGACCGGATGACACGGTGTTCCACCTCGGTGACTTCTGCTGGCGAAAGGGTGATGGCCTTTCGCTTCTCGCTCAACTGCGAGGGCGGAAGCACCTGATCCTCGGCAATCACGATTCGAAAGAGATCGCCGAGGCGACAGCCTGGGAGAGTGTGAGCCATTACCGCATGATCCGGCGACAGCCGTGAGTGCATCCCGACTTCGTCTTGTTCCACTATCCGATCGAAGAGTGGGACAACGTCCGGCACGGCGCCATGCACCTGCATGGCCACGTGCACGCCCGGCTGCCACCGACCCGGCAGCGGCTCGATTTCGGCGTGGATTGCTGGGACTTTGCTCCGGTGAGCCTTAGGGAGGTGCTGGCTGTCGCGGAAGTGCTTCCCGCCCTTTCCGCCCCCGATCGCTTTGCATAGTTGCCGACTCAGACCGACCGAGAGGCGCACTTTCGGCCTTCCCGACCGCGTGATCGGCAATTTGTGTAGTCATCCCAGGCCTTGTGCCTGGGATCCATTCGCATCCACGAATGATACAGTACTCGTTGCCGCTGATCGTTGGGAGGGGCATGGATCCCAGGCACAAGGCCTGGGATGACCAGAATAGGGGGCCGCGAGACCCTAACGCGAGCGGCGCGTCGCCGTCGTCTCACCCCCAAAGTTTACATCCCCATCCCACTCTCCCGCTGGAACATAATCAAATCTAGGTCTGGCGCCTTGCCGGCGAGCCGCGTCAGCATCGCGTGGCACTGGCCTCTGTGGTGGGTCTGGTGGTTGAAAAAGTGCACCAGCGCCGGGGCGAGGGGTTGCTCCACGGGAACGGGCTTGGTGATCGGCTGGTAGCGGAAGCGGCCGGCGAGGGCGGCAGGCGTGAGGCCTTCCACCCAGGCGATGATGCGGGCGTCCTCGGCGCGGCGCGCGGTGGCGAGGTCGGCGAAGGCCTCATAGGGCACCTCGTCGAGCGCCCGCGGCGACGGGCCCTCGCCGGTGAAGCGGCGCATCCAGATGCGGTCGGCCGTGATCAGGTGGTTGAGCGTGCGGTGGACGGAGCCGAAGAAGGCGCCGCAGTCCATCCGGAGCGCATTGTCGTCCAGCGCGCCGGCCGCCTCGTAGACGCGCTGGTTGGCCCAGGCGTTGTAGCGGGCGAGCATGGGGAAAAGGCTCTCGGCCATTGTCATCTCCCGTCTTCGCCGCCGCGGGCGAACCGCTATGGTGGCGCGACCGCCATCGGTGGACTCGACTTTATAGGTCAATGATACTGACATACCTTAGGCGCAGAGCAAGCGCCGAGCAGCGCTGGGGAGAACCGCATGACCGCCTCACACGCCCGCGTCCTCTACGACCTCTCCGGCACCGGCGACCGCCGCTTCTCGCCCTATTGCTGGCGGGTGAAGCTGGCGCTCGCCCACAAGGGCCTCGCCTTCGAGACCCATGCCGTACCGTTCACCGGCATTCCGGCGTTGCTCGAGGGCCGCTTCAAGACGGTGCCGATCCTCGAGGACGGTGGAACCCTCGTCGCCGACAGCCTTGCCATCGCCGACTATCTGGAAGACACCTATCAGGGTCGGCCGAGCCTCTATGGCGGGCCGGGCGGACGGGCGGCGGCGCGCTTCGTCGACCGCTGGGCGGTGACGCAGCTTCATGCGCCGCTGGTGCGCATCGTCGTGCGCGACATCCACGATCGCCTCGAGCCGGCCGACCAGGTCTATTTCCGGCGGTCGCGCGAAGCGCGCTTCTCGATGTCGCTCGAAGAGATCGAGGACAAGTCGCCGGCCCGCATCGACGCCGTGCGTGCAGCGCTGGAGCCGCTCAGGGCGACGCTGGCGCTGCAGCCGTTCCTCGGCGGCGAGGGGCCGCTGATGACCGACTACTGCGTGTTCGGCACGCTGCAGTGGGTGCGCATCACCAGCCCGGTTGCGATCCTCGCCGAGGGCGACCCGGTGCACGCCTGGTTCGAGCGCTGCCTCGATCTCTATGACGGGCTGGGGCGCGGGGCCGTCACGGCCTGATCCCGCGACAGGACCGCTGCAAGTCTCGGCGCCAACACGTCGCGGCGCCAGGCGGCGGCGCGGCGTATCGGTCAGGGCGAAACACCGCCGCGCCGGCCGCCTTGTCGCCCCGGCGGGCGGCGGCTATACGTCCGCGCGCAATTTCCCCCGCAGTCGCGGACAGAAATGACCGGAGCCCGTACGAAAATGGCGATCGAACGCACCTTCTCGATGATCAAGCCGGACGCCACCCGGCGCAACCTCACCGGCAAGATCGTCGACCGTCTGGAGTCGGCCGGCCTGCGCGTCGTCGCCCAGAAGCGCATCCTGATCACCCGCGCCCAGGCCGAGGCCTTCTACGGCGTCCACCGCGAGCGGCCGTTCTTCGGCGAGCTCGTCGAGACGATGACCGCCGGCCCGGTGGTCGTGCAGGTGCTGGAGGGCGAGAACGCCATCCTGAAGAACCGCGAAGTGATGGGCGCCACCGACCCGAAGAAGGCCGACGCCGGCACCATCCGCAAGGACTTCGCCGTGTCGATCGGCGAGAACTCCGCCCACGGCTCCGACGCCCCGGAGACGGCCAAGCAGGAGATCGCCTTCTTCTTCTCCGAGAGCGAGATCACCGGCTGAGCCTTGCCGACAGGCGAGACCGACGGAGGCCGGCCGGTTGGCCGGCCCTTTTCGTTTCCAGGGGCGCTGGTTGTGACTTTCCGGCCACGCGGGGCTTCGCACCGGGGCGCGATGGTCGCGCCGCCGTCAACCGCGGCACCGCACGCTTGCTCCGCCTTGGGCGAGGTCTAAAGTCGACCGGGCCGCCGTCCTGCCGCGCCCCCTCCCGCCGCGCAGGCCCGCCCGAGGATCCGGCATGAACGCCGAAGCCGTCATCGTCCGCGCCTCCGCCTGTCCGCACGACTGCCCGTCGACGTGCGCGCTCGAGGTCGAGGTGCGCGGCGACGGCCGCATCGGCCGCGTCCGTGGGGCGCCGGACAACGACTACACGGCCGGCGTCATCTGCGCGAAGGTCGCCCGCTATGCCGAGCGCGCCAACCATCCCGACCGCCTGCTGCACCCGCTCGGCCGCGTCGGGCCGAAGGGGTCGGGGCGGTTCGAGCCGATCTCGTGGGAGGCGGCGCTCGACCGCATAGCGGAAGCCTTCGTGGAGGCCGAGGCGCGCTTCGGGGCGCAGTCGGTGTGGCCTTTTTTCTACGCCGGCACGATGGGCCTCGCGCAGCGCGACGGCCTCAACCGGCTGACCCACGCCAAGCGCTACTCGCGCACCTTCGGGACGATCTGCGTGAACCCGGCCTGGACCGGCTACATCGCCGGCACGGGTCTGCTCGCGGGACCGGACCCGCGCGAGATGGCGGTGGCCGATATCGTCGTCATCTGGGGCACCAACGCGGTCGCCACCCAGGTCAATGTGATGACGCACGCGGTGAAGGCGCGGAAGACGCGCGGCGCCAAGATCGTCGTCGTCGACGTCTACCGCAACGCCACCGCCGACCAGGCGGATCTGGCCCTGATCCTGAAGCCCGGCACAGACGCGGCGCTCGCCTGCGCCGTCATGCACGTGCTCTTCCGCGACGGTTACGCCGACCGGGAATACCTAGCAAAATACGCCGATTGCCCGGTGGAGCTCGAGAGCCACCTGAAGTCGCGGACGCCGGAATGGGCGGCGGTGATCACCGGGCTCACGGTTGCGGAGATCGAGACCTTCGCGCGGATGATCGGCACGACGCCGCGCACGTTCCTGCGCCTCGGCTACGGCTTCACGCGCTCGCGTAATGGCGTCGTGTCGATGCACGCCGCCGCCTCGATCGCCACCGTCGCCGGCCTCTGGCAGCACGAGGGCGGCGGCGCCTTCCACAACAACGGCGCGATATACCGGCTTGACAAGACGATGATCGAGGGGCTCGACGTCGTCGACCCGGCGACGCGCCAGCTCGACCAGTCGCGGCTCGGGCAGGTTTTGGTCGGCGAAGCCGACGCGCTGCTGGGCGGTCCGCCGGTGAAGGCGATGATCGTGCAGAACACCAATCCGGCTGCCGTCTGCCCGGAGCAGCGCAAGGTGGCGGCGGGGTTCGCGCGCGAAGACCTGTTCCTCGCCGTCCACGAGCAGTTCCTGACGGAGACGGCGCGGATGGCCGACGTCGTGCTGCCGGCGACGATGTTCACCGAGCACGACGACATCTACAAGGGCGGCGGCCACCAGTACCTGCTCTACGGGCCGAAGCTCGTCGAGGCGCCGGGCGAGTGCCGCGAGAATCACTTCGTCCAGGTCGAGCTCGCCCGCCGTCTCGGTGCCGAGCACCCGGGCTTCGCCATGAGCCCGCGCGAGCATGTCGACTGGATGCTGCAGGCTTCGGGCTACGGCACCGTCGACGAGCTCGAGACCGGCCGCTGGAAGGATATGCAGCCGGACTTCCGCTCGGCGCACTATCTCGACGGCTTCGCCTATCCGGACGGCAAGTTCCGCTTCCGGCCGGACTGGACGGCCGTGCCGTTCGCCAATGCCGGGGCGATGGGGCCGTGGGCCGCCGCGCCGTCGCTGCCCGATTTCTGGCCGGTGATCGAGGCCGCGACCGAGGCCGAGCCGTTCCGCCTCGTCACGGCGCCGGCGCGGTCGTTCCTCAACACCACCTTCAACGAGATGGCGTCGTCGCTTGCCCGCGAGAAGCGCCCGACGCTGCTGATGCACCCCGACGACGCCGCGCCGCTCGGCCTCGGGGAGGGGGCGATCGCCCGCATCGGCAACGCGCGGGGGGAGGTGCGGCTGCACGTCGCGCTGTTCGACGGGCTGAAGCGTGGCGTGGTGGTGTCGGAAGGGCTGTGGCCGAACGACGCCTTCCTCGACGGTGAGGGCATCAACGTGCTCACCGGCGCGGACCCGGTGGCACCGTTCGGCGGTGCGGCCTTCCACGACAATCGGATTTGGATCGGGATCGGGTGACGTGCCGTGCCGAAGGGCCGGGCGTCCGTGCAGGTGAATGATGATGCGGATGGTTTCGTGGGTGGCGGCGGCGGTCGTCGCGTCGAGTTTTGCCGGTCCGGCGGCGGCTCAGCAGGCGGTGGTCGACGCCGACAGCCTGAAGCGGCAGCTTACGGACGCGTGTGTCGTCGAGGTCTGGCGGCGGCCGGAGATGACGGAGGCGCGCGACACCGCCGTGCGGCGCTGCCAGTGCGTCACCAACAAGATTTTCAAGGACTTGAAGCCCGAAGAGGTGGCGTCGGCGTCCTATACGCGGCCGCTGACCGGTCCGGCCCGCACCGCCGTGCTGGCGGCGCTGTCGACCTGCGGCGCCTGAGGCGCGCTCAGGCCGGAGGCCAGACAAACGCCGCCGGCGGCTCGCCGCCGCCGGTGTGCACCACCCGCTCACCGTGAACGACCGCGTGGCCACTGGCGACGGCGGCGAGCGCCTGCGGGTAGATGCGGTGCTCGGCGGCGAGCACGCGGGCCGCCAGCGTGTCGGATGTGTCGCCGTCGACGACCGGCACGGCCGCCTGCACAATGATCGGCCCGACGTCCATCTCGGCACGGACGAAGTGCACGGTGCAGCCGTGCAGCGTCACGCCGGCCGCAAGCGCCCGCGCGTGGGTGTGCAGGCCCTTGAAGGACGGCAGCAGCGACGGGTGGATGTTGATCATCCGGTCGCGCCATTTCTCCACGAAACCCGGCGTCAAAAGCCGCATGAAGCCGGCGAGGCAGACGATCTCGGTCTCGGCCGCCACCAGCGCGGCGTCGACGGCGGCGTCGAAAGTCTCACGATCCGAATATGATCTGTGATCAATGATCACGGTCTCGATGCCGGCGGCCGCCGCCTTGGCGAGGGCGCCGGCGTCGGGGCGGTTGCAGATCACCCGGACGATCTCGGCCGGAAAGGCGAGGTCGCTGGCGGCGGCGATCAGCGCCGCCATGTTGCTGCCGCCGCCGGAGACCAGCACCGCGGTCCGCTTGCGGGCGGGCGTGCTCACAGCGACAGGCGGCCGTCGAAGACGACGGCGCGGTCACCGCGCGGCACGATCGTGCCGAGCCGCATCACCGTCTCACCGGCGGCTTCAAGCGTCGTGAACACCGTGTCGGCGGCGGCGGGCGCGCAGACCACCACCATGCCGACGCCGCAGTTGAAGGTCCGCACCATCTCGGCCTCGGCGATGCGGCCGTCGCGGGCGAGCCAGCCGAACACCGGTGGCGGCGCGATGACGTCGAGGTCGATGCGGGCGGCGAGCGTCGCCGGCAGCACCCGCGGGATGTTCTCGACCAGGCCGCCGCCGGTGATGTGGGCAAGCGCCTTGATGCCGTCGGTGGCGGTCAACGCCGTGAGCAGCGGCTTCACGTAGATGCGCGTCGGCGCGAGCAGGGCGCGACCAAGTGTCGTTTCCGCCTGGAACGGGCAGGGGTCGCCGTAACTGATACGGTCGGCCTCGACGATGCGGCGCACCAGCGAGTAGCCGTTCGAGTGCACGCCGGAGGAGGCGAGGCCGAGCACCACGTCGCCGGCGGCGACGTCGTCCCGCGGCAGCAGGCGGTCGCGCTCGACGGCACCGACCGCGAAGCCGGCGAGGTCGTAGTCGCCGTCGCGGTAGTGCCCCGGCATTTCCGCCGTCTCGCCGCCGACCAGCGCCGCGCCGGCCTGCCGGCAGCCCTCGACGATGCCGGCGACGACGGCGGTAGCGACCGCCACGTCGAGGCGGCCAGTGGCGTAGTAGTCGAGGAACATCAGCGGCTCGGCGCCCTGCACGACGAGGTCGTTGACGCACATCGCCACGAGGTCGATGCCGACCGTGTCGTGGACCCCGGCCTCGAACGCAACGCGCAGCTTGGTGCCGACGCCATCGGTGGCCGCCACCAGCAGCGGGTCGCGGTAGCCGGTCGCCTTCAAGTCGAAGACACCGCCGAAACCGCCGATCGCTGCGTCGGCGCCGGGGCGCGCGGTGCGGCGCACCAGCGGGGCGATCGCCCGCACGAGCGCGTCGCCGCGGTCGATGTCGACACCGGCGGCGGCGTAGGTGAAGGGCTCGGGAGAGGCCGGGTCGCTCATGGTGGCTCCGCTGAGGCTGGCCGCGCGGTGCGGGGAGGCGCATTCCGTCGGCCAATGGTGGATGCTATGGCGCATTGCGCGTCCCCGTGGCAAGGCAGCGTCTCGCGAGCCCGCGCGACGTTGGGCAGGGCGCGACGTTTGGCAGAGCGAGATGTTTGGCGGAGCGGGACGCTTGGCAGAGTGCGCCGGCATCGCCATCTGAGACGACCGAGGGCGCGTGGGGAGACATTGTTGAGGTCCTGGTTCTTTCTGGTGCCGAACGTGATCACGCTGGCGCGGCTGTTCGCCGTCCCGGTCGTGGTTTGGGCGATTGCGACCGGCGAATCCGGCATCGCCTTTGCCCTCTTCGTCGCGGCAGGGATTTCCGATGCCGTCGACGGCTACCTGGCGAAGCGCTTCCACCTGGAGACCGAGCTCGGCGCCTACCTCGATCCGATCGCAGACAAGGCGCTGCTCGTCTCGATCTATGTCGCGCTGGCGATTGCCGGCGAACTGCCGGTCTGGGTGACGACGCTCGTGGTCGCTCGCGACCTGCTGATCGTCGGCGCCGTGATGCTGGCGGTGGTGCTCGGCCGGCCGGTGCGGGTCCGGCCAATCGCCATCAGCAAGGCCAACACGCTCGTGCAGATCGTGTTGGCCGCCGTCGTGCTGGCAGCGAACGCATTCGGCTGGACGCTGGCCTGGCCGACGCTGATCCTGATGCTGGCGGTCGCCGGCTTGACCGTCACCTCGGCGGGCGCCTATCTCGTCGAATGGATGGCGCACATGACGGCGGGGCCGACGCAGGCTCCCGGTTCGGGTTCCGGAGACAAGCAAGCGTGAGCGTCAGCCGTCAGATCGGCTTCTGGGTCGCCGCACTCGTCGGCCTGCTCGTCTTCACCTATATTTTCAGTGGCATCCTGCTGCCGTTCGTGGCCGGCATGATCCTCGCCTACCTGCTCGATCCCGTGGCGGACCGGATCGAGCGCTTCGGCATCAATCGTCTGATCGCCGCCCTGATCATTCTCGCCACCTTCGTCGTGCTGTTCGTGCTGGTGCTGATTCTGGTCCTGCCGATCGTCGGCCACCAGCTCGCCGCGCTACTGCGCACCCTGCCGGGGCACGTCACCTCGCTGCAGGACTTCGTGTCCCGCCATATCGATAGCGCGGGGCAGCTCCCGACCGTGCTCGGGATGCAGCCGACCGACCTCAAGTCGTCGCTCGGTGGTCTGCTGACCCAGGGGGCGCAGTGGTTTGCGACCATGCTGACGTCGATCTGGAGCGGCGGGCAGGCACTCCTGTCCGTGCTGGCGCTCCTCGTCGTCACCCCCGTCGTGGCGTTCTACATGCTGCTCGACTGGGACCGCATGGTTCGCGAAATCGACGGCTGGGTGCCGCGGCGCAGCGTCGATACCGTCCGCCAGCTCGCCCATGAGATGGACCAGGGCGTCTCCGGCTTCATCCGCGGCCAGGTCTCGGTCTGCCTCATCCTCGGCGCTTACTACGCCATCGGGCTGACTCTCGTCGGTCTCGATTTCGGGCTTTTGATCGGCATCTTCATCGGCATGATCAGCTTCATTCCCTATGTCGGCGCAACCATCGGCATGGTGTTGTCGATCGGCCTGGCGGTCGCGCAGTTCTGGCCGGAATGGACGATGATCGCCGCCGTCGCCGCCGTCTTCGCCGTCGGCCAGTTCGTCGAAGGCAACGTGCTACAGCCGAAGCTGATCGGCGAGCACGTCGGGCTGCACCCGGTGTGGCTGATGTTCGCGCTGTTCGCCTTCGGCTCGCTGTTCGGCTTCGTCGGCATGTTGATCGCGGTGCCGGCCGCGGCAGCCGTGGGCGTGCTCGCGCGTTTCGCCATCGGCCGCTACCTCTCCAGTCCGTTCTACACCGGTGGTCCGCGATCGGGGCCGGGATAGCCACCCGTGTCCGATCCCGGACGCCAGCTGCCGCTCTCGCTCGCGACACCAGCCTCGCGATCGCGAGAGGACTTCATCGTCGGCGCAGCCAACGCGGCGGCGGCGGCCCTCGTCGACCGCTGGCCGGACTGGCCGGCCCAGACGGCCCTCCTGGTCGGTCCGTCCGGGTCCGGCAAGAGCCATCTCGCCGCCGTGTGGGCGAGCCGCGCCGGGGCATCCATTCTTGACATCACGACGCTCGCCGGCACCGACCCGCTGGCGCTCGCCGACGCCGGCAACGTCGTCGTCGAAGACATCGACCGTGATCGTTCCGCCGATACGGCGTTGCTGCATCTCCTGAACGCGGCGCGCCAGCGCGACCGTTCCGTTCTGATGACGGCGGCCCTCGGCCCACACGAATGGACGACGCCGGTCGCAGACCTCGCCTCTCGCCTGCGCGCCGCCACGCCGGTGACGATCGCCGAGCCCGACGACGCGCTGCTCGCCCAGGTGCTCGTCAAGCTCTTCGCCGATCGGCAGATCGCCGTCGACCGCGCGGTGGTGGACTTCGTCCTGCGGCGTATGGAACGGTCGCTCGCCGCTGCCAACGCCTTCGCCGCCGCCTTCGACGCGGCTGCGCTCGCAGGCAAGCGCGCGCCGACGCGGGCGTTGGCCGCAGAGGTGCTGGAGCGACTGGAGGCGGGGGGAGGCGGGAGCGACGGATCGTGAGAGCCGTCGAACACTTCCGTCATACTTTGCGTGTAACCGAGCGGCGGGGTTTGGGAGGGGAAAATGGAGCAGGAAGTCATCGGGGCGTCCATGCCAGCGGAGGCTGACGGCGGCGAACCGGATCTCAGGGATCTTCCCACCCGCTTCGTCAACCGTGAGCTGTCGTGGCTGCAATTCAACCACAGGGTGCTGGAAGAAGCGGCGAACCCGCATCATCCGCTGCTGGAGCGCCTGCGTTTCCTCTCGATTTCGGCGAACAACCTCGATGAGTTCTTCATGGTCCGGGTCGCCGGCCTGCGCGGCCAGCAGCGGGCCGGCATCGAGACGCGCTCCGACGACGGGCTGACGCCGAGCGAACAGTTGGCGAGCATCGCCGAGGGCGTCGGCGGGCTGCAGAAAGCGCAACAGGAGCAGTGGCGCTCCCTGCGCACGCTGCTGGCCGGCACGCACATCTGGCTGGTCGACGGACCCGACCTTACCGACGTCGAGCGTCATTGGCTCGAGCGCTACTATCTCAGCCACATCTTCCCGGTGCTGACGCCGCTCGCCATCGATCCGGCCCATCCCTTTCCGTTCATTCCGAACCTCGGCTTCACCCTGGTCGTCGAGCTCGCCGCGCCCGAAGGCGACCGCATGGTGGCGCTGATCCGCGTGCCGGCGCAGGTCGACCGTTACATCCGGCTGCCCAATCGCCCGGGTGACCCGGCCGACAGCGCGCGCTTCGTCTCCCTCGAGGCGACGATCGGGCAGTTCATCGCGCGGCTGTTCCCGAGCTACCGGGTGCTCGGCGAAGGGGCCTTTCGCGTCATCCGCGATTCGGACCTGGAAATCGAGGAGGAGGCGGAGGATCTCGTCCGCCTGTTCGAGACCGCGCTCAAGCGCCGTCGGCGCGGGTCGGTCATCCGGCTGGAGATCGAACACACGACGCCGGAGCCGCTCCGCCGCTTCGTCGCCAATGCCCTCGGCGTGCTCGACGACGAAATCTTCCTGGTCGACGGTTCCCTCGCCCTGAAGGATCTGGCGCAACTCGTCGGGGTCGACAGGCCCGAACTCAAGTTCGTTCCCTACACGCCGCGCTTCCCCGAGCGCATCCGCGAGCACAACGGCGACTGCTTCGAGGCGATCCGCGCAAAGGACCTCGTCGTCCACCACCCCTACGAATCCTTCGACGTCGTCGTGCAGTTCCTCGCCCAGGCGGCGCGCGACCCGGATGTCGTCGCGATCAAGCAGACGCTCTACCGCACCTCGAAGGACTCGCCGATCGTCAAGGCGCTCGCCGAGGCGGCGGAGGCCGGGAAGTCCGTCACGGCCCTGGTCGAGTTGAAGGCGCGCTTCGACGAGGAGGCCAACATCCGCTGGGCGCGCGATCTCGAGCGGGCCGGCGCGCAGGTCGTCTTCGGTTTCATCGAGCTGAAGACGCACGCGAAGCTGTCGATGGTGGTGCGGCGCGAGGGCGGCAATCTCGTCACCTACTGCCACCTCGGCACCGGCAACTACCACCCGATCACGGCGCGCATCTACACCGACCTGTCGTTCTTCACCTGCGATGACGTGATTGCCCAGGACGTGGCGCGGATCTTCAACTACATTACCGGCTACGCTCGGCCGACCGAGGAGACCAAGCTCGCGGTTTCGCCGCTGTCGCTGCGCAAGCGCATCCTCGAACACATCGACGGCGAGATCGAGCACGCGCAGGCCGGCCGGCCGGCGCAGATCTGGCTGAAGATGAACTCGCTCGTCGATCCGCAGATCATCGACGCCCTCTATGACGCGAGCGAGGCCGGCGTCCAGATCGACATCGTCATCCGCGGCATCTGCTGCCTGCGGCCGGGGGTGCCGGGGCTGTCGGAGAACATCCGGGTCAGGTCGATCGTCGGACGCTTCCTCGAGCACAGCCGCATCTTCTGCTTCGGCAACGGGCATGGCCTGCCGTCGCCGCACGCCTACGTCTACATCGGCTCGGCCGACATGATGCAGCGCAATCTCGATCGGCGTGTCGAGGCGCTCGTGCCGATCGAGAACCCCACCGTGCACGCGCAGATCCTCGACCAGATCATGGTGGCGAACCTGACCGACAACGAACAGAGCTGGGAGCTCTTGCCTGATGGCGGCCATAGGCGTATCCACCCGGCTCCCGGCGAAGAACCGTTCAACGCCCAGCAGTATTTCATGAACAACCCATCGCTGTCCGGACGTGGCAAATCCCTCCTCACCGACTCGCCCAAGCCGTTCGCGAAGCGCCGTGGCAGCTGAAACCTCCGAGCGTCGCCCGGTCGCCGAGCCGGCGCCCGGGCGCCTGCCCGGCAACGGTCCGATCGCCGTCGTCGACATCGGCTCGAACTCCGTCCGTCTGGTTGTCTATGAGCGGCTCGCCCGCTCGCCGACGGTGGTCTTCAACGAGAAGGTCCTCGCCGGTCTCGGACGCGGCATCGCCAAGACCGGCCGGCTGATCGACGAGGCGACGAGCCAGGCGCTCGCCGCGCTGTCCCGCTTCCGCCAGATCTCCGACCAGCTCGGTGTCCGCTCGTTCGATGTGCTGGCGACGGCGGCGTCCCGGGACGCCGACAACGGCCCGGCCTTCATTGCCGAGGTCGAGCGCATCTGCCGTTCCCCGGTGACGGTGCTGTCGGGCGCCAGCGAGGCGCGCTACGCAGCCCTCGGCGTCGCCTCCGGCATCCACGCCCCGAACGGCATCGCCGGCGATCTCGGCGGCGGCAGCCTCGAAATCGTCGACGTCCGCGGTGGCGAGATGGGGGGCGGCCAGACGTTTCCGCTGGGCGGTTTGCGGCTGCAGGAGGCGGCCGATTCCTCGCTCCGCAAGGCCGAGAAGATCGCCGCCGACCTCCTCGCCGCCGACCCGCTTCTCGCGGCCGGCGAAGGCAGGGATTTCTACGCGATCGGCGGAACCTGGCGCTCGCTCGCGCGCCTGCACATGTTCCAGACCGGCTACCCGCTGCACGTCATGCACCAGTACACCATCCAGGCCGGCGAGGCGCTGGAGTTCTGCCGGACCGTGGCGCGCGGCAACGTCGACACACTCGATTCGATCGAGGTGGTCTCCCGTCAGCGTCGCGCCCTGCTGCCCTATGGTGCGATCGTCCTCGCCCAGATCATCCGGACCGCGAAGCCGCGCGCGGTCGTGCTGTCGGCGCTCGGCCTGCGGGAGGGTCTGCTCTATGAGCGCCTGTCGGAGGCCGAGCGGACGGTCGACCCGCTGATCGCGGCGTGCGAGGAGTTGTCCTTTCTGCGCTCGCGCTCGCCACGGATGGTGGCCGAGCTCGCCGCCTTCACCGGCCGTATCTTCGAGCTGATGGGCATCGATGAGACGCCGGACGAGCGCCGTCTGCGGACCGCGGCGTGCCTTTTGTCCGACATCGGCTGGCGGGCCCACCCGGACTATCGCGGCGAGCAAAGTGTCGCGATCATCTCCAATGCGTCGTTCATCGGCGTCGATCATCATGGCCGCGCCTACCTCGCGCTCGCCGTCTACTACCGACACTTCGGCCTGGTCGACGATGCCCTGTCGCCGCGACTGCGCGAACTCGCCACGACCCGGATCAAGGATCGGGCCCGCTGCCTCGGTGCGGCTCTGCGCCTTGCCTATGTGATCGCCGCTTCGGCGCCGGGCGTGCTGACGCGGACCCGGATTGACGGTTCCGGCGACAAGCTGACCCTCAGGCTTCCGACCGAATTTGCCCCGCTGGACGGTGAGGTGGTGCGCAAGCGCCTCGACCAGCTCGCCCGTCTCGGCGGCATGAGCGGAACGGTCGTGCTCGGCGAATAACGGCACATCCCGCTTCGGCGATAATATCCAAGGTTGTGCGAATCAGTTTCACATCATTGTGACGGCGGACAGGCAAGGTTAGTCTCATCCGGGCCGAAGCGGAGTCGCTTTGCCCCGAGAAACGAGAACCGGAGCCACCGCATGTCTTCACGCACGTCCATGGCCATCCTTGCCGGCCTGCTCGCCTGTGCTGGCGCAGCAACGGCACAGGCCGAAATCGAACCTGATCGCGCCAACGGCAAGTTCACCTGCCCGGGAAAGGCCGTCAAGCAGGACTGGATGCTGGTCGCTACGACCGGCGAACCGTTCTACTGCAAGCTCAGCGTCGACAGCAGCAACAAGATGAAGGGCGACTGCATCTCCACCGGCGAGCCGGACGAGACTGTGAAGGCGAGCGGCTCGCTCACTGTCAACAGCAAATGCGCCGTCACCGGCAACATCACCTTCAGCGACAGCGAAGGCAACAAGGCCAAGGGCGACATCACCGCGAACATGACGAAGAGCCAGACGACGATCATCGGCATCACCGTCAGCTCGCAGGGATCAGAGAAGGGCCAGTTCGGGACTTTCACCGCGATCCGGATGGAACAGTGATGCGCCTTCGCGCTGTCCAGTTCGCCGCGTTCGTCTCGAAGAAATCTATCTAGGAAGGTCGCCATGAAGTTCCGCAATTTCCTGCTGGCTGCCGGCGCGGTTGCCGCGCTCGTCGCATCGCCGGCCGTCGCTCAAGAGATCGAGGCCCAGAAGGGCTACAAGTGCGCCAGCAAGACGCTCGCAGCCGACTGGCTGCTCATCGTCTATAATGGCTCGCGACCCAACTACTGCAATGTTTCGATCGACAAGAACGGCAAAATCCAACAGTCCGAGTGTTTCGAGAAGAAGACCAACAAGGGGGTCGGCTCGTTCACTGGCACGCTCGAGATCACCAAGCGCTGCGCAATCAGTGGAACGCTGACCTACAAGCCGGCGTCTGGAAAGTCGTCGCAGGCCGATGCCGAGTGGTACATGGATGCAGCAGGTACCAGCTTTGCCGGCATCCTCGGTAACGACGAAGGTGACTTCGACACCGTCCAGGCCATCCGCATGAAGTAGGCCGCCGGTGCTGTCCACCACGACAGTGCGTTGGACCTCGCGAGCCCCCGTGACGACGCCTCTTCAGGCGATGACCTCTTCAGGAGCAGAACAATGCGCGCTCTCATCATTCTCGCGGCGACGGCGGCCATGGCCGCGGCCGCGCCGGCCCACGCCCAGCAATCCGGTGACATCGAGCCGAACAAGAAGAAGTACAAGTGCACGACGAAGGACGCCGTCGGCGACTGGTCGATGATCTTCTTCGACAAGGTGGCGACCCAGTGCACATTCACTGTCGACAAGAACCGCAAGATCACGAAATCCAGCTGCATCGAGAAGAAGACCGACAAGGAGACCGCCACACTGGCAGGCAAGATCGTCATTGATAAAAAATGCACGGTCACCGCCGACCTGACGATCACGTCGCAGCAGCAGAAAGTGTCGAACACGCTCGATGCTTACATGACGTTCGATCAGACGGCGTTCACCGGCCTGTTGATCGACACCAAATCGGACCTGTTCGTCGCCGTCGCCGCCGTCCGCGCGAAGTAAGGCGCCTCGACATCGCCACCGCGGCCGCCCGGCAGGCGCGGCCGCGGGGGCGGAAAGGCGAGCAGCCCTTCAGGTAGGGGAAACAGGCTCGCCCGGATCGGCGCCCGGCGCGGCATTGGCGTCGCCGGGGGCGCCATGGCCTTCGCCCTCCGCCTTGCGGCGCCGGCGCTTGCGGCGCTTCGATGGCGAGGCGGTCGTTGCCGCGGTCGAGAGACTTTCCCCGTCGGTTCCCGTGCGCTCCAGCAGGATGATGCGCCCGCTATTCATCGCAAGCGCGCTGCGACCGTTCTTGAGGTCGAGCGCTGGGAGCCCGAAGAGCTCCCGACGCCATCCGGACAACGCCGGGACGCCGGCATCGTCGGAAGACGCGATACGGTCGAGGTCATCGGATGTCGCGATGATCTTGGCAGCGACGCCATGGCGTTCGGCCACGAGCTTCAGCAACACCTTGAGGAGCTCTGAGGCCGCGCCGCCGTTGCCCGTCGGTCTGTCGTTGTCGACCGGCGGCAGGTCCGGCAGGCCTCCCTCGAGGGCGCGATTGACGATGGAAACGAGTTCGACGCCCGAGCGTGATCGCTCGAAGCCTTTCGGAACCGTGCGCAGCCCGGTGAGCTGCTCGGCGGTGCGGGGGCGGCGGGTGGCGACCTCGCTGACGGCGTCGTCCTTCAGCACACGGCTGCGCGGGACATCGCGCGTCTGCGCCTCGCGCTCGCGCCAGCCGGCGACGGCTTGCAGGACGGCGAACTCCTCGCGCGACTTCGGCCGCGCCTTGAAGCGCGTCCAGGCGGTCTCCGGCTCCACCCGGTAGGTGTCGGTCGAGGTCAGGACCGCCATTTCTTCGGCGACCCAGTCGATCCGCCCGCTCTTCTCCAGCGAGGCGCGCAGGTGCCGGTAGACGTCGCGCAGGTGGGTGACGTCGGCGAGGGCATAATCGAGCTGAAGATCCGAGAGCGGACGGCGGGACCAGTCGGTGAAGCGATGGGTCTTGTCGATGCGGCCGCCGCTGGTGCGGGCGACGAGTTGGTCATAGGCGATCGAATCGCCAAATCCGCAAACCATCGCCGCGATCTGGGTGTCGAAGATCGGCGCCGGTACGAAGCCACCCCGGTGGTAGACGATCTCGATGTCCTGGCGACCGGCGTGGAAGACCTTCAGGACCGAAGCGTCCCGCATCAGATCCAGAAAGGGTGCGAGATCCAGGCCGGGTGCCATCGCATCGACGATGACGGCATCATCCGGGCTGGCGAGCTGGACGAGGCAGAGCTTTGGCCAGAACGTCGTCTCCCGCATGAACTCGGTGTCGACGGCGACAAATTCTGCCGCGGCAAGACGAGTGCAGACGTCAGTCAACGCCTCGGTGGTCGTGATCATACCTATCATCAGCTCTGTTCATAACCGAGTGCAGGAACGCTGTCGCCTCCGTCCGCCTCAGCACGGTAGCGGCAGACCGTCGCCGGCGGGGCGGAGAAGCATCGCGCGACCGACTGAGATTAGTCGGTAAAGGCCATTCTCCGTAGCGATTCGTCACGTCGCTGGTTAGCCTCCTGGCTGAAGCGGGCCGCGATTCCAGGCCGCGTGTAGGCGGGGGTAGCGACGCCATGCGGATGCACCGCTCGATCGGCCTGGTCGGCCTGACGTTCGTCGCCGTCAGCGGCATCATCGGCTCGGGCTGGATGTTCGCCCCGCTGCTTGCCGTTCAGCACGCCGGTCCTGCAGCCATGGTGGCCTGGGTCGTCGGCGGCATCGCGATGTTCTTCATCGCCATCACCTTCGCCGAGATCTCGGCGATGCTCCCGGTTCCGGGCGGGATTGCGCGGGTTCCGCAGTTCAGCCACGGCAACGTCGTCGCCCTCGTGATGGGGTGGACGGCCTGGGTCGGCTACAACACCACAGCGCCGATCGAGGTGGAGGCGATGCTGCGCTACCTCGATCCCGGCTCCGCGTGGCTCTATACGGCGCCCGGCTCCGGCTCGTTGTCGTGGGGTGGCATCACGCTGTGCGCGGGCCTGCTGGTGCTGTTCACCGTCATCAATGCCGTGGGCGTGAAGTTCTTCACCTACGTCAACTCCACGGTGACGTGGCTGAAGATCGCCATCCCGGTCGTCATCGTCGTGGCGCTCGTGGCCTCGCGCTTCGAAACGTCGAACTTCACTGCCGGTGGGTCGTTCGCCCCGTACGGCCTGCAAGGGGTGCTGGCGGCAATTTCCAGTGGCGGCGTGATCTTCTCCTATATCGGCTTCCGCCACGCCGTCGACATGGCGGGCGAGGCGCGCAACCCCGGCTTCACCGTGCCAATGGCGCTGATGCTGTCGATCCTCATCTGCTTCGGCGTCTACGGGGGCATCCAACTCGCCTTCATCGGCGCCCTCGAACCGGGTGCCGTCGCCGCCGGCTGGGCGAACCTCGCCCTGCCGGGCGACACTGGACCCGTCGGCGCCGTCGCCTCGGCCCTGGGCCTTCTCTGGCTGGTCAGCCTGCTGAACGCCGGAGCCGTGATCGGTCCTTTCGGCGGGGCGCTAGTGGCCGTCGGATCGAACGCCCGCATCGCCTACGCGCTGGCCGAGGATGGGTTGTTTCCCCGGATCATCGGCACGCTGTCGCGCCGCGGCGTTCCTCTCGCCGGCATGATCCTCAACCTCGTGGCATCGACGATCGTCTTCATCGCGCTGCCCTTCGACGAGGTCGTGCAGTTGAACAGCTCCGCCATCGTGCTGTCGTTCGTCGTCGGTCCCATCGGGGTCGTCGCACTGCGCGCGCTGATGCCGGAGCGCAGGCGGCCGTTCCGTCTACCTGCGGTGCGTCTGGTCGCTGCCACCGCCTTCGTCATCTCGACGCTCGTCGTCTACTGGAGCGGCTGGGACACGATCGTGCGCCTCGGCCTCTGCCTCGCCGTCGGTGCCATTGTCCTGGGCATCGTGGCCGTGCGTCCCAATCGGCCACCCCTCGACCTCCGGGAGGCCGCCTGGCTGTTGCCGTATCTGTTCGGGATCGGCGCGATTTCCTATTTCGGCGCCTTCGGCGGCACCGGCGCGATCGCTTTCGGCTGGGACATTCTGGTCATTGCCGTTTTCGGCGTCGCCGTCTTTGCCGCCGCCGTGCGCAGTCGTCTCTCGCCGGAGAAGGCCGCCGCCTACCTGACCGAGGAACATCGCCTCGAACTCGACAGCCTCGACCGCCCGGCCGTTTGACCGGCGGCGCACGCCACGTCAGGGCAAAGAGGCGGCCACCAGCTCGAGGGCGGTGGTGACCGTCGCCAGGCGGATCTCAGAGCGCGTCCGCGGTCCGTAGCGCATCTCGCGGTGCAGAATCGGCCCGCCGCGGACCGCGACGGCGAGGTGGACGAGCCCTACCGGCTTTGCTTCGGTCCCGCCGCCCGGACCTGCCACCCCGGTGACGGCGACGGCGCGATCGGCGCGCGACCGCAGAAGCGCCCCTTCCGCCATCAAGCGGGCGACCGATTCGCTGACGGCGCCGTCCCGCGCGATGACGGTCGCATCGACGCCGAGGCACTGGGTCTTGGCGTCGTTCGAGTAGGTGACGAAGCCGCGGTCGACGACGTCCGATGAGCCGGGAACCTCAGTGAGCACGGCAGCAATCAGGCCGCCGGTGCAGGATTCAGCCGTTGCGAGCATCAACCCGGCCCGGCGGCAGCGCTCCAGCAGCGCCGTGGCGGTGTCGAGAAGCGGGGACAGGTCGGTCATTCCTCGTCTCCCGGCCCGAACGGCAGGCGGACGGTGGCGGTCGCCAACGCCGCTATGCCCTCGCGTCGGCCGGTGAAGCCGAGCCGCTCGCTGGTGGTCGCCTTGACCGCGACGCGGCCCACGGGCAGGTCGGTGATCGCGGCGATGCGGGCGCGCATCGCATCGCGGTGCGGGCCAATCTTCGGAACCTCGCAGATGAACGTCAGGTCGAGATGGGCGATCCGGCCGCCGCGTGCCCGGACGCGCTCGACCGCCGCGGCGAGGAACATCGCGGAGTCGGCGCCCCGCCACTGCGGGTCGGACGGCGGGAAGTGCGAGCCGATGTCGCCGTCGGCAATGGCGCCGAGGATCGCATCGGTGAGCGCGTGCAGGCCGACGTCGGCATCGGAGTGACCATCGAGGCCGCGCGTATGGGGCAGGGCGATACCCCCCAGCATGACGCTGTCGCCGTCGCCAAAGGCGTGCACGTCGAAGCCCTGGCCGACGCGGACGTCCGGCAAGTCGGCGAGCGCGGCACGGGTGAGCCGTTCGTCGGCAGCCGCAACGTCACCGGCCGTCGTCAGCTTGACGTTTCCCAAGTCACCCTCCACCAGCGTCACGGCGAGGCCCGCCCACTCAGCGACGGAGGCATCGTCGGTCAGATCGGAGCGGCCGGCCTCCGCCGCCCGCAAATGAGCGGCGACGAGCCCCCGATACCGGAAGCCCTGCGGCGTCTGGGCCGTCCACAGGCCGTCGCGCGACAGGGTCTCGACGATCCGGCGGCCACGTCCGGCCCGCTTCACGGTGTCGGTGACGGGCAGGGCGGGAATGGCACCCTCGCAACCGACGAGCGCCGCCAGCACGCGGTCGATCACCGGTGCGGTGATGAAGGGGCGGACCGCGTCATGCACCAGCACCACATCTGGTGCGCCTTCGTCGAGGGCCTTCAGGCCGTTTCGAACGGAGTGCTGGCGGGTCTCCCCGCCATGGACGGGCGGGCGGAGCTTGGAATGCGGCGGCACGGCCGCTGCAAAGGCGCCGGCGTCGTCCGGGTGGATGACCGGCTGGATGGTCGAGATCGCCGGGTGGGCAGCGAGGCGGGCGATGGTTTCCGCGATGACGGCACGGCCACCGACCAGACGGTATTGCTTCGGGGGGTCGTCCGTGCCCGCCGACGCGCGCGTGCCACGGCCGCCGGCAACGACGACGACGGCGGCCCGCAGCATCCCGTCTTCGCCGAGGCCTCCGGGATGATCTTTCGTCTGGTCCGCCGTCATTTTCCGATCGCCCCCCGCACCCTCATCGTTTAGGGCGACCGGGCGGTGTTGGACAAGCCGCAGCCACCTTGATGCCGCAGTGGACAGGGTCACCGCGAACGTTGAACATTATCTGTGCATCATGTAGGGATGCTCAGTTGCTGAGCAGCGCCGCATGTCCAAAGAGCCAATCCAGACGCACCAATCCCCCAAGCTTCGAATCGGTGCCCGCGAAATCGTGGGTCGGTGCCTGCTTGCCCCGATGGCAGGCATCACCGACCTACCGGTCCGCAGGTTGGCATCGCGTTTGGGCGCGCCCCTGGTCGTCAGTGAAATGATCGCCGGGGAGGCACTCGCCAACGGCGAGGTCGAGGCGCGGCTGAAAGCCGAGCGCGGTGACGTCTCGCCCCATGCCGTGCAGATCGCCGGCTGCACCGCCGATTCCATGGCGACGGCGGCCCGCATCGCCGAGGCGACGGGGGCCGACATCATCGACATCAACATGGGCTGCCCGGCCAAGCGCGTCGTCAACGGCTGGTCGGGCTCCGCACTGATGCGCGAGCCCGATCACGCATTGTCGCTGATCGAGGCGGTCGTCGGGGCGGTCAAGGTGCCGGTGACGGTGAAGATGCGGCTCGGCTGGGACGATGCGAGCCGCAACGCGCCGGAGCTCGCGAGACGCGCGGAAGAGGCCGGTGTCGCAATGGTGACGGTGCATGGCCGCACCCGCTGCCAGTTCTACAAGGGCGCGGCCGACTGGGAGGCGATCGCGGCGGTGAAGGCCGCCGTCTCCATCCCGGTCGTCGCAAACGGGGACTTCACCAATGTGGATGATGCTCCAGAGATGCTCCTGCGCTCGCGGGCGGACGCCGTGATGGTCGGCCGCGGCGCCCAGGGCCGGCCGTGGCTGCCGGGCGACATCGCGCACTTCCTCGCCACCGGCGAGAAGCGGCGCGAGCCCGGCGCAGCGGAGCGGCGTGACATGCTGCTCGGCCAGTACGAGGAGATGTTGTCGCTCTATGGCCGCGGACTCGGCGTGCGGATCGCCCGCAAGCACATCGGCTGGTGCTTCGACGCCTGGCCGCGCAGCGAGGCATCGGCACTCCGCAAGATCGCTCTGACGTCGGAAGAGCCGGTCGGCGTGGCGAGGCTGATCACCGCCTGGTTCGACGATGCGGCAGAGACACGGGTGGCTGCCTGATGCACGGACGCACCGGAAAGCCGCTGGACCGCCCACCGACGCCGGCGCGCCCAGACCTGTCGGCCGAGCTCCTCAACGCTCTGCCGCACCCGGTCATCTGCGTCGACGCCAAGAACGTCATCATCGCGGCGAACGATGCCGCCGAGGCCTTCTTCCAGGCGAGCACCTCGGTGTTGCGCCGGCACGCGGTCTCCGACTTCGTGCCGTTCGGCAGCCCACTTCTGGCGCTGGTCGCGCAGGTGCGCGAGCGTGCTGCGCCGGTGTCGGAATATCGCGTCGACATCGGCTCGCCGCGCCTCGGCCCGGACCGCATCGTCGACGTCTATGCGTCCCCGCTCGGCGAGCAGCCGGGCTCCGTCGTGGTGGTGCTGCAGGAGCGCACCATGGCCGAGAAGATCGGCCGCCAGCTCACCTCGCGCGGCGCCGCGCGCACCGTCAGCGGCCTCGCGGCGATGCTCGCCCACGAGATCCGCAACCCGCTCTCCGGCATTCGCGGTGCGGCGCAGCTTCTCGAGCAATCGGCCGATGAGGATGATCGCGCGCTGACGCGGCTGATCACCGAGGAGACCGACCGCATCGTCAAGCTCGTCGACCGCATGGAGGTGTTCTCCGACGAGCGGCCGATCGAGCGCGAGCCGGTCAACATCCACGCCGTCCTCGACCACGTGAAGCGGCTCGCCCAGTCCGGCTTTGCGCGCCACATCCGCATCGTCGAGGAATATGACCCTTCGCTGCCGCCGGTCAGCGCCAACCGCGACCAGCTCGTGCAGGTGTTTCTCAATCTCCTGAAGAACGCCGCCGAGGCGATCGGCCACGATACCGACGGCGAGATCGTGCTGACGACGGCGTTCCGGCCGGGCATCCGGCTGTCGGTTCCGGGCTCCAAGCAGCGGGTCAGCCTGCCGCTGGAGTTCTGTGTGCGCGACAACGGCGCCGGCGTGTCGGAAGACCTGCTGCCGCACCTGTTCGATCCGTTCGTGACCACCAAGGTCAACGGCACCGGGCTCGGACTGGCGCTGGTGGCGAAGATCGTCGGCGACCACGGCGGCATCATCGAGTGCGAATCGCAGCCGAGGCGAACCGTGTTCCGTATCCTGATGCCGGCGCATGCCGGCGGTGCAATGAGGACCCCTCCGGGGTGACGTGGTTTCGATGAACGGCAAGATTCTCGTCGCGGACGACGACGCGGCCATCCGCACCGTCCTCAATCAGGCGCTGTCCCGGGCGGGCTACGAGGTTCGTTTGACCTCCAACGCCGCCACCCTCTGGCGCTGGGTCGCACAAGGGGAGGGGGATCTCGTCATCACCGACGTGGTGATGCCAGACGAGAGCGCCTTCGACCTGTTGCCGCGCATCAAGAAGCTGCGGCCGGAACTCCCGGTCGTGGTGATGAGCGCGCAGAACACCTTCATGACGGCGATCCGTGCCTCCGAGCGTGGCGCCTACGAATATCTGCCGAAGCCCTTCGACCTGAAGGAGTTGATCACCATCGTCGGCCGGGCGCTGGCCGAGCCGAAGGCGCGGCGGCCGACGCTGCCGCAGGAGGAGCCGACCGAGCACATGCCGCTCGTCGGTCGCTCGCCGGCGATGCAGGACATCTATCGCATCCTCGCCCGGCTGATGCAGACCGACCTGACGGTGATGATCGCTGGCGAGTCCGGCACCGGCAAGGAGCTCGTCGCCCGCGCCCTGCACGACTATGGCAAGCGTCGCAACGGCCCCTTCGTCGCGGTCAACATGGCGGCGATCCCGCGCGATCTCATCGAATCGGAGCTGTTCGGCCACGAGAAGGGCGCCTTCACCGGCGCCTCCAGCCGCAATGCCGGCCGCTTCGAGCAGGCGGAAGGTGGCACGCTCTTCCTCGACGAGATCGGCGATATGCCGATGGAGGCGCAGACGCGGCTGCTGCGGGTGCTGCAACAGGGCGAGTACACGACCGTCGGCGGCCGCACCCCGATCAAGACGAATGTCCGCATCGTCGCCGCCTCGAACAAGGACCTGCGGCTGCTCATCAACCAGGGCCTGTTCCGCGAGGACCTGTTCTTCCGATTGAACGTGGTGCCGATCCGGCTGCCGCCGCTGCGCGAGCGCGCCGAAGACGTGCCGGATCTCGTCCGCCACTTCTTCACGCTGGCCGAGCGTGAGGGACTGCCCTCCAAGCAGGTCGAGCCAGCGGCACTCGACCGGCTGAAGCGCTACCGATGGCCGGGCAATATCCGTGAGCTCGAGAACCTCGTGCGGCGGCTCGCGGCGCTCTATCCACAGGACATCATCAGCGCCGGCCTCATCGAGGCGGAGCTCGACCAGCCGGCGCTGACGCCGGGCCTCGAGGGCAGTGACCGCGACGAGACCCTGTCGGGCGCTGTGGAGCGGCACCTCGCGGTCTATTTCGGCGAGTTCGGCGAGCGGCTGCCGCCGCCGGGCCTCTATCACCGCATTCTCAAGGACATCGAGTATCCGCTGCTGTCGGCGGCACTGGCGGCGACGCGCGGCAACCAGATCAAGGCGGCCGAGCTCTTGGGCGTCAACCGAAACACGCTGCGCAAGAAGATCCGCGATCTCGACATCCAGGTGATGCGCTCCAGCCGTTGAGCCACAGCGTGCGCGGCGGTGCGCAGGGTTGCCGCCGGCCGCGATTTCGGCTAGCGACGCCCCGCGTGCGCACGCCTTGCGCCCCATTCAAGGAAACTGCCCTTGTCCTCACGCTCTCTCGCCGACGAGCTCGTTGCGCTCGCCCTGTCCGCGGGGCGGGAGATCATGGCGATCTACGACGGTGACCAGGGCGCGGTGACGAAGGCGGACGGCTCGCCGGTGACGGCGGCCGATACCGCGGCCGAGGCGGTGATCCTCGCGGGCCTGCGCCGGTTTGCCCCGGACATTCCCGTCGTCGCCGAGGAAGAGGTGGCGGCCGGACGGGTGCCGGAGATCGGGCGGCGGTTCTTCCTGGTCGACCCCCTCGACGGCACCAAGGAATTCATCAGCCGCAACGGCGAGTTCACCGTCAACATCGCGCTGATCGAGGACGGGGCGCCGGTGACGGGCGTCGTCTACGCTCCCGCGCTCGGCGAGATGTGCATCGGCACCGTCGGCGACGGTGCCCGGTTCGCCCGTGTCGCGACCGACGGGACGTGCGCGTGGAGCGACATTCGCGTTCGCGCGGTGCCGGCGGCCGGCCTCGACGTCGTCGCGAGCCGCTCGCATCTGACACCCGAGACGAAGACGTTCATCGAGCGCTTCGTCGTCCGCGACATGGTCTCGGCCGGCTCGTCGCTGAAATTCTGCCGCGTCGCGACGGGCTCAGCCGATCTCTATCCGCGACTGGCGCGCACGATGGAGTGGGACACCGCCGCCGGCGACGCCGTGCTCCGGGCCGCCGGTGGCCGCGTCACCACCGTCGACGGCGCGCTTCTGCGCTATGGCAAGCGCAATCAGGCGACCGACACCGACTTCGCCAACCCGTGGTTCGTGGCGGCCGGCGGTTTCGATCCGTTCGCGGAGACCGACCGCCCGTCCTGATGCGGCCGCAATCTCTCCGCATTTCCTCCCGCGACCTCGAGAGCACCCAGCGCAAGGCGATTCTGCAGTGGCAGTCGACCGATATTCCCATCTGAAACGGCTCGAAGACGAGAGCATCCACATCATCCGCGAAGTCGCGGCTGAGTTCCGCAACCCGGTCATGCTTTATTCGATCGGGAAGGACTCGTCGGTGATGCTGCATCTGGCGATGAAGGCGTTCTATCCCTCGAAGCCGCCTTTCCCGCTGCTGCACGTCGATACTACCTGGAAGTTCAAGGAGATGATCCGGTTTCGCGACGACACCGCGAAGCGCCTGGGTCTGCAACTCCTGGCGCACAGCAACCAGGACGGCCTCCGGCAGAACATCAACCCGTTTGACCACGGCTCGTCCTACTACACCCACGTGATGAAGACCGAGGCGCTGAAGCAGGCGCTGACGTCCTACGGCTTCGATGCCGCCTTCGGCGGCGCCCGCCGCGACGAGGAGAAGAGCCGCGCCAAGGAGCGCGTCTTCTCCTTCCGCACGGCCGCGCACGGCTGGGACCCGAAGAACCAGCGCCCCGAACTCTGGCACCTCTACAACGGCCGTATCGCCAAGGGCGAATCGATCCGCGTCTTCCCGCTGTCGAACTGGACCGAGCTCGACATCTGGCAGTACATCCTCGCCGAGGATATCCCGATCGTGCCGCTCTACTACGCCGCCCTGCGGCCGGTGGTGGAGCGCGACGGCATGCTGATCATGGTCGATGACGAGCGCATCCCGATGCGCGCGGGCGAGAAGCCGGTCGAGAAGCTCGTTCGCTTCCGCACGCTCGGCTGCTATCCGCTGACGGCGGCAATCGAATCGCCGGCGACGACGCTGCCCGAGATCGTCCGCGAGATGCTGATCGCCCGCACGTCAGAACGTTCCGGCCGGCTCATCGACCACGACGAGTCCGGGTCGATGGAGAAGAAGAAGCGCGAGGGGTATTTCTGATGGCTCACGCCGCGAGCAAGCTCGATCCCGCCGCCTTCACCGACTATCTAGCCGCCCAGGAGCGCAAGGGCCTCCTGCGGTTCCTGACTTGCGGCAGCGTCGACGACGGCAAGTCGACCCTGATCGGCCGCCTGCTCTATGACAGCAAGCTGATCTTCGAGGACCAGCTGCTGACGCTCGAGCGCGACAGCCGCAAGCACGGCACGACGGGCGAGGACTTCGACTTCGCGCTTTTGGTCGACGGCCTCGAGGCGGAGCGCGAGCAGGGCATCACTATCGACGTTGCCTACCGCTTCTTCACCACCGAGAAGCGCAAGTTCATCGTCGCCGATACCCCTGGCCACGAGCAGTACACCCGCAACATGGCGACCGGCGCTTCAACGGCCGACCTCGCCGTGCTGCTGGTCGACGCCCGCTTCGGTGTGGTCACGCAGACCCGCCGGCATGCGTTCATCGCGTCCCTGCTCGGGATCCGCCACGTCGTGCTGGCGGTGAACAAGATCGACCTCGTCGATTTCGATCAGGCCCGCTACGACGCCATCCGCAAGGACTTCGAGACGTTCGCCGCCTCCTTCGGCTTCGACACGCAGGTGGCGATCCCGATCTCGGCGCGCTTCGGCGACAACGTCACGACGCGCAGCGACCGCACGCCCTGGTACACCGGCCCGATCCTGATCGAGCACCTGGAGACCGTGGAGGTCGGCGAAGACCTGAAGAGCCGGCCGTTCCGGATGTCGGTGCAGTGGGTGAACCGGCCGAACCTCGACTTCCGCGGTTTTTCCGGCACCATCGCGAGCGGCATCGTGCGGCCCGGCGACACCGTCGTCGCCGCAACCTCGGGCCGCCGGACGACGGTGAAGCGCATCGTCACGATGGACGGCGACCTGACCGAGGCGCATGCCGGTGACGCGGTGACGCTGACGCTCGCCGACGAGGTCGATCTGTCGCG